>Ga0310696_10000049_pt1 | contig 210175 bp, 170 predicted proteins | sample AusTroGonzalo_MG_4_FD_203885 | JGI IMG/M metagenome (GOLD analysis project Ga0310696, IMG submission 203885) | Bovine rumen microbial communities from tropical cattle in Woodstock, Queensland, Australia - Gonzalo_02 (v2) (version 2) | ecosystem: Host-associated > Mammals > Digestive system >...
CATCCTCCTTAACTCTGTAAGTGCCCTCTTTGGCCCACTTTTCCTGCCATTTCTTTTCAATTGCTCTGAAATCGTATTCCATCTTTGGATATTTTGGTGCGCAAAGTTACACAAATTCAAGTATATTTCCCTTTAAAAGAGGTATAGTTCTTGCAGAGCAGGACATAAGGATTTTGGGACACAACGTTCCGGGCTATTGCGGGCTCACTCCAAGGCCTAAACATCGATCGCCTCCCTTTTAGCCACCTACGGTGTCTAACGGTCGTTAAACGTAGCGATGTTCTTAACGGCCTTTCCATGGCCCTCCATTTACGCCCTTCACTGATGGTCCCAAACCCTTATGTCCTGCTCCTGCAAAAGAACTTTTATTGTTTTTCGATAAATTCTTTATGTTTTTCTTTGCGGATAAGAAAAGTGCATTTATCTTTGTGCCGAAAATATTTATCGTTTATCAATAAAAGCTATCCAATCATGAACAAAAAACTAGCACTTTACATCGGCTTGTTTGCAGGAGCCATTGCCGTATCGGTCAAGAATTATGTCAAGTTTGACCGCGAAACCTGGAGGTCCACCGATGATCCCGCGATTGTGGGTCAGTGGGAATATGCAGAAACTCCTGCCTTTTATTTCATCACAGACACTCTCTACAAGGGCGAAAACGGATACTCGGTCTCTCAAAAGTCCAGCACATACTACTATGATGTTTACGTAAAGCCCAAGTTATCGGCCGATAAAAGGACTCTTGTCTCCAGCATTGGCGACCAGACCTATAAAGTGTCGCTTCAGAAGGTAAGGATAATCGTACCGGCCGATAAATCCGGCCACAACTATTTCATCTTCAGATTAATATCGTTCCTGATATCCACAGGAGTTTATATTTGGATTATCTGTCTCATCTTCGGTCTTCTGAGAAAACTACGTCCCGATGAGGTTTTTGTAGAGAAAGTATCCCGAAGGATGGAAACCACCGGTATTCTGCTTTCCAGCCTGTTCATATTCCAGTGGATCATACTGTTTATTATGAACCAGTATTGCATCAAACATTTTGAGTTGGCAAATTACGCCATAGTAGATAAGGTCGATGCAAACGGAATGCTTATCCTAACCGGTTTGGGTCTGATGATCTTCTCGCAGATCATAATGATGGGTAAAGAACTAAAGGAGGAACAGGAATTGACAATCTAAAACAACGGTACAATGAGCATAATAGTCAATGTTGACGTAATGATGGCCAAACGCAAGATGTCATCGGGCGAACTGGCCGATAAGATAGGCATAACGCAGGCGAACCTCTCCATCCTTAAGACAGGTAAGGCTAAGGCTGTCCGGTTCAGCACCTTGGATGCAATCTGCAAGGCGCTGGACTGCCAGCCCGGGGATATCCTGGAGTATCGGGACTGATTGAAATAGAAAATCATATTATTTCAACATCTGTAATATGGTGTCGGGAGGGGTTTGCATCTTTGTGATTGCACAGAGGCCGATGCCCATATCTTTTACGCTGGCACCAAGGAGATAGACATCGGCATCAATTATCAGAAAACGGTCGTGATTGCGGTGGGGTAGTTGTATGAGGTTGATTTCCCTGTACTGGTCGTTATGTTTTTTGAGGTCGGTTAATAGGGTTTCGTTATAGCGAGTGTGGATTGTGGCTTCAACGCCATCGGCTCTTTTATCTAAGAGTGACAGTACACGATCATCAACATAGTTATCTATAAGAATTATCCTTTGTTTGGCATTTCTTATTAAGTCCGATATGTATGCCCATGCATCCCATACGCAACCGGAGTTGAATACTTGTTCCTGAAGTTGCTTGGGTGTGCGTTCCTCTATGGTGATCAGGATCTGGTTGACTTTCTCATCAGTCTCAGTTTGGTGCTGTTCTATGTTTAGGATGCGCTGCATCATCAGGGTGTTGTTATTAAGCAGATCAGGTATTGCGGTGAATGCTCGCATGATACGGATATTCACTTCATCTGCAGTTTCAGATTTTAATACACTGCTCAACATGCCTACTCCGTTACGGGTGAATACATATGGAGGCTTTTGAGTTCCACCGCGTTTTTCTAAAGGTTTTGATATCACAATTTGTGACATCAAAACGTTAACACCTTGATCTTCAGTGAGAAAAGTCTGCTCGTTTTGTGATTTCAAGTTGTTTAAGGTCGCAATTTGCGATCTTAAACAATCAAATTCCATTTTTGTTAATTGGAACATGAAGTCATCAGGAAATCGTCTGTTATTACGTTTTACGGATTGGTTTAAGGAACGCGTTTCAACTCCATAGAGCATTGCCAAGTCGGAATCAAGCATTACTTGTTGGCCTCTAACCACATGTATTAGCGACTTTATGTCTATTCCCTCGAGGTGTATTATTGGCATCTCTACCTTTTGATCATTGTTTTTCTTTGCCATGGTGCAAACATTTTATTGGTTGTATAAAAGGATTAGATCTGAAATACCCCTTGGTATCAGATAGGACAAAGATACACAAATTGTGGCAAAAACACTAGCTAGTGTTGGTTAGCATTTATTACAATAAAAGTGCAGTCTAAGCAGTAGTTATTAGACAGTTTTTCAAAAGGTATCAATTGTTTTGATATAAATAATTATATTCGCAATGATGATTATAATGAATAAGAAAAGCATCATTTCCATCCTTTTTGCGGTTTCCACAACTGTTTCTTTGTGGGCGCAGTTGTTCCGTCCACTTGGTCTTGGTTTTGATGGAGGTGAATGGCAAGGTGAAAATTCACAACCCAGAATGCATATAGAGGACGATTCACTGTATGTCTGTACTAATAAGGGTCTATATGTCAAAGATTTGACTAACGATGATAGTGTTTGGCAACTAGTTGGATTCGACGGTTTACCATTACAGGACTTTGCCCGATGTGGCAAGGATTTAATGGCTTTACGTTATAACCAGGGAGGTGAGTTTCTGTTTCTGTCGCACGATGGCGGTCAGACATATGAGGATGTAACACCAGATGTTTTCTGTCATGAGAAGTACGAGATTATACTTAACATGGTTCAGCATCCCATTGATCCTAAAATTTTACTTGTATCTACTTTTTATCATGGAATACTTCGTTCTACAGACTTTGGTAAAACGTGGGAACAGCTGACAGGGGCTCTGTATGGAAACAGAATAGCTTCGTTTATTGGCTTTCATCCCTCACGCCCCACAGTAATATATAACTGTGGTGAAGATATGATATTTGCTGGACATATCAATATCAGCTATGATGCTGGACAGACCTGGAATGACCATAGCACAAGTTATTCCGATGAGAAAGGGCTAGGTTTTTTGGGCGATAACTGTTTACATAGACCTGCGTTTCACCCAACGAATCCTGATCGTTGGATTGTTGGTGGCGAGGGGTGTGTATTCCTTACAGATGATAATGGAAAGACCTGGAACTGTCAGAACTATTGGCATGACGAGTCGCGCAGCGCCTATTGGTATTTTTCTATATTCGATATAGAGCATCCTGACACAGTTTATATGGCGGGAAGTTTGAGTGGTCTCAAACTTATGTGCTCCATCGACGGCGGACTGTCGTGGTATTCATCACAGACTATGACGTTAAAGAAGGAGAAGGAAAGGGTAAACGATTTTCAGCAGTATGGTGACCGATTGCTGATATATACTGAAAGCGACGTTTATGAAGTCTCCAAGGTAGAACTCATTTCAAAGAGTACTAACGTTAATAAAACCATTTTCTTGGGCAATGAAGGAAAGATCTCAACATATGACCTTCAAGGTCGTCAGACAATAGAACCTAAGCAAGGGTTCATGATAAAAAACGGACAAAAGTATTTTTGTTTCTAGTTTATTTTATGAGAGGGGTAGAACATATAGTTATGAAACCGTTTTAGCGTTTTGCGGACGGGATTGAAATATAAAAGCTTTATCTTTGTTTGTTAAATAATGGTTTACAATCATGAGGATAAGACTTGAGAGGCAGGAGGACTATCGGGTGGTGGAAGAGCTTACCCGCGAGGCGTTTTGGAATGTTTATAAGCCGGGATGCGTGGAGCATTTCGTGCTGAATCAGTATAGGAACAATCCTGACTTTATCCCGGAGTTGGACTTTGTGATGGAGGAGGATGGGCGCATTATCGGTCACGTGATGTTCTCAAAGGCGGAACTGGTGTTGGCCGATGGTTCACGCAAGCCGTCGTGGACTTTCGGGCCTATCAGCATACATCCTGATTATAAGCGTAAAGGGTATGGGCTTAAGTTGCTGAATTATGCACTTGACAAGGCGCGTGAGATGGGTGTGGGCTTTATCTGCATGGAGGGAAACATTGAGTTCTACAAGCATGCGGGATTCGGGCTGGCCAGCAAGCTGGGTATTCATTATCATTCAGAGCCTAAGGATGCCGAAGTTCCCTACTTCCTGGCTCAGGAGTTGATTCCTGGATGGCTTGGCGGCATTGAGGCAATATACTGCCCTCCGCAGGGTTACTTTGTGGCCGATGCAAATCCCGATGCGTTTGAGGCTTATGATGCAAATTTCCCTAAAAAGGAGAAGGCTTTTTGTGAGGGGCAGCTACCTCAGTTCTGCCAGAGTTGCGGAATGCCGCTTACCCGCGTTGAGGATTGCGGAACCAATGCAGACGGCAGTTCAAATTTTGACTATTGCCAATACTGCTATAAAGATGGACATTTCCTTCAGGATATGACAATGGACCAGATGATTGAGCATTGTGCCCAATTTGTTGATGGAGTTAACAAGAATATGCCTAAGCCTATGACAAAGGATGAGTACAAGCAGATGATGTACGGCTTTTTCCCGATGCTTAAGAGATGGCGGCGTTGACAGACGATAAGATAAGGGCTGTATTTGGCGAGATTGATGCGCAAGCCGTTTACAGGGAGGTAAAGCGGTCGGGTGATTTCCTGGACTTTGCCCGCCGGTTCATGCATAGTGATGATGAAAGGGTTGCCAGGAATGCGTTTTGGACTTTGACCAAGGCAACAGATCAGGAACTTTCGCAGCTGCAGCCTATCCTTAATGATCTTATGGATTTAGCGTTGTCAACTCCGAGCTCATCGGTCCGTAGACTTTCACTCAATATCATTGAACGCCTGGAGATGAAAGAGGATGATCTGCGGACAGACTTCCTGGATTTCTGTCTTGAACATATGGCCGATGCAGATGAGCTGCCTGGCATCCAGTCCATCAGCATGAAACTTGCACACCGCATGTGCAAGTTCTACCCCGAGCTTCTGGCCGAGTTCAAAGCTACGCTTGAATCTATGGAGCCGGATTTTTTCAAACCTGCCGTCAACTGCGTCCGCAACCGGATTTTGAACGGGAAACTAAAATAAACGTTTCTTTATGGAACATAATCAATCAGGCTATGGAGGGCCTTACAAAATGAGAAAGCATTGGATTGACAATCTGCGCTGGACAACGGTGTTGCTGGTGCTGTTATATCACGTTATCTATTATTACAACAACAAGGGTGTATTCGGTGGTATAGGCGGATTTGGAGAATTCCCGGAGGTACAGCAATACCAGGATATACTTATGTACATTGTCTATCCCTGGTTCATGCCGCTTATGTTCATACTGGCCGGTATCAGTGCCCGATATTCATTACAGAACAAGACCGGAAAGGAGTGGTTCAAGACCCGTACCCGCAAGTTGCTTGTGCCCGGAACCATCGGTCTCTTTGTATTCCATTGGATGATTGGTTATTTCAACGCCATTCCTGCCGGAACTGTAGTAGGTGATTTGCCGATGTCTGTCAAATACGTCATTTATGCAGTAAGCGGAACAGGTCCGCTGTGGTTTATCCAGTTGCTGTGGCTGCTCTCTTTAGTCCTGTTGCTGATTCGTAAGGCCGATGCAAAAGACAAACTCTGGAACCTGTGCGGAAAAAGTAATATTGTTGTTATAATCCTGCTTGGAATACTGTTCTGGCTGGGCGAGCAGACGCTTGTAAAGAACCCGCGTCCCGATTCGGCCGATGGCCTGATGAATCTCTACAAACCTGTGTTCTATCTGATATCGTTCCTGCTTGGATACTTTGTGTTCTCGCATGATGAAATTCAGGAAAAGGTGCGCAAGGCATGGATTCCGCTTATGGCGGCCGCTGTGATATCGGGCGTAATTCTCATTGTCACAACCTGGGGTGAGAACAACACATCACCGGAGTACATGGGTGCCCCTCTTAACTGCCTTTACGGTTGGCTTATGTGCCTGGCCATGATGGGCTGGTTCAACGCAAGGTTTGACTGCACCAACGGCTTTTCGCAGTATATGACCCGTACCAGTTACGGCCTTTATATCGTGCACTATCTTGTTGTGGCCAGCCTGGGTTATATGATGAAGACATATACCCAACTGCCTCCGGTTGCAATATACCTGATACTGACAGTTGCGGTATTTGGATTGTCACCGCTCATTTACGAGGTGCTTCACCGCATCCTGTTCATCCGCTGGTGCGTATTCGGTGAAAAGAAGAAATAATGGAAACAGATAGAATACATTTGAGACCTTGGCGTGAAAGTGATGCCGAGGCGCTGTTCAAATACGCGTCCGATCCCGATGTGGGACCGCGTGCAGGCTGGTCGCCACACAAAAGTGTTGAGGAGAGCCTCCAGATTATAAAGACAGTATTCAATACTGACACGATGTGGGCTGTAGTCTTGAAAGAGACAGGCGAGGCCATAGGCTGTGCCGGATATCTGCCGGCTGAAAACTCCAATCTGAATATACCTAGTAATGAGTGTGAGGTGGGTTATTGGATTGGTAAGCCATATTGGGGAAAAGGCATCTGTACCGAGGCTCTCAAGTTGGTAATAGACTATTGCTTCAATATAAAAGGCTTTAAAGCATTATGGGGTGATTATTTTCCCGAGAATCCCGCATCAGGTCGCGTAATGGAGAAGTGCGGCTTTAAGGATACCGGCCGCCAGATCATCTGTCCCAACCTTGAAGTGGGTTCAGACCGACCAGTCCGTATAATGAAATTATCAAGGTAATAAGAACTCGAAATCCGATATTTATTACTTTTGCATTCATTCAGTAATTGCCAATATATGCTGCATTTTGATTCTGATTATATGGAGGGCGCGCATCCTACGGTGATGCAGCGGCTTGTTGAGACCAATCTTGAACAGACAGTAGGTTACGGTGAGGATGATTACACCCGCCGTGCCGCAGATCTTATCCGCGAGGCTTGCGGCTGTCCCGATGCGCTGGTACGCTTCCTTGTGGGCGGAACCCAGGCCAATGCAACCGTGATAGACGGTCTGCTCCACCAGTATGAGGGCATTATGGCATCCGATGTAGCCCACATCAACAATCTGGAGGCCGGCGCCGTGGAGTCATCGGGCCACAAGATTCTGATTGTTCCCTCACATCAGGGTAAGGTTGCAGCATATGACATAGAGCGTTATCTCAATGAGTTCTACGAGAATGAGAACCATCAGCATATGGTTTCACCGGGTGCGCTTTACCTTTCATTTCCTACGGAGTGGGGTACGCTTTACTCGCTTGGTGAACTTGAAGCTCTGAGCCGTGTCTGCCACAAATACAAGATCCCGCTCTATATGGATGGTGCCCGTCTGGGCTACGGTCTGGCTGCATCAAAGGATGTCACGCTTAAGGATATAGCACGCCTTTGCGATGTATTCTATATAGGTGGAACAAAGGTTGGTGCAATGTTTGGTGAGGCTGTGGTTACCGCTCATCCCGAGTTGCTGCCCCGTTTCTTTACCTTTGTAAAGCAGCACGGTGCCATGTTAGCCAAGGGTCGTCTGCTTGGTGTCCAGTTCAGCACACTGTTCACCGACAATCTTTACCTTGAGATATCCAAGAACGCAGTTGACCTGGCTATGCGCCTTAAGAAGGCAATGATTGCCAAGGGATTCTCACCCTATGTTGATTCACCTACCAACCAGCAGTTCTTCTGCCTGCCCAAAAAGGAGATAGAGCGCATCAGCAAATTCGCATCGTTTGAGATCTGGGCTCCCTGCGGTCCGCAGCAGAGTGTAGTAAGGTTTGTGACCAGCTGGAACACATCGGCCGCCGATATTGACGAATTCATTTCCAAACTCTAAATGAAACAACTTAGAGAAATAATAGGATACCTGCTGGGATTCATCATGTTCATTGTGGGTATCCCCGCAATCATGTGGCTTGTATCGGGCCGCCCGGAGATTACCTTCACCTGTAGTTGGAACTGCATCGTGGGCGTTATCATCGGCCTGGCCGGATTGATACTGAGTATTTGGACCATAGTCTATATGAAAGTTGTGGGCCGAGGCAACCCCATGGATGCCTTTGACCACGAGATAGCTCCTCACACCCAGCATCTTATGACCGGCGGAGTATACCGCATCTGCCGCAACCCCATGCTTTTGGGTACGTTCCTTTATCTGGCCGGCATCGCTTTAGTGCTTTTGTCTTGGCAATCGGCCGTAGTATGGGTAGCTTTCGTCATCATCATGTCCTTCCAGGTAGCATCCGAGGAAAAACGCCTGGAGCGCGATTTCGGCCAGGAATACCTTGACTACAAGAAACGCACCGGCCGCTTCACCCCCTGGTAAAAATGATACAATTGGGGTCAGACCCCATTTGTACTTTTTTGATTTAAAGGAAGCAGATTGAGTTCAGCTCCTCAGTTAAGGACTGGACGCCACGCTGAATTCTCTCCAGTTGTCTCTTTCTGGGTTTGTGTAAACCTGCTGCGTAATGCCACAGCTGACGCTCGTTGATGCCTGTGATTCGGCTTAAGGCTGCCTTTGTAAAGATATTGCTGTAGTAATTTATGAACGTTGTAGCGTCTATCACAAAAGACAATTCATAATCTCCTTTTACAAGGTCCGATGTCTCAACGCCAAGTTCAGCACAAGATTCCTTATATACTTGTATGGCATCGGTAATATCATGCTTAATATCGTTCAAGTTCTTACCTACCGCAACGATAGGCAGATCATTTATATATGCGCTCAGATTATCGCCGGCATATTCCACTATTACTTGTATATTCTTCATAACTCATTACTTGTTAATTCCCGCCTGTCGAAGGATATTGTAATACGTACCTTTTTCTATCCCCTTGTTTGTATGATTAGGAACGACAACCACTCTTGTGCCATTAGTGTAAACCATGTGGCTGCCTTTCTGTCTTACAAACCAAAATTTATGGGCCTCAAGCTCACAAATAACATCTTTAACCTTCTTATAGCTCATAACTCAATAGGACGGTTAAAGTGTTTTCGATACAAATGTAGTAAAACTACGAATTGTTTACAAGGAAATGCTCGTGATTTTACTGCATTTCCAAAAAATGGGACTTCCTTATTCATAAGTGTTAATGGTTGATGGTATAATTAATGTCTGCAAACAACAAGGGGTATCCTAATCTGACACCTTATGCCTAATGGAACACCCCTTGGTATCAGATATTACAAAGATAAAGAAAGCCGAGTAGCTGTTGTATACTAAATCTCAGGAATATGTTAAACAATCAAAATTATTGAAAGAATTATCTCAAAACGTTTGTGTGTTATATCAAAAATATTTTGATTTGCATCAACACAAATTTGTTTGCTTATGAGACAACTCACGAAAAAGGAAAAAATCATTATGGAGCAGTTCTGGAACTATGGTCCTATGTTTGTCCGTGAACTGCAGGAGCATTATGAGGAACCCAGACCCAATTTCAACACTCTCTCCAATCAGGTACATACACTAATGGAGGATGGGTTCCTGGAGCGCAAGGCCTATGGAAGCAACTACCAGTACTCAGCTGCCGTATCACGCAAGGCATACAGTCTGGACGGTTTCCACGGGCTGGTAAACGAATACTTTGACAGCTCATACTCAAGCGTAGTCCTTGGACTGGTTGAGGAGGAGCGTCTGTCCGTTGACGATCTTAAACGTATTATTGACAAAATTGAAAAGAGAAAATGAATACTCAAGTCCTTTTATTCCTTGGAAAGGCGGCCTTACTGACCTTTGTTTTCGTACTTATGTACCGCCTTTTGTTGCGTCGTGAAACATTCCACGGCCTTAAGCGCGGAGCCCTGATGCTTTCGCTTATACTCTCTTATGTTCTGCCTGTCACTGTCATTACAGTACATCGTGATATCCGCAAAAGTCCGGTTGCCCAGACCGTAGCATCCGCTCAGCCCGCTGCTACTCCTGTAAATCAGATCCAACCTTTCTCTCCTGTTGCACAAACAAGCGCTCCTGCACCAGCCGTATCGGCCTCAGAGAGCGCTACAGTCCAGGCACCTGCAGTACGCAAGGATTACACCGCTGTGCTGCTCCGGATTCTGCTGGCTGCATATCTGGCCGGTCTCATTGTAATGCTCCTGCTCAGGGTACGCTCCATCCTTAAGGTTTCGGCCATAGTAAGAGGTGGAGAGACAGTTGAACGCGGTGACGGCTACAGGATTGTTGTTACCGATAAGAACGTAAGCCCGTTCAGCTGGCTTGGAACCATAGTGGTGCGTCAAAAGGACTATGCCGGCATAGACAGTAATGTCTTAAGGCATGAGAAAGCTCACATAGCACACGGTCATCCGCTGGAACTCATGCTGCTTGATTTCATGTCGCTGTTCCAGTGGTTCAACCCGGCTGTATGGGTATTAAGACGTGACCTTTGCCTAGTACATGAGCAGCAGGCTGATGCCGATGTCCTCAACTCCCTGTCCGATGCCCGTCCGTACCAGTTTATGCTGCTCAGCCAGTCACAAGGCGGCTTGGCATTCAATATAGTGGCAAGTTTCAACGGCAACGGCGTAGAGAGCCGCATTGACATGATGAACCGCAAAAGGTCCGGTCGCCGCCAGATGCTCAGGTTCTTCTACATACCTCTTGTAATGTGCATATCACTTGCGCTTACCGCTAATGTGGCATATGATATGAATACGGCATCAGAATCGGCAGATGCATCAGAAGAGCCGGTTTATGGTGACTATATTAATCCTATATTCAATGTTGACGATTTTTGGTACTACATAGAAAATGACGGGGCAGTGCTGTGCCGTCATGTGGAGAATGGTGTAGTAAAAGCTTCGGACTACAACGGTCCGAGTGAGTTGGTTATTCCTTCAAGCATTGAGCATGAAGGGAAGACATGGCCTGTAACCAAGATAGGAGAATATTCTTTGGGCATGTTTAGACAATTTGACAGGATACAACGTGTCGTTATCCCGTCCAGTGTTACAGAGATAGGCGCTTCTGCATTTAGTGGTCTTCCTGCATTGGAGTCCATCTATATTTCCAAGAGCGTAGTCAAGATAGCTGACAACCTGCTGGGAGAGGAATACACCACCCCTGCCAGGATAGAGATTGATCCCGCCAATCCGGTCTATGATTCACGTGAGAACTGTAACGCAATTATAGTGACAGCCACCAATACGCTTATAGTAGGACGTCAGGGGTCTGTGATTCCCTCAAGTGTCACTTCAATAGCAGATAATGCTTTCAAGTCATGCAAGGAACTTAAATCAATAGTTATCCCTGAGGGTGTAAAATCAATAGGCAAGTCTGCATTTGAAGGGTGCAGCGGGTTGACATCCATCACTATTCCAGCCAGCGTGGAGAGTATCGGAAACGGCGCTTTCTTTGATTGTACCGGAATCCGCTCCATCAAGGTGGCTCAGGGAAACAAAGTGTTTGATTCCAGAGAGGATTGCAATGCTATTGTCAATACCCGTACCGGTGAGTTGATATTGGCCTGCGCCTCTACAAAAATACCTAATGGCATAAAGAAGATAGGCTACCGTGCATTCTATCATTGCACCCTTACAAACAGTCTGAATCTGCCGGAGGGTATAGAGGAGATTGCCGATGAGGCATTTGCCGGCTGTACAGGTTATAGCGAATTGGTCCTGCCAGCCAGCCTAAAGAAATTAGGCAAGGATGTCTTTAGTGAGATAAAGGTTGATATGACGTTTAGAATCTCGGCTGTTATGGCTATGAGAGGTCAGAATACCAAGCCTACCTTTACCTCAATTAAGGTCAATCCTGCCAACAAATACTTTGATTCACGTGAAGACTGCAATGCCCTGATCAGGACCAAGGACAATACATTGCTGCTGGCATGTGAGAATTCTTTCATTCCGCAAAGTGTAAAGGCCATAGGTGACGGGGCATTCAAAGGTCTCAAGGGCAATAAAGAGATTGTGCTGCCCAAAGGACTTGAATATGTAGGTGAAGAGGCGTTTGCAGACTATGTATCTGTTGCTCCGCTCAGCCTGCCATCGACAGTCAAATTCATTGGAGCAAGTGCATTTGTAGAGTGCAAGATGGCTCCGGATCTGGTTGTTTCCGGAAAGGTCAAAGAGATTGGTGATCATGCATTCGAATACTCGGAAGGAATAAAAACAATCTCTATAGGCAAGGGGGTAAAGCATATCGGAAATGGCGCATTTCAAGGGCTGGAGAATGTTGAGACAGTAGTCATTCCTGACGGAGTTGAGAAAATAGGAAACTTCTGCTTTGGTTCATGTAGTAATTTGACATCGGTTTCATTACCCACAAGCTTAAAAGAGATAGGTGCTGGAGCATTTCAGAATACCGGATTGAAAGAGATAGAAATTCCATCAGGCGTGAAGGTCATAGAGCGTTATACTTTCCAATCCTATCAGCTGGTTAAAGTATCACTCCCCAAAACACTTAAAAGGATTGAAACGAGTGCATTCAATGGATGCCCTATGCTGGAACCGTTCCAATTACCGGAGGGACTGGAATATTTAGGTGATCGTGCTTTCTCGGGTTGTCGTAAAATAACTGAAGTATTCATTCCTGCAGGCGTCAAAGAGATAGGTAAATCTCCTTATGATTCGCGCGCCATTACTTCAATCAAAGTTGATCCGCGCAACAGCAGGTATGAATCACCTGAGGGTAGTAATGTGCTGATTGACAAATCTACAGGTTCCATTATTCAGGGCTGTCCCAACTCAGTCATTCCGCAAGGTATCAAGGAGATTGGCTACGCGGCGTTTGATGGTTGCATACAAATACCGGAGATAATAATTCCTGAAGGTGTAGAGCGTATAGGTGATTATGCCTTCAGAGGATGCAGTGCTTATATAACTATTCCTTCATCTGTCAAAGAGATAGGTCCAAGTTCTTTCCTAATGGTTGAGGAGTCAAAGGTGACCAATAATACGGATTTGGCAATCAATTATGGACAGCGTGCAGGCAGTCGTTCTACATTGAATTTGAATGATATTCAGAGTATAATTAATCAGATTAATCAATAATTGAATTATGAGAATTAAAGATCTTACTTTTGTCCTGCTGGCTGCAGCCATGACAGGAACAGTATCTGCCCAGGGTATCATTTCTTCTATAAATGGTGGTAATTGGGGTACACCCACGACAGGAACGCCATTTTACCCTAGGGTCGGATTCTTCGGGCCAGATTTCCAGTCCACAGTCGTCAATCCTGACAACACGGTGACTTTCAAGTACCAGGATCCTAACGCCAAAAGCGTAAAGTTATGGACCCAGTTCAGTGAAACGGTTGAAATGACCAAGGGTGACTATGAAATATGGTCAGTAACGGTCGGTCCCGCAGAGCCCGATATCTATCCTTATCACTTTGAGGTGGATGGCCTCAGCCAGATGGATCCCAAGTGTGAAGATTATTTCCCCAACGAGACATTCAAGAACAGCCTTCTGGATATGCGTGCCGATAAGCTGAGCGCCCTCAAGGACGTTCCCCACGGCAGCGTGGATTACCTGAACTACTGGTCACCCGGACTCAATATGTTCATCCCGGTAATAGTTTATACTCCGCCGTTCTACGATGACCCTAAGAACAAGGACAAAAAGTATCCGGTTATGTACCTTATTAGCGGTACTACCGATACTGAGGAGGTCTATTTCAAGGTAGGTAAGATGAACCTTATCCTTGACAACCTGATTGCCCAGGGCAAGGCCAAGGATATGATTCTTGTTCTCCCGTATGGTAACCCTACTTTGCTCAAGACCGAGCGAGAGCCTCAGCGCCAAGGTGGCGGCATGGGCGGCTTTGGCGGAATGGGCGGAGGCTACAACTTCAATGCCGATTTCACCGATGTATTGATGCCGTTCGTAGAGAGCAACTACCGTACCATCAACGATGCTGACCATCGCGGTATAGGCGGATTCTCACGCGGCGGCAACCAGGGTATGGCCATCGGACTTGCCAATCTGGACAAGTTCTCATACCTGTGCTCATACAGCTCGTTCACCCAGGTTCGCGACAGCCAGTTTGAGGATTCAGAGGCTTTCAACAAGAAGGTGCATCTGTTCTGGCTTGGAATAGGCACCGATGATTTCCTGTACGGAAACTCCAAGGACCTGATGCAGATGCTAGACCGCCATAACATCAAGAACGTCAAGGTCTTCACTCACGATAAGTACGGCCACACCTGGATGAACGCCCGCTACTGGCTGGAGAAATCCTTCCCGCTCCTGTTCCAGGACCAGAAGGTCATTGACGCGGCAGTAGCCAAGAGCATGAGCCTTGAGGAGGCCGAGAAGGTACGTCTGGAGAAGCTGGGTGGTGCAGAGCCCTCACGCCTGACAGGATCGCTCATGTCAACCCTCTTCCCCGCAGGTGTAAAATCACCGGAGTACAATGCTGACGGTACCGTTACATTCCGTTTCCAGGCTCCCGATGCAGAGAGTGTTGAACTTGGCTGCGATATGTTACCCTTCCGTGACAGAACAAAAGCCATGGAGAAAGATGACCGTGGTGTATGGACACTTACCCTTACGCCTCCTGCTCCCGATGTTTATCGTTACTCGTTTACGGTAAATTACAGGTCGTATGCAGACCCCAATAATATGCATATTGCCCCGAGCCAGACTTTTAAAAGCAGCTTGGTTGACGTGCGTGGTGCTGAACCCGGTGTTAAAGACATCCAGAATGTACCTCACGGCAAGGTTTCATACCGTTACTACTATTCAAAGGCATGCGGCCTGGAGCGTCCTCTATGCGTATATACCCCTGCCGGATATGATCCAAACGGCAATGAGAAACTGCCTGTACTGTATCTCCTTCACGGCTTGGAAACATATGAGTCTTGGTTCAAGCTTGGCAGGATAAACAACATTCTGGACAATATGATAGCCAAGGGTGAGGCCAAGCGCATGATTGTGGTTATGCCTGAATCCAACCCTTATCCTGAAATGATAGCCCAGGGTAAGGCAACCCAGGATAACCCTGATGATTTAACGCTTTCCAATAAGGATCTCCTGGATGATGTTATTCCCTTTATAGAAAAGAACTACAACGTCCTGAAGGATGCCGATAACCGTGCCATAGTAGGAAATACAAAAGCTGGCCGTCAGTCTCTGACTTTAGCATTCAGCAATCCTGACAAGTTCCACTATGTGGCAGCCTTTGCACCGACACAGATTAACGGGCAAAACAATGAGATTGATGCCAATTTCAGGAATGGTACGTTCAAACCCGCAACTGAGGTGAAGGATAAGCTTAAGTTCGTGTTCATCGGAACAGGAAAGGATGACACTTTGTATCAGTTGTCTGATATGTTTGACAGGTATCTTACCAGTGTCGGTATCAAGCATACATTCTACGGCCCTGAGGCTGGCCAGACTTGGATGCACTTCCGCGACTGTCTTGAAAAGACCGTAAAACAACTCTTCAAATAACAGCATTAGGAGCAACGCAAAACGCTCATTTATGGTTTATTATGAAAATGCGCCTTTAACACAAGACGCATTTTCACTATAAATCAGTTTAGATAGTGAACAAACCAAATTAATGGCATTATGAGAAAAAAAGTCCTCTTGCTTGCATTCACATCAGTGCTGATGTCACTCTGTATTCCAGTCTGCGCCCAGCAGCAGAGTGATTCTACCGTAAATCGAACACAGCTTACAGCCGATATGATTGCCAAGGTCCAGAAATATACCATGAGTCATGAGGAATATTTCAAATTAGTTGAGAAATCCATAGAGTTTGAGTATGTCATTGAGATTGGAAAGATATCTAAAAAGACAAGGGCAAGACGTGAAGACAAAGAAAACTACACCAAAAAGACATATAAAGTACCAGAGGGGATAACATTTAAAGAACTGATCACCAGCCTGCCTGGCATTGAAATAGATAAAGCGGGCAGGTTTATCACAAAAGAAAGGAAAAGCAGTGTAAGCCATATAGGTTTCAATAATCAAATTGTACTTTTTAATGATTCCTATGATCCATATTATACCAATGATATTAAACTGGTAACAGACCCTATACAGTCAATAAGTGATTCATCAAGAAATTTCAGTCGTCTCACTTATACAGATGATGCAAAATTGGGCACAGGAACTGTTTATGTACAAATAAAGCAACGGATATACCATGAAGAGTTGACAGATGAGGCAGATATCATAATAGAATATTATCCGAATGTATCCCCAGATCTGGTTGGTGGCAACTCAGAGTATGTTGACCTGGGCTTGAGTGTAAAATGGGCCTCACGTAACGTTGATGCTTCCGGACCTGATGAAATGGGTGGATTATATTCCTGGAGTGAAGATGACATAGCTCACGTCAAATGGGGTGGCAGTTGGCGCATGCCCACAACAGATCAGATTGATGAACTCATACACAACTGCACATGGAGCTGGGCGTCAATGAATGGCCAGATAGGTTTCCTGGTAACAAGTAATAAACCAGGTTACACAGACCGCTCCATTTTCCTTCCTTATGCCTTTTTCGGCACTTCAGGTGACCTGAGTTACTGGTCCGGTTCTACAGATCCCGACAATCTTGACCGTGCAGCCTGTCTTTGGATCCATGTGTATGATGACAATGTGCGTTCCGGCTCCTGCTTTCGTCACTGGCCACGTCCGGTCCGTCCCGTCTGCCCGTAAATCAGTTTAGATAACAGACAAACCAACCAATAGCATTATGAGAAAGAAATTCCTCTTGCTTGCATTGACAACCGTGCTGATGTCACTCTGCGTCCCAATGGGTGCCCAACAGCCACAGACGCCTGTTCAGGGTGTCAAAGCCCATATAGATGACAGTAAACTATTCTCAGATTCTTTACCACCTCAATATAGATTACCTGAAGGACAGACCTATGAGGATGTAATCCGTAATCTTCCTGGGGTGGAGATACTTGAAGATGGCACCATTACCGTGAATGGTAAAAAAGTAACTCGTATTCTTCTTAATGGCCCCGATATAATAAATAAAGAAGATACGACTCTAAAACGATTGACAGCCGAAATGATTGAAAAGGTCAAGGCTTATGAAATGACCAGTGAGACACAGGTCAAAAAAGACAAGACCATATCTGAGTGTTATGTCATTGAAATAGGAGCGATATCGGACCAAAACAGGGCAAGACCTGCTTACAGGGAAGAATTCACTAAAAAGACCTATCAAGTTCCCGAAGGGATTACTGTCAAAGAACTGATTCTCAGTCTGCCTGGCATTAAACGAAACATTTTGGGCCGTTTTGTCGCAAAAAAGAGTAAAAAGACGGTTCGCGGTATTCATTTCAATAGCCAATGGATATTTCCTGATAACACCGATCATCTGTATTATACAAATGATACTAAACTGGAAATAACACCGTACTTTCATGAATCACCTTGTCGGATTTATGAAGAAGATACTAAACTCAACAATGGAACTGCCTTTGTGAAAATAAAGAGAAAGTCGAGCAGCCGGCGGCGCCATGGTGCAGATATTGTAATAGAGTATTATCAGGATGTGCCCTATGATAAGGTTGGTGGCAGCTCAGATTATGTTGACTTGGGTTTGAGCGTAAAATGGGCTACTCGTAACTTAGGTGCTGCCGGACCGGAAGAAATAGGTGGATTTTATTCCTGGAGTGAAACTGAAAGCAAGTTGGGTGGCAGTTGGCGCATGCCCACATCCGGTGAGATTAGTGAACTCATAGAAAACTGTACCTGGACCTGGGCATCAGTGAACGGTAAGATAGGTTTCCTCATAACAAGTAATAAGTCAGGTTACACTGACCGCTCCATTTTCCTTCCTTACTACTATGCCGGGACTTCGGGCGAAGTAGGTTACTGGTCCGGTTCGTTCAATGCCAACTCCAATGATATTGATGCTACTGCCTGCCTTTGGATCTGTTTTGATGGCATCATGAGATCGGGCTACTGCTACCGCCATTGGCAACAGCCTGTCCGTCCCGTATGTCAGAGGGCTAATGAATACAAGTTACCTAAAGGAGCAACCAAAGAAGAAATGATGCAAAAATTTCCGGAACTTGTAATAGACGATGAAGGTAATGCCACTATGAACGGAGAACCTGTTTCCATAATATCCTTGGATTATTTAGTTAAAGACCAACCTTTAGAGCCATCAAAGCCTGATACCGGAATTCTTATTCTTGGTTCGACAGCTAATGATGACAAGCCCGTTGCTCTGACACAACTCACAGCCGAAATGATCTTGAAGGTCAAGGCTTATGATAACTATTACTATAAACTGGAGAAAGGAGAGTATGTCATTGAGATTGAGCCGATATCGGATGAAACCGGTGCAAAGCCTGAATACAAGGAATATCCTGATGGCGTAAAAACCAGTATAATTCCTGTAGGTACTACTGTGAAAGAGTTGCTCTCCATGCTGCCCGATGTTGAAACTGATAAAGACGGCAAACTGATTACCAAAAACGGGAATGAGGTGGTTACCAGCGTAGTATTTGAGGGTCAAATGTTATATCCCCAAAACAACCATCCCATATACACAGGGGATTATAAACTGGAAAAGGGTATTCTTCATATCCAGATAATTGATTTGGATTATTTCAAGGAGAGATCATGGTCTCCATTGCCCGGTGACCCCACTGAAGGGACAGCAAGAATCCGTATCAACTACCATCCCGGCAAGGACGCTACATTCATTATCCGCCACAGCCCGGACGATATACGTCAGAGCGGTCAATAACAGAAAAGGTATTATGAGAAACAGAATTAATTTTTTTGCATTGGCATTCATGATGATGTCACTCTGCCTTCCTACCTGTGGCCAGCAGTCACAGAGTGATTCCATTCTTACGGCCGATATGATTGCAAATGTCAAGCCTTATGTGAAGAGCCTGGAGACAGTCTTTGCCCGGTATGTCATTGAGATAGGAGATATATCGGAAGAGACAATGGCAATACGCTCAGGCAGTGAACAATATACAGAGAAAATCTATAAAATGCCGGAAGGGATAACGTTCAAAGAGCTTGTCTTCAACCTGCCTGGCCTTAAAAAGAACAAATTAGGAAGATTAATAACAGAGGAAGAGGAAAAGACTGTCCGCTCAATTCTTTTCAATTATCAATTAGTATTGAATCGTAATCCCCGTCATGAATTTTATACTGAAAGATGTAAACTGGAGATATTTCCTTTTTCGGTAAGTGATAACCGTGACTTGAACTATGCAGCTGATACTAAACTCTACAACGGAACTGTCTATGTAAAAATCAAGGACAGGCCGAAATCCCAATATCCTACCCCTGGTGCAGATTTGATAATAGAATACTATCCGAATGTGTCCTATGATGCTATAGGTGGTAACTCAGACTATGTTGATCTGGGCTTGAGTGTAAAATGGGCCACGCGTAACGTAGATGCTGCTAAGCCAGAAGAAATGGGGGGATTGTATTTCTGGGGTGAAACAGTAGTCAAACCGGGTATTGAGGGTCCTTTAACCTATAAGTTCCGTGACGGTTATGGCGGTTACAACAAGTACAACGGTACTGACGGAAAGATTGTGTTAGACCCTGAAGATGATGTGGCTCATGTCAAATTGGGAGGCAGTTGGCGTATGCCCACAACAGATGAGATAAAAGAACTGATGGAAAACTGCACCTGGATCTGGGCTTCAGTGAACGGACAGATAGGTTACTTGGTAACAAGTGATATACCGGGTTACACAGACCGCTCAATTTTCCTTCCTTACTTCTTCTTTGGCAGTTCAGGTGACATGGATTACTGGTCCGGTTCACTAAGTCCAACCTCTCCCGGCGCTGGAGCCAGTTTCTCTATCAATGTGTATGATGATTACATTGAAATGGGCTGCAGTACCCGCACATGGGCTCTTCCTGTCCGTCCCGTCTGCCCATAATTGATTACCCGACCAAAAAAAAGGGAACAGCCTCAATTCTGTTTTTGTTTTTTCTTACCTTTGAAAGATATTTAAAACAGAAGAACTATGCTGTTGTCTTCAAACGGTATTGCAGTGACATCGTTCGCTGCCCCCGAGGTGTGGAGCGCCCTCGTTCAGGTGTTTATCATTGCGCTGGCTGTGCTGGCAGGTAACATATTACGCCGCAAGGTAAAAATTCTCCGCCGCAGCCTCATTCCATCGGCTCTGCTGGGCGGCCTCATAATCCTTTTGCTCAAGATGTGGGCCGATTTCAACGGCATTATAGACAAGCGTTTCATGGAGACGGTAACCTACCATGCACTTGCATTAGGTTTCATCGCAATGTCACTGCGTCCGTCAAAGGAGACCGATAGGGCCAATACCCGCACGGTTATCGATACCGGAACTCTGACAATAGCAACATATATCATCCAGGGCATATTCGGTCTGCTCATAACCATTCCGATGTTCCTGTGGTGGCGCAACCCGGCAGCCGGAAATGACATCTTCTATTCAGGAGGTCTGCTTCTGCCCATGGGTTACGGTCAGGGACCCGGTCAGGCTCTGAACTTTGGTACAATCTATCAGTTGGGTGCTGCCGATCAGGGCATCAACTTCCACGGAATAGACTTTGGTCTTTCAATTGCTGCCATTGGCTTCCTGGTAGGTAGCGTGGTTGGTGTGGTTTATATGAATATCCTGAACCGCAAGAAGAAGCTCACCATTCATGAGAATATTACCGAAAGCAAGCATACCCTTAAGGACTACGAGCAGGAGAATGAGCTGCCGCACTCAGAGTCAGTTGATAAGCTGACCATCGTGGTAAGCATCGTGTTGCTCACCTACTTCCTGGTATGGCTGCTTATGTCAGGCATCAACAGCCTTGACCTGGGTAATTTTGGCGAAAAGACACTCAAGCCTCTGGTTTACGGATTCAACTTCTTCTGGGGCATCCTGTTTGGATCGCTTGTCAAGATCATTATCCGTGGCCTGCGCAAGAAGGGCTGGATGACACGTGAGTACCTTAATGAGTTCCTCCTGAATCGTGTGAGCGGTATCAGCTTTGACATAATGATTGTGGCCGGAACCGCCGCCATCAGCTTTGAGAACCTCAAGGCCATCTGGCTGCCGCTTACCCTGGTCTGCATATTCGGCGCCGTAGCAACATTCATGTATGTGAGATGGGTGTCATTCCGCATCTATCCCGATTACAAGTATGAGGGATTCTTCTCAATGTTCGGAATGCTTACCGGTACCGCCAGCAACGGTATGATCCTGCTGCGTGAGATAGACCCGCGCTATCAGACTCCCGCTGCCAACAACCTGGTGCTGCAGAACATCCCCGCCATGATAATGGGATTCCCGGTATTGCTGCTTCTGGGCTTTGCTCCCAAGAGCCTTAACGCAACACTGATTACCTTAGGTGTTCTGGCAGTCCTCTTCCTGGTAGCAACCTTGTTCCTGTTCCGTAAACGCAAAAAATAATGGCGCAGAACAAGTCCGATGAGACTCCCATGATGAGGCAGTTTTACAGCCTCAAAGAGAAACATCCCGATGCCGTGCTTCTGTTCAGATGCGGCGACTTTTACGAGACATACGCACAGGATGCCGTAGAGGCCAGCCAGATTCTGGGCATAACCCTGACCCGCCGCAATAACGGCAAGAATGGGGCTATGGCGCTTGAGATGGCAGGATTTCCTCATCATGCACTTGACGCTTATCTGCCCAAACTGATACGGGCCGGCCGCCGTGTGGCCATCTGCGACCAGCTGGAGGACCCCAAACTGACCAAGACACTTGTAAAGCGAGGCATAACGGAGTTGGTTACTCCCGGTGTTGCCATGAGTGACAACGTACTCCAGAATAAGGAGAACAACTTCCTTGCTGCGGTTCACTTTGGCAAGGGTGCATGGGGACTGTCATTCCTGGATATATCTACCGGTGAATACCTTATTGCTGAGGGCCCGGCAGATCATATAGACAAACTGCTCTCTAATTTTGCGCCCAAGGAGGTGCTCATAGAGCGCGGCCGGCGCCAACAGTTCGGCCAGTCATTCGGAACCCGGTACTGCCTGCGTGAGCTTGACGACTGGGTCTTTACCGATGACTTTGCCCGCGAGCAGCTTAATCGCCATTTCAAGGTACGCAACCTTAAAGGATTCGGTGTAGACCATCTGCGCAACGGCAAGGTTGCCGCAGGTGCTATATTGGAATATCTTGCAGAAACCCTGCACAACAACATAAGCCACATAACGTCAATCCGCATGATTGATGAGGAGCGTTATGTGCGCCTGGACAAGTTTACCGTACGTAACCTGGAGCTTATATCGGCCAACAGCGAGGACGGCACATCACTGCTCGATGTGATTGACCATACCTGCTCTCCAATGGGAGCCCGCCTGTTGCGCCGCTGGATGCTCTTCCCTCTCAAAGACACAGCAGCCATAAACCGCCGTCTTGATGTGGTGGACCATCTGTTCCGTTTCCCCGATACCGGTGATGCACTGACTGAATCACTGCAGCGTATGGGCGATGTGGAGCGCCTTATCTCAAAGGCTGCTGTATGCCGCATCAACCCGCGTGAGGTGCTCAGCCTGGGGCAGGCTCTCAAACTGATGGAGCCCATCAAGATGATCTGCTCCGGATCAGAGAACACCCAACTGCAGGAGATAGGCGCAGGCATTGACCTGTGCACTCAACTGCGTGAGGAGATTCTGCGTACACTGCGTCCCGATACCCCCATGCTGGTCAGCAAGGGCGGCGTGATTGCCGAGGGCGTAAGCGCCGAGCTTGACGAACTGCGCAGCATTGCCTACAGCGGCAAGGATTACCTGATGCAGATTCAGCAGCGCGAGGCTGAGATTACCGGTATTTCCAGTCTGAAGATTGCATACAACAACGTATTCGGCTACTACCTTGAAGTGCGCAACACCTTCAAGGACAAGGTGCCTGAGACCTGGATCCGCAAGCAGACTCTGGTCAATGCCGAGCGTTATATCACCCCTGAGCTCAAGGAGTATGAGGAGAAGATACTTGGAGCCGAGGACAAGATACTGGCTCTGGAGACCCAGCTGTTCGGCGAGCTGGCGCAATCCATCATCAAGTATGTTCCCGCCATCCAGAACAATGCCGTTCTGATAAGCCAGTTGGACTGCCTGCTCTCATATGCCAAGGTTGCCCGTGAGCGCAAATACGTGCGTCCCGTGGTTGATGACAGCAACATTATAGACATTCATGAGGGCCGCCATCCGGTCATTGAGACCCAGATGGCACCCGGTGACAGCTATATATCAAACAACGTCCTGATAGACAGCGACAGCCAGCAGATACTCATCATAACCGGTCCCAACATGGCCGGTAAGTCCGCTTTGCTGCGTCAGACCGCACTCATCACGCTGATGGCCCAGATGGGCTGTTACGTGCCCGCCGAGAGCGCCCGCATAGGAATGGTGGACCGCATATTCACCCGCGTGGGCGCAAGCGATAACATATCGGCCGGAGAATCCACATTTATGGTTGAGATGACCGAGGCCGCCAGTATCCTGAACAACCTCACGCCCCGTAGCCTTGTGCTGTTTGATGAGCTTGGCCGCGGTACCTCTACATACGATGGAATATCCATCGCGTGGGCTATCGTTGAATATATCCACGAGCATCCTTCGGCCCATGCCCGCACGCTTTTTGCCACACACTATCATGAGCTCAACGAGATGGCAAAATCGTTCAGCCGCATACGCAATTACAACGTGTCGGTCCGTGAGGTTGACGGCAAGGTGCTGTTCCTGCGTAAGCTGGTTCCGGGAGGAAGTGAACACTCATTCGGTATTCATGTAGCCGAGATGGCCGGAATGCCACGCAGCATAGTAAAGCGTGCCGGATCCATTCTTAAGGAGATGGAGGAGAGCGGAAGCGGCAAGAGCATATCACGTCCCAGCGTAGAGACCGGCCAGCATCGTGAAGGCCTGCAGATGAGCTTCTTCCAGCTGGATGATCCCGTACTCTGCCAGATACGCGACCAGCTGCTCTCAATCGATGTCAACAACCTGACACCCATCGAGGCCCTGAACAAGCTCAACGAAATCAAGAAGATCTTAAAGGGAAAATGATACCAAGGGAGGGGGCACAGATAGAACCGTCCCTTTTGTGCCCCAATTGTATCATTTTTTGCGGGAGTGGAGCATCAGCCAGACGCCGGCTACGGCAAAGGGGATGCTAAGCAGTTGGCCCATGTCAAGAGCCATGCCCTGCTCAAAGTCTACCTGTACCTCCTTGCAGAACTCAATGAAGAAGCGGAAGATGAAGATGGTGGCTATGCAGAATCCAAAGAAGAAGCCGGAACCTATCTTTTCCTTATGCTTGCGGTAGATGAGAAGTGTTATTACGAAGATTATGATGTAGGCGATAGCCTCATAAAGCTGTGCGGGATGGCGTGCAAAATCCTCACCGTTCTGGACAAAGATGAAACCCCAGTCGGTGCCGGTGGGCTTACCCACAATCTCGGAGTTCATAAGGTTGCCCAGACGGATGCAGGCCGATGTAAGCGGAGTTGCCACGCATACCATATCAATGCACTCCAGCACCTTGACCTTATACTTGCGGCAATAGAGAACCATTCCGATTATTATGCCGATGGTACCGCCGTGACTTGCCAGACCGCTGTATCCTACCAGCTTGACACCTCCCTGAGGCATGAAGCGTATGGGAAGCAGCATCTCGATGAAATGTTTGCCGCTTGTAAGGTAATACTCGGGCTCATAGAATATGCAGTGACCCAGACGGGCACCTATCAGTATGCCCAGGAAGCAGTAAAGGAACAGAGGCTCAAATGTCTCCTCCTTGATTCCACGGTCTTTATAGAGTTTCTTGACAATAAGATATGCTGCCACAAGTCCTATCACCCACATAAGGGAGTAGTAACGGATGGGAAGTCCCAACAGACGGCAAAGCTGGGTGTCAGGATTCCATACTACTGCAAGAAAGTTCTCCATTGTCACTGTGTTTTATACGTTGAACCTGAAGTGCATTATGTCACCGTCCTGAACTACGTAGTCCTTACCCTCAACGTAGAGTTTGCCGGCATCACGAACTGCTGCCTCGGAGCCCAGTTCCACGTAGTCATTGTATTTGATAACCTCGGCGCGGATGAAGCCCTTCTCAAAGTCTGTGTGGATTACGCCTGCGCACTGCGGAGCCTTCCAGCCCTTGCGGTAGGTCCATGCTTTGACCTCCATGGGTCCGGCGGTGATGAATGTCTCAAGATTCAAAAGGCTGAAGGCTGACTTGACCAGACGGTTAACGCCCGATTCCTCCAGACCCAACTCCTCAAGGAACATCTGACGGTCCTCATAGCTCTCCAGCTCGGCAATCTCGCTCTCGGTCTTGGCTGCTATTACCAGCAGTTGAGCGTTTTCATCCTTGATGGCCTCACGCACCTGGTCAACATAGGCGTTGCCGGTCTTGACGCTGCCCTCATCCACATTGCATACGTAGAGCACGGGTTTAGAGGTGAGCAGGAACAGATCGTGGGCGATCTTCTCCTCATCCTTTGAGTCGAATGTAACGGTGCGGGCCGATTTGCCCTGAAGCAAGACGTCGCGGTATGCATTGAGCACGTCACATACTATTTTGGCCTGCTTGTCACCTACGGCAGCCTGCTTGGCTACCTTCTGAAGACGCTGGTCAATGGTCTCAAGGTCCTTTATCTGAAGTTCAGTGTCTATTATCTCCTTGTCACGGACGGGATTTACCGTGCCGTCTACATGGGTTACGTTCTCATCGTCAAAGCAGCGGAGCACGTGTATTATGGCATCGCACTCACGGATGTTGCCCAGGAACTTGTTGCCCAGACCTTCACCCTTGCTGGCACCTTTTACCAGTCCGGCTATATCTACAATTTCAACGGTGGCGGGGACGATTCGGCCCGGATGAACCAACTCGGCCAGTTTGGTCAGACGCTCATCGGGAACGGTGATAGTTCCTACGTTGGGTTCAATTGTGCAGAAAGGAAAGTTTGCTGCCTGCGCCTTGGCACTTGACAGACAGTTGAAGAGTGTGGATTTACCTACGTTGGGCAGGCCCACTATGCCGCATTGCAATGACATTTGATACTACTTTTGAAATAACGGTGCAAAGATAGCGTTTTTCAGAGCATATCATTATCAATCATCCAGATGATTTCCTCAATCATGGCATCCTCATCATCATGTTCGGGGTCATACTCCTTCTTGAGTGATGCACCGAACAGGGCAGCGAATGTCTGGTAGAATTTGGCTTTGAAACCTCCGATGAAAGCCTTGATGAGGTCATAGCTGGTCTGATTACACTCGCGGTCAATGAGTTTGATCAATATTTTTCCTTGTGCAAGAGTACATCTTCTCATAACTGGATAATACTGGTCCCAAACACCTTTCTCCACTGTTTCCAGATGTTCCTCACGTGCCTTGTCATCAGGTAGTGTCTGCAAGTAAAGATATGTTTCAACCAGTATAGCCTTGACTTCAAGAGAGATGGGGTACATCTTCATCACGTTACGGGTAAGCTTGTCATATTTGCGCTGCTTGCGTGCGGTCGGGAATTCCCGTCTTCCGTATATTGTTACCTCCATCAGTTCGAAAGTGGGGACTGTATCACCGTCAATAATCGTGGCCAAAGCTACAAGAACACGCTTTTGCTTGTCATTGTCCTCCGGCTCTCCGCAGAATGCAGGAATGCACAAAAAGATGGTCAGTAACAGTATGACGATACGTTTCATGTCTGCAAAATTATCAATTCTCACAAAAAAGACCTACTTTTGAGGCAGTCCTTTTGGAAAACACTTCTAATACTATTATACGATGAAGCAAAGTTTGTTAATCTTCTGGTTTGCGGCACTGTCCATGTCAGTGACAGCGGTTTATCCACAAAATACAGCAAAAGAAGAATGGGAGAGCGTGCTGGAGAAGCTTCTTTCGGATGAAGAACTCTCGCAAAGTGCCCTTGAGGAGTTGACTGATATGTATGAGTCACTTCATGAGAATCCTCTCAATATCAATACGGCCACGAGGGAAGAACTCTCTTTATTACCCTTTCTTACCGACAGACAGATAGAGGATATCCATGCTTATATCTATATGCATGGTCCGATGCTTTCGTTGGGCGAACTGCAGCTGACAGGGAGTCTGGATTACAACACTCGTCAGTTGCTTCGTCAATTTGTATATGCCGGTGATGTTCCTCCAAAAAAGGAGGACCTTAAATTGGGAGATGTAATAAAGTATGGTCGAAGTGAACTTGTTACCCGTATGGATATCCCCCTCTATCAGAGGGACGGTTTCCGATATTATTCCCCTGAGGAATTGAAAAGATATCCCAATCGTGCATATTTGGGAAACAGTCTTTCGCACTCCGTGAGATATTCATTCAACTGGCATAATCGCATACGGTTGGGCTTTACGGCCGATAAGGATGCGGGTGAACCTTTTGGGGGACGTAACAAAGCCGGTTATGACTCATGGGCGCCATATTTGTATCTCAGGGACATGGGTTTGATGAAGGAGTTTGCATTAGGCAATTTCAAGGTGCAGTTCGGGCAAGGTTTGCTCCTGGGAGGCGGGTTCAGTATGGGAAAGAGTATGGCTCTCTCGTCAATGAGTCGTCGGACTCAGGGACTCAAACCTCATTCATCAACACAGGAATATGGTTATTTTAGCGGAGTAGGGACGACTATAGGTTGGAAACATACCATGTTCACGATTATGGCGGCATCAACCCCAACTGATGCCTCTTTGAGAGGAGACTCTATTATCAGTTCTTTCAAAGAGGACGGCTATCATCGTACTCAACTGGAGTGGTCCAGGAAAAAGAATGTCACAGTGAAGACGGTTGCTGTCAATATGCGTTACAGTTACCGTGGTATCAAGTTCGGTGCAACTGCCTTGAAAGAGAATATATCATTACCCTACAAAGGAAATTCGGGCTTTACGGGTGTATCGGCAGATTGCTCTGTAAACCGTTCACGTTATGCTTTTAACACCGAGTTTTCAATTATAAATTCGAAACCGGCTCTATTTGCATCTCAGTTATTCCGTCTTAAAAAAGATTGGGAGTTGAACATGGTGTTCCGGTATTATGATTCGGAATATACGGCTCTTCACTCCAATGCAATGGCCGAAAGCAGCGTTCAAGATGAGACAGGTTTGCTTACAGGATTCTCACATAAAGGCAGAAAACTCAAAATAAACGGTTATGCGGATTTGTTCATGCATCCGCAGCCAAGGTACGGGGCATCGGCACCCAGTAAAGGAGTGGATATCAGAATGGAGGCAGATTGGAATATGGGTCGCAGGGATGCTCTGTTTGCAACAGCCCGTTTCAAATCCAAACAGAAGGATTGTAAATATACCGGGAGATTGGAATATTGTCGGACAGGAAAATACCGCCTGCGCTGGACTCACAACTTTGGCAATGGAGCTGAAACCACAACCCAACTGTTTTATATGCGATACGATTTCATTGCGGAACCCATCTCAAATGGTTACGCGCTCACGCAAAGCTATGGGAGGAGTATGTTGAAAGACAAGTTGGATTTAAATGTGACTGCAGCTGCATTCTGCACACAGAGTTATGACAGCCGTGTATCGGTCTATGAGAACGGGCTCAGATACGCTTACAATTTCATTAGCCTTTACGGAAAAGGTGGGCGGCTGTCGGCGACAATAAAGTACAATATGGGTAAAGGAATGCAACTGAATCTGAAAGCAGGCGGAACATACTATCTTGATCGTAATGAGATAGGTTCGGGACAACAACGTATTGATGCCTGCCACAAAGAGGACATTTCGTTGCAGTTTGTAGCGAAGTTCTGATTTGGAATGTACGCTTCGATTAAGTAATTTTGCGGACGGAATAAGAAAGTCAGAAGCCGTCATGTCAACAGTTTTGTACAGTTCGCCTATTTTCGGTCCGGTTCATAGCCGCCGTCTGGGGGTTTCATTGGGCATAAATCTGATGCCTGCCGATGGAAAGATATGCACCTTTGACTGTATCTACTGTGAGTGCGGCCGCAACTGCGAGCATCATCCGCACCATCATCGACCCTCAAGAGAAGAGGTTTATGAGGCTTTGCGTTCTACTCTTTCCAAAATGAAAGCAGAGGGTTCTGAGCCGAATGTTCTTACTTTTGCAGGTAATGGTGAGCCAACCGCAAATCCCGAATTCCCCGAGATTGTTGATGATGTTGTGGCCTTGCGTGACGAGTTTTTCCCAAATGCAAAGGTAAGTGTTCTGAGCAACGGAACCCGTGTTACCGATCCGGCTATATTCAAGGCCCTGCTCAAGCTTGACAACAATATCCAGAAACTTGATACTGTTAACCTTGAGTACATCAAACTGATAGACAATCCGGTTGGACACTATGACCTTGATGCTATAATCAAAGCTCTGTGTGATTTCAAGGGTCATGTCATAATACAGACCATGTTTCTGACAGGAACGCTTGATGGTCGTGATATGGACAATACTTCTGATTTTTACGTTTTACCTTGGATTGAGGCCCTCAAGAAGATAAAACCCAGCCAGGTAATGATATACACCATAGACCGCGAGACTCCTGTCTCCACCCTGCGTAAGGCCAGTCACGAGACTCTGGACTGCATTGCAGCAAAGCTTAGGGAGAGCGGTTTTGAAACATCTGTATCATATTGAGATGAAACATATAAAAAGGATTTTCTTTACTTTGTTGCTCACGGTATCTCTGCCTGCAGCAAGTATCGATTTGGATTCGCTCACGGAATCCATAGACCAAATCATATATGAGGAGTTGCCCGAGGGAACTGATATAGCTCTTATGGTTTATGACCTGACCAATGATACAACGCTTTATGCTTACCGCGAAAAGATAATGTGCCGTCCGGCATCGGTGCAGAAGGTAATTACTTCGGTCACAGCTCTTTCTTCGCTTGGAGCGGATTACAAGTTCAAGACAGCATTAAGAACACAGGCTTCAATAGGCAAAGACAGTGTCCTGAACGGTAATCTTTATTTGGTGGGAGGACTTGATCCTGCGTTTAATGAGCATGAACTGCGCAGTATGGTGAGTGATCTCAAAAAAGCGGGTGTAAAGAAGATAGGCGGAACTCTTTATGCCGATGTTTCCATAATGGATACCATGTATTGGGCTACCGGCTGGTGTTGGGACGATGCCCCTGCAAGTTTCCAACCCTACATTTCTCCTCTCATGGTGCATCAGGGATTTGTAGGCATTGAGGTAAAGCCTACTGTCAAAGGGCAGGCCCCTGAGGTAAACATTTATCCGGCTAACAGTTACATTAAGGTTGTAAATAAAGCCGTTACACGTAACGATTCGCTTGGTCCGCTTTCCATAACCCGTGACTGGATGCATAATGATAACACCATTGTCATTGAAGGCAACTGCAAACGTCGTCAATCCACAGATCTGAGTGTTGTGGGATCGGCCGATTTCACATTTGCCCTTTTCCGTCAGTATCTTGATGAGGCGGGTATAAGTTATGATAAGTACGGGTGGGGGAACTGCCCGGTCATGGCTCGTGACATATCGGTAGTTTCACACGGATTGCCTTCCATCGTAAAGGAAGCTCTTAAGGAGAGCAATAACCTTTTTGCCGAGGCCATGTTCCTGCAGACAGGACGCATCCAGTATCCAAAGGGAATCAGGTTCAAGGATGCCGCAAAATTCTTGCAGAACTTTGTATCACGTAAATTCGGAATGTTCACGTCGGCGTTCAACATCGTAGATGGCAGCGGACTATCCATGTATGACATGTGCTCTCCGCAGTTCATGGTTGATATGCTTTCACTTATTTATAAGGACAGGGAGCTGTACAATATAATGTATAAAAGTCTTCCCATATCAGGTGTGGACGGAACCCTCAAGACACGACTCAATGACAAGACCACACTCAACAAAGTTCATGCAAAGACAGGAACCGTAACGGGTTCGTGTACGCTTGCCGGCTATATTCACACACATGATGGCCGTGACCTGGCTTTCTGTATAATGAATGAGGGCGCCATCAAGATGGCACCCTCAAGAAATGTCCAGGACAAGATATGCACTGTCCTGTGTGAACTTGGTCTCTGATTTTACAGCTGTTTGAATTCGTAACCCTGTTCCTTGATCCATTCTATGGCTTTGGGCAAGGCCCAGCGCAGGTTTTTCTCACTGCGTAGCGAATCATGGAAAACAATAATAGAACCGTTACGGGTATACTTCTTAACAATATCCAGTACCTTCTCGGGATTGAGTTTTTCGTTATAGTCACGTGTTATCACATCATAGAAGATGATGTCATAATCGCCTTTCATATAACGATAGGTCCATCGGCGTAAAACTCCGTGCGGGGGACGGAAAAGACGGGTCGAAATTAGACCGTCGCACTTCTTTACATTGTCAATGTAGTCGTGATTACGCATACGCATTCCGCGTACATGGTTGAAAGTGTGGTTTCCTATATGGTGTCCACGCTCCACAACCATTTTGTATATGTCGGGATGCTTGCGGACATTGTCGCCCACGACAAAGAAGGTTGCTTTTATTCCATATTGATCCAGCATATCCAGTACCCATGGGGTTACTTCAGGTATGGGACCGTCATCAAAAGTAAGATAAACCGAATGCTCTTCCGGATTTTTCCGGAAGATGCCTTTCGGGTATATCTTGCTTAGTATTGCTGTGGGTTGTTCAAGTATCATTATCAGTTTATGCGACTTTCAAATTCATTGCACATGTCACTCCATTCAGCAAAGATATCATTATACTGATCCTCAGTCAAACATTGTTCCAGCAGAGGGAATACATATGAGTATTGGACTGATGCGGCTTCGGAGAACGAACTGGCTGAACGTTTCAGGTTACGGTCATTCATACTCAGATACCATCTCATCAACTGGAAGTTGTTTTCGGTTGTCTCAATAAGGATCTTTGTTGCCTTGTCTTTCCTGTCAAGGTACAGATAGATGTTAGCTATCTCAGAGCTTGAGCCGTAAATGGCATCATTTAACGGAAGGACTTCTTCGGAAATACCTGCGGCGATTGATTCCAAAACAGCCAGAGCTTTGTCTTTCTTCCCTGAATTGAAAAGTTCAATGGCAAGCTGGGCTACCAGTCGGCGCTGTGACAGGCACATCCTACGATTTGTTTCGTCCAAATATACCTTAGGATTATCCAATCCACCGTATTTAAAGTTCATGAGGTTGTCATACATCTTGTCAGCATCAATACCACCTGTACGACCGCTGGTTCCTGTTGCAGCTTTCCAGTCAAACGGAGTGATGCGGTATGCCAGACCTTCAAGCAGGAAATAGTTGCCAAGACCAAGGTAGCTGCTGTTGGGAACAGTCGTTGCTATGTATAAAGGTCTCTCCCAGTTGCAATGTGCAATCAGGTCAAGCATCATGATCTCGTTCTTCATCAGAGAGTTCTTTCCTTTGAGTGATATTATCATCTTGTCGGGCATATTGGCCTTGGTTTCCTCATCAGTAGCACCCAGATACTTGTCGGGAATCTTCATTCCTGAACGGAGCACGGCATCCTTGTCTATCTTGAACCAGATAGTATCGGTAGGAATCATATGATGCTGCTTGATCCAATAGTCAAGGACGTTGTGTAGTTCGAATGATTTTTCTACAGCCTCCTTGCTGTTGTTCCTGAGCAACACCTCCTTGTCCTGAGGATTGACCAGGACATAGTCGTTAGTACCTGTCTGATAGTCTATTCTCTCAAACGATATGGGCAGTGCGGGCGAATCATATGCAGGGCGCTTCATCTGGTCTATGTACCAATCGGTCATAAGATAGCTCAGATTGCAGCAACGTGCATCGGTTCGGAATCCTTCGGTCTCAAAGTTGTACCAGAGGGGGAAGGTATCATTATCGCCGTTTGTAAAGATGATGGGATTTCCCTTGGTTGGCAGGGTGGTCAGATAGTTCTGGCCAAAGTCACGGCATGCGTAACGTCCGCTGCGATCATGGTCGTCCCATGTCTGGCTTACCATCTGTATGGGAACCAGCAGACAGATAACAGTTGCTATTATAGAAGCGGCCTTCTTGCCGGCAACTTTACCCAACCAGTCGGCCAGGGCAGCTACGCCCAAACCTATCCAGATAGCATATGCATAGAACGATCCTGCATACGCGTAATCACGCTCACGTGGCTGCAGGGGAGTCTGGTTCAGATAGACCACAATAGCCAGACCTGTCATAAAGAAAAGTGCCAGAACCACTATAAACTGGTGCATTCCTTCCTTGCCCTTTCCTATCTGCCAGAAGAGTCCGATAAGACCCAGTATCAGAGGCAGGCAGTAGAATACATTGTGTCCTTTTCCGGTCAGGGAATCAGGCAACAGTTTATTGTCGCCTCCAATCAGCATTTTGTCTATGAAATTGAAACCTGTTATCCAGTTGCCGTTTTCAACCTCTCCGTAATGGTTCTGGATGTCGTTCTGACGACCGGCAAAGTTCCACATGAAATATCTCCAGTACATGAAGTTAACCTGATATCTCAGGAAGAACTTAAGGTTCTCACCCTGTGTGGGCATGGTTACCTTGACGTTGGTTCCACATCGGTTATATGTGGTGGTACGTCCTTTTATTCCTCCGCACCAGGATTTGTATTCCTGAACATGCTCACTATCCTTGCTGTACATTCGCGGGAAAAGCATGTTCTGAGCGTAAATGTACTCACGCTTCTCATCCTTTACGTAGTAACTGTCCTTTTCGGATTCATTGGCCTTCTCTTTGCGGCCGTAGGATTTGCCTACGATATTAACTTCGGGAGTATAATAGGAGTATCCCTTTTCTCTTACCTGTTTGTATACATGTTCCGAACCGAAAGCCTGTCCGTAAAGTAGGGGACGTGAACCGTACTGTTCGCGTGCCAGATATTCACCCAGCGAGAATATATCTTCGGGTGAATCCTGATCCATAGGAGGATTGGCTGTGGAGCGTATAACAATGACGGCGTATGATGAATAACCGATTGTAAGCATCATCACACACAACATAATGGTGTTGAGTACAGTTGCCGACGGCTTAATCTTTTCCGGAATTCCGTTTGCAAACAGATAGAAAGCACCTGCTGCGAGAATCACAATACCAAGTATAACACCCGATGCCTTGTGACCGTAGAACGGGATGCCTGCAAAAGCTATGGTAAGCAGGAATGAGAGATACATCAGTGACTTGCGGTCACCGCGCTGTGTCTCGTAGACACTCCAGATAAGAATTCCTACGAGCAAGATAATATAGATTATAAGTCCTGTGTTGAATGGAAGTCCCAGTCCGTTCACGAACAGCAACTCAAACCAGCCGCCCACCTTAACGATACCGGGAACTATACCGTAAAGTACAGCAGCGATAATTACACCCGAAAGGCAGAAAGCAATGATGCCTCCCTTCCATGTGGGATTATCGAATTTCTTGAAGTAGTAGACCAGTACAATGGCTGTGATGCAGAGCAGATTGAGAAGGTGAACGCCTACTGATATTCCAATCAGATATGCAATCAATATGAGCCAGCGTGCACTGTGAGGCTGGTCAGCATTCTCTTCCCACTTAAGGATAAGCCAGAATGTCACTGCGGTGCAGAATGAAGAGTAGGCATAAACCTCACCCTCAACTGCACTGAACCAGAAAGTATCAGACCATGTGTATGCCAATGCACCGACAATACCTGCTCCGAAAATGGTTATCATCTGCCACAGGTCAGGTTCCTTTACTCCTGCAACCAGTTTCTTTACCAGCATGGTTATGCTCCAGAAAAGGAACAGGATGCACAGTGCGCTCAGTATTGCTGACATTGCGTTAACCATCATGGCAACTTTGCCGGGATCACTTGTGAACTGTGAGAACAGGTTTGCGGTAAGCATGAATATAGGTGCCCCAGGGGGATGTCCTACCTCCAACTTGTAACCTGTCGTTATGAACTCAGGGCAATCCCAGTAGCTGGCAGTAGGCTCAATGGTCATGCAGTAGGTAACTGCAGCTACCACGAATACCAGCCATCCGATGATGGTGTTCAGTCTTTTGTAATTCATCACTACAATGAGTTAAGTGTCTGTTGAGTGCCTCAAAGATACTCCTTAAAAGGTTAAAGGCAGTCAATTGACAGTTATTTAATGTTATTCCCCTGCGGGCTCAAAGGTCCTGGCCTATGTCCCTGCGGAAGTATTTCTTTTCAAAATCAATAAGGCTTGCACCCTTGAAAGAAAGGGCCAAAGCCTCCTCCTTGTCCTTGCCGTACGAGCTTACAGCTATCACGCGTCCTCCGGCGGTAACTACGTTTCCGTTGGCATCGAAGGCGGTTCCGGCATGGAAAACAACGCTGTCTTTGACCTTGTCAATACCACTGATTACGAAACCCTTGTCATAGTGCTGCGGATATCCGCCGGAAACCAGCATCACACAAACAGCCGAGCGTGGATCCTGCTCCAGGGTTTTGGTGTCCAGGTTACCTTGGGCCACACCCTTGAACAGCTCTACTATGTCGCTCTTGAGACGGAGCATTACGCTCTCGGTCTCTGGATCACCCATACGGCAATTGTACTCTATGACCTTGGGATTGCCGTCAACGTTGATCAGTCCAAAGAAGATGAAGCCTTTGTAAACCAGACCTTCCTCTGCCAGACCCTCAACTGTGGGGCGGATTATACGGTCCTCGACCTTTTTCATCCATTCCTTTGTAGCAAACGGAACAGGTGAAACCGATCCCATACCACCGGTATTGAGGCCTGTATCGTGTTCTCCTACGCGCTTGTAATCCTTTGCCTCGGGCAATATCTTGTAGTGCTTTCCGTCTGTCAGTACAAATACGGAACACTCAATGCCACTCATGAACTCCTCAATCACCACGCGTGAGGAAGCATTTCCGAACATACCACTCAGCATTTCCTTCAGCTCCTTCTTCGCTTCTTCGAGAGTGGGCAGAATCAGTACGCCTTTACCTGCGCAAAGTCCATCGGCCTTAAGAACATAGGGAGCCTTTAGGGTCTCAAGGAATTTGAGTCCATCCTCAAGGTTCTCACCCGTGAAAGTCTGATATGCTGCGGTAGGGATATTATGACGCTGCATGAAACGCTTGGCAAAATCCTTGCTGCCCTCCATCTGTGCTGCGGCCTTTGACGGACCTATGACGGGGATTGAAGCAAGTGCTTTGTCTTCCTTGAAATAATCATAGATGCCGTTTACCAGCGGGTCCTCGGGACCGACCACAACCATATCAATCTTCTTGTCCAGGACAAAAGACTTTATGGCCTCAAAATCATTGGCCTTGATGGCTACGTTCTCACCTATGTTTGCGGTACCTGCGTTGCCGGGAGCAATGTAAAGCTTATCAAGTTGCGGACTCTGGGCAATCTTCCAGGCCAGAGCATGCTCACGGCCTCCGCTTCCAAGTAACAGAATCTTCATTTTTTATTATTTCTGAAAGGTTTTTTCTCTGTTTTCCTAAAGGGCTTGTTTCCTTCAGTTTTACGGAAGGGTTTGTTTCCTTCACTTTTGTGGAAAGGCTTCTTTCCTTCTGTCTTGCGGAAAGGTTTGCCGCCTTCACTCTTGTGGAACGGTTTACTTTCCTCTGGCTTGTGGAAAGGTTTTTCGGCCTTGCGGGCCTCCTCTCTCTCGGCCAGACGGGCCTTGTGGCGCAGGGTTCCGCTGCGGCGGGTGGGAAGATTATCCTTCTTGAGGCGCTTGTCTTCTCCGCGGAAATCGTTGTAGCGTCCGTCAAAAATCTCGTATTTGCGCAGTTCGCATGGCAATGCACCGTTGAAAAGGGGTATTTTGGCCGATGGCTTGAGCCCTATTTTGTCAAAGCACTCGTAATGGTAGCTTATGATCCAAGCCTCACCTCCCACAAGTGCATGCTTGAGACGTTCTCCTATCATTTCATAGAGTCCAAGCAGATTGTCGTCGGTCAGACGCTCTCCATAGGGAGGGTTGGTGATGATGACGGTACGTTCCTTGACAGGTTCAAAATCCTTGAAGTCACGCTGCTCAAACTGTATGGTGTCCAAAAGACCGGCTGCTTTGGCGTTGCGCTTGGCAGTAAGAATTGCCTTGGGATCCTTATCGTATCCTTTTATGCTGAACTCAAACTCCCGCTCAGCAGAGTCATCGTTATATATCTCTTCAAAGAGGTCGCGGTCAAAATCCTTCCATTTTTCAAATGCAAAATGGCTACGGAAAAGACCGGGAGCCATATTCTTGGCAATCAGTGCGGCCTCAATGGGAATTGTTCCCGATCCGCACATGGGATCGACAAAATCAGATTTGCCGTCCCAACCGGACATAAGGATCATGCCTGCAGCCAGAACCTCGTTAAGCGGTGCCTCCATGGCCTCCTGACGGTAGCCACGCTTGTGCAGTGACTCGCCGGAGCTGTCAAGTGACAGTGAGCAGTCATCATGCGAGATATGTATGTGGAAGGTAAGGTCCGGATTAGCTACGCTCACGTTGGGGCGTTTGCCGTATTTGTCACGGAAATAGTCGGCAATGGCATCCTTGACACGGTATGCAACAAACTTTGAGTGGCGGAAATCCTCGCTGTAAACTACTGAGTCTACAGCAAAACTGTCACTCAGGTCCATATACTTTTCCCAATCCACCTTACGGCAGATTTCGTAGACCTCATCGGCACTGTCGGCTTTGAAGTGAAGGAAAGGTTTGAGGATTCTGATTGCGGTACGCAGATGGAAATTGGCCTTGTACATCAGGGCCTTGTCTCCTTTAAAGGACACCATTCGGTTGCCAATGGCCACCCCATTGGCTCCAAGATCAATAAGTTCTTTTGCAAGAATCTCTTCCAGCCCCTGGAAGGTCTTGGCTATCATTTCAAATTCTGTCATCCTGGATGATGATGATTTCAAGGTGCGAAGTTACTATAAATCCAGCACTTTTTCATATCTTCACCGCGTCAATAGTTATAATAAATATGAAAAGATTCAGACTGTTATCCATATTGCCTATAGTTATGGTAAGCCTGTCTGTGTCAGGACAGGGCGTGGAGAAGGTAAAAGACTCCAAGACTACGTACAGTAATATCATTGAGATGCTTCGCGGTGAGCCCGGATTGGTTATCAAGGGAAACGGCGATGGCGGAACAATGCCTTCAATGTATATCAGAGGCATCGGAACCAATACGGATAATTTCCAGCCTATCTTTGTGGTAGACGGACTACGTACCGATAACATTCTTTACATACAGCCGGAGCAGGTTTATTCCATCACTGTCATTAAAGATGGAACATCATCCATATATGGAATGGAAGGCGCCAACGGCGTGATAGAGATAAAGACAAAAGGCGCTGTCGAGGCCGAGAAGCAACAGGCTCAGGAGAAGAAAATCCTTCGCAAGAAAGCCCGTAAAGAAAAGAAGGCCCGCAGAAAAAAAAGAAGCGACCAGGTAGAATCTTAAAAAAGAGCCATTGGGGTCTGACCCCAATGGCTCTTTTTTTTAAAAATGATACAAAAGGGGTCAGGCCCCAATGGTACTATTTTACATATTGACGGAGATTTTCTTTCCGGAATAAGTAACAGTTTTGATTTCGCTCTTATGACCGTCCTTGACCACTGTTATGCGGAACTTGCGTTCCTGGATCATACCATCATATGATCCCTGACGTGCACCGATGGTAAGCTGACGGGTCTTGTTGTTATAGGTAAAGTCAATCGTAGAGAAAGCTCCGTCCTCGTAGTTGTAGTTGTCAAACTCATCCTCGTATAGACAGAACTTGCCGTCGGCTCCGGCAAATACACGGATTTCCATATCATCCCAAGGTTTCTCGGTAGAGTACTGAACATCGGGGCCTATGGGCAGGATGCTTCCGGCTTTCACATAGACTGGTATGCTCTTGATGGTGACAGAACGTTCTATTTCCTGTCCGCCCTCAAACATTTCCAAAGTCTCATAATCGTACCAACGTGCTCCGGCCGGCAGATAAACTTTAGTCTTTGTTGGAGCCAGGAAATCTACATTACCTATACCTGAGCGGCTCTTGCTCACAGCTCTCTCGGGAGTATACTTGGCTTCAAGTACCGGTGCTACAAGCAGTGAACGTCCGAACATGAACTCATTTCCCATGTTCCATACGTTATGGTCCTCCTTGAAATCCATTATCAGTGCACGCTGATATGTGCCATTGTTGGCACTTACATCATGTGCAAGAGAGTAGATGTACGGAAGCAGAGTATAACGCATCTTTATGGCACCCAGCAACGCGTCATATACAGGCTCGCCGGCCTTGCCGTAGTAGTATATCTCACGCGGGACCTCTGTGCCGTGACTGCGCATCATGGGGCAGAAAACGCCGTATTGCATCCAGCGAACATATAACTCCTGATAAAGCGGGTTCTTGGGAGCACTGCCGTCCATGTAACTCTCATTATAGCTGTTTGCAAAGAATCCTCCCAAATCGCTGTTGAAGTTGGGGTTGCCGGTAAGGGCAAAGTTCAGACCGGCCGGAACCTGGTTGCGCAGACTGTTCCAATTGGACTGTACATCGCCTGACCAGGTGTTGGAACCGTAACGCTGCTGACCTGCAAATGCCGAGCGGGTAAGTATCAGCACACGCTTGTTATTTCCGTTCTCTGCGGCACGCTGATTATCATAGACACCGCCTACAGCCATAAGAGGGAATGCGTTGCGAACCCTGCGGAAAGGACCCATTGCAGTAGGAAGGTCCAGATCGGACTCCTTGAAATCGTGATGGTCAGGTTCTGTTGAATCCATCCACCAGCCGTCAATGTTCAGATTATAAAGACGGGTCAGATGATTCCAGTAGATATCACGAGCTTCTTTGCTGTAGGGGTCATAAGGACGTACACCTGACGGATAATCCATTCTGGGGGGCCAGTCTCCCAAACCGCTCTGAGGCCAGGTCTGGAAATCCAGCAGCAACCCCTTGGGCTGAAGTTCACGGTACTGTTTTGTCATGGGGCCGAATGAAGACCAGATGGATATCATAAGTTTGGCGTTCTGGTCATGAATATGTTTGATCCAGCGCTCCGGATTGCTGAAATCCTCGCTGTTGAACTCCATGGCATTCCAAAGATAGTTGTTGCCCCAGTACTGCCAGTCCTGTATCATACAGTCAATTGGCACGCCGTCGTTACGGTAGCGGTCCAGTACGTTGACCAACTCATCCGATGACTTGTAACGTTCGCGGCTCTGCATGAAACCGAAACTCCAGAGAGGTAGCATGGGAACAGAGCCGGTAAGCTGACGTATGCCGGCAATGACGCCATCGGCATCGCCTCCCCAGATAAAGTAGTAGTCTATGCAGCCTCCGTTCTCAGAATTGAACTGGAAACCACTCTCGTTTGCAACGAATGTGGTAGGAGAGTAATTGTCCCAGAAAACTCCGTAACCTTTTATGGATTGGATGATGTTGCAGTAGTCATCAGTGTTGCCCTGAATCATGCGTCGGTTGGTACCTGTCATATCCATACGGCCTTCCTGAAGGATTCCAAGTCCGTAAATAGGCTCGTCCTCCTCGAGGCTGAAAGTCTGTCTTACATCAGCATCGGCGTATGAGGGTTTCTCCTTGGTGGGGGAGCCAATGTTCCAGGTATTCTCCATAAGGAGGGCATTACCTTTCTTATCCTTGAAAGATACATGACCGTCCAGAACGTTTACTGTCAGTTGGTCTGATTTGTAAACATCAATGATGGTGCTTTCTGACAGTTTTTCCTGAGAGCGTGTAACCTTGACCTGTTCGGGTTTCATTATCACCGACAGACTCTGTTTAGAGTTGTTGTTATCTACAGGAACTTTGCAGATGCGTACTATTGTGGGTGAGTAGAAAGTCACCTCTACGCGGGTTTTGGATGTTTGTGCGCTGCTCAAACCGGTCATGCCGGCCAGCGCAAGGCAAAGGGTCAATATTCTTTTCATTCCAAGTTTATTTTGTGATCAGCTTTAATAAATACCGGTATACTGTAAGGATTGACGGGGACATCATGATAAAGTCCTCCTCCCAAAACGATTTCAAGAGCTGCGTCATGTCCCTGATTTACGGTTCCGTCGGGTTGACGGATAATAGCATATGACAGGTCTGCTCCAAATGGATCGAACAGTTGCCAACCCTCCTCATATTCCGGAAGGTAAACACGCATCCGTCGAATGCCTGGTTCTGTGACGGGACATACCAAAAGCGATGGACCGAACATGAACTCGGTCTGTTGTTTCAGAGCCTCTTCATCATCGGGGAAGTCAAAGACCAATGGGCGCATCATCGTGTAATTCTCCTCACTTACCTTTCTGGCGCACTCCAGAATGTAAGGCTGGAGTTTATAACGCAGGTTAATCTGATTGCGGAAGTTGCGCTGTGTCTCCTCGGAATAATTCCAAGGCTCGGTACGGCTCATGTAGCCGTGAACGCGCATGAACGGCAGATAGACTGCTACCTGTATCCAGCGCATCATACGCTCCTGATAGTCAGGATCAGTGTATTGATTACCGGGACGGAAGAATCCGCCTGCATCGTATGTCCACCATGGCTGTCCGGTTGCCATCAGGTTCAGGCCACCTGCAATCTGGCGTTTTAGAGTTTCCCAGTCATTACCTACATCACCTGACCAGTTGATGGCGCCGTAACGCTGTATGCCGGTGAATCCGCTGCGGGTCAGGATCATGGGGTCACGATCGGGTTGGGCCTGACGAAGACCGTTATAAACTATCTCATTAACTTTGTTGGGATAGGCGTTACGATAGAACTCTCCAGGAATGGTGCCGCCGGCCACCATACGGCCTTTAAGGTCATCGTTCTCGGGTTCGGTTGCATCCTGCCACCATGCATCGATGCCTGTGGGGAGCAGCCTTTCGCTGAAATTCTTCCAGTAGGCCAGGGCTGCATCGGGATTGAAGAAATCAATCCAGTCGGTGCCATCTATGTAGTAGCCGGCGGCGTTCATCTGGCGACCCACCTCACTGTTTTTGTCTATCTTGGACCATACTGAGAGCATCAGTTTCATATCCATCTTGTGCAGTTCATCGGTCATAGCCTTGGGATTGGGGTATTTGTCCTCATCAAACTGCATGGCGTTCCAGCCGTACTTGCCCCACCACTGCCAGTCCTGTACTATAACGCTGGTGCGGTAATCCTCCTTAACCAGACGGCGGGCATTTTCAAGCAGTTCTTTCTGGCTGTCATAACGCTCACGGCAGTGAATGTATCCGAAAGCCCAATCCGGCATCTGTGGAACCTTTCCGGTCAGATTGCGGTAAGTACTGATTATTTCATCGGCTGTTCCGGCAAATACGGTATAATCAAGTGCAACTGCCACGGGCGAGGTGAATGTTGTAATATCGGTCACCTTACGTATTCCCATTGTGGGCTTGTCTCCACGTGATCCGCTTACGAATACTTTGTGAGTACCTTTGGTAAGATGTGTAATGGCAGATGATGTGGGTGGCAGCCATGTGTTGCTGGCATTGATGATGGTATCACCGTCAATCATCAGGAAATGTTTGCGTGCCATCTCCTGACCTACGTCCAGCAGAATTGAGTAATCGGCATCGGCATCCACTTGGAATTCACCGTTGAAATCGTTGAAAAACCTGCGTTCCCGTACATTTCCTGCAGTGCCTGTGGCGTTGACAGTCACAGATGTTCCGTCAGAGCCTCCCTGTTGCAGTTCTATTACGGTTTCAGAAGGATTGTACTCAGTCAGACCATAGTTGTTCCAAAGTATTCCGTATCCCTTGTTGGAGATAATCATCGGGATTGAGATCTGCGTGTTGACTTGTGTCAGTCGGCGTGTAAGTCCACGAATGTTCAGATATCCGTCCTGGAACTGACCTGTGCCGAAAAGGAACTCATCGGGCTTTGTCACGAAAGACTGGCTTACGGAAAGATAGTTCAATGGGCTTGTCTCAGTAACCAGAATCGGCGCCATGGGAGCACTCTCCAGAATGGTGTTTCCCTGATTGTCTATGAATGTGAGTTTTCCTTTTCGGGGGTTGATTCGCACACCCAGATTGCCTTTATCGGGCATGAGAGTTACCTTGTAACCCTCCTTCACGATGTTGACTTTGCAGTCTGGCTCAACATCTTCTGTGTAGATCAGATTCTCAAGCTGAGGCAGTTCAACACCATCGGGCACGCACTGTACGCGGATTGAGCCCGATAGGGGTACGGTTACCGTAAGTTTGCCGTGGGCCGATGAAACTACGACTCCGTTACTGAGTTCCTTGTAGTCTGAATCACCGCAGCCTGAAACGACTGTAAAAAGAAACATTGCTGCCACCGTAATGGAAAGGGACTGAAATAAAGATTTCATAAGCAGGTTATAGGTTGATGAATTGGTACAAATATAGTAATTTTGCGCCACGTTAAGTCAAGTTTTTATGAGAAGGCAATTACTACTGTTTTTCTTTCTGGTAATATCATCTTTATTTGCTAACAGTCAGACTGTTCAGCAACTTCCTCCTGCGGTGCCCGATTATGTGGTTTTTGCCGGCGAGACTATTCGTTTTGACCGTGCCGATCTGCGTGAGCGTATGGACCGTGAGCTGATAGCATTCACATACTCGCACAACATGTCAACGCTTATGATAAAGCGTGCCAATAAGTATTTCCCCGAAATAGAACCGATACTCAAGCGTATGGGTATTCCCGATGACCTCAAGTACCTGATGGTGATTGAAAGCAACCTTGACCCGCAGTCTGTATCGGGTGCGGGAGCTGCAGGATTGTGGCAGTTCACCCAGGCAACAGGCAGGGCTTATGGACTGGAAGTCAATACCAACATTGATGAGCGTTACAATACCGTTAAGGCAACCGAGGCAGCATGCCGGTTTTTAAAAGAGGCATACAGCAAGTACGGAAACTGGATGACCGTTGCTGCCAGCTATAACGGAGGCCAGCAGGGAATGGACCGTCGCATAGAACAGCAGCATCAGAAAAATGCTATGGATATGTGGCTGGTCGATGAGACTTCACGTTACATGTTCCGCATTCTTGTGGCCAAGATGATGTTCGAGGATCCGTCCAAATTCGGATTCAGTTTCAAGCGCGAAGACCTTTATCCTTTCATTCCCATAAAGGAACAAGTTAAGGTAACTGATCCCATAGAGGATTTGGTACAGTTTGCCGAGGAGCATAAAATTTCATATGCCGACCTTAAACGTGCCAACCTGTGGCTACGTGAATCCAAACTCAACAACAAGTCACACCGTACATATTACATCGATATTCCCGATGTAAAGGCGGAAAGGAACCCTATATCCAAAATAAGGGTTCATAATCCCGCTTGGGTAAAATAGTACAAAAGGGGCCTGACCCCAATTGTACTATTTCAAAAAATATGTATCTTTGCAGCGGACAATGTGGAAAGATTTGCGCCCTTCGGGGCCCAGACAGCTTGCAACCACACAAAAAAATGCTAAAAGTCAATCTTTTGATACTCTTTGCATAATATGATTGCAGCCCCTTTGTCCACATAGACATTGGGACTTTTTTATTTTTATATATGTCATACTTATTCACATCCGAATCGGTGTCCGAGGGACACCCTGACAAGGTAGCGGACCAGATATCCGATGCCGTCGTAGACGAACTGTTGGCTTTTGACCCCGAGTCAAAGGTAGCATGTGAAACCCTTGTAACCACCGGTCAGGTGGTGCTTGCCGGTGAGGTCAAGTCCAAGGCGTATATTGACCTTCAGGAGACAGCCCGCCGAGTGATTAACAGAATTGGCTATACCCGTTCCGAGTACAAGTTTGACGGAGACTCATGCGGTGTGTTCAGCGCTATACATGAGCAGAGTGCCGATATCAACCGCGGTGTAGAGCGCGAGGACCCCGAGAACCAGGGTGCCGGTGATCAGGGCATGATGTTCGGTTATGCCACAAACGAGACCGATGAGTACATGCCTGTATCATTGGCCCTTTCACATCGCATACTGCGTGTACTGGCCGATATACGTCGCGAAGGTAAGGTAATGACCTATCTGCGTCCCGACTCAAAAAGTCAGGTGACAGTAGAGTATAATGACAACGGCAAACCGGTTCGCATCGATACTATCGTGGTTTCAACCCAGCATGATGAGTTCATCGCACCTGAGAACGCAACCGTTGAGGCCCAGCTTGAGGCTGACCGCAAGATGCTGGCTCAGATTGAATCGGACGTAAAGAAGATACTGATACCGCGCGTTATCAGCACAATTTCATCCGACAAGGTGAAAGCCCTTTTCGGTGATGGAATCAAATACTTTGTGAATCCTACCGGAAAGTTCGTGATTGGCGGACCGCATGGAGATACCGGTCTTACAGGCCGTAAAATTATAGTAGATACATACGGAGGCAAGGGTGCCCACGGCGGCGGCGCATTCAGCGGCAAGGATCCCAGCAAGGTGGACCGCAGTGCAGCCTATGCAACCCGTCATATTGCCAAGAACCTGGTTGCTGCCGGTGTGGCCGATGAGGTTCTGGTGCAGGTTTCATATGCCATCGGCGTGGCAAAGCCCATCAACATCTTTGTAAACACCTACGGCACAAGTCATGTTAAAATGTCCGACGGCGATATTGCAAAAGTAGTGGATGAGTTGTTCGATATGCGCCCCAAGGCAATTGAGAACCGACTCAAATTACGCAATCCCATATACAGTGAGACTGCTGCATATGGACACATGGGCCGTGAGCCTCAGACTGTAACCAAAGTCTTTACATCACATTACATGCCAGCCAAGAAAATAGAGGTGGAACTCTTCACTTGGGAGAAACTGGATTATGTGGATAAGATAAAACAGGCGTTTGGATTATAAAAAAAGGGGCGATCAAATCGCCCCTTTTTTTATAAAGCACTGTATTTTTTGCCGTAGTCAAGCTGTTGCTTCAGGTAATCGTCGTTATAGACAACCTGGTAGTCAACAATCTTGCCATCCTTCTCAACAGGAACTATGTCGGGGTTGATGAATCCGCCATAGGGCTTCAGGTTAAGAGCCTCGTAGCGCTCCTTTACCTCCTTGTGCAGGGCGGGGTCAATGTTTACGGCGTAGGTCTCAATCAGGTACTTGCCAGCCTCGTAGTCTCCCTCTGACTTGATACGCTGTATCTCGGCAAGCAGCTGGGCAAACAGGTTACGGAGTTTTTCGTAGTCGTTTACTACGAAGTAAGTTTTTCCGTCGCGTACCTTCTTCTCTATAACGTTATCCTTGGCTCCCTTCTCGTAGCACCATTCGGCAATGAGCTTGCGGTTCTGCATGTGGGCTTCGGTGTTGGGACGCCCCAATTCTACGCGTGTAAACTGTACCATCAGACCATTACGGATGTAGTTTGCGTATTCAGCCTTGTAGGCATCCTTGTTAGGCATTATACCCAGTTCAACCATCTTGGGATCGGCAGTGTAATAGAGTCCGAACAGGTCGGCGCGTGCCTCCTCCAGGGCCGATGAATATTCGCCCATAGCGGTAGTTGCCACACCGGGGAGCAGCTGGCCAGAGCCATGTCCCAAGCACTCATGAAGGTCGGTATGGATCTCATCGGCCCATGAACCCCACTCGCGGTAGAAAGCCTTCTCGGCTTCGTCCCAAGCAAACTCATCGAGTGTGCTGGTGGGTGATTCTTGTGCAGCATAGTCATATGCGTGTGTGATATTGGCAATGGTAACGGACTTGCTGCCGTACATCTTGCGTATCCAGTCGGCGTTGGGAAGATTAATGCCTATGGGAGTTGAGGGATATGCGTCACCGGCCAGGCATACAGCGTTGATTACTTTGGCCGATATGCCCTTGCACTCCTTCTTCTTGAAACGGGGGTCAACAGGTGAATTGTCCTCAAACCACTGTGCGTTGGCGCTCAGTATTACAGAACGCTCCGATGCCTTGTGATCCTTTATGTTCACATAGCCTTCCCATGCGCCCTTGCGGCCCAGCGGGTCGTTATAATCCTCAATGAATCCGTTGATGAAATCGACGGTGCCTATGGTATCTTTTACCCATTCTATGTTGAACTCATCCCAAATTCTCAGGTCGCCGGTCTCATAGTATTTCACCAGAAGTCCAAGCGCACGTTTCTGGATATCGTTCTCGGCACAGGCGGCAGCCAACTTTAGTTCTTCACAAATCTTGGCGATGGCAGGTCCGTACATTCCGTCAATCTTCCAGGGAATCTCAACGATATTACCCTTGGAATCCTTTGTAACTTTGGTATTCAGACCATAGGCGATGGGAGTCTCATCGGTCTTATCTTCGATGGATTCGTAGTATTTCTCAACCTCGGCACGGGTAACACCCTCATAAAAGTTTCCTGCCGACAGGACAACGATATCACCATCGGTTGATGTTGAGCGGCGCTGCTGAAGAGTGTTGGGATCATAAATCACTGGCAGAAGTTCTGCGCACTTGCTTCCATCCCCCACAGCCTCCATCAAAGACTTGAAGTAGGCCTGTGAGCATTCCGGAAAGAACTTGTCCTCGGCATAGTGATGGTGAATGCCGTTGGCAAAGAAGAGTCGCTTGGCATAAACAACGAACTGCTGAAACTCCTTTGAATTACGGTCACCTTTGTAGTTTTCAAGTATGTTCTCGACAGTGTGACGTATGGGAAGGTTCCATTTGCAGTTCTGGTCCCAGTGAATGTCACGTCCCCATTTGGCAGCTTCGGCCAAATGATACGCATACTCTTTCTGCTGCAGTGAAAGCTCATCCCATCCCGGGATCTGGTAACGCATTACCTTAAGGTCGGCAAACTCGTCAAGCAGATACTTGAAATCACTCTTTTTCTGTCCGCAGCCGGCGGTAATAGCCAGCACACCAGTCATCATCATAACTTTTAAGATTGTTTTCATCGTTTATTTTTTTGTTTGTTCAGTCCTTTTTTTTGTTCCGGCAAGTATCACACCACCCAGAATCATGGCCGATCCCAGTCCCGATACCAAAGTCATCCTTTCACCCAGGATGAGCACTGCTGCAATAAGTGTGAAGACGGGGTTCAAATATACGTAATTGGTGGCGGTTACATTGCCTATTGCCAGCATTACTCTGTTCCATACCACAAAACATACCAGTGATGCGATGGTTGAAAGGAACAGCAGGTTACCCCAAACCTGAATATGGTCAAATCGGACTTGTGCCAGATTAGAGTTGTCAGATAAAAGCAGGAACGGCACGATTGTAACCAGACCCCAGAAGAACACCTTGCGGGTAGCAAACAGAGTGCCGTAGCGGTCTGTCATCTGTCCCATGAACTGGCTGTATACAGCCCAGCACAGGGCGGCCAGGAAAGCCAATATGTCACCTTTGGGCGAAAGGCTCACTCCGTTACCGTCAAATATTACCATTATCATTCCTGACAGAGCAAGGATAGTGCCTGCCACAAGCGGGAATCTTACCTTGACATCCTCAAGTCCGTCCATGAAAGGCCCTTTGAACAATCTCTTGAGAGCCAGAGTAAGCAGAACCGTCAAGAGCGGAGCAATGCATACTATGAAAGAGACGTTGCAGGCCTGAGTGTAACTGAGTGCGGTGTTCTCGGTCCAGAAATAGAGAGATCCACCTGTAATTCCGGTTATTATGAATACAAGTTCATGACGCAGCGAGTGTGAGAAAGCCTTCTTGTTACGGCCTCCACGGAAAAGGCATACCAAAAGGAGTCCGATATAGGCAATGATGAACCTTATGGTGAATATCTGTGCCGGTGTCAGTCCCTGGTTAATAAGGGTTTTTGTGGAGACAAAGGTTACACCCCACAGAGCCATGGTCAGGAACGCCAGCACATGGAAAAAGAACTTTCCCTGTTTTCTCATTTGCCCAACAAAGCTTTAGTGACGTTACGGCGGAACCTGACCAGCATGTTTCCGCGCTGTGGTCTGAAGGTGATGAGGTAGAAGCACCACAGTACTAAAGTGGCACACCACTTCTTTAGTTCTGACAAAAGGCGCTTGCGGTATGAAGACTTGCCTATTCGGAGAGTGCGTGCACGCTCGCTCTGCCCTATACCTCTTGTCAGACGGTTGAAATAGTCAGGCTCCAGCTTATAACCGGGAATGCTGTGGTATAGTATGGCATTAGGAAGGTATACAAACTGCATGCCTTCCCGTTTCATTTTGTCAAAGATGTCTTTCTCTTCGCCGCCACCCAGACTGTCTCCGTTTCGTCCCAATTCAACGTTGTAAAGACCCACTTTTTCAAATACTCTGCTACGATATGCTGCATTGCCTCCGCCCGGATAGTTCTCACCAGGGAAGGGTTTGGCCTTGTCACCGAAATAGAGGTAACCGGTAAGCAATCGTTTGATGAAGTAGGTCATCCACTTGGGCTCGCTGCCTGTCTCGTAATGCGGAATGATGGGGCCTCCGGCAGCATCGGTCTCGGGATGTGAAGCAAACCAGTCGGCATATGTTTTCAGGTAGTCCGGATTGACGGTAGCGTCATCGTCAACATAGACCAGAATATCCCCTTTGGACTCATTGATTCCGCGGTTGCGGGCATGTGACAGTCCCTGACTGGTCTCCACGAAATAGCGCAGAGTCACCTGAGGGAATACATTGCAGAAATGATCCACTTCCCCACGGGTATTGTCTGTACAGTTGTTGTCTACAAGTATAATCTCATAGGCATCATGCTCCAGTGTTCCCAAAGCCAGACTCTTGAGCACATTGTATATGTACTTGTCGCGGTTGTATGTGCAGATTATTACGGATATCATTTTTTGAACAGTTTTACAAAGAACCAATTTACAACTCTATCTGTAAACCGGTTGAAAGAATCAAACCATCTTGGCCAACGCTTATGGTGTCTGTGCCAGTATTTGAGTGCATCAAACCGGAGTATCTTATTGGCAGGGAAAAGACGGATATGTCCGAAACCGAACTGTCGGTTGACATCGGTAAGTTTTGTATCCAACTCTTCCAGTTCATCGGCATTGAAAGCGTCATATGGAATATCCAGCAGGTAATTCTTGTAAAGAAGCCTTATGCGGTTGGCATAATATTGTTTTATGAAAGCCAGCCTGATATCAGACAGGGAAGAAATATCGTAGTCCGAATAGAAAGATATCAGTTGAAGTGTCATTTTCTGCATCTGGCCCAGGCTTTTGGCAATAACCTTGGGGTCCATGGTCTGGCCTTCACGTGCCAGGTTATACTGGTACAGGTTTATGTCAAGGAACGTGATGTCATTGGCGCGGAACACAGGATAGCATGACCACTCCGTATCGGTGTATGATATGCCTTCGGTCTGACGATATCCCATATCACGCAGAATCTGTGTGCGATATGTCAGTCCGTGCATAAGGAAAAACCTGATGTAGCCATCTTTGAGAACATCATCAAGCTTATAGGCACGCCCGTATTCATAGGGTTCCTTACCATAGACATTGTACTTGGTAATCTCGCTGGATCCATCCTCGTTGATTGTCGAGAAGTGGGTTATGACCATATCTGTATCAGTAGACTCCAACGCATCCAGAAAGCGTACAAGTGACTGAGAGTCAAACCAGTCATCGGAATCAAGGATCTTTACATACTTTCCCTTTGCTATGGGTAGGGCGGCATTGATTGTAGAGCCGTAGTTGCCGTTGGGTTTGTCAATTACGGTTACGGAATCCGTAAAACGATCCTTATATCCATTAGCAACGGCAAGTGAACCGTCCTTGCTTCCGTCATTGACTACCATGGCCTCGATACGGTCAAGCGCTCCTTCAACGAGCAATGAATCCAGACAACGCGGAAGCAATGCCTCCATGTTGTAAGTGGGAATGATTATGGATAACAGTTTGCTCATAACTCCATCTTTAAGACATTCTCAACTATCTGGTGCATATCGTAGTACTTGTATTCAGCCAGACGTCCTCCGAATATGACATTGCTTTCATTACCGGCCAGTTGGGCGTACTTTGCATACAGAGCATTATTGCGCTCATTGTTTATAGGGTAATATGGAGCTGCACCTTTCTCCCATTTGCGTGAGTATTCGTAGGTAATTACCGTATCAGGCTGCTGTCCGAACTCAAAATGCTTGTGCTCTATGCAGCGGGTGTAGGGTATTTCGGCCTCGGTGTAGTTGACCACGGCATTTCCCTGGAAATCCTTAACACCTTCAAGAACCTTATGCTCGAATCTGAGTGAACGGAAATCCAGTTCACCGAACCTGTAGTTGTAGAAAGCATCGATTTGACCGGTGAAAACGGTCTTTTGTGCCAGTCCGTCAAAATAGTCGCGGTTCCGGAAATAGTCAGTATCAAGTCTTACCTCAATCCCTTCAAGCAGTTTTTCAAATATCCTGGTATAACCGCCTATAGGGATACCCTGATAGGTGTCGTTGAAATAGTTGTTGTTGAACTCAAAACGGAAAGGAAGACGGCGTATCACAAATGCGGGTATCTCGGTGGCTTTCATTCCCCACTGTTTCTCGGAGTATCCTTTTACAAGAGTCTCGTAAATGTCGCGACCGGCCAGTTTCAGAGCCTGCTCTTCAAGATTCTTTGGATCCTCAATGTCGGCGTATTCCGCCCTTTGACTTTCTATTATGGCTTTGGCCTCATCGGGCGTGTTCACTCCCCACAATTGGTGAAATGTGTTCATGTTGAAAGGCAGGTTGTAGCGTTTGCCCTTGTAACATGCTATGGGTGAGTTTATGAAACCGTTAAAAGAAACAATGCTGTTCATGAAATCCCATACCTCCTTGTTCGATGTATGGAAAATGTGCGGTCCGTATTTGTGGACATTGATACCATTGATGCTTTCCGTGAAACATCCTCCGCCGATGTGCGGATTGCGGTCTATGACAAGGCATCTTTTGCCTGCTTTGTGTGCACGGTAAGCGAACATACTTCCGTACAGACCGGCTCCAACTATCAGGTAATCGTACTGTTTCATGACTGCATTCGCTTACATGTTCGTGAAATTGACCGATGTATCAGTACTAATGAATTTGGCATGCAATACACGATCCTTTTCGGGAGGCAGCTTCATGTAATCACCGTAGATATCCCTGAGTCTGGCGTCAGGATTGCGGGGAGCCATAAAGCTGTGCCCTTCAAACATTATCTCCGATACCGGGTAAAGATCAGTCTTAAGCGAAGGGTTGCTATAGTTAACACGTTCAATATGAGGCTGCTCCAGATCGCATTTGCGTATTTTGCAAATGAGCTTCCATATTGTTCCGAAAAAAGCGAAGGAAATGGGGAAAATGAAATATGCTATCGCATTCTTGAAGCTTACGCGGTTGAAATAGTGTTTGAATCCGAATGCCTTGCTCAACCGACGACGGAAAAACTTCAATGTCTTGCGTGATACATTGGGATAATCCTGATTCTCAAAGATATCTATTGAGATACCCTTATTGTAGTTACGTCTGAAATCGTCATAGTCATTTATCCAAAGGGTATTCTCTTTTCTTATCTTGAACATACCGCCTCCCATTCCCGATTCCGGCTGTGTCTTATCTGTCTGAAGAATGTAGCCTTGCTTAAGCTGTGCAGGTGCTATTTCCTGGAATCGTACATAATCACGGGAAGGCATGGCTATATCTATGTCATCATCCCAGGGAATGAATCCTCCATGACGGACGGCTCCCAGCAGGGTTCCGAACTCAAGCATATAGATAAGTCCGTTTTCACGGCATATCCTGTCAAACTCAATCAGGATATCCAGTGCCACCATCTGTGATTTACGCAATACCGAACCCTCGGGATTATATTCTTTCAGTTCCATTATTGTATCTGTTTGTAGTCCACAAAATTATGATGAATCCTTCCCGTCATGTCGGGTATCTGACGCCAATCTCCGAATAATCCGGTCAGATATGAGTCTGCATCATGAGGGCAGGGGAAACATTTATCTTCAAACTTATGTTCTGTCAAAGGGAAGATATCCTTTTTATCTCTTATGCTTTTGAAGTCTATTCCAAAGTCATGGATGTATGTTGAACGATGGAACAATCGTCCATACCAGCGTACCAGCATGAAAAATGGTAATGACAACGGTTCCAGAATGGCCGACACCATGTGCTTGAACCGTCCGTCCTGAACCACATAAACCTTGCGTCTCAGTAATTTGCCGTAGGTGTTTTCCACAAAGCTCTTCATCCTTTGAGATCCGTTTTCAAGCGGGAAGATATCTATCCAGGCAGGTTCAAAAACAGGGTTTCCGGCTTTGTCTTTTTTTCTGGAAACCAGGAAAGATTGGTTTATGACACGCGAGATAGGTACATGATTGACAGCGTCGCGTCCATTGCTTTTTCTCAATTCATTCAGCTTAAAAGGATATTCCAGATTCTTGTCCAGGATTCTGATAAGTCTCCTGTAGTCTTTACGTAATATGCAGATGTCCAGATCATCATCCCAAGGAATGAATCCTCCGTGTCGCATGGCTCCCAAAAGAGTCCCTGAGTCCAGCCAGTACCGGATGTTGTTCTTGCGGCAAACCCTGTCAAACTCAACCAGTATGTCCAGAAGGTTCAGCTGGATGTTTCTGAGAACCGATCCTTCAGGATTGTATTGACTGTTCATATTTTTTTGAGTATTACGGTCAATCATCGGTTTCCTGTTTTTGGGGATGAATATAATGGATAGCCAGGTCAAGAGCTTTTTTTCTCTCCTGTGAGGTCAAACCTATGAAGAATATTGAAAGTCCCGTAATCAGAATACTGGAACCTATCACTACCAGTGATTTTACTAAAGAGTCATCTCCCCACGCATCAACGGAAATAAATTTGACCAGAACTGACAATCCTGCACTTAAGATAACAACCAGGACGATAGGCAGTACTGCCGATTTGAGATATTTCCCTATATCGAGTCCTACCTGTTTGTGTACAAAATAAGCCCTGAGAATCTGTGCAACGAAAGTTACGGCAATTGAAACCACAAAGACAGATGCAGCCTCAAAACCATAATAATTGATGCCGATGTATGCCAGAGGTAATATCATCAGTAGGGTCAATCCAATGCATATCTGGTAATTTCTCACTTTTCCGGTAGCCTGGACAGATGATGAAAGCGGACTTGTAAAACAGTTCAGCAATCCGTCAGCAATCATAAGTTGTGTGAAAATATATGCTTCATCGGGAACGTTTTCCCCTCTCAGCCAGACTGGGAGAATAAAGTGAATCTCCATGATAATGGGCATGGCAGCTATGAAAAGGAGGAAAAAAGTGATTCGGGTACTTTGACATATCAGATTCCGCATATCGTCTCTTTCACCGGCAGCATATGATTTCACAAGTTGTGGTCTTACGGCCGAGAAATAATCCGTATTCAGTTTTCTGATGGTACAATATACCTTGTTTGCTATACCACGTGCAGCACTTATGATAGTTCCGAAGCAAGAGAACAGGAGCAAACTTAATCCGTAGTTCTTGCACACATCGGCAAAGGAACCTATAAGATTCCATCCTGCGTATGAGAACATCTCCTTGAATTTGGCTGTATCAAGAATAAAGCTGAAACGGCATTCGGTATAGAATATACGGCAGTATAACCAATAGGATGCCGAAATCAGAACCTGTATTCCTACCATCATTCCGGAATACAGGATCAGTCGGCTCTCCTTATTTTCATTAGTATGAGCCAAGATGATTGCAATAGCCAGAGTCGCAAAAACTTCGATGAAACTTATGTATGCGAACACTTTCATTTTCTCTTTTGCAATGACCATGCTCTGATACGGCAGTTTCAAGATATTTATGCAGAAAGCCAAGATACTGAATTGGAAAACCCATCTGGCCGGTTCCAGATGCTCAGGCTTGTCAATCTTGCTCTCCAGGAACCAAATACCGGCTATCTCGGATATTATTGCTATCAGTATGGTGGTAACAAAAAAGATGGTAACGCTGATGCTGAAAATACGTTTCAGCTGTTCAAAATTGCCACGTCCCATCTCAAAAGAATACCATCGCTGGCAAGCCGAAGACATTGTGTCGCTGATGAATGAAGTCATCAGTACGATGCCGCCCACTGCATCATATATTCCGTAGTACTCCTTGCCTAAGGCATTAATGATTACTCTGGATGTATATAGTCCCACCAGGGTGACAATAATCATCCTGGTATATAGCAGTAGGGTATTGGTCGCTATTCTTCTATGATTGACTTCTGTCATTTTTTTATATCCAGAATTTGTCTGTTTCTTTCTCAAACGGGACGTTCATGGAGTTGTTCTGAAGCATATCATAAATATTTGATGCAAAGAAAACATCATGAAGACCAAGTCCCACATTATAGGAGATTATTCGCTCTGTATCGTTTTCACGCCCCTTGGCTTTACCGGAAAGCACGTCTTGTATTTCGGCATAGCGTTTGAATTGGTTGAAATACCTGAATCCTTTCACATGTTCGGTATCATCGGCAAAAACCTTGTCAAAAGACAAATCACAATTTTGGAATCCGCGGGTATGGATAGGTATAAGAAGACACCCTTTGGGATATTCTTTGTCATCATCGCAGATTATGGACTTGGCTTCGGTTATACAGCTGAACAATACATCAGACTTGTGTATAAGCTCATGAACATTGTCACATACCGTAAAAGAGACGTTTGAATAACCTTCAAAGCGTTTTACAAAGTCGGTTTCCTGATTTTTGTATTGCAATAGAACCACATCGTGCATCTTTTCCGGTTCCGATTCCAAAAGGCAAAGCATGGAGGCTCGTGCAGTGTTACCAAGTCCCATAAATCCGTATGTGATGTGACCGCTATGTCTGAAAGTCTGTGCAGCGAGTGTTGCAACGGCTCCGGTGCGCATAGCTGTAATCCAGTTGCCGTCCATGATGGCAAGAAGTTCCCCGCTACTCAGGTCATATAGCATCAGGTCACTTCCAAGTGAAGGGACAGCTCCCGAAATGCGGTGAACGACTTTTACTCCAAAACGGTTCTTAGCAAACAGTATACACGGCATTGTCGTAAAGAAGTCAATATCCTTGGGATGCAGGCTAGTCTTTGCCGGAAGTATGGATTCTGATTTGACGGCAAAACTGTTTTTTACCCAATCGATACAATCTTTAGGCGGAATGTGTAACTCTGTAATTTGTCTTTGGGTTATTATCTTCATAGAGATCATTTATAGCAGTTGTCAATAGCGTCTTTGAGAACGATAAAGAAATCCTTTATGTCATTCTCGTCAATTGCGCCGAGAGAGCAAAGGCGGAAAGTGTTGCTTGTAGTTATTTTACCGGGATAGATGGTAAAACCACGCTCGTAACAGTAATCATGAACTTTTTCAAAGTCCCATTTGGGATTATCCGGATAGAGAACCGAAACCACAAGGCCGGATTGTATGGAGGGGTCAATGGCCTCTTTCAGTCCCAGTGCGGCCAAACCTTCATGAATGGCTTTGTTAACTCTGAGATGACGTGCCCACTTGGCTTGCTCGCCTTCGGCATAATACTCCTTGAGAGCCTGGATGGCTGCATATACAGTCTGGACTGGAGGAGTGAAATGCATCTCACCTGTCTTCTCAAAACAGTCATACTGCATAAAAAGATTGCAATAGTATGAGCGCTTGGGATAATCTTTGGATTTTATTATTTCTGCGGTGCGTCCAATTATGAATGAGAGTCCGGCCATACCCATTATGCCTTTCTGGCATGATGACATGCAGAAATCAATATGGTCTTTCTCTATGTCAATGGGAACCATGGCCATGGACGAAGTCGTGTCTACTATAAATACGGCACCGTGGCTGTGGGCCAGTGCGCCTATCTCACGGATAGGATTCAGTATGCCTGTACCTGTCTCATGATGTGTTGTGTAAACCACAGCAATGTCCGGGTTTTCGTCAAGAATTTTATCTACCTGTGCCAGATCCGGGCGCTCATAAACTGATGACTGAAGGTTAATATGGGCCAATCCGTAATATTGACATATCTCGACAGCTCTGGTACTGTATGCACCGTTATTAACGACGAGTATTTTCTTACCTTCAGGAAGTAGAGAGTTAAGGCAGACATCCATATTGATGGTTCCCGAACCGCAGAACAGGACTGATGTAAACACATTCTGGTCAGCATGCACAATTCCCAGCAGGTCCTTGCGCAACTGTTTCATCAGGTTGGCGAACTCTTTCTCGCGCGGACATATGTCAGGAACAACCTGTGCCAGTTTAACCGTATCAGTTGTCGTGGCAGGTCCGGGATTGAGCAGCACGTTTCTCTTTATCTTTATATCCTTGAGCTCCATATTCATTTCTTTAAATAGTCCATAAGGGCATCTTTGTTCTGGATAGGTGTGGTTGTGGGTCTGCCCAGATCCTTGCGGTTTCCTTTTTTGACCTTTACCTCCAGTAGGATGGGGCCTTGCTGAGCTGTAATTTGTTTCAATTGGTCAATCAATTGCTGTTTTGTGGAAACACTGTATGCAGCGGAATATCCTACCGCTTTTGCAACAGCAGGAAGGTCTATCTTCAGTCCCACTGTAGGTTGTCCGCCTACACTGTCATGGGCTCCGTTATTGAACACCACGTGTATGTAGTTGGCAGGTTTCTTGCTCGCTACTATTGCCATTGAACCCATATGCATGATTGTGGCACCGTCGCCGTCAAAACACCAAACCTTGCGGTCCTTCTTTTCAAGAGCTATGCCTAAGGCTATCTGACTGGCATGTCCCATGGAACCTACGGTCAGAAAATCTCGTTCATGACCCTGATTCATGGCGGCACGGTACTCAAAAAGTTCGCGGCTTATCATGCCGGTGGTAGATACGATGCAGTCTTTATCTCCAAGAGCAGCGGCAACGGTCTGAATAGCCTCCTCGCGACTCATGGTCAGGTCATTGACCTCAACATTCCGAAGTTTATACTCCTCAAAGGTGTCCTTCTCAATAACCAGAGCAAAGACATCCTTGTTTGCGAGAGCCTGTGCCGCCTTCTCAATCTGTTGGGTTGCTTTCTCCTCTTCCTTTGACAGGACCTCGTAATCTATACCCATCACATCCAGCAAGCCGGTTGTGACTTTACCCTGCTTCACATGCTGTGGCTCGTCGTGTACGCCGGGGCGTCCGCGCCAGCCAATAAGCAAAAGGACAGGTATGTTATAGACTTCCTTGTCGGTAAGTGATGCCAGAGGATTGATGGTATTGCCTTCACCACTGTTCTGCATATATACGCAGGCGGGTTTGCCGGTTGCAAGATAATGACCTGCAGCCAGTCCTATTGCCGCTCCCTCATTGGCTGTTATGATATTGTGCGCCGCATCAAAGTTGTCGGTGATGTAGGCGCAGATGTTCTTGAGAAGACTGTCAGGTACTCCTGCAAAGAAATCAATACCTTTTTTGCGTAGAGTTTCAATGAAAAAATCAGGTGATATCATTTTGTCTCCTTTTTTGTACCGGGGATAAGTGTGAGTATCTCTTTTATTGACATACACATGTCATTTGCCTCGTAAGAACGCTTGTTCTCAAGAATGGATTTGGCGCAGTTTACCATTGCAGGATATGCGCTGCGAAGCATATGGTTTGCATAAATGACTACGTTAATACCCCAACTGGCAAGTTCGTCTTCAGTAAATTGGTTGTAAGTGGTCGGAACAGCCACAATGGGTGTGTTCTTATCCTGCTCACGGAACTTCAGGCAAAACTCTTTTATGTCCATTCCATCCTTGTTCTTGGAGTGAATCATGATACCGTCGGCTCCAGCCTTAACGTATGCAGTTGCTCTTTCAAGTGCATCCTCGACAGGCTTTCCGGCAATAAGGGATTCAATCCTGGCTATAATCATAAAGTCATCGGTAATCTGAGCCTCCTTACCTGACTTGATCTTGTGACAGAAATCCTCAATTGTAGCTTGAGTCTGCTGGGCATCGGTTCCAAACAATGAATTCTGTTTCAGTCCAACCTTGTCTTCAATGATCACAGCCGAGACACCCAGACGTTCCAGTGTCCTCACTGTAAAGACAAAGTGCTCTGTTTTGCCACCTGTATCACCGTCAAAAATGACAGGTTTGGTAGTAACCTCCAGAGCATCGTTCAGGTCATGCAGGCGATTGGTCAGGTCAACGGCTTCGATATCGGGTTTGCCTTTTGATGTCGAATCGGTCAGGGATGATGACCACATACCGTCAAATTGCCTGTTTTCACCGTCCTTTTCAATGTTGAGGTTTTCTATGATAAGTCCGGTCAGGCCGCAGTGAGACTCCATAATCCTTACAATGGGTTTTGCGTTTATGAGACGTCTCAGTTTTTTCATCCTTGCCTCGGGAGTGGTTCCCAGAGCATCGATTTCCTTAGCCAGACTGGAAGAATCAATGCCGTATGTATAAGGAATCTCAATAACTTTTCCGCCGATTTCCTCCATAACTTTGAAAACCTCGTCACGAAGAGGCTTTGCCTTTCCGTCTTTCCAGTCATCACCATGGATAATGTAATCCGGCTTGTATTTCAACAGGTTGGGAACATAACTCCAATCGTCCTGAGGAACCACTTCTTTTACTCCATTTATATTCTCTACAACCTTTTTGCGCTGGTCATATGAAAGATATGGGAGCCTTTTGTGCGTAGCGATGGCCTTGTCTGTAAACAATCCTATGACTACATCTCCGTACTTGGCTCCTTCATTAATGATATTGATAAGTCCAGGGTGCATTATATCGGCAATCATGCCTAGGTAAACTTTCTTTGCCATATAGCCTTTTTTTAAATTCTTACATTCTTCTCTGCATACTCCAAATCGTTCACGTCGTCAATCTCATACCACTGCAAGCCGTCAATCTTCAATACGTTCATGGGTTTGATACGTTTTGATACATCCAGAAGCTGGAACTCATAACCCAGTTTAGGCTTCTGTTCCACAATCTTTTCATACTCGCTCACTAATGTGTGATAGAATCCGGAACTTATTTTGTGTATGCCTACCAGTTCTCCTGACGGATTAATCTGCGTTTTATCTGTGGAACAGTTCACAAGTTCTTTGTCGGAGTTCATCTCTACATAATACTGATCCTGGAACTTTGTGACAGGGGTGATTAACATTGCACTGTCGTATGGGCAATCCTGCAATGCCGTTATGGCCTTTTTCTCAAATATCAGATCGGATTCCAGGAGTATGAAATCATTGTTGCCGATTGCCTGACGACAGTTGTAGAGAGTGTACATGCTGTTGGTCTCTGCATATCGGGGGCTGAATACACACTCTATTTGGGGATAATCCAGGGCAAGAGCCTCATACTTCTCTTTGTGATAACCTGTACCTATCACTATGTGATTGATACCGCAATCTACGAGAGTGCGTATGCTGCGTTCCACCATGGGTATCCCTTTATACGGGATAAACCCTTTGGGTATCTTTTCTGTCATCTGGCCGAATCTTGTTCCCATTCCTGCGGCCATTATTACTGCAATCATATTCGGATAATTCTCATAAACATAAATCACAATGCCTCGTCATCAGGCTCATCCGGAGGAGTAGGGCGTGTAGGCGAAATGTTGCGCCTGCGCGATTTCTCCCAAGCCGCCTTACGCTTGAGATAGTCCTCGTAATGCTTCTCCAGATAGTTGTCGGCCATAATCAGTTTGTTGTCAGTTCAGGAGCAATCTGTGCCAGTGGTTCCATTACGAACTGTCGCTGGCGCATGCGTGGGTGGGGAAGGGTCAGTTCGGGAGTGCTCATGACAATGTCGTCATACATGAGAATGTCAATGTCAATCAGACGGTCATGATACTGTCCGTTCACACTCTTTCCTGTCCGTCCCAGCCTGCGCTCAATCTCCTGGGTGGCGTGTAACGCTTCTAGCGGTTGCATATGGGTCTCCACTTTGACCGCCATATTCAGGAACCGGTTGGAACTCTCAAATCCCCACGGCTCGGTTTCCATTATATCCGAAACAGACAAAACTGTACCCACCTTTTGGGCAATGAGATCCAGGGCCGAAGAGAGATTCTTCTGCCTGTCGCCCAGATTAGTTCCCAATGAGAGGTACAGCGTTGCCATCAGTTTCAGTCTGTAATGAGCATTGCGTCACCGTAGCAGCCAAACCTGTAACCTTCCTTAACGGCCAGGTTGTATGCTGCCATTATCTTTTCATAACCGCCGTAGGCGCATGTGAGCATCAACTGGATTGACTCCGGCAGCTGGAAATTGCTTACCATGCTGTCTGCCACGCTGAAATCATAAGGCGGGAATATGAACTTATTGGTCCAACCTTCGAAAGGTTTGATAAGATGGTCTGTTCCTACAACAGTCTCAAGGGCGCGGTTTACGGTGTTGCCGACTGCGCATATCTTGTGACCGCCCAGTTTGGCCTGGTTCACGACTTCGGTGCATTTTTCTGTCACATACATCTCCTCGGATTCCATCTTATGTTTGGTGAGGTCTTCCACATCAATCTCGCGGAAATTGCCCAGACCGCAGTGCATGGTAATGAAAGCGCGGTCCACGCCCTTTATTTCCATGCGCTTAAGTAGTTCACGGCTAAAATGCAGGCCGGCAGTGGGCGCAGTTACAGCGCCTTCATTGGTCGCAAAGATTGTCTGGAAACTCTCTTCGTCGCAGAAATCGCCTTCTTCTTTCTGAGCCATGGGCTTGGCGGTAACATTACCTTGCTCATCGTAAGTCCAAGCGCAGGCCTTACGTTTCATGTAGGTGGGGATGGGAGCCTCGCCAAGAGCATAGAGAGCTTTCTTGAACTCGTCATGGGGACCGTCATAGAGGAAACGGAGCACACGGCCGCGTGATGTGGTGTTGTCAATCACTTCGGCAACCATTGAGTTGTCCTCGCCAAAATAGAGTTTGTTTCCGATACGGATTTTACGGGCGGGATCCACCTGTACATCCCAAAGCAGGTTCTCCTCACGCAGCTCACGCAGCAGGAAAACCTCGATGCAGGCACCGGTCTTCTCCTTGTTGCCGTACATACGGGCAGGAAAAACTCGGGTGTCGTTGAATACGAAAACGTCCTTTTCATCAAAATAGTTCAGGATGTCCTTGAACAGCACGTGTTCAATTTCATCCGATTTCTTGTGCACGACCATCAGTCTTGATTCGTCGCGATGTTCTACAGGATACTGTGCAATCCTGTCTTCGGGGAGCTTGAATTTGAATTGTGATAGTTTCATTCCCTTTCTTGTGTTTATAGTTATTTATTAATCGTTTTCCTCTTGAGTAATCTCTATATCAGCGGCATCAAGCCATTCCGTGAATTTTTCCGGATTCAGGCAATCCTCAACCTTGAAGTCACCCACTCGGGTTCGTCTCAAAGCTATCAGATGACCTCCGCTCTCAAGAGCCTCTCCAATGTCACGGGCCAGAGCCCTTATATATGTTCCCTTGCTGCAAACCACGCGGATGGTTATATCCGGCAGGTTGCACTCGGTCAGTTCCAATTCGTCTATGACCAGCGTCTTGGGCTTGAGCTCAACCTCATCGCCTTTACGGGCCATCTTATAGGCACGCTTGCCGTCAACCTTGCAAGCCGAGAATGTGGGCGGAACCTGCTCTATTTTTCCTCTGAATCGTTCCAGAGCCTGTTCCACCATTTCACGGGTGATATGCTCCGTGGGGAAGGTGGCGTCAATAGGTTTTTCCAGATCATACGATGGGGTGGTTGCTCCCAACCGTATGGTGGCGTAATACTCTTTTGTGCCTGACTGCAATTCTTCGATGCGTTTGGTGGCGCGTCCGGTACATACTATCAGTACGCCTGTGGCCAAAGGGTCCAGCGTGCCGGCATGTCCAACCTTGAGCTTCTTCACTCCAAGGCGGCGGCATATAAGCCAGCGAACTTTACCAACCACATCGAACGATGTCCATCGGTACGGTTTGTCAAACGCGAGTATCACTCCTTCCTGAAAATTCATCTCTTACAGGAACAGCAGTGTTATAACTCCTACAACAGCGCAATAGACACCGAACCAAATCAGTTTGCCCTTGCGTACAATCGATATCATCCATTTGCAGGCAGCGCAGCCCGAAAGGAATGCGGCAATGAAGCCTATGGCCAGAACGCCGAATCCTGCATCGGCCCCTGTGGCACCTGTTCCGGCCGACTCAATCAGCTCCTTCATATCCAGCAGAGCCTCACCCAGAATGGGTGGTATCACCATCAGGAACGAAAACTGTGCCAGACGTTCCTTTTTGTTGCCCAGCATTATACCGGTTGCGATGGTTGAACCGGAGCGTGAAATACCCGGAAGCACTGCAACAGCCTGTGCAATACCGATTATGAATGCGTGCCATCCGGATATGTTCTCTCTCTGACGCGGTTTTGCGTAGTACGAGAATGTGAGCAGGGCGGCGGTTACAAGCAGGCAACAGCCTACAACGGTTGTGCCTGAACCGAATATGGCTTCGATCTTGTCTTTGAAGAAAACTCCGACAATACCCACCGGAATCATTGATATAATGATATTGATGGCATAGCGGGTACCTTCGTTCAGATTGCTGTAACTATTCCATGACTGCCTGGTGAACAGGTCACGGAAAATCCAGACAATCTCTTTCCAAAGTATCACCAGAGTACTGAGTACTGTAGCAACGTGTACCAGTACCGTGAAAGCCATGTTCTGCTCTCCGTCTATCCCGAACAGTGACGAAGCTATGGCCAGGTGTCCGCTGCTGCTTATGGGCAGATATTCGGTCAGACCCTGCAGCAATCCCAACAGAAGTGATTCAAACCAGTTCATTCTTCAGCCTTTTCCTCCTTATCTGCTTTGGGCTTGTATACGATTGCACCGATAACGGTTATGAATCCGATAAGAGTCACGATAGGAGCTACCTTGATACGGCGAACACTGAAGATATCGGGTTCAAAATAGTCGTTTGTGCAGTTGGGACCTGTCATCAGAATCAGTCCGATGATGATGATAGCCATTCCGACAGCAGTCAGAATGTAATTGGTCTTTGTAAAGGCGAATTTTTTCTTATCCATAATACAGAATATTGAGAATAAAAGATTAGACGTAATGGAGTTCTCCCGATTTCATACGCAGGAAACGGTTCACTGAGTGCAGGGCGCAAACCCCTGTTATGAGCAGGCCTATCAGCGTAACGACAACGAATACGGGGATAATGATCCTGGGCTCTGACAACATTATGAGCCAGGGCTCGTATCGGAGTCCTATCTTGAGCCCGTACCATATCATCAGACATGTGAGCAGGGCCGATGTGAGTCCTATCCACAAGTTTCTCCTGATGAAAGGTTTGCGTATGAAAGACCATTTTGCTCCCACCAGTTTCATTGAGTACAGGATGAAACGCTGGGAATATATGGTCAGTTTTATGGTGTTGTTTATCAGTGTAAACGATACCAATGACAATATTACGGCCAGGATAAGCAGTATGCCTGCCACTTTGCGGATATTGCTGTTTATGATATCCAGCAGGTCCTTCTGCCAGGTAACTTCGCGCACACCCTCTTTGGCGGCAATCTTCTTCTCGATTACCTTAAGGCTGTCATTGCAGGCATAATCGGCCTCAAGCCGTATGTTCAACGAGGCGTAGAAAGGATTATACTCCAGGAATTGCGATGGGTCCGTGCCCATAGCCTTGGTCATATCCTTGAGTGCATCGTCCTTGGATATGTACTGACATACCGCGCAGTAAGGCGATGCCTCGATGCTGCGCCTCAAAGCATTGAATTGAGTCTCGGTAATGCTCTCTTTGAGTATGACCTCTACTGTCATCTCCTGTTTCAGGTGGCGCGACAGGTCATTTGCTGTCAGCAGCAACAGAGTCACAATGCCTATCAGCAGCAACACAAGTGATGTGCTGATGCATGCTGTAATGAACAGCAGGTCAATCTTCCTTTTTTTCTTCTGTTTAACCATTATCTTCTGTCTCTTGTCTTTTTCTGAAAACGTATACCAGCGAGCTGCTCTTGCTTCGCTTGGTTATTGAAATCCTCCATGAGCGGAATCCCTGGATCATTCCGCGGATGAAGGCCATCCTGTGTCTAAGCTGCTTCTCTGAAAGGATTGAAATGTAGAAGCTGTCAAACGGCATCTTTTCGTGATGCATCAGGGTAAAGCCGTGCCTGTAAGCCAGCTCGCTGATGGAGTTGGGATTGAAATGCCACAGATGTCGGGGTACATCGTATGCAGCCCAGTACGGGCCGTAGTACATTGCATCGGTAGAGCGTATGTTGGGGCATGCCATAACCAGTATGCCTCCCGGTCTTAAAAGCTCATAGAACCGGTCCAAAAGTTCATTGGGGTTGTGGCTGTGCTCAAATACGTGCCACAAGGTTATGACGTCAAATGTTCCGGCGTGGAGGGAGTCCATTTCCGATACGTCTATCATCCGGTGGTGGAACATCTCAAGCGAGAAGAGTCTCTCCTCATGGTATCTTTCGACTGATGTAACCTTCCATCCTCGGCGTTCCATCTTGTGTGAGAAGAATCCCGTTTTGGCACCGTAGTTGAGCAGTGTTCCGCCTGTACGGTAGGCTTGCGTCTCTACTATCTTGACCTTTTTGCGCAGCATCCTGTTGCGCACCCTATAATACAACCGTCCTATGAGCCCTGACGGTGAATCGGCCATTTTGAGTTTCTGGCTTACTTTCTGCTTGTCATACCTTGACATTTCGTCTTCCGACGGCGGATCCAGCGTGTACACCACTCCGCATGACGGACAACGCATCAGAGTATAAGACTCTTTGCTTACCGTAAAGTCAGTGCAGTTTGCATATGGGATCTGTCCCGATGCACCGCACAATGGACAACGCTCAAAATCCTGATAGATCATTTTAGGGGTACGCGTAGTGCGTACGTATTACGCACGTTACGCGCGCGGTGACCGCAAAGATAATATCCTGCGATGCCCCTTGTCAAGTGTTTTAAGGATTTTTTATTGTTTTTCGGTTCCGAAAAGGGTGGCCGATGTTGCATCGGTGATACGAACTGTAAGGAAATCTCCCGGATGATGCGTGCCTTTGTCAAATACTACGGTACGGTTCTGTTCCGTGCGGCCGTAAAGTTGCTGACGCGAGCGTTTGGAGTATCCTTCGGCCAGGACTTCATATTCGTAACCTATACACTCGCGGTTGCGTTCCAGAGAAAGCTGGTTCTGCAACTCTATCATCTCGTTCAAGCGACGGATCTTAATCTCCTCAGGAACGTTATCGGGCAGGTTTTTGCTGGCATATGTACCAGGGCGCTCCGAGTAGCGGAACATGAATGATGCATCAAACCTGCACTCGCGCATGAGTGACAGACTCTCCTGATGATCCTCTTCAGTTTCAGAATGATAGCCTGTAAACATATCGGTTGTGAGACCGCAGTCGGGAATGATGCGCTTGATTGCATCAACTCGCTCCAGATACCACTCGCGGGTGTACTTGCGATTCATCAGTTTGAGTATGCGGGAACTGCCGCTTTGCACAGGCAGGTGTATGTGACGGCATATGTTGGGGACCTCGGCAATTACGTGCAGGGTCTCGTCGCTCATATCTTTGGGGTGTGATGTAGTGAACCTTACCCTCATCTCGGGTACAGCCTCGGCAACCATACGCAACAGTTGCGGGAAACCCACGGTGGAATCTCCGTTTTCGAATCTGTAAGAGTTTACGTTCTGTCCCAGAAGAGTAACCTCTTTGTAACCTTTTTTCTTAAGGTCAAGAACCTCGTTCAGAATGCTCTGCGGGTCACGACTGCGCTCTCGTCCGCGTGTATACGGAACAATGCAGTAGTGGCAGAAGTTATTGCATCCTCGCATGATTGATACAAAACCGCTAATATGGTTTCCGCAGATACGCTCCGGTATGATGTCACGGTAGGTCTCTGTCGTGGACAGTTCCACATCCATTGCCTTGTTTCCGGCTTCAACCTGAGCCATCAGGTCGGGCAGAGATAAATAGGCGTCGGGGCCGCAAACAATATCCACGTGATGATTCTCTGTGAGATCCTCCTTGGTACGCTCAGCCATACAGCCCATAACACCGATGAAAAGGCCTCTTTTTTTCTTCTTCAGGGCATTCAGAGCCTCCAGACGGTTCCATATTTTCTGCTCGGCGTTCTCACGGATTGAGCATGTGTTCAGGAATATGGCATCGGCATCATCAATATTGTCGGTAGGTTCGTAACCGGCCATACGCATGATTGATGCTATAACCTCGCTGTCGGCTACATTCATCTGACAGCCGTAGGTCTCAATGAACAGTTTTTTTGCGCTCTCTTCCATATTCCTTACTATAATCGGCTGCGAATTTACTCATTTTCCGCAACATCCCGAATTCCGGCGTTTCAGTCTTGCTTTTATTTAAGGTTATATATACTTTTGCGTGATTTTGTACCAAAGATGTCAAACAAGTAATAAGATACGATAATGGCTTTCAAAAAATTGACTGCTGCCGAGGCAGCACGCTTTGTCAAGAACGGTGACAATGTAGGTTTGAGCGGATTCACCCCTGCAGGTACCCCTAAGGCCGTCACCCATGAGATTGGTTTAATGGCCCACGAGCTTCACGAGAAGGGTCAGGAGTTTCAGATAAGCTTGTTTACCGGAGCCTCCACAGGTGATTCATGCGACGGCATACTGGCACGTGAGCACGCCCTCAAGTACCGCGCTCCCTACACCACCAATAAGGATTTCCGTACTGCCGTAAACAATGGTGAAATAGCTTATAACGATATCAATCTGAGCCAGATGGCACAGGAGATGCGCTACGGTTTCTACGGTAAGCTCAATATCGGCATCATGGAGGCATTTGATGTAAGTGATGACGGAAAGATTTGGGTAACAGCAGGTGTGGGTATAGCTCCTACCGTAGCCCGTCTGGCCGATAAGATCATTATCGAGCTCAACGCTGCACACGCACGTTGCGCCAAGGGTCTGCATGATATTTACGAGCCTGCCGATCCTCCTTATCGTCGTGAGATTCCCGTTTATCAACCCAGCGACCATATAGGTAAGGATTACATCCAGGTAGATCCTGCCAAGATAATAGGTATTGTTGAAGTTAACATACCAGATGAAGCCCGTGGATTCACTGCTCCGGATGAGACCACCCTGCAGATAGGTCATAACGTAGCTCAGTTCCTTATCAGCGACCTCAAACGTGGTATCATTCCTTCAACTTTCCTTCCTCTTCAGAGCGGTGTGGGTAATGTGGCCAACGCTGTGCTTGGTGCTCTTGGCGAGGATCCTTCGGTTCCTGCTTTCCAGATGTACACCGAGGTTATTCAGGATTCGGTTATTGACCTGATGCGTGAGGGACACTGCAAGTTTGGCTCCAGCTCATCACTTAGCGTAAGCAACGAGACCCTGCAGAGCGTTTATGATGATATGAACTTCTTCAAGGACAAACTGGTGCTTCGTCCTACCGAAATATCAAACAGTCCGGAGGTTGCTCGCCGTCTTGGTCTTATAGCTATGAATACAGCTCTTGAGGCCGATATCTACGGTAACGTTAACTCAACCCACGTGAGCGGTGTCAAGATGATGAACGGTGTGGGCGGTTCGGCCGATTTCACCCGCAATGCATTCATCTCAATCTTCAGTTGCCCGTCGGTAGCCAAGGGAGGCAAGATCAGCGCCATCGTTCCCATGTGCTCACATGTAGACCACAACGAGCACAGCGTAAAGGTTCTAATCACCGAGCAGGGTATAGCTGATTTGCGTGGAAAATCACCTGCCCAGCGCGCCAAATGCATCATTGAAAACTGCGTACATCCTGACTACAAGCAGCTCATGTGGGATTACCTCAAGATTGCCGAGAAGGGTCAGACCAGTCATGCACTTGACAAAGCTTTTGCCCTGCATAAGGCTTTGGCCGAGAAGGGCGACATGCATCTGGCAGAATTCTAAGTTCTTTATTATAAGATGTGTAACGGCTTGCGACAGAAATATCGCGAGCCGTTACTATGTTAAAGTGTGTTAATCATGTTGCACATAAGAAAAGAGCCCTTATCTTTGCAGTGTCTTAGTGAAGTAATACACCGATAAACATCACAACAGACAAAACAAAACAGATATAGAAACAACCTTTTTTATAAGATTATGATTACGATTAAGGAATTAGGATTCAGTTACGGCGATCACGTCGTACTGAAGGACATTTCGATGGAGCTCCAGGAAGGCCGCATCTACGGCCTTCTGGGAGAGAACGGAGTGGGCAAGACCACTCTGTTAACCTTGCTTGCCGGCCTTAAGCAAGTCGAGGACGGAACACTGGAGATTGACGGTCAGAAACCTTATAACCGCGAACCTTCCTTCCTCTCTAATATCTATTACCTTCCCGATGAGGTCCCCGCACCCCGTCGCAAGGCAATAGATTTTGCAATTGATCACGGACAGTACTGGAGCAACTTCAATGCCCAGAAGTTCTCTGAGATCATGACAGTGTTTGATACTGACCAGAATCAGCGCATGGATCATATGTCATACGGTCAGCTCAAGAAGACATTCATCAGCTTCGCCCTTGCCTGCAACACCAAGTACCTTTTCATGGACGAGCCTACCAACGGACTTGACATCCCCTCCAAGGCCCAGTTCCGCAAGGCAGTTTCCAAGTACACATCCGATGACTCCACTCTCCTGATATCAACCCATCAGGCTCGTGACCTGGAGGCTATCATCGATCCCATCATCATACTGGATCACAAGGATGTTCTGCTCAACGCATCGCTTGATGAAATCGCCGAAAAACTCTACTTTGACTACTCTTCGGACGTAGACCCCAACGCTCTTTATCAGGAGATGGTTCCGGGCGGCAACATCCAGGTTGTCCGTAACACTACAGGTGCCGAGAGCAAGGTCAACATTGAGGCCCTGTTCAATGCAGTCCTGCTCCATAAGAACGAGATAAAGGAAATGTTCAACAAGTAAAAAGATTACGGCTATGAATAATGATGTTTTGAATATGAACCGATTCGGTCGTTATCTGGTGACCGATATCAAGAATGCAATAGCAAGATACGGTATATCATTTCTCATAATGGCAACAGTCAGCCTTACCAGTTACCTGTTGGTAGGATTCTTTTCAACTATCGTCGGTGCAGGCTGGTATAGTCTGGAAGTTGCCCCCAGAACTGTGATTATGGGTATAACCCTGATAGTACTGACAATTACCGCTCCAGCCAAGATTTTCGGTTTCATTACCGATAAGAAAGAGGGATCCTCGTTCCTTATGATTCCTGCCTCTTCACTGGAAAAGACACTGTCAATGATAATTGTCTGCTGTGTGATAGTTCCGTTTGCATTTTTTGCAGTATACATGTCTTTGGATCAGATTCTCTGCCTGATTGACAGAAGTTGCGGCGACTCTATCATGGTTACAATCAACAACGGTCAGACTCTTTTGACAGAGGCTTTCCGTAAAATCAACATGGAGTCTGAGAATGTCATTCCTGACTATTCTTCCTTTACCTCTGTATGGCTGTATTTTGACGATCTGGCTCAGGGCTTCCTCATCTTCCTTTTGGGTGCTCTGTTGTTCAAGTCATCAAAACCGGCCAAGACCATAGGTTGCCTGATTCTTTTGAGCATTGCATTGAGCATGATTACGACTCCCATCATAACTCACGGAGCAATGGAGAAGTTCAAGGAAGCCGCCGCTAACAGCAATATGACTCCTGAGGAACTGTTCAATATGTTTCCGTTAATCTCATGGAGTATAAAGCATGCAGTATTATTGGATTGTATTTCTGATACGATTGTCAATTTAGGACTTGCAATAGCTATCTATTTCAGAACCAGAAAGATTAAACATTAAAAAAGGACTGTTATGGAATTCAATCAGAATAAACCGATATATCTCCAGATTGCCGATGGAATCAGCGAAAAGATTCTGAGCGGTGAGCTGAAGGAGGGTGACAGGATTCTGTCAGTACGTGAGCTTGGTGGTGAGCTTGGCGTGAACCCCAACACTGCCATGCGCAGTTACGAGAAACTCACCATGGACGGCATCATCTACAATCAGCGTGGTATTGGTTACTTCGTGGCCGAAGGTGCCCGTGCCGTAGCTCTCGAAAAGATGCGTACCGATTTCCTTGAGAACGAGCTTCCCCAGATACTGCGCAAGATGCGTCTGCTGGAACTCAAAGCCGAGGACTACCTCAAACCATAAAACAATCTTCTCTCTCTTGAAAAAAAGTACCAAAGGGGTCTGACCCCTTTGGTACTTTTTTGTATCTTCGTGAACAGAACAAATCATTACCGATATGGGAAGATCATATAAAGGAGGAGTCCGCCTTAACCGCAGAACCATGACGGACCTTGTAACAGACTGGTTCCGCGATAATCAAGACCATAGTATCAGTGTAAAGCGCCTGTATGATGAGCTCAAACTCAAGACTCATCCCATGCGCAGCATGTGTCTGGATATAGTTCTGGATCTGGTTGAGGATGGCTTTTTGAAGGAAAAGGACGGCCAGTTCCAGTTAATGCAGAAAAGCAAATTCGTTGAGGGCGTGCTTCAGCGTCGTGTAGGTGGCAAGAATTTCCTTGTGCCCGATGATGGCAGCGATCCTATATTCGTTGCCGAGCGCAACTCGGCCGGTGCAGTCAATGGTGACCGTGTCAAGGTGGTTCTTTTTGCCCGCCGTCCGCATGCCGGCCTTGAGGGTGAGGTTACAGAGATACTGAAACGCGCTAAGGATACATTCGTAGGTACGCTTCAGGTAAAGGGCAAGTTTGCCTATCTGGTTACTCCCGACAAATCAGACAAGGACATATATATCCCTATTTCGAATCTTAAGAAAGGCCATGACGGCGAGAAGGCTGTGGTTAAGGTTGTCGAATGGCCCGATACCCCTGACCGCAATCCCGTTGGCAAGGTAATTGACATACTGGGTGCAGCTGGAGAGAACAATACTGAGATGCACGCTATTCTGGCTGAATACGGATTGCCTTACAGCTACCCCGAAAACGTGGAACGGGCTGCCGATGATATATCGGCCGAAATCACCGATGCCGCTCTTGCCGGCCGCGAGGATTTCCGTGATGTGGTAACATTCACCATTGACCCGCGTGATGCCAAGGACTTTGATGATGCCCTTTCGGTCCGTCCCATCAAGAAGGGACTCTGGGAGGTAGGTGTCCATATAGCCGATGTAAGTTATTACGTTCAGGAGGGTGGAATCATTGATAAGGAGGCATTCAAACGTGCCACATCGGTATATCTGGTAGACCGTACAATACCTATGCTTCCTGAGAAGCTGTGCAACAATCTGTGTTCTTTGCGTCAGGATGAAGATAAGCTTACATACTCCGTTATAATGGAGATGACCGATGCTGGTGTTGTAAAACGTTCCCACATAGCCCGTACGGTTATCCGTAGCAACCGTCGCTTTACGTACGAAGAGGTACAGGCCATAATAGAACGTGAACAGCAGGGCGGTAGGGATCCGCTTCCGGGCGATGAATTCAAGAATGAGATAATGACGCTTGACAGTCTGGCCAAGATACTGCGTGACAAGCGTATGGCCGATGGTGCTCTCAGTTTTGACCGCGTTGAGGTCCGTTTTGACATAGATGAGACGGGACATCCCGTAAGCGTTTTCTTCAAGGAGTCAAAGGACGCCAATAAGCTGGTCGAAGAGTTTATGCTTCTGGCCAACCGTACCGTTGCCGAGTTCGTGGGCAAGGTCAAGGGCGGCAATCCCAAGACATTCGTCTATCGTGTACACGATGAGCCCGATCCCGAGCGTATGGAGAACCTGCAGCAGTTTGTAGCCAAGTTCGGATACAAACTCAAGACCAACGGCGATCCTACCGAGATGGCCAAGTCTATGAACAAGATGCTCGCCGAGGTCAAAGGCACGAAAGAGCAGGAACTCATCGAGACCATCTCAATCCGCTCCATGCAGAAGGCATGTTACACTACCGAGAACATCGGTCACTACGGATTGGCATTCAAGTTCTATACACATTTCACATCACCCATCCGCCGATATCCCGACCTGATGGTTCACCGCTTGCTCACTCGCTATATCGGTGGAGGCCGCAGTGTGAATCAGGGCAAATATGAGGAGTATTGCGAGCATTGCTCCGCTCAGGAACAGCTTGCCGAGCAGGCCGAGCGCTCCAGCATCAAATATAAGCAGGTGGAGTATATGGCCGACCGTATGGGTCAGGTGTTCGATGCCGTAATCAGCGGTGTCACCGAATGGGGTATCTATGCTGAAATCATAGAAAACAAGTGTGAGGGAATGATAGGCATACGTTCCCTTGGCGGAGATTACTTTGAGTTTGACGAGAAAAACTACTGCATCATAGGACAGCGTACCCGCAAACGTTACCGCCTGGGCGATCATGTCAAGGTGAGAGTGGTTCGCTGCAACCTGGAGAAAAAACAGATGGACTATGAACTGGTATCGGTTGAAGATTAAAAGAACACAAAAGGGACTGTCCCTACTGTGTGCTTTTTGCGCAACTTTGGGGTTGCATGCGCAGGAGCAGACGCTCAGGGTGAATTATACGTTCTCCGGCAACAGCAAGGAGGCGCGGATATATCTGGATGACCTGAACGTGATTGACGGTTGGGCAGGACGGAGGGTAAATCTTAAGGACCTGTATGTAGAGGGCAACGGACAGATTATGATGACCGATGCAGCCTCGGGTGATACCTTGTACCGCAATGCTTTCAGTACCTTGTTCCAGGAGTGGCAGAACACCGAGGAGGCCACACAGGTGGACCGTAGTTTCGAGAACGTTTTCCTGCTTCCCATGCCCACACAGAAAGCTGTAATTGAGGTCAAACTTACCGATAACTACAACAAGGTGGTTGCAACAATGAGCCACATGGTAAACCCCGAGGATATCCTGATTCGGAAAATAGGCCAGAATCCTCCCAAGTGGAAATACCTGCATCAGGGCGGAACTCCTGAGGAGTGCATTGACGTAGTGATAGTCCCCGAGGGTTATACCTCCGATGAAATGGAGCTTTTCTATAAGGATGCAAGCATTGCCGTCAACAGTCTGCTATCGCACGAACCGTTCAAGACCATGCAGGAACGTTTTAATATCCTGGCGGTAGAACTGACATCGAAGGACGGAGCGGTAAGTGTACCCAAAGAGGGGCTTTGGACCGAGACAGCATTGAGCTCACATTTCAGCACTTTCTACTCGGACCGCTATCTGACTACGTTGAGATTGCGGCAACTTCACGATAAACTTGCAGGCGTTCCATACGAACACATCATCATTCTGGCAAATACCGATGTCTATGGAGGTGGCGGAATATTCAATTCATACACCCTTACCACTGCACATCACTCCCAGTTCGCTCCGGTGGTGGTTCATGAGTTCGGCCACAGTTTTGGTGGTCTGGCCGATGAGTACTACTACGATGACCAGTACGAGCAGTATTACAATTCCGAGACCGAGCCCTGGGAACCCAATCTTACCACACGGGTTGATTTTGACAGCAAATGGAAGGATATGATTCCGGCAAAGGTTGAACAACCCACACCGGTTCCTGTGGATGATCCGCGTTCACCCATGACCGATAAGCAGCGCAAGGCGGTAGCAAAACTTCCGTCTGTAGGCCTGTATGAAGGTGGAGGTTACATGTCCAAGGGCGTTTGGCGCGGATCGTTTGACTGCCGTATGCATACCAACACATATCCGGAGTTTTGTCCGGTATGCCAGCGTTCACTTGAGCGCATAATACGGTTCTATACCGAACAGCTTGTAACCTCTGTAAAAAAATAATACTTTTGCAGAACTCTATAGATAGCAAAGTCATGATTATTAGAAGCAAAGCTCCGTTGCGTTTAGGTTTTGCCGGAGGTGGCAGCGATGTATCTCCTTACAGTGATCTATATGGAGGACTGATATTGAATGCCACCATCAACCTGTATGCCTATTGCACAATTGAGGAGACCCATGACAATACTGTGACGCTTGTTGCAACAGACCTGGGACAGAGTGCATCCTATCCTCTTGCTGACGCACTTCCTGTAGATGGTGTGCTTGACCTTCACAAGGGTGTGTTCAACAGGGTGGTCAGAGATTTTGGGGTAAAACCCAAAGCCTGTCGTATAACCACCTATTCCGATGCACCCGCCGGCAGTGGTTTGGGTTCGTCATCAACAATGGTGGTTTGTATCCTCAAGGCATTCGTGGAATGGTTCAACCTTCCCATGGGTGACTACGAGATAGCCCGTCTGGCATATCAGATAGAGCGTGTCGATCTGGCTCTGAGTGGTGGAAAGCAGGACCAGTATGCTGCAGCGTTCGGAGGATTCAATTTCATGGAATTCCTTACTGACGGCAATGTCATTGTCAATCCGTTGCGAGTAAAGCGCTGGATAGTTGATGAGTTGGAATCATCAATTGTTCTCTATTACACGGGTGCTTCCCGTTCATCGGCAGCTATCATAGAGGAACAGAAAAAGAATACCAGCAGCGGCAATGCAACTGCTGTTGAGGCCATGCACCGCATCAAGCAGAGTGCAATTGACATGAAAAGGGCATTGCTTGAGGGTAATATGAAAGAGTTTGCCCGTATTTTGGGACAGGCATGGGAGGATAAGAAAAAGATGGCTACAGCCATCAGTAATCCCATGATCCAGGAGGCTTTTGATGTGGCAATGGCCGCAGGCGCAACCGCAGGAAAAGTGAGCGGTGCCGGTGGAGGCGGATTTATCATTTTCATGACGGATCCGGCCAAACGCCGTTTGGTTATAAATGCATTGAACGGCATGCCTGGCCAGGTGGTGGGCTTCCAGTTCAGTGAGGGAGGAACACACGGTTGGAAAATATACGATTAAGACGATATGAGAAGCATAAAGGAAGAGATTTCCCAGTCCATTGCGACCAAACAGGCCATTCTGGACAATCCCGATCTGATTGCTCAGATTGAGAAGGCAGCCCGGATCATGACTGATGCTTACCGCAACGGGCACAGTGCCCTGTTGGCGGGCAACGGAGGTTCTGCCGCCGATGCGCAGCACCTGGCAGGCGAACTTGTAAATCAGTTCTATTTTTCACGTCCGGGCATCCCGGCTCATTCTCTAAGCACTGATACCTCGGTTATGACCGCCATCGGCAATGACATAGGATACAAGTATCTGTTCTCCCGTCAGATTGAGGCTCAAGGTTCAAAAGGTGACGTCTTCATCGGCATATCCACATCGGGTAATTCTGAGAATATCATCGAGGCACTTAAAGCCTGCCGTAAGAAAGGTATTACTTCAATAGGCTTTACTGGCAGTAAACCCTGCGAAATGGATAAACTGGCCGATTTGTGCATCAAAGTACCTTCGGATGTAACCCCTCGCATACAGGAGTCACATATCCTGATAGGTCATATCATCTGTGCCATTGTTGAGGAAAACCTGTTTGGAAAAAAGTGATGTTTGATGTCATCATCCTTGCCGGAGGTTTGGGTACCCGCTTGCGTAGTGTTGTAAGCGATGTTCCCAAGTGCATGGCTCCCGTTGGGGGCCGTCCGTTTCTTGCGTGGACTCTGCAATGGATGGAACGTTTCGATGTAGGCCGCATTGTGCTTTCTTTGGGTTATAAAAGTGAGGTCGTCACAGAGTGGATTCAGAACGAATACAAAGGAAAAACGCCGGTAGATTGGGTAATTGAGGATACTCCGTTGGGTACGGGAGGTGGCATTAAGCTGGCCATGTCAAAGGTTTCTCCCGGTCATACGGTAGTGCTCAACGGCGATACGTTCTATAATGTGAATCTCAATGAATTCCATGCGTTCGGAGAGAAGTCAAATGTTCCTTTGTCAGTGGCGCTTAAACCGATGAAGAATTTTGACCGTTACGGATCGGTGACACTGTCGGCCCAAGGTCATATAATCTCATTCAATGAGAAACAGTACTGCAAGGAAGGGCTTATAAACGGTGGTATATATTGCATCGATTCCCGCTCCGGTTTGTTTGACGGAACGGCCGACAGGTTTTCATTTGAGAAAGAGATCCTGGAGCCCATGTCCCAAAAGGGTAATATCGCAGGGTTTGTGTCCGACGGCAGTTTTATAGACATAGGCATCCCGCAGGACTATGAACTTGCCCAAACTTTTCTTCCGGCCAACATATGATCATTCCGCAAAAGATACTCAATGAATGTGATACCCTGTTCCTGGACCGTGACGGGGTGGTCAACGTATGGCTTCCGGGAGATTATGTAAAGAGTTGGGAAGAGTTCCGTTTCAATGACGGATTCCTTGATTTCATCGGCAGATATTCGGCATCATTCAAGCATATTTTCATTGTTACCAACCAACGCGGTGTTGGTAAAAGTCTGATGACTTTGGATCAGTTGAAGGATATACATTCACGTATGCTTGAAGCAATAGGCAAGGCCGGCGGAAGGATTGACCGTATATATCTGTGTACTTCGGTCAATGATGCTGATCCTATGCGCAAACCCAATCCGGGTATGGCTCAACAGGCCATGCGTGATTATCCTGATGTACGTATGGAACGCTCGCTGATGATAGGCGACCAGCCGTCGGATCGCAGTTTTGCCGATAACTGCGGTATGCGTTTTCTTTTGTGGGAGTAATTTATTCAGCTGCTTTCCTGACAGACCTTGTCATGTTTGACCAGGCATACTGTTTCTTCTCGGAAAGTATGCCGTCGGTAAACTGATCCTGACGTTTGTTGTCAAAGAAATCAATCAACGCATTAGCTATTTCACCTTCGTCAGGTTTGACTACATAACCCACTTTTCCGTCCGGAACTATCTCGGCCAGACCACCTACATCGGTTACCAGCATGGGTTTCTCAAAATGGTATGCTATCTGTGTCACACCGCTTTGGGTGGCCGATTTATAGGGTTGCACGATTATGTCGGCGGCACCAAAATAGTAGCGAACCTCGCTGTCAGGCACAAAGTCGCTTTTCCAAACCACCATTCCCTCAAGTCCCAGTTCCTTCTCCAGTTCAAAGTATTTCTCCGATCCGCTATAGAATTCACCCGCCACTATCAGTTTTACGTTCATCTTGCGGAATCGGCTGTCGGCATATGCCTTGAGCATCAGGTCCAGACCTTTGTAGTCACGGATGAGTCCGAAAAACAGCATATAGCGCTGTTGGGGATCCAATCCCAGAAACTTGAGAGATTCTTCACGTGATGTTTTGGGCCCGAAGTTATCGTATAACGGGTGTCGGCAGAATACTCTGGGTTTTGCCGTATCGAACTGACTCAGGTCTTCCAGTACCGAGTCTGACATGGCTACGAAACCGTCAACCGATCGGGTGAAATAACGTCCGAACAGGCGGTCACCCGGACGGTGCTCGTGAGGGATTATATTGTCCAGGATTGATACCACGCGGGTCTTCCCGTTGCGTCTGGCCATGCGTGCCACTTTACCCAGGCATGGAGCCATAAACGGCAGCCAGAATTTTATGATCAGTATATCGGGAGCCAGACGTTTTATATCACGTCCTGTCTTGAGCCAGTTGAACGGGTTTACCGAGTTAAGGCTGCGAATTATCTTCAAGTCTTTCGGGGTAGGCTCGGACGAGTATTGTGTCTTGCCCGGAAAGAGGAAAGAGGGATACTGAAGTGTGAAAGTATATATGGTAACATCATCGCCCTCGGTCGCGAATTGCCTGGCCAGACGCTCGTTATAGACTGCCAGCCCGCCACGGTATGGCCATGCTGTACCCAGAATAGCTATTTTCATATCCTGTAAGATGAAGATTGGATACACAAACTTACATAAAAAACCATAAATAGAGCCTTAAATGGCCCAAATGAGGATAAAAATCGTATTTTCGCGTTCATAACACAAAATAAATCTATGAATAAGGACATTTTGCGCAAATATCTGCCTTACGTTGCAGCTATAGTGTTGTTTGCAGTACTCTCATGTGTATATTGTTCGCCTGTCTTCCAGGGGAAGGAACTCTATGCGGGGGACAATATCCGTTTCAAGGAGGCTGTTCACGAGTCAACCAAGTATCACGAGGATACAGGCAACTACACATGGTGGACAGGTTCCATGTTTGCCGGCATGCCCAATTATCAGATAGGCGGCGGTCATTACAAATCCACGGACTGGCTCAAACCGTTATACAAGGTGCTCCATCCTTCACACAACACCCGGTTGCCGCTTGTGTTGATGCTGTACTTCTGCTGCTTCTACATCCTGTTGCGCTCAGTCAAGGTTGATAAATGGCTTGCCATTGTAGGTGCATTGGCTACAGGATTATCATCCTACTTTTATATTATAGAACCTGCCGGACACCACACCAAGGCATGGTCCATTGCCCTTATGGCGGTTGTCGCTGCCGGATTCCTGTTCATTTTCAGTAAGAGATACGGACTTGGAGTAGCTCTGACCATGATATTCACTGCGACCGGTTTTTCTCCTCACCCGCAGATGGCATACTACATGTTCATGTTAATAGGTGTTTTGTATATAGCCGAACTCTATATTCACATAAAGGAGAAAAGATACAGGGACCTTCTGATTTCTACAGCCCTTTTTGTGGTTTCTGTCGTTGTAGGAATGGGAACAGGCACGTCGAATGTCTTTGCCAACAAGGAGTATGTAAAGGAGACCATGCGTGGAGGTCACTCCGATCTTGTCCAGGATGATTCCAACGCCCCCAAGGGATTGAGTCTTGAATATGCCACAGCATGGAGCTACGGCATAGACGAGTCTCTTACATTTATGATTCCGGGTTATATGGGAAATGCATCCAATTATAACGTAGGGACTAACTCGGTTCTGTATAAGGAGCTTACCTCCCAAGGGGTCTCAAAGGCCGATGCAAAGGAGTTCTGCCAGTCGGCTCCTACATATTGGGGCGAGCAGCCGTTCACAGCCGGACCCGTTTATGCCGGAGCCGCCATATGTTTCCTGTTCGTACTGGGTCTGTTGCTGGTCAAGGGACCATACAAATGGGCTATTCTGGTTGCTACGTTCTTCTCGTTCGCCCTGTCATGGGGAAAGAACTGGATGTGGCTTACCGAGTTGTTCTATAACTGGTTCCCCATGTACAGCAAGTTCCGTTCGGTTTCGTCCATACTCATTGTAGCCGAGATAACCATACCTCTGCTTGGTTTCATGGCCATCAGACAGATTATGGATGGTAAGATTGAACGCAAGGAACTTAACCGTTACATCTATATTTCGGCCGGAATCACCGGTGGACTGTGTCTGTTGCTCGCTTTGTTTGGTGGTTCGTTGTTCTCGTTCATATCGTCGAATGATGCTTCTCTTCAGGCACAGCTGCCCGATTGGGCCTTCTCGGCTATTGTAAGCGAGCGTGCATCCATACTGCGTAGCGACTCGTTCCGGTCGTTCATTTTCATTCTTCTTTCGGCAGGAGTAATCTGGCTGTTTGCTAACGACAAACTCAAGAAACAGTGGATGATTGCTGCATTGGGCATCATAGTTTTGGCAGATATGTGGCCTGTCGACAAGCGTTTCTTCAACGACAGCAATTTTGTTTCATCCAAGCAGATGAGCAGTGGATTTACCACTCTGCCTTATGAAAAAGCCATAATGGCCGATACAGACCCCCATTTCAGGGTCATGAATCTGGCTGTAAATACATTCAATGATTCACGTACATCATACAACCTGAAGTCTTTGGGAGGTTACAGTGCCGCCAAGCTGCGCCGTTATCAGGATATCATTGACGTTTATCTGTCAAAGGTTAATCTGGATATAGTAAGCATGCTCAATGCTAAGTATATCATTACACAGGGTGAAGACGGACGTCCCACTCCGATGCGTAATCCGGGGGCTTTGGGTAATGCATGGTATGTTACTTCGCTTAAAAATGCAGCTACTCCTAATGATGAGTGCACTGCTCTGGGTGAGGTTGACCTGTCGGAAACAATTGTTGTGGGCGATGATTTCAAGCAGTACGTTGCCGGTTTCAAACCTGCAGCCGAGGGCAGTACAATACAGCTCACCAGCTACGCTCCGGATGTTCTTACGTATAAATCTCGGTCATCGGCCGACGGTACGGTGGTATTTTCCGAGATATTCTATCCATATGGTTGGAAGGCATACATTGACGGCAAGCCTGCCGAAATATTCCGTGCCAACTATCTGCTGCGCGCCATGAACATACCGGCCGGTCAGCATGATATACGTATGGAATTCCGTCCCGACAGCATCAGGAAAGGAACTACAATCTCAATAATATTTATTGTGATTATGTATGCTACCGTTCTGGGCGTGATAGCAGCACCTCTAATAAAGCGAGGTCGTCAGCGTAAGTCAGCTTAACGTTTCTTTCGCTTCCACGTACTATGCCTACCTTCTCCTGCGGGAGGTAACGCAGTACAGTTCCGCAGTCATCAGTAGCGGTGAACTGCGGATCTTTCAGTGCAATCTCATATGCTTTGGCAATGGTCTTCTGGCGGAAGCCCTGGGGGGTCTGCATCCTCCACAGCAGGTTGCGGTCCTGGATAGATTGCATCTGTGTGCCCTGTGCATCACACTGAACAATCGTATCGACGGCCGGGATTGCCACATCCACAGCATTGTAGGTTTCCATTGCTTTCAGGGTATCGGTAATTATTTGCGCCGATACTAACGGGCGGGCGGCGTCGTGGAACAGCATCACCATATCGGGTTTATCCTTGAAGTTGCGTACGGCGGCCAAGCTGGAGTCAAAACGCTCCTTTCCACCGGCCAATACGGCTGTAACCTTGGTCCAGTTGTTTGACGTGACCATCTGCTGAACCCTGCCAATAAATTCAGGAGCGGTAACTATCACCACCTGGTCAATTCCTGGATGATCATTGAAAGTCTGGACTGAATGTTCCAAAACAGTCTTTCCACCCAAAGGCAGGAACTGTTTAGGGGTGGAAAGGCCGGTTCTAGAACCGGAGCCTGCTGCAAGTATGACTCCGACTGTATTCATAAGTTTCTCTTTAGCAAACCTCGCTGCCCGGTTTAACGGGACGCTGTACTGTGGTTACAGCCAGTGTGCCGTCAGCATCAAGAGCGCTCAGTATCATGCCCTGGCTCTCGCGGCCCAGAATCTTGCGCGGGGCAAGGTTGGCGATGAAGCAAACTTGCTTGCCTACCAGATCCTCAGGGTTGTAATAATTTGCAATACCGGAAAGTATTGTGCGGCCTCCCAGACCGTCATCAATCTTGAACTGTAGCAGTTTGTCAGACTTGGGAACCTTGATGCACTCAAGCACTGTGCCTACACGGATATCCAGTTTCTCAAACTCCGGGAACTGTATGTTATCCTTGATGGGTTTTACGGGCTGAGCTGCTGCGGCAGCCTTTTCATTCTCCTCCTTGCGTTTGAGCAGTTTCTGGATCTGAGCCTCAATCACATCATCCTCAATCTTCTCAAACAAAAGCTCGGGCTTGCTGAGTTTATGTCCTGCGGGCAGCAGATCGATTGCACCCAGACGGTCCCATTGTGCTCCCTCCAGAGCAATCATACCGCGCAGCTTCTCGCTTGAGAATGGCAGGAACGGCTCGAATGCAATAGCCAGGTTGGCGACCAACTGAAGTGATATGTTCAGGATGGTCTCAACTCTCTTCATATCGGTCTTGGCCAGTTTCCAGGGTTCTGTATCAGCCAGATACTTGTTACCTATGCGGGCCAGGTTCATGGCCTCCTTCTGAGCCTCACGGAACTTGAAGTTGTCAAGCAGTGATTCCAGCTGTTTCTTTACATCGGCAAACTCCTTAAGGGTGTCGCGGTCATAGTCCGTAAGTTCACCACATGGAGGAACCACACCGTCAAAATATTTCTGCGTGAGAACCAGGGCACGGTTAACGAAGTTTCCGTATATGGCTACCAGCTCGTTATTGTTGCGTGCCTGAAAATCCTTCCATGTAAAGTTGTTGTCTTTGGTCTCCGGGGCGTTGGCGGTAAGTACGTAACGCATTACATCGGCCTTACCGGGGAAATCCTCAAGATACTCGTGTACCCAAACGGCCCAGTTGCGTGAGGTTGAGATCTTGTCATCCTCAAGGTTCAGGAACTCGTTGCTGGGAACGTTGTCGGGAAGTATGAATGAACCCTCGGCCTTAAGCATTGAGGGGAATACTATACAGTGGAACACGATATTGTCCTTTCCGATAAAATGGATAAGGCGTGTATCGGGATCCTTCCACCATGTTTCCCAGCTGCCGCGCTCGGGATGTGCATCACAGAACTCCTTGGTGTTGCTTATGTAACCTATGGGAGCATCGAACCATACATAGAGAACCTTACCTTCGGCTCCCTCAACAGGTACGGGAATACCCCAATCCAGGTCGCGGCTCACGGCACGGGGCTGCAGACCCATGTCAAGCCAGCTCTTGCACTGACCGTAGACATTGGGACGCCACTCTTTGTGCTCCTCAAGAATCCACTTCTCAAGCCACTCCTGATACTGCTCCAGAGGCAGATACCAGTGGGTGGTCTCCTTCATCACGGGTTTGCTGCCGCTCACGGTGCTTACAGGGTTGATAAGCTCGGTGGGTGAGAGTGATGTGCCGCACTTCTCGCACTGGTCGCCGTATGCGTGTTCGTAGTGGCAGTGGGGGCACTCGCCGGTTATATATCGGTCAGCCAGGAACATTTTAGCCTCCTCGTCATAGTATTGCTCGCTGGTTTTCTGGATAAACTTGCCGGTATCGTATAGCTTGCGGAAGAAATCGGCAGCCAACTTATGGTGTACAGGGGAACTGGTACGACCGTAAATGTCGTATGAGATGCCCATACCCTTGAAGGTATCCTTCATCTGATAGTGATAGCGGTCAATGATCTCCTTTGGAGTCACACCCTCTTTCTTGGCGCGTATGGTGATGGGCACTCCGTGCTCATCGCTACCTCCAATGAACATCACGTCCACCTTCTTGAGACGTTGGTAACGGACATAAATATCGGCCGGAACGTATGCACCTGCCAAGTGACCTATGTGAAGCGGGCCGTTGGCGTAGGGCAGGGCCGATGTAACCAGAATCCTCTTGTAATCTTTCATATTGTGTATTAAGTTTCTTGTTTCAGACTGCAAAGGTAATAAAAAATGATACAATTGGGGTCAGGCCCCTTTTGTATCATTTTCCCCAGGAGGCGCGATCAAGGCTGCGGTAACCTATCGCTTCGGCTATATGATGGGGTTGAATGGTTTCCGATGCGTCCATGTCGGCAATGGTACGCGATACGCGGAGGATGCGGTCATAGGCGCGGGCCGAAAGGTTGAGCCTATTCATGGCTTCGCCAAGCATACGGATTGACGCGGGTTCGGCCTTTGCATAATGACGCAAAAGCCTGGAATCCATTTGTGCATTGCAATAAACGCCCTTTTCATCGCGGAATCTGGCTGCTTGTATTGCCCTTGCCTTTATTACGCGTTCGCGGATTACAGCACTTGGCTCACCTTTCTGTTCAGATGACATATCGTCAAACCCCACAGGCAGTATCTCGCATTGAATATCAAAACGGTCCATAAGCGGGCCTGATACTCTGCCCAGATAACGCTCAATTGTAGCGGGCGTACAGTGACACTCTTTTGTGGGATGATTATAATATCCGCACGGACATGGATTCATGGATGCCAAAAGCATGAACGATGCAGGATATTCTACTCTGTATTTAGCTCTTGAAATAACTATAGTCCTGTCTTCAAGCGGCTGACGCAACACCTCAAGAGCTGTACGTGTAAATTCTGGCAATTCATCAAGATAGAGCACCCCGTTATGTGCCAGTGATATTTCACCGGGCTGGCCCATAGCCCCGCCTCCTGTGAGTGCCACATTTGTAATGGTGTGATGAGGATGTCGGAAAGGTCTTTGTGTAATAAGAGCCGCACCATTACCTGTAAAACCTGCAACCGAATGGATACGGGTGGTCTCTATACTTTCCTCTTCAGTAAGAGGCGGCAGTATTGACGGTAACGCACGTGCCATCATGGATTTTCCACTTCCGGGAGGACCAACCATAATCAGATGGTGGCTTCCGCTGGCAGCTACTTCGAGAGCACGTTTTACTGCTGATTGTCCCTTTACATCGGCAAAATCGGTCTTGTAATCCTGACTGGGCAGAGTATTGAGTATTGCCGGTTTTTCCAGAGGAAAAATATGATTTGGATTGCCGTTCAAAAGGTCAACAACCTCACGGAGGTTGTGGGCTCCATATACTTCAAGTCCGTCTATTACCGCCGCTTCGGCTGCATTCTGAGCAGGCAGAATTATGCCTTTGAAACCCTCGTCACGTGTTTTGATTGCCATAGAAAGAGCTCCTTTTACGGGCTGCAGAGTGCCGTCAAGCCCCATTTCGCCCATTATCACATAATCATTGAGCAATTTGGTTGACAGTTCGCCGATTGATGCCATAATAACTACAGCAAGGGGCAGGTCATACGCTGCACCCTCCTTGCGTATGTCGGCAGGAGCCATGTTGATGATGATCTGGCATGAGGGGAACTTGTAGCCGTTTATCTGGAAAGCCGATACAATACGTTCGTGGCTCTCCTTGACCGCACTGTCGGGTAGTCCCACAAGAAAGAATCTGATACCGCGCGATGTACTCGCCTCAATGGTCACGATGTATGCGTCTATCCCTTGGACAGCCGCACCTGATACTTTAATAAGCATGGTAAGATATTTAACTGGTTAATATTAGAGTTTCAAATCAAGGTATAAGAGTCTTGTCTGTTGTTTCAGTTTTTTGTTTCTATCTGTCTTTTTACGGGTTTGTTCTTTGTGGTTGTCTGTTTGGATTTATTGTCATCCTTGGGACGGATCTTGGAAAGGGTCTTGTCAAGTTCCTTGTCCAGATCTTCTATCGAGGTGAATTTGGATAATATCCTTTTGGTTCCGGTCAGTAATACAAATGCCGGAGCAGTCTGCAGACTGGTGTTTTTGGCAAGCTTGCCTTCCCATCCGTAGGGGTCATTGAAAGAGAACCATGTGACGGAATCATTCCTGATAGCCTCTTTCCAACTGTCGGTATTTACATCTATGGATATGTCCGTCACATTAAAGAAACGGTCATTGTACTTTTTAAGGAAGTAGGCCAGTGTATCCCTGGCCTCAATTCCTGCCTGTCCCATCCATGACGCCCATATGCATACCAGCATATGATTCGTGGTGCCGCCCAAATCAAGGAACGATTGCCTGAATCCGGTGGAGTCATACACCACATAGTTGTCCAGATATATATTGTTTGAGACACCCTTTTCAAATTCCGTCTTGAGCGATACCAGATACGGGGCATCCTGCATATTGCCGCTCATGCGTTTTATCAGAGGTTCTATTATATCCTCCTTTGCGTGGTAATAGCGTACCATACGGTCGTAGATGATATAGGGTGTCACCTCCGAGAACGGGTCTTTGGTAATGAAGGAATCAATTCTGGCTATAGTCTGCTCCATAGCCGTGTCGTTGACCGATTCCAGATAGAATGCCTGGTATGAATCATTGCAGTAACCTCCCGATACTTCAAACAGGCCTGTATCGGACGGAATGGTTATGAATGATTCCACATCCTTTTCGGCAAAGACAGGATGGTAGCGGCCGTCGGGCAAAATAAGTATCAGAGTGGTGACTGTATCGGGGCGGAACTTCCATGTAAACTGGCCGTTGGTGCAGAACAGGGTGTCCACATCCTCATACCGGTTATCCAATCCTACAACGAGAATAGAGTCCGTTCCGTTCTGAACGGTTCCGTGCAATATGAACATACCTTTGTTCCTGCCGCACGATCCGGTGAGCAGCAAAAGCAGTGTCAATATTGCAAAAATCCTCGTTTTCATCGGAAGATTGGGCTACTTTGCCGCACGTTTGCGCTCCAGCTCGTTAAGTATGATCTTACGCATGCGCATGCTCTTGGGAGTTACCTCAACGTATTCATCGTTCTTGATATACTCCAGAGCCTCCTCAAGTGAGAATATAACAGGGGGAGCAATGTGTGCCTTCTCATCAGCGCCGCTGGCACGCATGTTTGTAAGCTGCTTGCTCTTGGTAACGTTGATTACCAGATCCTTCTCGTGAACGTGCTCGCCTACAACCTGACCGGCATATACCTGTTCCTGCGGGTTCACAAAGAACTTGCCGCGGTCCTGCAGCTTGTCAAGTGCATATGCAAATACGGTTCCGGTTTCCATTGCAACCATTGATCCGTTGGTGCGGCGCTCAATGTCACCCTTGTAAGGTTGATATTCCTTAAAGCGGTGTGCCATCACCGCCTCACCCTGTGATGCTGTGAGCACATTGGTACGCAAGCCTATGATACCGCGTGAAGGGATGTCGAACACTATGACAACGCGGTCTCCCTGAGTGTCCATCGATGTCATCTCACCCTTACGTTTGGTTGCAAGGTCAATCATCTTGCTGGCAAACTCCTCAGGGACGCTGATGGTGAGCTCCTCAATAGGCTCGCAAGTGCGGCCGTCAATCTCCTTCATGATAACCTGAGGCTGACCTACCTGAAGCTCGTAACCCTCACGGCGCATAGTCTCTATAAGTATGGAAAGGTGCAGCACGCCTCGGCCCGATACAATCCACTTGCCATCCTCCTCGGTACGGCGTACGCGCAGGGCCAGGTTCTTGTCAAGTTCCAGGTTCAGACGGTCCTGAATGTGACGTGATGTAACGTACTTACCCTCCTTACCAAAGAATGGTGAGTCATTTATTGAGAAGAGCATACTCATGGTAGGCTCGTCGATTGCGATAGGTGGCAGTGGATCGGGATTCTCGGCATCACAGATTGTATCGCCAATCTCAAACTTGTCGAGTCCTACGATTGCACATATGTCGCCGGCTTCAACAGAGGGGACACGTTTGCGGCCCATGCCTTCGAATGTATGCAACTCCTTGATCTTGACCTTCTCCTTGCTGCCGTCACGATGTGCCAGTGTGCAGGTCATACCCTCGTTCAGGGTTCCACGGTTTACACGGCCCACTGCTATACGTCCGGTATATGATGAGTAGTCAAGTGATGTTATGAGCATCTGAAGGGTTCCCTCCTCCTGTTTGGGAGCGGGTATGTATTTTACGATTGCATCCAGCAACGGGAGTATATTGTCGGTAGGTTGTTTCCAATCGGTGCTCATCCAGTTCTGTTTGGCCGATCCGTAGAGTACGGGGAAATCCAGTTGTTCTTCGGTGGCATCAAGTGCGAACATCAGGTCAAACACCATCTCATAAACCTCCTCGGGACGGCAGTTGGGCTTATCTACCTTATTTACTACGACGATAGGCTTAAGTCCTATCTGAAGGGCCTTTTGCAGAACGAAGCGTGTCTGAGGCATCGGGCCCTCAAAGGCATCCACAAGAAGGATGCAGCCGTCGGCCATGTTGAGAACGCGCTCCACCTCACCGCCAAAGTCGGAGTGTCCCGGAGTGTCTATTATGTTGATCTTGGTATCCTTGTATACTATTGACACGTTCTTGGACAGGATGGTTATGCCGCGCTCACGCTCCAGGTCGTTGTTGTCGAGCATGAGTTCTCCTTTTGCCTGGTTGTCACGGAACAGGTGTCCGGCCAGCATCATCTTGTCAACCAGTGTCGTCTTTCCGTGGTCAACGTGTGCAATAATAGCTATGTTTCTGATGTTCATACAGTATGTGTTTTCTTTCGGGGTGCAAAGTTACGGCAAAAATGTTAGAAAATTCATTGTGTATTGAAAAAGAAGCTCTATCTTTGCGCCCGCTAAACGAGTTTTCACATTATTTTTAAGAAAATGTATTTAGACAAAGAGAAAAAACAAGAGATCTTTGGACAATACGGAAAGTCCAACACGGATACTGGCTCACCCGAAGCCCAGATAGCCTTGTTCTCATACCGTATTTCCCATTTGACGGAACATCTTAAGGAGAACCGTAAGGATTATAGCACTGAAAGGGCACTGACCCAGCTGGTAGGTAAGCGTCGTAGACTGCTCAACTACCTCAAGGAGAGAGACATTGAGCGCTACCGCGCTATCGTTAAGGCTCTCGGTCTGCGTAAGTAAGGCTAGGTAATGAAAAAAGTGGGGTTGACAAAGTTGCCAACCCCACTTTTTTCATCCCTAGCCTTAGGACCTTTTTTTAGTTTACTCCGTAAACATACGACCTCCGGTCGTGTTTTTTATTACCTTTGCGAACCTAAATATAATTTCATGAACGAACTATACACTAATCTGCCCTATAAGGTGGCAGACATCAAGCTGGCTGATTTCGGTCGAAAGGAGATTGAGATGGCCGAGAAGGAGATGCCGGGTCTGATGGCTCTCCGTGACAAGTACCGTGACTCAAAACCCCTGAAGGGTGCCCGCATCATGGGATCTCTTCATATGACCATTCAGACAGCAGTCCTTATTGAGACTCTTCATGAACTGGGTGCCGATATCCGCTGGTGCTCATGCAACATATACTCCACTCAGGATCATGCAGCCGCGGCCATCGCTGCTGCCGGCAGTGCCGCGGTCTTTGCCTGGAAAGGTGAGACCGCCCAGGAATACTGGTGGTGCACACTGCAGGCCATGAACTTCCCGGAAGGAGGTCCCAATATGATAGTAGATGACGGTGGTGACGCCACCCTGATGATACACCTGGGCGTAAAGGGCGAGAAAGACCCCAAGGCTCTGGATTATGAAGCTGAATCGGCCGATGAGCGTGAACTCTTGAACGCACTCAAGGAGGTTGCCAAAATCAAGGGCGGCAACTATTGGCAGAATATTGCCAAGAACATAAAGGGTGTAAGCGAGGAGACCACTACCGGCGTGCATAGGCTTTACCGCATGCAGCAGAACGGCGAGTTGCTGTTCCCCGCATTCAACGTCAATGACTCCGTGACCAAGAGCAAATTCGACAACCTGTATGGTTGCCGCGAGTCACTGGCCGACGGCATCAAGCGCGCTACCGACGTGATGATAGCCGGTAAGGTATGTGTGGTTTGCGGATATGGTGAGGTAGGCAAGGGTTGTGCCCAGAGCATGCGTTCTTACGGTGCCCGCGTACTTGTTACCGAGATAGATCCCATCTGTGCGCTTCAGGCTGCGATGGAGGGTTATGAAGTTGTGACAATGGAAGAGGCCGCTCCTCTCGGTAACATATTCGTGACCACCACCGGAAATATCGATGTCATCACCACGGAGCACATGAAGGTAATGCCCGATCAGGCAATCGTCTGCAATATCGGACACTTTGACAGCGAAATACAGGTTGACAAACTCAAAAAGATACCGGGCATAAAGTGTCAGAATGTAAAGCCTCAGGTGGATCGTTACTTCTTCCCTGACGGTCACAGCATAATCCTGTTGGCCGATGGCCGACTGGTAAATCTTGGTTGCGCAACCGGACATCCCAGCTTTGTTATGAGCAACAGCTTCACCAACCAGACACTGGCTCAGATAGAGCTCTTCAACAAACCGTATCCGGTCGATGTATATCGCCTGCCCAAGCATCTTGATGAGGAGGTGGCACGCCTGCATCTTGAGCGCATAGGTGTTCATCTGTCCAAACTCACCCAGGCTCAGGCAGACTATATTGGTGTTCCGGTGGAGGGACCATATAAGGCAGAACATTACAGATATTGATGGAGAGAAAGACGATTGTTGTGTATGGAGCGTCGAGTGCGGAGGCCGAGAAGGTCTTCGTGGATGCGGCGTATGAGTTGGGCGGACTTATAGCAAAAGCCGGCAAGAAGCTTGTGTCAGGTGCAGGCAGTACCGGACTTATGGCTGCCGTTGAGAATGGTGCACTGGCTGCCGGTGGAGTTTCCATCGGTATCATACCTCAGTTCATGGTCGATAACGGTTGGCTTCATCAGGGCTTGACCGAGACCATAATAACACCCAATATGCACGAGCGCAAGAACCGCATGGCTCAGATGGCCGATGCCGTTGTCGCTCTGCCCGGCGGAACCGGAACTTTTGAGGAACTTTTTGAAATCATTACATGGAAAATGCTCGGTTTGTTTGTCAAACCGATAATTATACTGAATACGGATCATTACTACGATCCTCTCCTTGATATGCTTGACCGTACAGCAGACCGTCATTTCATGAACCCCGTATTCAAGAAACTGTGGGCTGTGGCCGAAACTCCTGAAGAAGCAATCAGACTTGTCGATTCACTTCCGGACTGGAATGACATGACAAGCAAAATCAATACAAACAAATGAAACCTGTCCCAATAATTGATTTAGTAAACTCCTATCCGGTAAATGACTGGTTCCTGTCGGTAATGATACTGACATTACTGCTTATGCTTATCATAATGGGTCCTTACCGACATGCTTTTGCTTATTCGGTCTCTACAATGTTCAGGTTCAAGAACCCTGACGGAGACGTAAGCTATCCTTTACTCTCCACAATGGAGTATGTGATACTCTTTGTTCTGTCATGTCTCGGCGTTGGTATCGCGGTCGGAATATACTCCCACGACATGATGGAAGAGGGCTTTTCGCAGGTATTCTTCCTGTTATGGTACTGCTCACTCATGGTGGTGTTTTTCCTGATAAAGCTCTTTCTTTACACCGTTGTAAACAGGATTCTCTACGAAAGGCAGATAATACCATTGAAACCAGGTAGGTGGAATTGCTTTTTCGTGATGTCTTTTTCGGTCGCCGCTTTCTTTATACTTCTTTTTTCGTTAATGGTGCTGTTCTTGAATATACCGCTTGTGGCACTGCTGGTTTTTGCTTATTTGATGCGCGCTTTGGTTATAACGGGCAGAATTTTCAAGATAAAAACCACCTTATTCAAGAATCAGCGCTCCAATTTGGGATTTATTTTGTACCTTTGTGCGTTCGAAATTGCACCCATTATCGTGGAGTTCATGATTTCGGGCGTTTTATTTGGTCTAATTTAAACCGTACAGCCTTGAAAGTTAAGAAGGTTCTCATATCCCAGCCGCAGCCTACAACAGGAAAATCTCCCTATTTTGATCTGGCTGAGAAGTATGGCGTAGAGTTCGTATTCAAACCCTTTATCCGTGTTGAACCGCTCACAGCCAAAGAGTTCAGACAGCAGCACGTCAATATCCTTGACCACACAGCTGTAGTATTCACATCACGTCATGCTGTAGATCATTTCTTCCAGCTTTGTGCTGAGATGAGGGTTGTAATTCCCGAGGACATGAAGTATTTCTGCATCACCGAGACCGTATCCCTCTATATCCAGAAGTATGTTCAGTACCGCAAGCGCAAGGTGTTCTTTGGCAACACAGGTAAGGTGGACAGCCTGATGGCTCCCATACTTAAGCATAAGACCGAGCGTTATTTCATTCCGATGTCAAACGTGCACACCGGTGAGCTCAAGGAGCTTCTTGATGCAAACAAGATTGCTCATACCGAGGCTGTCATGTACCGCACCGTAAGCAATGAGTTCGCAGCAGGTGAGCTTGATGATTACGATATGCTGGTGTTCTTTAGTCCTGCCGGTATTGAGTCTCTCAAGCAGAACGCTCCTGATTTTGTTCAGGGCGAGAAGGTCATAGGCTGCTTTGGCGGCACCACAGCAAAGGCTATCCGCGATGCAGGTCTGCGTCTTGACATTGAGGCTCCGGTTCCCGGAATCACCTCCATGTCGGCTGCTATCGATGCCTGGTTCGCAGCCAACCAGAAGAAGTAATTCACTTATCATACTGACGGGTTCCTCTCTTTAGGGCATTGTGCCTTATGTGGAACCCGTTTTTCTTTTTATGATGGCAGGAGCATACACATTCCATAAAAACGAACGTCTTTGCAGCAGTAAGCTGATAGACAGACTCTTCGCTGAGGGGAACCGCGGAATATCGGTCTTTCCCGTACGTTTGGTGTGGCTTCTGACCGATGATATTGATGGAGTGCAGATACTGATCAGTGCACCCAAACGTAACTTTCACCATGCTGTAGACCGCAACCGTATCAAGCGACAGATCAGGGAGTTCTACCGCACATCATCAGCTCCGCTTAAGGATATTGTCGCTGCCCAAGGTAAAGGTCTGGCTCTGGCTTTTCTGTTCAATGACGCCCGTCTTTGGGATACCGATAAACTTGTGCCGCGCCTTCAAACGGCTATGGAAAAATTGGTCGAAACCATCTCTGAAAAATGAGAAAATTGTTGAATATTTTTACTAAATCGTTAGGGTGGTTGCTGATGCTTCCCATACGGTTTTACCGCAAGTTCATTTCGCCCCTTACCCCGCCTTCGTGCCGCTTTACCCCCACCTGTTCGCAATACGCGATTGAAGCCATTACCAAGCACGGTCCGTTCAAAGGAACATGGCTTGCAATAAAGCGTGTGCTGCGTTGCCATCCCGGCGGCGGGTCGGGATATGATCCCGTTCCATGAAAATAAAGGATATACATACTCATGTTTTGCCGGAGGAGCCGGGAACGGCGATAGTGTGCATCGGCTGCGGACCAATTCCCGATGGGGCGTTGGAGCAGGGACACGTGTTTAGTGCTGGACTGCATCCCTGGGATGTTACCGGTCATGATGAGGAATCTTTTAGCAATCTTGAGGAACTTCTTGCGAATCCCCAGGTTCTGGCTGTAGGAGAGTGTGGCTTCGACACGCTCAAAGGTCCGTCTCATGAATTACAGGAGCAGGCTTTTGTCCGGCAAGTGGAACTATCGGAGCGATTCCGCAAACCTATGATCCTGCACGTGGTACGTGATTTTGACAGCGTTATACGCCTGCGCAAACAACTAAAACCCACTCAGAAGTGGATTATCCACGGTTTCCGCGGCGGTCCCCAGCAAATGGAGCAGCTTTACTCTAACGGCATTCTGGTCTCATTCGGCCCCAAACATAATCCGGAGGCAATCCGTCAGGTACCACCTGACCGCCTCTATCGCGAAACCGACAGCAAAAGCACACAATAGGGACTGTCCCTATTGTGTGCTTTTGCAAATAGTTGTATATTTGCGGGCTTTTGTACAAAATCTAAGAACATCAATATGACTAATTTTGTTGAAGAACTGACCTGGAGGGGCATGATTCACCAGATGATGCCCGGCACCGATGAACTCCTGAGCAAGGAGCAGGTCACCGCTTACGTGGGCTTTGATCCCACCGCCGATTCCCTCCATATAGGGCATCTGTGCAGTATCATGATACTCCGCCACTTCCAGCGTTGCGGTCACAAACCTCTGGCACTCATTGGCGGCGCTACGGGAATGATAGGTGATCCCAGCGGAAAATCCCAGGAGCGCAACCTCCTGAACGAGGAGACTTTAAAGCACAATGTCGAGTGCATACGTAAGCAGTTGGGTAAGTTTCTGGACTTTGACAGCGACGCCCCCAACAAGGCCGAACTTGTAAATAATTATGACTGGCTCAAGGATGTAACTTTCCTTGATTTCTCACGTGATATAGGCAAGCATATTACCGTCAATTACATGATGGCAAAGGACTCTGTAAAGAAGCGTCTCAACGGCGAGGCCCGTGACGGTCTTTCATTCACCGAGTTCACTTATCAGCTGCTTCAGGGTTATGATTTCCTCTATCTGAACGAGCACAAGAACTGTAAGCTTCAGATGGGTGGTGCCGATCAGTGGGGTAACATCACCACTGGTGCCGAGCTGATACGCCGTATCAACGGAACCGAGTGCTTTGCCCTGACTTGTCCGCTCATTACCAAGTCCGATGGAACCAAGTTCGGTAAGACCGAGGGCGGCAACGTATGGCTCAACCCCGAGTACACATCGCCCTACAAGTTCTACCAGTTCTGGCTCAACGTAAGTGACGAGGATGCCAAGCGCTACATCAAGATATTCACCAACATCGAAAAGGATGAATGTGAGGCCCTGATAGCCGAACACGATGCAGCTCCCCATCTGCGTCTTCTGCAGAAACGTCTGGCCAAGGATGTTACTTGCATGGTTCACAGCGAGGAGGATTACAAGGCAGCAGCCGAGGCATCGGATATCCTGTTCGGTAACTCTGCAAGTGCCGATGACCTCAAGAACATTGACGAGTCAATGCTTCTGTCTGTGTTTGACGGTGTTCCTCAGTTCAAGTTCAGCCGTGACCTGCTCAAACAGGATGTAAAGGCCAGCGATTTCCTGACCGATATATGTCCGGTCTTCTTCAGCAAGAGCGAGGCCCGCAAGATGATGCAGGGCGGAGGCGTGAGCATTAACAAGGAAAAGACCTATGATCACTCACGTGTGTTCACTGAGGCTGACCTGGTTGACGGACGCTACATTGTGCTTCAGCGAGGCAAGAAAAACTACTATCTGCTGATAGCCGAATAAGGGAAAATCCCTATATTTGCACGCCCTTTGCAACACCAGAAGGGCATAAGGCGATTGTCGTATGGTGTAATGGTAGCACAACAGGTTTTGGTTCTGTTTGTCCTGGTTCGAATCCGGGTACGACAGCTTATTTAGCATATTTTTTGATTTGTTGGAACAAATCTTAATGTCAATGACACGTTTTCGGACATATGTGCCGGGAACGTGTCATATCTTTGTAGCGTAAGTTTTCATGCACATATTTGGTTAGTAATTGACTTTCGTAAAGTCTTGCCTCCGGTCTGAGAAGATGAGGTGGAAGACCAGTAAAGGGGCCGCGCCGCAGCGGCCTCTTTTCATTTTTTTTGAAAAAAAATGGCAGTTTGATTCTCCGAAAGACAAAAAAGCGTTAACTTTGGCCGCTAACTGAATTTTTAGATAATATATATTAACCAAAGAAACTTATGAAAAAGCGTTATCTTTTTCCTGCGGATTACATGGCAGATCCCTCTGTACACGTGTTCAACGGCAGAGTTTACATCTATCCTTCACATGATTGGGAATGCGAGAATGTCGAGAATGACAACGGCGACCAGTATGTCATGAAGGATTATCACGTCCTTTCCACCGATGATATCATGAACGGCGAAGTTATAGACCACGGCAAGGTTATAGGCCTGGAAGATATTCCATGGGCTGGCCGTCAGCTTTGGGACTGCGACGTTCAGGAGTATGAGATTGAGGTTCCCACCAATGCCGAAGAGCAGGCTCAGGGCATGGGATTCAGCAAGAAAGTAAAGCGCTACATAATGTACTTCCCGATGAAGGACCGCAACGACGTGTTCCATTGGGGTACCGCTATAGCACAGCGTCCCGAGGGTCCGTTCATCCCCAATCCCGCACCCGTAGCCGGCAGCTACAGCATCGATATGTGCGCATTCCGCGATGATGCCGACGGTGAGGTTTACGTATACTTCGGCGGTCTCTGGGGCGGACAGCTTCAGCGTTATAAGGATAACATTCATCTTGAGACTCCGTATCTGCCCGAGGGTAAGGAGGACGCACTGCCAAGCCGCTGCGTACGCCTGACTAAGGACGGTCTCAATTTCGCCGAGGCTCCGCGTCCAATCCTGGTGGTTGACGAGAAGGGCAACCCCCTCAAGGCCGATGATCCCCACCGTTTCTTCGAGGCCTCATGGATGCACAAATACAAAGGCAAATATTATTTCTCATATTCAACCGGTGACAGCCATTTCCTGTGCTACGCAACCGGTGACAACCCTTACGGCCCATTCACCTATCAGGGTGTGATTCTTACCCCTGTTGTGGGCTGGACAACCCATCATTCCATAATAGAGTACAAGGGCAAGTGGTACCTGTTCCATCACGACAGTGTTCCTTCAGGCGGCAAGTCATGGCTCCGCAGCCTCAAGGTCTGCGAGATAGAGTACGATGCCCAGGGTCATATCAAGACCATCGAGGGTATTGACAAGGAATGATTTTTCCAACGGATCAAATAATCAAAAAAACCAGATAATGAAAAGATCAAAAACTCTTACAAACCGTTCCGGGTTGTTTGGAGCAGTCTTTTTTGTCTTAGCTACAGTGTTCGGCATATCTTCATGTAAGCCGGATTTTGACCTGGACAAGAGATTCCCCGAATGGCTCGGTACAAGTATCTATGAGACTCTTCAGGAGGGCTTCAAGAATGACAGTACCGGTGAGGAGTACACATTCAACACATTTATCAGGCTTATTGAGGATATGGATCAGGTGAGCATCCTGGCCAAGACCGGTAGTAAGACCCTGTTTGTGGCCGATGACAAGGCGTTCGAGCGTTTCTTCCAGGATTGCCCGTTCACCGATATCAACGGTAACAAGGTAACCAGTTATGACCAGCTCAGTAAGGCCCAGAAGTCAATGATCCTGAACGGCTCCATGCTGAACAACGTATATCAGGTGGCAATGCTTTCAAGCAGCCCCGGTGGTGAGCAGACACCTCCTATCGTGGGTAACTGTATGCGTAGGGTTTCAGCTTCGTCAATCCTTGACACAATACCTGTAGTTCTCCCCTCACAGATGCCTCAGAACAATGTTTACTGGGACCGTCTGCGTAACAAGAGTGACAAGGGTATAGTTCTGCTGCAGGATGGAACCAACAAGCCTATCATTTTCTTTGTCAACAAGTTCCTGCAGAGTAACAAGATTGACAATGATGACTATGACTTCCTGTTCCGTCTTGGCCGTTACAGCAAGGTGGGCAAACCTGCTCACAAGCCGGGTGACGCCAGTGTGAACGGTGTTTCCATCGCATGGCCCAACAAGAAGTGCTTCAACGGATTCCTTCACGTGATGTCGGATGTTGTGTATTTGCTTCCCAATATGGCGGATTATATCGCAACAAATCCTAACACAAGAATATACAGCTCAATTCTGGACCGTTTCTCGGTTCCTTATTATCAGGGATCGGCCAGAGCTGACCGCGACCAGAACGTTCGCATGCTTATCAACTCGGGTCTGATTACCAATCCCGCTTTGGAGCAGGCAATGACAGCCAATAACGACTCTGTATATGTCAAGAAGTATCTTGCCCGTCGCGCACGCATAGGTACACAGACCGAGACAGAGAGCCAGACCAGCAACCTTGACAGGCTGCTTCCCAAATCCACTACCGAGGTTCTTAAGTTCGATCCGGGATGGAACAGTTTCATCTCATCAACCGTTACCAGCAACACTGATATAGCACTTCAGCAGGATATGGGACTTATGTTGGTTCCGTATGATGATGCACTTATGGAATGGTGGCTTGACGAGAGTCAGGTAGGTGCCCGTCTGAGAGCCAGATATGGTCTTGAGAAGTACAAAGGCCGTAATGACCTGTCTGTTGAAGAGGTTATTGAGGATATGGGCGGAGTAGAACTCAAGACCATCCTCGAGCTTGTAAACGTAAATATGCAGCCCTCACTTGTGGGATCGGTTCCCAGCAAGTTCTCAAGCGTGCTTAATGATGCTCAGGATCCTTTCTTTGAGGATAAGAGCCGTGCCGAGGCCGAGGCCACCATTGATGATGTGGTTATGTGCTGCAACGGTGCCGTATACTTCACCAACATGGTGTATGTTCCCACCGCTTACAAATCAGTATCGTATCCTGTTCTTGTAAACGAGAAACTCCAGATTATCGACTGGGCCATCAAGGATGAGACACTTGCTTTCAAGGCATATCTTAATTCAATGGTTGCAGAGTACAGTTTCTTTGTACCTCTTATTGATACCATCAACGGCAGTGCATTCGAGAACAAACTGGTATGGATTGACCCGGCTTCGTTCTACCTGGACAAGGAGGGTGGCATGATGAAAGCCCTTGCTTTCAGCTATGGCAAGAACTCCAAGAATGAGGACAAGGTTCTGGCCGATGCCTATGACTTTGATCCTGCAACAGGAGCCTTGATATCCACCGGCAAGCAGTTTATCCCTGAAATGGTTACCGTTAACGGTTCCCAGCAGGAGAATACCGCAACCAAGTTTATCCGCAACCGTCTGCTTGACCTTATGGATTACCATATTATAATAGGTGATGTCGAGGATGCCCAGGCCAAGGATCCCAACGGTTACTCCTATTTCAGGACCAAGGGCCGCGGAACCATCAGGTTCAGGAACACAGGCGCATTCGGTGATATCTCCGGAATGACAGTCGAGGGAGGCTGGCAGATTGAGAATGAGGGTAAGGAAGATGCCATACAGCGCCCCGTCAAGATCATGCAGCGTGTCGACTTGTCCAAGAAGACATCACTCACTCCCGGTAACGGTCGTACCTATATTCTTGACAGGCCTCTTATGACCTCAAGAAAGTCTGTTTATGACATAGTATCGGATACTGTTACCTATAAGGAGTTTGCCTCTTTCTTCAAGCTGATGGAACTTGCAGGAGTATTTGAGAAGACTTCAAATACCAATGATATAGGTTCAAAGTATTGCATTTCTTCATTCAACACATATCATTACACGGTTTATATCCCCAAGAACGAGGGTGTTGACAATCTTATGAAGACCGGCAAGCTGATGCTTCCCAACGAGCTCAATAAGATTGATGATGAGTTCGATCTCAAGAAACAGGTTCTGCAGGCTATTTACAACGGTAATCCCAAGAGAGACAGCCTTGTAAACGCCGCTTTCAAGGATTCTCTGCTGGCGTTGTCAACAAGACTGTTCGGTGAGCCTGATCCCGATGGCGTTGAAATTGCTATGGCCCGTAGGCAAAGAGGTGAGACTGATGCCGATTATTCATATCGTCGTGACTCTCACTATTTCACCAACAAGAAGTTGAATCAGCTTAAAAACTTTGTCAAGTATCATATTCAGGACAACTCTGTTTATGTAGGTGCTGATTTCAATCCCGGTGTTGATGATGTAACCGGTCTGCCAGCCGAAAAGGCCGAGTACGAGACCGCATTTATGAAAACCGAGAGCAATCAGTTTGTCAAGCTGACTGTCAAGGGTGGTGAGAACATCTCATTGTTTGACAAGGGCGGTCACACACGTACTGTCCAGCAGACATCCACCGCAACCGGCGAGCCGTACTACAACATAATGTGCCGCGAATATGAGGTTAAACCCTTCACGGAGAACGGAACCCTGTCCGAGGGCACGTATGATGACTTCTCAATCGAGACCTCGTCATATGCAGTTGTTCATCTTATTGATGAGCCGTTGTGCAACGGTGACGTTATTTTCTAATCAGCAAACATAATGACAATGAAATATAACAACAGATTATTGAAAGGGGCTCTGACCTTGGTTATGGTCACTTTGCCCGGTTTGCTTCTTGCTCAGAAAGCCGGTGATATCATCAGCGGTGTCATTGAGGATAACGAAGGGCCTATGATGATGGTTAACGTAACCGAGAGGGATGCGGCTGACCGTATCGTGGCTCACTCCATCACCGATATGGAGGGTAACTTCTCTTTCCGTCTGGTCAATCCTAAGGACAGGATCCAGGTTACCTACGTAGGTTATGAGACAGTTGATATTCCTATTGACAAGACCTACTTCAATATCAAGATGAAGGAGCAGGGTGAGCTTCCCACAGTCGAGATTACTGCCGATCGCGTTCAGGAGACATCAGGTCTTCCCATTCCTCTGCGTGAGGCATCAAGTGTAGTACAGACCATCAACATGGAGGACTTCGAGAGCCTGGGTATCACCACGGTCGATGAGGCTCTTCAGGGTCAGGTCGCAGGACTTGATATCGTGTTTGACTCAGGTGACCTGGGTTCACGTTCAACAATGCGTCTGCGTGGTCAGTCAACCCTTACCGGTGACGGTAACCCGTTGATTGTAATCGATGGAAATATCCTGTCCATTGACTCCAACACCGAGAACATGGTGGTTGACAAGATCAATGAGATGGGTGGTATTCTGGCAGGTAACAGCCCTGAGCAGGACCGTCTGGCTGAGTTGTTGAGTATCAACCCGTCGGATATCCAGTCAATATCATTCCTTAAGGATGCCGCCGCTACAGCTATCTGGGGTATGCGCGGTGCCAATGGTGTTATGGAAATCAAGACCAAGCGCGGACAGCGCGGTAAGACTCGTGTAAACTACTCATACCGCTTGAACGCCAACTTCCAGCCCGAGGGTTACAAGTTCCTGAACGGTGACCAGTACACCATGTTCGTCAAGGAGTCTCTGTTCAATCCTCATTTGGACGATGCCCTTACCAACAGTATCTGGGAGATCAACTACGTTCAGACCAAGCCCGATTATGAGATGTGGAACGATAATACCGATTGGGTAAGCGCCGTTAAGAGGGTAGGTATATCCCAGTCACACAACTTCTCGGTATCGGGTGGTGGTGACAAGGCCAACTTCCGTATATCGGCCGGTTTCGATGACGAGACAGGTTCGGTTGTAGGACAGAAGATGAACCGTTTCACTACACGTGTCAATTTTGACTACTTCGTATCGGAGCGTATCAAGGTATCAACCAACTTCTCAATGTCATACTCCAACAACCGCCGTAGCGGTAACACCGCTGTCAGCAGTGCCCAGGAGATGATGCCTAACCTGGCCATCTATTATGAGGATCCTCTTACAGGTGAGCCTACCGGTGAGTATTACCTGATGCCTTCAACCTCATCGTCCGATCTGCCCAAGCAGAGCAACCCGCTTCTTGAGGCAGCCGAGAAGGAGAGCTACAGCATCAGCATGAACGTCAACCCTGACTTCCATCTTACTTACAACCTGCTGGGTCTTGACAACAACCAGACACGTCTTACCTATGAGGGTCAGATTCAGTTCGGTGTATCAAACAGCAGCAGTGAGAACTATACTCCTCAGAGCCTGTCACGTGACGGTTGGAGCGACCAGAACGCCAACTCCACATCAAACAGCTCAAGTAAGAACTCATCAATCAATACCCAGCATTCACTCACATTCCAGCCGCACCTTAAGAACCGCAACCACAGCATCATGGCTATGGCTCGTCTGACGGTTCAGAACAGTAACGGTAAGAACATGAGTACCGGTGTGGGCGGTCTGCCTTCAGGCCCCTTCAAGTCACCCGGTCTGCCCGGTCGTATCACCAGCATGAGCACCGGTGCAAGCCGCAACCGCAGCGTGGGTATTACATCTCAGATACACTACTCATACAAGAGTAAGTATTCAATCACCTTCACAACCCGTTCCGATGGTACTACACGTACAGGTAACGCCAAGAAGTGGGGTACATTCCCTGCAGCTTCGGCCCGTTGGAACATATCTGATGAGAAGTGGTTTGACAACATCCGCAACAGCGGTCTGTTGACAATGGCCGGATTCAATGTCAGCTGGGGTTTCACAGGTAATGCTCCAGGTGGTGACGATATGTTCCGCAGCCGTTATTCAACCGGCAGCTCATACATGGGTGTAACTACCATCTATCCCGCCAATATCCGACTCAGCGATTTCCAGTGGGAGGAGTCAACCCAGTGGAACTTCGGTCTCAACCTGGGTATGTTCAAGGATAAACTGAACGCAAGCATCAACTTCTATCATACCACAAATGACAAGTTGATTAACAGTAACTATCCTATACCTTCATCATCAGGTTTCACATCACTTAGCGCTGTCAATGACGGTAAGATGATGAACGAGGGTTGGGATCTGAGCGTATCAGCTAACCGTATATATTCAACCAAGCTGTTCGGTAAGGACTTCAGCGTAGGTGGCAATATCAACTTCGGTGACAACACCAACCAGGTGCTTGAGATGAACGATATCATCCTCAAGAGCTGGCAGCAGGATTTTGATATGAGCAACCCGCATCAGAAGTACCTCTCATACGTTGCCCTTAAGAACTCATACGGTTCAATCTACGGATTCAAGTGGAAAGGCATCTATCAGTACAGCGACTACAGCGAGGAGGAGGTTCCCGGTGTGAGCGGCCCCAATGCTCCTGTAGTAAAGGATGCTGATGGCAATGTCATTCTCAACTCAAAGGGTAAGACCAAGCCCATGATGTTCGGTTACGGTACATTGACCACTCCTTACGAGTTTGTAGGTGGTGATGTGGCCTATGAGGATATCAACCATGACGGTAACATCAACGAGCTTGATATAGTCTATCTGGGAAGTTCACTTCCTAAACTGAACGGTGGATTCAGCGTCCGCATGTCATGGGGACGTTGGTCATGGAACAACAACTTCAACTTCCGTTACGGCAACCGTATCGTGAACATGTCACGTCTGGGTGCTGAGGCTCCTCGTGAGCTCCGTAACGTTATGGCTGCCATCAACTGGCGCTGGCGTGTTGAGGGTGATGTGACCGAGGTTCCGCGTACCTTGTATAAGTGGGGTTACAACGACCTTGGATCAGACCGCTACGTTGAGGATGGTTCGTTCCTGCGTTGGACTTCAACATCACTCAACTACTCTCTTGATCCCAAGATCACCAAGAAGGTTCATCTGAGCGGTGTAAGTTTCAACTTCAACCTCAACAACCTTGCCACATGGACCAAGTATACCGGTCTTGACCCGGAGGTCAGCTCAGGTCGTGGTCAGGTAGCTTCGGATAACAGCCGTACTCCGCGTGCCCGCAGAATTACGTTCGGTGTTAATGTGAATTTCTAATCCTAAAAGTTGAATAATGATATGAAACATATTAAATCATTAATTATAGCAGCACTGTTGGGAACGTCATTCACATCGTGTAATGATTTCCTTAACCTGGAGCCTCTCAACGATATCGTTCTGGAGAACTTCTGGACCGACAAGTCAGACGTGGAGAGTGTACTCCTGGGTGCATACAGTGCATTGGAAGCATCGGACTGCCTGCAGAGAATGGTTGTTTGGGGCGAGATGCGTTCCGATAACATGGTTGAGGGCAATAACGCAGGTGAGGATATCCGTCAGATACTTCGTGAGAACCTGCTTATTACCAATTCGTACTGCAAGTACGACAAGTTCTATGATGTAATTAACCGTGCCAACACGGTGCTCTATTTTGCACCCATCGTAGCCGATAAGGATCCTAACTACCTTATTGATGAGGTTCTTGCCCACAAGGCCGAGGCCATTACGCTTCGTTGCCTCTGCTACTGGTATCTGATACGTGCTTTCCGTGACGTACCTTATGTTACCGAGCCGTCTATCGACGATGAGGGTGGACACGAGAAATTCTATGTTCCGCAGAGCTCTTTTGATGCAGTTCTGGATTCACTCATCAATGAGTTGGAGCAGATCAAGATCAGGGCCGTCAACAAGTACTCGACCGATGAGGCCAACGTTTGCCGCATAACCAGATCCACTATCTGCACTATACTGGCCGATATGTATCTGTGGCGCGGAGCTGCCGATGACTATGACAAGTGCATAGCAGTCTGCGAGGAGGTAACAGAACTTAAGATGAAGGATTATGAGAAGCTCAAGAGCAAGCAGGGTAAGAACTGCACGATCGCTCTGTTTAACGGCTATCCTCTCATCTCTGATGCTCCGACTGATTATCCGGGCAACTCATACAATGAGATTTTCGGTGAAGGTTACTCCTTCGAGTCAATATTCGAGTTCCCCTATAACAGTGATGTCAATAATCCTTTTGTGGGAACATACTATCAGAGTTATCAGTCCCAGCAGAACAACAGTGTAGGACAGCTCAAGGCATTTGAGAAGATTGGTGCTGATTTCAATCAGGCCAAGGGCAATACTGTTTTCGAGCAGCCTCAGGACACCCGTTATTACCAGAACGTTTACGAGCGCGGTACATCATATGCCATTTGCAAGTATGCGCTTGATGAACTTGAACTTTCCATTGACGGAGGTTCAGTGCGCAAGAGCTATACATCGTTCCGCAATCAGGTTCAGCCCAACTGGATTGTTTACCGCTATACCGAGGTCCTTCTGTTTGAGGCCGAGGCATACATCATGAAAGCCAGGGCTCTCAATCCTGGTGATGACAGCACTGCAGTCAACACCGTTCTGACTGAGTATAAGGATAAGGCATTCAACCTGATTGACGCTGTCAACAAGCGTTCAATACTTGCTGACAACAACAAGGTTAACGCAAAGACATTGTCACAGATAATCAATTATGGTAGCTCTACTACCATATCGGAGTTGGAGGACCTTCTCTACAACGAGCGTCGCCGCGAATTGATGTTCGAGGGCAAGCGCTGGTTTGATCTGGTACGTATGGCCCGTCGTGACGGCAATCAGGACAGGTTACTGCGCTTTGTTGAGAAAAAATATGACTCCGCTACTTTGAGCGCAGTCAAGATTAAACTCAAGAACCCCTACGCTATGTATTGGCCCTTGCACAGGGACGAGGTTCGTAACAGTCAGGGAGTGCTCAAACAGAATCCCGCATACAGGGACGAGGAAGAGATGCAGCAGGCAACCCATTGATAGAATGAACATAAAACAGATAACGATATGAAAAGATATTTATCTATAAGCAAATCCGTTCTGCTGGCTGCCGCTCTGGTTGTCTTGGGCTCATGCAATGACACCTGGAATGAGCACTACAGTTTCAAGGAGACGGAAAGCAAGTATCCCGTAGCCAAAATTGCCGAGACGCTTGGCGATATAAGCGGTTTCAGCAATTTCTACACAGCCTTGCGCACAACCAAGATGTGTGACAAGCACGGTGTTCCACTTAACATGACCTATCTGGACCTTCTTATGGAGGATCAGTTCATAACCGTATGGGCCGTGTCCGATGCATCCATTCAGGACTGGTCACTCTATACCAAGAGTGACAAGAGTGCCGCCGAGCATAAGGAGGTGGGTGAGAAGTTCCTTGAGAACCAGATAGCCCGTTTCAAACACTCTATAGGATCTGATACCGTAAGTGTGGTAATGCTCAACGGTAAGAACTATAAAATGATGCCCGATAATATCGGTGGTCAGGCTTATCACGGCGATGACATCAACATCCGTTGCAGTAACGGTGTGCTCCACTGCATTGACGGCAGCATGGAATTCCTGCCCAACCTGTACGAGTACCTTACCACTGCTCCTGAGTATAAGGATATATTCGGTGACTGGTTCAAGAGCTTCACTATTGAGGAGCTTGATCCTTATGAAAGCGTTGCCATGGGTCTTAACGAGGATGGTGAGATAGTATATATTGACTCTGTGATGTATGAGTCCAACAGACTTATGAATACTTACGGACGCATTCTCGCCGAGGACAGCACATACGCTATCGTAATGCCCACGCCGGAGTTGTGGCAGACAGTTTATGACAGAATCAGCAAGTCATTCGAGTATGGAGAGAAGAATCTCAATAACGACTCTTTGCAGCAGTTCTATACCCGTACCATGATGATGGCCGATATGTTCTACAACATGAACCCCAAGGTTCAGCATTACCTTCCGGATTCAGTGCTCTCTACTCTTTATAGAGCATCAGAGAACCGCAGTGAGGGTCGCGCCTATCACATCTTTGGTCATCCCTATGCAAGCGATGGCCTGTTTGGCAGCAGCGTAGGTTCTGTCAAGTGCAGCAACGGTATTATATATTTCATTGACAAATGGCCGTTTGCCGATACTTTGAGCTATCTGCGTCCTATCAAGCTTGAGGCAGAGTCCTATTCGGGTCTGGCCGAGTTCAAAGCCATTCAGCAGTCCATTCAGTTCTCAGATATGGACAATCCCATTCAGGTTATGCGTATATCGCAGGAGGGTATAAAGAACTGGAACTGCAGCATGTACATTTATGATAACCTTAAAGGAAAGTACAATGTGAAGATGGTATTGGCTCCCAATGCCGTTGACCGCAAACCTAACTATCTGCATCCCAAGGTTACATACATAATGCCCGACGGAACGGAGAATGTTCTTGTCGATTCGGCAAGGATGGTGTCAATCGAGATATCGCCCGGTATGTATATCGATCAGAGAGTACTCTATTACGCCGTCAATGATATGAACAAGCTTGATACTATTGATATTGGTACGATTGATGTCCCGTTCTGCAATTATGATATGCCGCAGGCCAGACTCTATGTCAATCTTACAAGTGGCGTAAATGAGCGCAACAGTAGTAATTACTCAAGCGAGATGTGGCTTGACTGCATAATACTGGATCCTATTGTTGAATAAATAAAAGCACATATATATGAAGTTATTTGACAGGAAAAGGTTTTTGCCTTTGGGGCTGCTGAGCATGTTATTGCTCTTTATGGCTCCCGTGTCTGCTCAGAACAGTTCTGAGAATCTGACAGTGGTTACAGGTTTTGTAACCGATGCCGCCGTTGGTTCACCCATGGCCGGTGTCAGGGTTCAGGCATACAATAACAGCCGTTATTCTACCATGACAAAGGAGGACGGCTCATTCTCAATCAGGATTCCCGATTACGTCTCGTCGCTTACCTTCTCACTTGAGGGATGCAACACCATGGTATGCGCCCTTAAGGGTCGCACCGAGGGTATCAATGTCAAGATGTTTGATGAGAACTTCTCGGAGTTGTACAGCACAAGCACCGATGCCACCTCGATAAGTGAGGCAGGTATATCATCCGTAGGATCGGATATACTGGCCGATGCACCCATCCAGCGTTCACTTCAGGGTAATGTACTCTCAGTGATGCGTTCAGGACAGCTGGGCATAGGTTCTCTGTTGCAGATTGACGGTATAAACTCACTTAACATCAACACTCTGCCTCTGATTGTATTGGACGGTATCATTCTTGATATGGGATATGATCATGTTGCCATGCACGACGGTTACTACAACAACCTGCTGGCCAATATTCCGGTTGAGGATATTGAGTCGGTACAGGTTCTCAAGAACGGTTACGGCGTATATGGTTCCAAGGGTGCTAACGGTGTTATAATCATCAACACCAAGCGACTCAAGACCATGGCTACCAAGATTGATGTCAACATATCAGGTAACTATCAGTTGATGCCCACCCTGCCGGTTGTTATGAACGAGTCACAGTACCGTTCATATGCTTCGGAGCTGCTGGGTACCACTGGAACCAAGATGACCTCTTTCAAGTTCCTGAATTCCGACAACAGTTATCCCTATTACTACTGGTATCACGAGAATGAGACAGATTGGAGTAAGGTTTCATATCAGGATGCATTTGTACAGAACTACAACGTAAGTGTACAGGGTGGTGATGATGTTGCCAACTATAGCCTATCGGTAGGATATGTAACAGGCGATGCCACACTCACCGAGAGTGATTTCTCACGCTTTAACCTGCGTCTTAACTCCGATATCCTGCTGGGTGACCGCTTTACCATGCGATTCGATGCATCATACAGCGATGTAACCCGTGACTTGCGTGATGACGGAGCTCCCAATGACATTGACAACACAATGATCAATGCTCCCGGATTCCTGGCATTGGTAAAGTCTCCTTTCCTTTCACCTTACGCTCACATGTACGGTGGTGGTATTACCAACTTCCTTGCTACTGAGGATGACTATCTTGACGAGGTTCTTGGAACAGAGGTGTCGTTGGCTAACCCGCTCGCCATCCTTGAGAATGGTGACGGTGTTAACAAGAACTATTACGGAAGCCGTCTGATAACCCTTGCCGTTACACCCAAGTTCGAGATCAAGCGTAACCGCCTGAACCTTTACGAGCACTTTACCTACACTCTCGCCAATACGGATGAGAATTACTACATACCTCTTAATGGTACTCCGCGTTTCCGCATTGAGGGTATAGGTATGGTTGATAACAAGGTGGCAGCCATGTCGGCCAGTCAGAATGGTTTCATGAGCAATACTTATCTTGATTATGCAAGAAAACTGAATGCTCATGACATTAATCTGCAGGCCGGATTCCGCTTTATCAACAACTCAATGTTCCAGACCACGATGCTGGGTTACAACTCAGGTAATGACAAGAAGCCCAATATGGATACTTCTCTCAAATATCGCGAAACTGATGGCGTTGAGTCCGAGGATATCTCATTCACATGGTGGGGCGAGGCCAAGTATAATTACAAGGAGAAGTATTACCTGTCGGCCAGCGTAGGACTCACAGCATCGTCCCGCTTTGGTAGCGATGTTGATGCCGGCATCAACATGCTGGGTGTTCCATGGGGCTTGTTCCCTTCAGCATCGGCTGCATGGGTGGTATCATCAGAGCCTTGGTTCAAGGTAGGTTTTGTTGATTATCTTAAGTTCAATGCAGGCTTTGACATAACCGGTAATGACGGATATGACGCTTCGGCCTCCAAGACCTACTTCTATCCCGTAAAGCTTTTGGGTAAGTCAGGTGTGGTAATGACCAACATAGGTAACGGATCATTGCGTTGGGAGTCAACCAGTAAGATTACCGCCGGAATGGAGATGGTACTGCTTGGCAACCGTCTTTCAATTGCTGCCAATGTATTTAACTCCAACACCGATAATCTGCTTTCAATAGGCGCCCTCTCATATGTGACAGGTGTACCTACAACATGGAGTAACGGTGGTTCACTTTCCAATAAGGGATTTGACGCATCGTTCAACCTTAAGCTCATCAACTCCAAACTGCTCAAGTGGGAGGTAGGTGCCGGAATAGGACACTACAAGAACGAGGTAACCAAGCTTCCGTCATCAGGTTATGATACCGAGCTTTACGGTGCAACAGTTAGGACTCAGGTGGGCAGTCCTGTAGGCGTGTTCTACGGATATGAGACTGACGGAGTCTTCTCAACTTCAGATGAAGCAAAGGCTGCTGGTCTTTACATGCTCTCCGACAAGGGTGTAAGAACCTACTTTGAGGCCGGCGATGTACACTTTGTAGACCAGAACGGTGACAATATCATTAATGCCGATGATATGGTAGAGATAGGCGATCCCAACCCCGACTTCTACGGACGTATCACAACCCGTTTGGGACTGGGTAACCTGTCGCTCAGTGCTACCTGCACATACTCTTTAGGTGGCGAGATATACAACTATGAGCGTATGCTGCTTGAGAGCGGTTCAAGATTCATGAACCAGTCTCTGGCCATGACCAACCACTGGATGGTCGAGGGACAGCACACCGATATGCCGCGCGTTGACTTTGGCGATTCTCATCAGAACGCCCGTTTCTCGGACCGTTGGATTGAGGATGGCTCATACCTGCGCCTGAGTAACGTGACTCTGAGCTACAAGATTCCCATCAGCAGCACATATCTGCAGGGACTTACCGTTTGGGGTTCGGCCAATAACCTTATTACCCTGACCAACTACCTGGGTTCCGATCCCGAGTTCGCATCAGGTAACAATGTTCTGTTGCGTGGTATCGACCGCGGATTGGTACCGCAGTCAACCAACTTCTCATTAGGACTCAAGATTAACCTTTAATAAATATGAGGCATATTATGAAACTTATGAATATAAAGACCTTTGCTCTTGCCGCCTTGGTTGTGGCAGGGCTTACATCTTGCGAGGATATGCTCAGGGTCGATTCCAAGACTGTAATGTTTGATTACCAGAACACTCTTGACGATCCTACTGATACCGTATATTCAGTATTGGGCATAATCAACAAGATGCAGAAGATAGCTGACCGTACGGTTATCCTTGGTGAGATACGTGGAGACCTTGTAGCTATCTCTGATCATGCATCAGAGGATCTGCGAGACCTTTACAATTATGATTTCCGCGCAATCAAGGCCACCAACAAGTATGACCAGGCTGTTGATTATTACTCCATAATAAACAACTGCAACTTCTTTTTGGCTCACGCCGATACCACTTTGGTACGTAACCAGAAGAATGTCATGAAGGGAGAGTACATCACTGTACTTTGCTATCGTGCATGGGCATACCTGCAAGTAGCTCAGATTTACGGTGAGGTTCCCTACAAGCCCATTGACAGTGATCCTGCTGCCAGCGGCGAGAAGATGAATATCAAGCAGGTGGCTCAGGAGTTGCTGAAAGACTTCAAGAATGCCGATGAGTTGATTCAGTTCTATGACCGTTATCAGCCCAATTACGGTAAGCTGGGCGGTGAGACTCTGGGTGACGGTTCCAAGACCACACAGCATGAGTCAAAGGATCTGTTCATACCTATCCGTCTGATTCTGGGTGATATCTGCCTTTGGGCCGAGGATTTCGCACACGCTGCCCTTTACTACCACGATTTCCTGGCTGGCGATGACCGTTCCTACACCATAGGAAACTATTGCGTTACCTGGTTGACATGGGATTATATGTATACGGGTTACGATGACTATACAGCCTCAATATTCGGAAAGAACGGTTGCATAACCTATATTCCTATGGAGGCCGACCAGTACAGCGGTACAGTTACAGACCTGCCTAATATCTTCAACTCCACATCAGATAACTACTATTGGTATCAGCTTACCCGTTCACGTGCCGCTACTGCCATCAGTGCCCGCCAGAACTACTGCTATCATGCCAAGCGTAGTGCTAACGTAAGAGATGAATGGCCTGCATACATTCCTGACAAGACCGCCGAGAGTTCTGTACTTCTTCGTGGCGACTTGCGTATGGCTGCCGTTTTGGAGACATCATATGAGAATCTTGCAGACGAGGATGCGAACTCTTCGATGTATGGAACCGAAATCCAAACGTTAAATAAAATTAATTCTGAAAAAATTTGGTTATATCGTAGAGACGTCGTATATTTGAGGCTTGCAGAGGCACTGAACCGTTGTGGGCTACCGCAAACGGCGTTTACCATACTTAAGGAGGGCCTTTGTAAGGAGACCATTGACAGTTTGAGTCAGGTAGAGAAGAACAGGGCTACGAATATCAACGGGGTTGATATAACAGCTGTATATGACTTCCCCAGATCAAAGTTCCAGTTGTCAAAGACGGCATGGTATGATGATTACGTCTATTCAGGCGGATCCAGGGTGAATGTATATGTGGCTGAGTGGGGCTCGGGTAATACCATAGGTATCCATTCCCGCGGTTGCGGTGATGCAGCGTATGATCCCAACTACCGCATACCGGTTGATACCACAGCAGGCCGTATTCCGACCCTTCAGGATTCAGTCCGTGCGGTTGAGGAGGCTCTGATTGATGAGATGGCTCTGGAGACCTGTTTCGAGGGATATCGTTTCGGTGACCTGTTGCGTATATCAATGCATCGCGCCGCCGACAATGGCGGAGGTTTTGCCGAGAATGAATTCCTGGCCAAGCGCGTAGCTACCCGTGAGACAGCCAGCCTTGATGATAAAGTTGATTATTATCAGACCAAGGATGAGGCTCTCTACACCAAGCTTCTTGGCGATGGCCAGTCACTCAACAAGGCCTGGTTCCTGGTTCTTCCTGACGAAAAATGACAATATTTGCCTGTCCTGTACGGATACCCGTACAGGCGCAGGTTTTTGTGATAGAGAGAATTATAATTAACCTATTTATTAATTAACAGTTACTTTATGAAACAACGAGACTTATTACTGGCTGGATTGCTTCTTTTTGGAGCTCCCGCTTTTGTACACGCTCAGCCAAATCTAACTGATCCTAACAGTGCTGAGGTTGTGTTCAGTCAGGAATTCGAAGCTGACTGGAACACCTGGACCACAACTCCTGTTGACCAGATTACCAAGCTTCAGTACATGGATGGTAAGGGTCACAGCGACTCTCCCAGCGGTTGGAAGGATTTCAAGAAAATCGAGACATTGAGAGACTCTGTCATGACTCTTTACAACGGTGTTGTTGTAATTGATGACGGTGAGAAGGCTAAGGGTAAGGAACACTGGAGAGAGGATGACAACCTTACCGCTTTTGCCAAGATCATTAATGACAATTCTCCGGAAAGAGCTGCAGACTTTGCCAAGTATGGTGAGAACGGTGGTGATTATTACTTCCAGTTCACATCCGATACTACCGATAAGCAGCCCAGCAACTCTAACGCTTATTCAAACAAGCTGGCTGCCAGATATCGTCGTAACCTGTTTGTACGTCTTACCCCGGGTGCCATCAAGGAGAACTCATCTTATCGTCTTACCTTCTATGTAAAGGCCAAGAAGGTTGCCGGTCACGAGGGTATGGCTTCAGATCCTACAATCTATGCCGACGTTATGCGTGGTTACTACCACTCAGAGAAGCCGTTCTCAATGGGTGATCAGAACGATGCCAATAACAACAAGTTTGACACCAAGTTCGAGTACACCAAGAATGATTTCTATGCTGACCGCGACTGGGATAACTGGGAGAAGGTTACATTCATGACCTACTACACCACTGACTCAATCGCTGAAAGGTATATGTATCACGAGGGTTACTATTGGGCAGATGACAGTGCATGGATCTGGAAGAAGGAGGTTAACCCCACCAAGGATTCAGCTGAGCCTTATGACCTTCACTACATAGTTCAGCCTAACAAGTTCTTCGTACGTATCGGTTTTGCATCAGACTACACTCAGTTCTCAATTGATAACCTGTCACTTACCAAGTCATGGATTGCAGGTGCCGAGTATTATGGTGACAAGATGCGTATCAACTTCGGTTACAAGACCAACCTTGGTCAGTTGGTAGCCGAGGAGAAGGTTCGTTCAGGTGTTGACCAGCTGGAGTTGCCGGCTAATTATTTCAAGGTATGGTGCCTCAAGCAGGGTGGTAACAGAAATACTCCTGCTGACTGGATGGAAATGCAGATGCGTTCTGCCGAGTATCACGGTGACGGCTATCTGTACCTGTTCACCAAGTACTATGACTCAGATGCTGATGGCATTGAGGATACTCCGTTCGAATTCGGTGACTATGATGAGGTTCTTGTAAGCTTCACCAACCCGAAGGATGATCCCAAGATGGCTCTTAAGTATACCGACCGTCCTTTCCCGAAGGGCAATGACACAGAGTGGATTGTAGGTGGCAAGTATGTTCCTGACTTTGTAAATGAGGTTGCTCAGAAGAACCCGTCACAGACTGTTTGGAAGGGTGTTTACTCAAAGTTTGATCTTCCTCCTGTATCTTGGATTGAGCCTTATGAGGAAGGTTCATTCGGACTTGAGCCCGTAAAGGAACTCAGGTATAAGTTCTCACGTAAGGTTGTTCTTAACGATCCGGATCCCAACAAGTTGCTCCACGCATATGTAGGTGAAGAGGAATGGAACGTTGCTTATGATGCCAATAATGATTCAATCATTGTTCTTACCCGTCCCGGCGGTCAGAATCTGCCCAACGGTGACTATCAGGTAATGATTGTCAATGTTTACGGTGAGGGTACCGATAAGGGAGAGGATGTTGTAAGGAACTACAACTTTGGATCTATCTCCAGAGAGTTGCCTCCGCTTACTCAGGTTTGGGATGCTAAATTCTATGATCTGACCATCAACAGCGGTACTTCCGGTGCAATGCAGCCTGCAGGTACTGCAGTATTCTCACAGAGCAATCAGTGGGGTGTAGGTACAGGTACTAACGATCCTACCAAGGCAGCTCGTCTGTACACCTATACATCAGAGACCAACTATCCCGCACTGCTGTGCCTCTCACCGCGTGGAAAAGCTGCTAGTACGGCACGACTCTATTTGGGATATGGTGACGGATATAAGATGAATCTTACCGGTGGTAACTATACTGTCAACTTTGATGTTGTAGGTTGCAACAAGGTTAAGTGGTTCAAGGTATATTTGTATCCATGGGATGCCGATCCTAAGACACTTGGTGACAACGCTAAGCAGGTATTATGTGAGCAGACCAACACAGCAAACTTTATTCCTGAGTCAGTAAGAAACAATCAGGCAAGTCAGATTGACACAATGATGCAGAGCGTAAGCTTAGGTTTCATTATTGCCAATGCCGGTGATTACATTATTGAAATAGAAACACAACAAGCGAATGGTTCTTGGGGAGATGAGTGGAGTAATTTTTCTGGCATTATGTTGAGTAATGTCACTGTAGATAAGGCTCCTATCTCCTATGGTCCTATCAAGTCTTTGAATGCTGCCGTTGATAATGCCAAGGCACGTCTTAATTCTGTTAAGGCTAACAAGAAGTTGTACGGTGGTGCTCTTTACAATAAGGTAGAGGAGGCTATCAAGTTCTATGATTACGATCCCGAGGGCGAATTCAAGGATCCCAAGAAGGGTTATCCTAATGTACTTTCAGAGTGGACCAAGGGTACCAACCTGCTTAACGACCTCTCTATCTGGCTGGTTGAGCGTAAGGATACCATTGACGCATTCCGCAACAAGACTGCCGATGCTAATAGCAAGTTGAGTAGTGTATCTGCAGATTATATGAAACTGGCTGCTTACGCCAAACTGCAGGAGAAACTTGACTCAGCCGCTTCGGCTTCGTTCAATATTCCTGACTCATCAGGTGTCAGCATTAATGCTCTTACCGATCGTATCGATAAGGCTATGACAGCTCTGGATGACCGTATTAAGATTAACGATAACTTCAAGAATGCTATCAAGACTGCTCAGAAACTGATTGCTGACGCTGAGAAGGATGGTCTGGTTGAGTACAAGCAGCTCCAGGATTCTCTTGCCGCAGCTGAGAAGTTCGACGCAATTAGTTCAAACGACAGTATCCTGGATGTTCAGCTTGCAAAACTGAATAGAGCTACTGTACGCTACTCTTCAAAGATTGAGGCTGCAAGTGCAATGACCGCTCGCCTGAAGGCTCTGCGTAAGTTGTCAATGGATCTTGGTATTGACGAGGTTAACTTCTGGGCTCTGAACAACTTCATTGACACTGTTCAGACTGATAACGATGAGATTGCCGATATCTATAAGGTAGCTATCAAGCACGCTATCTATGAGAGAGCTGCTATTGATCCTGCTTCACTTGACGGTGGTCTTATGATTACTCCGTTCATAAAGAACTATAACCTTTATGCAACTATTCATGGAGTAGCCAATAATTATCCGAAGAGAGGTCAATTCAAGGAACTTCCCGGTGCACGTAATGATGCCGAGCTGAAGGGTAAGAACAACCCGGGCACCAACATCATGAAGGTTCATCACCAGTGGGGCCAGAAGTCTTTGGATAGTGCAATTTGGGTAATGTTGTTTGATTCAGTTTATACTAATCTGTTCCCGGGATGGGGTGCTCAGTCATTCATCACTGACAACCACAGTATGGTAACTCCCGATCCTACAGCAACTGAAAAGTATAGCTATCTGAGTGCAGGTGTAACTGTATTTGACGGTGCTCTCACTCTTGACTGGAACTCAAAGGCTGAGTTGACTACAACACTTGAGGATCTTCCTGTCGGTCTCTATGCTTTGTACGTTGAATTGCCCAACCTTAATGCTGATGGCAGCCATGTAACATCTCTGAAGGCTACAGTTAAGGATGCTAACGGAGATCCTGTAGAGAAGACAGAATCACTCAGTGCTGATGGTGGAACAACTCTGTTGGTTGACTCAATCTATGTTATTGACGGAAAGATGGATGTTGACCTTATCCTGCAGTCACAGGACGGTGGATCAAAGGCTGATAACTTTGCCCTTGAGTTCATCTCACCTCTTGACGAGAGTGATTATGATGTTAGCTATGCAGATTCACTTGATGGACTCAGCACTAAGCTTGACAACATGATCAAGACACGTAAGACTCTGGTTAATACTCCTAAGGCTGCTGCTGCAAGCGTAGAGTATTACACCGTTGGCGGCCAGAAGCTGGTTGCTCCGAGACGTGGCGAGATCATTATCCGCAAGACCACTCAGGCTAACGGTAAGGTTGTAGTTGAAAAGATTATTCTCAAGTAATCTCAAATACAACTGACCTATAATGAATCGGCGAGGAGTTTCACTCCCCGCCGATTCTCTTTTTACCACTTTTTTGCTTTGTCTGTTATGCTTTTTGCCCAAAAGAGGGTATCTTTATGGCTCCGAAGCCAAATATGTATATTATTAACCTATTATAAGTAACAGATGAAAGCAAGATTTTCACTCCTGGCAGCATTGATGCTGGCCGGCATTGCCGCTCAGGCACAGAATCCCATTATCCGCGACCAGTTCTCGGCTGACCCGTCGGCCCTGGTTGTAGGTGACCGTGTCTATGTATTCCCTTCACATGATATTCCGGCTCCTGATGAGTATGCCCGTAAGGACTGGTTCTGCATGGCCGACTATCATGTATTCTCAAGTGACAACCTTACTGACTGGAAGGACCACGGTGTTATTGTTGACCAGTGGACTGCCCCTTGGGTAAACGAGAAGGGTTATTCCATGTGGGCTCCTGACTGCAAGCAGAACCCCAGTAACGGAGATTATTATTTCTTCTGGCCCGCAGGTGCCAAACCGCAGCCCAGTGCAAACGGACGTCGTGGAATGGGGGGCAACCGCGTAGGTGTGGCTATTGCTCATAATCCTTTCGGTCCCTATATCCCGCAGGCTACTCCGCTGGACGGTGTAGGTGGTATTGACCCCTGTATCTTTGTGGATGATGATAATCAGGCTTATCTTGTTATGCCCGGTATCACAATCACCAAGATGAATGAGGACTGGCTCTCTGTATCGACCGATCCCGCTGACCGTCATCGTGTCGAGGAGGTTCCCACCAAAGGTTTGGTTGAAGGTCCTTACCTGTTCAAGCACAACGGCAAGTATTATATGACTTTCCCGTGGGCTCGTGATGTTGAGGAGGTGCTTGCATACTGCATGGCCGACAATATCTTTGGCCCTTACAAGTTTATGGGTGTATTCTTTGAGGAGCATGCCAACAAGTGCTGGACCAACCACCACTCAATCATTGAGTTCAAGGGTCAGACTTACCTGTTCTATCACCACAATGACTACTCACCCGCATTTGACAAGAACCGCTCGGTTTGCGCCGACTCAATTTTCTTTGAGCCCGATGGAAGCATCCGCATGGTGGTTCCTTCATTGCGTGGTATAGGTGTTACCCAGGCCAACAGTGAGATTCAGATTGACCGTTACTCGGAGATAAGCCAGAGCGGAGACTCAATCGCTTATATTGATACAACCAATTACTTTGCAGGTTGGAAGACCGTATTCTACGAGCAGGGTGCATGGGTTAAGTACAACACCGTAAACTTTGAGAATGCTCCCCAGAGAGTAAAGGTTAAGGTGGCTGCTCCTTCAACAGGAACACTTGAGATACTTCAGGATGACAAGGTTATCTCTAAGGTTAAGCTTAGCCCCAAGAATACCGCAACCGAGATTGTAGCAGCCGTGAATGGTGCCGCAACAGGTGTACATCACTTGAAAGTACGTCTGGCAACCAAGGGTAATGTCCAGGTTGACTGGCTTTCATTTGAATAAGTATAATCCCGAATGTGTGACATGAAAGCAAGGACTATATTTGCAGTAACACTGACCATGCTCATTGGAGCATGGTCAGGTTGTTCAGCTAAGGATAAGACCACTGAGTGTGTAAATCCGCTTACCTATACTGATATTCCGGATAACGATTGGATACGTGTAGGTGATGACTACTATATGGTGAGCACCACCATGTATTTCTGCCCGGGGGCACCTATAATGCACTCAAAGGACCTGGTTCACTGGGAGCTGGTGAGTTATGTATATGATTTCCTTGAGGATGATGATGTATATAACCTGCGTAACGGCCGCAATGCCTATGGCAAGGGCCAGTGGGCAACGTCGTTGCGTTATGTAGATGGTTCATTCTACGCTCTGTTCATTGCCAATGACCAGAACAAGACCTATATATATCGCACAAAGGATATCACCAAAAGCAATTGGGAGCGTTCTGTGATAGACCGTCCGTTCCACGATGCCAGTATGCTGTTTGAGGACGGCCATCTGTATGTAATATGGGGTAACGGTGAGATTCATATCATTGAGCTTGAGCCTGACGGAAGTGCTATCAAGGCCGGAGCCGAGGAGAAGATTATCATTGACTCTCCGCGTCAGGGTTACAACCTGCGTGCCGAGGGCGCCCATATCTATCACATTGGTGATTATTATTACGTTCTTGAGATTGACTGGCCCAGCGGTGGTGTTCGCACCGAAACTGCCTGGCGCTCCAAGGAGCTGTTTGGCCCTTATGAGAGCAAGACTATTCTGAGCGGTGCGTTTGACGGTCGTGGTGACGGTGTGGCTCAAGGCGGAATCATTGAAACCCAGAACGGCGATTGGTATGCCATTATGTTCCAGGACCATGGTGCTGTGGGACGTATCCCCACTCTGCAACCTGTAAAGTGGGTTGACGGCTGGCCAATACTGGGTGATGAGACCGTACCAGTAAAGCAGTTTACGGTTAATCTGCCTGAGAGCGGCAAGAATCGTACATGGGATAACGATGAGTTCAATTATAAGAAGAACGAGCTTGATTTGGTTTGGCAGTGGAATCATAAACCCGACAATGCGGCTTGGTCCGTTACCGAGCGCAAGGGTTGGCTTCGTCTTAAGAACGGTCAGTTGGCTACCAATGTTACGAATGCCCGTAACACGCTTACGCAGCGTACTGTAGGCCCGCGCTGTTACAGCGAGGTATGCATGGATGCCAGCGGTATGAAACCGGGCGACAGAGCCGGTATAATTGCCTTCCAGAGCAATTACTGCACCATAGGTGTAGAAGTATCCGATGACGGTACAAAGAGCCTTGTAGCGATGACGCATCGTGCCCAGGGTCGCCGTTGGGGACAGCAGGCTGCTGCCCAGACCAGCCCCGATACAGAGGCTCTGCGTATTCCGTTTGCTCAGGATAAGGTCTGGCTCAAGATACGTTATGTGTTCACTCCGCAGCAGGAAGGTGAGCGTGCCGACCAGGCTTTCATGAGCTATTCACTTGACGGCAAAAGCTGGACAGATGTTGATGCAACACTGCAGATGTCATTCAGTCTGGATTACTTTACCGGTTACCGTACAGGTCTGTACAGTTATGGAACAACCCAGTCCGGTGGCTATGCAGACTTTGACTATTTCCGTCAGGCAGTCTATTGATTGTTAAAAATCAATAATAATTTAACTTTGGCACTGCATATTTATATTAAGGATGAAACGTGATCAGAGTGACATAGTGAACAACCAAGGATCTCTATCAGTGAGCGATGAATCCATTGCCCGTTTGCTATGTGATGACAATCATGTAGAGGAGGCCGTACGCCTCATCATGAAGAAATACGGAGAGCCGTTATATTGGCACATTCGCCGAATGGTGGTGGCCCATGATGATGCGGAGGACTGTCTTCAGGAGACTATGATTAACGTATACAAGTACAGGAGCACCTACTCCAATGAGTATCCGCTTTCATCATGGCTCTACAAGATAGCTACAAATGAGAGTCTCAAATTGTTGAAAAACCGTTCCGGTTTTACCTTGTCAGTTGATGACTTGGGCGATTCACTTAAGGACAGTGTACGTGAGGAAGCTGCTCCCGATGCCGATGAGACTCTGATTCTACTCCAGGAGGCAATAGCCTTACTGCCGGCCAAGCAGAAGATGGTGTTTAACCTGCGTTACTATGATGACAAGAGTTACGAGGAAATACACCAGATAGTTGGAGACAGTGTAAACACGCTCAAGACCAACTATCATTATGCAGTACAAAAGATAAAGGATTATATATTAGAACATCAGTTATGAAAGAATTTGATCTGGAAGGACTTAGCAGAGAAATGCCCTACAAGATGCCCGAGCATTTCCTGGATGACATGACAGAACGTGTCGTGGCCCAGATTGGTAAGCAGCAGCACAAGCAACACAGGGAGCGTAGGATAATAGCTCTGTTTGCAAGTGCAGCAAGCGTTGCAGCAGTTGCACTGCTGTTCCTGCATCCGTTTGGTGGCGGGCTCGATATACCCAGCTACGAGAGCATTTCACAGTGTGCAAGCGTGGATGAGGTATTACAGAATATGACTGCCGAAGAACTTGGCGTCTATTCAATGATGAGCAACTACTACGGCAACTGATTATGAAGAAACTGTGGACTGCATTGCTGATTCTGGCAGGCTTGTTCCTTTACCAGCCTTTACAGGCTCAGGAGAGGGATGAGCAGATGATCAATGCGTCCCTGCGTTTCATAAAGGAGAACGCCAACCTTACCAAGAAGGAGTACGAGAAGTTTGCCAAGATTTACATTGAGTACAATGAGCAGTTGGCCAAACTGAACCGTGAACTCAAGCCTGAGTCACGTGACTACATGAAGCGTTGGCAGACCATCAATGATGACTACATGCAGAAACTGAACAAGGCTCTGCCTGACTCTACCCGCCAGAAGGTGGGAGTAGCTCAGTGGGAGCTTGGTCAGAAGGTATGGGGTCAGAGGTCTGAACAGGATCGTAACATTGCAGAGCGTCAGTTCCAAATGATGGGGCAGTGGAACCAAATGAACCCGCAGTTCATGATGCAGCCCCATATGTTTGATTTCCAGCGTCATCGTCAGCGTGAATTCCAGCAGGCCGATGAACAGCAGCAGCAGTGGTGGGAGAACTACTGGCGCAACTGGGGCGAGCCCGATACCGCTATGATTCGCCGCATGCAGGAGAACCGCCAGCGTTTCCAGGAGCGTGACAGTATTTGGCAGCAGCGTCGCCAGCAATTCGGTCCGCAAGGCCAGTTCGGCCCTCAAGGCCAGTTCCCGCAAGGCACTCCTCAGGGCCAGTTCGGTCCGGGATTCGGTGCTCCGCAGTTTGGCCCGGGATTTAATCCTCAGGGAGGTTATCCTCAGAATGCTCAGCCTTATCCTCAATTCAGGTCCAGACCAAACAATACTCCAAACAACAACAGATCTAAATAGTTTGTTTTAGTCTGATAACAAAAATAAATCCCGGCAGAAATGCCGGGATTTATTTTTATGTACGGTCAGGGGATCAATGCTGATCCTCATTTGCCTCATAGATGTTCTTGGGAACTATCTCAATGAAGCTGAAGGGGAATACACCGTCATCCTCAAATACCTGACGCAAACGTACCCAGTAATCATTGTCGGCTCTGAGGTACTCGTTGCAGACAATCTTACGGTAGCAGTTCTTGTCGACGCGGATAGGATCTCCGCTGTTATCGGTTGACTGTGAGTTGGTGTATGAATCAGGAGCCTTAAGATAACCACGTATACGCATGGCTCTGTCGTTGAGATAGATGGCCTGCTGTTTCTCGGCTGCAGTCATTGAGCTGTATCTGTCATCATTGTCAGCAACCATACCGATACGGGCATCGCCACCGCCTATACGCAGGTCAACAGGTATTCCCTGAGGAGCCCAATCCCAGTTACGCCAGAAAATGTCTGCATCAACAACAGGGTTATACTGGTGCAGGTAGAACTGTGCTACACCGCGGTCATTATTGGCGCTGCTGGCAAGAGAGTTGTTCCAAACACGTATCTCATAAGTTCCGTCGGAGGGAACAGGCGGCAACTTGAATGCCAGGTCATAACTACCGCGTACGGTAAGCTCATCACCATTGTATGTGCCGAATGTCTTGTCGCGATATCTCACATAGAAACGGGTCTGGTCCTCAACCCACAGGAAGTTGGTGCAGTATCCCAGTTTGTATGCCATTACCATCTTGTCGATATTCTTGATACCGGCATTGGTAGGATCTCCATTCAGACGGCCACGGCCACGGCTGTTGATGAAGTCGGGTGACAGTGTGCAGCACATGATTCTCATACGACACTGAAGTGCAGTGTTGCGGGTGAAGTCATCATAAACCAACAGTTTGTTGATATAGTGATAACCGCCGTTTATGCAGATGTTGGTAAGGTCGCCGGGAAGGTTATACTCACTTGCATCCTGTGCAATCCTTACACCTTCGGCAATCAGACCGGTGGTTGTGGTTCCTCTACGGTTGATATAGATACCAAGAGCCTTCTCATTGGTCTCATAAGGTGTGCTTATACGCATGATTGAGTGCGGAAGCATGGTCTCAAAGAAGTCCTCTATATCGTGCTCCTTAAGGTGCAAATGACGCTGACGGATCTCTTTCTGGCTGGTGTTGAACTGGTCATAAGAGAGCCAGCAGGGCAGGATATGATATGCTATAAGCTTGTACAGAGAGCTTGTCTTGAGTGAATCAGGCTGGCCTGCTCCCTCGGGATAAACCTTCTCGGCATATTGTCTGAGCTCAGCAACGTTATGTATACCGCCGCTCCAGTAATCATCGCTGTAGTTGGCAAGAGCTGTATCAGGCATGCAGAACATGGTGAACTTGAACTCACGCTTTTCGGGATAGGCAATACGGTCGGCATTATCGCCGGTTTCGTATGCGGTCTCGTTCTTGTGTATGCCGCTGTAACCGTCACGCAGAGCCTGCTCGGTCCACTCGTATTCTATCTCGGGATATGACTCGTCAATGTAAACACCCTCCATCTCGTAGATAAGACGGGTGTTAAGGAGTGCGTTGTAGAATATGGTCAGGTTGGGGTTATCCTTCATCAGACCGGGAAGGAACTGGTTTGAAGGACGTATTACCTTGTCAATCTTATGTACTACACCGTTCTGTACAGAGTCATCGGCTCTGACGATGGTGGCTTGCATGTTGATGAGGTATTTGAGGCGAACCAGTACAGAATCACTTCCGTCATGAGCCTTAAGAACATTGCCGTCCTCATCATAAGCCAACTGTGTAGAATCGGCGTATGAGTAATATGTGATGTAACGGTCAAGCATATTGGGGTGCTGGAGAACACCGTTACCGCTCAAATCCGATGCATACATTGCGTTGTTGAAGAGGTGGGTACGGGCAATGGTATCGCAAAGCTTGCGGTTCTCAAGCATATTATCCAGACTTGAGAATATGGCACGTACGGAATCATTTGGTGCCTCCTGGTATCGCTGCTCCATATAGGCCTGAATGGCAGAGTCATTGGGAGCGAAACAGGTGTATGTACCATAGGTTCTCATCTGACCCCAAAGCTCAGCCTTCTGGAGGATGGCAATGAAGTAAGAGTAGTTGCCATGATTCTGTACCCTACCGTCAAGATAGTCGGCCAGGGTCTCACCATTGTTTGTGTAATAAGTACCGGGGTGCTGCTCGCTCCAGATATCGGTGCAGGAAACTCCCAAGCCGATGATGGCGGATACGGCAACGGTCAGTACTGACTTTCTAAACAGTCTCTTGTTGATTTTCATATCTTTGGTTATTAATTATTTAGTCCTATCAGGTTTGCATAAATATCAGTTTGCGCGCCCGCGCCCGGGCATATGCGTTCTAATATAGCGCGTAAAGATAACAAGAAATTCAGAAAGGATAACAATTTGTAGTGGGATTTTTTAATAAAAAAGAGCGTCCCGGCCTTTTGTGGGGTCGGGACGCCGGATATGGTTGCTGTAAGAATTACCAGTTCATGCGATAGTTTCCGCTCAGGTGGAGCAGGGCGAAGAGGTAAATCAGACCGTCGTAATAGATGTCGTAGTATCCGTCCTCGTAGGGCTCGTGCTTTAATGAGAACATGTGCTTAACCAGCTCCTCGTTATACTCGCTGTCGCACATAAGAGCAGTGGTTGCCATAGTGCCTACAAAGCCTATTGAGTGACGCAGGTTGGGACGCCAGCGGCCGCCGCCCATGGGGCGTTTTGACTCGTCGCCGTTAAGGGCAAACTGGTCCTTGAACTCTGTTACGCCATAGCGGCCTACGATTGCTTTCTGGAACTTGAGTGCATATTCGTTCTGCCACTGGGCATCCTTTCGATACCAGGTGTAGTCCATTGCGATGTTCATGGGAACACGCCATGAATCGTAGTGGAACTCGCTTCCGCGGTTGGGAGTGCCGTCAAACTGGCTCTGGTCGGGGTTGATACCGGTAACGGGGTCGCAAGCGCGATGCAGGTATGCGCGGGCACTGTCGGCCAGTTCGCGGTACAGGTCCTCGCGTCCGTCCTTTGCGGTCTCGGCCCAGATCTCATAGAATGCGGGCAGATGGTATGAAGGATCGGTCCACTCGTTGGAACGTACATCGGGGCAGAAGTTGATGAGCTTCTTTTCCATGTTGATGATGTTGGTAACACCACCGGTGCCGTCCTTTGAGAACAGGTCGTTCAGGAGCTCCTGAGCCTCGGCCAGGTAGTTGAATTCCTCGTAGCTGCCCCAGCGGCGCGAAGCCAGCAGAAGGTCTGTGACGTAGTAAAGCTCACCGTCACTGGCCGAACCGTTTGAGGTGCGTCGGCCGTTGGTGCGGCATGACCATGCAAAGAGTCCGTGTGAGGGGCCCTCCTCGTTGTGACGCATGTAGTGCTTTGACCAACGCCATACTCTGTTGAATATCTCGGGTTTGTCCAGCTGTACGGCTATCATCATAGCGTATGACTGGCCCTCGGTGCGGACATCGTTGTTCTTTACGTCCGATATGTAACCCATGGGTACCATCTTGCCGTCAACCTCAACGTCAACGTCATGATAAGCGGCTTCATCGCCCTCGAAAATGATCGAGTAGATTTCCTGAATCTTTCCGTTGATCTGATCGTCGGTGTAACCCAACTCCTTGAGATAGTTGCGGTACTGTCCGGTCTCGGCGTATCCCTTATTAGCGGCATCTGTCTTTGATGACTTCTTTGATGATGAGCATGCTATTACACTCATGAGCATGCAAAGGGCAGCCATAATGATTGTGGTTGTCTTGTTTGTTTTCATTTTGTCAGTAATTGGCTTTATTGTTGTACGTATGATTTCCAGCGCTGATAAGCCTCATCGTAAGCGGGCATATCGGATGCCTTGGGTTCGATGACGCGAATCTTCTGCAGTGAAGCGAATGCCTCGTTGTGATCGTTGTAGATATGTGCTCCCATACCTGCACCCTTGGCGGCACCTATTGAGCCGTCGGTATCATAGAGCTCGATGGTGGCTCCGGTTACACCTGCCAGAGTGTCGCGGAATAGGGGGCTCAGGAACATATTGGCGTTGCCGGCGTGGATGGTGTTCACGGACATACCCATATCCTCCATTATCTCGATTCCATACTTGAATGAGAATACTATACCCTCCTGAGCTGCACGCAGCAGATGCGAGCGGTTGTGAATGTTGAAGTTTACGCCGTTGAAGCTGCATCCACGCTCCTTATTCTCAAGCACACGCTCGGCACCGTTACCGAAAGGCAGTACCGATACGCCACCTGCACCGATGGGTGCCTGGGCTGCAAGGTCGTTCATCTCGGCATAACCAATGCCCTCGGGTACGATGTTACGCTTCATCCATGCATTCAGGATACCTGTACCGTTGATGCAGAGCAGTATTCCCAAGCGGTTGAATCCGGTCTTGTGGTTAACGTGAGCGAATGTGTTAACTCTTGATTTGGGATCGTAGCTGATCTCACCGTTCACACCGTATACTACACCTGATGTACCTGCGGTCGATGCAATTTCACCGGGCTCGAATACGTTCAGTGAGAGGGCGTTGTTGGGCTGGTCGCCGGCACGGTAGGTTACGGGGGTTCCTTCATTCAGGCCCAGCTCCTTTGCAGCGGCAGCGGTAAGCTTGCCCTGCTCGGCGAATGTGGGCACGATCTTGGGTATGAATGAGCGGGGAATTCCGTAGTAGTCAAGCAGGAATCCTGCAACATCGCCTGTCTGGAAATCCCAGAACATACCCTCACTGAGGCCCGATATGGTGGTTGCAATCTCACCGGTCAAGCGCATTGCGATGTAATCACCGGGGAGCATGATCTTGTCGATTTTATCAAATATCTTGGGTTCGTTCTGCTTTACCCAGGCCAGTTTTGATGCTGTGAAGTTGCCGGGGGTGTTAAGCAGGTGAGTCAGGCACTGTGAACGGCCCAACTCCTGGAATGCGTTCTCACCGATGCCTACGGCACGTGAGTCACACCATATGATTGCGGGGCGCAATACTTTCTGGTTCTTGTCAACGCAAACCAGTCCGTGCATCTGATAGGAGATTCCGATAGCCTTGATGTCCTTTACATCGACCTTGCACTGGGACATTACATCGGCTGTGGCGGCCTTCAGGTATGACCACCAGTCATCGGGGTTCTGCTCAGCCCAACCGGGGTTGACTGCTTTGATGGGTGCTTCACTCTTCGGGGCGAACGCTGTTGCCAAGCAACTGCCGTTCTGGGCATCTACAAGGCTGCACTTCACTGAAGAACTGCCTATGTCATAACCTAACAGATACATACTTTTTCCTTATAATTGATTGTAATTTTCTTTGCTTCGCATTAAGGCTAACAAAGGTAATGTTTTTTTGACGAATCTTCAAATAATCAGAAAGCGTACATTACGGACAGGAGAAGGCGGTGGTTCATCACGTTATGGGTATCGGAAACCGTACCGTTGGCCTGTGTTGTTCCGTAAGCCACGGTGGTAAGTTCATACTCCACACCCAGATTCATGTTGCCCACGGTATACTGAACGTTGGGTGCCACACGCCACATGTTGTCGATGGTTCCGCCCTCGGCAGCACAAATAGTTCCAGGAATAAGGTCCTTGCCTGCGCCCCAGTTGCTCATGTAACCTCCCATGAGACCGGCCTTGAGAGCGCCACCGTACTGAACCTGTGCCCAGGATGAAGATGCTGCCAGCGGAGCAAACTGAATCTCACCGGGATTAAGGTGATCAACTATTCCGTAACCCGAGCAGATTCCCAGATGTGACATATTCTGACCTATCAGAGTCTTTGCCTTGATGGAAAGTTTGTCCTTGTTATACTGAGCCTGAAGCATTCCGCAAAGCCCGTTCAAGTAGTATTTTTTGTTGTTGTCAGCCAGGTCAACGTACGGAGAAATGTGCTGGAACTCCACTCCACCGCCTATCTTAAGATCGCCAAAAGTGAAATCAACTCCGGCATATAACATAGGTATCATTGACCATCGGTTGTAAATGTAAGACTTGCCTGCAGTGGAAGGACCGTATGTTCCGTTTGCAGCCTGGAAAATAGCCGCACCTGTCAGCTTGATGTTCTTTTCATTACCCATAAAGTACTCGTAACGCAACTGCGGACTGCGGTTGAGGGCGTTGAAAGGTGAGCCGATGGCAATACCCACAGTGCTGGGGAACAGATCGTTCATGGGATGCCAGGTCTGACCCAGAGTGAGTGTGCTCTTTTCCCAATCAAGAGCCATGAATGCATGACGGTACAGAACGCTGCCGGGAGATGAATGTCCTGAGAACTCCAACTCTGCCTTTGCACGGCTGGCTGCACCGAAGATTTCGGGACCGTGAAGGACAAATCCCAGACGTGCCATTGTTCCGAACCATGAACCCTGTGGAACAGCTTTGCGGTCATGATCATCACCTAGCACTGTAGCCTCATCGGTAGGATACAGATATAGGAATCCTTCGGCACCGGCTACACTCTCATGTGTGTTTATCCATGACTGTGCGGCTACAAAACCGTACCAATCAATTGAAACGTTTTTCTGAGCGTTTGCGCTCATTGGAAGCAGGCCGACTATCAGAGCCTGCAGAATTAGAGTTTTGATTTTCATTGTTTATTGTTTAGGTATTGTTGTCATTTCACTCAAAAATGATACAAAAGGGGCCTGACCCCAATTGTATCATTTTCCTCCCAAAGGAATAATGTCATATGTTTTTCCCTTTGCGGTTTGGGTTTCGACAGTAAGTGCACCGCTCTTTACCTTAAGCGGACCTCCTACTGTAGAGCGTATCTTAAGGGTTACGGGCATTCCGTTCTTCCAGGTAAGTTCCTCGATAATGAATCCGCCGCGGCACTGGAGTCCCTTCACGGTGCCGTTCTCCCATACAGTGGGTAGAGCGGGCAGGATGTCAATGACCCCGGTGTGGCTTTGCACCAGCATTTCGGCTATACCGGCGGTGCAGCCAAAGTTTCCGTCAATCTGGAATGGTGGGTGTGCATCGAACAGGTTGTTGTATGTACCACCGCTACCTCCGAATCCGCGGCTGCGGGCAGGTTTGAGCTGATCCTGAATGAGCTTATATGCGTGGTTGCCGTCAAGCAGACGTGCCCACAGGCATACTTTCCAGCCCATGGACCAGCCGGTTGACTCGTCACCACGTGCCTCAAGGCTGGTGCGGACTGCCTTGAACAGGTCAGGGGTACCGTCGGCTGTAATCTGACGGCCCGGATACATACCCCACAGGTGTGAAACGTGACGATGGTTGTCCTTGGGATCATCCCAATCCTCGAACCACTCCTGAAGCTGTCCCCAGCTGCCTATCTTCATGGGAGCCAGGCGGCTCTTGATGTTCTTGAGCGTATCCACAAAAGCTGCGTTCTCGCCCATCAGTGCAGCGGCCTCAATGGTGTTGCCAAACAAATCGGCCATCATCTGGTTATCCATAGTTGCGCCGAATACGGTGGTTATGTTGCCTTTTCCAAGTACATCCTGTACATGGGGTGCGTTCTCGGGTGAGTACGATGGCGCAACCACAAGATAGTTGTTGCCCGATACGGGCTCGGCAACCAGGAAGTCTATGAAGAACTCGCAGGCACTCTTCATAATGGGATATATTTCCTCAAGATACTTGGGGTCCTGATTGAACAGGTAGCCGTCCCAAATTTGCTGACAGAACCACGCTGCTCCGGTGGGCCACATGCCGTTGTATGCGCCGTCCACAGCACCTGTGGAGCGCCATATGTCGGTATTGTGGTGCAGAGTCCATCCGCGGCAGCCGTACATTGCGGCAGTCTCCTTTCCGTGTTCGGCACAATCCTTTACAAGCTGCAGAAATGGATCGAATGTCTGCGGTATTCCGCATACGAATGCGGGCCAGTAGTTCATCTCAACATTTATGTTGGTGGTATACTTGCCGTCCCATGGAGCTTGGCGGCTCTCGTTCCAGATACCCTGCAGGTTAGCGGCCTGACCGCCCGGCTGTGAGCAGCATATGAGAAGATAACGGCCAAACTGGAAGTAAAGTTCAACCAATTGCGGATCAAAGGTGCTTGCAAACTGGGCTACACGCTGATCGGTAGGCAGTTTGGCCTGATCGTTGGTGCCAAGGTCCAGAGTTACGGTATTGAACTGCTGCTGGTAAGCGTTGATGTGATCGGCCAGCATTTTGTCATACTTCTTTTTACCCTTGGCTATCGGCGCGATCGGATCATCGGCTTTCTTGTTCTCATCACCGCTTACGCTCTGGTAATTGATGAAGTTGGTACCTACGGATATGTATATTGTAACAGAATTGGCTTCAGATACGGTAATGGCATTGTCTGCAGTAGTCATGCTGCCACCTTCCGGAACGATGAGGGTTTTGTCGGTAAAGCGTATTTTTCCTTCTATTCCTTCGTGGTCATCGCCTTTGCATGAGATGGTCATTGTACCCTGTTTGCCGGTAACTTCGGCTGAGCGGGCAATGATGCGGTCATCACGGTAAGGCAGGTTATAGCTGGCCTTGAATGTGAGCGCGCCTTTGCGGGAAGCGGTGAGACGCATCACTATAACCTGGTCGGGGAATGAGACGAAACACTCGCGTGTATATTCCACTCCATCGGCCTTGAAACGTGTCAAAGCCACTGCATTCTGTATGTCAAGCTCCCTGTAATAATCGGTGAAATCGGTTATTCCTTCAAAATCCAGCATCAGCGAACCGGCTGTCTGGTAGGGCATGCCGTGTGCACTCTTGGATGAAATGTACTCATCGCAGAGAGCCTGGGCATCGGAACGGCGTCCTTCCCAAAGGGCGGTGCGGATTTGTTCCAATCCATCCTTGGCGGCGTAATTCACGTTGTTGTGCGGGCCACCGCCCCAGATGGTCTCCTCATTTATCTGAATGCGCTCCTGTGCGGGAGTTCCGAATACCATTGCGCCCAGACGGCCGTTACCCAGGGGCAGAGCATCGGTCCATTGACGTGCGGGAGCATCGTACCAAAGTTTAAGGTCATTGTTGGTTTGTGAGCAGCATGAAAGTGATAATACGGTCACGGCTGCAAAAAGCAAAGTTTTCTTCATAGTCGGGTCTGGCTAGTGACATTTAAAATAGGTGTCAAAAGTACTCATTTTTTGCGAAAAACCACACAATAGGGACAGTCCCCTTTGTGTGCTCGGGGAGAAAGCTGTATCTTAGCAGTTTGTATGAAGATAGGGGAGATTGATTTTGGGGAGAGGCCGGTGTTCCTGGCTCCGATGGAGGATGTCACGGATCCTGCGTTCCGTCTGCTTTGCAAGCGGTTCGGGGCCGATATGGTCTACACCGAGTTCGTGTCGAGCGATGCCTTGATACGCGAGGTGAACCGCACCATGCAGAAACTGACCATCAGTGATGAGGAGCGCCCCGTGGCCATTCAGATTTACGGTAAGGATACCGAGGCTATGGTGGGTGCCGCCAAGATGGTTGAGGCCGCCGGGCCCGATGTGCTTGACCTGAACTTTGGATGTCCGGTAAAGAAGGTGGCCGGTAAAGGCGGTGGCGCAGGTATGCTGCAGAACATTCCCAAGATGCTGGAGATTACCCGTGCGGTGGTTGATGCGGTCAAGATTCCGGTTACGGTCAAGACCCGTCTGGGATGGAATGACGAGAGTAAGATTATCGTTGAGTTGGCCGAGCAGTTGCAGGACTGTGGCATCAAGGCGCTGACCATTCACGGCCGTACCCGCGCCCAGATGTACACCGGCCAGGCCGACTGGACGCTCATCGGAAAAGTAAAGGATAATCCCAGGATGAAGATTCCTATCATAGGCAATGGCGATATAACCACTCCGGAACGGGCAAAGGAGTGTTTTGACCGATACGGGGTGGATGCCATAATGATTGGCCGTGGCAGTTTTGGGCGACCGTGGATATTTGAGGAGGTCAAGCACTATCTGAAGACTGGAGAACTTTGGGAGGATCCGGGCTTCCAGTGGAAGATGGATGTGCTCAAGCAGGAGACTCTAGACAGCATTGCGCGTCTGGATGAGCGTCGCGGTATCATCCACATACGCCGTCATCTGGCCGCAAGCCCTCTGTTCAAGGGTTTGGAGGATTTCCGCCACACCCGTATCGAGATGCTCCGCGCCGAGACTGTAGATGAATTATTTGCGATAATGGATCGCATTTCATGCAATTGGGGACAGTCCCCTTTTGCACATTGAACAGAAATATGACACATATGGATAGCAATACAAAATGTGGAAAAGGGGACAGTCCCCAATTCCACAATTTTGAGATAATGGCGCCGGTGGGCTCGTGGGAGAGTCTGGCCGCTGCGTTTCAGGCCGGAGCGGGATCGATATACTTCGGAGTGGAGAAGCTGAACATGCGTTCGCGCAGTGCCAGCCATTTTACGCTCGATGATTTACGTGAGATTGCCAGCCAGTGCGATGCGCACGGTGTAAAGAGCTATCTTACCTTGAATACCGTGATGTACGGCGAGGATATCCCTCTGGTGCATGACATCGTTGATGCTGCATTGAAAGCGGGGATATCGGCCATTATAGCGTGCGATATCGCCGTAATGACATACTGCTGCAAGGTGGGTATGGAGGTGCATCTGTCTACCCAGCTCAACATAAGCAACATCGAGGCTCTTAAATTTTATGCTCAGTTTGCCGATGTGGTGGTGCTGGCACGTGAGCTGAATCTGGATCAGGTTACTGAGATTCATAAGCAGATTCTTGAGCAGGATATTCGTGGCCCCAAAGGCGAGCTGATTCGCATTGAGATGTTCTGTCACGGAGCACTGTGCATGGCCATAAGCGGCAAGTGCTACCTGAGCCTGAATGAGATGAATGCCAGTGCCAATCGCGGTGCGTGCATGCAGTTGTGCCGCCGTGGATATATTGTAAAGGATCGCGAGACCGATATTGAACTGGCCATTGAAAACCAGTATATAATGTCGCCCAAGGACCTCAAGACCATACGATTCATGGACCGTATGATTGAGGCTGGGGTGCAGGTGTTCAAGATTGAGGGACGTGCCCGCGGACCTGAATACGTGCGCACCGTCACGGAGTGTTACAGCGAGGCTATCCAAGCGGTTCTGGATGGTGAATTCACCGATGAAAAGAAGGATAATTGGGACGAGCGCCTGGCTACGGTATTCAATCGCGGATTCTGGGACGGCTACTATCTGGGACAGCGCCTGGGCGAATGGAACGATGTCTATGGATCGCAAGCTACCGAGACAAAGGTATATGTGGGTAAGTGCACCGACTGGTTCTCAAAGATTGAGGTTGCCGAGTTCTCGATTGAGGCCGCACCTATCAGCGCTGGTGACAAGTTGATGGTGACCGGAGCAACCACAGGTTGTATCACGTTCAACCTGGATGATCCGCGTGTGGATCTTAAAACGGTGGAGACAGTTCCGCAGGGAGTTCGGGTATCATTCAAGACCCCGGAGCGTGTCCGACGCGGCGACAAGCTCTTCAAAGTCATAAAAAGAGAAGCATAAAACTTACAATAAAATGAAAAGGATTTTACTGACCACAATGTGTGTGCTTGCCCTTGGTCTTGGGGTGCAGGCACAGAATGAGTATGAGATTACGGTTGAGAGCAAGCAACCCAGCGGCATCATTGACGAGATGCTGTACGGACAGCTGTTCGAGCACATCTATTTCAGCGCCAATAACGGTGTTTGGCAGGAGCTGATTTACGGCCGTTCATTTGAGCCGGAGCAGTATCCCGGCATCCCGCCGCGTGACGGTTATTTTGACGGCTGGTTCATGGATGATGACATGATCCTGCATTCACCTACCCGTTATGAGCAGCCCATAAACATCACCACCATCGAGTCCGATGATTACGAGATAACGATGGATTTGAACTGGCGTTCATACAAGCTGGCTCGCCGTTCATGGAGCGGCGGACTTATGGACATAAGGTTTGCTTTCGGTCAAAAGGCCGATGGATCGGCATATTTTGCACGTATTCATGATCCTTATTATGAGGGTCGTACATTCACACCCGCGCAGACCGAGTCGCAGATAGCCGCAGCCAATGAGGCCAATGCCCGTGCTGCACTTCAGCAGCAGAGTTCAACGGCCGATTTCTCAATCTGTGCCATGGAGGTTCGTGAATCACAAGGATTCGGAGGTCGTCCGGGACGCCGCATGAATATGCTTACGGCTCTGACATCGACTCCTGCCACCAAGGAACAGGTGAACGAGAACCAGGACTGGCACAAACTGCGCATAAGCCGTAAGGGAGCCGACGTTACTATGTTCTTTGATGACAAGGAGGTCGTCAAGTACAGCGGTCTTGAGCAGACCGGTAAGAACGACCTTGTTTTCTGGGTGAACTATACCGAAGCAACATACCGTAATATCACGGTAAAGAGCGGTGATCAGACCGTATTCAGCGGAACTCCCAAGGATGTTCAGATTCCGGAGGTGGCTCCTGAATGGACTCCCGTTTGGACTACTGGTAAGGGCAAGTATCGCCTTGTTAAGGACGATGCCGTGAACATGCGCTACTCACAGGAGATTACGGCTGTAAAGACCGAATCCGGCATTTTGCAGGGCCCGCAGAATATTATTGATGGTGAAAAATATGTTGGCTCTATATATGCCAAGGGTAAAGGTGAACTTATTGTGGGACTCCGTAACGTGAACGGCGAGTTCGTTGCACGTCAGTCTTTGGGCAAGATTAAAAGCAAGGAGTGGAAGAAGTATGAATTCACTCTTGAACCGCAGGTGAGTTGTGACGGTGACTTTGCAATAATGGTAAAGGGTGGAACGGTGCAGGTAGATATGGTTACAATGTCGACCCAGACCGGTAAGGAGCTGGGCGGTTTCCGTCCCGATATATTGCAGGCCGTAAAGGAACTGCATCCCACATGCCTGCGCTGGCCGGGCGGCGGATACGTTGCACAGTACGACTGGCAGTGGGGTATCGGCCCTCAGGAGAACCGTGAGCGCTGGGCACACTGGATGTGGATGGACTATGACCAGAACTGCTTTGGTACCGATGAATTCATCAAGTTCTGCCGTGAGGTAAACTCGGAGCCCGTTATCGTGGTAAGCGTAAAGTTTGAGCGTCCGGCCGATGAATACGACCAGATCCTTCAGGATGCCCTGCACTGGCTGCGTTACTGTAATGCTCCTGCTACCGATGAGTGGGGGGCAAAGCGTGCTGCCAACGGACACCCCGAGCCCTACAACGTGAAGTACTGGGAGATTGATAACGAGATGTGGGAGATGGGTATTGAGCGCTATGAGAAGTGCGTGCGTGATTTCAGCACCGAGATGCGCAAGATTGACCCGTCGATCAAGATCATAGCATGCGGCGGATTCCAGGAGGATGAGCAGTTCATAAAGCGCAGCGGCCAGTACTTTGACTACCTGAGCCTGCACCACTACGAGCAGCAGGGTGGTTACGCTACAGGTCCTGCCCGTCTGGGCCAGCAGTATGACCGCTATGCCAAGATGATTGCCGAGGGCCCCAATCCCAACATCAAACTCTTCATCTCAGAGTGGAACCTGAACAGCATAGACTGGCGCACAGGTCTCTTTGCCGGCGGATTCCTGAACATGTGCGAGGCCCGCGACATAGTTGCAATGGGTGCAGCCGCCCTGTTCATACGCCGTACCGATGCTCCCGACTGGAACAACGCGTTCATCAACTTTGACTACAAGGACCTGTTCAAGGCTCCCAACTGCCAGGTAACAGAGCTCTGGTACGACCATTTCAGCAAGTACCGCCTTGCATACAGCGGTGAGACCGGCAATGTGAGTGTAAGCACCACCATGTCGGAGAACGGTGCCGATGTCATAGTCAAGGTAGTGAACCCCACCGATGAACCCGCAACCCTGCGCATCAAGGGCGACTGGGCCGGAGTATCATCAACAGAGTTCGAATACTATGCTCCCGGCTCACTCACTGTGGCCAACAGTATGGAGAACAAGAACGCCGTGGCTTTGCAGAAAGCCGCCGGAAATATCGATGGAAACGATGTAATCCTGTCTGTTCCCGCCCTTTCAGCCGGCGTCCTGACAATCACCAAAGCCTACTAAGCGAAAATGTGGAAAAGGGGACAGTCCCCTTTTTCACATCAATAATGTTTATATTTGCGAATCGGACTATTAAAGAATAAGAATATGAGAAGAATCTTTTTGATGCTGCTGGGTGCAGCGTTTGTGTTGAGCGTGAGTGCTCAGGGTAAAGAGACATATACAAAGAACCGCACGGTTGAGGATGGAGGCACAGGTCCTTACAAGGCAATCATGGTCGAGGAGCCCAGCCTGGAGGCACATACGATTTTCCGTCCGGAAGATTTGAGCAAATTTGATAAGAAGAACCCTCTGCCAATTCTGGTTTGGGGTAACGGTGCCTGCACCAACTCGCCTTGGGAGCATCAGAATTTCCTGAGCGAGATTGCATCGCACGGATTCTTTATTGTAGCCATAGGTTACTGGCCTGCCGAGGGTGAGCGCTACCGCGGAGCCCAGTCCAAGGCCGAGCAGCAGATTGAGGGTATTGATTGGGCTATTGCTCAGAATGCCGATAAGAACAGCCCCTATTACAACAAGCTGGATGTCAAGAACATCGCTGCTGCCGGTATGTCTTGCGGCGGATTGCAGACTCTTGTCAATGCAGGCGATGAGCGTCTCAAGGCCATAATGATTTGCAACAGCGGATCATTTATTGACCCGTCAGGTGCTGTACCCGGTATGCCTATGCCCAAGAAGGAGGACCTCAAGAATATCCACACTCCGGTGATGTATCTGCTGGGTGGTCCCGAGGATATAGCATATGAGAACGGAATGGACGATTTCCATAAGATTGACCATGTTCCGGCATTTGCAGCAAACTTCCCCGTAGGTCACGGCGGCACATACGGACAGCCTCATGGTGGCGAGTTCTCAGTAGTTGCTACCGCATGGCTTGAGTGGCAGCTCAAGGGTGACAAGGAAGCCGCCAAGATGTTTACCGGTAAGCCTTGCGGACTTGAGTCACGCAAGGATTGGACAGCCGAAAAGAACGATAAGATTAAATGAATATACTTGTGACAGGTGGTGCGGGCTTTATAGGCTCGCACACTATTATTGAACTCTACAAGGCCGGTCATACGGCTGTAGTCGTTGACAATCTGAGTAACTCCAACCCGGAGAGCCTGAGGCGTGTGTCCAAGATTCTGGGGGGTGTTGAGATCCCGTTCCATATGGTTGATATACGTGAACGCATCGGGTTGGACAATGTGCTGAGTCAATACAAGTTTGATGCCTGCATCCATTTTGCTGGTCTCAAAGCCGTGGGCGAATCGGTCTCGAAACCGATCGAGTACTACGAGAACAACATAAGCGGAACGCTGGTTCTGGTTCAGGCTATGCGTGAGCACGGTGTAAAGAATATCATATTTTCATCGAGCGCAACGGTATATGGCAACCCGGAGATTATTCCCATTACAGAGGAGTGCCCCAAGGGAGTCTGCACCAACCCTTACGGTTGGACCAAGAGCATGCTGGAGCAGGTGTTGACCGATATGCAGGCGGCTGACCCCGAGTGGAACGTGGTGCTGCTTCGTTACTTTAATCCCATAGGTGCTCACCCCAGTGGTCTGATAGGTGAGAACCCCAATGGTATTCCCAACAACCTGATGCCTTACGTGACTCAGGTAGCGGTTGGAAAACGTGAAGAATTGGGCGTTTTCGGTAATGACTACGATACTCCCGATGGTACCGGCGTGCGTGATTATATCCATGTGGTGGACCTGGCACGCGGTCATGTGTGCGCCCTCAAGGCAATTGAGCGCAAGTGCGGACTGGGGCTTTACAACCTGGGAACCGGTCACGGCTATTCTGTTCTTGATGTGGTCAAGGCGTTTGAGAGAGTAAATGGTGTAAAGGTTCCATACAGCATAAAATCCCGTCGTCCGGGCGATATCGCTACCTGTTACAGCGATCCTTCAAAGGCGGAGCGTGAACTGGGCTGGAAGGCTGAGTTCGGACTTGATGAGATGGTGCGTGACAGCTGGAACTGGCAGCGCCAAAACCCTAATGGATTCTGATTATGAAGTGTGAAGAGATATTTGAGGAGACTTACCGCAAGGCGCCTGATGATGTGGCATTCTGCCCGTACAGGATCTGCCCTATAGGTGCTCATGTGGATCATCAGTTGGGACGCATTACCGGTTTGGCAATAGATCGCGGCATATACTTTGCGTATAGTCCAAAGCAGAATGGTGTAATTGAACTGCAGTCTTTGCAGTTTGACAAGCGTGCACAGTTCCATATCCGTGAGATTGCCGATGTAAAGCAGAACGACTGGGCCGATTACCTGCGTGGTGTGACCATTGCATTGGCACAGCGTTATACCCTTTCCACCGGCCTTTGCGGTGTCATTGAGGGTACATTGCCTATAGGCGGTCTGTCTTCATCGGCCGCCGTTTGTCTGGTATTCCTTTCGGCTTTGTGTAAAGTGAACCGCATAACTCTTACACCGCTTGAGATGATAATGATTGCCATGTCATCGGAGAACAACTATGTGGGAGTAAGCAGCGGCAAACTGGATCAGAGTTGCGAGATGTATTCCAAAAAGGACCATCTGCTGTATCTGGACACCAAGGATGACACGTATGAGCTGATTCCCACCAAGTCCGCTATGAAACCGTATGAGATTGCAATATTCTTTAGCGGAGTGGAGCGTACGTTGGCAGGCAGCAAGTTCAATATGAGGGTCGACGAGTGCCGCAGTGCCGCATATGCCCTACTGGCTTATGCGGGCATGGAGTACGGCAAGTTTGGCGAGACCTATTTCCGCATGGTTCCGCGTGAGGTATATGATACATATAAGGACCGTCTGCCCGACAACTGGCGCAAGCGTGCCGAGCACTGGTACACTGAGCAGGAGCGTGTGATTGCCGGCGCTGAGGCCTGGCGCAAGGGTGATATAGAGGAGTACGGCAGGCTGAGTTTCCAGTCGGGCAACTCATCCATTTACAACTGGGAGACAGGATCGCCCGAACTTAAGACTCTGTACGATATAATGACCCGCACCGACGGTATCTATGGAGGCCGTTTTAGCGGTGCCGGATTCAAAGGTTGCTGCATGGCTCTGATTGATCCCGCCTACCGCGAGAGCATTATCGATAAGGTTTCAAAGGAGTATCTCAAGGCATTCCCTGCTCTTGAGGGTAAATACATGGCTACCATCTGCCATTCGGCCGACGGACTGAAACTATGAAGTGCCTGATACTTGCTGCGGGTTATGCAACCAGGTTGTATCCGCTTACCGAGAACTTCCCCAAACCATTGCTTAAGGTTGGTGATAAGACCATCCTTGACTGGCTTATTGATGATATCGAGGGTGCCGGATTGGTCGATGAATACGTGGTTATTTCAAACCATAAGTTCGCACAACACTTTGATAAGTGGGCTGCCGGCAAGAGCGTGAAGATTACCGTTGTGGATGACGGAACCAGTACAAACGAGACCCGTCTGGGGGCTGTGCGTGACATCCAGTTCGCTGTAGACAAACTTGACCTGGACGATGATATGCTGGTGATAGCCGGTGACAACGTGCTTGATTTCAGCCTGCAGAAGTTTGTGCGTTATGCCCACTCAAAGCAGACATCCTGCATAATGCGATATTACGAGCCGGATTCCAAACGTCTTACCAAATGTGGCGTTGTTGAGGTTGCTCCCGATGACCGCATCCTGGGAATGGAGGAGAAACCCGCTCAGCCCAAGTCAAACTGGTGTTGCCCGCCTTTCTATTTCTACACCAAGGCCGATGCGCGACTGGTTCCCGCAGGAATTAAAGCCGGTTGCGGAACCGATGCTCCCGGCAGTTACATTGCATGGCTTTGTACGCAGGTTCCAGTTTATGCGATGGAGATGCCGGGCAGCCGCTATGACATAGGCAATCTTGAGTCATACCACAAGGTTTGCGCCGAATACAAAGGAATAACCAGATGAAACTGACCACGCCGGTTGACATAAAGCCGTTAGAAAAGCGTCTTACATACAAGGACAGCATCATGTTCATAGGCTCATGTTTTGCCGATGAAATGGGTCGTCGCTGTGTGGACCGTTACTTTGATGCGCTGGTCAACCCGTTTGGCGTGCTGTTCAATCCCTGCTCCATATCGGACTGTCTGGGCTTGCTGGAAGGTTACGGAATCAATGCCGAGCAGTGCAGCTTTATACCAGAGGATGTGATTGAGACTCCGGGCGGGTTCTGTTCGTTCCATCATCATGGGTCGTTCTGCCGTCCCACAGCACAGGAGTTTCTGGACAATGCCAACAAGGAGTTGGCGGAATCATCGGCCTTCTATTATCGTGAGGGATGGGTCGTAGTTACATTGGGCACGGCATTCGTTTATGCTGACAAGGAGACTGACAGCGTAGTTGCCAATTGCCACAAACTGCCGGCCGACCGTTTTGAGCGTACCATGATAAGCGTTGATCAGGTGTACGATGCGTTGAGCCAGTATGTTGCCGCGCGTCCGCAAAGGCAGTGGATTTTCACAGTGAGTCCGGTGCGTCATCTGGCCGACGGACTGCATGCCAACCAGCTTAGCAAGGCCACTCTACTGATGGGTGTGCAGAAACTGGTTGACCGCTTTCCCAATGCACATTATTTTCCGGCATATGAAATCATGCTGGATGAATTGCGGGATTATCGGTTCTATGCTGATGACATGATGCATCCCACGCAGCAGGCTGCCGATTACATCTTTGAGCGTTTTATGGATTATGTGTTGGCAGACAGTGAACGCGGTCTATTGGCAGAGGCTGAAAAAGTACGTGGCATGATGGAGCACCGCATTCTTAATCCGGGCACACCTGAAGCTGCACGCTTTGAAGCCCAGCGTAATAAAGCCTTAGAATCCCTTCTTTCCAAGCTTCGCCTTTAGCTGGTCGGTGGAGTCGGCGATGTAATCGGCCGATGTAAGTTCGTGGCGGGGACGGAAGCCCCAGCTTACGGCTATTATAGGTATGCCTGCGTTGCGGGCGGTCTGGATATCGGTTCCGGAATCTCCTACCATTATGGTGTGGGCACGGTCGGTTCCCGCTTTATCCATTATATATTCCACCAAGGCGGCATCGGGCTTGAGAGGATACTGGGGGCTGTTGCCCATAACTGCAACGAAATCTATTTTCGGGAAGAATTTCGCTATCAGTTTTTCGGCGCCTGTTTGTATTTTGTTGGATGCTACAGCCAGTTTGTATCCTTCGGTGGATAGGGCATTTATGAGTTCCGGAATGCCGGGATAGGGCTGAGTGTGGACATCTATATGCTGGGCGTAGTATTCCAAAAAACTGGCCAGAGTGTTATCTACAAATGTATCATCGGCAGCCTTGTCATCGGGAAGGGCACGCATTATGAGTTTACGCATCCCGTTGCCCACCATGAGCCTGTACTCATCGAGTGTATGTTGCGGCAGTCCTAGTTCAGCAAGCGTATGGTTTGCAGCTGCACCCAGATCCGCGATGGTGTTGAGCAACGTTCCATCCAAATCAAATATCACCAGTCTCTTCATATCGGCCGCAAAGATACGCAAAAGGTGCCATTGGGGACGGTTCTTTTTGGCACCTTTTGTTTTTCTGAAAACTTTGATTATATTAGCACTCACTAACCGAATCAATTACTTAAACCTTATATGAAAATGAAAAGGAACATCGCCGTAATGGCATTGGTGGCATTTGCCATCGCCGCATGCAATAAGGCACCTAAACAGGCTGCCGATCTAAAACTGAACGACAAGGAATATTTTGAGACTCAGGGTGTGAACGTCCTGGTTTTCAGTAACACTTTTTCAGGTGGATTCAATGATGAGAAAAATTCCGGAATTGAGATTATCCATCATGGTGTACGTACAGTGCAGGGCGGTGCCGTGCGTTTGAACAAAACGCCCGAGCAGTGGGATCTGGTTCCCGCTTCGCCCTCACGTGTGGTTGATTCGGTCAATAACTCTATTGAGGTGACCATGCGTTATGCAGATTATGACTTTGACTCACGCGTTGTGGTTACCGCCAAGGGCAAGGCCGTTGAGATCGCAGTCTATTTGGACAAACCTGTGCCGGAATTCCTTGCTGGAAAGGCCGGTTTCAATCTGGAGTTTCTGCCCTCACAATATTGGGGCAAGACCTATATGATGGATGGCCGTCCTAACAGGTTCCCGCGTTATGCTGTGAGCCAGACACAGGCCGTATCCAATGATGAAAAGCCCCGTCAGTTCAAGGGATTCCGCACATACGATGACCGCGGTACCGGAGAGTTTGTCGATCCGCTGCCCCTTGAGACAGGCCACAATATCCTGATTGCTCCCGATGAACCCGAGCGTATGATTAAGATTTCATCGGACGATGCAACGCTGGAACTCTATGACGGCCGAATGATTGCCCAGAACGGTTGGTTTGTGCTGCGTTCAGTTCTGCCCGCAGGCAAGACCGGCAAGGTGGTGACCTGGACGGTTGAGCCAAATACCATACCCGGCTGGATAAGGGAGCCTAACATTGGTTTCTCACAGGTTGGATACATACCTTCACAGCCCAAGGTTGCCGTGATAGAGCTTGATAAGATGGATAAACCTCTTAAGACAGCATCAATCTATAAGATTGAGGACGACGGCAGTGAAAGACTGGCTTACAAGGGTAACATTGATGTTTGGGGCATGTACTACAAGTACAACTACGTGAAGTTTGACTTCAGTGAGGTTCGTGAGCCCGGTGTATACTTTATAAAGTACGGCGATTACCAGACCGGCAACTTTATCATCGACAATTCAGTCTATAACTGGATAACCGATGCCACCAGCGATGTATGGATTCCCATTCATATGAACCACATGACTGTGAACGAGGGTTATCGTATCTGGCACGGCGAGCCGTTTAAGGAGGGTTATCTGCAGGCACCTCAGAGTGACCACTTTGACCTTCACTCACAGGGCGCACAGACTAACACCAAGTACAAGCCCTACGAGCTCATTCCGGGTCTGAACGTGGGCGGTTACTTTGATGCCGGTGACTTTGACATCGAGACCGGATCAAACATCAGTGTGGTACAGAATATGGTTGCTGCATGGGAACTGTTCCATCCTATGCGTGACGAGACGTTTGTTAGCGAGGAGCAGCGTTACGTTGACCTGCATAGGCCCGATGGAAAACCTGACCTGTTGCAGTACATAGAGCATGGCGTGCTGAACCTGCTGGCTCAGGCCGAGAACATCGGCTTTATGTCACAGACTCTGTCAAACTCCGTTCTTGACAACTATCATCATCTGGGTGATGCTGCCGCCATTACCGATGGTCTGCACTATGATCCCAGCCTTCCCAAATATGTAAAATCGGCCGATGGAAAGCGCAGCGGAACTCCCGATGACATGTGGGCGTTTACAAACCGCAACCTCAATAATGATATAAATGCGGCCAACATGTTTGCAGCTGCAAGCCGTGTGCTCAAGGGTTACAACGATAACCTGGCTGCACGCTGTCTCAAACAGTCCAAGAGGCTACAGGAGGAGGCTACGAAACTGATGAGCCAGCGCGGAGCAGGAATGGGCCGACAGAATGGTCAAGGCTTCCAAGGAGGTCAGAGACCTCAAGGCGCTCAGGGTGGTCAGAGGCCTCAGGGTGGACAGAATGCCCAAGGCTTCCAGAACCAGAACTTTAACCGTGCCGGTAACGGTAACATGGCGACAAATCTTCAACTGTATATTGCAACGGGTGAGAAATCATACATTGACCAGTTTGTTGAGCAGATCTGGCCTGCACTTGACCGTAATGTAAACAACAGCATCCGTACAGCAATGGATGCAATACCTTATATGGATGCCGCTTATAAGGAGCGTCTGCGTCCATATGCCGAAAAGTATAAGGAGTATCTGGAGAGCGTGAGCGAAAACAATCCATACGGTGTGCCAATTGGCGAAGGTAACTGGGCCGGTAGCGGTGCTGTGGTAACTTACGGAACCACCGCGGCATTTGCTAATCTTTACTTCCCGGATATCATTGACAAGAAGTATGCGTATAATGCTGCCGCATTCATGTTCGGATGCCACCCGTACCACAACTATTCACTTGTGGCAGCTGTGGGTGCAGCCCGTCCGAAGCAGGTATTCTACGGCAATAACCGCGCTGATTTCTCATTCATACCCGGTAACGTGGCTCCCGGACTGCTGTTCCGCCGTCCCGACCACTTTGAGAACTTTGATGATTGGCCATTCCTGTGGGGCCAGAACGAGGGTACTATAGCCGGTAACACCAGCTACTACATCTTTGGTGAAGCATTCAAACAAATGGCAAAATGAGCAAAATGAGCCAAAGGGGTCAGACCCCAATGGCTCTTTTTGTTTGATATGTTACGCGTTTTGTTACGGGTTGTTCGGGGGTGTTACGCTTAATTGAAGTACATTTGCCGTAAACAAATACATAGTCCCGATGCAAGAAATCACATCTTTGCTTAATGAGTGCTCCTCGGCCTTCAGCCAGACCGAGGAGTATCGCATTCTAAAAACCTATCGTACACGCGACAACCGCCTCACGTTCGACGAGCGCTTTGCCATAAACAAAAGTATCGAGCGCGCGTACGCACCCGTGTTTGAACTTTTAAGGTCCGATGCCCCATCGCTGACCGAATCGGACCTGTTCTTCTGTGCGCTTACATTCCAGCATATAGAGACTGTAGCCATTGCCGAATGCCTGACCGTAACCAAGGATGCCATCCGTATGCGTAAGCTGCGTTTGCGTGAAAAACTACCCAATAAATGGTTCGACATATTGTTCCCCGAACAAAAGCGTAACAGTTCGGATAGTGTTACGTCACAGAATTGCCAGCCGCAGACAGCCCCCATAACTTTGCCCTCACAATCAACTAAAAACGCAAATGTTATGAAAGAAAAAATGTCATTCGGAAAAGCAGTTTCCACATGCTTCAGCAAGTTATTCACATTCGAGGGACGCGCACGCCGCTCAGAGTACTGGTACTTTTTCCTCTTTACCTCTATTATCAGTCTTACATATTTGACATTCGGATTCCTGTTCGATTCCATCATTGTTCCCACTCTTGGTTTAGATACTGATAATATGATCAAACTGACGGGACCGTTAATCAACAACACCGTATCGATAATAATATTTCTGCTTGGGCTGTCCGTCAATGTCCGCAGACTGCATGACATAGAGTGTAGCGGATGGCTGATTATACCTCTCAGTGTAATTCCGAATCTGTTAGCAATGTTGTATGACCGTTACTGGCCATCGACAGATGCATTGATTAAATCGGGAGATATAACTCCAGAGTCATTGCCGGCAATGTTCGGAGCCCTTCTGTTAATTCTTTTCTTCTTCATTGGAATTCTGGTCGTCAAGATCGTCCTGTTCTGCAAAGCCGGCACCGAAGGCCCCAACCAGTACGGTCCCGACCCCATCCGCGTCATCGAAAATGATACCAAAGGGGTCTGACCCCAATGGTACTGTTTTTCTAGAGCAGGAAGAAGAGTGCAACACCTATCATGCTGACCGTGACGCCCAGAATCTCTTTGAAGCGAATTTTCTGCTTATCAAAGACGGCGGCGGGGAAGAGTATCAGAACCGGAGTGAGCGCCATTAGAGTTGAGGCAATACCGGCATCCGTGTAACGCACTGCCATAAGTGAGAGTGATACTCCCACAACCGGACCGAACAGGCTCATGATGACTACGTAAAGCATTGCTTTGCGGTCACGTGCAGCCTGTTTGAGTTTTGGAAGGTCTTTGCTGATAGCCATAAGAAGAATGAATCCGATGCTTCCGAATATGGCGCGGATCATGGTCGATGCAAAAGGCAGCATGGTTTCCATCATCTGCGGAACCAGGGCGGGAAGCGCGGCGGAGTAGTGCTCCAAGCCGATTTTACTAAGAACAAGTCCCACGCCCTGGCCTGTTCCGGCTCCTATACCCAGCAGGATGCCTTTAAGCGGCAGCGTGAACTTGAAATAATGTTCTTTGTCGCGGCTTAGGATTGAGATGGCTATACCGCTCAATGTAACCAGCATCGCCAGCGCAGTACGCCATGAGAGTTGCTCACCCAGCAGCATCCATCCGGCCAGAGCAGCCATAGGCGGCGCAAGAGTCATAAAGAGTTGCCCGAATCTTGCTCCTATGGAAACGTAGCAGTTAAACAGGCACCAGTCGCCGAATACATAACCTACTATGGCCGATATTGCCAACCAGAACCATGTCTTTGAATCAGCATATATAGGGTATGGATGACCGATAGTAACCCAAAGGATTATTGCCAGAAGGAAGGTTGAGAGTGTGAGTCTGGCAACGTTGGCTGACATGGCACCGATACGGTGACTTGCTTTGTCGGAATAGATGGCGGTGACTGTCCAAAGTACCGCAACTACAAGTGAAATGATTTGGCCAATGTGGTTCATGAACTTTAAAGTTAAATGGGAACCAGCGGCTCCCATTTTCTGTCGGAATGAGGCGACTCGAACGCCCGACCCCTACGTCCCGAACGTAGTGCGCTACCAACTGCGCTACATTCCGATCCTTGCGTAATTGCGGTGCAAAGGTAATTGATTTTTTCTTGTTATGCACTTTTTTGTTCCCAAAAACTTGCCGGACTTAAAAAAGTGCGTATCTTTGCACCCGCATTTGAAACAAATGTTTCTGGTGTCATAGCTCAGTTGGTAGAGCAAAGGACTGAAAATCCTTGTGTCCCTGGTTCGATTCCCGGTGGCACCACAAAAAGAAGAGACGCAATCGCGTCTCTTTTCTTTTGCGTTGCCACCGGGAATCCCCTTCCTTTTTTTAATTTGCTTCGCAAATATGGCGGCCTCCGGCCGGTTGTGGCGTCTCTTTTATTAATTCAGGCGGAAGCTTACGGGGAGGCTGTACCTTACGCGCACTGGGCGTCCCATTTGACAACCGGGTTTCCAGTTGGGCATCTGTGAGACAACACGAACCGCCTCCTTGTCGAGTGACGGGTTGACGCTTTTTGCTACCTCAATATCCACGATAGAACCATCCTTGTTCACGACGAAGGTTACGATCACACGTCCCTGAATATTGTTTTCGCGGCATATTGCCGGATACTTGATATTATTGCGGAGATACTCCAATAGAGCGGCAATGCCGCCGGGGAACTCGGGCTGATCCTCAACAGCGACGAATATTTCATCGGGCTCGGGTTCCGGCTCCACTATTGCAAATTCATACTCTTTGGGATCAAACCACTCCTGATTGTCCTCAATTGAAGCCATAATATCATCGTCAACATCGGCTTCATCATCTACTATCTCAATGATTTCGGCCTTAGTTACGGCTGCAGGTGGAGGCGGAACGGTTTTCTTTTCGGGGAGCGTGATGGGAATCATGTCCTCGGGGACAAAACTGACTAAAGGATATGTGGCAGCTTTGACAACATCGTCTTTTTGAGTCCACTCCAGTGCCACAAACATTACAGAAAGACTTATTACAAGTCCAATCATAAGGGATGTACCCTTCTCTTTGCCTATATCGGCTCGGTTTGATTTCTTGGTTTCCATAATTCCTTCTTTTTTTTGTTTTCACTATCAAAACGACAGCAAAAATGCGATACGTCACGACAATCTGATAAAATGTCGTAATTAATTATTAAACAATGTAAAACGGCTTTGAGGCGTGTGCTGAAAAAAGAATGGACATTATTGTGTATATTTGCCATATACATTATTAGGGTTTATGAGATTAAAAGGGATTTCATTCGTAACATTGCTGGTTACTCTGTTTCTTTTGGGGTGTAATTCAAAGACAGCCAAGGTTTATTCGCCCGATAAGAATATATGCGTAAGCGTATCGGACAGTTTAATGACCATCAAGTATAATAAAAAGGTAGTCCAGACTGTAAGGATTGATATGAGCCCGCTGACGGGTGCAGGCAGAATTGTAGAGCCCGTTGAGAATAAGTACAGGATGGTGTCAGGTAAACGTAAGGAGTGCTCCAATGTCTTTAAGGTCATGTCTTGTGAATCAGGCAGGAAGTTCATGACCGTATGGGTTGCGAATGACGGTGTGGCGTTCCGTTTCGGTGAAGGTCAGGAACGCGTTTCGTATGTGATTCCTGATGGTGCCAAGCGCTGGCTGCAACGACAGAAGACTGATTATGAGGGATTCTACCCCGAGAGTACATCGGCAGTTAACGGCAAATACAATTATCCGGCACTTGTGGAATACGGAGATGGTGTGTTCGGGCTTATTACTGAGTCGGGTGTATTGCACGGGAACAGTTGCTCATATCTTACATGCAGCGGACAGGAATACACGGTAACTTACACTGACAGTGTTGATGCAGACACTCATCCGTGGAGAATACTGATGCTTGGATCGTTGGCTGATATTGTAGAATCCACACTTGTGACTGATATGGCCGACGTTTGCAGGATTCAGGATACTTCATGGATCAAGCCCGGTGTTTCATCGTGGATTTACTGGGCTTACAATCACAGTTCAAAGGATTTCCAGAAAGTCAGGGAGTACATTGACCTGGCGCATGACATGGGCTGGCCTTATAGCCTGATTGATTGGGAGTGGGATGAGATGGCTAACGGCGGTAATATAGACGATGCACTCGCGTACGCACGTGAGCGTGGCGTCAAGATAAATCTCTGGTACAACTCCGGAACATCGTGGGTAGGACATGGTGCTCCCGGACCGCAGGATCGCTTAAGAACTGCTGAGGCCCGTGAGCGTGAGATGACACGCCTTGAAGAGATGGGTGCAACCGGAATAAAGGTGGATTTTTTCCTGCCCGATAACCGCGAGATGGTGGACTACTATCTGGATATTCTGGAGGATGCGGCCAGGCATCATCTGTTGGTTGATTTCCACGGATGCACTATTCCGCGAGGTTGGAGCCGCACATGGCCCAACCTGATGTCGATGGAGGCGGTCTACGGTGCCGAATGGTATAACAACAACCGTCGTATGACCAATGCTGCAGCGGCACATAACGCAACATTGCCGTTTACGCGCAATGTAATAGGCCCTATGGATTATACACCTTGCACGTTCACAGACAGCCAGAATCCGCATATCACTACCGATTGCCATGAACTGGCTTTGCCCATTCTGTTTGAGTCCGGTCTGCAGCATATGGCTGACCGTCCGGAGGCGTATCTGGGTCTGCCGGAGCCTGTAAGGAATCTGCTGTCCGGTCTGCCTTCGGCGTGGGATGATACCCGCCTGCTGGCAGGATATCCGGGGCAAAGTGCGGTGATTGCACGCAGGTGTGGTGACACATGGTATATAGCGGGCATAAACGGAACAGAGAATGAGATTACTCTGGAACCGGATTATTCAAGAATAGGGCGGGATGTAGTGTTCTCAATGTTGATTACCGATAAGGGTGACAAGCCCGGCCTTGGGTTCAACATCCAGAACAACGTTCAAGCCGGTAAGCTGATGCTCCCGGCTCGCGGTGGTTTCGTAGCAATTTGTAGATAAAAGCACACAAAGGGGACTGTCCCTACTGTGTGCTTTTTATCAGGCAGATAATAAGGGTGACTATTCCGGCTATAAGGAGAACCGGCTCGGCAAACATGAAAAGCGGGCAGGTGCCCATTGTTAGCGTTACCATTGTCGATGAAAGAACGGTCAGCGTCAGGCACGATGCAAACACGTGGAGTCCGCAAAGGCGCAGGCCCTTTTCATCGGGCTTTAATTTGAAGATGTTGTTTGCCAGAGTGTATATGCCGTAAGTCACCAGGCAAAGCATAAGGCTGATTACCGGATAGAATATCAGTGTTGTCCTGGCCATGGAGCCGCTGGCATTGCCTGCCGGATCAAAGTGAGCCGGAAGCACATCGGGCAGAGCATTCCATCTTATCCATATCGCACACACGTTCACAATAACGATGATTACCGGAATCATCCAACCGTTCTTACGCCAGTTCATATTTTCAGTTTTTTATTCAGCACAAATATAATTATTTGCGTTCAAGTCCTAATAATAAAGGTTAAAATACTAAGAGTTTAGGACTTTTTCTCCTAAAACATTAGGATTTGGATTTTTTGGATGTTTTCTTTGTTGAAGTAATAACCGATTAATGGTCCAAAGCTTATGATTTACCTTGTTTTATCCGCTGTCACGCTTACGCTCCTGTATGGAGTTTACCGCTTGGTGCTGAGCCGAACTACTCTGCACAGATTCAACAGGACCATCCTGCTTTCTATACTTGTACTTTCTTTCATCCTGCCTGCTATCCGCATTGACGGGTTGTCTGCAATTGAGAACGGACCTCTTTTGCACGAAAATGATACAAAAGGGGTCAGGCCCCAATTGTACTCTTTTGAGTCTGGGGAGGCGTTTTCGATTGAAAATAATACAAAAGGGGACAGACCCCAATTGTACACATCCCAGGAGGTATCAGCTCCCGTTCAGAAGGCCGATGTCAAGACCAGAGTCACTATGGGTGTAAAAGTGGTGGAGACGTTGACTCAAATGGATTGGGTTTCAATCATCACCTATTTATATCTGGTGGGTCTTGTATTCTTCATTATTCGCCTTTTCATCGGCATAATCCGAGCAGAAACTCTATGCCGATTGGGCGGACACAAACTCTCTGACGGGTCTCGTCTGGTAGTTTGCGACGGTGATTTCCAGCCTACAAGCTGGCTGAATACAATCATCATAAGCCGCAAGGATTTTGAGTCCGAAAGTGCCGAAATGATTATAGAACATGAGCAGGCGCATATCCGTAACCTCCATTCGATAGATGTGCTGCTGGCTCAGTTGGTGTGCGCATTGCAGTGGTTCAACCCCGTAGCGTGGGCTTTAAAGCGTAGTCTGCAGGAGGTTCACGAGTATGAGGCCGATGCTGCCGTGCTGGCTGATGGAGAGAACGAGCGCCGGTACCAGATATGCTTGGTCCAGGCCGCATTGGGTGGAAGGATAGGGTTCGTGACCAGCAATTTTGCCGATTGTTCAACCAAAAAACGTATAAAGATGATGAAACGCAATCAATCTTCTCCTTTTGCTTGCCTGCGTGCACTGTTGTTGTTGCCTGTAGTGGCGGTTATGATCGTGCTTGCATCGGCCTGTAAGCCTAAGGCCAGTCAGGATTCCAATGTAGACGCTGAGTTGGAGTCTACGAGTGAAACTTCAATCCAGTCTATTGTCCAACTTGAACCGCTGGATACGGCATTCTCCGATGACAAGATCATTTTGATCAATTTGCCTGGCAAGACTGTTCCGCCTCCACCTGGCGCTTCGGAGTATAAGACCGAGTATAACGTCAATTTTGAGACCGACAAGTGGGTAAGGATAACGATAGACAGGAAAAACGATATCACTATGATTGCCCATAACGTGACTCGTATTCTTAATTCCGCACAGGATATAGTTCCTACACTTGAGGGTTTGAAAGTAGCTGTAGAAAGGGATAGTATTGATGTGGAAATAAAGGCCAACAATACAATTATTCTCAGGATTCCCGAGATAACGAAATCATTTGGTACACCCGTTGAACTTAAGAGAGAACTCAAGAGGCTGTATCCCGATACCGGCGAAGCTGTTTATTGGATGGTTACATTCGATTTGCGCTGCTCCACTCGCGTTGAAAATGAAGTAAATGATATCTTTAAGGAGGAGCCGTTCACAGACAAAAATAAGGTCAGAATAGTAAGTTCAACCAGAATTTATCCGCCTATGCCCACCCGCCAGGATTCCATCAGACAGATTCTTTTGGGCAGATATGGAAGCGGTGCGGACAGATCCCGCCATGTCAAGGACATGAAATGGTATAACGAGAACAAGGACAAGGAGGAGTTCTTCCGCATGGGATTCCGTAACGGACAGATATACGTGGGCAAGGGTAATGACCCTTCGAATATGAAGCCGATAGAGTTTGACCAGCTGGTTCCTTACTTCAGGGAGAACTGTCCCGGCGGCGATGAAAGAAAAGCAATCGTACTGTTTGAGATCAATCAGGACGGAACGGTATCGGTAGCATATATGGATAAGGTTCTTGAAAAGATGGAGAATTGGATTACCACCCTGACCCGCAGGATATGGGTCAGCGACAAACCCGTAAGAGACAATTTAGTTTATATCATCGATTGACATTTTTACTAATGACTATGAAAGCCTTATCAGAAAGAGAACAGGAGGTGATGAACATCATCTGGGATATGCGTAACTGTTGCGTGGAGGATGTAGTTGGCCGCTTGCCTGATGATCCCAAACCCGCATATACCACGGTCCAGACGTTCATGCGTATCCTGGAGCAGAAAGAGTTCCTGGCGCATAAGCGTGAGGGCAAGAAACATATCTTCTATCCGCTTGTAGAGAAGCCGGAATATACCAGGTGGTCGCTCAAGCATATGAAGGACAACCTCTTTGGAGGATCGGCAAAATCGCTCCTGAACACTTTTATCCGCGATACAGAACTCTCGCAGTCCGATATCAGCGACCTTATGTCGCTCTTGGATGAGTTGAAAAAGTGAAAAAGAGCGCCAAAGGGGTCAGACCCCTTTGGCACCTTTTGCTTGTTTTTGCATATTCTTGGAAAATTAATGAACAATGTCGGTTTTTTGAAGTACATTTGCTCCTTACTAAGAGCAGATAAGATATGACAATGAATATAAAGCCGGCAGAGGGTAAGCTTGGAGTGCTTTGCGTAGGACTTGGTGCGGTTTCGACAACTCTTATTACCGGTACTCTTATGGTCCGTAAGGGGCTTGCCAATCCCGTAGGTTCATTCACCCAGTTGGGCAAGATGCGCGTGGGACGCGGCGAAAAGAAGCAGTATAAGCATGTAGGCGATATTGTTCCGATGACCGATCTTAAGGATGTGGTTTTCGGTGCATGGGATGTGTTCACTGACAATGCATACGAGAGCGCACTTTACTGCCAGGTACTCAAGAAGGAAGATATCGAGCCGGTACGTGACGAGCTGGAGCGTATCAAGCCCATGAAAGCATGCTTTGATGCTGATTTCGCCAAGAATCTGGTTGACCCTTCATTCGGACGCGTGCCGGATCCGCTGTGGGCAATGCCTACTGACACCCGTTGGAACTACGCCCAGAATCTGCGTAAGGACATACAGAACTTCAAGAAGGAAAACGGCTGTGATCGCGTAATCGTTTTCTGGATTGCCAGCACGGAATCATATACCCCGCGTAACGAACAGGTTCACGGAACACTGGCAGGTCTTGAGGCCGCAATGAAGGCCGATGACCGCAAGCATCTGCCCCCAAGCATGATGTATGCATATGCAGCACTGATGGAGGGCTGTCCGTTCATTATGGGTGCTCCCAATGTATGCGTTGATATTCCGGCATTCTTTGAACTCTCCAAGAAGCAGGGCCTTCCTATAGTAGGTAAGGACTTCAAGAGTGGCCAGACCATGATGAAGAGCGCTATGGCTCCCATATTCCGCACTCGTCTGCTGGGCGTTGAGGGCTGGTTCTCAACCAATATCCTGGGTAACCGCGACGGCCAAGTCATAGAGCATCCTGATAATTTTGAGACCAAGCGCATCAGTAAAGCTTCATCAATAGAGTGGATTCTTGAGCAGGACGAATATCCCGAACTTTATACCGATATATATCATAAGGTAAAGATCAACTACTATCCCCCGCGTAAGGACAACAAGGAGAGTTGGGACAACATCGACATATTCGGCTGGATGAACTATCCCATGCAGATAAAGGTCAATTTCCTTTGTCGTGATTCCATTCTTGCAGCTCCTATTTGTCTGGATCTGATGCTCTTTACCGATCTGGCTCTCAGAGCCGGTCTGAGCGGTGTGCAGGAATGGCTCTCGTTCTATGTCAAGAAGCCTATGACATATGATGACGAGCGTCCGGTTCACGACCTGTTCCAGCAGTTTGCAATGCTCAAGAACCAGATACGTCTGCTTGGCGGATACGAGGCAGATCAGGAACTGGATTGATTGGTATATACATTATGCAATATAGGGAGGCGGCTCAGGTAGCTGTCTCCTTTATTTTTAATGATTTTTGCATAATTATTTCCCTAATAAATGCATAATGAATAATATTTATTCCTAATTTTGCACCCGAAACGAGAATATTTATGCAATATGAAGAATAAGAACAATCGTTTGGAAGAAATCAGGCTCATAATATCTGAGCAGGATATCAAGAATCAGGACCAGTTGCTTCAGGTTCTGAACTCCAAGGGTTACTCAGTGACCCAGGCCACTCTGTCACGGGACCTCAAGAAGATGAAGATCTCGAAGGTTGCCAACACTTACGGCGATTATCTGTATGTGCTGCCTAATCATGCTATCCTGCAGAAAAAAAGCGGTTCATCCGAAGAGACTGTGATGAATCAGCCGCGTTACGGATTCGTATCGCTGAATTTCTCCGGAAACATGGCAGTCATCAAGACCAAGCCCGGATATGCAAGCAGTCTGGCATACGATGTCGATAACCACAACCTGCCCGGTGTGTTGGGTACGATAGCAGGTGACGATACCTTGCTTATAGTACTTGCCGAGGGTGCAAACCGCATGGAGATAAAACGTTTGCTCGAACCAATCATAATATCACTATAAAGAACGTCAAAAACTAACGGTCTAAAATGAAAGACAATATTGAGGTAGTGGTTGCCGATGAGTCACACGAGAAATACGTGGATACGATTCTGGAAACCATATCTGAAGCTGCAAAAGTGCGTGGAACAGGTATAGCCAAGCGTACCCACGAATATTTACTCAACAAGATGCGCGAGGCCAAGGCGGTCATAGCGTTGGATGGTGACAAATTTGCCGGATTCAGCTATATCGAGACCTGGCAGGACAAGAAATACGTGACCACTTCGGGTCTGATTGTTCACCCTGACTATCGTGGACGCGGACTTGCCAAGCGTATCAAGGACATGACATTCACACTGGCCCGTATCCGTTGGCCGCACGCCAAAATATTCTCGCTTACAAGCGGTGCTGCGGTAATGGCAATGAACACACAGCTGGGTTACAAGCCCGTTACATTTGCCGACCTGACCCAGGATGAAGCTTTCTGGAAGGGCTGCGAGGGTTGCGTGAATGTAGATATTCTGCACCGTACCGAGCGCAAGTACTGCATCTGCACCGGCATGCTGTATGACCCCGAGGAGTATCTGCCTGCCAAGATATCGGACGAAGTGCTCCAAAGAATTAAGGAAATTGAAAGTAATAAATAATAAGATGGGAAAGAAAAAAGTTGTAGTTGCTTTTTCGGGTGGTCTGGATACAAGTTACAATGTAATGTACCTGACCAAGGAGATGGGTTATGAGGTTTATGCCGCATGCGCCAATACCGGCGGATTCAGCCCCGAGCAGCTCAAGAAGAATGAGGAGAACGCCTACAAGCTGGGCGCTGTAAAATACGTGACATTGGACGTGACTCAGGAGTATTACGAGAAGTCACTCAAATATATGGTTTTCGGCAATGTTCTGCGTAACAATTGCTACCCCATATCCGTCTCTTCGGAGAGAATATTCCAGGCGCTGGCAATTGCTAAGTACGCCAATGAGATTGGGGCCGATGCAATAGCACACGGATCAACCGGTGCCGGAAACGACCAGATACGTTTTGATATGACATTCCTGGTAAAGGCTCCCGGTGTGGAGATCATAACCCTTACCCGCGACCGTAACCTGAGCCGCAAGGAGGAGATTGACTACCTGAACGCCAATGGTTTCAGTGCCGATTTCACCAAACTCAAGTACTCATACAACGTAGGTATCTGGGGTACATCAATCTGCGGTGGTGAGATTCTGGACAGCAAGCAGGGCCTGCCCGAGAGCGCTTACCTGAAGCATCCCACCAAGGATGGATCGGAGATTCTGAGTCTGGGCTTTGAGAAGGGTGAGCTGGTAGCCGTAAACGGCAAGAAGTTCAGTGACCGCATCAAGGCAATCCAGGAGGTTGAGAAGATTGGTGCCGCATATGCAATAGGCCGTGACTGCCACGTTGGTGATACCATCATCGGCATCAAGGGTCGCGTGGGCTTTGAGGCTGCCGCCCCGATGCTTATCATCGGCGCACACCGTTTCCTCGAGAAGTACACCCTGTCCAAGTGGCAGCAGTACTGGAAGGATCAGGTGGCCAACTGGTATGGAATGTTCCTGCATGAGTCACAGTATCTGGAGCCTGTTATGCCCGATATTGAGGCAATGCTGGCCAGCTCGCAGCGTAACGTGAACGGAACCGTAACCTTGGAACTCCGTCCCTACAGCTTCCAGACCGTAGGCTGCGATACTCCCGATGACCTGGTACACAACAAGCTGGGTGAGTACGGCGAGGGTGCAAAGGCCTGGACCGCCGATGACGCCAAGGGATTCATCAAGATCACATCGACTCCGCTACGTGCATATTATAGCGTGCATCCGGATGAGGAAAGATAAAAATGAGTATATTTAGCCTTGTTTACTAACAATTCAATTTTTAGAACTATGTCAGAAAAGAAACTTCAGAGATCAAGAACCGACAAGAAGATTTTCGGTGTTTGCGGCGGTTTGGCCAAGTATTTTGATGTTGACGTAACAGTAATCCGTATCCTTTTCCTGATAGCTCTTCTCTGCGTTGGAGGTGGCCTGATAGCCTACCTTATCTGCGCATTGGTAATGCCTGAGGAGAAATGATAAAAGTAGGTATAATAGGTGGTGCCGGTTACACGGCAGGTGAGCTTATCCGTATTCTGCTTGGACATCCGGATGCAGAGATTGTGTTCGTGAACAGTACTAGCAATGCGGGCAACAAACTTAGTGCCGTGCATGAGGGTCTGATAGGTGAGACCGATATGACTTTCACCGATCAGTTGCCCTTGGATACCATCGATGTGCTGTTCTTCTGCACCGCTCACGGCGACACCCGCAAGTTCATGGAGGCTAACACCCTGCCCGAAGGGCTCAAGGTGATAGACCTCTCCATGGATTACCGCCTGGAAGCCGAGGACAATCCTTTCATTTACGGTTTGCCCGAGCTTAACCGTCGTGCCATTTGCAAAAGTCAGTATGTTGCCAATCCCGGTTGTTTTGCCACAGCCATTCAGCTGGCACTGCTGCCGCTGGCCCGTAACCTGATGCTCAACGATGACATTTACGTGAATGCCATCACCGGCAGTACGGGAGCAGGTGTAAAGCCGGGTGCAACCACACACTTCAGCTGGCGCAACAACAACATAAGCATATATAAGCCGTTCACTCACCAGCATCTGCCCGAGATCATACAGTCCATCAAGCATCTGCAGAGCAGCTTCAACTCGGATATCAACTTCATTCCATATCGCGGTGACTTTACCCGTGGCATATTCGCTACCGTAATCGTAAAGAACGCTGTGGATATTGAGGAACTCTACAAGATATACCGCGAGTATTACGAGGCCGATTCGTTCGTACATGTGGTTGAGGAGCAGATTGACCTTAAACAGGTGGTCAACACCAACAAGTGCCTTATCCATCTGGAGAAGCATGATGACAAGCTGCTTGTGGTATCGTGCATAGACAACCTGCTCAAAGGCGCGAGTGGCACGGCTGTCCACAACATGAATTTGCTGTTTAATTTGAAGGAGACAACAGGATTGATCCTGAAGTCTTCAGGTTTCTAATACTTTTTTTAATGAATCTTTTTCCAGTATACAGCCTGTTCCCTGTGAATATCGTGAAGGGACAGGGTCAGAAAGTGTGGGATGACAAAGGCCAGGAGTATCTGGACCTTTACGGCGGTCATGCAGTAATCAGCATCGGCCATGCACATCCGCATTACGTGGAGGCAGTAAGTCGTCAGGTAGCCACACTCGGTTTTTATTCCAATTCCGTGATCAACCGTCTGCAGGAGCAGCTGGCCAATCAGCTGGGCCGCGTATCGGGTTATGAGGATTACAGCCTCTTCCTGATAAACAGCGGCGCCGAGGCAAACGAGAACGCCCTCAAGCTGGCGTCGTTCCATACCGGCCGAAGCCGCATCCTGTCACTTAAGAAAGCATTCCACGGCCGTACATCACTGGCCGTCGAGGTTACCGATAATCCCAAGATCATTGCTCCCGTCAATGCCTGCGGACACGTTACCTATCTGCCCTGGGGCGATCTTGAGGCTGCAAAGGCCGAGCTTGCCAAAGGCGATGTGGCAGCCCTCATCATTGAAGGCATTCAGGGTGTGGGCGGAATACAGGTTCCTACCGATGAATATATGCGCGGAATCCGCGAGGCCTGCACCGCAAACGGAACAGTGCTGATCCTGGATGAGATACAGTGCGGTTACGGCCGCAGCGGCAAGTTCTTTGCCCATCAGTATAACGGCATCAAGCCTGACCTGATTTCCGTAGCAAAGGGTATAGCCAACGGACTTCCCTGCGGAGGTCTACTTATCAGCCCCATGTTCCAGCCCGTCATCGGACAACTTGGAACAACATTCGGAGGTAACCATCTGGCATGTGCCGCCGCAATGGCAGTGCTTGACGTCATGGAGCAGGAGCATCTTGTGGAGAATGCCGCCAGCGTAGGTTCATACCTGCTGGAGCAGCTCAAGCAGATTCCCGGACCCAAAGAAGTTCGCGGTCGCGGCCTCATGATAGGAATGGAGTTCGACCAGCCCATCAAGGAAATCCGCCAGCGTCTCCTCTTTGAAGAGCACATCTTCACCGGCGTCAGCGGCACAAATGTAATCCGCTTGCTTCCTCCTTTGTGTATAACAAAGCAGGATGCCGACCGCTTCCTTGAATCCTACTCCAAAGTGCTGAAGTAAGAGCGAAGCGAAGTTTCAGAGACTATATCCCCTTCTGTTCCGCTTATTTCCTTGAATCGGTACCCCAGAGCATCTTGGCGCGGAGGGTGGCAAAGAAGTCACCCTTGGCGGGTTTGATGACGCTGATGCGGAAGGGGGCGCGGCTGATTTCGATAGCGGTGTGTTCGGGACAGCTGAAACTGTTGCCGTCGATTGATACCAGGAAGCTGTGGCTGCGGCTGGTTACGTCCAGGCGGATGGTCTCATCGGCCGGGAGGACTAGCGGACGCATGGTCAGGCTGTGCGGAGCAACCGGGGTGAGGCAAATCACATTGGTGCCCGGAGCTATAATGGGACCACCTACGCTCAGTGAGTATGCAGTTGAGCCGGTAGGCGTGGCAACTACGAGTCCATCGGCCTGATAGGTAATCATGGGGGTACCGCCAACGCTGGTGGCAACCTGAATCATTGATGAAATATCGTGCTTTAGGATAGCTATGTCGTTGAGGGCGTAGGGTGTGTGGCCTGCAGGCATTCCTTCCATCTTTACCTGAAGCAGGTTGCGCTCCTCAAGGGTGCAGTCGCCGTTATGTATGCGGGTAATGGCGTCGGTAATGCGGTCTGTGGTGATATCGGCAAGGAAGCCCAGGCGGCCGGTGTTGATACCAACCATCGGGATGCCCTTGCTGCCCACACGGGTAGCGGTGCGCAGGAAAGTGCCGTCGCCTCCAACGCTGATAACTGCATCGGCTGTAAAATCCGTGCCGTCAAAAAGAGTGTCAAAGGGAATCTCCAGTCCCATGGTGCGGGTCAGGAACTCGTAGTAGGGGCGGTCAACCGATATCGCGTCACCCAATGAGCGCAACAGGTTAAAGAACTGCTGCTCATGGCCGCAGAACTTGTCGCGTGATGTATTTCCGAATATTGCGAATCTCATAACACCTTTCTTTATTTTTAAGCACGTAAGATAGGAATTATTCCTATCTTTGCTGATTGGAGCATGCAGGAAAGAATGCTCCCGGCAAAGATAGTTCATTTTATTAAACTGAAGGGTCTTATGACGAGATTAAGTGTAAATATCAACAAGATAGCTACCATACGTAATGCACGCGGAGGCAACAACCCCGATGTGGTCAAGGTTGCTCTTGACTGCGAGAGGTTCGGGGCCGACGGCATTACCGTGCATCCCAGACCGGATGAAAGACACATACGCCGTCAGGATGTCTATGACCTTAAGAAGGTATTGACTACCGAGTTCAATATCGAGGGTTATCCCGCTCCCGATTTCATTGAACTGGTATGCAAGATCAAGCCCGCACAGGTTACACTGGTACCTGACAGTCCTGATCAGATAACATCAAATCATGGTTGGGACACACTGAACAACCAGGCTTTTCTGACCGATGTGGTATCGGAGTTCAAGAGTAACGGAATAAGGGCATCGGTATTTGTCGATGCAAATCCCCTGATGGTTGAGATGGCTGCCAAGGCGGGTGCCGATCGCGTGGAGCTCTATACTGAGCCGTATGCGACCAACTACGTGGAACTGGACCCTGAGACTGCCGTCAAGCCGTTTGTGATAGCCGCCAAGAAGGCTCGTGAGTGCGGTATGGGTCTGAATGCGGGGCATGATCTGAGTTTGGTGAATCTAAGATTCCTCAAGGAGCAGATTCCATGGTTGGATGAGGTATCGATAGGTCATGCGTTGGTATGTGATGCGCTCTATCTGGGGCTTGAGAAGACAATAAACGAGTACAAAAATTGCATTAAATAATATGTTCCTACAATCTACTATTGCACAGACATTAGGTGATACAGCGGCTCAGAGTCCTGTTGTAGCACAGTTGGCAGAAGAGACTGCCGATAAGATGAATCTTTTTGATATGGCGCTCAAGGGAGGCTGGATAATGCTGATCCTGCTGTTGCTGTCAATCGTCTGCTTTTACATCTTCTTTAACCGCATTGCAGTTTATCGCAAGGCTGCCATTAACGATCCGCACTTTATGGATCGTATCAAGGACTACATGAGGAGTGGTGAGAACAAGTCGGCTGTAATATTCTGCCAGGCTACCGCATCACCTTTGAGCCGTATCGTGGAGAAGGGAATCAGTCTGGCCGACCACGATACCAAGGATATACAGCTGGGAATGGAGAACGCAGCAAACGTTGAAATTGCCAAGTTGGAGAAGGGTCTGAAGGGACTTTCAACCATTGCCAGTGCAGCCCCGATGATAGGTTTCCTTGGAACGGTTATCGGTATGGTCCGCGCATTCTGGGAGATGGCCAACGCAGGAAACAACATTGACGTATCTCTGCTTTCAAGCGGTATATACGAGGCTATGATCACCACCGTAGGCGGTCTGATTGTAGGTATCATTGCACTGTTCGCCTACAACTACCTTGTAGCTCGCGTTGACAGCATTGCCAACGAGATGGAGTCATTCATTCAGGATTTCACCGTTAATCTGGGAAAGTGATATGCTGAAGAGACGCAATAATGTATCGCCGCAGTTCAGTATGTCGTCAATGACCGACATCATTTTCCTGCTGCTGATATTCTTTATGATTACATCCACGATGGTGTCGCCTAACGCCATCAAGGTGTTGCTGCCGCAGAGTTCGCAGCAGACATCGGCCAAACCGCTTACCCGCGTGATCATTGACCGAGACCTTAACTACTATACGGCATTTGGCAATGATGATGAGATGCCGATAGTCTTTGAGGAGTTGACCGATTTCCTGATAGATTGTTCGCAGAAGGAGCCAGAGATGTACGTAGCTCTTTATGCCGATGAGTCCGTACCCTACAAGGAGATTGTCAAGGTACTTAACATAGCTAATGAGAATCAATTCAAGGTTGTTCTGGCAACGCGTCGTCCTGACCGCAAATAATATCCGATGAAAAGGGAGAAATTTGACATATTCTCTGTTTTGTGGACCCTGCTCGTTCATATCTGTGTGATAGGACTGCTGTTCCTGTTGCATCTGACTAAGCCTGTTGCGCAGGCCGAGAGCGGCGTACCTGTGATGCTGGGCAATATGGGCAACCTTGATACTGACTATGAGTTTACCGAGGTCAACTCAATGCCAGCTCCGGCACCGGCAAAAGTTCCTGTTCCCAAAGCTCCTCAGGCCGATCCTGTAGTTACGCAGAATCTGGAGGAAACTGTGGCCGTAGAGAGCGGTGAAAAGGAGAAACAGGTCAAGCCCGTTGATACTCCAAGGCAACCCACTCCCGAGGAGATACGCGCCGAGCAGGAACGTCAGGCTGCCGAGCAGGCCCAGAACCTTATGGCTAATGCTTTCGGCAAGAGTAGCTCAATGCAGGCCAGTGCCCCCACTGAAAACAACAGTGATGTACAGGGTACTCCGGGCTCAACAGAAGGTAATGCGGCTCAGGGTAAACCCACCGGAGTAGGCAGTTACGGCACCTGGGATCTTGGAGGTCGTGACATGCTGGGTGAATTGCCCCGTCCTACGTACAGCATACAGGAGGAGGGCCGTGTCGTGGTAACCATCATTGTCGATCCCGAGGGTAACGTCATTGACACCAGAATAAACAATCGCACCAATACTACCAATCTGCAATTGCGTCAGGCTGCAGAGCAGGCTGCAAGGCGTACCAAGTTCAACGCGATTGGAGGTGAGAACAACCAAACCGGAACAATCACCTACTACTTCAAACTGAAATAATTTTCAATTCTCAATTCTCAATTCGAATGGTTTACATTTTCCTAGCCGAAGGTTTCGAGGCAATAGAAGCAATCACCCCGCTGGATATGCTTATCCGCGCAGGAATCGAGGTGAATACAATATCAATATCCGATGAGTTTCTGGTCAAGAGCAGTCAGGGAATCCCTGTTCAGGCCGATGACCTGTTCGAGAATACTGATTTCAGCGATGCCGAGATGCTGATTCTGCCGGGAGGACAGCCCGGTGCAACCAATCTTGGCAAGCACAAGGGTTTGGAGGCTATTCTTAAGTTTGCAAACGAGCATAATATTACCATTGCTGCCATCTGTGCCGCTCCCACGGTATTGGGTAAGCACGGACTTCTGCAGGGCAAGAAAGCCACCTGCTATCCCGGTTGTGAAGGAATGCTCAAGGGAGCCCAGTGTACTGAATCATTCGTTGAGAAGGACGGAAACCTTATTACCGCCTGTGGTCCTGCTGCAGCAGTAGAATTTGCAAAGGCTATCATCAGCCTGCTACGTGGAGACGAGGTTGTAGCCTCGGTTTGTGACAAGATGATGTTCGGGCGTGCCTGATGCTTGACCTTGATCAGCGTGACGTCAAGTATCTGACCGGCGTAGGTCCGGCAAGAGCTGCCCTGCTGAAAGGTGAGCTCCGGATAAGCACGCTGCAGGATCTGCTTTACTATTTTCCTTACAAATACATTGACCGTAGCCGTATCTTCCAGATCAGGGAGGTTGACGGCACGATGCCCTATATTCAGCTCAAAGGTAAGATACTGAGCTTTGAGCAGATAGGTGAGGGCCGACGCCAGCGCCTGGTCGCCCATTTCAGCGATGGTACCGGGGTAGCCGACCTGGTGTGGTTCAGCGGAATAAAATATACACTTGACCGTTATCGTCCCGGAGTGGAATATGTGGTTTTCGGTAAGCCCACCATATTTGGCGGCAGGGTCAATGTGGCTCATCCCGAGATTGATGTCGAAGCCAATATCAATCTGCAGGAGATGGGAATGCAGCCCTACTACAACACCACCGAGAAGATGAAGAAGGCCGGGCTCAACTCGACCGCCATCCGTAAGTTGGTTAACAATCTGATGTCTCTTATTGTGGAGCCTCTGCCTGAGACTCTGCCCGACTGGCTGCGTGAAAAAGAGCACCTGATGCCGTTGACCGATGCCCTTAAAGTGGTGCATAATCCGCGAACACCATTGGAATTAAGGCTTGCACAACTCCGCATTAAGTTTGAAGAGCTTTTCTACATACAACTTAATCTGGCCCGTTTTGCAAGTGACCGCCAGCGCAGGTTCAAGGGATTTGTGTTCAGTAAGGTAGGTGAGCACTTCAACCGCTTTTACAATGAGAAACTGCCCTTCAGCCTGACCGGAGCACAGAAAAGGGTTATCCGTGAGATACGCAACGATATGGGTAGCGGCCGCCAGATGAACCGCCTGCTGCAGGGCGATGTGGGCAGCGGCAAGACTATGGTTGCACTTATGACCAGCCTGATTGCCATAGACAACGGATACCAGGCTTGCATAATGGCTCCAACAGAGATACTTTCCGAGCAGCATTTTGCAAATATCTGCCGTTTCATCGATGGATTGGGCCTGCGTGCCGAGCTGCTTACCGGTAGCATAAAGGGCAAACGCCGTGAAGCCATACTCAAAGGACTCAAGGACGGAAGCGTCAATATACTGGTTAGTACTCATGCCGTTTTGGAGGATCCTGTTGAGTTAAACCGTCTGGGATTTGTGGTAATTGATGAACAGCACCGTTTTGGTGTAGCGCAAAGGGCCAGACTGTGGAGCAAGAGCAACATGCCGCCTCACGTATTGGTTATGACCGCAACACCCATACCGCGAACATTGGCAATGACCCTATACGGAGATCTGGATGTATCGATAATAGATGAGCTGCCTCCAGGCCGCAAGCCCATACAGACCGAGCATTATTACGACGGCAACCATAAATCGGTCTATGCATTCCTGGATCGCGAGCTAAAAAAGGGCCGACAGGCCTACATCGTATATCCGTTGATTGAGGAGAGTGAGAAGATTGATCTCAAGAACCTTGAGGAGGGTTATCTGACCATATGCGACAGGTTCCAGGGATATGGTGTAAGTAAAGTTCACGGTAGGATGAAACCTGCCGAGAAGGATGCCGAGATGCAGCGTTTCAAGAATAACGAGACGCAGATAATGGTGGCTACCACCGTGATAGAGGTGGGAGTGGACGTACCCAACGCCAGTATTATGGTGATAGAGAATGCCAACAGGTTCGGACTCTCGCAGCTGCATCAGTTGCGCGGACGAGTGGGCCGCGGTGCTGACCAGTCTTATTGCATGCTGGTTACCCCATACCAGTTGAGTGAAGATACCCGCAAGCGCATTGAGATAATGACGGCCACATGCGACGGGTTCGAGATAGCCGAAGCTGACCTGAAACTTCGTGGGCCCGGTGACCTGGAGGGAACGCAGCAGAGCGGAATGGCGTTTGACCTGCATATGGCCAATCTGGCCCGTGACGGAGCCCTGATTGAGCACGTCCGCGAGATAGCCAAGGATATCGTTGCCGAAGATCCGGAGCTGTCGCGTCCCGAGAACCAGCTGATGGGTCGTATGCTGCGCCGTCTCAAGAAAAGTGAGTATGACTGGTCTTCAATTTCATAGAAATTGACTAACTTCGCAGTCCAAAACATAAAGATGTAGATGAGGCCTGTTTGCAGGATACTGACGTTGATGTCGGCAATGTTTTTAGGGATGGTCAAGTCCACCGCCCAGGATGCAATGCCGGCTCGTGTTATACCTGTACAGCCTATGGCGAGTGTAGCGATGCCCGCACATCTGAATCCCGGAACGGCGATTGATCTGGAGAATCCGGCATCATATCTCTACCCGGAGTGGAGCAATGATTATGTGAACAGGTATGAGAACGTTACTTTGCCCGATTCGGTGATCATCTCTATGAAAGGATACTGCATGCCTACCGACAGCACGTTCATCACAGACAAGTTCGGATACCGTCCTCGTCGCGGCAAGCAGCATTTGGGTTTGGACATAAGGATCAAGACAGGTGATACCATACGTTCCGCATTTGACGGCAAAGTGCGCATATCACGTTATGAGCGTCGCGGATACGGACACTATCTGGTGATACGCCATCCCAACGGACTGGAGACTGTTTATGGCCATCTGTCCAAGAAGCTGGTTAACGAGAATGATATCGTTCATGCCGGTGATCCGATAGGACTGGGTGGCAGTACGGGACGCTCCACGGGTCCGCATCTGCATTTTGAGACGAGGATTCTGGGGAATGCCATCAACCCCGCCTATATGTTTGATTTCCCGCATCAGCGGGCTGTGACAGATTATTATGTTTATCAGAAGAATACCCGTGCGGTCTTTTACAAGGTCAAGAGCGGGGATACTCTGAGCGGAATAGCATTAAAGAACGAGACCTCGGTGTCAAATATCTGCAAGTTGAACGGAATTACAAGCAAAACCGTCATCAAGCCGGGACAGACGCTGAGAGTACAATGACAGGACTGATATGAGTGACAGGAAAGTGAAAAAGACTCCCGATACCAACAAGGAGTTTGAGGAGGTGATAGGGATGTGCCGCAGTTTGTATCTCAAGAAATTACAGGATTACGGTGCATCGTGGCGTATCATGCGTCCGGAGTCGTTGACCGACCAGATTTTCATCAAGGCCAAGCGCATCCGCAGCATCGAGACAAAAGGTGTGTCACTTATTGACGAGGGAATAAAGTCCGAGTTGATAGGCATAGTGAACTACGGTATCATTGCCTTGATACAGCTGGAACATGGTTTCTCTGATACTGTCGACAAGGATGCCGATTGGGCGGCAAAAGAGTACGACAAGTATGCCAATGCAGCCCTGGAACTGATGAAAAAGAAGAATCACGATTACGATGAGGCTTGGCGCGGAATGCGCACATCGTCATATACGGATCTGATTCTGACCAAGATAAACCGCACCAAGGAGATTGAAAGCCATGATGGAAAGACGGTGGTATCGGAGGGTATTGACGCCAACTACATGGACATGATAAACTACGCGGTATTCGGACTGATTAAGATTGCCATTGAGGCTGACAAGTAACAGATGGGTGAGAAGGTAGTCAACAGTAACAGGTCACTCAGGGTGCTGGTGAACTTTTGCCGGATCGTGTTGGGTCTGACATTCATGTTCTCCGGTATAGTCAAGGCAATTGATCCTGTGGGAACACAGATCAAGCTGACCGACTATATGTATGCATTCGGCATGGGTGATTCCATACTTGGATCGACACTCCTTATTCTGGCTTGCATACTGGCGGGTTTTGAAATTCTGATTGGTGCATATCAGTTGCTGGGCGCATTCACAAGAGGAACAACAATCCTGACTCTGCTCATGATGTTGGCTTTTACGCCGCTTACCCTATACCTTGCCATAAAGAATCCGGTTCAGGACTGCGGCTGCTTTGGCGATGCCGTAGTGCTTACCAACTGGCAGACATTCTACAAGAACCTGTTCCTGCTGGCGCTTGCTGTATTTGTGCTTGTGGAGCGCAAACTTATAGTACCGTTTGTGACGGAGCGTCGTCAGTGGTGGATAACAGTATTGGTGGTAGCCATTTCGGTCAGATTCATGGTGATGAATATCACCGGACTGCCGGTGCTCGACTTCAGGCCTTATAAGGTTGGGACAGACTTGCGCAAGGCTATTCTGGAAGAAAGGAATCCCGAGTTCACGGATTTCTCGATTATGGACGATGATATGAATGACCTGACGCTGGATCTGCTGAACGACTCGAATTATACATTCCTGCTTGTATCGCCTTATGTGGAGGATGCAAGTGAGAGTGATATGGATTTGATAGATGATGTATTTGACTATTGTGCACATTGGGGATATAATATGATAGGGGTGACATCTTCGGGAAGCGAAGCCGTAAGGCAGTGGATCGAGAATTCGGGTGCCGAGTTCGGATTCGCGTTCTGCGACGAGATACCATTACAGACAATGGTACGCTCAAACCCGGGACTCATGCTGATTAAGGACGGCGTCCTGATTAACAAATGGAGTCACTCGCATATTCCTTCCGATGAGGAACTGTCAGGACCGTTGGAGATGATAAGTGTAGGGCAGATTCCTGATAAGGATCCTATGAGTACCCCGTGGGCTGTGGCATTGCTGTTTATTTTGCCGTTGCTCATAATCGTGCTGATAGACAGAGCTAGAGAATTGTAATTGTAACACTTTAATACTTATTGAAATGAGAAAGAAAATTGTTGCCGGAAACTGGAAGATGAACAAGACTCTCCAGGAAGGTATTGCTCTTGCTGAAGAGCTGAATCAGGTGTTGGCTGCCGATAAACCCAACTGTGACGTTGTAATCGGCACACCGTTCATTCATCTTGCAAAGATCTCTGATATCATTGACCACAAGGTAATCGGTCTTTCAGCCGAGAACTGCGCCGACAAGGAGTCTGGTGCTTATACCGGTGAGGTATCGGCCGCTATGGTTAAGTCAACCGGTGCCGAGTATGTAATCCTGGGCCATTCAGAGCGTCGTGAGTACTATCACGAGACATACGATATCCTCAAGGAGAAGGTTCTGCTGGCACTTGCCAACGGTCTTAAGGTTATCTTCTGCATCGGCGAGTCACTTGATGAGCGCGAGAAGGGAATCCAGAACCAGATTGTAAAGGCTGAGTTGGAGGGTTCAGTATTCAACCTGTCAGCCGATGAGTTCAAGAACATCACCATCGCCTACGAGCCCATCTGGGCTATCGGTACCGGTAAGACCGCTACTGCCGATCAGGCTGAGGAGATACACGCTTACATCCGTTCAGTCATTGCCGACAAGTACGGAAAGCAGATTGCCGAGGATACCTCAATCCTCTACGGTGGCTCATGCAAGCCTTCAAACGCTGGTGAGCTTTTTGCAAAACCCGACATCGACGGTGGTCTTATCGGCGGCGCTTCACTGAAGGTTGCTGATTTCAAGGGCATCATCGACGCTTGGAAAAAGTAAGAATATGAAAAAGACAGGATTACTGTTATTCCTGCTTCTCTTTACGGCACTGGCCAGCGCTCAAACCACGCTGGTCCAGGTGCTGGAGAGGGATATGCCGGGAAAGGGTCAGATACGCATCGATCGTGATGAGCGTCTGGACAGCCTTATCGGTACGGTTTCGGAGGCTCAGTCAGGCACCAAGATCAAAGCCAAGGGATACCGTATTCAGGTCTTTGCGGGAAACAATACCCGTGCATCGAAGGAGAGGGCAAATGAGGTGGACCGTTACATACGTGCCAAGTACCCCGACCTGCCGGTGCATACCGAATTCAAAAACCCACGCTGGTTGTGTACCGTAGGTGATTTCCTCTATTATGAGGAGGCTTATGATACAATGCGCAAACTCAAGAAAGAGACCCCCTACAAGGGTATAATCATTTTACGCAATCAGGATATAACAATTCCGCTATGAGTTCACTGATTCCATATTCCGACGAAGAGTCCGAGAAGTTTTTGGCGCTTAAGAAGCACTACGAGGAGATACTCAAACTGATTGAGCCCGATGCCGGCCGCGAAGGTCTGGTACGTACTCCTCTGCGTGTGGCAAAAACACTTCTGGACTTCACGAGCGGGTATGAGATGGACCCTGCCGCCATCCTTAAATCGGCTATGTTCAAGGAGGATTACAGGCAGATGGTCATAGTAAAGGATATAGACTTCTATTCTCTTTGTGAGCATCACATGCTGCCGTTCTACGGCAAAGCTCACGTGGCATATATCCCCAATGGTTATATAACAGGACTTAGCAAGATTGCCCGTGTGGTCGATGTGTTCGCACGTCGTCTGCAGGTGCAGGAACGCATGACTTCACAAATCAAGGACTGCATTCAGGAGACGCTCCAACCGCTTGGCGTAATGGTGGTCATCGAGGCCAGCCATATGTGCATGCAGATGCGCGGTGTGGAGAAGCAGAACTCCGTTACAACCACATCTGATTTTACAGGCGCCTTCAACCAGGCAAAGACCCGCGAGGAATTCATGAACCTGATCGCTCCCCGCAAGTAAGTAAAAAGAGAGCAAAAGGGGTCAGGCCCCAATTGTACTATTTTTCAAAAATGATACAATTGGGGCCTGACCCCTTTTGTATCATTTTACACACATTAGTAGGGTAAGGTCCCTTGAAAATCAATGCGATTCCCGAAGCGGCTCTTCAGTTCTTTCTTCTGCTTGGCCGATACCTTGCCTTTAATGTACAGATGATCAATATCAAGATCATCCATCCAATCAGGTATCTCGACCTTATCGGTAAACTGTAGTTCCAGAAAACCATAGTGCTGGACGGTACGCAGTTCCTCGGGAACCTTGGAAACACGCAGGGTTAACCAATCAGCCTCCTTTTGGATCTTTTCCAGATTCTCTTCAGCTTCTGACCTTTTTACGGCCCAGCCCAGCTGGAATGATACGCAATTGTTCTCATCGGCCATATATCCGGCTATACCGCCTGAGAGTTCCAGAGGGATGATTGCAATGACCTGGCCGGTTGCGGGATCCACCTCAATGTATTTGACAGGGACCGATGCCATCTGTTTGGGCATCATGTCATAATTGTGCGGAACTGTGGCCGGTGTGGGTTTGCCGTCCTTGTCATACGGAAGGAACTTTAGGAACCACCCGTCAAGTTCGGTAGGTTCCTCTTCCGAACAAGCACCGCCACGCAGTTTATAGGTAGCATTCTTCATTACAATATCCTGCCAGAAAGCCTGATTGGGATTACCCTTTGCGGCCTCTACAAACTCCTCAAGTATGGGCTTCAACTCTTTTGCCCACTTGCCTGCACCCAGTTTCTGCAGCTGGGCAGTCTTGTCAACAATAGCCTGCCAATCATCTACGGTACCGGTAAGGGTTATTGAGGGGAATCCGCAGCCGGAATACATTATAATGAATTCAAAGAAAGACTTTGTGGTCTCCATCAGGACAATCTCCGATGCCATTCGCTCAACCGTGCCGGTGGTTGAGAAATCGGCCTTAATGAGTTTGGCCACATCATTCTTGGTGTTGGCGTCTATCTGTTCTGCAAAACCGTCAACAACTGCAGTCCAGTCAAAATCGGGATGATAGAGCGGATGGCTTGACTGAACAACCAGGTCCATCTTTCCGTCAAAATCCACCAGTTTGTCGCGGAATTTCTCGGGGTCGGCATTCACGTCATGAGAGAAAGCCTGGCTTATAAGCATCCAGATCACATCGGGCGAGAGCGATATGGGCCGATGATCGGCAAAGGCCCGGACCATTCCGGTAAAGAACGGAGAGTCTGGGCTTGATAACGGTTGTTCCCAGAAACTGGCGGCGATGTAGCTTCCTTCGGCTTGATAATATCTTTCATCACCCATTTTTTTTAATCTCTCGGCCTGTGACTTGCCGTTAAAGAACCCATCAATGGGTCCGGGTAGATTCTCATCGACCACAAACGTTATGCTACCCGGTTTCTGTTCCAGGATACGGGCCTTATCGGCACTGGCGGGAGCGACTGCAAACAACAGCAGCAATGTAAAGGAAAGGATTCGTCTCATAATTAAAATCGGTTGTATGTATCCTTATTATGTCCGAAAAGCGTCTTGTGTTAAACCTCCACTTTCTTAAAAAAGTACAATTGGGGTCAGGCCCCTTTTGTACTTCTTTCAAAAATGATACAAATGGGGCCTGACCCCTTTTGTATCATTTTGCACAGACTGGACGGATGGATTGACCCATAATGCGGAAAGTACTTTTCACTGACGCATAGTTTGAACCTATGGTAAGGACGCCTGCTCTAGTGCTGATTTCATCTTTATTCACTGAATTTGACCAGTAAGATCCCCAAGTGCCGGCATTATAATTGTTTGTTCTAAAATATCTTCCGGCTGCTGGCAGAAATATGGAGCGGTCAGTAAAACCTGATATCTTACTTGTTATAAGACAGCCATTTACTCCGTTCACAGTAGTCCATGTCAATGTGCAGCTGTCAATAAGTTCATTCATTTCCTGATCGGTAGGAATACGCCAGTTACCGCCCCACTTGACATGAGCCACATCATCTTCAAGATCAAGCTGGGTCTTGTTGTCAGCAACATAATATCTATTGTCTGCATCAAGCATTGAGGTGTAGTACATGGAGGTGTATTTGGATAACTTCAAGTCATCTTCATTGTTACCACCGGTACGGAATCGGTGGTTCTCCCATGTGTAGCTTTCTTTGGGTTCTATCTCACCCCACGCATAGTAATCACCGTAATCCTCGGGCTTATCGGCCCCGACATTACAAGTTGCCCAATAGACACTCAGGCCTAGATCAACGTACTCGTGACCATTCTTCAGGTTATCGGGTTGCTGAGCGACTGCCGGAACAAAAAGGAGTAGCAGTATTGCAAGAAAAATGAGTTTTGGCGCTTTCATTTATTTCAGAATCCAGTTGTTGTATAAATCCTCGATTGAATAATAGGTGGAATGATCTGACGGGATGTATAAACCATCTCCGGGTAATTTGTTCAACTCCGTTCGTGATTGTGTTCTGAGAATCTCATCATTTATTGCCTCCCACTCAAATTCGTTAGATCTGGAGTACTTTCTTTGTTCTTCAAAGGCCCCTTTTTTGGTGGTTACTTCAACAACACCTTTAACTCCTCTTTGTCCCCATTCTTCGATGGCTGCTTCGTCTTTGAGTATCGTTATTCTTAATAACTCGTTCTTTTTGATTCCAAGAAGTCTGGCTATGTTTTCTTTGTTCCCTTCCAGTTTTCCTGACATCAGTGAATCCAGACATTGCTTGTTAACTGAATCATTAGGTATTATCTCGTAGTCAATCACTATTAACGGGTCATTTCTCATAGGATACCGGGTACCGTACGCACGGGCGCGCATTCCCTGAAACCGGTCTTCCAGGATAATAAGAGAATCGGATACTACCTGAGCTCTGGAGTTTTGGGACAGCATTGAGAACACTAACAACGACACACTGTACATCACGTTTCTCCAGCCACGTGACAACAGGATTCTGAAGGTCTTGAATTTCATACTCTTGATGTTTTTGATGCCCAAAAGTACTAACCATATCATCAGATACCAAGGATCAAGCGTTGCAATACTGTTGCACAATGATACAATTGGGGTCAGGCCCCTTTTGTATCATTTTGCTTAGAGATTGACCACGCGGTCGCCCAGGATGCGGGAGAGTTCGGAGCGGGCTTGGAGGAGCTGCTGGTAGTGGCGCTGGAGCTCCATGAGTTTGTCCGATGATTCCAGAGTAGAGGGATCATTCATCTGTTTTTCCACATCTTTAATTTCAAGGCGCAGCACCTCCATCTGATAGTCGGCCATGATGTGACGGGTAAGCTGCAGAAGGCGCTGTCCGTCCTCTATGGGTTTGTTGTCCTTGAAAATGGAGCTCAGTTGGTAGCGCTCCTCCATCAGACTGGCGGCTGTGAGACTTACGAATGTCTCGGGGTGGGACATGAAGAACTTCTCGGCGTTGAAATCCTGTTCCTCAAGATGTTGGGCCATAAGCTCCACAAAACGTTTGTAAACGGGGTGGCGCAACTCCAGTCCGTCATTCTGAAGGGACTGGACTATGAACTGACCAACGGTTATGGGCATTTCCTGACCCTCCTCGTTTTCAAACAGTCCCATTACCTTGCCGCCGTATCTTACTATGAGTTGTGACAGCAGGCGTTCCTTATCCATCATAGGACCGAAGCCCTCGCGTTTGAGTGCGCGTACCTGCTGACGCAACCTGTCTTCGGCCGATATCTCCGGCTCGGGCTCTTGTACGGGGGCGTCAGCTGATGCTGAATTCTGCCCGTTTTCATCGGTGGATTGGGCATTTTCTGCGGTCTCGGGCTCCGGGTTGTCCGATGCGGCGGGGCGGGTTACAGGTTGAGCGGCTTGAGCCTGCTCGCGCTGGCGGCGGTTCACGTCGTTAATGAGCAGACGCTCATCGATCTTCATTATCTGGCTGCACTCGGTTATATATACTGAGCGTACGATTGGATCCTGTATGACCGATATGCTCTGCGTAATGCTCTTGATAAGTTCACTGCGGCTGTAAGGATCATCGGCCGCATCCTCCATAAGCAGGTTCACCTTGAAACGGATGAAATCCACCTGATGCGTTTCGATGTATTTCTGGAAATCGGTGGCGCTGCGGCCCTGTGCAAAGCTGTCGGGGTCCTCACCGTCGGGCAGTAGCAGAACCTTCACGTTCATACCCTCGGCCAGCAGCATGTCTATGCCGCGCAGCGAGGCCTTGATGCCGGCCTTATCGCCGTCGTAAAGGACTGTGATATTATTTGTAAAACGGTGTATAAGGCGTATCTGACCGGGTGTGAGTGATGTGCCGCTCGATGCAACCACGTTCTCCACTCCGCTCTGGTACATGCTGATCACATCGGCATAACCCTCAACCAGGAAACAGCGGTCCTTGCGGACTATGGCCTGCTTGGCCTGATAGAGTCCGTACAGCTCGCGGCTCTTGGAGTAGATGATGGACTCGGGCGAGTTTACGTATTTGGCAACTTTGGCATCGGAGTTCATTATACGACCGCCAAAAGCCACAACCTTGCCTGATATTGAATGGACGGGGAATATCACGCGACCGCGGAAACGGTCACGCAAGGCTCCGCTGTCATCTTTTGCGTAGCAGAGCCCGGTCTTGATCAGGTTCTCCTTGGTATAGCCTTTGGCCGTAGCGGCGCGGGCCAGCGCATCGGGCTCATCGGGACAATAACCCAGATGGAACTTTTCCAGAATGTCATCACGGAACCCGCGCTTGCGGAAATAGGCCAGGCCTACGGCGCGGCCCTTCTCGGTGTTGAGCAGCGTATCCTTGAAGAAATCCAGTGCAAACTGGTTGGTTATGAACATTGACTCGCGCTCGCTCTGCAGGGCTTTCTCGGAGTCGGTCATCTCACGTTTGCGGAACGGTATGCCGTACTTGTTTGCCAGCCATTCGGCTGCATCCTGGAACGACATCTGCTCGTGTTCCATCAGGAAATGGATGGCATTGCCGCCCTTGCCGCAACTGAAACATTTGCATATTCCTTTTGACGGAGAGACGTAGAACGAAGGGGTCTTCTCGTTGTGGAAAGGACACAATCCCACATAGTTCACACCGCGTCGGCGGAGTGTCACGAACTCCGATACCACATCGACAATGTTGGCGGCATCGAGAATCTTTTCTATGGTGAGTTGGTCAACCATTTCCAGGCAAGTGTATTGATGCCAAAATTACAAAAAAATCCCTTCTTAATGAACAGATGTGATACATTGAAATCTTTTTAAATAATATTGACACAATGATGATTGAATTTAGCTGGAAAATCATTTATTTTGTAGCGTAAACCATACAATATGGAGACAAACAACAAACCTTACAAAATCAGGGAGAAGGCCGCTAAGGATGCAGATTATAGGGGCCTTATCCGCGCAGAACTGGCAGATGAACTCTATGACGGGATTCTGACAATCATCGTGGCACAGAAAAAGTACCGCGATCCCGATTATTCTGCCAAGCAGCTGGCCGAAGACCTTAAGACCAACCCGAGGTATCTGTCGGCCGTGATCAATTCAAGATTCGGAATGAACTATTCCAGTCTGGTGAACGAATTCAGAGTGCGTGATGCTGCCAACATGCTTACCGACAAACGCTATCTGGATCTGACGATGGATGAGATAGGACGCAAGGCGGGTTTTGCCAACCGTCAGAGTTTCTATGCTGCATTCTTCAAGGAGAAGGGCGAAGCCCCTCACCAATTTAAGAAACGCCTTCTCGACAAGTGATATAAGAGTCCTGAAACTATCCGTCAAGAGATGTCTGTACAGGAGAGGATCCTAGATATAAAGCAGAAACTGAGATTGAATATGAACGGTGTGGCTTCCACAGGAATGAGGGAAGCGGGCATCGGATACAAGCTTAATTTCGGCGTAGGGATTCCGGAACTAAAGAAGATAGCTTCAGAGACAGGAAAAGATGCAGAACTTGCTGCGGCTCTATGGAAAGAGGATGTCCGCGAGTGCAGGATTCTGGCAGCACTTGTCTATCCCGAGGATCAGTTCATGCCTGATATGGCTGACCTTTGGATTGAACAGATTGAGTTCCCAGACCTGGCTGAAATGTGCTCAATGTACCTTTTCAGTCGGATGCAGGGAGCTGCTGAGGCGGCTTTCCGATGGATTGCCTCCGACAATGCGATGGCCCGTTATTGCGGTTTCCTCACGTTGGCTCACATGCTGCGTGGAGGGCGCGAGATGGGGCCTCGTTATGTGCAGGAGCTCAAGGACCAGGCTGGGGCTGCAATCAACGGCACGGACATAATGTGTTCGCAGGCTGCAAGAACAGTGCTGGACCGTTTGGAGACAGAGAATGGATAAGGCCGACGGATTAGCACAAGTGCGTCAGAATCTGGCCGATTATCTGCGCCTTAATTCTCTCAGGAACACTCCGGAACGGAATGCCCTGCTTGAGACCATATATTCGTTCGATGTCCCTGTACAGGCCGAGGAGTTGTCCCGGCAGATGGCCGAGAGCAGTAAGCTCAGGATAAGCCGGGCAACGGTGTATAACAACCTCCGCCTGTTCGAGGATGCCGGTTTGGTGCGGAAGGTCTTTCAGGATGACAAGGTCCTTTTTGAGAGGACCGACAAAACCAGAGGAGTTATCCGTCTGGTCTGTGACGGGTGCGGTAAGATCACTGAGATGAGTGGTGACAAGCTGCGCCGACAGATAAGCCAGTTGCGCACCCGCCGTTTCAACAGGACGGGTTGGGTGTTGGATATATACGGGTTGTGCAGCAAATGTACTGCCGACCTTAAACGTAAACAGAAAAGATTGAACAAAACAGATAAAGACAAAAAATGAAAACAGAAAAGATTGATGTCCTGCTGGGACTGCAATGGGGTGATGAAGGCAAGGGTAAGGTTGTGGATGTGCTCACACCGCGCTATGACGTTGTGGCACGTTTCCAGGGAGGCCCGAATGCCGGTCATACACTGATTTTCGATGGCAAGAAATTCGTGCTCAAGTCCATTCCTTCAGGAGTGTTCCAGGGCAACAAACAGAATATCATAGGTAACGGAATGGTGCTTGACGCCGCCCTTTTCAAAGCCGAAGCTGAGGCTCTCGAGGCTGCCGGCATTGACCTGAAGAACCGTCTGCTCATTTCCAAGAAGGCACACCTTATACTGCCTACACACCGCCTCCTGGACAGCGCTCTGGAGGCATCCAAGGGATCAAGCAAGGTTGGTACCACAGGTCGTGGTATCGGACCCACATATACCGACAAGGTAGCTCGCACAGGCGTGCGCGTAGGTGATTTGCTGCGTCCCGACTTTGAGGAGCGTTACGCTGCCGCACGTGCCGCACACGAGCGCACCCTCAAGAGTCTTAACTTTGAGTATGACCTGGCTCCGCTGGAGAAGGCTTGGCGCGAGGGCATCGAGTACATGAAACTCTTCAAGTTCGTGGACAGCGAGCATTTTGTTGCCAACCTGCTCAGCGAGGGCAAGACCATTCTGTGCGAAGGCGCTCAGGGTACAATGCTTGATATAGATTTCGGTTCATATCCGTTCGTGACATCTTCCAATACAATTTGTGCAGGCGCTTGCACCGGATTGGGCGTTGCTCCGCGCAACATAGGACGTGTGTTCGGTATCATGAAGGCCTACTGCACCCGCGTGGGTAGCGGTCCTTTCCCCACCGAGCTGTTTGATGCCGATGGTGAGAAACTCTCTGACCGCGGTCAGGAGTTCGGAGCCGTAACCGGCCGTCGTCGTCGCTGCGGTTGGGTTGATTTGGTAGCCCTGCGTTACGCAGTACGTCTGAATGGCGTTACGGACCTGATTCTGATGAAGAGCGATGTACTTGACGTATTCCCCACCATCAAGGCGTGCGTAGCCTACAAGCTGCCCGACGGAACCCAGACCGATGAGTTCCCGTTTGACTGCGAGGGTGTAGAGCCTATCTATGAGGAGCTTCCCGGATGGCAGACCGACCTCACCAAGGTAAATGATGAGGACGAGTTCCCCGAGGAGTTCAATAACTATATAACCTTCCTGGAGGAGTATCTGGAGACTCCGGTATCAATCGTATCGGTAGGTCCTGACCGCCACCAGACAATCGTTCGCGAGAAATAATGGAAGCATTCGTTCCGGGCTATCAAATGACTCCGTACGCATTCTACTGGATACTGTTCATCGCGATAGCCATCATGAGCTACACGGTGCAGGGCAATCTCAAGCGCAAGTTTGAGAAATACTCCAAGGTGCCCACACGTGACGGCAGCAGTGGTTACGAGGTAGCCTGTCGTATGCTTGCCGATTATGGCATATCGGGAGTAAAGGTAACCTGTGTGGAGGGACGTCTTACCGATCACTACAACCCCGAGACCAACACCGTGAACCTGAGCAAGGATGTCTATTACGGCCGCAGCATGATGGCTGCAGCAGTAGCCGCCCATGAGTGCGGACACGCCGTACAGCACGCCAAACAGTATGCCCCCGTAAAGATGCGTTCGGCTCTGGTGCCTGTGGTGCAGTTCTCGTCATCGATTGTGACCTGGGTACTGCTTTTTGGCATCATAATGGTGGAGGTGTTCCCGGGAATAATGCTGGCTGGTATTGCGCTGTTTGCAATGACCACCCTGTTCAGTTTCGTCACACTTCCTGTCGAGGTCGATGCCAGCAGTCGTGCATTGGCTTGGATTAAAAGCTCAACCCACAGCGACAAGCAGACTTTGACCGCAGCCCAGGATGCTCTCAAGGCCGCAGCCTACACATACGTTGTGGCTGCAGTCAGCTCGCTGGGCACACTGATTTACTACATAATGATTTATTCATCAAGAAGACGCTGATACAAATGAAACCGTCAATTCCAAAAGGCACAAGAGACTTCACTCCGGTGGAGATGGCGCGCCGTAACTATATCTTTGATACCATTCGCGGAGTGTTCCGCCTGTTTGGCTACAGCCAGATTGAAACCCCCTCTATGGAGAACCTCTCCACCCTTATGGGCAAGTACGGCGAGGAGGGCGATAAGCTCCTGTTCAAGATCCAGAACTCAGGTGACTACATGAGCGGTTTTACCGATGAGGAATTGCTCTCACGCAATAGTTTGAAACTGGCATCCAAGTTCTGCGAAAAGGGTCTGCGTTATGATTTGACCGTTCCCTTCGCCCGCTTTGTTGTGATGCACCGCGAGGAACTTCAGTTCCCCTTCAAGCGTTTCCAGATACAGCCCGTATGGCGCGCCGACCGCCCGCAGAAAGGCCGTTACCGCGAGTTCTACCAGTGTGACGCCGATGTAGTGGGCAGTGATTCGCTGCTTTATGAGATTGAGCTTATACAGATGATAGATATGGTGTTCAGCAAGTTCGGCGTTCGCGTTGCAATCAAGCTGAACAACCGCAAGATACTGGCCGGAATAGCCGAGAGCATAGGTCAGGCCGATAAGATCGTTGATATAACCGTTGCAATCGACAAGCTTGACAAGATAGGTCTGGACGGAGTGAATGCCGAGCTGGCCGAAAAGGGTCTGCCGCAGGATGCAATCGACAAGCTACAGCCCATAATCAAGCTTACCGGCAGCAACAGCGATAAGCTGGATACCATCGCAAAGGTACTTGCCGACAGCGAGACCGGACTCAAGGGAGTGGAGGAGTGCCGCTTCATTCTGGACGGCGCAACCAAGCTGGGACTCAACAACCAGCTGGAGCTTGACCTCACGCTTGCCCGCGGACTCAACTACTACACAGGCGCCATCTTTGAAGTAAAGGCACTTGACGTAGAGATAGGCTCCATCAGCGGCGGCGGCCGTTACGACAACCTTACCGGCATATTCGGACTTCCCGGTGTGAGCGGCGTGGGCATATCGTTCGGCGCAGACCGTATATATGATGTGCTTACCCAGCTTGACCTCTATCCCAAGGAGACTCAGGGCGGTGTAAAGGTGCTGTTCCTGAATCTGGGCGAGCAGGAGGCTCAGTTCTGCATGGGACTGCTTACGCAGCTGCGCAAGGCGGGGATATCGGCCGAGATTTATCCCGATGCAGCCAAGATGAAGAAGCAGATGTCTTACGCCAACGCACAGGCCGTTCCCTACGTTGCGATCGTGGGCAGCGACGAACTGGCAAAGGGCGAGGTAACTCTCAAGAATATGGAAACCGGCGAACAGAACACATTGGGGACAGTCCCCTTTGTGTGCTTTTTCACCGAAAAATGATTCAAAGGGGTCTGACCCCAAAAGGCTAGATGAGCGAAGAATTCGATATTAGACAGCAGCAATTAGCGAGCGACAAGGAGCTTGATAACGCTCTGCGTCCGCTAACGTTCGATGATTTTGCCGGACAGGGCAAGATTGTGGACAATCTGCGTGTGTTCGTTGAGGCAGCCCGTCAGCGCGGCGAGTCGCTTGACCACACCCTGCTGCACGGCCCTCCCGGACTGGGCAAGACCACACTGAGCAACATCATAGCCAATGAGCTGGGAGTGGGCTTCAAGATTACATCGGGTCCCGTGCTCGACAAGCCGGGCGATCTGGCCGGAATCCTGACCTCGCTTGAGCCAAAAGATGTCCTTTTCATCGATGAAATCCACCGTCTTTCGCCCGTTGTTGAGGAGTATCTCTACTCGGCAATGGAGGATTACCGCATAGACATAATGATAGACAAGGGACCCAGTGCCCGAAGCATACAGATAGACCTGAATCCGTTTACTTTGATAGGTGCAACAACCCGCAGCGGCCTGCTTACCGCACCGCTCCGCGCACGCTTTGGCATAAATATGCACCTGGAGTACTACGATGCCAAGACCTTGCAGAAGATCATTCTTCGATCAGCAGGTATCCTGGGTATCCCGTGTGATGTGGATGCAGCCGCCGAGATTGCAGGCCGAAGCCGCGGAACCCCCCGTATAGCCAACGCCCTGCTGCGCCGCGTGCGTGATTTTGCGCAGGTAAAGGGATCGGGCCGCATCACCGTATCAATAGCCAATATTGCCCTCGAGGCACTCAACATAGACAAGTACGGACTGGACGAGATAGACAACCGCATCCTTACCACCATCATTGACAAGTTCAAGGGCGGTCCGGTGGGTATCGGAACAATTGCAACCGCACTGAGCGAGGATGCCGGCACCATCGAGGATGTGTACGAGCCGTTCCTCATCCAGGAGGGATTCCTAAAGCGTACTCCGCGTGGCCGTGAGGTTACGGACCTGGCTTACAAGCATCTGGGCCGCTCCCGCTACGCGTCCCTCTCGGGCGATTTGTTTGAATAATTGCAGCGTTTTTGCAACGCTCTACGTGGTTATCGTGACAAAGCGCAGTCCTATCTTTGCCACGTAAACCAAAAATTGTTAGGCTTATGAGATACCTTTTGAGAATATCGTTTCTGATTATCATTATGACACTGACTTGTTCATCGGCCAGCGCCGACAAGTATTCGCGCGCCTGGAAGAAAGTTGACGCATTTATAGAGAAGGACTTGCCCGAGAGTGCGGCAAAAGAGATCAACAACATATGGGATATGGCAGCAAAGGACGGCGACGGCCGTCAGATGCTCAAGAGCGCCGTATACCTTACGCGCGTACATCAGGCATATAATGAGAGCAGTCTGCTTGAGGGAATAGAATTGTTCAAAACCCTTCTGCCCAAACTGAAGGTACAAGAGCACAAAGCTCTGTGTCACGCCTTCCTGGCCGAAGGCTATAACCGTTACTGGGAAATTAACGAATACGCTTTGCAGCGCAACCGTCCCGCCGATGATCCCAATCCCCCTATTGACCGCTGGACTCTCAAAATGGTGTTGGATACCATCTGCTACCATCTTGACCAATCGATAGACCTTGCAGGCGATGTGGCCGCCGGCTATTACGAGGAATTCTTCCCGGGCGGCAACAAGGCCGGACTCAAGCTGCGCCCCAACCTGGCCGATATGCTTATGGACAACGCCATAAGGGACCTGGCCTCTGACCGTCTCACCAAGAGCAAACGCGCATTTCTGGATGATCCCCGCCTATACGGCAGCGCCAGCGATTTTGTATCGGCCACAGCCCGTCTGGAGATAGCCGATGAGCCGGACCCCGACCTGTGGCAGTTCTACGTGCTGCGCCGCCTTACGCTGCACAACATGCTCTCCAAGCCATCCATCCGCACCACCATAGACCTGCGTCGTCTTGAAATCCTGGCCAGTGTACTGGACGACAACACCAATGGCTGGAACCAGAACTTTGACAACCTTATACAAGGCTGTCTGGACCGTGCCCAGGAGTATGAGAAGAAGGTCAAGTTCAGCACCCTGTTCTACTCGTTGGCCGCCAGCTTCATAGATTACTATATGGAAGCAATCCCGGACGATGACTTTGACAAGGAGACAAGCATGCGCCGTCTGGAGCACGACATATGCATGCGCTCGGGCAAGAAGTGGCCCAAGAGCGAGGGTGCCATAGAGTGCCTCAACCTGCTGGCCCGGATGGAGCAGAAGAGCATCTCCCTGACCCGCAACGGTGATCTTGCCGCAGGCGAGCGCAACATAGCAATGATCAACTATGCCAACATCAAGAGCGCCTACTTCAAGATAGTCGAGGTAACAAGCGAGATAAAAGGCAAACCCAATGACTACATTGTGGCCGATCTCAACGCCATCACCCCCGTAGTGGAGTGGAGCATGAGTCTTACCGGCCCTAACGACTGGCTCAAGCACTACGCACTGGTGGATATCCCGCCCGTAATACAGGGCAACTACTACCTGATGGCCTCCACAGGCCCGTACTTCGGCCAAAATGACCAAGTATCATTCCAGTATGTGGAGTGCAGCAACATAGGTCTGGCCTACATGAAAGGCAACGACGGCTCGCTGAGCGGTTATGCCGTCAACCTTAAGACCGGCAAACCCATATCCTGCCGCTACACCTTGTGGACCACCAACATAAACGGCGACCTCCAGAAAATAGCCACACAGGGCTTTACGGCCGATGACGGATTCCTGTCACTGGAGCGTCTGGCCAGGGGTTACTACCGCGTAGAACTGGAACAGGGCGAGAACAAAGGCAACGCATCGTTCAACATACCCTACATGAGCGATATGCCCGACCGCTCGTTCATACAGATATTCACCGACCGCTACACCTACCTGCCCGGCGATTCAGTCCAGTTTACCGGTGTCTTCTATCGCGGCGACGGATATGACCGCGGTAAGGTACTCAAGAACACATATGTAAACGTACACCTGCGTGACCTCAACTACAAAGACATAGAGGAACTTCATCTTATGACCGACAGCCTGGGTGTGGTACAGGGAACCTTCCATATCCCCGAGAATATTGTTCCCGGACACGCTTCGATCCTGGCCAGTGGCGACCATAATGAATACAGCTCCTATCATCAGATCAACATAGAGTCATTCCGCCAGCCCAAGTTTGACGTAAAACTTGACAAACTCACCTTTGTCCCGCAGTTTGACCGCCAGTTTGAGATAACCGGAAGCGCCGTATCCCTGACCGATGTCCCCGTTGACGGAGCCCAGGTAAGCTGGAAAGCCGTAGTAACAACCAACTCGTTCCACCCATTCCTGGTAAGGGATGAGAACGGACACGTAAACATAGGTAGCGGAGAAACCGTTACCGCCCCGGACGGAACATTCAGTATACCCTTAACCGTAAACAGTGATATGATGATATATGACCAATGTCATGTCATACTGACAGTTACGGTAACCGATGTCAACGGCGAGACACATGACCGCAACTTGGGATTCGGTATAGGGTATGAGAGCTACATCAACGTCTGGGCTCAGCACTTCTTTGATGAATCCGGCACGGGGTTGGACATAGATCTGAGCCTTGTAAACGGCAGCCCCATAGACGGCACCGTACACCTCAAGGTCTCCAAGGCCGAGATGGCGCCCTGCCTGCTGCCCCTGCCGTTCAGCGTAGCTGAGACCAGGATGATAAAGGAGATTGAGAAGATTGTCGATGACCAGAACTACAGGGAGCGCTTCAAGCGTTACAGCTTTGATTTCCAGGAAAAGTATCAGGTCGAGAACCCCATCTATGACCAGGATTTAAATGTAACCGCAGCCGATGGCGCTCATGTAAGACTCACTGATCTGGAATCCGGCACATATACCATAAGGGCCAATACGGCCGATGGTGCCAGTTATTATGACGTGAGAGTGCTTGCCCGTCGTGATGACAACACCTTTGTTCCCAACTCGGAGCTGCTCTGGTGCTTTGACACCAAGCCCGAAGCCGCAGTGGGCGACACCGTAGACTTCAAGATAACCAGCAGCCTGCCCAATGCCACAGTCTATTGGATGATTGAGAACAGGTTCGGCCTGTATGACCGCGGATACATCAATACAAACGGAAAGCAGCAGACTCTGACCATACCCATTACCGATGAGCTCAGGGGAAGCTTCGGCCTGTCGCTGGCACTTGCCTACGAAGGTTATACCGAGAACCTTGATATGCACATCGATGTGCGCGACCGCATCCGCGAACTTGACCTTGAGCTGGTAACATTCCGTGATTTGCTTGAGCCCGATACGCCCGAGGAGTGGACCTTACGCGTAACTGACCACGAGGGCAACCCCGTTCAGGCCGCCGTAATGATAGACATGTATGACTCGGCCCTTGAAAAGTACGGATCCAACCGCTGGCAGTTCTCACCCTGGAACAGCATATATGTAAGTCCCGACGCCCTGTTCAGCACCAATTGGCGCAGAGTCAGTACCATGTTGCCGAAGCGCGGCAGCAATACCCAGCTGGAATACAAGGGCAAGAAAGCCATAACCGGAACACTTATCAATCCGTTTGCCTACTACCGTAGGAATGGTAAAGGTATCAGCACGGGCGGAATGCGCCTGCGTGGTTCATCTACCATTAATATGTCCGACTTTGAGAGTCTGGGCATAACCACCGTCGATGAAGCTCTGCAGGGCCGCGTTGCCGGACTGGACATAGTCTTTGATTCCGGTGAACTGGGTGCCCGCAACACCATGCAGCTTAAGGGACTGCCCGAGGATGTGGCTGTAGGTACTGCAGTGGATGTTCAGGAGGGTTCAATTCCTATGGCTCAGTCAAACATCATTGAAAAAACCGAGCCTGTTGGCCTGCGTACCGATATGAACCCCACCGGACTGTTTGAGTACAAACAGACTGGACCCGATGGAATTGCAACCTTCAGCTTCAAGGCCCCGCAGCTGCTCACCCGCTGGAATGTGCAGGCCATAGCTTTTACGGATTCGCTCAAGACCGGCCGCATAGACCGCATTGTGACAACCCGCAAACAGTTGATGGTGGAGCCGTCGGCCCCAAGATTCCTGCGTCAGGGTGACCGCATGGAGTTTACCGTAAAGGTGAGCAACCTTACCGATAAGGATGTCAGCGCCAAGGTAACGCTTACCTTCACCGATGCCGTAACCGGAAAGGAGATCAAGATGATAGCCGGCCTGCCCAACAAGACCGTAAGCATACCGGCCAAGGGCAGCAAGGGCACATCATTCACCATAAACGTGCCTGATGGCCTTACCGCCGTAACCTATCGCATCACCGCCCAGACCACAGGTCACAGTGACGGCTTGCAGGAAACCATACCTGTTTTGAGCAACCGCATCCAGATAACCCAGTCGCTCTCACTCTTCAATAACGGCAGTGAGAAACGCACCTTTGTGTTTGGCGAGCTGGCAGGCCTGCGCTCCAACACCATTCAGGATGAGAAACTCATACTGGAGTACAGCGCCAGCCCCATCTGGTACGCCATACAGGCTTTGCCCTCAATAATATGCATAAATGATCCCAGTAACCTCAGCCTGTTCTACAGCTTTATGGGAGCCGCCATATCCGATGATCTGGGCCGCCGCTATCCTGCCATACGCCAGATGCTCGATGAGTGGGCCCAACTGCCCGCATCCGAGTGGCAGACTCAGCTTGAACGCAACCAGAAACTCACCAACACCCTGCTCGAGGAGACCCCCTGGCTGCGCAGCAGCCTGCGTGAGACAGACCGCATGCGCTCATTGGCCCGCCTGCTGGGAACACAGGAACTCCGTGAAACCATTCAGGACGCATTGGACCGCCTGCGCAAATCACAGCGATTTGACGGAGGCTGGACCTGGCTCGACGGAGGTCTGGATTCCGGTTTGGGCAGCAACTACAGCGTAACAGAGAGTATCATTCAGGGAATGGGCCTGCTGGTAGAGCAGGGCGTAATAGAGCATTCCGAGTCTGTAGACCATATGCTCAAGAAAGGAATAGACTTTATTGATGAATACTGGCGCAAAAACTATAATCTGGAGCAGTACCATCCCACTACACTCACCTGGGATATACTGCGTTACCTGATGACCCGCTCGTACTATAAGGATATCCCCTTCAGTTCCAACACCAAGGACAGCTATCAGTATTACCTGAGCCTGATTGATAATGTCGATACCCACAACATGAGCCTGTGGATGCGTGCCGATCTGGCTCTGCTCCTGTCCCGCCTGGGCCGAGATAAGGATGCCGAGCATGTGGTACAGACGCTGCTGGAGCGCTCGCTCTACAGCGACGAGATGGGCCGCTACTGGCGCGATAACATAGGCGGCACGCTGCTGCACGATGCACCCGTAGAGACACAGTCCACAATCATTCGCGTGCTGCTGGCAACCGGACATAAGACCGAGGCCGCCGAATCCGCCCGCTGGCTGCTCAAGCAGAAACAGACCACAGGCTGGGAGACAGCACCCACCACAGCCGCCGCCGTAATAGCCCTTATGGCAACCGGCGCCGATGTTCAGCTGGAGTCCGATCCCGACATCACTATATATATAGGTAAAGACGCGCTGCAGGCCTCAACCTCAAAGGCAATGGCCGGCTACACCACCCATACCTGGGAAGGACCCATAGGCCGCGATAAGGCCGATATCACCATTGATTCCAAGACCGATGGCATAAGTTGGGGTGGAATTTTCCGTACATTCACCGAGGTCGTTGATAAAGTCGAAGCATCAGAGAACGGCTTTACCCTAAAGCGCATTGTTTGGCGTGTAATCAACGCTGAGGATGGCGAACGGCTTGAGGAGGTAAAAGCAGGTACTGCGCTTCGCGTGGGCGATAAACTGCGTGTACAATTTGAGATATCCACCGACAGGGCCCTTGAGTACATAGAACTGGCCGATTGCCGAGCCGCAACAATGGAGCCTACGAGCACCCGCGCCGGCTACACCTTCAACTGGCGTGATGACATATCGTTCTACGCCGCTCCCGGCAACACCCGCAGCGTATTCTACATAGACCGCCTTAGCAAAGGTTCTTACAAACTGCAGTACGACGTCTATGTCCAGAAACCCGGCCGCTTCCAGGAAGGCATAGCGACGATACAATGCTTGTATGCTCCTGCGTTCAGAGCAACAACAACATCAACAACCATTACTGTGGAATAAAAATAGTACAATTGGGGTCAGGCCCCAATTGTACTATTGTACTGGTGGAATAAATATTAATGAGTATGGCACGATCGCCATACCTATTAATATTAAAGTTCATTATATTTGCAGCATAACAGGAGAATTATTCATAGTTCCTTTTCTAAAATGCTGTTTTCTAGGTTTCTGTTTCACAATAGGATTGTGAAATTCAATCTTTTGTCAGTAGTGGTTGTGGCAGTATTCTGCATGACCGGTTGCAACCGTGTGCTTGATGACGGTATGGTACATGACCGAAGAGGTGTGGTAGCGCTTTTGGACAGTGTTGAGAGAGTTATTGACTATAATCCGGCATATGCCGATTCGCTGATAAAGAGGATTGATTCGAATTCAATACGCAGTAAGGAACAAAAAGCCCGTTACGCCTTGTTCTATACGGCAGCGCAATACAAGAACTTCCTGCCTGTGACAAGTGATTCGCTCATAATGGAAGCCGTGCGTTTCTATTCAATCAACAAGAATCTGGATCATCGTTTCCTTTCATATTATAATCTCGGCTGCGTTTATGTTGAATTAGGCAAACTTGCCGATGCATCGGTTGCACTTGCTCAGGCTGAACAGTTGGCTTACAGGATAGACAATGACTATTGGAGAGGGCTTCTGTATTCCCAATTAGGTGGCATTTTCTATGAATCATGTGATTTTCTACGCGCTGAATCTTATTTTACTAAGGCTCAGGAGTGTTATGAGTGTGCGGGAAGAGAATTACACAGAATCAATGCGTTGTATGACATTGGAAAATGTGAGAAAGGCAAGCTTCGTTTCAAGGAAGCAGATTCTCTGATACGAATAGTCCAGGACTGGGCAGTTGATAATAATGACAAATTGTTATATGATGCTGCACTTAGGGATAGATTTTCCTGCTTCATTCTCATGAAAGAAACAGACAGTGCTTCCGTATTATACAATGAATATATCTCAAAACTTGAAGAACCTAAGAAAGATCATATTTTCTTTGATAATATGGCTTTGTATTATAGCCAGATAGGGGAACATGAAAAATCGAAGATATACCTTGAAAAGGGCAAAAGCCGTATTGCTGCCTATAATGATTCGATATACTGGTATTATGCAAGTTCCCTGGTAGCCGAAAGCAAGGGAGAGACAGAGCTGTCTTTGAAATATTTCCGTAGGTACACTTCTTTGCAGAACAGTGAATTGAGAGCAATGTTTAGAGAACCTGTACTGGGTGCCCAGAAAGACCATTACCGGATAATAGCCGAGAATGAATCGCTTAAGAGCAGGCACGCCGTAATGACATTGGTGCTGTGTGTAATAATCTTTCTTTTGATTTTAGTCATAGTTCTGGTTACTTACCATTATAAGAAGAAGCGGATGAAAGAGCAGCTGTTTGATTCGCTGACAGTTGTTGATGATCTTACCGATAAGATAGAACAGCTCAAGAATCAGGTACGTGTCCAGTTCCATGAACGTCACGACATGTCAAACCGCTTGTATTCAATGTATTTTGACTCTGAGAGTCAGGACAAGATAACAAAGCAGCAGTTGACAGTTACCATTAACAGCCTGATAAAGGAGTATACGGCTCCTGACAGTGTAAGAAAACTGGATGCACTTATAAATGAATCCTATGACGGAATAATGGAACGTCTTTCGGACGAAGATTTAGGCTTGTCATATAAGGAACTCCAGTTGCTCAGGTTCTCATTCGCGGGGCTTTCATCGAAATCGGTAAGCGTAATTATCAGGGAGTCTCCCCAAAACATTTACCAGATTAAGTCCCGTTTACTGAAAAGAGTCAGGAAGAATTCCGAGGAGTTATGGACTACTTTGAGTAATATCTTGTAATCGGAACAGAAAAACAACGTAATTCAGAGGGTTTTCCGGGGGTGTCAGAAAAAAAGCGGCGCTCCTTTTTTTATTTCTTTGAATATCAGCATTTTGCCAAACATATTGTCAGACTCTAAAAGGCCTGTTTTTTTGGTGGTAAAACGATACGGTCATAACTTTGCATCGAACCTAATTAATCAATAGCCTTATGAAAGAATTATCAAAAAAACTGTGTTTAATCATGTTGGCATTACTGCCCTGTTTCTCAACAACCCTGTTGGCTGGCGAAGGTACGTCGGATGATGCAGAAGAGATTCCTATAAAACCCGACTATCCCGAAAATCCCTCCCGTCCACGTGCACGCTCGCGTTCACGTTCGACTAACATCGCCGTTGCCCCGGAATGCTATTATTATAATGGTGAGGTTTCCATTTTGGCGGGCGACGATGTTTATTACATCAGCGCTACCGTGACCCGTCTTGGAGACGATGTGCAGTGGAGCGGATCGGCTGCGGGCAATGAGTTGTTCATCAGTGTTCCTACAGAATCCGGAACATATACTCTTGAACTTACATTGTCAAACGGAATGAGTTATTACGGGGAGTATACCTTGTATTAATAAAGCGACGCACTTTTCCTTTAATTGAAATGAATTTATTAAAACCGTCAGCTTTACTGCTGACAACACTCCTCTCCGCGGGTTGCAACACCCGTACTTGGGTCTCGGATGTTTTGGATTCGGCCGGCTCCAACCGTTCAGAGTTGGAGTCCGTGCTGGACCATTACCGAACCGTGGATTCCAATCCCGAGAAACTCCTTGCTGCAGAATTCCTGATAAAGAACTTGCCAGCCCATTATTCATATGCCGGCAAGGAGATCTATCAGTATTACGATTATGCCGCCGTTATACTGGCCGACAAATCTCTCTCTCCCGAGCAGCAGCGCGATAGCTTGCTTGTCATAACAGACAGCAAGTATCGTGGCTTGCCCGGTAATACTGTACCTGATGCCCAAGTGGTAAAGGCCGCTTTCCTTATTGACAACATTGACAAATCATACAATCAGTGGACCACATGTGCGTGGGCTTGTCAACTGACATTTGACGAGTATCTGGAATGGTTGCTGCCATATAAAGCTATCGAGCTGCAGGAGATGGATGCGTGGCGGGATACCCTGTTGTTGCATTTTGGTCAGGGTCTGCTGAATCCGGTCAAAAACGATGTGGAATACAATACAACCATAGGGGTTGCAGACATGATACGCAGTGATGCCAATCATGGCTTGCACCGTTATGGCCTGTATACCCGTGCAGGTTTGCCTTTGTTGAGCGCATACCTGCAAGCTCACCAGACATACGGTGATATTCCGGATTATGCCCTTACTGCAGTGTTGGCGTTCCGTAGTGGCGGTGTTCCTGCAGTCCTTGACGAGACTCCAGTAGGCTCCCGTGGTACGGCAGCCACCAAGTGGTACGTGATTCTCTCTGACAGGGGTGAGGAGCTTACATCAGAGTGGGATCTTGCCACAATGATAGGAGGAGGTTTCTTCCCTTACGATCGAGGTCCGAAAGTATATCGTACCACCTTTGCCATCAATAAGGAACGCTTGGAGTACAGACAGAAGGCAAGATATCTGTATCCGTTTGAACTTGGCAGGAAAGATGTGACTTCAAAATACTTTCTTACCAGCGATCTGTCCATTCCAATCGAAAAGAATATTAGAAAAAAGATCAAGGATAAGTATATATATATAGCATCGGCCGTAAGGGATGAAAACAATCCCTGGCGGATCGTAGATTTCGGAAAAATGATCCGAGGAAAGGCTTGTTTCCATGATATGGGTCGTGAAGTGCTATATACGATCATGGGATATGACGGACATGACCTTATCCCGATAACCCCACCGTTCATATTACTGAAAAACGGTAATCTGAAATTTTTGGATTCGGATGACGTGAGTTCGCCGGATCTTGACAAATGGAAAAACAATGCTCTATGAGAACCAAATACAACAAATCATTTTTCTCCTTGTTTGTCTCGTTGTTGCTTGTAGCATTCAGTGGCTGTAGTAAGGATACTGTGTATCTTCACTACGCCCTGAAGGCTGCCGGTGACAATAAGACCGAACTCAAGACTGTGCTCAGGCATTATCGTACAGTTGACAGGGATCCCGAAAAACTAAGTGCAGCCAGGTATCTTATCGCCAATATGCCGGCGCATTATTCCTATCGTGATACAGCCGCGATAAACAGTTATTACAGCAAAGCTTTGGAGATACTTGGCACTGGTCCCAGTCCGGATTGGCAGCGGGACACCCTTCGTAGGATAAGCGACAAGCAGTATGCCCGCCTGTTACAGGACGTTGTGAGTGATGCCGAAGTAATAAGTGCTGATTATCTTATTTACAGTATTGACCATGCGTTCAGGCAGTGGCGTACGCAACCTTGGGCCAATCACCTTTCATTTGAGGAATTCCGTGACTGGTTGCTCCCGTACAAAGTGACAGACCTGCAGAGTCTTGACGCATGGCGTGATACTCTTTCACAGCATTACAGTGACAGCATAAAAAAGGTGCCGGATACTGATTTTAACCGCACCAGTATATACGGGGCAATAGAGATTGTCCGTAACGAGATTCACAGCAAACAGTCGGCTATCGGGCATAGGGTGATATGGGAGGACCGTGGCAGCATACCTATGCGCAGTGCAGCCACATGGGTGCGTATGACATACGGAAGTTGTATCGATTATGTAACGATGGGTACCGCCGTATTCCGTAGCATGGGTCTGCCTGCTATGATAGATCAGGTTCCTTCGTGGGGACGTAACAGCGATGGCCACAGCTGGTATGTTTTCCCTGATGACCGCGGACGTGAACAGGCAACTATAAACTCTCTGATAATGCCTGCCGGAATGCAATTCTATCCGTACGAACGCATACCGAAGGTTTGGCGTACCACTTATGCGATTAACCGTGAGGTGGTGAAGTATCGCAATACATCAAAGTATGTCTATCCGTTCGAAATGTGTCAGATAGATGTTACGGACCGATACAATATCACATCGGACCTTGAGATAGAGACCGATAAGGAGAAAGTAAGAAGACTTGAGGACAAGAAGTATGTCTATATTGCGATGGCTGTGAATGCCGGCGGTCCGCAGTGGAAAGTCCTTGACTATGGTACTCTGAAGAGAGGAAAGGCTTGCTTCAGGAATATGGGCCGCAATATGCTTTATATAGCATTGGGTTATGACGGGCGAGGACTGGTGCCTGTAAGCAGCCCGTTCATATTACGTAAGAACGGTGATGTGGAATATCTGGGCAGTACGGATAACAGGCAGATTGTGAGCAGGAATCTGCGTCGCAAGTATTACGAATCATATAATGTGGTGCATATGCGCCAACGGATAGTTGGAGGAAAGTTCCAATGTTCTGATTATCCTGATTTCAGGGATGCTGTCACGCTCTATACAATTGAGCGCACCGACATACCGGACCGGATCGAAATGAATGCCGGCCGTCCTTACCGATACTGGCGTTATATGACTCCGGACGGTTCATGGGGCAGCATATCGGAACTTTCGTTCTATGACACGGATGGAAACCGTCTCAATCATAAAGGAATTGCAAATCCCGAAGCCGGTCAGGATGCCATTGACCGGGCGTATGACGGAAATCTCCTGTCAAATTTTGAGATAAACCAACCCAATGGAAACTGGGTGGGAATGGATATGGGTAAGCCCATTGATGTAAAATATGCCAGTGTGTCTCCGCGCAGTGATGACAATGATGTTTGTCCAGGCAATGAATATGAATTGCTTTTCTTTGATGGAAACGTTTGGCGTTCACTGGGATACAGAAAAGCCGAAAGCAATGAGCTTCACTATGACAACATTCCGCTGAACACACTGTTGTGGATGCGCAATTATACTCGCGGCAACAATGAACGTCCGTTCGTGTTGCATGAAAATGATGAGATAGAGTGGTGGTAATGAGTAACAATATGATACATATGCTGTTTCTGCTGGTCTTGGTAAGCCTGTTTTTTATTATCAAACAAAAATGGGCTAGGCTTGCCATGCTTCTGGCTGTACTGGCTTTCTGTGCGCGGGAAGTGTTTCTGGGGCAAAGCCAACTGTCAGGCAACAGTATGTCTAACAGCTATATCTATACAATTACCGGTTCATTCCTCAATCCCGGACCTTACGGAGGGTTCATTGCCGTTTGTATGAGCATATTAACGGCATACATAGTAAAAAACAGAAGTGGATTTAAGAAAAGCACATTGACAAAACTGTTTTCATGGGTGCTGCTTGCCGTCGTTTTTGCGGCAATTGTAACCCTTCCCGTAACGTTGAGCCGTAGCGCCATGCTTGCATTCGGTTGCAGCATGGTTCTTCTGGCTGCGGGAACGGACAGTATTAAGGTTGCGATTAAGCCAATCCTGAAAAAATACGGCCTTTTGATACTGTTGGGTGTTTCGGTTTTGGGAGCAGGTGCCTATCTGTTTAAGAAGCCTTCGGCCGACGGCAGACTGTTCATGGACAGGATGAGTATAAGAGCTATGCTCAATAACGGCCTTAAGGGAGCCGGTATAGGTCATTTCGGTGGCGCATATGGAGAGGCTCAGGCAGACTATTTTAAAAGTGCCATAGAAAAAAAAGGAAAGGAGAGCCTTGATTGGAGCGTCATAGATGAGCATGATCGCATTACGGCAGATTGCCCCGACAACCCGTTCAATGAGTATCTGTTTATAGGAGTTGAAGCCGGTCCGATAGCTATGATATTGTTTGTAGGTGTCGTAGTATTGGCTATAGTAATCTCATTCCGAAGAGGAACGGTTTGGTGTTACGGAATGATTGCCTTTGCTGTATTTGCCTTGTTCTCTTATCCGCTTCATCTGAAACAGTTCAGGATTATGTTTGCCGCGTTGCTGGCGGCTTGCCTGTCAGATAGGTTGACAGTTGTTGAGGATGAGGTTGCTGAAAAAAAAGGTCTGGTTCCTAAACTGGCATTCCTGTCTTCAGTATTGGTTTCTTTATTAGCAGTCACAATAGTCAGACTTCCGGAGATAAGACAGAAACGCGAGTCTGAATCTGTACGTTGGATGGCAGAGGAGTTGCATAAGAAGGAACAGTATGGTGATGTGGTAACATGTGGTGACAGTTTATTCCGGTTTTACAGAGACGATTACCGCTTTCTTTTCATTTACGGTCAGTCTCTGAACAAGACAGGAAACTATGAGAAGAGCGACTCGGTTCTGAAAATGGGAGCCCGGATCAGTTGCGACCCGATGTTCTGGAACGTGATGGGTAACAACAGCCTGGCCCGTGGCCGGTATCGCGAAGCTGAGGAGTGCTATAAGAGAGCTTTTTATATGGTACCCAACAGAGTCTATCCTTTATATCTGCTCGCCAAACTCTATCAGGCCGAAGGTGATACCGATGCCTTTTCATATGTGGCGAATAAGTTGCAGACGTTCGTACCGAAAGTGGAGTCCGACAACACTGAGAGACTACGCAACGAAATAAGAGAGAACTATGGGTCGTATTAATAATCCGAAAACGTATAAATACACAAATTAAATATAATGACATTATGGTACACGCAGGTAAAACTATTCATGCTTATCTGAAGCAAAACGGTATTTCGGTAGTGCAGTTTTCGGGCATAATAAACCGAAGCAGAGCTGCGACTTACAAGATTCTGTCAAGTGATTCCATCAATACGGATATGCTTTATAAGATTTCCAAGGAACTTGTACATAATTTCTTCAGCGTTTTCAGTGATGATTGCGACAATATCGTGTAAAAGTGTATACTTTTTCAAGACGTCTTGAAAAAGTATACAAAAAAGTTGTTCAGTCAGTTTTTTTTACTATATTTTTGTTGACGTAATCATTAAATAAATATCTTATGAAAAAGAGAAAAAAGAGTGCAATTATCATTTGCATGTGTTTGATGGCTGTTACACTGACAGCAGGTCGTTTAACTTCACTTCATCAGTCGGTGAGTGCTCTGCAGACAAAGAATGTCGAGGCACTTTCATCAGGCGATGATTGGGCAACAATTCTTGCAGAGTGGGCTACGGCTTTCCGTTGCAGGTGCCATAGCAGTTCAAATTCATGCTTGGGCGGAAACTTGATTTCTTTCAGAGGTCTCTGCTACATGGGTGAAGATGTTGTGGATTGCCACGATTATGATGGAAACTGCGAGGATTGAGTCTATGCTTAATTCGTTCAATGCCAACCATGTGAATGTTCATCATTCACATGGTTTGTCAGTTGCTTTTATGGTTTTGGCTTTATGCTGCATGGCATTGGAGTCATGCTACAGGATACCCGAGGCTTTGACGGCAACTGATTTTGAGTCAATCCCTTATAAATGCGTAAATAAGGGAGGTTTAAAGGTCTCAAGTGTCGATACCTTCTATATAGATGTAGATTTCGACAATCTGATATGTTCAATGAACGGAAATTTTTTCGTTAAGGATGACTCTCTGTTTTTTGCCGACAGGAATATTAATGAGATACTTCAGTTTGATTCTGAAGGCATTTATATAGGAAATAAGATCAAAAGAGGCAGAGGTCCCAATGAGCTGACCGAGATAGAATATGCAACCAGAAATAATGACGGAAATGTACTGGTGATGGATGGTAGTTGGAATTTCATTTTGTTTGACAGTTCGTGGAAAAAGCAGAATTCCAGGTTCCTGAATTTTAATCAGTCTTATAGAAGCGTTAAGGATAGATTTAATCATCCGGATCCCAATAATATCGATATGTATGAGATTGCATATGACTGGTCGAGTGTCAGGCTGTATGACAACAAAGCTATATTCCAGATAACCGCCGAACATCCCAAATACAACGGTTATGAAGGCAATAAACGTAAGCATTTTTTTAAAAATTCATACATCTTTGCCAAATACAATCTCAAGGACAGTGCGGTTGAGATGACAGGCCATTATTCACCGTTATATGCCCAAAAACTGATTCCGTCGTTCAGCGGAGTGCTGTTCGACATATTTGAGGATAAACTGATATATTCTTTCCAGGCTGACAGTCTGATCTATGTAATGGATATGATTGACAACAGGAACCTATACTCTTTCGGAATAGGGGGAAAGGGAATGAATCAGGATTATGAATCATATCGAAATTTTAAAGAGGCAGAGAGAATGTGGCGTGATGACGATAAACAATACGGGTATTACAATGATTTGCGCTATGAGCCTGAGACCGGTTTTGTATACAGGATATACAGTTTAGGTAATAACACAACCGAAGGCCGTTTGCAGGTATACAAGGGCAGTAATCTGTTGGGAGAAATCAATATGACTAAGAATTCGCGTTATATCGGCAACATAAAAGGCAAGTCATATTTCGCATTACCCGCTGATTACGAAAACGATAGATTCACAATAGTCAGATACACCTTTAATTGAGTTGTTTGTAACATTATGAGGGGAAAGGGATTAAAAACCATATTCACGTTGGCGGTTTTATTCATGAACTGTCAGGTTAAGGGAGCTAGCCGTGATCTTGCTGATGATTCTGTATCTTTTTCACAGATGCTGGATGAAGTCGAGATAGTCAGTGTCTCAGAGAGAAGACTGATCAAAAAGGTTCAGGGTAATCTCTTTGACTTGGGAGATGATTATTCGAGGTTTCTGTGGGGAAACGGTCAACATATACAGGTCACGAAGAGCTCGGGAAGAGTAATCCAATTAAGCCGTGAGTATGGATTTTATACCACATCAGGTTTTCATGTAGAGACTCCCCGTAACGACACATTTGATGCGATAGGTCATTATTTCAATTTCACTCCGGTATATAATGCACGCAGTTTGCAGTTCGGCGTAAGCGGCAATAGTGTTCTGCCCAGGAGCAGCATGAATCTGGATGGGGAATCGGAGACCAGGAAAAAGGGTTATGATGCCACGCGTAAATATGTTTTTGAGTGCATGCGGTATATCTGTAAGTATGGTCCGGTGTTTGCTCCTTTGAAACAATATCATTATGATCTGGAATCAGAGGATAATGACAGTTATGTTATCAGATATGAATCATCAGACAGGTTTTATCCCAAAAAGAATCCGTTGTTTGCCAAAGGAACAATCGTGGTGGACAAGAAGACCAACCAGCTTAAGGAGATACGGGTCGAGGAGATGGATTTCCTGTTCGCAAGATATGTAAAAAAGAAAAGAGATGTCAAAAGCGCAGAAAAGAAACAGGCCAAGGCCACAAACTGCATATTCCTGTTCAATGAATACAGTGAGCCATACTATGCATCGGTCACCATTGACTGGGATGAATCCGTTCCCGCTTTTGACGACCAGAGTCATCAGCCCAGACCGAATGCCGCAAAGAACGATTGTCATGTTACCGAATACTGGCAATCCGAAAGTATGGGGGTCATGACATTGGACAGATATGTGATGTCATGTGGCAATCCTGATTATTTGAGATTACTCAGGAACATTCGCTTGCCCCATCAAAGTAAATATGATGAAACGGCAGTGAACAGTATAAAGTGGATACTGGATGTTTCGGAATATGAAAAGGCGTTAAGTGGACAGCATCCTATAAAGGAGCAGTATCTGCAGCAGAGTGATGCTCCTTATGACAGTTTTGAAGACGGCTTGATAAACGGAGATTTATCCGATACAAATTATACTTTTCCGACAATAGAAGAATATGAGAAAATCAAATCAATTTTTTTCAGGATGCCATAGATTGGTCCTGCTGGTCATGGTGTCACTCCTTGTTTCGTGTTCAGGTGATGAAACATCCAAAATAGTAAAGAAATGGGATGGCAGAAGCCTGACAATCAGTAATAATCTTCAGCCTTTGAATCCCAAAGATTCATCATACATAGCATTATTCAAAGATGAACGTCCCAAGATAGTTTTGTGTACTGATTCGATGCGCTGCGGACCATGTCAGCTCAAACTGAATGTCTGGGATGAAATGATCAAGAAGTACAGGTCATCGGTTGATTTTATTTTCGTCATTTATCCAAGAAACAGGGCCGAGATACTGGCATATAGTAAAAAGATCAATTTCAAGTATCCCATACTCATTGATTACAATGATGAAATGGAAGCTATGAACAAGCTTCCGGAAGATGCATATTTCAGATGTTTTCTGTTGGACAGGAACAAGAATGTCCTGTTGATAGGAAATCCGACCTATAACGATAATTTAATGAAATTATATACTGAGACGCTTGATTCTTTGAGCAATTCGGTGAATAAGTAGATGACGGGATGACATATGAAGGAAAAGGGAAAAAGCGTACTGGACCACCCTTTGGTTGACCGCCTCCTGAACTGGGCGTGGTGGATAATGCTGACGGTAATTCTATATAGTGTCATCCATACCGGCAGGCGGATATTCATAGCAGAACGTTTTATCATCCCTACGGAATCCATGATTCCGACTCTTGTTCCCGGCGACCGTGTATGGGTGAACAAGCTTTTGTTTGGCGGAAGGATATACACTTCATTTAATTTTGAGGATCATGCTCCTCTTAAGTGTTTCCGTATGCCCGGATTGAGGAAAATTCGTCCAGGTGACGTTATTTGCTTCAATTATCCGTTGGGTTATGACAAATGGACCGAGATAGAATTCAAGATAAACTACGTTTATTGCAAACGTGTGGTAGGAACGCCCGGTGATACAATCGGTGTCAGGGACGGAATAACCTGGAACAGTAATTTTAGCGGAACGATTGGTGTGATAAGCAATCAACTGGCGATAAAGAATACTCCTGACAGCATATTGTGGCGCACCAAGTTTATGGGAACAATGCCGTTTACCAGACCTATGTGGACAATGAAAGACTTTGGCCCGCTTTACATTCCGCAGAAAGGAGTAACCATAGAACTTGACTCAATAGGTCGTGCCATTTACGGACCGGTGATAGAGTATGAAACCGGAGCATGGCCCGATAATGATATGTCAAGCCACACTTTCCAACATGATTATTATTTTGCTTTCGGTGATAACAGCCTGGACTCAAACGATTCAAGGTATTGGGGATTCATACCGGAGGACTTCATAATAGGTGTTGTGGGAGGAAAGAGAGTTAAGAACGATCCAAACCAGATATATTGATTATGAAGACAATAAGATTTTTTGCCCTGATAATAGCGGGGCTGACAGGCTTGTTTGCTCTTACGGGATGTGATAGTGCTGATGGAGCATTCTCAGTGAGACATTCTGTGATTGATGTAGGTAATGCCAGTGTAGGAGATTCAGTCAAGGCATCATTTACGTTCAGAAACAATACAGCCGAATCTATGACAATCACCTTTATACCGGAGTGTGACTGTACGACGGTAAACAAAGAGATCATGAAACTGAAATCGCGGGGATGCGGACAACTTGAGGTAAAGGTCAAGGTTGAGAACTCCGGAGATTTCATCAAATATGTCTATGCACAGGCTACGGGGCACGACGAATTCATAACCGTAGCGGTTAAAGGGAGCACCAAATAACATAAATTAATACGTTGGGAGGGGGTAAGGATGTAAAGATGCATTACCTTCGTACACTGATAACCTTTTTATTAACCTTGAAACCTTGTTGGCATTCATGATTCGAATCAAGAATTGTATTGGGAGTGTTGTGCTGGCAGCAGTCATAGGCGCTAACGTAACCGGTGTAGCGCAGGTGGTGGGGCCCAGAACACTCAACATGGAGCAGGTGGTTCAGTTGGCTCAGGAGAACTCCATTTCGGCCATGAGTAACCGCAACACATTCGCGGCACAGTACTGGAGTTTCCGTTCCTATAAGGCCGAGTTGCTCCCATCACTTAATCTTAGCGCAAATGTGGCTCAGTTTAACCGATCGCTGGTGGCGTTGCAGGATTACAACACCGGCGCCATAAGCTATCGTCCCAACTACAATATGTCAAACGACGCTACTCTGTACCTGAGTCAGAACATTCCCTGGACAGGGGGTACGGTGTCGTTGTCAACCCAGCTGTCGCGTTTGGACCAGTACAGTCCGGCGCGTCTTACCACATATTATGCTCAGCCGGTGTATCTGTCGTACATGCAGTCGCTGTGGGGTTATAACCGCTTTAAGTGGAACAAGCAGACCGAGCCCAAGCAGTACGAGATGGCCAAGCGGCAGTATATTGAGAGCATGGAGCAGGTAAGCCAGACAGCCGTGATGTATTTCTGGAATTATGTGAGCGCCAAGGAGAATTACGACAGGGCGGTAAGGAGCTTTGAGGACAGCAAGCGCCTGTTCGAGGCCGGGCAGACTCGTTTTGCGATGGGTACCATTACCCGCGATCAGCTTATGCAGATTGAGGTGAGCATGCTGAATGACTCGCTGCAGTTGAGTTCGGTGCAGGTTAACTTGCGGTCGGCGCTTAACCGTTTGTGCTCGTACATTGGGTATAACGAGGATACCCAGCTGAATTTGCAGATTAATTATGATATCCCTGATGTGACTCTGGATTATGATGATGTGTTGGAGCGTGCTCTGGAGAACTCGTCGTTCCAGTTGAATCAGGAGATCAGTTATATTGAGACTGAGCGCAGCGTGGCTCAGGCCAAATCAAACCGCGGCATATCGGCAAGCGTGAACGCAAGGTTCGGAATGTCGGGCAGTGCCGACAGGTTCAATGACACTTTCGTGCAGCTTAAGGATCAGGAGGTGGTGGGTATATCGCTGAGCATTCCTATCATTGACTGGGGGCTGGCACGCGGTCGCGTACGTATGGCCGAGGCTCAGGCGCAGACTACCCGTAACCGTCTGGAGCAGTCAATGATTGATTTCCGTCAGGACCTGCTTACACAGGTTATGCAGTTCAATAACCAGCGCAGCCAGTGTGAGATTGCGGCACGTGCGGCACAGCTGGCCGAGGACAGTTACGAGCTGGCTCTGCAGAACTTTGGCAGCGGTAGCATGACTATGACGCAGCTTGACCAGCTTAAACAGAAGCGCGACAACGCGCTGAGCAGTTACGTGAGTAATGTGGCCAGCTTCTGGAACTACTACTTTGGGATAAGGCGCACCACGCTTTATGACTATGAGAATGGCATTGACATTAGTGCCGAATTTGACAAACTGGTAAAATAACTGATTATGAAAGCATATAGGATTATAGGGTGTTTGGTGCTTGCGGTTCTTGTTTGCGGCTGCAAGGGTAAGAAAGATGAGTCAAAGGGTGATGATACCCCAATGGCTCGCGGCAGTTACAGTGCCGAGAAGAATATAGTGACGGTGGTGCCGCTGGAGCGTAAGGTGTTCAACAAGCAGCTGGTTTGCAACGGCAAGCTTGAGGCCCAGAGCAAGGTTACGGTTCAGTTTGAGGCTCAGGGTAAGATTGCGCAGATAAACGTGCGTGACGGACAGAAGGTGCAGAAAGGGCAGGTTATGGCATCGCTCGATAAGGAGCAGCCCCGCCGTCAGCTGGAGCAGGCACGCCTGGCATATGACAAGGCCGAGATGAACCTGGCTGACCGCCTGCTGGATTACGGCTACACCCTGGCCGATACCGCAAAGATTCCGGCCGAGCAGAAGCGTGTTATCTATATAAACAGCGGTTTCATTGATGCCCGTATGGCGCTTGAGAATGCCGAGCGTACTTATAAGCAGTGTGACCTTAAGGCTCCTTTTACTGGTAAGGTGGCCAGCCTTAAGGGGCGTGTTCACGAGCAGGGCGGACAGTTGTGTACGCTTATTGATGACAGCCGTTACATTGTGCGTTTTAGCATACTTGAGACCGAGTACAAGTTTGTGCGTACCGGACAGCAGGTACTGGTGTCGCCTTTTATAAACAGCGATGTGGTGCTTAAGGGTACCATAATCTCAATTAATCCCACGGTTGACCAGAACGGTCAGATTGCGGTTACGGCGCAGGTGCCCGGGAGCGAGGAGCTTATGGACGGCATGAACGTGCGAATAACTGTGCAGAACAGTGTTCCTGACCAGCTTGTGGTTCCCAAGAGTGCGGTGGTGATTCGTGATAATCTCGAGGTGCTGTTCCGTTACAAGGACGGACGTGCCGAATGGACATATGTGAATGTGCTTATGTCAAACACTACACAGCATGTGGTCGAGGCCAACAAGGAACGTGGTGCCGACCTTAATGTGGGTGATCTTATCATAACCAGCGGCAACCTGAACCTGGGTGACGACGCTCCGGTGGAAATCGAGGATTAGTCATGTTCAAGGGATTGGTTAAGAGGCCCATTGCGGTTACCATGGTGCTTATTGCAGTCATGGTGCTGGGCATTGCGGCCATACGCAAGCTGCCGGTATCGCTGGTGCCTGACATAAACATACCGCAGATTACGGTGCAGGTTACATCGCCTGACATGAGTGCGCGTGAGCTGAATGACGTGCTGTTGTCATCGCTCCGCTCCGAGCTGGTGCAGGTGCCTCATCTGAAGGATATTGTATGCACTGCCAAGGACGGCGGCGGTCTTATTGAGATGACTTTTGAGTACGGTGCCGACGCCGATTACATCTTTATTGATGTGAACGAGCGCGTGGACCTGGCTACATCGCGTTGGGATGCCAAGGAGGAGCGTCCCATGATAGCGCGTGCAAGTGCTACTGACATTCCTGCTTTCTTTATCAACATATCCCTTAAGGACGCGGCACACTCGGGCGGCACACGCCTGCTTGAGATGAGTGACTTTTGCCGTCAGGTGATTACACGGCGTCTGGAGCAGCTGCCTCAGGTGGCTATGGTAGATATATCGGGATTGCTGTATCCGCAGTTGCTGATTGTTCCGGATATGGAGAAGCTGCGTGCACTGGGAGTGGATGAGACTGCGTTGAGCAATGCCATACAGAGCGCCAACGTGAGTCTGGGCAGTCTGTCAATCCGTGACGGCGAGTACCGCTTTGACGTGCGTTTTGAGTCGAGCGTGCTTACGCGTCAGGATGTGGAGAACGTGTGGCTCAAGCTGGGTGGCCGCACCTATCAGATAAAGGATCTGGCCCAGGTGCGTGAGGAGCAGCAGCGCCTTAAGGGTATGATTACGGCCGATGGTGAGCAATGCGTCACTATGGCTGTGATAAAGCGCTCCGATGCGCGTATGTCGGAGTTGCGTGAGGGCATACAGGGACTGATGGAGGCCTTTGAGAAGGACTACCCTGACCTGAATTTCCAGATTACGCGTGACCAGACGGAGCTGCTGGATTACTCCATCAACAACATGGTGCGTAACCTGATATACGGTGCACTGTTTGCCTGTCTGATCATTTTCTTCTTTATGCAGGATTTCCGCAGTCCGCTGCTGGTGGTGATTACCATTCCCACGGCACTGATTCTGTCGTTCCTGTTCTTCTATGTCCTGAATATTTCCATCAACATCATATCGCTGTCGGGTCTGGTACTGGGTTTGGGTATGATGGTTGACAACTCCATAATCACGATTGATAACATTACCCAACGCTGGCAGAAGGGTGAGCTCTTGGCCGATGCCTGCGTGTACGGCACGCAGGAGGTGTTCACGCCTATGCTGAGTTCGGTGCTTACCACCTGTGCCATATTCATTCCGCTTATTTTCCTGAGCGGAATTGCGGGAGCCCTGTTCTATGATGAGGCTATGGCGGTTACAATCACGCTGATTTCGGCCCTTATCATGTCGGTGCTGGTTATTCCGGTGTTCTATTACAGGTTTTACCGCAAGCAGCCCTGCTTTACGCCTAACAAGTTCATAAGCAGGATAAGCGTGGGAAACATGACTGCGGGTTATGACAAGGTCTTGAGCTGGTTCTTCCGTCGCAGGGGTGTTATGTGGGCCATTTTCGGTGCTGCAATCCTGCTTATAGGAGTGCTGTTCATAAACCTTGACAAGCAGAAGCTGCCTGTGCTCTCACACAGCGATACGCTGCTTAACATTGAGTGGAATGAGCGTATTCCCATTGAGGAGAACAACCGCCGCTGCGAGCAGATTATGGCGCAGTTCCCGGATTATGTCACGCAATACACCGCAATGACCGGTGCGCAGCAGTTTGCGCTGTCACATACCCGCGAGACGGGTATGACCGAGGCTATCATCTATATCAAGGCCAAGGATACGGAGAGTATTGACGAGATTGAAGCCCAGGCCCGGATTTATATCAGCCGGGAGTGGCCGGCGGCTGTTCACAGCTGTCAGGCATCGGGTAACATATTTGATATGCTGTTCTCGGACAAGGAGGCACCGGTGGTGGCCAGACTGAAGCGTATTGACGGCAAAACGCCCAGGCCGGAGGAGCTTACCGAAGTACTTTCCATGATACGCTTGGCTTTGCCGGATTATTATATTCAGCAGCCTGAGTGGAACGAGTATATTGAGCTTATTACCGATCCGGAGCGTCTGGCTCTGTATGACGTGAGTTTCAGCCAGATTCTGGGTTATCTGAGGAACTCCATGAATGCGGGTTCGGTGCTGCGTATATCAAAGGGTGATTTCATGATGCCGGTGGTGATTGGCGTGGGCACCAAGGAGGCCCGTGACCTTATTCAGGGCAGTTACATTGAGACCCGCGGCGGACGTGTGCCGTTGGAGATTCTGCTCAAGGAGACCCGTAACCGCGACCTTAAACAGATAACAAGTGGTGTGGACGGTGAGTTCTACCCGCTGGTACTTGACGTAAAGGGTAAGGAGGCGCGAAGGGTTATGGATGTGGTGAAGAGTGTGGTCAGGGAGGATGATGCGTTTGACGTGAGTTTCAGCGGTACGTACTTTAGCAACCGCGAGATGATAAAGGAGCTTTGCGGCGTGCTGGTGATTTCGATTCTGCTGCTGTTCTTTATCCTTGCGGCACAGTTTGAGAGTATGGTTCAGCCGTTCATAATTCTGAGTGAACTGATTATTGACATTTTCGCGGTATTGGGAATTCTGTGGCTGTTTGGCGAGAGCCTGAACCTGATGTCAATGATTGGTATGGTGGTTATGTGCGGTATAGTAATCAATGACTCCATACTTAAGGTTGATACCATAAACCGCCTGCGTGAGAAGGGCTACGGGCTTAAGCGCGCAATCCTTGAGGCCGGAAGCCGCCGTCTGAAGGCCATCATAATGACATCGCTGACCACAATCCTGGCTATTGCTCCGTTCCTGGTGCGCGGTGATATGGGCAGTGACCTGCAGTATCCGCTGTCGCTGGCTCTTATAAGCGGTATGGTTGCCGGAACATTCGTGAGCGTGTTCTTTGTTCCGCTGGCCTACTACGTGATTTATAAAAGGTCAGAAAGATGAGGAAGGGCCACTCGTTTTCCATCATCCTGATAATGATTGTGCTGATGCTGGTGGGTGCCGCCTGCATTCCGCTGCTGCATGTCCAGTATAATCCTATACAGGAGAACCTGAGCCTTTCGGTGAGTTTCAGCGGTGAGGGATCGGCCCGAGTGATAGAGAGCGAGGTGACATCGGTCATAGAGGGTGCATTGAATACTGTGGAGGGTGTAAGCAGTATAGTTGCAAACTCATATCAGGGTGGCGGTTACATAGATATGACCTTCAAGAAGGGCACAAATATGGAGACCACCAGGTTTGATGTGTCGACCCGTTTGAGACAGATTTCAACCAAGCTGCCCGAAAACACAGACTGGCGTTTGAGCGGATCGGCGGGCGGAGGCGGTCGAAACAGCCAGCAGATTTTGCGTTACACTATCAACGCGGATATGCCGGCAATCGAGATTGTACGTTATGCCGATGAGCATCTTAAGACTCCGCTCTCCAGGATTGAGGGTGTGGAGGGCGTGAGTACATCGGGAGCGACTCCGTTTGAGTGGGTGCTTACGTTTGATCCCAACTCGCTGCGGGCCGTGGGTATGAGTCCGGCCAACCTTAGCGAAGCTCTGGGACGCTATTTCCAGAACAGTATTGTGGGTACCGAGGTTACCGAGGACCGGCTGATGCTGGTTAGGCTCAAGAGCCGCGACCTTACGGGCGAACTGGAGCAGATTCCGGTGGGTAAGGTGAACGGGCGCATGTACTATATGGGTGACTTTGCTACGGTTCAGTATCGTGAGCAGACTCCCGGCTCGTATAACCGTATAAACGGACTCAACACCATTACGCTTTATGTGACTGCTCTTGAGGGTATCAACATGATTGCGGTGACGGATGCCGTTAAGCAGAAGATGGAGGAACTTAAGGCGGATCTGCCCCAGAATTATGCCATCAAACTTAATTATGATGCATCGGAATACCTGAACAAGGAGATAAGCAAGATTTTTCTGCGTGCGGTTATTTCGCTTGCCATACTGCTGCTCTTTGTGCTGGCGGTGAGTCGCAGTTTCCGTTATCTCACCGTGATAGGGCTTACCATTGTGGTGAACCTGCTGAGTGCCGTTATTTTCTATAAGCTTTTCGGAGTGGATATTGAGCTCTACTCTATGGCCGGCATAACGGTGTCGCTGGGTATCATCATAGATACGGCGATTGTGATTGCCGACCACTATACCTATTATGGTGACCGTAAGGTGATGTTCTCAATCACGGGTGCACTGCTTACAACTATCGGCGCCCTGTTGCTGGTGTTTTTCCTGCCCGAAAGTTCCAGGGGTGACCTTACGGATTTTATATGGGTGATAGTGATAAACCTTTCTCTGTCAATCCTGATTGCTTTCCTGTTTGTGCCGGCTTTGCTGCAGTATCTGCCGCTCAAGAACAAGGGTGTGGTAAAGAACACCATGAGGCGCCGTCGCAGGCTGGTGCGCAATACCGCGCGTTATGAGCGAATCACGGAGTGGAACCGTTCGCACAAATGGATTTATGTTGTGGCTGTGGTGCTGCTGTTTGGCATTCCCATACAGCTGCTTCCTTCGCAGGTCAAGCACAAGGAGGTGCCAGAGGGTGAGGACAATACAAAAGGCGGTTTGGTGGGTCTTTACAACAAGACGATTGGAGGCAAGTGGTATCAGCGGAACAAGCAGTGGTTTGAGTATCCTTTGGGAGGTACGTTCAATCTGTTTCAGAAGCATTCGGGCGGCAGATGGTTTTCGGGCCGTGAGGAAGAGGATCCCGAGGTGGTGATGTATGTGCGCGCCAATATGGCTGAGGGGCAGAATGTGCAGCAGCTGAACGAAATTGTGCGTGAGATGGAGAACTGGCTGCAGCAGTTTGATGAGGTCAGTGATTTTTATACCAGCTTATCGGGGACATCGGGTACGATGGAGATTCATTTTAAGGAGGAGTTTCAGCATACCAGGTTCCCTCTGGACCTGAAGCAGCGTCTTTGGTCCAAAGCCATCCGTTACGGCGGAGCTACGTGGACTATACCCGCCATTGACGACACCGACCAGTATCTTACCAACAGCGTTTATAGGACAAGCTGGTCCAACTCAATGCAGATTTACGGTTATGACTATGACCTTCTGTACCGTTATGCCGAGGATCTTATCGATACGCTTAAGGCTAACCGACGTGTAAACGGCGAGGCCGGTTTTGCCGCCGACTGGAGAGCATATGTGAATACGGAGTTCTATATGGACCTGGATCGCGAGAAGATTGTAAGGCAGGGTACCAATCTTAACCGCTACTTGTCGTATCTGCGCGAGCAGCTGTATGACAGTCATGCCGGTCCGGGCGTGTATGACGGGCATCGGTCCACACCGGTGCGTCTGGTTTCATCGGACAAGGACTATTTTGATTTGTGGCATATCCGAAACGATATGGTGATGATTGACAGCACGAATATGCGTCTGAATGACCTGGGCTCCATAGCCAAACGGCGCACGGGACTCTCCATAGAGCGTAACAATCAGGAGTACGTGATTAATGTGGGATATGAATTCATAGGTTCATATGAGCTCAGGAACCGTATGGAAGAGGAGATGATAAAGAGACTGAATGAGCGGCTTCCGATGGGGTTCCACGCGGGTTCCCAGGCCTATCGCAACAGGTGGAGCGAGGAGAAACAGCGCACCGTACTGATATTCGTGGTGGTGCTGGTGATATTCATGATATGTGCATCGATGTTTGAGTCTTTCCGGGTGCCGCTGGTGATAGTGCTGCTTATTCCCGTGAGTTTTATCGGAATGTTCCTGGCTTATCCCATATTCAACGTTTCGTTCGGGGAGGGAGGATTCGCGGCCATGATAATGCTTTGCGGTATCACGGTCAATGCCGGAATATACCTGACATCCGAGTATCGTACAATCGCGGCGGCAACCGGCCGAATCGGCCTGAAGACATACGTGAAGGCCTATAACCGCAAGATTATACCCACCATGCTTACCATCCTGAGTACCGTTCTGGGGCTTATCCCGTTCCTGTTTGACGGTCGTGACAGCTCGTTCTGGTTCAGCTTTGCCGTAGGCGTTATGAGCGGCATGCTCTTCTCGGTAATCGCCATAGTCCTGATCATGCCGGTGTTCTTCCCGTTGAAAAAGTGATGCAATAGGGTTGCCCCCTTTGGACTTTTTTGTACATTCGCGACATTAGTCCTGATTTCTGACAATTATTACAGCTTATGAAGAAGTATTTTTTGCTCCTTGTGTCAGTTCTTTTGGCAGTTTCATGCCGCGAGAGCAAATCTGAATTTGAGGTGAAGGAGGTGGACTTTGTGAATAAGTCCGATGTTACCGTCAAGGGAACCCCCATTGACGTAGAGTTCCCTTTGGATATAAGGGATATAGCTCTGTACGATTCTTACAGGATTTTGATGTGTCATGATGATGACGCCAGAATGAGCGTCTACTCGGCCGATTGGGATTTCCTGGGTAAGTTCTGCTTTATAGGAAGGGCCAGGAACGAGTTTGTCAATGACCCCAGTATGGTATCGGGCCAGATTCTTAGGGGCGATGACGGGCATGCGCTGATTCCGCTCGTTGACGGTCTTCAAAGTGTCAAGGTGATGGATCTGCAGCGGTCATTGGAGGCTGAGCGTACTGTTATTACCGCCGAGAGCACTTACAGGCCTTACAAGGAGTTGGTGGTAAATGATGAGTTTGGAACCATGAGGCTGCGGACCGATATCGGGTTCGTATTCATTGACAATGACATAAGTCATCAGTTTGAATGGAGTAGGCCTATAACTATGAACTACACGGTGAATTTTGATCCTTATTATGCCGTGATGAATGATACTACGGTAATCAAAAAGGTTGAAACCCTGCGTTATTTTGATGATGAGCAGTTCAAGTTCATTAGCGGAAAGCTGTTCAAGCATCCAAGCCGTAATCTGGTTATACTTCCGATGGAGTCTATCGACTACATTCTGTTCATTGACTTGGACAATGATAAGATGTGGGCTGTGCATCAGAAGGGCTCGCTCTCGCTCTATGACCCGCTTCCGCCTGTAAACTTCTCCATAACTCACTTTGGTCGGGATGCGGTTTGTACCGAGTCGTGCTTTATGGTCCTGTATTTCGGTGGTGATCCCGGTGCGGAGGAAATATACCGAGAGAATGCGTTGCCGGAACTTCTGACTTTTGACTGGGACGGCAATCTCCTTAAATCGGTAAAGCTGGACACTTATGTAAACAGGATTGCGTATGATGAGAAAACGCAGATTCTTTACGGTGTGGACCGTACTAACGATCGCATTGTAAGTTTCGATCTAAAGTGATATATTTGCAGTATCAATAACCTTAACCAATTAATTCAAAAAACATTATGGAACAACTCAGAAATGATGCCAAAAAACTGGCCTTACTTAATGTGTTGCTGACGACGGTATTCTCGATTCTAGCGATTTTTTCATTAGTTATTTTCTGCGGTAATACCTTGAACATGCATTTGAAGGCACATACGGTTGTAATGTCAGTTATAGGTATTCCGCTCTTTGCAATCCTGTTCTATCTGTGGCTGCAGTTTTTGGGGGATCTCAAGAGGGCATATGAAGGTAATGATGCTATAAAGAATGCGGTATGTGTGGGTCAAATTGCCATTTGGCTCAAGATTGTGGCATCGGTCATCGGATTCATTGCTGCGGCGATTGTCGTTAACCACATAGGTGTCCGTAATGTCTCAATAACCTCTTATGAGTTCGGATTGATAAACAAGGGCGGCAGCATAGAGCTTATCTGCAAGTCTTTGATAGCTGCATCGGCTCCTTTTACGGCCATCATGTATGTGCTGCTGTGGACTGTTTCCGAGCGCAAGAGTGAGATGCGTATTATCACTATGGCTTTGGCTGTGCTGGCATTCTTCTACATTACGGCTACAATCAAAACCTTTGAAGAATCGTCCTGGTTCTGGGGCATACTGGAGTTGGTAACCCCCGTTGTTGAGTACCTCTTCCTCTGGAAAATCTACAAAGGCGCCGAGTTCAAATAATTCAAATAAAAAACGTGCAAAAGTGTGCCATTGGGGTCAGACCCCATTGGCACATTTTTTTTGCGAGGAACAAGTATCAAGTATTAAGCATTATTATGAAATTGGTGGTTTAACAGAAGATTTATTCCTGAATATATCAGTTAGACAACAACCAAAAACATTGCATTATGAGAAAGAAAGTCCTATTGTTTGTATCGGTATCCTTGCTGATGCCGATGTGTATTTCCACAAGAGCCCAAGAGGCTGACTCTGCGTTTTTAAAGTTATTCAATTCCGTTAAGTTTGACGGAAATGAATTTGCGTCTTTAGAAGATATGGTCCGCAAACTTCCCGGAGCCGAGATGGACGCAGAGGGTAACGTAACGGTAAACGGTAAGCCCATTAGCAAGATTCTTGTAAACGGTGAGCCCTATTTTGATAGTATCGGTACGAAAGAGGTGTATCCCAAAGACCTGGGAATTGTCTCGAACGACTCTTATCGGGCCAAAATGCTGGAGTACGCACCCCAGGGTTTTGTTTGCGGGTATATAATGCGTAACTCCTGGAACAAGAACCTGTGGGGCATTTTCCTTGTAAAAGAGGGCCGCAAATACAGCATAGTTTACAAGGAGGCCGATAAGACCGAGACCCGTAGCATAAAGGCCGATCTGGCTAAGGAGTTGGAGGCATCGGTCAACAAAAAGATAGCCGATACGGAGACGGCCGCTACCACTCCCGTCACCGTAACCGTATATGAGGGACTTCCTGAGGCGGTTATGGTTTACGAAGGTAGTTATGCTTTTGCCGTTACTCCCGACAATGCAGTCTATTCCTGGGCCAGCAAAATGGGAGAATACAAAGGAATAAACGACGACCTCTGGCAGAAAGAAAAAGATCAGTTCAAGCCGGAAAATTAAGTTTATACGTATTTATCAAGAATAGCCACCATCTCAGCGGGGGTTACCACTTTGCTGATTTTGGGAAAGTGTTTGATATTTCCTGTGACCAGATAGGAATCATCAACGGCCATTGATACTTCAAAGAATACGATGTCTTTTATTTTCCATGTCTTACTTCACTGATTATCTCGTTTATTTCATCCAACGTCAAATCTTGTATTCCGGCTTCTTTGGCCTGTTCTCTTAACTCCATGAAAGCGTTCCAAGCT
>Ga0310696_10000051_pt1 | contig 206845 bp, 176 predicted proteins | sample AusTroGonzalo_MG_4_FD_203885 | JGI IMG/M metagenome (GOLD analysis project Ga0310696, IMG submission 203885) | Bovine rumen microbial communities from tropical cattle in Woodstock, Queensland, Australia - Gonzalo_02 (v2) (version 2) | ecosystem: Host-associated > Mammals > Digestive system >...
TGCCCGCCTTGTCGGGCACCAGCCCCGTGGCATTGGCGATCGCCGCCATTTCCACCATGGTCTTCGAGCCGTCGACGAATTCCACCAGCATGCGCACATTCATGTGGCGCCGCGCCGCCTCTTCCGCGTAATCGTCGGGAATGGCGTCGATGTTGAGCGGGTTGTTCTTGCCCTTGCCGGCGGCAACGATCGGATGGCCCATGGCCGAGACGAATTCGATCAGCTCCATGCAGGAGGACGGCTCGTCGCCGGCGCCCAGCGAATAGGTGACGCCAAGGCGGTCCGCCTCGCTTTTCAGATACGCCCCGATGGTCACATCCGCCTCGACATTCATCATGACGAGGTGCTTGCCGTGCTCCATGGCTCTGAGGCCGATCTCGGCCCCGACCGCCGGAACGCCGGTCGCATCGATCACCACGTCGATCAGGTCATTTTCGAGGATGAGGTCGGCATTGCCGGTGACGGCGATCCGGCCGCCCTCCATCGCCGCGGTCAGGGCCGAGCCGGTGGTCACTTCCTGCGCATGCCCGGGTTCGCGGTAGGCGATATCGACGGCTTTCAGCGCATTGGGCAGGTTCAGTTCGGAAATCGCGCCGATCTCGACGCCCGGCATATGCGCCACCCGCGTGACGATGTCCGTGCCCATCTCGCCCGAGCCGATCAGCCCGATGCGGATCGGACGGCCCGCATCCGCCCGTGCCTGCATGTCCCGCGCCAATCCCGTCAATGCCACATTGCTCGCCATACCAAAACGCTCCTCATCCGGCTGCTTTGCGTTCCGGCATAGGACGGGAGCGGGCGCTTGGCAACAGGCTAGATCTGCAGGAAGCGGAATTCCGTCTGCTGCCGGTAGGTCTCGCCGGGCCGCAGCACGGTGCCGGGGAAATGCGGCTGGTTGGGGCTGTCGGGAAAGTGCTGGGCTTCCAGGCACAGGCCCGCATGCGGCCCGTAGCGCCTGCCGCCAAGGCCGGTCAGTCCGGGGGCGATCATCTGGCCGTCGTAGAATTGCAGGCCGGGTTCGCTGGTATGAACCTGCAATTCAAGGCCATTATCCGCGGCAAGCGACGCGGCATGGCGCAGGCCGTCCCTGAGTGCGCCGCTCAGCACAAAATTGTGGTCATAGGCCGCGGGCGGGTGTGCGCCGATCAGGCGCGACGCGCGAAATTCGAAGGGCGTTGCGTCGACCGGCAGGATGTCGCCGGTCGGAATGAGGTCGTCGGCGACCGGCGTATAGCTGTCGGCGAAAATCTGCAACCGGTGACTGCGGATATCGTCGGACGCGTCGAGATTGAAATAGCTGTGCTGGGCGAAACCGGCGACCGTCGGCGCATCGGTGGTCGCTGTGATGTCCATGCACAGCGTCGAATCCGCGGTGAAGCGGTAGGTGCAGCGCACGTCCATTGCCCCCGGGAAACCCTGATCGCCGTCGGGCAGCCGCAAGGCGAGCGTGACCGACGAGGCGCTCCAGTCGGCGATGGTCCACAGGCGCTGCGACATCCCCATGGCGCCGCCATGCAGGGTCTGTTTCCCGCCTTCATTGCGGTCGAGCTGGTACTCGCTGCCGTCAAGAGTGAAGCGGCCGTGGGCAATCCTGTTGGCGTAGCGCCCGACCAGCGCGCCGAAATAGGGCGACTGGACGGGATAAGGATCGAAGTGGTCGAAGCCGAGCACCACCCTTTGCGGAGTGCCATCCGCCAGGGGGATGTGCAGGTCGCGGATGACCGCGCCCCAGTTCAGCACATGCGCCAGCGCACCGGATGGCGACTGGATCGTCGCCTGGAACACCGGTTCCCCGGCGAACATTCCGAAGGGCTGGGGGCCGAGCAGCGCGCGCACGCTCAGTGGTCCCGCACGGCTGCATTGCCGCGCGCGGCGAGCTTCGCCTGCAGGACAACGACGATAAGCAGAAACAGGCCGCGAATGACCGACTGCCAGTAGGCGGAGAGCGAAATCCAGCCTTTGCCGTTCTCGAAATTGAGAACGTTGAAGAGAATGCCGAGGAGCAGCACGCCGGCCAGCGTTGCCCCGACCGAACCGACGCCGCCGGTCAAAAGGGTGCCGCCGACGACCACGGCGGCAATGGCAAAGAGCTCCCAGCCGACGCCCTCAATCGGCTGGCCCGCGCCGAACTGCGAGGCGAGGATGACGCCGGCCAGGCCGGCAAGCCCGCCGCTGGCGAGGTAAACCAGAAACTTGATCCGGCCGACCGGCAGGCCCATCATCCGCGTCGCATCCTCATTGCCGCCGACGGCCAGAACGCCGCGTCCGGTGCTGGTGAAGTTGAGGATGATCCAGCCGGCGACATAGGCGGCAAGCGCTATCCATGCCGGGATGGGGAAGCCGAAAAAGTTGTCCTGGCCGATGCTGGTAAAGCCGCTGTCATAGGAGACCGAAACCGACTGGTTGTCGGCGAGCAGCAGGGCGCTGCCGCTGGCCGCCAGCATGGTTGCGAGCGTGGCGATGAACGGCATGATCTTCAGCCGGGTTACCAGCGCGGCATTGACGAGGCCGACGCAGAGCCCGGCACCGACGCCGGCACCAAGCCCGATCCATGCGCCCTGCGGGCTGAAGAGCGCGGCGACCACGCTGCCGAGCGCTGCGGTCGATCCCACGGAGAGGTCGATGCCGCCGGTCATGATGACGAAGCACATGCCAAGCGCCACCAGCGCGAACATCGAATTGTAGCGCAGCACGCTCGATATGTTGAAAAAGCCGAGGAAATAATCGTAGCGCAGCCAGCCGAACAGGACCAGCAGCAGCAACGCGACCACCACGCCGTACCTGCCGAGCAGGGATATCCATCGTGTCCGGGTCATGCGTGCGCCCTGCCTTGCTGCTGGATCCAGACGGCCAGGATGATGATCCCCGCCTTGACCACCAGTGCGGCGGCATCGGGCACGCCATTGGCGAGCAGCGTGTAGCGCACCAGCTGGATCGTCATGGCGCCGATCAGCGTGCCGATGATGGTGGCCTTGCCGCCGCTCAGCAGCGTGCCGCCGACGGCGACCGCGGCAATGGCGTCAAGCTCCATGCCGAGTCCGACCAGATTGGCATCGCTGGAGGAGTTGATGGCGATGACGACGAGCCCGGCCAGTCCGGCGCACAGGCCGCTGATGGCGTAGACCAGCAGCTTGACCCTGGCGACGGCAATGCCGGACAGTTCTGCCGCCCGCTCATTGCCGCCGATGGCGATGATCTGGCGGCCAAACACCGTCCGCTTCAGCATCCATGCGGCGGCGAGGACGATCAGCAGCATCAGGATCACCTGCACCGGAATGCCGAGGACCCGGCCAAGCCCGATGAACTGGAACTGCGGCACGCGGAATGTCTGCAGATTGCCGTTGGTCATGACCTGCGCGATGCCGCGCCCGGCGATGAACAAAACAAGCGTGGCAACGATGGGCTGGATGCGGAAGGCGGAGATGAGCCAGCCATTGAACAGGCCGAACAGCCCGGCAACGGCGATGGAAACGAGCATGGCAGCGGCAACGGCGAGATAGATATTGCCGATGGGCATGATCTTGCCGAGGAAGATCATCGGCGCCAGAGCGCCGGAGATGGCCATGAGCGAACCGACGGAGAGGTCGATGCCGCCGGTGGCAATGACCAGCGTCATGCCGACCGCGACGATGACGATGGTGCAGACCTGGGTGAGGTTCACATTCAGGGTCTGTATCGTTGCAAAATTGCGGGTGAACGCCAGGTTGAACAGGATCAGCAGCAGCAGTGCGATCAGCGTGCCGTAGCGCGCGAGGAAATCGAAGGGATCGAAACGCCGGACTGTCGTGCGCGCCACTTGGGGTGTGCCGGTCATATCAGGGCCTCCTCGACAACGGGCGCATTGCCATGGGCCATGGCGCCCATGAGCGCATCTTCGGTGGCGGCGGCGCGGCCGAATTCGGCGACACTGATGCCGTCGCGCAGGACGAATACCCGATCAGCACCCTCGATGACCTCTTCCAGCTCGGAGGAGATCATCAGCACGGCCAGTCCCTGGTCCGCGAGCGATTTGATCAGCGACTGGATTTCGCCCTTGGCGCCGACATCGATGCCGCGCGTCGGTTCGTCGAGAATGAGCAGGCGCGGATTCATCGCCAGCCAGCGGCCAAGCAGGACCTTCTGCTGGTTGCCGCCGGAAAGCTCGCGCACCTTCTGGTCCGGTCCGGAGCATTTGATGCCGAGCTGCTTGATGAAACGTTTCACGATCTCCTGCTGCGCCTTCTCGTCGATAACCCCGGATTTGGCGAGTTTCGGCATCAGCGCCAGCATCATGTTTTCCGCGACGCTCATATCGGGCACGATGCCTTCGCTCTTGCGGTCTTCGGTGCAGAAACCCATGCCTGCGGCGATGGCGTCGGAGGGCCGCCGCGGTTCGAACGTCTTGTCGCCATAGGTCATGGCACCCGCCTTCAGGCGGTCGATGCCGAAGACCAGCCGCGCCGTTTCGGTGCGGCCCGCGCCGAGCAGTCCGGCAAAGCCGGCAATCTCGCCGCTGCGGATGGTGAAGGAGACGTCCTGGACGATCTGCCCCACGGCGAGATTGTCGGCGGACAGCAGGACCTTGCCGATGTTCTTTTCATCGCGCGCGGTGAAGGCGGTGGCGTGGCCCTCAGTCTTTTCAATGCTGCGCCCCAGCATGGACGAGACGAGCTCGATCTTTTCAATTCCATCCATGCGGGCGGTCCTGATCGTCCGGCCATCGCGCATGATCGTCACGCGGTCGCACACCGCATAGAGTTCATCCAATTTGTGGCTGACGAACACCACGGAAACACCGTCCTGTTTCAACTGGCGGATGACATTGAAGAGGACACGGACTTCGCGCTCGTCCAGCGAGGAGGTCGGCTCATCCATGATGACGAGTTTGGCGGAAAAGCCGATGGCGCGGGCAATGGCCACCATCTGCTGGGTTGCCGTGTTGAATTCCATCAGGGGGCGGCGGACATCGGCGCGGATATTGAAGCGCTGCAACAGGTTTTCAGCCTCCCGGTGCATGCTCGCCCAGTCGAGCAGGCCGAAGCGGCGTTTCTCCCGTCCAAGGCAGATGTTCTCCGTCAGGGAACGGTAGGGCACCAGATTGATTTCCTGATAGATGGTGCTGATGCCGTTCGCCTGCGCCTGCTGCGGCGAGGCGACTTCAAACGGCTTGCCGTCGAACGTCACGTCGCCGGCGTCCCGCCGGTGATAGCCGGTCAGCACCTTGATGAGCGTCGATTTTCCCGCGCCGTTCTGGCCGATCAGCGCATGCACCTCGCCGCGGGCCACGGTGAACGAGGCGGCGGAAAGGGCAGGGATACCCGCAAAGCGCTTGTCGATGCCTGTCATCGACAGAAGAATATCGGTGTCCATTGCAAAGCCGTTTCTGAAATCATCCGGAGCTTTTGCCTGGATGCATGGTTGCACCAGACATGAAAAAGCCAGCGCTCCATGGAAGCGCTGGCTTGATCAGATATCAATAGGCGGAGCTCAACAATTTTGCCGCATTGCCGGCATCGTAGAACTGGTCCGGATTGATGATCTTCGGGGCGATTTTCTCCCCGGCGGCATAGGCGGCTGCCGTATCGTAGGCCTTGGGGCCGAAGCGCGGATTGCATTCGACCACCGCGGCAATCTTGCCGTCGACCACGGCCTGGACCGCTTCCTTGCCGCCATCGATCGACAGGACGAGGATGTCCTTGCCGGGCACCTTGCCTGCCGCTTCAATGGCGGAAATCGCGCCGATCGCCATCTCGTCATTGTGGGCGTAGATGACATTGGCGTCGGGATGCGCCTGCAGCAGGGTTTCGGCGACCTGGCGGCCCTTGTCACGGGCAAAATCGCCGGTCTGCGAGGCAACGATCGAGAAATCCGAATGCTTGGCGATGACGTCGTCAAAGCCCTTCTTGCGGTCGTTGGCCGGCGACGAGCCTGTCGTGCCTTCCAGTTCGATGATCTTGGTCTTGCCCTTGGCATTGGCCACGAGCCATTCGCCGATGCGCTGGCCCTCTTCGATGAAGTTGGAGCCGATGAAGGTCACATAGTCGTCGCCAGCCTTGGCGAGGGACGGATCGACGCTGCGGTCAAGCAGGATAACCGGAATGCCGGCGCTCTTGGCGGCCTTGATCGCCGGAATCAGCGGCTTTTCCTCGCGCGGGGCCAGGAAAATCAGGTCGACGCCCTGTGCGATCATCGAATTGACGTCGGCGACCTGCTTGGCCGCGGAGCTTGCCGCATCCGTGTAGACAAGCTGCCAGCCGCGCTTCTTGGCCTCTTCCTGCATGCTGGCCGTCTGGGCCAGACGCCACGGATTGTTGCTTTCCGTCTGGGCGAAGCCGACCTTGTAGGTGTCTTTCTTCTTCAGCGGCGGCGACGCGGCGAAAACACTGCCTGCAGCCATGGCGGCGACGAGGCCGGCGGCCGAGGTGAGCAATAGGGTACGACGGGTGATGGACATACGAATTTTCCTCCCAGAAATTCAGAGCGTGGAAATTCCACTGGTCTGATCATCTTCATTTATAAAAATTAGTCAATAATTATTTATGTTGATTAGCCGGTGTTTCGCTGCATAATCATTCCCACGCGGTTTGATTGATTCAGCCGTGCGCGCATGTGGCAAAGGGCTGTTTTCGAATGAATGACACAGTGGATGATGTGACCACTGAAAAGAAAAAGCCCGCCCGGGTCGCGGCCCGGCGCAAACGCGTCAACAAGCGCGTGACGATGACCGATATCGCGCGCATCGCCGGCTGTTCGCAGGCAACGGTTTCCTTCGTGCTCAACAAGACGCCGGGCATCAAGCTGGCGGCGGAAACGCGCGAACGCGTGATCGAGGCTGCCCGCTCGCTCGGCTATGCCGCGCCCAACTTTGCTCACCTGGACAGCCATGATGCCTATGCGCCTGCGGTCGACGGCAAGATCGGCTTCGTGGTCGACCAGCTGGCAACCAGTCCCGAAGCGGTCGTTGCCATTGAGGGCGCGCGGCAGGCCTCGTGGAATGCGGGCAACATCATTCTGGTTGCCCAGACATTGAATGATCCCGAGATGGAGCCGCGCACCATCCGCGCCCTGCGCGAGCAGGGGATTTCCGCGCTGATCTATATGGCGATCTTTACCCGCGAGGTGACGTTGCCGGACTATCTCTACAATCTCGATATCCCGCTGGTGCTCCTCAACTGCTATACCGCCGACTATGCTTTTCCCGCGGTCGTTCCGAGCGAGATTGCCGGCGGCCAGCACTCGACCCGCCACCTGATCCAGCATGGCCACCGGCGCATCGGCATCATCACCGGCGAGCCGTGGATGGAGGCGGCGAAGGACCGGCTGCGCGGCTATCGCCGGGCACTGGCGACCGCCGATATCCCCTTCGATCCGGAACTGGTGATCGAGGGCGACTGGTCGGCAAGCGCGGGCTACAAGGCGACGAAGACGCTGCTGGCGCTGAAGGACAGGCCCACTGCCATTTTCTGCCAGAATGACCGGACCGCCATCGGCTGCTACGAAGCGCTGAAGGAAGCGGGCATCCGCATCCCGGAGGATATTTCGGTCATCGGCTATGACGATGAAGAAATTTCACGGCACCTGCACCCGCAATTGACCACATCCGTCCTGCCGCACCGGGCCATGGGCCGCTGGGCCATCGAACAGCTCGACAGCTATGCCCCGGGGAGCGGAACGCGCTATCCCATCACCAAGCTCGAATGCCCGCTGGTCGAGCGTCTCTCGGTGGCGGCGCACGCCGGGGTGAACAGTGCTAGATCTGGTCCGGGGGTAACTTTCCTTTGACATAATCAGCCCGGTCGATGCCGTGGCGCTGCAGCTTGTCGTAGAATGTCTTGCGCGGAATGCCCAGGGCCTCGATCGTCGTCCTCACATCGCCATTGTTGCCCGTCAGGGCCTCGCGGATGAGTCTTGCCTCATGGCGTTCCATGGCTTCGGGCAGGGTGAGCGTGCTGGTCTGCGACGGCGTGTGCTCACTGGTCATTTCATCCAGACCCAGCGCAACCCGCTCGGCAAAATGCGCGAGTTCGCGCACATTGCCGGGCCAGTCATGATCCATCAGCCGCGCGCGCATCGCCGCGTTTATGTCCTGCGGTTCCGTCTTGAAGCGGATGGCGGCGCGGTGCAGGAAATGCGTGAACAGCAGCGGAATATCCTCCTTTCGCTCACGCAAGGGCGGGATCGAGACCGTGACGACATTGAGACGGTAGAACAGATCCTCGCGGAAATTCGCCCGCTGTTCGGGGCTGCCGAGATCCACCTTGGCGGCGGCGACGACGCGCAGGTCCACGGGCCTGTGCTCATTGGTGCCAAGCGGCGTGATTTCCCGCATTTCCAGAACGCGCAGCAGTTTGACCTGGGTGGCCAGCGGCATGCTTTCGATCTCGTCGAGGAACAATGTACCGCCGCTGGCGTGTTCGATCCGCCCGATACGCTTGTTCTGCGCGCCGGTGAAGGCTCCGGCCTCGTGGCCGAACAGCTCGCTCTCGATCACCGATTCCGGCAGGGCGCCGCAATTGAGCGCAACGAAATTGCCCTGCCTGCGGCGGCTCCATTCATGCAGGAGACCGGCGGCCACGTCCTTGCCGCTGCCGGTCTCGCCGGCGATCAGCACATCCACATCGGCATTGGCCACATGACGCAGCGTCTTGCGCAGATTCTGCATCACGGATGTCTGGCCGATCAGCGGCACCGTTTCGTCGGAGGCCTCCATGAATTGCCGTAGCTGGCGGTTTTCCATGACAAGCTGGCGCTTGTCTGCGGCGCGGCGGATGCTCTGGACGAGGCGCTCGGCCGGATAGGGTTTGGCGATGAAATCGTAGGCGCCTTCCTGCATGGCCTCGACGGCCATTTCGATATCGCCATGCCCGGTGATCAGGATGACGGGCAGATCCGCGTCCATCGCGCGCAGGCGCCGGAAAAATTCCAGCCCGTCCACATGCGGCATGCGGACATCGCTGATGACGACGCCGGCGAATTCCGGTGTCAGGAAGCGCAGGGCACTCATGGCATCGGCGAACGGAATCACGCTGAACCCGGCAAGTTCCAGCGTCTGCCTGTTGGCGTTGCGCAGGTCGTCATCATCGTCGACAAAGGCGATTTGCGGCTGGAATCCCATGGTCAGGCAACCCTCTTGAGATGGACGGTGAATCGGGTTCCGGCGCTGCTGCTGTCCACTTCGATGCGCCCGCCATACTCGGCGACGATGTCATGGCAGATGACCAGGCCAAGCCCGAGCCCGCGGTCCTTGGAGGTGTTGAAGGGGGTAAACAGCGCCTGCATGATGTCATCGGGAATGCCGGGGCCGTTATCGGCCACGGTCAGCTGCACCTCGTCATCGGCGACGGCATAGCCGACGCTGATCCGGCTGGATGGCCCGCCTTCGGTTGCCTCCAGCGCGTTCTGCATCAGATTGATCAGCACCTGTTCGAGCCGGATGCGGTTGCCATGCACCTTCAGCCCGGCCGGCGGCGTCTCAGTCGTGATCTTGCCCACGGTCTGGCGGAAACGGCTGCCGAGCAGCAGCAGCGCGCCTTCGATGACGTCGCTGACGTCAGCCGGACCGGCATCGCCGGTGCCCTTGCGCGAGAAGGTGCGCAGTTCATCGGTGATGCTGCCGATGCGTTCGGTCAGGCCCGCGATGGCCGACAGGTTTTCCCTGGCCGGTTCGACCTGATTGCGCGACAGAAACGTCCCGGCATTGTCGGCATAGGCGCGGATGGCCGCCACGGGCTGGTTGATCTCATGCGCAACGCCCGCCGTCACCTGCCCGAGAATGGCAAGGCGGTTGGCCTGCACCAGTTCCTGCTGCACGGTCTGCAGCTTGTTTTCGGTTTTCTGCCGCTCCTCCGCCTGCATCACCAGTTCGGCATGCGCGGTGCTCAGCGCTTCGGTGCGTTCCGCCACACGGCGCTCCAGCTCGCGGCGCGCCAGTTCCTGCTCCTGCAGGCGCTGCAGCGCCAGGCCGCGGCGATGCAGGAAGAACGCGGTGAAGCCGAGGACAGGCGCAATGACCGCCAGCGCCGCGAGCTGCGCGGCACGGATGGCCTCGCTCACCGCCGCGCCGGCCGGTGTCAGCAATTGCAGCGTCCAGCTTGTTGTGGGCACGGGAACGCGGACCCGGACATACTCCGCGTCCTGGCTGGAGCCCGGCAATTGGGCGGTTACCCTGTCCGGCGTCGCGGTTGTCAAGGCAGGCGCGACGCTCAAAGGTTCGAGTGGCGCATTACCGAACTGCAGGCTTTCCCGGATCGGGCCGAGCTGTTCGGCCGGGATCGGTGCCTGCGCCATGAACCGCCATTCTGGAAAGCTGGTGATCAGCACGATGCCGCGCGGATCAAGGACATAGGACGGGTCGCTGCTCCGGCGCCAGTCGGCCTCCAGTTCGTCGAACTCGACCTTGACGACAATCACGCCAAGCAGGCCGTTCGGACCGTCGATGCGCCGCGAAATATACAGGCCCGGCCGTTTGCTGATCGTGCCGAGCGCATAGTGCTCGGCGCTGCCATTGGCGAGTGCGCGCAGATAATAGGGGCGGAAACTGTAGTCGACGCCGACAAAGCTGGTCGGTTCCTGCCAGTTGCTGGCCGACAGGGCCTTGCCCTTCGCATCGAGGAGGTAGATGACGGACGCGTGCGTGCCTTCGATCAGGCTTTCCAGCTTGCGGTCGACAAGATGCAGCATGCTTTCGCTGCGGGATGAGAGCGCGCTGATGAGGTCGCGGTCCTGCGAGAGGACGAAGGGCAGGGAGCGTTGCTTCTCCAGCACGGTCCGCAGCAGGACGGCATTGAGTTCCGCCGCGCTTCTGGCCCGGGTTTCCAGCGCGACATAGGCACGGTTGCGGCCGTAATCATTGGCGGCCAGCAGGGCGCCGAGAATGATGAAAACGGCCAGGGCGCCATAGACGATTTTGCCCATGGTGCTGAATCCCCCGGTCCGGGGCAGCATATCGGCATCGTTTGGCAGGGGGCGGTCCATGGCTGATTTGTGCATATATCCGCACGATTGACAATCTGTTTGTGCGAAATTCCGCACGGTTTTATATCCCGCGCCCGAAGGCTAAAAATAATATGCAATAAAATCAATATATTATCAAATAAATCAAGATTGGCACGGTGCTTGCTTATGCCTTACCAGAGAACGCATGCGTTGTTCTCGAGAACAAGAAGGGCCCGGGAGGCTGACAGGGTTTCTGCCAGACGCGGCTCGCACCATGGAGGAAGACATGAGTCCTGTGACCATCAGCGCAGCACCGCAGCCGCGCGTCAAGAAACCTATCTACACCCATCTGTATTTCCAGGTCATCGTTGCCATCACCATCGGCATCGCGCTTGGCCACTATTATCCCGATGTCGGCACCAGCATGAAGCCGCTCGGCGATGCCTTCATCAAGCTGGTGAAGATGATCATTGCTCCGGTCATTTTCCTGACCGTGACGACCGGTATCGCCGGCATGAGCGATCTGCAGAAAGTCGGCCGCGTCGCCGGCAAGGCGATGATCTACTTCCTCACCTTCTCGACACTGGCGCTGATCGTCGGCCTTATCGTTGCGAATGTCGTGCAGCCCGGTGCCGGCATGAACATCAATCCGGCAACGCTTGATCCGGCCTCGGTCGCGACCTACACGCAGCAGGCGCATGAACAGAGCGTCATCGGCTTCCTGCAGAACATCATTCCGACGACCATCGTCGGTGCCTTTGCTTCCGGCGATATTCTTCAGGTGCTGTTCTTCTCGGTTCTGTTCGGTGTATCGCTGGCCATGGTTGGCGAGCGCGCCGCGCCGGTCACCAACTTCCTGCATGTGCTGTCCGCACCGGTGTTCAAGCTGGTCGCCATTCTGATGAAGGCTGCTCCCATCGGTGCCTTCGGTGCCATGGCGTTCACCATCGGCAAGTATGGCATTTCGTCGGTTGCCAACCTGCTGTTCCTCATCGGAACCTTCTACCTGACGTCGATCCTCTTCGTGGTGATCATCCTCGGTGCCGTCGCCCGCTACAACGGCTTCTCGATTTTCGCCCTGATCCGTTACATCAAGGAAGAACTGCTGCTCGTTCTCGGCACCAGCTCATCGGAAGCCGCCCTGCCGACGCTGATGGCGAAAATGGAAAAGGCGGGCTGCAAGAAGTCCGTTGTCGGCCTCGTCATCCCGACCGGCTATTCCTTCAACCTGGACGGCACCAATATCTACATGACATTGGCTGCGCTGTTCATTGCCCAGGCAACCAACACGCCGCTGACCCTGACGGATCAGGTTCTGCTGCTGCTGGTGGCCATGCTCAGCTCCAAGGGCGCTGCCGGTATCACCGGTGCCGGCTTCATCACGCTGGCGGCAACGCTGTCCGTGGTTCCGGCCGTGCCGGTCGCCGGCATGGCGCTGATCCTCGGCATCGACCGCTTCATGTCGGAATGCCGTGCCCTGACCAACCTCGTCGGCAATGCGGTGGCGACAATCGTTGTCGCCCGCTGGGAAGGCGAACTGGACAAGGGGCAGCTTGACCGCGCGCTGCATGGCGGCGTCAGCGAAGACGAAGCCCTAGCCTATGCCGGCTGATAACGGCTAACGACTGAAGGGGATAGGCGGGCTTTTCAGCCCGCCTTTTTCATGCGAGGTGGTCCCGCCATATCGCCGCATATGTGTCGAATGCGGCATCGAGCGGCTGCACGTTTCCGGTCTTTGCCTGCACGGGGATTGTCGCGCCCGCCAGAATCGCCGCGCCAAGGCTGGTTCCGGTTGAACCGGGCAGGGCGGCCACGTCACGCGCCGTCAGGCTGCGCAGGGCAGACAGATACACCGCATTGCGGGCGAAGGGACCTTCGACAATCGTGCTGCCCTCAGCTCCGATCAGCCCGAGGCTGACATGGGTCATCAGCGCGGCATAGAGCGAGGCTGCGGCTGTGTGTTCGGCCGGTGTCCGGGCCTCGCCGTTCGGCCATACAGCCTCCCGGTGCGGAAAGGGGCCCGTCCCCTTGACAAGACTGGGCAGCAGCATGATGTGATCGCGGATGACCCGGTCGAGCGTTGCGGTATCGGGCGCGGCGGCATTGCCGCCGGTCAAAAGATCAAACTCCCGGCCGCCCATGAACCGGGCCGACGGCACCGGCTTGCCATAGGCATCGACATTGGCAAGCGTATCGCGCTCCTGATCGAGCCTGTCCAGCCGCCCGCCCACAGTAAACAGCACCACCCACGTGCCCGTCGAGACGACGGAAAATGGCGAGCTGCGCGTCATCAGATGCGGCAGCAGCGATGCATTGGAATCGTGAATGCCGCAGAAGACCGGCACAGGATTTTTGATGCCCAGCTGATGCTGAAGAGGGGGCAGCAAATCGCCGATGTGATCGAAGGCTGGGCGGATCGGCGGCAGCAACGGGCGCAGGTCCAGCGTGTCGACAAGGCCGGAATAATCACCTTCCCGCGGGTTCCACAGATCCGTATGGCAGCCGAGTGACGTCACTTCATTGACCGCAATGCCGGTCAGCCGCCACACCCAATATTGCGCATAGGTCAGGATGGTTCTGACATCCCGGAACCGTTCGGGAAACAGCGTCTTCTGGTAATGGATTTGCGCGCCGACATTCAGTCCGCCGGCCAGATAGGGCGAGGCGGTCTCGGCAAAGTCCGGCCGCAGGCCCGCATAGGATTGGCGTACCGCTTCGGGATAGCTGTGTTCATAGTCGATGACGGGCATGGCCAGACCTTCGTCGCCGAGCAAGGCTGCCGCTGCGCCATGGGCCGTGACGGATATCGCATCGAAGCCGGGTGTTGCGGCGAGTTCTGTCAGGGAGGCGAGAAAGAAAGTCCAGAGTGCATCCACATTGTAGTGCGGATAGGGTCCTTTCGTGACCACGCGGTTGGGCGTGCTGCGCACGGCAAGTTCTACGCCGCTCGCCGCGTCAACGACAACGACTTTGGCGTTGGTCTTGCCGACGTCGATGACAGCGATATGGCCTGGCTTGGTCATGCCGGCTCAGGCCAGATGGAACAGGCAGACCAGATCGGTCTGCACCGGTGAATTGTCGGGGTTCGTCACCATGATGTCGGCCATGTGCGTCCACCATTTTTTCATGACGGGATGATCGGGAAGATCAGCCATCCCGTGTTCCTTCGGGCGGGTCAGGACACCGAACAGCGTGTGGGTGTCACGATCAAGGTGGATTGAATAGTTCTGCACGCCCGCGCCGTGCAGGAGATCGGCAAGTTCCGGCCAGATGGCATCGTGCCGCCGGCGGTATTCCTCTTCCATGCCCGGATGGAGGGTCATCTTGAACGCATAGGTTTCCCGGGTGCTCATGCGTGTTTCCTGTGCCTGAAGCGGCGGATGATGATCGGCAGGGTGATGGTGATGATCAGCAGCAGGCCGATGAAGATCGACATGACGATACCGGGCACGTTGAGCAGCCCGAGGCCGAACGTCACCAGCCCCATGACAAAGGCGGCGATGACCACGCCGCCGATGGTTCCCGAGCCGCCGAGGATGGAGATGCCGCCGAGAACCACCACGGTGACGATTTCGAGCTCCCAGCCTTGCGCGATGGACGGCCGTGTCGAGCCGAGGCGTGACGTGAGACAGACCGCGGCGATGCCCGACATCAGCCCTGTCATCAGGAACAGCGTGAACTTGATGCGCTCGACGCGGATGCCCGAAAAACGCGCGGCAAACTCGTTGTTGCCGATGGCATAGACGCGCCGGCCGAAATTGGTCGCATGCAGGAGAATGGCAAAGAGAATGGCCAGGACGGCGAACAGGGCGAATTCAAACGAAATGACCCAGAAGACATAGCCCTGGCCGAAATAGGCGAAGGAGGCGGGATAGCCGCCATAGGCCTTGTCGCCGAGGACGATATAGGCGATGCCGCGAAACAGGCTCATCGTGCCGATGGTCACGACAATTGACGGCAGGCGCAGCCCGGCGACGAGAATGCCGTTGATCACGCCGCAGCCGATGCCGACCCCAAGGCCGATGGCAACAAGGCCCGGCGTGCCCACGCCCATCTGGGCCGCGGCGCCCATGGCCGTCGAGGCAAGCGCAATGATCGCCGCGACGGACAGGTCGATTTCACCGGCGATGATCAGGAGCGCCATGGCGAAGGCCACCATTGCCTTCTCGGTGAAGTTGAACGTGGCGTCGGACAGGTTCCATGCATTGAGGAAGTAGGGCGATGCAAAGGAGTTGGCGATGAAGATCAGGATCGCGACAACCAGCAGCAGCGCTTCCCAGCTGGCAAACAGCCGCGTTGCGGAGGTGCCGAGCCGGTCCGGGATATGACGTTTTTCGCTGACCACACTCATGCGATGCCCTCGATTGTTTCCGATGCCCCACGGTCACGCAGGATGATGCGGCCGCGCCGCCGTTCCTGCCGCGCATTGAAGATCACGGCGGCGATGATCACGCCGCCCGAAATTGCCATTTGCGAGAACGGCGAAATGTTGATGACCGGCAGGGCATTCTTGATGACGCCGAGAAACAGCGAACCCAGCACCGCTCCGGCCACCGAACCGATGCCGCCAAGGGTCGAAATGCCGCCGATGACGCAGGCGGCGACGCTGTCGAGTTCGAAGCCTGCGGCGATATCCACATAGGCCACCGCATAGCGCGATACCCAGAGGTAGCCGCAGAGCCCGGCGAGCGTGCCCGATATGACAAAGGCGAAAAAGCGCGTGCGCCCGACATCGATACCCGCATAGACCGCTGCCGTCGGGTTGCCGCCGGAGGCGTAGATTGCCCGGCCGAGGAAGGTGCGCGACATCACGATATAGATGACGGCGACGATGACGATGGCCGTCCAGCCGAGCACGGGCAGGCCGAGGAAAAGCTGGCGCGGCGTCTGCAGGAAAGGCTCGGTCATCTGGTGGGCATTGACCCAGCCGCCGCCGGACAGAACGAAGGCCATGCCGCGATAGATGGTAAGCGTGCCGAGCGTGACGACAATCGAGGGAATGCCGAGCTTCCACACGAACAGGCCGTTGATGGCCCCGAGGATCGCGCCGATGCCAAGCGCGATGACAACGATCAGTGCCAGCGGCAGGCCGGGATGCGCGGCGTTGAGCATGGCGACGGCCATGCCGGTAAAGGCCACATTGGCCGCAACGGAGAGGTCGATGGACTTTGTCAGGATGACGGTCATCTGCCCGAGGGCCAGAATGATCAGGATCGACGTGTCGTTGAAAATATTCGAGAGGTTCGACGGGCTGGCAAAGCCGGGCGAGCGGGAGGAGAAAACGCCAAGCAGCACGGCGATGATCACCACCAGCAGCATTTCGCGAAATTTGAACAGTTGCTTGATCATCCCGATCCTCACGCGTTGCCCGTTGCGGCGCGAACCAGCGTCTCGGCGCTCATGTCAGCGCGCTCGAAGAGACCGGCGGACAGGCCTTCGCGCATCACCAGCACGCGGTCCGACATGCCAAGGATTTCCGGCAGTTCCGACGATACCATGATGATGCTGAGGCCTTCGCCGGCAAGTTCGCTGATGAAGGCGTGGACCGCCGCCTTCGAGCCGATGTCGATGCCCTTGGTCGGTTCATCCAGAATGAGGATTTTCGGTTGCGTGGCGAGCCACTTGCCGATGACGACTTTCTGCTGGTTGCCGCCGGAAAGCGTGCCGACCGGCACGGAAAGCGCGGCGGCCCTGAGGTCGAAGCGTTCGGCGTATTTTCGCGCCAGCGCCAGTTCTTCGGCGGCGCGCAGGAAACCCGAAAGGGATGTCCGTCCAAGCGACGGCAATGAAATGTTCTGGTAGATCGGCAGTTGCAGCACGGCACCGTGGCGGCCGCGCTCCTCCGGCACATAGACGATGCCCGCATGGATTGCATCGCCGGGCGAGCGGATGTGGATCTCCTTGCCGTCCAGTTCCAGCCTGCCGCCGGACGGCCGGGTCACGCCGAACAGGGACTGGCAGATTTCCGAGCGGCCGGCGCCGACCAGCCCGTAGATGCCGAGGATTTCACCCTTCCTGAGGGCAAAGGAAATGTCGCGGAATTCGGTGGGATGGCTGTAGTTCTCGACTTTGAGCACCGTTTCGCCGAGCGGGATGTCGACTTTCGGAAAGGCATGCTCGATGGAACGGCCGACCATGAGGCGGACAATATCGTTCTGGCTGATCTCGGCGAGAACCCCGCTGCCCACGGCCTTGCCGTCGCGGAACACGGCATAATTGTCGGCGATCTCGTAGACCTCGTCGAACTTGTGGCTGATGAAGAGAATGGCCTTGCCCTGCGCCTTCAGCCGCTTGACGATCTGGAAGAGGTCGTCCACCTCCTTGCGCGACAGGGCGGCGGTCGGCTCGTCCATGATGACGATACGCGCGTCGACCGACAGCGCGCGGGCAATGGCAACAAGATGGCGCTGGGCGATGGACAGGTCCTTCAGCCGCGTGCGCGGATCGATATTGCTTTCGAGCGAATGGAGGAGGGCCAGCGCCCTGGCGTTGACGCCCTTCCAGTTGACCAGACCCAGCGATGTCTTCGGCGCATGGCCGATGAAAATGTTCTCGGCGACCGAGAGCTCGTCAAACAGCACCGTTTCCTGATGAATGGCGGTCACGCCGTGATCGATGGCATCCTGCGCATTGCCGAAGGTGACGGGCTTGCCGTCGATATGGATCTCGCCTTCGTCGGACTGGTAGATACCGGTCAGAATCTTGACGAGCGTGGATTTGCCTGCACCGTTCTCGCCGATGAGCGCTGTCACCTCGCCGGGAAACAGGGCGATGTTGACGTCATTCAGGGCTTTCACACCCGGAAAGGTCTTGGAGATGGCCCGCATTTCCAGAATGGGGGTTGAAAGGGGTAAGTCAGCGAGGGCTGCGGTCATCATGGGCAATACCGAAGGGTTAAAAAATGCCCGGCAGAAGGCCTGCCGGGCTTTGCGGCGCGATTGCCGGATCAGAAAATCTTGGAGAACTGATCGATGTTCTTCGCGTCATAGACGAAGGGATCAGCCATGGCCGCTTCGCCATTGTCGCCGATCTTGATCTTGCCCATGCGGCCGGCGCTGATGTCGCTGCCGGGTTTGCCGTCGGTATCACCCTTGACGAGGTGATAGGCGATCTGCGTGGCGGAGTAGCCGAGATCGATCGGATTCCAGATGGCAAATTCCTTGGTGGCGCCTGATTTGATGGCGCCGGCCATCTCCGACGGCAGACCGAGGCCGGTCACGTAAACCGTGCCGATCTTCTTGGCATCGGATACCGCCTGGGATGCCGCCAATACGCCCACCGTGGTCGGCGCGACAATGACCTTCACATTCGGCTGCGAGGTCAGGAGGCCCTGCGCTTCGCGGTAGCTCTTGTCGGCGAGGTCATCGCCATAGACTGTCGTGACGAGATTGAGGCCGGGGAAATTCGGCAGCTGCTTTTTCATCTCGGCAATCCAGGTGTTCTGGTTTGTCGATGTGGTCGTGGCCGAGAGGATGGCGAAGTCGCCCTTGCCATCAGGCAGATGGGCAGCGGCAAGCTGCAGGCACATCTTGCCGATCAGCTCGTTCGACGACGGGTTGAGGTGGACGATGCGGCCGTCCTTGGCCACGGCGGAATCCCACGAGATCACCTTGATGCCGCGCGCCATGGCCTTCTTCAGAGCCGGGACGACAGCGTCCGGGTCGTTGGCGGAAATGGCGATGGCATTGACGTTCTGCGCGATCAGCGCATTGATGACCTCGATCTGGCCTTCGGCCGTCGTCGATGTCGGTCCGGTATAGATGACTTCGACGCCGCCCAACTCCTTGGCGGCTTCCTGCGCGCCCTTGTTGGCTGCTTCAAAGAAGCCGTTGCCGAGTGATTTGGCGACGAGACCGATCTTGATCGTTTCCGCCTGTGCATGCGATGCGAGCATGGCAAGGGCCAAGGCCGATCCCAGTGCGAGTTTCTTCAACAGTTTCATTTCATCCTCCCTAGATTGAAATACGCCGCTTCGGCGCCTGGTTTTTATGCGATCGAAGCGGAATCCCTTGATTTGTCCTGAGCTCCCACCTTTGCGACGATGAGCTCGACCCCGGCGTCCTCCACCATCTTCCGGTCGGCATCCGCAATGCCGTCATCGGTGATGATTGTTGCAACCCGCTGCAACGGGCACAGGATCAGGCTCGACCGGCGCTCGAACTTGCTGGAATCCACCAGCAGCACCAGTTCATCCGCCTGATTGATCAGCTTCTGCTCGCCCTGAATGATCAGCGGGTCCGATTCCATCGCGCCGAACGGACCGACCCCGACGGCGCCCATGAACATGCGCTTGCCGTAGAAATTGCGGGTCACGTCATTGTCGAACGGCGAGAGGATCATGCTCTGCTCGCGATAGATCATGCCGCCGGGAATAATGACCGTGCTCTTGGAGTTCTTCACCAGGTGTTCGGCGATGGCGAAGGAATTGGTCATGATCTGCAGGCGGCGCGTGGCGAGATAGTGCACCATCTGGAATGTCGTGGTGCCGCCGTTGAGAATGATGGCGTCGCCCTCGTTGCACAGGCCCACGGCTTCGCGGGCAATCGCCCGCTTCTTGTCGATGTTCTCGGCTTCCGAGACGCGAAATGGCCGGCCGGCAAGCGCGGTCTGCTGCGGCGGGTGAATGGCTTCCGCGCCGCCGCGCACCCGGCGCAGCTTGCCCTGGACATGCATGGAGGCGATGTCACGACGGATCGTTGCTTCCGACGCTTCCGTCAGTTCGGCAATGTCCTGAATGGTGATGAACGGCTTTTCCTGAACGGCACTCAGGATAATTCGTTGGCGCTCACGTTCGTGCATTTTTCCCTCCACTGCTGCGAACATTGCGCAAATAACACGATGCTGTCAATCAACATCAGTCAAAATTATTCATACTGCACTGCACAATTGCAATTTTATGATTGAATTTGATCATTTATGATTGACAGCAAATCACTCCCTGCTTCATAGCTAGAGAAAATTCACATGGCTGCGGCGTGTTGTCAGGCCATCAGATCGTCTTCGGGAGGCAAGCATGGCGAACAAGGTCCAACTTCTGGATAATCGTTGGGATGATCAGAAGGCGGTCGCGCTGGATGAGCCCGGCAAGCTGCTTTACCGCTCCAATCTGCTGGGTGCCGACAAGCGCATCACCAATTACGGCGGCGGCAACACCTCGGCGAAAGTGACGGAAACCGATCCGCTCACCGGTACGCCGGTGGAGGTGCTGTGGGTGAAGGGATCGGGCGGCGATGTCGGCACGATCAAGCTCGACGGTTTCGCCACGCTTTATATGGACAAGCTGGAATCGCTGAAGTCCATCTACAAAGGTGTTGCGGACGAAGACCGCATGGTGGGCTTCCTGCCCCATTGCACCTTCAATCTCAACAGCCGCGCCGCATCGATCGATACGCCCCTGCACGGTTTCGTGCCGTTCAGACATGTGGATCACATGCACCCCGATGCGATCATCGCCATTGCTGCCTCGAAGAACTCACGCGCGCTGACGAAAGAGGTGTTTGGCGACGAAATCGGCTGGTTGCCCTGGCGCCGTCCGGGCTTTCAGCTCGGCCTCGATCTTGGCGCCTATGCGGCGGCGCATCCCAATTCAAAGGGCGTCGTGCTGGAAAGCCATGGCCTGTTCACATGGGCTGATGACGCCAAGGAATGCTACGAGCTGACGCTCGATATCATCAACAGGGCGATTGTCTGGTTCGACGCCAAGACGGCGGGCAAACCCGCATTCGGCGGGGAGGCAACGGCGAGCCTCGACGCATCGGCGCGCCGCGCCATCGCCGCGCGGCTGATGCCGGAAATCCGCGGCAAGATCGGTGTAGCCGAACGCAAGCTCGGCCATTTCGACGATCAGCCGGCGGTGCTGGAATTCGTCAATTCCCGCAACCTGCATCCGCTGGCGGCACTCGGGACCAGCTGCCCCGATCATTTCCTGCGCACGAAAATTCGCCCGCTGGTGCTGGATGTCGATGCGGCCAATCCGGATGCCGCTGTCGAAGCGCTCGACGCGGCGCTGGAAGCCTACCGCACCGACTATGCCCGCTATTACAACGCCTGCAAACATGACAACTCGCCAGCCATGCGCGATCCCAACCCGGTGATCTTCCTCATTCCCGGCGTCGGCATGCTGTCCTTTGCCAAGGACAAGGCAACGGCGCGTATCGCCGGGGAATTCTATGTCAACGCCATCAATGTGATGCGCGGCGCATCGTCCGTTTCGGACTATCAGGGACTGCCGGAACAGGAGGCCTTCGATATCGAATACTGGCTGCTCGAGGAAGCCAAGCTGCAGCGCATGCCGAAACCGAAATCCCTGGCGGGCCGCGTGGCCTTTGTCACCGGCGGTGCCGGCGGCATTGGCCGCGCCACGGCGGAACGGCTGCTCGGGCAGGGCGCCTGTGTCGTCCTTGCGGATATCGATGCGGAGGCCCTGAAGACCGCCCATCAGGATTTTGCCGGGCGGTACAGCGCCGATGCAGTACGCGGCGTGCAGCTCAATGTGACGGATGAGGCTGCCGTGATCGCCAGCTTCGCCGAGGCCTCGATTGAATTCGGTGGCATCGATATTCTTGTTTCCAATGCCGGCATCGCCTCGTCTGCCCCGATAGAGGTGACCGAGCTTGCCATGTGGAACCGCAATATGGACATTCTGGCGACAGGCTATTTCCTCGTGTCGCGCGAAGCCTTCCGCCTGTTCCGGCGCCAGAAGATCGGCGGCAACGTGGTCTTCGTCGCATCGAAGAACGGGCTTGCCGCCTCGCCCAATGCCAGCGCGTACTGTGCCGCCAAGGCTGCGGAAATCCATCTCGCCCGCTGCCTCGCGCTGGAGGGAGCGGAAGCCGGTATCCGCGTCAACACCGTCAATCCCGATGCCGTGCTGCGCGGCTCGAAAATCTGGAACGGCGAATGGCGCGAACAGCGTGCCGCCTCGTCCAACCTGCAGGTCGACGAGCTCGAAGAGCATTACCGCAAGCGGTCGCTGCTCAAGCTCAACGTGCTGCCGGAAGACATCGCCGAGGCGATCTATTTCCTTGCCTCCGATGCGTCCGCCAAATCAACGGGCAATATCATCAATGTTGACGCTGGCAACGTGCAGAGCTTCACGCGATAAAGGCAGTCCGGGGGAGGACAACATGGCTGAACAGCATATTTCCGGCGATCTGATCGCATCCGAGAACGACAAGCGCGGTGCGGCGCACAACAGCGATTTCGAGGCGCTGGGCGCACATCTTGCCCGCCGCAACATCGATATCGAGGCGATCACCGCCAAGGTGGCCGATTTCTTCGTCGCGGTTCCCTCCTGGGGCGTCGGTACCGGCGGTACGCGCTTTGCCCGGTTTCCGGGGCAGGGTGAGCCGCGCGGCATTTTCGACAAGCTCGATGACTGCGCGGTCATCCACCAGCTGAGCCGCGCGACGCCGACCGTCTCGCTGCACATCCCCTGGGACAAGGCGGATCCGAAACAGCTCAAAGCCCATGCGGAGGCGCTCGGCCTCGGCTTCGACGCGATGAATTCCAACACCTTTTCCGATGCGCCGGATCAGGCGCATTCCTACAAATACGGCTCGCTCAGCCATGTGGATGCGGCGACGCGCAAGCAGGCCATCGCGCACAATATCGAGTGCATCGAAATCGGCGACGCCATCGGCTCGAAGGCCCTGACGGTGTGGATCGGCGACGGCTCGAATTTTCCCGGCCAGAGCCATTTTGCCCGGTCGTTCGAGCGCTATCTCGATGCCATGGCGCAGGTTTACAAGGCGCTGCCGGATGGCTGGCGCATTTTCTCCGAACACAAGATGTTCGAGCCGGCCTTCTATTCGACCGTGGTGCAGGACTGGGGCAGCAACTATCTGATCGCCCAGACACTGGGGCCGAAAGCCTTCTGCCTCGTGGATCTCGGCCATCACGCGCCGAACACCAATATCGAGATGATCGTGTCGCGGCTGATCCAGTTCAAGAAACTGGGCGGCTTCCACTTCAACGATTCGAAATATGGCGATGACGATCTGGATGCGGGTTCCATCGATCCGTACCGGCTGTTCCTTGTGTTCAATGAGTTGGTCGATGCGGAAGAGCGCGGCGTCGAGAATTTCCATCCCGCGCACATGATCGATCAGTCGCACAATGTGACCGATCCGATTGAAAGCCTGATCTCGAGTGCCAATGAAATCCGCCGCGCCTATGCGCAGGCCCTGCTGGTCGACCGGGCAGCTCTGGATGGCTATCAGGACGGCAATGATGCGCTGATGGCATCGGATGCGCTGAAGCGCGCCTACCGGACGGATGTCGAGCCGATACTCGCCGAAGCCCGCCGCCGGGCGGGGGGCGCCATCGATCCCATCGCCGCCTACCGGGCCAGCGGCTACCGGCAAAAGGTCGGGAAAATCCGGCCGGCCAGCACGGGCGGCAGCGGCGGCATTATCTGAACGGATTGCCGGCCGGTTGCATGATCAAGGCAGCGCCCCTCGCGCTGCCTTTTCTTTTTTGTTTGACAGCGCCTGATACATTTGGTCTTATTCTACTATAAAACATTATATAACATAATAATAGAATAACAAAGGGAACTGTCATGAAATCACTGAAACTCGCACTCCTGTTGGGTTCGGCGCTGGTTGCCCTCAGCCCTGCGGCCTTTGCCCAGACCAAGGGCGGCGTCATCAATGTCGCGACCATCGGCGAACCGCCGACACTTGACGCCATGGCATCGACGGCCGATCTGGTCGGCATTGTTTCCCAGCACATTTTCGAGACACTCTACACCTTCGATGAAAACTGGAACCCGACCCCGCTGCTGGCGGCAAGCCTGCCGGAGATTTCGGCGGATGGCAAAATCTACACGATCAAGCTGCGCACCGGCGTCAAGTTCCATGACGGCACCGACATGGATTCCGCAGATGTCGTCGCTTCGCTGAAGCGCTGGACCCAGATCGCCTCGCGCGGCAAGCAGGTCGCGCCTCTCATCACATCCATTGACGCGGTGGATGCCTCGACCGTCCGCATCACGCTCAATGCCCCGCATGCACCGCTGCTGTCGCTGCTGGCGTTCAACAATGCCGCGGCGATCATCCTCCCAAGTGAAAAGCAGCAGAACCCGATGACCGACCCGGTCGGCACGGGCCCCTACAAGCTGAAGGAGCGCAAGGCCGACCAGTATATCCAGCTCGTCCGCTTCGACGGCTACAAGTCTCCGGAAGGGCGCGAGAATGGTTATGGCGGCGCCCGCCATCAGTATCTCGACGAAATCCGTTTCGTTCCTGTCCCCGATGCCAATACCCGGGTCGAAGGCGCGATTTCCGGCCAGTTCGACTATGCCGACAGTCTGCCTGTCGAGGCCTATGACCGCCTGAAGGGCCAGAAGGTCACCGAGCCGGTGCTGCTGAAGCCCTTCGGCTGGCCGGTCTTCGTGCTGAACACGGCGCAGGGCCTGACCAAGAACCAGGATATGCGCCTGGCGATCCGTGCTGCACTCAACGTGGAAGACATGCTGGCCGCCGCTTTCGGCAGCAAGGACTTCTATGCGCTCAATGGATCGTTCTATCCGGCATCCTATAGCTGGGCCAGCGATGCGGGCGTCAAGGACGGCTATAATATCGGCGATCCCGAAAAAGCGGCGACGCTTCTGAAGCAAGCCAATTACGACGGCAAGCCGGTGCGCATTCTCACCAGCCGCCAGTATGAGTTCCACTACAAGATGGCACAGGTCGCGGCGGAATATCTGAAGGCCGCCGGGATCAATGTCGATCTGCAGGTGGTCGACTGGGCAACGCTGACCCAGCGCCGCGCCGACCCGGCACTCTGGGATATCTATATCAGCCACAGCCCGTTCCTGCCGGAACCCGCGCTGATCGGCGCCTTGTCGACCAGTGCGCCGGGCAATTGGGATACACCGGCCCGCAAGGTGGCGGTGGATGCCTTCAATGCCGAAACGGACCCGAAGAAGCGTATCGCGCTGTGGGCGGACGTTCAGAAGGTGATCTACGCGGAAGCACCGATCATCAAGATCGGCGATTTCAACGCGCTGTCGGCCAAATCGCCCAAGCTGGAGCACTTTACCCCGGCGCCCTGGCCCTATTTCTGGAACGTGTCGCTCAAGCAGTAATCTGAAGCGTTCGGGCGCGGGTGGCCGCAAGCCGCCTGCCGCCCGTTCCTTCGTATCGTAGCTCCCGCAGCAGGATCCGACCGGCCCATGCTCCGTTACATCTTCCAACGCTTTATCGGCATGATTGTCGTGATGTTTCTGGTGGTGACCATCGTGTTCATCATCGTCCGCGTCACGCCCGGCGATCCGGCAGCCGTCATGCTCGGACCGGAAGCGACCGCTGCCGATATCGCGCAGTTGCGGGCAGCCCTCGGGCTCGACCGCTCCATCCTCGTCCAGTACGTCTATTTCATCGGCCAGTTGCTGCAGGGCGATCTCGGACGGTCGATCTTTCTCGACCAGCCCGTGCTGACGGCATTGGCGCAGCGCGCCGAGCCGACATTTTTCCTCACGGTTTTCTCGATCCTCATCGCCAGTGTCATTGCGATCCCCATCGGGGTTTATGCCGCGTACCGGCGCGGATCGGTCTTCGATCAGGCCGCAACGGCGCTTGCCATGCTGGCCGCCAGCATTCCCAGTTTCTGGCTCGGCCTGATCCTGATGCAGGTGTTTGCCGTCCGCTTCGGTATTTTCCCGGTCTCGGGTTATGGCGGGCCGGACACGACGCTGGGCGAGCGGCTGTATCATCTCGTTTTGCCGGCTTTTGCGCTGGGAATCGTTTCATCGGCGCTGATCATGCGGTTTACCCGCGCTTCGATGCTGGATGTGCTGGGGGATGACTACATCCGCACCGCCCGGGCCAAGGGCGTCGTCGAGCGCAACGTCGTGCTCAAGCACGCCTTCAAGAATGCGCTGATCCCGATCATCACCGTCGTCGGCCTGACCGCCGCCGTGCTGATCTCCGGCGCGGTGGTGACGGAGACGGTGTTCGGCCTGCCCGGTGTCGGCAATCTCGTCGTCTCGGCCGTGCTGCGCCGCGATTACCCGGTCATTCAGGGCGCACTCCTCATCATCGCCGGGCTCTATGTCCTCATCAATTTCGCCATCGACATGCTTTACCTCGTCGTTGATCCAAGGGTGCGCTACTGATGACCGATATCGTTTCACCCGTTCCCGCCAGCGAGCGCAGCAAATTCCTGCGCGTTCTCCTGCGCCGCAAGACCGTCCTGTTCGGCCTGATCGTTCTGGCAATCTTCATCACGCTTGCCATTCTCGCGCCGCTCATTGCCCCCTATGCGCCGAACAAGCTGTCGATCGTCAACCGGCTGAAGCCGCCGAGCGCCCAATGGATATTCGGCACCGATGAATTCGGACGCGACGTGTTTTCCCGCACGATCTATTCCGCCCGGCTGTCTCTGCTCGTTGGTTTTGCCGTGGTGGTGCTCGCCTCGCTCATCGGCGTGACCCTTGGTATTCTCGCCGGTTTCTTCCACAAGCTTGATGCGCCGATCACCCGGCTGATCGATGCGATGATGGCATTCCCCGACATCCTGCTTGCCATTGCGCTGGTTGCGGCGCTCGGTCCGTCGCTGACGACGGTGATCATCGCGCTCAGCATCGTCTACGCGCCGCGGCTGGCTCGCGTGGTGCGGGCCTCGACACTGGTCATCCGCGAACTGCCCTATGTGGAAGCCGCCCATGCGCTTGGCATTTCGACGCCGCATATCCTGACGCGCCACATCCTGCGCAATCTGCTCTCGCCCATCCTCGTCCAGGGAACGTTCCTGTTTGCCCATGCCATGCTGGCGGAAGCCGGCCTGTCCTTCCTCGGTCTCGGCGTCAGCCCCGAGGTGCCGACCTGGGGCACGATGATTGCCGCCGGCCGGCAATATGTCGGTCAGGCCGACTGGATGACCCTGTTTCCTGGTATCGCCATCGTCCTCTCCGTTCTCTCCCTGCAGATGGTTGGCGACGGCTTCCGCGACCTCCTAGACCCCCGCCTCAGAAAGGATCTCTGATCATGCCCGCCCCCTCCGCAACCGACGGCCGTTTGCTGCTGACCAATGTCAAGCCGGTTGCCTTTGGCCCCAATACACCTTCCGGCACCATCGATATCCTGATCGGTGCGGATGGAAAAATCGCCGAATTCGGCCCCTCCCTGAACGTCGCCGGCGATGCCAGGCGCATTGACATGAAGGGCGCCTGGATTTCGCCCGGCTGGACCGACCTGCATGCCCATGTCTGGCATGGCGGAACCGATATCTCGGTTCGCCCGCAAATCTGTGGTGTCGAGCGCGGCGTGACGACCATCGTCGATGCGGGCTCGGCCGGCGAGGCGAATTTCCACGGCCTGCGCGAATACATCATCGAACCGGCAAAGGAGCGCATCAAGGCTTTCCTCAATCTCGGCTCGATTGGTCTTGTCGCCTGCAACCGCGTCAGCGAACTCAGCGATATCCGCTCCATCGATCTCGACCGCACGGTCGCCTGCGTCAACGAGAACCGCGACCACATTGTCGGCCTGAAGGTGCGCGCCAGCCATGTCATCACCGGCTCCTGGGGCGTGACGCCGGTCAAGGTCGGCAAGAAGGTGGCAAAGATTCTGAAACTGCCGATGATGGTGCATGTGGGCGAACCGCCTGCGCTCTATGACGAAGTGCTGGAGATCCTGGGACCGGGCGATATCATCACCCATTGCTTCAACGGCAAGGTCGGCGCCAGCATCATCGAAGACGAGGATCTGTTCGAACTGGCGGAACGCTGCGCCGGTGAAGGTATCCGGCTCGATATCGGCCATGGCGGCGCGTCGTTCTCGTTCCGCGTGGCGGAAGTCGCCATCAGCCGCGGCCTGCTGCCTTTCTCCATCTCGACGGACATCCACCTGCACAGTCTGAACTATTCCGTGTGGGATCTGGGAACGACGATGTCGAAGCTGCTGAGCGTCGGCATGCCGTTCGACAAAGTTGTCGAGGCCGTCACGCTCTCGCCGGCATCGGCCATCGGCCTGCCGACCGACAATCTCCTCGCCGTCGGCAAGCCGGCCGAGTTCACCATCTTTGAACTGGTCGATTCAGATCTCAGCGTCATCGATTCGCTGGGCTATGAAGCGACGCTGCACAAACTGTTCGAACCGCGCATGGTGGTTCTGGGCACCGAAACCATCGCGGCGAGCCGCTATCAACCGGTGAAGCCCGAGCTGGTCAATCACCGCCATACCCATTCATACCGCTAAGGAGCTCGCGTGAATCCTTCATCCAGTCCGGCTGTCGACGCCGGCACATCTCCTTACACCAGGCTGAAGGCGCTGGGCATCGTGCTGCCGCCGGCACCGCGTCCGATTGCCAATTTCGTTACCCACATTCAGGAAGGCAACATGCTGTACCTCTCGGGCCAGGGCCCGCGCGAGGATGACGGCTTCATGCATACGGGCAAGGTGGGCGATAACGTCAGCGTCGAGGACGCCTATGCCCATGCCCGGCTGACCGGTATCAACCTGCTGGCGGTCCTGCATTCCGCCCTGGGCGATCTTGGCCGCGTCAAGCAGGTGGTCAAGTTGCTCGGCATGGTCAATGCCGTGCCTGACTTTGCCGATCATCCGCTTGTTATCAACGGATGCTCCGATCTGCTGATCGACGTGTTCGGCGATGCGGGACAGCATGCCCGCTCGGCCGTGGGCTTCGGCTCACTGCCGGGCAACATCACCGTGGAGATCGAGGCGATCATCGCCTTGAGGGACTAGGATCAGGAATGACTGCGCCAGCCCATCACCGTTTCGATCCGTTCGGCAGATGCCTTGACCTCGGCCGTGTAGCGCTCGGGGTCATCGGCAATCTTCTGCTCGGGCAGAACGATGGAGATGGTGGCAACGCAGGTGCCCTTGTCGTCGCATACGGGCGAGGCAACACAGGCGACGGCGTAGTCGGATTCGCCCGCCTGGATGGAAATGCGCGATTGCAGCGCCTCGGCAGCGGCTTTCGACAGCGCTGCCGGTTCGATGACGGCGCGGCCGGTGGGCGAAGATTTGGCGCAGCGCTTGAACAGATCAAGCCGTTCGGCTTCGGGCAGATGGCCGACAAGCAGGCGGCCGGATGCGGTCCAGTTCAGCGGTACGCGCGTACCGACGCGCGACGTGACATGGAAATGGCCGGGACCATCGGCCATGGCCAGAACCATCATATGATCGCCGTCGCGGCCGCAAACCTGCACCGTTTCACCCGATACGCGGCTGAGATTGTGCATTTCGTGGTTGGCGACGTCGAGAAAATCCAGCGAGCGGGCATAGGCGAGACCGTAGTGGTAAAGCCGTGCACCCAGCCAGACGGAGCCGTCATTGTTGCGGGAAAGAAGGTTCTTCTCGACCAGATCGTCAATGATGACATAGACGGTGGACAGCGGCGCGCCGATGGCTTTGGCAATACCGTAGACACCGGCCGGACTGCCGGTTTCGTAGAGATAGTCCAGGACCTGCAAGGCACGGTCGATGCCGCTGACACGGGAACGGCGGCCCGTCGCTTCCGGTTGTTCGGTTGTCTCAAGACCGGGGGCAGCGCCCATGTCTGATGTCTTTGCGTCCACGTTCAGGCTCCTGGCAGGCTCGATTGATGTTCAAACAGTTTATTACATTATAATGGCATATATGCCTAGAAAATGGAATGTGTTGCAAGCGGCAACATTTCGAGGAGATTAGCATGACAGACTCTCACAACCCCGACGATATTCGCGAAACGCTCGGGTTGCGACCCGTTATCAACGTGTCCGGCACGATGACCTCGCTGGGGGCGTCGATCGTGGTTCCGCAAGCGGTCGCCGCCATGACGGCAATCCTGCCGCAGTTCGTCGAGGTCAACGACCTGCAGAAGAAGGCGAGCCCGGTGATTGCCCGGCTGACGGGCGGCGAGGCCGGCTTTGTCACGGCGTCCTGTTCCGCCGGCATCAGTCTTGCGGTCGCTGCGGCCATGACGGGGAACGATCTTGCCGCCATCGAACGCCTGCCCGACACCACGGGCCTGAAGGATGAGGTGATCATCCAGATGGGCCAAGTGGTCAGCTATGGCGCGCCGGTCGATCAGGGTATCCGGCTCGCCGGTGCCAAGGCCGTTCTGGTCGGTCAGGCGACATCCTGCTACCCCTATCATCTCGATGGGGCAATCAACGAACGCACCGCCGCTGCCGTCTTTGTTGTCTCGCATCACACGGTTCAGTACGGCCTCGTTGCCCTGCAGAAATTTGCCGAAGTCTGCCACGCCCGCGGCGTGCCAGTCATCGTCGATGCGGCGTCCGAATATGATCTGAAGATTTTCCTGGAGCAGGGGGCCGACATCGCGCTCTATTCCGCACACAAGTTTTTGGGCGGTCCGACCGGCGGTATCGTTGCCGGCACCAAGGATTTCGTCCGCAACACCTTCCTGCAGAACATGGGCATCGGCCGCGGCATGAAAGTGGGCAAGGAGAGCATCCTTGGAACCATCGCTGCGCTGGAAGCCTGGGAAAAGCGCGACCATGCGGGTATCCGCGAGCGGGAAACCGGCTATCTCAACCTCTGGCAGCAGACGCTTGCAGGCAAGCCGGGCGTCACGGCAGTCATCGAGCCCGATCCGACACATAACCCGCTCGACCGCCTGCGCGTCACCATCGAACCGCAGGCCGCCCATATCTCCGCCTGGGATCTCGCCGATGCACTGGCACAGGGCGCGCGCCCGGTGATCGTCCGGGACCACGAGGTTGAACACGGTTATTTCTATATGGACCCGTGCAATCTGCATCCGGGAGAAGAAACCATTGTGGCCAGCCGTCTGACGGAAGAGCTCGGCAAGGCGCGCGCGTCCAACGCGATCATCTCGACCCCGGTTGAAAACCGCTACACCCGCCGCATGGCCGGTCTCATGCGCTGGCCCGATTGATCAGCGCATCGCCATCTGCCAACGGAAAGGATTTATAAGCATGGAAAACCGTCAGCCTTCTCCTTCTGACAAGGGGAGCAATGCACTTGCTCCGGTCCTGTCGGTCTCCAATCTGACGACATCCTTCCAGTCCGACGGTAGATGGCGGCCGGTTGTGCGCAATGTCTCGTTCGACGTGGCGCCGGGGGAGACGGTGGCCATCGTCGGCGAATCCGGTTCGGGCAAGAGCGTGACATCGCTGTCGATCATGCGGCTGTTGCAGAAGGACAAGAGCCGCATCGAAGGCCGCATCATGCTGGACGGCAAGGACATTCTTGCGCTTCCCGAGAGCCAGATGCGGGCGGTGCGCGGCAATGACGTCGCCATGATCTTTCAGGAGCCGATGACCTCGCTCAATCCGCTGTTCACCGTGGGCCGGCAGATCAGCGAAGCCCTGCTCTGCCATTCCGCCATGTCGCGGGCGGAAGCCAAGGCCGAAACGATCCGGCTTCTGGAGAAGGTGCGCATTCCCGCCGCGCAATCGCGCTTCGACGAGTATCCGCACCGCTTCTCCGGCGGCATGCGCCAGCGCGTGATGATTGCCATGGCGCTGGCGAGCAAGCCGAAGCTGCTGATAGCGGATGAGCCGACGACGGCGCTAGACGTGACGATCCAGGGCCAGATTCTTGATCTGATCAAGCTGCTGCAGGAAGAGGAGGGCACATCCGTCCTCTTCATCACCCACGATATGGGTGTTGTCGCCGAGATCGCCGACCGCACCGTCGTCATGTACAATGGCGAGGCGGTGGAAACCGGCAGGACCGAGGACATCTTTGCCCGTCCGCAGCATCCCTATACCCGCTCGCTTCTTTCCGCTGTTCCCATTCTCGGCTCGATGAAGGGACACAAGCGTCCTTTGCGGTTTCCGGTGGTGGATCGGGCAACCGGCACGTCGGATGTGCCTGTCGAGGCCGCCGACACCGTCAAATCGCAGGTAAAGCCACTGCTCGAGGTGAAGAACCTCACCACCCGCTTCAATATTCACTCGGGGATGTTCGGACAACTGGAAGGCCGCGTGCATGCGGTGGAGAATCTGTCCTTCACCCTGCAGCCGGGCGAAACGCTGTCGCTCGTCGGTGAATCCGGTTGCGGCAAGTCGACGACCGGACGCTCGATCATGCGTTTGGTGCAGCCGCTCAGCGGCGAGGTGCTGCTCAACGGGGAAGACGTGCTGACCATGGAGCCGAAGCGGCTGCGCGATATGCGCCGCACCATGCAGATGATCTTTCAGGACCCGTTCGCCAGTCTCAACCCGCGCATCACCGTCGGCGCGGCGATTGCCGAACCCTATCTCGAACACAAGCTGGGAACGCGCGCGCAGGCAAAAGAGCGTGTTGCCGATCTCCTCGAGCGGGTCGGGCTGACGGCGGATATGGCAAGCCGCTATCCGCATGAATTTTCCGGCGGTCAAAGGCAGCGCGTGTGCATTGCCCGCGCACTCGCACTCGATCCGAAACTGATCGTCGCCGATGAATCCGTCTCGGCGCTGGACGTGTCGATCAAGGCGCAGGTCATCAACCTTTTGCTCGATCTGCAGGCGAGCCTCAACCTCGCCTATCTCTTCATCTCGCACGATATCGCCGTGGTGGAACGGGTCAGCCATCGCATCGCGGTGATGTATCTCGGTGAAATCGTCGAGATCGGATCGCGCGAAGCCATTTTCGAGAACCCGCAGCATCCCTATACGCGCAAGCTCATTTCAGCCGTGCCGGTGCCCGATCCGTCGCGGCGTGGCATCAAGCGGCCGGTCTCCAATGACGAGATCAAGAGCCCGGTGCGCACGCCGGACTTCATTGTACCCGTGCGGCAATACAATGAAGTCTCGGCGGGGCACCTGGTTCAGGTGCAGTAGGCCGTTACTTCGCTTTCTTGGAACCGACCAGTTCGTCCCATTTGCGGAAGGCGATGACCATCTTGTCCGGCTTCAGCGGCAGTTCGATCGGGTTGTTGGCGATCAGCCCGGCATATTCCTCCCGGCCGAACTGCTTGATCACGTCCTGGCTGTGCTGCGGTGCCATGGACAGCGGCACGTTCTTCACCGCCGGACCCGGATAGAGATAGCCCTCGTCATAGGAATAGGCCTGCGCCTTGGGTGTAAGCAGGAAGGCCATCAGGTCAAGGACGACAGCCGCCTTGTCGTCGGCGATGCCCTTGGGCATGCACATGAAGAAGGCGTCGGAAACCCAGTGGAAACCCTTGAGGGTGCCGATCTTTGCCGTTTCGGGCACGATGCCGAGCGCGCGCGGATTGATGTCCCAGCCGGTGGTGCTGATGATGATGTCGCGCGATCCTTCGCCGAATTCCTTCATCGTCGCGCCGGTTCCAGCGGGGTAATAGTCGATATACTGGCCGAGATCGGCGAGATAGGCCCAGGTCTTGTCCCAGCCATTGACCGGGTCCTGCGGGTCCTTGTCGCCGAGAATATAGGGCAGTCCCATCATGAAGGTGCGGCCGGGACCGGAATTGGTCGGGCGGGCATACATGAAGCGGCCGGGGTTTTCCTTGGCATAGGCCAGAAGTTCTTCCGCGCTGGTCGGAACCTTCTTGACCCGTTCCGGATCATATTCGATCAGCGGGCCCGAGGGGTAATAATTGACGACGACGCCGTAGCCGTCGCCCTGCGCCTTGTGCAGGGCGAGCGCGGCGGGTTCGTAGTTTTCCTCGATTCCCGGAAATTTGTCGGCGAAATCCGGCAGGATTTTCAGCCATGTTTCATTGGCAAGCCCGGCCGCCAATCCGTCGCTGCCGGTCAGAACGATATCGATATCGACGCGGCCCGCGCTCTGCTGCGCCTTGAGCTTGCCGGCGAGCTCCGTCACCGGCGCCTTGGTGAAGATGATCCGCGATGCCCGTTCCGGATAGGTCTTGGCATATTCCTCGAATGCGGGCTGGATCAGCGCCAGCGCACCGCCCACGTCCATCACGGTGATCACGACAGGCGCGGAGGGCAGAGCGGGCGTCTTGGCCCAGGCGGGCATCGCGCCCGCCATTGCCGATGCGGTCATGCCGCCCAGCAGCGCCCGGCGGCTCATTCGAAACTGGTCATTTCCCATTTGCATTCCCCTTTATTGTTCTTGGATGTTTCAGTTGCAGTTTCTGATCTCGTCGCCGATGCGGACGCTGCGGATGGCCATGCTGTCCGACCAGTCGATTTCCGCATGCGGCAGGGCGATGTTGCGGGCGTGCAAGGCCGGTGCCAGCGCAACCAGCAATCGCGTCGAGGCCATTTCAACGGCCTGTTCGAAGGACGCGATGCCCCAACGGACAAGGTTGCGCACCGCGTCATCGAGACAAAGGGACGATCCGGCCAGCCCCGTCGTTCCGGGCAGGCGCACGGTGCCGTCTGCGGTGCGCTCGATACGCATGCCGGCGAAATCATAGGTGCCTGCGGGAACGGCTGCGGCGGCGACGGCGTCGGTCACCAGGGCGCAGCGTTCGAAACCCTTGGCCCGCATCAGCGATTTCAGCGCCTTGGGTGGAAGATGAATGCCGTCGGCAATGAAGGTCGCCAGCAGCCGGTCTTCGCCAAGCTGGGCAAAGAGCGGATTGTCGAGCTTGGGCATGATCTGCGGCAGGCCGTTGCCGAGATGCGTCGACAGGCTCGCACCGGCCAGCGCCGCAGCCTCGACCATGGCGAAATCCGCAGCGGAATGGCCGATTGCAACCAGAATATCCCGCGCCGCCATGGCCCGGATGAAATCGAGGCCGCCGGATATCTCCGGCGCGACGGTCACGAGAAGAATCGGCCGCTTGATCGCGTCTTGCAGACGCGTGACCAGCGCGGGATCAGCCGATATCATGGCCTGTGCGGGATGGCACCCGGAAAAACCCTGCGCCGGATTGAGAAACGGCCCCTCCAGATGGTATCCCGGACACATCAGCGGGCCGAGACGGCTGGCGCTGACACAGCGGTCGAGCGCGGTAAAGCGTGCCTCCAGTTCATCGGGATAGGCGGTGATGATCGTCGGCAGGCATGTGGTGACGCCCGTTGCCAGCATGGCCTCCAGGGCGCGGTCCAGCGCCTCCGGCGTCAGGCTGGCGGCGTTGAAATCCACCCCGGCAAACCCGTTGACCTGGATATCGACGAGGCCAGATGTGATCATGACAGTTTCGACGCCGAGTCCGGATCGAGCAGCAGGATTGTCTGCGGATGGGTCTGGACGATCGAGGCGGGATGACGTGGGTCGACCGGACCTTCCAGCGCGTCCTTGACGGCCTGCGCCTTGCGCGCGTCGGGCACGGAAAGGATGATGAGGCGGCTTTTGAGGATTTGCCGGATGCTCATCGAGATGGCCTGCTCAGGCACGGCGTCCAGCGACGGGAACCAGCCTTCACCCATCTGCTGCCTGCGGCAGGCTTCGTCCAGCGTCACGACGATGTAGGGCTCTTCCGTATCGAAATCGGCGGGCGGATCGTTGAAGGCCAGATGGCAGTTTTCGCCGATACCGGCAAAGCAGACATCGATATCGTGTTCGGCGATCACCGCGCTGAGCCGCTTTGCTTCGGCCTGCGGATTGCCCTCGGCATTGACCGGATGAAACGTTACATTGCCACCGAGCGGCGCAACGAACCGCTCCTGCAGATATTTGCGGAAGCTGGCGGGGTGGGTGATGTCCATGCCGACATACTCATCGAGATGGAACGCCGTAACCCGCGACCAGTCAATGTCCTCCGCTGCAACGAGATTTTGCAGGAGTTCGAATTGGCTGGCGCCCGTGGCGACAATGATCGACGCCTTGCCCTTTTGCGCGATCGCCTGGCGGATCGCCGCCGCGCCAAGCGCAGCGCCGGTCGCGCCAAGGACCTGCTTGTCAGATAAAATACGCGTATCGACCATGGGCTTTACCAACCTTCTTGCATATGCTTTTCACCGTGGCCGCCATTGTAAGCATAGCTGTCCATGGCACTGCAAGGTATTTTAGAATAATATTATTCAAAAATAAGAACGAGGGCGTTTCCGCATGATTCTGACGGTTGACGAGACACATTATGACGATGCCCACCAGCGTGACTGCGCCCGGGTCGTGGCGCTTGTCTCCGACGGCGGTCAGCATTCCCGCCCTGGCATTGCCGAAGCGCTCGACATGACCTCGACCACCACGTCAAAAGTGGTGGGGGATCTGATCGCCCGCGGCCTGCTGGTGGAAACGGCAGGCGAAAAAAGCGGGCGGGGCCGCCCCGCCATCCGGATCGGCCTCAACACGCAGCGTTTTGCCGCAACGGTCATTCACGTGTCGAGCCGTTCCCTGCGCGGCACGCTGGTGGATTTCGGCGGCCGGACGCTGGAACGCTTCAGTCTCGATATGCGGGCCGACGCCGACTGCGGCCAGATGACGGCCGCCATGCAGGATCTGGTCACGCTTCTGGCGGACAAGTGTCCGGCGGGAATGCAGCATATCGGGACATCCGTGTCCGTATCCGGCGTTGTCGATGTCGAAAGCCGCACCTGGCTGCTCACCTCGCGCTGGCCGAAGATCCGTGATTTCGACCTGGCGGCGGCGCTGGCGCCGGTCACCCCGGAGGTTCTGGTCTGCCGGCACCTCGATGCCGAACTCAATGCCCGCATGCTGCAGGACCCGGTTTACGGCACCGACAATACATTGCTCCTGCACTGGGGCTGGGGCATCGGCCTGGCCTATAGCGTGAATGGCGATCCGTTCATCCGTGCGGGCGGACCGTTCGGCGAAATCGGCCATTGGCGTTTCAACCTGCTGGAAGACCGCCCCTGCGGCTGCGGCAATCACGGCTGTCTTGAAACAGCAGCGTCGCTCTGGGCGCTGCTGCCCCGGATGCTCGAACAATGGCCGTCCCTGTCCGAGAACGAGGAAGTGCTGGCCGGGCAAATGGCCCGGCGGCCCCTGCTCGACATGGAAGATATGCGCACCGGGGTCGAGCTCATGGCGCGATCCCTCGCCAATGTCTGCCGCCTGCTTTTTCCCAAGCGGGTTATCGTGACAGGGCCGTTCATTGCCAATGCGGATGTCTGGCAGGCGTTTGAGCAGGCCTTTCAGGCGGAAGGCCTGATCGGAACGCTGGAACTGCCGGTTCTGATCGCGGACAAATCAAGCGAGGAGTTCGCCATTCTCGGTGCCGTCCGGCCGCTGTTCAATCTGGGGCTTGAGACATTCATCCGATCGTGAGATGACACAGCCTGCGAATATCCGATTGCACCAACGCCACGGCCCCGCCGGAAGAACACAGCAGGACACCATACCGATCATGACCCAGCAATTCATCGATCACCTCACGAGCGAGCTGAAAGGCTTGAAGGAGTCCGGGCTTTACAAGTCCGAACGTGTCATCACCTCCAAGCAGGCCGGGCAAATCGAGGTCTCCGGCGGTGCCAGGGTCCTGAATTTCTGCGCCAACAATTATCTCGGTCTTGCCGACAATGCGGAGCTGGCGGAAGCCGGAAAAGCCGCACTCGACCGTTACGGCTATGGCATGGCTTCGGTCCGTTTCATCTGCGGCACGCAGGAAGAGCACAAGCAGCTTGAGTCGCGCATCTCCAGCTTTCTCGGGCTGGAAGACACGATCCTCTATTCCAGCTGCTTCGATGCCAATGGCGGCCTGTTCGAGACCCTTTTGGGCGAAGAGGATGCGATCATTTCCGATGCGCTGAACCATGCCTCGATCATTGACGGCGTGCGCCTGTCGAAGGCAAAGCGCTTCCGCTATGCCAACAACGATATGGCGGCGCTGGAGGAAGAACTGAAGAAAGCCGAAGGCAGCCGGTTCAAGCTGATCGCCACCGATGGCGTCTTTTCCATGGACGGCATTATCGCCAATCTCGGCGGCGTCTGCGATCTCGCCGAAAAATACGGCGCCATGGTCATGGTCGACGACAGCCATGCGGTCGGCTTTGTCGGCAAGCATGGCCGCGGTTCGGCCGAACATTGCGGTGTGGAAGGCCGGGTTGATATCATCACCGGCACGCTGGGCAAGGCACTGGGCGGCGCCTCCGGCGGTTACACCTCCGGGAAGGCCGAAGTGATCGACTGGCTGCGCCAGCGGTCGCGGCCCTATCTGTTCTCCAACACGCTGGCGCCGGTCATCGCGGCAGCCTCGCTGAAGGTCTTCGACCTGATCGACCGGGGTGCCGACCTGCGGGCGCGCCTCAGCGCCAATGCCGCGCATTTCCGCAGGGATATGAGCAAGCTCGGCTTCACGCTTGCCGGTGCCGATCATCCAATCATCCCGGTCATGCTGGGCGACGCATCGCTGGCGCAGGAAATGGCGGCGCGCATGCTGGACAAGGGCGTCTATGTCATCGGTTTTGCCTTCCCGGTCGTGCCGAAAGGCCAGGCGCGCATCCGCACCCAAATGTCTGCTGCCCACACCACGGAAGATGTCGCCCGCGCTATAGACGTCTTTGCCGAAGTCGGGCGTGATCTCGGCATCATCAAATAGGAAAAACACCATGTCGAACATGATGAAGGCACTGGTAAAGGCCAAGGCGGAACCCGGCATCTGGATGGAACATGTTCCCGTGCCGGAGCCCGGTCCCAACGATGTGCTGATCCGCGTGAAGAAATCCGCGATCTGCGGCACCGACGTTCACATCTACAATTGGGATCAGTGGGCGCAGGCGACGATTCCCGTGCCGATGGTTGTCGGGCATGAGTTCTGCGGCGAGATTGCCGATATCGGCTCGGCGGTCACCAAATACAAGGTCGGGCAGCGGGTTTCCGGCGAGGGGCATATTGTCTGCGGCACCTGCCGCAACTGCCGGGCGGGCAGGGGGCATCTCTGCCGCAACACGCTGGGCGTCGGGGTGCATCGTCCCGGCTCGTTCGGCGAGTATGTGTGCATTCCGGAATACAATGTCGTGCCGATTCCCGACGATATTTCCGATGAGATCGCCGCGATTTTCGATCCGTTCGGCAATGCGGTTCACACCGCGCTGAGTTTCGATCTGGTGGGCGAGGACGTGCTGGTCACGGGCGCCGGGCCCATCGGCATCATGGGCGCGCTGGTTGCCAAGCGCTCGGGCGCCCGCAAGGTCGTCATCACCGACATCAACCCGTCCCGCCTTGCGCTTGCCAAGCAGCTGGGCATCGATCACGTGGTCGATGCGTCGAAGGAAAACCTTGCAGATGTCATGCGCCAGATCGGCATGACCGAAGGTTTTGACGTCGGCCTCGAAATGTCCGGCGCCGCGCCGGCCTTCCGCGACATGATCGACAAGATGAACAATGGCGGCAAGATTGCCATTCTCGGCATTGCGCCGACCGGCTTCGAGATCGACTGGAACAAGGTCATTTTCAAGATGCTCAACCTGAAGGGCATTTACGGCCGGGAAATGTTCGAGACCTGGTACAAGATGATTGCCTTCGTGCAAGGGGGGCTCGATCTGAGCCGGATCATCACCCACCGCCTGCCGATCGATGATTTCCAGGCGGGCTTCGACGCCATGCGCTCGGGAAGCTCGGGCAAGGTTGTTCTGAGCTGGCACTGAAATAGGTGCCCTGTTTCGCAATGACGCCATTTCATGGCGTCATGATCGGCGCGGACATGCGCCGATACATGTAGTTCATGGTGCATCCGGAGGTTTTTGCCCATGACCAAGATGCTTGCCATTGTCCGCAGTCCTGAAGAGGCGGACATCGTCCTTCAGTGCGGCGCCGACATCATTGATGTACCGGCATCTGATCTGCAAGCGTTGCAGCCCTATGCAAAAGCCGCGCGCGGCAAGGCCGCGCTGTCCGCAACATTGCCGGAGGCGGCGCTCGCATCCCGTGCCGGGGAACTGGCGGGTGCAGGGCTTGGGTTCATCGGCATTCCGGTCGAAACGTCCACGCCGCTTCACGCCCTCCCCGGCTTGCCCGCTCCGGCAAAGTGGATGGCGGTCGTTCATGTGGACCTGATGAGCGCGTTGCCCGACGTGTCCAGCCTGTCGTCCCAGGGCTTTGCCGTGATCATGCTGGATACGAGCAACGGATCGCGGCTGTTGAACCATGTGTCGCTCGCCCGAATCGATGCCTATGTCCGGGAGTGCCACGCGCTTTCGATCCTGGTCGGCATCGCCGGTGCGCTTGAAACGCCGGATATCCCGCGTCTTCTCAGTTTTCAGCTGGATATTCTGGGTTTCAGGCAGGCATTTTTCGAGAATGCCCATGCGGGCACGATCAACGTTGAGGCGGCTTCGCAAATCCGCGAGCTCATTCCTCCAGAGCGGCGGGACAGTCTTGCGCCCGGTGTCGATTATCAATTGCTGGCGGCGCGCGGCTATTTCCCCGATCCGGCCGAAGAAGGGCTTGGGACGGACAAGATTTTCGTCCGTGATTTCGTCCTGCCCGTCCATATCGGCGCGTACAGTTTCGAGCACGGCATTGCCCAGAAGATGCGTTTCGACGTCACCGCCGATGTCCTGCGGGTCACCCGCAATCCCGAGGACATGCGCCACATCGTGTCCTATGACCTGATCATGGACGGTATTCGCGCCATCGTCGCGCGCGGCCATATCGAGCTGTCGGAAACGCTGGCCGAGCGCATTGCCGCGTTCATCCTCGAGAATCCGCGCGTCACCCGCGTGGTGGTGCGGGCGGAAAAGCTGGAACTGGGGCCGGGGGGCGTGGGCGTCGAGATCGAGCGCAGGCGCGAGACTCAGATCGCGCCGGTCCTGCCTGCCAACGCACCCGTATCGCATCGCAGGCGCGATCACTGATCATCGGGCGGCGGTTATGATTTCAGGCCGAGTATCTCCGCGGCCGTCGGCCGTCCGGTAACCGCGCGCTGAATGGCCTCTTTTGTCGCCTGATAGTTGTAGTCGTGTATCCTGCTGTCGTCGCGCGCCTGCCAGTGAATGAAAACACCGACGCAGATAAACAGGTTGTCGGCTTCCTCGAGCGGGATCACGCCTTCCGCCACGCAATCGCGCACTGCCTTGGCAATACCCGATTGCGCCGGCCCGAACAGCTGCATGGCCTGACCGGATCCGCGGATCGTGACCTTGTTGTACATCACCGTATTGGGCTTGCAGGGCAGGTTCGGCTCGATGACAGCCAGAACCGAGGTAAAACCGTCCTTGTTGTTGGTCAGGGCGTTGCAGAACGCGGTTTCCACCGCGCTGCCGCGCGGGCCGATCAACAGGTCGATATGGGCAACCTCATTGCCTTCGCCGACCAGGGATTCTCCCACCATGACTCTGTTGATGATCTGCATGCCGATTCCTCCATCTCGCGCAGCTATAGCCCAAGATGCGGAACCGGGGAAAGAATTGTATTCTGCGGCCCGTCAAAGTGTCAGATCGAGCGCTTTCAGCCGTTGCGCGACGTCCTGTTTGCGGTCGCGGTGGACGGCCAGGATGTTCGCCACATGGCCAGCCGGAAAGGCCATGCTTGTGGCATGAGCGGTCGTCAACGGCCTGAGTGCCCCGGGGAGGACCTCCCACATGTCGTAACCCCAATCGGCCAGGTGTTCGAAAATCTTGCCGGGTGTTGTCTTTGACAGATTGGCAAGGAGCTCGCGATTGATCTCGACGACGATCGTTGGCTTTGACGCGCGAATTGTGGCCGCCGCGCCGATGAGAAACAACCCTTCGGCTCCCTCGATATCGAGCTTGATGGAGTCGGGTTTCAGCTTCTTTGCCAGGGCATCGAGCGTTTCAACCTTGGTGCTGCGCTCGCAAAGCGCGCCACCGGAGCCGGGGACGAGACTCGTCGCTCCGGCATTGATCGTGTATTCGGCGCTGTTCAGCTGCATGGTGCCCGACGCATCGGCCAGCGCGAGTTTGTGCAGCTTTATGGTTTTTGCGAGCCTGTTTTCGGCAATCGATTTGTTGAACAGATCCCACAGATAGGGCAGCGGTTCAAACGCGACGATCTTGCCGCGGAAGCCGGGTTTGGTGGCCAGCGACAATGAATAATATCCGACGTTGGCGCCCACATCGACGAATATGCCATCATCGGGCGTAATCGCCTTGATGATCTCGACGTCGAATTTCTTGTGCTGGCCGCTGAAAATGCCGAAGCTCATGTAATACTGGCGAAGGTCTAAATATATCTTGAAGTTATTTTTTGTTTCGTAGAGTACCTCCACACTTTCGCGCACGAAATTCTCGAAAACAACATCCGCATGCCTGTGGTGAAACTCCGGGGATGAGAGGAAGCGCCGCCGGTGCTCTTCAAGCGATATATCCGAGACATCGAGCAAATTCTCGGAAATTAGTTTTATCTCTTCAGCATTTGCTTCGCGTCCAAGGATGAATTTGTAGCAACTCATAATGTCATTGTAACTCGTCATGACGCCTTCACATTCATTCGAATTGACCTGCTACGGAGATAGAAATTCGGCCTGCTAGCGTGCAGTCTGAACAGCACTTGCTAGCAATTCATCCAATACTTGGAAATGACCGCTCCAATCTTGCGATGTATGTCGTGATTTACTTCTGTATTCGCCGGCATGCGCTTCGATTGCCGCCCGCCAGCCAAGGCCGTCGCAGGGATCGAGCAGCGTTGCCTGGTCGCCGACAATTTCCTTATGGGACGGAATGTCCGACGCGATGACAGGCGTTCCCGTCGCCATGGCTTCGGCAACCGGCATGCCATATCCCTCGACGAAGGAGGGGGCGAGCAGGGCGGCGGCACCGGACATCAGATCGGCCAAAGCGGCATCGCCCAGATCCGGCACTTCGAGCACCATGTTGCGCAGCTGGGGGCACCGGTCCAACGTGGCAAAGACCTGCGCGTTTTCCCAGCCGCGCTTGCCCGCGATCACCAGGCGCGGCGCGCTGTCGCCATCGCGCTCGACGAACCAGCGCCACAATTGCAGGAGCAGGATGTGGTTCTTGCGTGGTTCAATGGTTCCGACAATGACGAAATAGGGGTTTTGGGTGCGGGGCCTGCCCGTGCGGCGGACCTGGCGAAAGCTGTTCTCGATGCCCGGAGGCAGAATCGCCATGGGCGGTGCCACGCGTCCGCGTTCGTCGGCAAATGACCGCAGCGAACGCGCCGTTGTCTGGGAATTGCACAGGATAAGACCGGCATGCCGCAGCACCGTCTCCATCCGCTGCAGGTGGCGCTGGGGCTCCTTCCTGCGGACAAATTCGGGATGGGTGACAGGGATGAGGTCGTGGACGTAGAAAACGCCGCTGCGGCGCTTTCCGTCAAGCCATGAAAAGGCGGCAGGCCTGTCGAGGTTCGTATGGGAGACATGGACGAAAGGGGTGTTCCGCGCCATCGGCCCGGCCGGAAACAGGGTCCGCAGGGCCTTTCCGGCGACCAGACCCCATTGTTTCACCTTTGCCGGCTTTGATCCGGCCGGAGCGGGCCTGATATTACACCAGGATATCCGGCCATCGATGGCCGCATAGATCTCTTCCAGCTCGGCAGACTGCCTCGGGCTCAGCGCCGTGCCGGACCAGCGCGCACTCAGGTCGGTTATCAATCCCGCTGCACGGCCCTCATTGATCGCAATCGGCTTGTTCCGCCCCATTTCGACAAAAAGCGAACTGCGTTCCCTGGCCCAATGGGCGTATTGCAGTTCAAAGCGATCAATCCCCGTCGGCGTCGAATAATGCGCGCGCCCGATCAGGCGGGAGATGTCCATGGCTATTGCATTCATCGTGCCCACCCAATCCGGCGTAATGACCGGCGCAGCAGGCCGGTCTTGTTGTGTCGCGTTGCGTGAATTTCATCGATAACGTCTTCCACCTCGCAGGGCAGACCGGTGTTCCCGGAGAGATAGCGGGGATAGAGAATGAGAACGCCTGCCATAAGCGCATCGAGCGGTAGCGTGCGGCGCGGGCGAAGCGGCGGGACGGCGTCATGGGTCAGGCCCCAACCCGCATAAAACGGCAATCCGTAGCACCACACCGGCCGTTGCCGGATCAGGGCCTCGAAGCCCAGTTGCGACGTGGCGACATGCACCTCGTCACTCGCATCAAGCAGGGTGTCGAGCGCGACATTGCCGACGACAAGGTCGGCCAGCTTGCCAAGTGCAGCGGCATCGCAAAGGCCCTGCCGCTTTCCCGCCAGCAGATCGGGATGTTCCTTGTACACCACGAAGGCATCCGGGCGGCGCGTGCGCACCATCTGCAGCAATTGGAGGTTCGAGATGCCGCCGGTGAGGCCAAGTCGCAGGGAGGCATCGTCCGGCACCTGTCCGGCAACGGTGACGATGCGGCGGCCGGCGGCGAGCGTGCGGTAGTCGGGCGACGGGGTGGCGTCGAGATTGTATTTGCTGATCCCGCACTGAATGATCCGCTGGCGCAGGCGGGCCGCCCGGGCGAGCAGCAATGGATCGAACGATGCCGTGCGCAGCAGCCTCTCCAGATCGCTTTCGCGGGTGGCGTCGTAGTAGAGCGCCTCCCGGTCGATACAAAGCGAGGAGGCGGGTGTCAGGTTGGCGCCCAGCCCCGCAGACCGGATGAAACCATCTTCGATGTACAGAACCGGCAACGGTGCGGAGAGGGCATTCCCCCGATGGGGTGCGTCGGCATTCTGACCCCAGCGCACGAGACAGTCGGCCTGTGCCAGCTGTTTTTTCGTCGGCACCTCACCGCAGAAACTGACGCTGGACCAGGGCCCCTGCAGCAGACGCCGGATTGTCGGCCGCTTATGGCGCGAGAAGCCCACGCAGAGATAGTTGCCGCGCCGTTCCAGCGCGTGGTGCCGCCAGGCGACAAGCCGGTCGATGGCCTTTTCGGCTGTCGTTTGCCGCTTTGTCACGGGGTCAACATAGAGGGCGTACTGAAGCAATGTTGCCGCGACAAAAGCATCGAGACTCACCCGGTGTGTGCGGCGGTTCAAAGCGGCATTGGCAACCGGGCCGTCGGCCCAGTCCCGCGTCAGACCCCAGCCAGCATAAAACGGAACGCCAAACGTCGTGACGGGGATTGACCGCAACAGCGCGTCGAAACCGAACTGGCTGGATACCGTCCAGACTTCATCGACGACATCGAGCAAGGCATGCGGCGATACGTTCTCGTCGATAAAGCGGATGTTGGGCCTTCCCGCGAGATGGCTGAGATACCCCCTGGCATAACCGGCAACACTATCCGGATGGCTTTTGACCAGGACCGTTGCCCCGGGCACGGCGCAGGCTTCATTGGCCATATGCCGAAACGCGTGTTCACCGGCACCCGCTCCCCTCACCGAATGATCGCCGACCACCTGATCGATGAGCAGGATCCGCCGGCCATGGGTTGCGGGCAGGGCGACCGGCCGGTCCGGGAAATGATTGTACTTCGTCAGCCGGTGTTCAACGATCATGGCGCGCAGCGTGCGGGCGCGGGCGAGGTCCGGCTTGTCGGCACCCCACTGCAGCAATTCTTCCAGGCGCGATGGCCTGGCGGCATTGAAATAGATGCCGAGATCGTCAGCCACCATCGAAACCGGCGGCGCCCCGGCCTTGCCAAGCCCAACCGACCGGAGAAAGCCGTCTTCCAGCGACCAATAGGGAATGCCGCGCATGGCGGCCAACCCCTTTCCCAGCCGGGCAAGCGGCTTTTCACCCCAGCCGACAACACCGTCGGCGCGGTTCCAGGCCATTTCCGCCGACCTTATCGCGATGGCGCCGAGCGCTGGTCCAATGAGGGGAAACCGCAGCCTCGTCGGCAGAAATGCCAGCAGCTCGGCGCCCTGCGGCGGCAGCCAATTCGCCTGCTCTGCCGCTCCAATAGCCGCCGCGCCGGCGTTTGCCGGGCCTGTTGCCTGAAGGGGGAGTGATCGGGCGAAACTCATGGCGTTCCGTTCGGAACGTCGGGCGACAGCGCGGGAATATTGACCGCAATCATCTTCAGGTCCCGCTGGATGCGTTGCACGACACGTTTGCTTGTGGCTTCGGTCAGGTTGCGCAGGTAGAAACTGCCGTTGACGAGGCTTTCCTCGTGCATGCGCGCATTGAATGCCTTGACGGCGTCGCGGCGCGGCGGAACCGGCGATGTCCAGAAGCCATCCATTCCAGCGGTGTCACCCGGCTCGCCGCCATGTCGGCGGCCCCAAACCAGATCGCGCTTGTTGTAGATTGCTTCGCCGAGGGAAAGCACGGGTTTGCCGTGGTTCAGGGCCAGCAATCCCGAGGTGCTGTTGACCGTTATCAGCCCCAGGGAGTGCCGTATCAGCAAGCCGATGGAGCCATCATCGACGACATGGACCCGCTCCGCGCAGCCGGCGATCCGCGCCAGTTCCATGGCAAATGGCCGGTAGCTCTTGTGGCCGCGGTCCATCGGATGCACCTTGATCACCAGATGGTGCACCGGGGCGGCATGCCGCCGGAATGAGCGGATGCTTTCGGTGATGAGCTTTTCCATTGTCCAGCCGCGGCCATGCCGCAGCAACTGCTGGTCGTCGTGCACCTGCAATGCAATGACGAAATACTGGTTCTCCAGATTCTCGATCAGATTGAGCATCATGGCGTTGTTCGCGGGATAGTGGCGTATTTTCCGGCAGAAATTCCGCGTCCAGAGAACAGCTTCCGACAGAATGCCGCGGCTGCGATGATGGACGTTGCCGCGAAAGAAAACGGCGCCAGCCGTCTTTGCCAGGTAGTAGCGGACGGCAAACAGGGTCATGGCGCGGAAAAGGTTGCCCTTGACCGGTTCTATCGGGAGCGACGACGATGCAGGCCGCGCCGGCTGGGGCCTGCGAAGGGGCGACAGCGCATTGTTGCCATCCCATTCGCAGGTAATGAAATTGGGGCGGATATAGCCTTCCTCAAAGCAGGAGACGGGCACGCCGGCACGCAGCGCAACCATGATCGCCTGGCGGTGGTAGGGCCGGCTGTCGCCGAACAGGATGATTGCCTCCGGCCGCCTGCTGCGTATGAACGCGTCCAGCCAATCTGACCAGGCATCCATGGAACCGCAGAAGTTGAGCGTGCCTGGACCGTGCGAAAACAGCCAGTCTCCGCCGTTGAAGTTGATCTTGAGGACATCAAAGCCCTGTGTTTCGAATGTGCCGGAGAGGATGCGAAAGAATGGGCCCACGGGGCCCTGAAGCAACAGGACAAGGGGCTTTTGCGAGGAGATGCAACGGTTTGCCCGTCCGCGGATCGGAAAAGGAACGATTGTGCCAGATTGCCCGGATTTCTCCTCCACAGGTCGTCAAGCCCCTCGCAATCGGTTCCGCATTGACGTTATGTCAGCAGAACCCAAAACAAACGCAATTTCAGGTAGTTATTTCATTCGGATTTTTGCGGCGCTATACTAATTCCGCCAGAACAAGTATATTTACGACAATAAGATGTGTATTTGTCTTTTCATTGTTGTTGATGAACATTTGTATTTTATCATATTTGATTATATCAATAGTTATATTCAGTTGTAATTGCAGAATATTTAGTTTCATTGTATCTTGGCGTTGTAGTGGATGGCATCAGGCCGCTGGCGGAGATGAATATGAGTTTGGCATTATCCGGCAAACATTCTGAACCCGATGCCGCGACAACCGGGCATGTCTTGGCATGACGCGGCTTAGTCCCAACGACGAATTCATCGACTACCTGACGCTGGTTGATCTCAGCCAGTCCGAAGCTGGGAAAGCGCGCAAAGACCATTGGACGATACGCCTGATGGCGCTGTTGCGCCGGCATGTGCTGCTTATCCTGATGGTCATTCTCCCGACGACGCTTGCCACGGTGTATTACGGGGTCATTGCCTCGCCTCAATATGTATCGGAAACGCGCTTTGTGGTGCGCAGCCCAAACAGAAATGCAGCGGGCCTGCTCAGCGGATTTTTGCAAAGTACAGGCTTCGTTCGCGCCCAGGACGACAGCTATGTGGTGATGGAATATATTGAATCGCGCGCCGCCGTTGCCACACTGGAAGCGAAAACCGATCTGCGCGCGATACTGTCCCGGCCCGACATCGATTTTCTGACGCGCTTTCCCCGCATCTGGGGCGATGCGACGGAAGAGGCGCTTTACAAGCACTATCTCAAAATCATGAAAGTCGGCACGGATTCGGGCGGCGGCATCACCACCCTTGAAGTGCGCGCGGCACGGCCTGAGGACGCGCAAAAACTGACGGAAGTGCTGCTCGACGGTGCAGAAGCGCTGATCAACCAGCTCAATGAGCGGGCGCGCCAGGACGCCATACGCTACGCCAAGCTCGAGGTTGCCGACAGCGAAAACCGGATGGCGGAGGTGCAGAAGTCGCTGACGGAATTCCGCAACAAGGTCGCAATGATCGACCCCGGCAAGCAGTCGGCGGTCATGCTCGACATGATTGCGAAGTTGTCGGACGAGGTGGCGAAGAACAAGGCCCAGTATACGGCGCTCATCCAGCAGGCGCCGCAAAGCCCGCGGATACAGTCGCTTCGCAGCAGCATCGATGCCATGGAGACGCAGATCAGCATGGAGCGAGCCCGGGTCGTTGGCGGGGATGCTTCCATGGCGCCATTGATTGCTCAGTATGAGCAATTGCTCCTGCAGCGCGAACTCGGCATGCGGATGCTGGAATCGTCATCGACGTCGCTCGAGAATGCAAAGATCGAGGCGCAACGGCAGCAGCTTTATCTCGAGCGGATCGTCAATCCCAATCGCCCTGACCATGCCTTGTATCCAAGGCGCCTGTGGTCGATCCTGCTGACCTTCGTGATGTGCTTTGCCGCATTCTGGATCGTCCGTTTCATGCTCAACCAGATTTACGAGCACGCAGAGACATGAGCAATTCGGACACACTGACGTTCACCTATCCCGGTGGTGCTCCGCCTGCATTCACCGCGAACATCCCGTCACCCGACGGATTGCCGAAAGACGGCACCATCGGCGTATATAACCTGGTCAAGGAATATCCGGTCCACGGCGGAACCCGGCGCGTGCTCGACGATATCACGTTCGAAGTGCGCCCCGGAGAGAAGATCGCGATACTCGGCCACAATGGTGCGGGCAAATCCACGCTGGTCCGGTTGATTGCGGGCATTGAAAAACCAACGGCCGGCCGGGTCGTGCGCTCCATGTCGCTTTCATGGCCCATCGCCTTGAGCGGTGGCTTTGGTGGATCGATGACCGGATATGACTGCATGCGGTTTCTGTCACGCATCTATGACAGGCCGCTCGATGAGATACGCGACAGTGTCGAGACCTTCAGCGATCTCGGCAAATATCTGCAGATGCCGATCAAAACCTATTCCTCCGGGATGCGCGCGCGCCTCTCGTTCGGCCTGTCCCTTGCGATCGATTTCGACTGCTACCTGATCGATGAAGTCATTGCCGTCGGCGACCAGCGCTTTCAGCGCCGGTCATTTGACGAGCTGTTTGTGAAGCGCAGGGATCGCGCGATGATTATCGTTGGCCATACCCTTGATATCATCGCCGACCAGTGCAAATCGGCGCTTGTCCTGAAAAGCGGAAGGGGCCGGGTCTTCGACGACGTCAAGTTTGCGTTCAGTATTTACGCTTCGTTGTAGATGGTGCGGGCGCTGGTTCAATCGCGCCTGGCGATGAAGTAATAGGCATGAATACCCGTTGCCGACTGATCGTGGAGAAGATGGACATTCGTCATCTGGTTCTTGTGGAACAGAGCCAAAACCGTATTCGCATCATAGTCATACATCTGAATGTCCGGATGGCTGTAATTATCCCGGTCAACGAAGACTGTTTCGTTCTTGTAGTAGTCGTTGCGAAAATACATGACCCGGTCATTGTAATACTCGGCCTTGTTTGCCGTCTTGAACAGCGGGATGTGCAGTGAGGCGATCCCCCCGCTTTTCACACATTGCAACAGGTCGTTGATGATGAAATAGCCGCGACGCGGCTCGATGTGCTGCAACACGATGTAGCTGTTCAGCCAATCGACTTTGACGCCTTCCTTGACGAGCGTTTCAGCACTTTCAACACATCGGACGTTATCAAGGCCGTGGCGGGCAACGTTCTGCAGGGTGATGGAGCGCATGGTTTCCGATATGTCGATGCCGATGGCGTTCTTGGCCTGCTCTGCCAGCGGAATGAGCAGCCTGCCGACGCCGCAGCCAAAATCGATGACGGATTCCGTTGGCGTCGAAAAACCGGGAATAAGACTTTTGATCTTTGCCCGGAGGTTCGCTACATCGGCGCGGCCCGTGGCGAAAAACGTCTGCAGATGTTTTTTGGTCAGTTTCTTTGATTTGAACTCGTCCTCGGTTAGAACCGCCCAATAGGCATTGTCTTGCGCCAGTTTTTCCCAATCTTCATTTGTATCGCGCATGGGATCCTCCGCTGTTGCTGGTCCGAGGGTTGGTAAACGGCAGCCTTTGCTCTCATTCAAACTTGACGTGCCCTTTGACGCGTTCAATGAGGTAAAAGCCCACGGCATTTGTGAGCAGACAAGCCGAAAAAACGTATGAGACATCATAAAAGGGCTTGATCGTATTGCCAAAGGTGCCTGCCCGGAACATCTCGTAACAATGCACTGTCGGCACGTAGAGCGCCAGTTTCTGGGCTTCGTGGGGCAGCCAGGACACCATGAAGAACATGCCGGAGATAGGCAGCATCAGATACTGAAGCGGCGCGACCAGCTTTTCAACAACCTCAAATATTTCCGCCAGCGCTGCCAGAACGAGCCCGACGGAAAAGGCAAACCATGCCATGAACAGCCAGCCGGCCAGGACGAGGCCAAGATCGGCAAACGGTTCGATAAATCCTGCCAGATAGGCGCCGTGATAGACAACCAGCAGGGCGAAAGTGGTTCCGCCGATCTCCAGCAAAGCCCGGGACATCAGCGCATCGGCCAAGCCGATCTGCCGGTGGTACATCAAAGGCAGATTCTGACGGATGCAGCTCACCATGTAGGACGACACGTGCCGCCACAGGGTCAGGGGCATATAGCCGCTCAGAACGAAGGCAATGACTGTCAGCCCGTGCGCTTCATGACGCATCAGGGTCCACATCAACATGACGCCGCATGTCAGAATCATCGGTTCAAGTATCAGCCAGAGGAAGCCGATATTTTCGCGTCCATAGCGGGTTATCATCTCCCGCATGACCAATGCGCCCAAAACACGCCCCTGCGCGTGCAGGCCAGTAAAAAAGCGAGATCTCGTGTTGTATTGAGGCAAGACAGCTTTCATTGAATGTCTTCTTCAAGTTGTATCCACTGAACGTCAAATGAAAATTTATACGTTCTTTTCATCAGTGCAAGAGCGATCTAAATACTTCACAAGTCATATATTTTAGACATATACTCTTTTTGTTTCAGTTTGAATGAAATGGGGCGTGCAATATTCAATTTCTCTGCTGCAAAGGATTAAAATCATAAATAGTCTGGCGCATAATTCTTTTGTTCCGTCCTCAAGAGGAAGAAAATGGGGTGTATTTGCCAGGCTCTGGCAGATACGGCTGCCCTTGGTCGTCATCGTGCTTCCCGTTCTGTTGGTCAGCGTCTACTACGCATTTATCGCGGCGCCGATTTATGTTTCACAATCGTCTTTTGTCGTGCGTGTTTCGGCACCACCCTCGTCGTCAAGTTTCGGCAACCTGCTGCAGAACAGCGGCATTACCCGATCCCAGGACGACACATTCTCCGCGCAGGAATACATCCGGTCGCGGGACGCCTTGCAGCGGATGAGTGACGACCTGCCCATCCGCACCTATTTCGATCGTCCGGAGGCGGATGTTTTTGCGCGCTTCCCGGCACCGTGGCAAACCGGCCTGTTCGAAGAGCTCTACCGGTATTTCTCGCAGCGGGTGCAGGTCATTCACAACGACACAACCGGCATCACCGTTCTCAGGACATCGGCGTTCCGGCCGGACGATGCCTATGAGATGAACCAGAAGCTGCTTGAACTCGGCAGCGAGCGCCTTCTGAAAATGAATGAGCGGGCGCGCGGCGATGCCATTCGCTTCGCCACCGCCGAGGTGGGCAATGCCGAGCAGCGCATGATCGATGCGCAGAAAGCAATCACGCTTTTCCGCAACAGGGAATTGATGATCGATCCGGGGCAGAACTCCGTATCGCTGGTTGAACTGATGAGCCGGCTGAGCGCCGAACTCGCCGCTTCGCGCGCCAGTCTTGCCGAGACGCGGGAAACGGCGCCGGATTCCAGTTCGATCCCTTTCATCACCAGCCGTATCAGCGCCCTGGAAGAGCAGCTCAAACTCGAGCAGCAAAAAGTTGCGGGGACGGACAGCTCCATCGCCCCCAGAATTGCGGATTATGAAGGGCTGATCCTGCAGCGGGAATTTTCCAACAAGGCACTCCTGTCCGCGCTCGATTCGCTGAAGACAGCAAGGGCGGATGCCAGGCGGCAGCAGCTTTACCTGGAGGTTGTCGTGCCTGCCAATCGTCCTGACAAGGCGGAACTGCCGACGGCCATACGGAACATCACGATTGTTCTGCTGGTCACGTCCATCGGCTACCTGCTCGCCTGGCTGCTGCTCACCGCAATCCGGGATCACAGCAACTAGGGTGTATTGGGCTGAACCGCCTGCCATCATTCACGCGGAGAAGCAGGTGTATATCTCGCTGATGCAGGCTTGAATTTCGCGCTCATGCGATGAGGTTGCGTCAACGTAGCCGGAACGTTTGAAGTGATGGTTCCGCGCCCTGATGTAGTGGGTGAGCGCTGTTCGATAGTCGCCGGCAATCTTGTGCAGATGCCCGAGCTGAACCTCCACATCTTCCAGGCTGTCAGGGTTGAAGGCATTGGCATAATCGCGGTACTGGCCATAGAGCTTCAGCGCCGCGTCGAAATCTCCGTCTTCCTTCGTGACATTGGCGAAGACGGCAATCATGTCGGTCTGGCCATTGTCGACGACCAGTGCATGCAGGGCGGCGCGGGCCTGTGACCATTTGTTTTCCTCCACGAGCCGCATGGCATCACGGCGGCTCTGGTCGAGGCCGGGGCGGCTGGAACCGTTGCGCGCGATATTGACGTGGCGGGCGATTTCCCGGTCATCGGGTGCGAGCTGAAGGGCTTTTTCATACCAGGTGAACGCAGCCTTCATGTCGCCCTTGCGGTTGAAGAGGTGGCCGAGCTGAACGTGAATATCGACATTGCGGGGATGCAGGCCCTGATATTTGCGGTAGGCCGTTTCTGCGCGATCGTAGTTCCCGAGTTCCTTTTCGGCGTGGCCAAGCTGCACGAGCAAGTCCGTGCGTGCCGGGCTATCGGCAACGGCGCGCCGGTAAAAGGTGACTGCGCTTTGCCAGTCACCGCGATTGCGGGCGGCATCCGCCTGTGCCCCGGCGGACAGCTGTGTCTCAACCGCAGCACCGTTGTCTGCCGGTTTCGGCTGGCGTTTGGCTGCTTGCCCGGAGAATGGCAGGCGGATCATGACTGTGCCTCGCGAACCATCGATAGATCGCGCAGCCGCACCCACGACGTCTCGCTGTGTGTATCGACAACCTTTACACGCAGTTCAACGAAGCGGTGTTCGGCACGGATCTCGGTTGAAAGATTGCCGGAGAAAGAGCCTGCTATCGTCACTTCCTGAAGAATATCGAGGCCGGAATTGGCAACCAGCTGTATGGCCAGCTTGGCATTCATTTCCTGCACCAGATCGACCTGGATACGCCACGACCCCGTCTGAAAGCTGCGCTTCGGCCCGACGAGCAGCCAGCCAGGGCTGACCTTCCATCCATTGTCGACAACATTGACCGGCTGGCGCAACAGGTCCGGCCCGATCATCCAGCCGGACCCCGGCACCTCGCGCACGAAAATCAGCGTCTCCTGACCGTTCAAATCATAGGAGAGGCCAGCCGGCATGCTCCGCGCGGCACTGCTGTCGTCCTGCACGCCTTGCGCCTGGCCCGGTTCCGCCAGCGTATCCCAAAGCGACACCCGGCCTTCGCGGCGGGCAATTCCAACAATCGTCTTGACGACCTCCTCGCGCGCCATCGTGCCCCGCCGCAGGTCGAACTCGAATGCGAGCCGCTCCTTGTCGGTGGGCTCGCGCCCGAGAATCTTGGAAAAACCGTACCGCAGAAATGCCACGTCGCTGTCAGGTGCAAAACGGGCAAAATTTTCAATCAGCGCGAACTGATCGGCGGGCCGGCGTATGACCTGTGCCGAGAAGTCGCCAATCTTCTCGGTGGTCTCGGGGGCAACGGACCGAAGGGCGTCGATGACTTTCATCCTGTTGGTTCCATTGCGAATGGCCTGCGCCAGATCATGCCGGTCGTCCGCGCTCAGATCCGTTTCGGCCAGGTTGAAGGCGGTGGCCCAGGCGTCGACAAAAGCGTCGGCCGGCAAGGAAAAGACATCCTTGGGCAGGGCTTGCAGCGGTATCTTATGCAGCTCGGCGATTGTCATGTTTGCGTCCCAACATCTGTTCGATCATCACAACGTGCCGCGCAGCCACGCGCGGATAGGAGTTCCATTCCGCCGCCTGCCGGCGGTCGGCGTCACGCAAACCCAGAAGGTCCGGGTTCTGGGCGAGACTGACCAGAGCTTCGGCAACGCAATCCACGTCCACCGAGCGCACGACATGGCTGATGGGCCACATGTCCCGCAATACCGATGAACGGGAGCACAGGAGGGGGCGATCCGCCGTCATGGCAATCCGCGCGGCGCCGGTCGCCGTCTCGGTCGAGGCGCCATAGAGAAAGGCCAGCAGATTGCATTGGGCCAGCTCGTCGCTCAGCTCATTCTCGTCGATAAAATCAAAGCGGGCTGTTGCAACGTCATGCAGGTCAAAATGAGTCAGGAGATTCTCGATCAGCACCCGGGATGCCCGGGATTCATCGTTCGGAACCATGCAATTGAGCAGTTTGAGGCGCAGTCGCGGTTCGAAAAGCCGCGCTTTTGCAAATCCCTGCACCAGGACGTCGATGTTCTTGTGTGGCATCAAAAAACCGAACGAACCGATGGTGAATGCGGATGGATCGGGTTGCGCACCCCCGCCCGTCGCCTCGCGCACCCCGTGGGGAACAACAATGGCGTTGGGATGTCCCGCCTTGGCCAGGAGCCCCGCGTCCTCTGCCGAATGGACAAACACGATATCGAAACTCTTCGTCCAGTCCAGATTGCCGCCGCGCAGCGTTTCCTTCACGCTGTGCATGGTTATCACGCGCAGCTTGTGGTTGATCTGCAGCAGGGTTTTCAACAGCAGTTCCATGTCTGATGTTGAGAAGTGGCCGGGATGATGCTGCATCCACAGGACGTCGCCCTTTGCCTCCTCGATTTCCGCGATGAACCGCATGAGCGAGGTGAGATCATAGCCCCACGGCCGCGATGTGATATCCGCGGTTTCGGCGGTCCTGGCGGCTGCGCTGTCCGGCAAGGCGTCATCGAGAATGCGGCGCGCATAGATATGCGAGAAACGGCCGGCCAGTGCCGGGGTGGAAAACAGGTGCCCGGCATAGGTCGCAAGGCCACACTGCTGTTGCCACGACGAAACGAGGTCGACAGTCCACGGCCGCTTGGGGGAGACGATCAGTTTTACCGGTTTGGCGATGGCCGCAAGAACCCTGGCAGCCACCGAATTCCATCCGGTATGAGCGTCCAGAAAACGTTGCGCATTTTTGCTGCGCATGCGCGCCTCCTCCTCATTGTCGAGCGCTGCGCGCATTTGCGCGCCAAGATGCGGGGTGGAAGGCTCGGCCCACAAGCTCAATGAACCCGATACATGGGCCAGCGACGGCGCCATGTGATAGTCGACCAGCCATGCGGTGGAAGCGGTGCAGAAATCCATCTGGCCGCTGTAGCCCGTGGTTACGACGGGGATTCCCAGGCGCATTGCCTCCGCCAGGGGCAGGCCGAACCCTTCGCCCCTGCTTGGTGCAACGACAAGCGATGCGGTCCGGTACAGCGCAAGCAATTGCTCGGGATCGCAATAATCTTCGATCAGAATGACGGGTGGCGCCTGTTTCAGGTGCTCTTCGAAGCGGGCCATGACGGATTTGAGGATATTGTCCGGATTGGGAAAGGTCTTGATGACGAGCTCAACGGGCTCATCCTGTTTGAATGTCCTGGCGTAGGCCTCGACAAGCGCATCAACGCCCTTGCGCGGGAAGCAGGATGACACGTGCAGAATCCGTGCCTTGCCATGCGGCGGCAGCGGCGATTCCGTGGCAAGTCCCGCATGGGCCTGGATATGGTCCGTCCCGTTGCCGACAACTTCGACAGGAATGGTCAATCCGGATTGTACGAAGGCTTGTTTGACGAAATTGGACGTTACCATCAAGAGATCGAGATCGCGGTTGAAACGCGAGACAAGATATTGCGGTACTTCCAGCTCTTCCCAGGCAAAATTGACATAGGCGTTGAAGCGTCCAAGCATGTCATGGGTCGCCGGCGGCCAGGTATTGCGCAGGTGAATATCGAATGTTTCGCCGGCTGGATAATGGGCAAGCAGCCGGCGTTTGACGTCCGGCATGGCATTCAGGCGGGAATCGGTTTGCCAATCGGATTCGTGCGTGTAGCAGACGATTTCAACGCCTGATGCAATCAGTGCTTGTGCCAGGAAACGGTTGACGATGGCCAGGCTGTAGTCACCCTTGAACACGCCATCAAAGAAAATGCGCTTGCCTGCAAATCTGGCAAGCAAATCTCTCATATCGTCTATATCTGCATCGAGCGAATAAGGTGAAGTAAATAATTCACTGCGCATTCACTGCTCTCCGAGTATACTTGAAGCTTATTCCATACTGGAAAATAGAGTTTATAAATGATGTATATTATTTTATGCAAGTATATTATTGTGATATGCGGTTAATATTAAAGATTGCAGCGACATATGTCGCTGCAATCTGTATTTATGTTTTTATATCAAGACGCTTTTGCTTCATTCGTGGTGTAGCCAAGAGCGATTTCACGTTCGGCGATCAATGCGCGTGCTTGATCAACGGCGGGGCCCCAGTAAGCCAATGGATAGCAAGCCTTCGCCTGTTTCGCCTTGGGGGATGTGAACTGGAGAACACCCGGTTCGAAGAATGCGCTCTTGTTGCCGAGGTCGAGATAGCTCTCGGCCTGTGCGCCTTCCGCCCAGATCACGTCATGCTCTTCAAGTTCAACGTGATAATAGTCTACGGGGGTAAGGGTAATGGCCTGGGTGACCGTCGTGCCGTTGATCAGAAGCTTTGCCGGTACGAGCGAGCCTTGAATAAACATGCAGTGGTCGGGAGATACCAGAAGATCCCGCTGCGGAATGTTCTTGGCGATAGCACCGGCCCGGATACGGACAGGCAGTTCATCGCGCGGCCTATCAACGGTTTTCGGATCAATTGTTCGGGATCCAAGCCAGGTCACCGGCACTGCGCCGTGATTGAGGCTGAGTACGAGATCTCCCATCTTCAGGAATTCAACAGGCACTTCACCATCTGGTGTTGCAATCATTGTGCCGCGAACAAAGCATGGTGTTACAAACGTAATCGTGTTGTTTTGCGGGTTGGTGGTATATGTGGCCCCTGCTGGAATCGTGTACGAAATCGTAAATGCGCCTAACGGGCCGTAATGGAACGACACCACATTTCCACTCTGCGTGATGCTCGATGCTCCCGTAACGGTTACCGTGTCGCCCGCCTGCACATTCACGATTGTTGGTATGGAACTGAGTGATAGGGGCACTGTAGGTGGAGTGTAAGTGAAGTGGCCAGTCCCCGCAGCATTGGCAAAATCGACCGTCGTCGTTTGCAGAACATCAACGCCCAACGCAGCGGCATTGATCGTCAGTGCGCTGCCGGCGCCAATCTGATAGTTGAATGTTGAACCCGCGCCAATGGACGCGAGCTGCGCCGTCACGGTTAAATTGGCGCCATTGATCACCTGAAAGGTTGTACTGGTAACGCCGGTAACACCAGCGAACGACGTGATATTCGCATTGACGCCGTCGACAACGAGCGTGGCGTTGGACACCAGCCCCAAATTGATCGTGTCGCCCGAAGTGAAGTTGCTGGAATTGATGGTCGTAGTGCTATTCTGAAGAAGATTAATATTCACGAGAGCCATGACAAATTCCTCTCTGTTAAGAGCTCGGTGTTCGTTGCTTGCATTCCCAGAGTGGGGCGGATCAGAACTTGTAGTTCAGGCCGACGCGCACGCTGTGGAAATCAGACGTTGCGTCTGTCGAAATAAAATCGTTCCCGACCGTATGCGTGCCGAGATTGATGTACTGGTATTCGAGTTTGGCCGTGAGGTGGTCAGTGAAGGCATGTTCGATACCGGCGCCCGCGACCCAGCCGGCCCGGGTCTTGCTCTCGCTGGCGGCATTGCCGATGCTGTCGGAAATCGAGTATTTGACATTGCCGTAGGCCAAGCCGCCCGTTCCGTAAATCATCGTGCGGTCAAATGCATATCCGAGGCGCGGACGAACGGTGCCGAACCAGTCGATCTTTGAGTGGGCATCGAAGTTCACGCGGCCAAGCGGACCGGAAATGCTGTCGCTGATGTCGCCGCCCTGGAAATCCGCTTCCAGGCCGAGAACGAAATTGTTGATCTGATAGTTGTAACCGATCTGGGCGCCGCCAAGAAAGCCGTTATCTTCCAGGGTGCCGATGCTGCCGAGGAAGTTGCCGCCTTCGCGAAATCCAACGCGGTCATTTCCAGAAAATGCATAGCCGGCGTTCACACCGGCATAAAAACCCGTCCAGGTAAAAGCCGGTGCCGTGAACACTGCTTCCGGGGGAGCTGTATCAGTGACGGCATCGGCGGCATAAGCATTGCCCGATAAAACTGCGGCTGCAAAGAATAGACCGATAGCACCAAGTTTCTGCATAACTTTCACCTTCAAAAGACCAACTTCGAGGTGAAGATTGCCATAGATTATAATTACGATATATACTTTAATTACATTGATTTATCTAAATATAGTCGCCAGATGTCTGTCTTTGTCGCGTTTTGTATTGCAATAGGAAATACCGCATCAGTCCTGATGGTTAACGGATTCCAGTTTCATTGCGACCGCATCTTGTTCGGGCTGCGGATCCGAACCGGACTGGTACTCTTCGGGAGTGCCAGTCTCGCCATGGACCGGGCTTAATTCGACGTGCCAGCGCGCGATTGCGCCCTCGATGGAGCCTGTTTCTGTAAAGAGGCGAATTTCAATCGGTATTTTAGGCCGTTCAACCCGGAAGGTCGTTTCCGCCGCGAACGACCCTGTTCCGGACGGGCGAACGCGGATTTTACCCAGCACGTCCTCGCTGTAGATTTCGATCGTAAAAATCTGTCCGTAGATATTCTGATCAATATCCAGGAAAAACCGGACGTTCCATTCGCCGGCCGGAAGATGGAAGTAGGGACCATAGACGAGGCAGCGGGCCTGTCCCACGAGGTCGATTTCACCTGTCGCTGGCTCGCCTCCCTTGTCGGCAAGCAGGAAACTTTCCTGTGGCCAGGTGAGAGAAGCGACCTGTCCCTTAAGTATTTTACCATCAAACGGTTCAACCGCGTGCTGTACAATCTTCAACAGCCCTTCCACCTTTTCCGGCTGATACACATCGTGCGGGCTGATCCTGGCGGCGGACTCCTCAAGGGTCGGAATGTGCCGGGTTTCTGTGGTTGAACCGGTGCTGTCCAAGCCCAATTGTTCCAGGCACCGGATCATGCCGGCGGGTGTCAGCGAGACATCGAGCTGCCGGCACAGTTGAGCGATGATGCGGTGGATGCGCACATTGCCGATTTTTGAACGATCGAGATGGACGAGAAAGGGGTGCGGGCGCATTTGCGAAACGCAGGCAATGCTGGCTGACAGAGAGCGAACCAGTGATATATCTTCCTTCGCGAACTGATTGATGAGATGTGCAATGGAATCCAGGGCGCTCTCGCTGAAGATGATGTAGGGAGTCTTGGAGCGGCAAAGAAATGCGCACAACGCCGCATCGGGGTAGAGCGAAGACAGGATGACATTCTGGCTGCTCCGGCTTGTCCAGGCATTGCGCATGTCGTCCAATGTTTCCACGGACGCATAATTGTAATCGTCGAATGCTTCGTCCGCTATGACTTTCAGGGCATGGATTCCCCAGGTCGACATCAGACCCGGTATCCCCAAAGCAATCTGAAGGGTCATCTGGCCTGTCTACCTCCCGCCGTTGAAGACGTTGTCATACAGTGAACTGACAGCCTGATGATAACGCGCAGGCGAGAAAAGTTCAGCCTGTTTGGGTCCGAGATTGGCAAGATGGTTGCAGAGGTCGTCATCGCGGGCAAGCGCCTTGACCGCATTGCGCAGGGAATTCGTGTCATAAGGATCGATCAACAGGGCAGCGTCACCGGCAATCTCTGGAACGGACCCCTCCGTTGATGTCAGGACCGGTGTGCCAAGCTGCATGGATTCGAGGACCGGGAGACCAAAGCCCTCATAGAGAGATGGGAAGAGCACGGCGCGGGCGCCGCGGACAAGACTGATGAGAAGAGAATAGGAAACGAAGTCGAAACGATGGATACGGCGGCCGGGGACAACCCGGTTTTCGACGTGTGTGTAGAAGCGAAACCGCTCGTCGTCGATGAGGAGTTGTGTCTGGTCGCCTTTCCAGCCCGGCGCGCCGACGATGATCAGGGGAAAATCCACCTTGGCCGAGAGATAAGCTTCGACCAGCCTGGACAGGTTTTTCTTCGGCTCAAAGGCGCCAAAGAACAGAAAGTATTTCTTCCAGTCGAGATTGAAGATACCGGCAATTTCATCGGCCGCAACGCCCTCCGGTTTTTCGCGTAAATCCAGAGGGACGTGGACAGCCTGATACGTATTGGTGATGCGCTTCTCGTCTACCCCGAGGATGCGAATAATGTCCTGCTTCGAGGTTTCGGAGACCGTGACAATGTGATCGGCCGATTTGGTCAGATGGCGCAGCAGCTTGTAGTGGTATCGCTTGTTGTCCTCGGTCAGATAGGGCAGACGCAATGGAACCAGGTCATGAATGGTGCAGATGTTCAGGCCTTGGCGCGCTCTGAGCGGCAGCGGATATGTGCAGTGAAGAAGATCAGGAGCCTTGTCGAATGACAGTGGCAGGCTTTTCCCGAAAGTCTTGAAGTGCTGACGGGCCAACGCAAAGATATCATTGTGCGCATAGAGAAACTCTGAATCCATCAGGTTTCCCTGCAGCGATTTGACGATGACGGTGCCGGTCAGGGGAATGGGGGTAGGCGTCGCCCCCAACGGGGCGCCAATCTGCCGGCGCAGCCAGCGTTTCGCCTGCGCAACCGGAGCCAGTTTTCTGTTTGAATTATCGTCGAAAAGGATGACTTCCCGCAGGGCCGGATCTTTGGGGAGCTTGCCGCGAACCGAATGCACAATGCCCGTCTTGTAGTCGAGCTGGCGCGCGGTTTGAATCAGACCGCGTGTATAGGTGGCCACGCCTGTGCCCTTTTGCATGGATAGATTGAGACCATCATACAGTATGGTTCTTGCCAAGTCGGCTTCCTTTCAGGGCAGCGCAGAAATGCAAATCAGCCCAAAATCGTACAATCATGCCGGTTCATGAGCCGACAAGACAAGCAGCCAGTCATCGCCAGTGCCGTTTGCAGAGAGCTGTTCGAGTGTCACAGCATGTGTCTGTCCCTGGAAATCCAGGTGCCGCAATGTGCCGTAGACCGCCGTCAACCGGCGAATGAATTCAACGCTGTCTGCATACCGGAGCGCATTAAACTCCATGACAATCATGGGCTTATGGCGTTCGATGGTTTCTTGCATCGCATCAAAAATATGTTCCTCGGCACCTTCCGCATCGATTTTTATGAAGTCCACCCGCGCGTAGGACTGACACAGCTGATCGAGCGTCGCCGTGCGAACATTGACCAGAGACCCCGAGACAGCGTCCGCGACGAAGCCGGGCTCCACCACTGCCGCGTTTTTGGGCTCATTGTGAGGGATGTAGAGGGAGACAAGCTTATCGTTGGTATCGTTGAGTGCGATTTGTTCGAGGCGGCTACGACGCAGAAAACCGTTGAGATCGATGCTGCGCCTGAGAAAATCCATGGCATGGGGGTTGGGTTCGATCGCAAGCAACTGCCCTGACGCACCGACAAGCTCCGCCAGCAGGACCGAATAGTAACCGAAATTTGCCCCCACATCGACGGCGACCATGCCATCGCGCACGTTCCGGGCGCAAAACTGTGTCAGCCAGATTTCCCAGTACCCGTCCAGGAGAAGGTGTGATCCAAAACCGCGGTCCCGGGTGTCGATATAGAATTTGTAGCGGCCCAGAATGCGCGCAACCGCTGTGTAGTCGCCGAGATAGGCGCTGCGTGCGAGGTTTTGAACGGCCAACTCCAGATCCGGGCGCTTGAAGCTTGCAATCTCATGGAGGTGAAGCAACGATTGGGATGGCATTGTTTACTCTCACGGCAGCTGCTCCCAGGGGAAGCATAGGACGGTAATGGTCTCATTGTTCAAGTCCCCGCATATCGGCGGATCAGACGTTACTCTCTTGCCAGTTTCATTTCGTTGCTGCCGCCGCGCTGATGCCGATCGAGGTGGCGGACAAAGCCGGGGATGCGACACCCTGGAAGATTGCCATGACCTTCTGCCATTCGGCCCCGGATGCATTGGCAATGTAAATGACGTCGCGCGGCTGCATTTCGAATCGTTGCATTGCCAGCATCGTGCTCGTGTTCTTCATGTTGAAGCGGTACACCACGGGGATATATTCGCCGGAGTTGAGAAGCGGGTTGCCGGCGGGAAGAAAGCGTCTGGCAACGGAGGCGAGTTCGTAGCGCAGGACGAAGACGCCATTGGCATCAGCGCGGTTGTCGTTCAGGCCGGCCGCCTTGGCCAGCGCGTCGGCCATGGAAATCCGGGATGCTTCAAACGGAATTTCGGCATTGCGTCCAGCCGCACCCAGCACAAGAATGGTGCGCGGTTCGCGCACGACGGTGATGAGATCACCGGATTTCAGGCGTATGTTTTCCGCCGGATTTTCGATAAGCACGTCGAACGGAATACGGGCAGTCACGCCATTGCGCGTCAACCGGATGATGCTCTCGCTGGCTGCTGCCCGGATGCCGCCCGCCGAAGCGATGGCATCCAGTATGCGTTCGCCAGCACCCGAAAGGGAAATCCGCGCGCCGGAGGCAACTTCACCGGTGACAGTGACGGAATTGGCTGTGCTGCGCTGAATGGTGACAAGCGCCTGGGGCTGGACGGCCTTGCCGTCAAGGGCCGCAGCGATCTGGCGCTCCACTTCGGAGGGAGTCCGCCCGGCAACGGCAATGCGTCCGGCATAGGGCACGGCAATCGTGCGATCGCCCGAAACGGTTTGCGGCGGAATGACTGTCGATCCGCCGGAGGATTGTTGAAAACCTGCTGCTGTGATGTTGCTGCCGAACAGGCTGCCGGGCGGCGCCTCCCACAGGTTGACGCCAACCACATCGCCGACGGCAATGCGCAGGTCGCTTGTGCGCGGCCCGGCGCCAAAGCGATTGACGAGGCTTTCGCGCGGCCGCGTCGCCGCATAGGAAAGCACGGCGTCGTTCACATCGACCATGGCGTAGTTGGTGCGCGTTTCCGTTTTCCGCTGCTCGACGATCTGCGCGGTTGAAGGACCCGAACCGGGAAGTGCGCAGCCGGAAAGGGCAATTGCAGACATCATGGTGAGAACCAACCCCGCCGATGCGGATCGTCTCGGCTCCAAATGCCGATGAAAGGGATAGAGCGGCATCACGATGCTTGGCAGTGAAGGTCCAGCTTGCCTCTTCAGCATGTCTTACGTGCTCTTTTCGTGAAATCGCATCATTGCCGACGGGCTCATTCCATAGGCATTCCGATACAGCGACGAGAAACGTCCCGGATTTGAAAACTGCAGGTGCATGGCCAGGTCGGTGACATTGCGCGCACTGCCGCTGACGATTGCATCATGCGCCGCCGACAATCGGTACGCGCACAGAATGTGCATGGGGCTGGTATCGCGATATTCCTTGAACATGCGCTGCAGGGCGCGGGAACTGCAGCCTGCCGCCGCCGCAATTTCATCGAGCGTGATCGAATTGTGAATGTTCTCACGCATGAATGCTTCGGCGTTCTGCAGATAGCGCGGTGAAATTCTCCGGGAGGACTGGCTGCTCAGGGCGCTGACGTTGTCAGGCCTGGTCATGAACAGCTTGGCGAGCAGCAATCGTTCATACACGCCCGCCAGGACATCGCGGCCTGAACCCGCGGCCGCCGCTATATCCTCGCTCACGTAGCAAAGCGTCTGGTACAGCGCGGAAGCGCTGCCGGTGCGGAAATCATGCAGGGGCGAAAATGCGAGCTCCTGAAAGTACGGGCGCCGCATCAGGCGTTCGAAGTGTTCACGCAATGTCGGTACCGGAACAAGATAACTCACCCAGGAGCTGGCCGGATAAAGTTTCGCCTTGACCCCCGGGCGGTCGAACACGCCGGTGGCGGTTCCCGCCGGAATATTCTGTATCTTGCGGTTCTTGGTATCGATGAGATCAACCGCGCCCTTGAGCACGAATACAAAGCTTAACGTTGCACCAATACCATTGGACGCAACTTCCAATCGGCCGCTTGTTTCACCATAAACGATGGATGTCTGATGTAATGGACACACCTGGCGTTTGAAGCCATAACGTCCCTGTTCATCGGGGAAGCCCGACCAGCGCCAATTCCCGTCCATCTTTTCAACGTTGCTGGATATGTCCCCGCTTGAGCTCGGAAGAGATCTGTATTCAGAACGTTCCATCGGATTCTTATACATTCACTCCCCCTAAAAAACCCAAATACCTCAAGCAACTTCTACAACGGAAGTTCAAGATCAACTTTAGACGTTCAAGGAATTTCAGACTACGAGAAGTTTTACAGAAATAGCAACTAAAGAAATTGTCATCACAAGTTTTTCACTTATTTTGATTAATTCAAAATTTAAATACAAGTTTACGTATCCCGTACAATACAAAACAATTGTTCAAGTCGTGAGATTTTTGAACACTTTTTTCAATATATATATTGATATGAGGGGAATTAAATTGACGTTTATTATATATGTTTGTCGTGATGTGTATAATTTACACGCATGATGCCAAATCGCGCACGCCGGGGGCGGAGGGCACCTTGTATGGATGAAATGCCGCGATCAACCATCAAGAGGGATCGCGCCTGCGATCCCCCGAAGGCACTACACGACAAAATTATGGGTGTCGTTGACGGGGCAGGGGCCCCCCACGGTACCGATTCTAGCGGAAAATACGCTATACTTTACCGTTCGGATTGAGGGGCGATGCGTCGACAGCCGCCTGAATCGTTCTTGACGTGACGGATGGGCGCGCTCGGTTGGCGGCATCGATCATTTCGTTGGTTGGATCACGCAAGACATTATACACAATCGGAATGGCCGCCTTGGCATATTCCCGGTATGTCTGACGGACAAAATCCGGAATGCTGTCCCAGCTCTGGTTTCCAGTATATTTCTGGGCGTGGATAGCCTTTGCCATGGATTCGATCAGATTTTCATGTGCATTCATATATTTCTTCTCACTTCTTTGATAACTCCAAGGCAAAAAGAACAATCAATATGTAATTTACTTATACATACGAAGAGAGAGAATTCCGGTATCTGAGTAAACATCGGAAATTAACAGCGTTGCTGCAAGGGGCTTTCCATAATTGTTCAAGGGGAAATGGAATATATGGTTAGCGCAGCTTTCCTGCCGGCCGGGAGCCTATGGTCCCGCACCCGTTTGGCGATGATGAATTCCAGCACCTGGCGCTGCATCGCAACGGTCCTTCCAGTGCCAGCGGATAATAAATATTGACCATTATAGTCATGTTTAATGGCAGGGTAGCCGGATTTGCGCTATGCAAGCTGCTCCGATGGCGGAAGGGTTCTCCTTCCTTTCACAAGATACGGACCAATGACAGCATTCTCCAATTCATCACCGGCCATGATTGGCAACACCACCTTTCATGACGTGGTCTCGAACCAGAATGGCATGGTGTACCGCGTTTTCGTCTACCGCCCCGACGGGGAGCCGCCAAGCGATGGATGGCCGGTGCTTTACATGACCGATGGCAATGCGGTGATCGGTACCGCCGTCGACGCGATGCGGGCGCAGGCGAGTTATCCCAGCGGCACCAATGTGGCTTATGGCGTGATTGTCACCATCGGCTATCCCTTGGACGGCGCCTATGATCCGTTGCGACGCTCCTGGGATCTCGGGCCGCCGCCCGGACAGGTCTATCCGCCGTTCTATGAAAACAGCCCTGAAGTCAGGACCGGCGGGGCCGGGGAGTTCCTGACGTTCATCGAGGATCAGATCAAGCCGATGATCGAAGCGGATATTCCCATTGACCGCAATCGCCAGGCGATCTTCGGTCATTCCTTCGGCGGCCTCTTCGTACTCTACAGTCTCTTCACCCGCCCATCGGCCTTCACAACATGGATTGCGGCGAGCGCGTCGATCTATTGGGAAAATTGTGCGATCAACGCCTTTCTTCCCCACTTCGAAGCAGCGCATGCGACGAGGCCGGGGGCGGCGCTTTATCTCTCCTGCGGCGAGTACGAGACGGACAAGCTGGCACCATTCCAGCGCGGTGCGGCCGACGAGGCTGACCGGCTGGCACAGAAGAAAATCACATTGAATGATGTTCATTCCGTCGAACTCATGCGCCGGTTGAATGCCCTGCCTGACCGGCCGGTCCGGACGCAGTTCGAGATTCACGCCGGTGAAAACCACATGTCTCTGCTGCCGGTGGCGGTCAATCGTGCCATTCAGGCTGCCTTCGCCGTTGTACAGCCGTGCCAGGACGGTTGAACACAGCCGGGGGAAGGGAGAGGCCCGATGCTGCCATATGATCGTCTCACGGATTTGCCGGAGGCCAGCCCGGCCCGGACCCTTGGGCATCCTGCTGCGATTGATATCTGGTGGTGGGCCTTTACTGAAGGCCAAACGGATTGGGCAAAGGTCAGATCGGTACTCACGCTGCCCGAACAGGAGCGGGCGGCTGCGTTCAGGTTCGACCGGGATGCCATCGGGTTCATGGCAGGGCGTTACATTCAGCGCCGCGTCCTGTCGCTCTACACCGGAGACGCGGCGGAGGACTTGAACATTGCTGCCGGCGAACACGGCAAACCGTATCTTGCCGGCGAAACGGCGCTGGCATTCAATCTCAGCAATACCAACGGTCTGGCGGTGCTTGCAGTCAGCCGCGCGTGTACGGCTGTTGGCGTGGATGCCGAGATGCGCTCGGCGACACTTGAGGCCGGGGCGGCGCAGCTCATCTGCTCCGCCGCTGAGTCTGCGATGTTATCCATGCTTCAAGGCGCCGAACGTCAGGCGCTGCTGCTCGCTTTCTGGACACTCAAGGAGAGCTTTTTGAAGGCGACAGGCCACGGGCTGTCTGTCGAGCCGCATCGGCTGACTGTGCGGGTTGATCCGGTAAGCCGGGCAATCCGCGTGGACCATGATCTGCCTGGAGATCGGGGCAACTGGTGCCACCGGCTGCTTCTGTCCCCAAGCGGGCATATGATTGCGGTTTGCGCGCAATCGGATCGGACAGAACTGGTATTCCGCCAGCAGAGCCTGCCCGATCCGATTTTCCGGTTCTAGTGGTCCGATTCTGACATTTGCATCCCGTTGATACAGGCCGTTCAGGCAAATGTCAGAATCAAAGGACCACTAGCAACTATATGATTCTAGTGGAACTTTGAATTTGACATTCGCGTGTCTCGCGTGATGTGAAATGGGAGACGAATGTCAAATTCGTTCCACTAGTAATCTACGACAATGGACTGGCCGATGGTCTCGTGCCCGCTCGACAGCCAGTTGACCTGCGAGTCATGCGGCTCCAGATCGAAGTGCTCGTGACCTGTAAGCGTGTTGATGATGTGGGCGCTGCGCCATGCCATCAGGCTCAGTTGAGAATCGGCAATGCCGTGGCTGTAGCGCCCGGCGTTCTGGGCAAAGATGCGGTTCTGCTTCGGACCGTTCCAGTTGAGACAGTATTCGTCATTGAGGGCGGGGCGGCTGTGACGGTCGAACTGGATACGATCCTGCAAGCCGGCGAGGGCCTCGGGCAGTTTGAACTGGTAGCCTGTGGCGAGAATGATGGCATCGGCATGGGCAACCTCGACACCGCCGTCAAAGCGGTTGCGCACGATCAGCCGATAGCCGTCCTTGTCCGCCTCCACCTGAATCACATCGCGATTGGGCGAAAGCTTTGCCTCGATGCTGCGGCCTTCCAGATAGCGCAGACTGTAAAGCCGGCGGTAGATCGCATTGATCGTCGACAGGGAAAGGCCGTCGCTGGTCAGGATCGAAGCTTTCAATGCTTCGAGCTTCTGGTCATTGTTGAGGTTGAGGTAGGCATAGACATATTCCGGCGAAAACACCTGATTGGAGAAGGCCGTGTCGTTGATCGGTTCGAAATTATGCCGGCGGCTGAACCAGTTGAGCTCTTTCAGATTGGCTTTGGAGTTGAGCAGGGATTCAACCACTTCGCCGCCGCTCTGGCCGCCGCCGATCACCGCGATGCGGGCCGCATTAAGGTCCGGCAGCCGGAATTTTGCTTCGGAATTGTGGAAGCAGCGTTCGCCGAGGAACGGTGCCGCCCATGAAGGGACAAAGGGCGTGGTTCCTGTTCCCAGCACGATGTTCTTTGCCGCCACACCGCCGTTGTCGAACTGCACCACGAACCTGTCCTTGTCGTGTTTGACCTCGCGCACGGCAGCATCAAATGAAACATTGCCGAGCTGTCCGGCGACCCAGGCGAGATATTGCGCAAACTCCCGGCGCGGCACGGCATCGTAATGGGCGTTGAGGAACGCATAGAGGCGCTTGTGCGCCACGAGATAGGACACGAACGACCATGGATTGGTCGGCATGACGGGTGTGACCAGGTCCTTCAGATAGGACGATTGCAATTCGACATCGGGCAGCATCATGCCGGGATGCCAGTCGAAATTTGTCCGACGCTCGTAGAAATGCGCCTTGAGGCCGCCGACGCTGTCGAGCAGTGCCGCAAGGCTCAGGTTGGAAGGTCCGACACCGATACCCGCCAGATCGAGGGTCTCGTTCGGCTGGCGCGTATGATCATTGTTCGCAAACATGGCAGTCATCAGAATTCCTTTCCGTGATCTTGATTCCAAAGGGCCCTATCGGGCCTCGTCCAGCCGGTGGGAGAGGCGGCTGTGGAATGCCTGTGATCCGATTACGTGCAGATGGTTGGTGCCAGAGATGATTTCCGCCGGATTGGCCCGGGGAGAGTAGCGCCGCCAGTCGATCAGGTTGAGACCCCGATTCAGGCTGTCGTCGGCCGCCCAGGAATGGATCGGCACGTCATGCGGCTTCAGTTCGTGACGCCTGAAAATCAGGGCGTTGTCGATAAGGATCCAGAACGTGTGTTCGCGGCTGCTGATGTCCGGACCGTCCGTCGGCAGCGTGTCTTTCTCGTCGCCGACAAAGCGCAGGAACTGCTCATAGGTATCCTCGTCCATGACGTTGAGCAGGCGGTCCCATTCGGCGCGCATGGCGGTGCGCGACAACCATTCCTGCACGGTCGCGTGCAACTGGTCGCGTTCGCCCGGCTTGAAGCGCGGCTTGGCGCCGATGGCGAATTCGGTGCCGAGATCGCAGACGTCGACCATGGTGATCAGACGCAGGTCAATCTCGTCGCCGAGCTTGCGCGCGGTTTCATAGGCGAGCAGTCCGCCCCACGACCAGCCAAGGAAATAGCAGGGCTGGCCTTTGCTCTCGCGGCGGATGTAATCCACATAGCCTTGGATGATATCGTCGACGGATGAGCCGATTTCCTTCTGCTCGGAGAGCGAATAGCAGATGAAGCCCGTAGCGGGCTGATCGGCGCCGAGATAGTCGACCAGCTTGACATATTCGCGCGTGCTGACGAGAAGGCCGGGGAAGCAATAGAGCACGGGCTTGGTTCCCGATGCGCGCAGCACAATCACTTCGCTGCCCGCTTGGTCATTGCCGTTTTCGACGACCTGCGCGAATGCGCGGATCGTCGGATTGTTGAAGAGATCGGCAATCGTCGTGCGGTTCTGCGGTTTGCGCTGCCGCAGGGCCGTGAGGATGCGGATGGCGCCAAGGGAATTGCCGCCGATGGCGAAGAAGTTGTCCTCGACGCTGATCGGGCTGGTTTTCAGGATGTCCTGCCAGATATCGCGGATTTCTTCCTCGACGGCGTTTTCCGGTTCGACAATGTTGCGTTTCATGGGCGTTGGCGCGGGCAGGGCGAACCGGTCGAGCTTGCTGTTGGGATTGATCGGCATGGCTTTCAGCGGAACAATGGCCGAAGGCACCATGTAGGCGGGCAGCATACGCTCCAGCGCCGCGTGCATCTGCGCCACGTCAAGCTCAATGCTCTGTTTCGGCACGACATAGGCCACCAGCATCTTCTGCCTGGTGGCTTCATCGTCCCGCAGGACGACGAGCGCCTCGCCGACACCGTCGAGCTGGAGCAGCGCCGCTTCGATCTCACCGAGCTCGATGCGGTAGCCGCGCAGCTTGACCTGATGGTCGACGCGCCCGACGAATTCTACGGTGCCGTCTTCGCGCCAGCGGGTCAGGTCGCCGGACCGATAGAGGCGCCCGCCCTCTTTGGAGAACGGGTCGGGAATGAAACGGTCGGCTGTCGTATCGGCTTTGCCGATATAGCCGCGGGCCATGCCTTCGCCGGCAATATAAAGCTCGCCCGTCACGCCGATGGGGCAGGGGTTGAGGTCGGGATCGAGGACATAGACGCGACGATTGCCGACGGCACGGCCGATCGGTGCATAGGTGCCTTCGAATTTCTGCCCGGCACGCACTTTCCAGACCATCGGTGTCATGATGGTCTCGGTCGGGCCGTACCCGTTGATCAGCCATTCCGACTTCAGAGCCGTGGACAGGAGATCGAAGGTCTGCTGGGCAAGTCCTTCGCCACCAAAGGAATAGAGCCGCATCGGCGGTGCGCTGTCGGTGAGATCAGCCCATTCCGCCAGCTGCTGCAGATAGGTGGTGGGAATACTGGCATTGTTGGCGCCGTGCTTGCGCATGGCGGTCAGTGTTTCCTCCGGGGTCCACAGGGGCTGGTCCGGCAGAATGATGCTGCCGCCTTCCATCAGCGGGTTCATCCAACGCTCGTGGCCGCCATCGGAGCTGAAGGGCAGGAATGGCAGTTCGCGCGAGTCCGCGCTCATGCCGTAGACGCGCGAGGTGTTCTGCATGTGATGGGTCAAGGGGCCGTGCTCGACGGCAACGCCCTTGGGCAGGCCGGTCGAGCCCGACGTATACATGATGTAGGCGAGCTGGTCCTTGTGGACCTTGACGTCGGGGACGCTGTCCGGCTCCTCCGACAGGTCGAGTTTGTCAAGTTCAAGGATAACCGCATCGAGGCCTTCCGGAATGCGGTCAAGCAGCCAGCTGTGGGTGAGGATGACCTTCACGCCGCCATCGCGCAGGATGTGGTGGTTGCGGCTGGTGGGATGATCGGGCTCAACGGGGATATAGGCCCCGCCCGCCTTGAGCGTGGCGAGAATGCCGACGATGGCTTCGGGAGAACGCTTGACGGCAATCGCCACGCTGATGTCGGCACCGATGCCCAGCTTGATCAGCCGGTGCGCCAGCCGGTTGGCGCTGCGGTCAAGCTTGGCGTGGCTCCAGACTTCATCGGCAAAGATGATGGCGGTCTTGTCAGGCGTGCGCTGGGCATGGGCGGCGATGTGTTCATGCACCGCCCGGTCATCGTTGATCGTGTCATCCTCATAGGGAGCCGAGAGAACATCGAGTTCATCCTCGGCGATCAGGTCGATATCCTTGATGCGGACCTGTTCCCCGGCAATGGCCTGGGAGAGAACGCGCTGGAAATGAATGGCGGCGCGCTCGATCAGTGCCGGCTCATAGATGTCTTCGGCATGGTCGAACAGGCCGGCAAGCGCGCCGTCCGTCTTCGGGGTCAGCACCAGTGCCAGTTCCGCATCCGAGCGCGGCGCGACGGCCGGCACATGGTCTTGCGCCAGTGCGGAATGCCGGGACGGTTGACGGAACTCGAACAGGGATTTGACGATCGCGTCCTGTTCCCGTTCCTCATGCGTCTGGATTTCCTGCACGAGACGCTCGAACGGAACGAGATATTCCGTTCCTGTGGCAACCGCCGATGCAAGCGCTTTGCAAACATCCAGAAAGGCCGTGCGCGACGTCAGTTCAAGCTTCAGCGGCAGGATTTGCTCGCTGCGCGCTATGGTCTCCTGGCTCGTGGATCCAAGCAAAGTTCCATACTGCAGCGAATAGGTGCCGCTGTAACGGGCCAGGAGAACAGCGAAGGCGGCGGATAGCAGCTCTTCAATCTTCAACCCTTTCAGCGCTGCATAGGACTGGATGCCGGTCCAAAGCTTCGCATCGAGTGTGAATGGCACGCGCTTGCGCGCAGCACCGGCATATCCGGCAGCATTGAAGCGTGTGGGCAGGGTTGTCGCATTGTACTCCTCGCCAATCAGGTCGCGCCAATGGGCAAGGGCTGCCGCAAATTGCGGCGTTTCCAGCGCTTCTTCTTCGCGCATGCCGCGCTGCAGACTGTCGCCGGGAAGCACGGGCAATTCCCTGCCCTCGGCGAGCGCGATGAGATCGCTGCGCAGAATGGCAAGCGCTGCCTCATCGCAGACGATGGGGTGCAGCACGATTGTCGAGATCAGTTGGCCGTTATTGCCGGCAATCAATTGATAGCGGGCGGAAACACCGTTCAGGAGATCGAAGGGGCGGGCAATGAAGCCCGCCTTTTCCGTTTCGGCTTCTGTCGCGCTCAGGGGATTGCTGTCACTACCAACAATCTCATTGGAGGGAACGTCGCCCGGAACGGAAAACTGCTCGATACGACCACCGGCAAAGCGGCGAAAGCGCGTGCGCAAGGCGCTGTGCCGCTGCGCCAGCCGGTCGAGGGCGCTTTGCACCTGATCAAGAGTAACGCCCTTCTCCCAATGCAGGGAAAGCACCTGGAAGGGAAAAACCGTTGCGTTGCCGATCTGCTCGAGCGACCAGATGCGCTTTTGCGCCAGCGTCAGCGGAAAGCTTTCGGCCGCAGCGCTGGCGATGCCGTCCACGGCAACCGGTTCATTGGGTTCGGGTTGAGCGAAGAGTTTGTTCATGGTGTCACCGATCTGTTGTCTGAAAGGGATTGCCGGCAATCACGCCATGGCCTGCCGTAGGGCAAGCGGCCGCGGATCAACCCAGATTTTCTTGATTTCAACCAGGCATTCCTCGCGCGTGCCGCTGAAGCTTTCCTTGCTCCAGCCGACGGGCAGAGCCTTGTCATTGGACCAGACGGAATAGCGGTGTTCCTGATCGCGAACGATGCTCCAGGTCTCTGGCGACGTCTCGGCATTCGACATCATGCGGGCTCCTTGCAGAATAAAGACATGACCAAGAGACGGATGAACCCGCGCCCGATTTAAGCGGAACGGGAGAAAAATTTTTCAAAGTTTTGGCTAAATCGAGCGGTGTGCCGACCGTCTCTGTAGCAACCATCTTGTCAAAACTTGCCAGCGAGCAGGCTGCGGAGCGCATCATGACCCTTGTTTCCAATTTCTCCCAAGAAGCCAATGTTTCGCCGCTTCCAGCTTCAGGTCTGTCGTGCTTCCTGAAATCCGCCGAAATGAAAACGCCGGGCCAGATGCTGATTTCGACCGTGGCCGGGCGCTATCTCGCGGACGTCGAGCCAAGGGCTGGAAGTGTCCGCGTTCGGTTGCCGGATTTGAATGCCGACGAAACCGTTTCGGTTCTGGCTTCGGCCATCGAATTTCTGTCGGCGCAGTCGCGCAATATCAGTCTGGTTGAAGTCGACAATGTGCTGCCGTCGGATTTTCCACTGGGGACGCGCAGCGGCAATTCCTTGACCGTCGATACCAGGGAATTCTGGCAATGGCCGATGCCATGGATTGCCAATCCCGCCTGGCCGCACCCGCAGGTGCACGTCATGACCAATGGCCAGTATCATCCCAAACGCCCGCGCAAACCGGTCGGCGTTGCCTATGAACGTTACATTCCCTGGCTCGATCAGGTGCTTTCGTTCCGGGCTGCGGATCCGCTGACGGATCTCGGGCATTTCCATCGCTGGATGAATGACGAACAGGTCAATGTGATCTGGGAAGACGGCGGCGACAGGGAGAAGCACGCGGCCATTCTCGAGGAGCGATTGCATGATCCGCATGTCCTTGCACTAATCGGCTGTTTCAACGGCGTGCCGTTCGGCTATTTCGAGGTCTATTGGGCCAGGGAAAACCGGCTTGGACCCTATTACGACGCGCAGGATTACGACCGTGGCTGGCATGTGGCCATCGGCGAGCCGGCCTATCGCGGCAAGCAGTGGATCACGGCGTGGCTGCCGTCGCTGATGCATTTCATGTTTCTCGATGATCCGCGCACCCAGCGCATTGTCGGCGAGCCGCGCGCCAGCCATGAGCAGCAGATCCGCAATCTCGACCGCTCGGGCTTTTCCAAGGTGAAGCACTTCGATTTCCCGCACAAACGGGCCATGCTGGTCATGCTGCTGCGCGAACGCTTTTTCGACGACAGGCTTTGGGTGCCCGCACCATGAATCCCGAAGAAATCGGGCAAATGAAGCCAAGGCGCGCCTATTTTGCGCCAGACGATCTCAACGATCCGGCGCTGACGCGCCTCATCTTCCGGCTCGGCCTGCCGGCCGTGGCGGGCCTGTCGATCAATGCAGTGCATCATACGATCAACATGGTGTTTGTCGGTATGATCGGCGCCCATGAAATTGCCGCCATCACGGTTGTCCTGCCGATCCTGATGATGATCGGTGCCATCGGCGAGGGGCTTGGCGTCGGTGTGGCGACCGCCGTCGGGCGTGCCCTGGGCAGCGCCAACCCGCAGTGCGCCAATGTGACGGCATCGACACTCATGGTTTTGACTGTGCCGCTCGGTATCGTGCTCACCACAGGCATCCTTGTCTTCCGGCGTGAACTGCTCGGCCTGTTCGGTGCCAGCGAAGCGATCATGCCGCTTGCCGAACACTACCTGATCATCGTCGCCTTTTCGGTGACGTTGACGATGCTCCAGATAGTGTCGGATTTCATCGCCATCTCGGAAGGCAATACGCGTTTCAGCATGTGGACGCTGCTCGGGTGTTTTGCCCTGAACATCATTCTCGATCCGATCATGATCTTCGGCTTTGGCTTCGGGCTTGCGGGCGCCGCCATGGCAACCATCCTGTCCCAGATCGCGGCGATTGCCGCCTACGCGCTGTATTTCCGCAAGCGCATGGGCACACTGCACCTGTCGGCGCGCTTTGCCGCGTTCCGGGCGGATATATTGAAACCGGTATTCTCCATCGGCCTGCCGACGACGCTGACCAGCATGCTGAGCAGCATCAGCTTCGCCGTGCTGTTTACCTATGCCGGGTTCTATCGCGGCGACAGCGGCATTGCCGGCGTCGGTATCGCGCTGCGGGTTCTCACTCTGGGCATGCTTCCCATCGTCGGTCTGTCGCTCGGCGGCCAGGCGGTCCTGAGCTTCGCCTGGGGCGCGGGGAAGACGCCGCGATTGCTGGCGGCATCGAACCTGCTCCTGATGCTGACCTCGGCTTTTTCCGTGGCCTACGGGCTTGGTGCCGTTCTCCTGCGCTATCCCATTGCAGCCATTTTCACCGATGATCTGGAGATTGCCCGGATCGCCGCGCTGACCATCATCGTCACCCATATTCCCTTCATCTTTTTCGGTATGAGGCAAATCCTTGTCGTGCTCCTGCAGGCACAGGGCAGGGCGCGGCTCGCCGCCACGATCAGCATCGCGCAGAACGGCTATTTCCTCCTGCCACTGCTGTTTGTCCTGCCGCATTTCCTTGGCTTTGACGGCCTTCTTGCCAGCCTGTTCCTGGCTCCAACGCTGACCGCACTTCTGTCCGCCGTCATTCTTTTCACCACGCTGCGCCAGCTGCGCGGCGATACCGCTGTTCCCGATCTTCCCATCGCAACCTTCAACAACACCGTGTCTGAGAGGGCATCATGAACAAATCCATGCCACCCCATGAATTCGACCCAATGGAATTGCCGGACGACCTGTTTTCACCGGTCGATGCGGCTGCCTTCAATGCTGTGTCGCCGCCGATCTTCCAGACGTCGCTCTTCACCTACGACACTTATGAAGCCATGGAAGATGTGTTTGCCGGGCGTGCGCGCAATTACATCTATTCGCGCGGCGACAACCCGACGGTGCGCGAATTCGAACTGCTGACCGCCCGCCTGGAGGGCGCGGAAGACGGACGCGGCTTCTCCAGCGGTACGGCCGCGATCACAGCGACCATTCTCAGCCTTGTCGAGTCCGGCGACCGCGTGGTTGCCGTCCAGCATCTCTACAATGACATCTATCGGCTGTTCGTGAAGCTGCTTGCCCGGTTTGGTGTCACGGTGGATTTCGTCGATCCGTCCAATCATGACGAAGTGCGCGCGGCGTTGCCGGGCGCCAAGCTGCTCTATCTGGAAAACCCGACATCGATGGTGTTCGAACTGCAGGACATCGAAGCCCTGACGTCCATGGCCAAGGAATATGGCGTGACGACTGTCATCGACAATTCCTGGGCGACGCCTCTCTTCCAGAAGCCGATCCAGCATGGCGTCGACATTGTCATCCACGCCGCTTCGAAATATCTTGGCGGCCACAGCGATACGGTGGCGGGCGTTGTTGTCGGGCCGCGTGACCTGATCGCCAAGATCAACAGCTCGACCTATCCCTATATCGGCGCAAAACTCTCGCCGTTCGAAGCGTGGCTGCTGCTGCGCGGTATGCGTACGCTGAAAGTCCGGCTGAAAGAGCACATGCACAACGGGCTCGTCCTCGCCAAGCACCTGCAACAGCACAACGATATCGCCCTTGTCCGCCATCCCGCCTTTTCGGATCATCCTGGCAAGAAGACGCTGACGGGCTTTTCCGGCCTCTTTGCCTTCGATCTGAACCCGGACATCGATGTCGCGCGCTTTGTCAACGCGCTGCGCCATATCCGCCTTGGCGTCAGCTGGGGCGGACCGGAAACGCTGGTGGTTCCTGCCAAAGCCGCCTTGCAGATTCCTGACCGGATGACCTCCTTCGTACGCTTTGGCGTCAATCCGCAGACCATCCGTTTCGCTGTCGGTCTGGAGGAGCCCGAGGTCATCTGGAACGACATCCAGCAGGCCCTCCACGCCGCCAGGTTGTAGGCAGGACACAGGCAAAACAAAGTTGGTCAAGGCGGGTGAAAAAGACGGACATTTCGTCGAACGCGCCTTGACTCGGAGAACATGATAAATGTAGTCATGTTTTGAATATGAGAATAATACTCATATTAAATATCGAATAGTCTCAGGGTTTTAACGGGGGTTTGGTCATGCGGGGTTGCAGGACGATGATTTGGAACGGGGTCAATTCAGCCGGGCGCAAGCAGCGTTCGCACAAACGTCTGCTGATGACCACATCGCTGGCAACGCTCATGACTGCCAATCTCGCCTATGCGCAGCAGGCACCGACCATCGAGCTCAATCCGATTGTCATCAACAGCGGCGACGATGCCACCGGCCCCGGCAATGGTTATCTCGCCAACAGCACCTTGACAGGAACAAAGACGAGCACGCCGCTGCGCGAAGTTCCCCGTTCTGTTTCCATTATCACGCGCGAGCAGCTGGATGACCGTCCGTCGCAGCGAATCGAGGATGCGCTGGCCTATACGGCGGGGGTGACCAGCTCGCCCTGGGGTGTTGACGAACGCTATAATCAATTCATGATCCGTGGTTTCGACGTCGGCCCTTATGCGGTGTCTCGCGACGGGCTGCCGCAGCGGACGATTGATTTCTCCGGCTTCAAGGCCGAGCCCTACGGACTTGAGCGTATTGAGATCATCAAAGGGGCGGCGTCGGTACTCTATGGTCAGAACGGTGCCGACGGCCTGGTGAACCTGACGACCAAGCGGCCAACCAAGGACCCGCTGTACAGTGCCTATGCCGGCTACGGCTCGCACAATACCTATGAAGTCGGTCTCGATGCCGGCGGTCCGCTGGACAAGGAAAGCGTGTGGACCTACCGCCTGACCGGTCTGTTCCGCGAGGGACATGAGGCGATTGATTTTTCCAAGAACAACCGCGTGTTCATTGCACCGGCGATCACCTGGTCGCCCAGCGCCGACACCTCTCTGACGGTCTTCGCCAACTATCAGTGGGATAAGCTTCCGCCCAATACGTTCCTGCCTGTTGCGAGCCCGCTTCATCCCAACCTGCCGAAATTCTCGCGCAGCTTCACAACGTCGGATCCGGATTTTGACCGCTTCAACGCCAATCATGGCTCGATCGGCTATTCCTTCGAGCATCGTTTCAACGATGCCTGGACGGTTCGCCAGAACCTTCGCTACACCTCGCAGGACACGGATTACCGCCACCTCTATTACACCCAGATGCTGGACGAGCAGACCCTGGGCAGAGCCGCCTTCACGGTCGATGAAACGGCGACCATCTTCAGCGTCGACAACAGTGCGCAATACGACTACCAGTCCGATCATATCAAGAACACGCTGTTGATGGGCGTCGACTACAGCCGCTACACGGTTGACGGTCACAACGGATATGCACCCGGACCCGGTCTCAATTTCGAGAACCCGGTCTATGGCATCGATGTGCCGATGCCGGGAACGATTGTCGACCGGAAGACCACGACAGACCAGGTTGGCATCTATGCGCAGACACAGACCAAGATCAACGATCGCTGGCTGCTCAATCTCGGCGGGCGGCAGTCCTGGTTCGAGGAAAAGACGGATGACCGCCTGAGCAATACAAGAACGGATACATCGGACAATGCCTTCACCGGCAATGTCGGCCTCGGCTATCTCTTCGACAATGGCATCACACCCTATGCGAGCTACTCCACCTCGTTCGTGACCAATATCGGCCAGGATGCCCTGACCGGTTCCCCTTATGCGCCGTCAAAGGCGCGGCAATACGAGGTCGGCGTCAAGTATGATCCCGATTTCATGCCGGCGCATTTCACCGCTGCCTTGTTCGACATCACGAAAACCAATGTACTGGCCTTTGTCAGTGACGGTGCATATCGCCAGATCGAAGAAGTGCGCCATCGCGGCTTTGAGTTCGAATCCACTGTTGATCTCTTCCACAATGTCAGCCTGACAGGCAGCTACACCTATCTCGACGCTGAAATCACGGCCAGTTCTCTGCCCGAAGTCGGCAACCGCACGCCGATGGTGCCCAAGAACCAGGCCTCGCTCTGGGCCAAATACACCTTTGACTCCGGCCTTCTTCAGGGGCTGAACATCGGCTCCGGCATACGCTATGTCGGCAGTTCCGTCGGCAGCGGTGCCAGTGGCAAGCAGGTGAACGTTCCTGACTATACGCTGGTCGATGCGGCCGTCAGTTATGAGAAGAATGGATGGAAGGGCGCGCTCAAGGTCAGCAATCTCTTTGACAAGGGCTACTATTCCACCTGCTCGACCGACTATGACAATGCACCGATGTGTATCTACGGCGAAGGCCGGACAATCAAGGGTACCTTGTCGGTCAAATTCTAAGGTCAAACATAAAATGAACGGAACGTCCTTTTCCCTCAGTGGTGTCGGTTTCGATATCGACGGAAGAACCCTGCTTCATCCATTGACACTGGACGTTCCGAAAGGGGAGGTGGTCGGCATTCTGGGCCATAATGGTTCCGGCAAGTCGACGCTGCTGAAAATCCTGGCCAGGTTCCAGGCGCCGACGCGCGGGCAGGCTGACTATCACGGCCAGCCGCTCGCCTCGTTCCGCCCCAAGGACTATGCCAGGAAGGTTGCCTATCTGCCGCAGCAGACGCCGGACACCGATGGCATGACGGTCAGGGAAGTGGTTTCGCTCGGCCGTTATCCCTGGCACGGGGCACTTGGCCGCTTCTCGCTCACCGACCGCACCAAAGTGTCCGAAGCCCTGGAGTTGACGGGACTGACACCGTTTGCCGACCGTATCGTGGACACGCTGTCCGGCGGCGAACGGCAACGCGCCTTTCTCGCCATGCTCATTGCGCAGGATACGGAATGTCTTCTGCTGGATGAGCCGATCTCGGCGCTCGATATCAACCACCAGATCGAAGTGATGAGCCTCATCCGCATGCTGGCGCATGAGCATGATCGCTCGGTCCTGATCGTCCTGCACGATATCAACATGGCCGCGCGCTTCTGCGACCGGCTGATCGCCCTGTCGGGCGGCAGGCTTGTGGCCCATGACGAGACCGATGCGCTGATCACGGCCGACAAGCTCAACGCCATTTACGGGGTCCGCATGGGTATTTTCCGCCATCCGGAAACACAGTCGCCCATAAGCTACGTTCTCTAAGGATCGGGATTCTGATGATGGCCGCGCTGCGCCGCCGCGATTTTCTGTTCGGCTCAGGCCTTCTGCTTGCATCGCCACTGCTCGCGCGTGCTGCCAGGGCTGCGACGCCGCGCATCATTTCGCTGGACTACGGTTTGGCGCAGACGCTGATCGAATTCGGCACGCCGCCCGTTGGCCTGATCGACACACAGGGCTGGTACGACTGGGTCATGGAGCCGACCCTGCCGCCGGGCATTGCCAATGTCGGTTCGAACTATGAGATCAACATGGAAATGCTGCAGCTGCTGCAGCCCGATCTGATCATTTCGACACCCTATCTCGAATGGATCAGGCCACAGCTCGAGACAATCGCGCCGGTTAAATCCTTTCCCATCCATGCACTCGGATCTTCGCCATATCCGCACATCGTTGCTGCAACGCTGGAGCTGGGGCAGATCGTCGGGCGGCCGCAGGAAGCGCAGGCCCTGATTGACCGCACCGAGCGGGAGCTGCTGGCGGCAAAGGCGGCAACCCGGCGTCTCGCCGAGCAGAAACTGGCCATCATGACGTTTTTGGACGCCCGCAACATTCGGGTTTATGGCCCTGGCGGTATCTTTCAGGACGTTCTCGACCGGCTCGACCTGCACAATGCCTGGACAAGACGAACCAATGAATGGGGTTTCAGCGATGCGGGGCTTGCCGATCTCATTGCCATTGGCGACAGCCGCATTTTCTACATGGATCCGGTTCCTCCGGATGTTCTGGCTGGCTTGGCGGGAAGTCCTCTATGGCAGGCCATGCCCTTTGTTCAAAGGGGCCATGCCGAGCGCATGGCCAGTGTGCTGATGTTCGGCGCCTTGCCGTCGGTCTCCCGCTTCGCCCGTCTTCTGGCGGAGGTAAAAGTCTAGATGTTGCGTACGTCGTCATCCCAACGTCTGATCTGGACAGGTGCCCTGTGGCTGGTTGCGCTCGGCGTTGCTGCTTTCAATCTGTGGCCGATGATCGGCAAGCTCGGTCTTGACGCCGTTTTCCTGCCTCCGCCGGCAAGCGACGGTGAGGCGGTCCTCCTGCACTACAGCCTGCTGCCGCGTCTGGCCATGTCCGTCGTCTGCGGCTTTGCGCTGGGATTGTCCGGCACGCTATTCCAGCATGTGCTGCGCAATCCGCTGGCATCGCCCTCGACGCTGGGTATCGAGGCCGGGGCGCAACTGGCGCTTGGCGTGGCGATCCTGTGGTTTCCGGCCTTGCTTGGCTGGAGCCGGGACCTCACCACGGCCATTGGCGGGTTCGCGGCCATGGCCATCGTCTTCGCTGTGGCGTGGCGTTTCCAGTTCCAGCCTGTCACCGTCATCCTGGCGGGTCTCGTCATGGGGCTTTACTGCACCGCAATCACGACCATTCTGGTGCTGATGAACAATCATTATCTCGCCGGCCTGTTCGTCTGGGGCGGCGGTTCGCTCAATCAGAACGACTGGCGCGATGTGAGCGCGCTCCTGCCAAAAATCGCTTTCTTCACGTTTCTGGCGTTTCTTCTCGCCCGGCAACTGAATGTGCTGACCCTTGGCGACGCGGCGCAGGGGCTCGGCATGAAGCTTCAAACCACGCGTGCCCTGACCCTCATCGTCGCCGTCGCATTGACGACATTCACGGTGAGCGTGGTGGGCATCATCGGCTTCCTTGGCCTCGCCTCGCCGGCCATTGCCCGGGCGATCGGCGCGCGGCGCATCAAGGACCGGCTGATCGTCGCGCCCCTTGTCGGTGCGGGGCTGCTTGTCCTGATCGACCAGCTGCTGCAGATGCAGGCGGCCGTGACCGGCATCCTGCTGCCGACCGGCGCCGTGACGGCGTTGATCGGGGTGCCGGCATTGCTGATCGTCATGTTGCGCCGCAAGGCCGCGGGGCAGCCGACAGCTGCCGCGTCGCCGGTGCGCAGGAGCCGGCATCCGGCGCTGATCCTGACCGCGCTTGCCGGTCTGCTGCTGCTTGCCTGTGTTGCCGCCGTCTTTGTCGGCCGCGGCATCGACACGGCCTGGGCCATTCATACCGGCGCCATGCTGGACTCCCTGCTGCCGTGGCGATTGCCCCGGCTGATTGCGGCGCTGTCTGCCGGAACAATGCTGGCGCTTGCCGGCAGCCTGCTGCAACGGCTGACCGGCAATTCCATGGCCAGCCCCGAGGTGCTCGGCGTCAGCGCGGGTACGGCCTTTGGGCTGCTGTGCGTGCTGTTTGTCGCGGCGCAACCCGATTACATCGACAGGCTGCTTGGCGGTTTTCTCGGCGCGTCCGCGGTCCTTGTGGCGCTGTTTGCCATGAGCTGGCGCAAAGCGCAGTCGGGCAACCAGTTCCTCATTATCGGCGTCTCGCTGAGTGCGTTCCTGACGGCGCTGATTTCAGTCATCCTGGCATCGGGCGATCCGCGCGCCATGTCGCTGATCAGCTGGATGACGGGATCGACCTACAGTGTCACCGGCACCGCGGCGGTCATTTCGCTGATCTGCGCTGTAGCGGCAATGGCGGTGGTGCCGGTCTTCCTGCGGCCCTTGCAGCATTTTGCGCTGGGCGAAATGTCCGCCCATTCCCATGGCGTCAATGTCCGGACATTCCGCATCCTTATCCTCGGTTTCGCCGCCCTGTTGACAGCTGTCGCGACGCTCGTCGTCGGGCCGTTGAGCTTTGTCGGTCTGATGGCGCCGCATCTGGCCCAGCGCATCGGACTGACACGCGGATTTCCGCATCTTCTCGGTACGGCTCTGTTTGGCGCGTTGTTGATGGCGGTCGCGGATTTCATCGGCCGCACGGCCTATTTCCCGTGGCAATTGCCGACGGGATTGATCGCGACGCTTCTGGGCGGTCCGGTGTTTGCGCTGCTGCTCCTGCGCCCGCGCAAGACGGCTAGGCGACTTTGAGTGATTGCTCGCAGTAGCGGTGGGCATCCTTGATCATGAAGTTCACCAGGGTGCGCGAGACGCCCAGTTCTTCGGCAATGTCCTTCTGCGGCACACCTTCGATGCGGTGGCGGATGAACGCATCGTGGGTGCGCTTGGGCAGATCGTTCAATGAGGTCATGACCCGGTTGAGCGCCTCTGTCATCACGATACAATCAAGCGCGTTGACGCAAGGCGCCGGCACGGAATCCACGCCGTCCATCGGCATGAGATTCTTCTTCTCGTATTGCCGCTTCCGCGCCTCATCGAGCGCAAGATTATAGACCATGCGGCAGGCATATCCGACCGGACAATGAATGCAATTTGTCTGCATGGTGCAAGCTTTGACGATGGCGTCGTGAAATATATCTTCCGCCTGTGCATGGGAGTGCAATACACTTTCGGCAATAGCTATCAGTTTATTTTTGTATTTAACCAGTGCATCAATAAGAACATTTTCATCATGAAGACTCTTTTCTTTTGGCATGATCTTTATTCTTTTTTGCATCGGATTGTATTGCCGCTCATGGCAACATGAGATACGGCCAGAAATATTTCAAATTTTGAAATATCCAGCTTTGCAACTATCGCGAGTGCAGCTATACAAGAACTTGAGAAAAAGAGTCAAGTTAAAGAAAATGCGATTTGAAGAGGCGCCTTCAAGGCGGCGGCAAGCCGGGGATTCGAGGGTGGTTCCGCCCGACGCGATCAAAAAGAATCTATCGGATATGTCGTTTGACGCGGTCGACCCGGCTGCGTCGGCCTGCTAAGCCAAGCCTGTAGTGAATTGACAGTGGATACCCGATCATCATGAGCCGTCTTGACAGCTTCATCCGCCGCGTGACGGCCCAGCGCGATGTTCTCAACCATATCAGCGACACGGTCAGGGAACTGCCGGGGCCGGTGCTGGAGCTGGGTCTCGGCAATGGCCGCACCTACGATCATTTGCGCGAGCGGTTTCCGGATCGGCGGATCATTGCGTTTGATCGGGCATCCCATGCCTACAAGGCTTCCACGCCCGATCCGGAAAACATGATTATCGGGGAAATCAGGGAAACTGCGCAAAGCTTTCTCGGCATCGACGCGGCACTGGTGCATGCGGACATCGGCACGGGCTATCCGGACCAGGATGCCATCACCCAGACATGGCTGCCGCAGCTGGCCGCCGGGCTGCTGGCCCGTCACGGTATCGTCGCCAGTGGCCTGGCGCTGGATCATCCCGCGCTTGAACTGCTTCCCTTGCCTGCCAGCGTCAAGCCGGGACGTTACTTCCTCTATCGCCGCCGCTGATCCCGCGTCAAAGGGCATGTGCCGCGCGCTTTACCCGAAACGAATGCTGCTTTCCTGCGGAACAATGTAGACCCGAAGCGGAAGCGCCCGCCCGCGAATGGCAACGTCCCTGACCTCAAGCCCTGCGGTATCGGAAGCGGCGAGGGTGACGACCGGTTCTGAAACCACGAGGGTTACGTCGAATTCCTTCGCAACGGCTTCCAGCCGGCTGGCGACATTGACGGTGTCGCCAATCGCGGTCAGGCTCTTCACCGCCCCGTACCCCATCGCGCCGACAATGGCCGGACCGGTGTGAATGCCGATGGCAACGCGCAGTGGCATGCTCAGCTCACCCGCCAGTTCATCGTTCAGCCGTTCGATTTCCTTGACGATGATGGCAGCCGCCTTCAACGCGTTCTTGCAACCGTCGGCGGCAGAACCCGTCAGACCAAACAGCGCCATTGCCCCATCGCCGATGAATTTGTCGAGCCGTCCCCCCGAACGCTCGACGGCCTGGCCGACGATCGCGAAGTACCGGTTGAGCAGGAAAACGATATCGTAGGGCAGCCGGGCTTCCGTCAGCATGGTGAAGCTGCGGATATCGCAAAACAGGATGGCGATTTCGCGCTCCCGTCCGGGGCTCGCCTGCTGGCTGCCTGCCGGTACGATGCTTTCAAGACTGGGCACGAGAAGCGGTGCAACACTGATATTGGCGGTTGGATGCAACTGGCAGGCGAGACGCACGCCATAGTCCGCCCCGATGCGTGTGAGAGTGGTCTGCTCGATCGGTTCGGGCGGAGGCAGCGTCTCGGCGCCCTCCAGAACCTGGACACGGCAGGTTGAACACCGGCCTTTGCCGCCGCAGACCGCGTAATGCGGTATGCCGCCGAGGCGGCTGGCTTCAAGGACGCTGAACCCGAGGGGAACGCGCACGCTTTCGCCATCGGCATACCGGATTTCAATCTGGGTCGCGCGCTCGCGCCAGCGGCGGCGGAGTCGCAAGGCGACAACCAGCGCCAGCCCGCCGCCGAAAGCGCCATACAATCCGGTCTTGATCAGAAACTCGTCTTGCTTGACCTCGGCGCGTTCGGCAGGGGAGGCGTAGCGCGTGGCATTGAAGTTCTTGTGACCCTGATAGCCCGATGAAGGGAACTCGCCGTAGCCCGAGGCGGGCGACATGTTGGCGATGGTCCGGCCGGTATTGGCAAAACCAAGCAGGGCGAGCACCGGCAACAGGATGGCGACGGTCAACAGCACCGGTGCAGCGCTTTGATACCATTGCCGGTAGCGCAGCCAGAAATGGATGCCGATGCAGCCGTGGCACCAGATGACGATCAGGGCGAGGGTCTGCTTGACGCCGTTGAAGGGGGAGGTGATCCAGAAACCGCGTATGATCGCTTCGTAGCTGTCGTAGTAGTTGGATAGCTCATGGCGGATGCGCGTGCCGACCACGTGGTCGATGATGAGCAGCGGGATCACCAGCCCCAGAATGATCTGCAGCGCTTCACCCACCGGCATGTAGAACGTCCGTCGCAAGTAGAGTGACCGCATCGCGAGCATGACATGCGTGACCGCAGCGCCGTAGAAAAGGGTGGTGCCGACGGGATTGCGCCAAATGGCGAGAAACCAGCGGCGCCCTTCTTCGGCGGCGGCAAGCGAGATGAGGTTGAGCGCATGATTGGTCAGATGCAAGGTCAGGAATGTGAGCATGATCAAGCCCGATGCCAGCCGCGCCCTGCGCAGGGCCCGCTCGGAAAGCATGGGTGCTATCGTTGTTATCGTCATGAATACCGCATCAATTCCCGCATCTTGTCAGCCATATGGTTTCCCCTGTCCTCCGTCGCCGTGCAAAGCTTATGCGAGCCCATCTGATTTGGCGAGCGGGAGGCGAGCGATCAAGCGCAATGATGGCTTTTTGACAAACAATCATGGCGGTACAGATCAAAAGATTGTTAGTGTCAGACGTCAGGAACCGGCTATAGATTTGCCGGAATCGGCAAGCGTTCGCCGAAATGGTTGAAACGATTGTGAAATACTGGATTGCGTGCGCATGCAGGTTGCCTTTTACGCGCCCTTGAAATCACCCAATCACGCGACGCCGTCGGGCGATCGTGAGATGGCTCGGCTGCTCATGTCAGCGCTGCGCAAAGCCGGACACCAGGTCGAAGTCGTGTCGGAACTGCGCAGCTTCAGCGCATCGCCCGCAATCGAAGAGCGCGAACCCATCGCCGCGGCGGCGCGCGCCGAGGTTGAGCGCCTCGCAGGCCTCTGGCAGACCGGACGAAAACCCGATCTCTGGTTCTGTTATCACCCCTATTACAAGGCGCCGGACCTGATCGGCCCCGTCATGGCAGCGGCGATGGATGTTCCCTACATCACCGCGGAAGCATCCTATTCGCCGCGTCGCAATGCGCTTGGCTGGGCCGGGACACAAATTCTTGTGGCTGAAGCGGTGCGCGCAGCCGCGGTCAACCTGTGTTTTACGCAACGCGACATGGATGGGCTCGCAAGCAATATTCCCGGCGCGCGCCTTGCCCGGTTGCAACCGTTTATCGATACCGTGCCTTTTCGTGAAAGCAGCATCGGGCATAATCCGCATCGGCTGGTCACCGTGGCGATGATGCGGCCGGGTGACAAGTTCCGCAGCTATGAAATGCTGGCCAAGGCTCTGTCACGGATTGTCGAACGGCCTTGGACCCTGACGATTGTCGGCGACGGTCCGGCCCGCAACGATGTGCAGGCGTTGTTTGCCGCTTTCGGTGATCGCATCCAGTGGCTCGGACAACGGAACGCCGGTGACATTGCCGCGTTGTTGCGTCAGGGTGGTATTTACGTCTGGCCCGGTTGCGGCGAAGCCTACGGCATCGCCTATCTTGAGGCACAGGCAGCGGGTTTGCCTGTTGTTGCGCAGGCAACGGCTGGCGTTCCCGAAGTAGTCGAGGATGGTGTGACCGGTTTCCTGACGCGGGACGATGATGTGCCGGCTTACGCCGCCGCCATCGCCAGCCTTTTGGATGACAATGATCTGCGGCAGTCCATGGGGGCGCGGGCGCGGCGGTTTGTTCTGGAGGAGCGGTCGCTGGAGAATGCGGTACGACAACTGGATGCTGTGCTGACACAATTCATGGGACGGAGCCGATGACGGAAGACCCAATCTGGCAGCCTCTGCAGGCGGAACTCGCGCGCTGGATCCATGCCAGCCGCAGTGCAAAATTCTGGTTGCGCGATGACGACGCGGTCGAGCCGACCGCCGCGCTGGACCGCTTCATCGGCCTGGCCAACGATTTTGACGTGCCGGTGACGCTCGCGGTGATACCAGCCCATACCGGCGAGGTGCTGGCGGAGCGCCTTGCGGTGGAGCGCCGGATCTGCGTTACGGTTCACGGCTGGTCGCATGAAAACCATGCGCCGAAGGACCGGAAGAAGCAGGAACTCGGCCCCAACCGGCCTCAGGAGTTGGTGCTGCGGCAATTGCGTGAGGGATGCGTGCTGCTCGCCAGGCTGTATCCTGATCGGTTTGTGCCCGTTCTTGTGCCGCCCTGGAACCGGATTGATGCGGCACTCCTGCCTTATCTCAAAGCGTGCGGGTTCAAGGCGCTCTCCGTGTTTGGCCCGGCCAAGCCGGTGGAAACTTCGGTGCCGCAGATCAACACCCATGTCGATCTGATGGACTGGCACGGCACGCGCGGCTGCCGCGACCACGCGGAACTGGTCGGCGCCATCGTGGAACAGCTGCGGCTGCGGTTTGACGGAAGCGGTGAGCCAATCGGGATTCTGACCCATCATCTTGTTCACGACGAGTCGGCTTGGGTATTCCTGACCAAGCTCTTTCAGGTCGTTGCACGAACACCGGGCGGGCGCTGGCTCTCTGTTGCCGATCTGATGAAGAGCCAGAAGCCAGGGGGTTAGAGATCTATGACCTGGCCGTCGCGGGCGGCAAATGTCCCGCTGAAGCGCTCTCTGGCCAATGTCTCGAATGCGTCGATCTCGTCATCGGTGCGCGAGGGCGCGTGATGGAAGAGCGCCAGTTTGCCGATCTTGCCGGCCGCCGCCAGCTTGACACCGTGCTGCCATGTGGAATGGCCATAGCCGAAGCGCCGCGGCATCTCGTCTTCCGTGTAGGTGCAGTCGTAGACGACGAGATCGGCGCCATCGATCAGGCGCAGCACGGCCGGGTCGAGGATACCGGCTTCGTGTTCCGTGTCGTAAATGAGCGCTAGCACCTTGCCCGCCCATTCGATGCGGTAGCCGATGCAGCCGCCGGGATGGTTCAGGCTGTCGGTCCGGATGGTGACGCCCTCGCGCGGTGTCAGCACATCGCCGGAGCGGAAATCGCGAAAGCCGAGACTTGCCTTGCAAATATCCGGCTCGACGGGAAACCAGGGCGGCCGCATGAACTGGCGGACCATTTCCCGGGTGGTCATGATCCCCGCGAGGTGGCCGGACCAGAGCCGTACATTCATCATCGGATTGTAGAGGGGGGCAAAATACGGCAGGCCGATAATGTGATCATAGTGGCTGTGGGTGAAAATAATATCGATCTGGTCGACGCCTTGCACCGACAGGGCATCACCCGCCTGACGCAGGCCGGAGCCCCCGTCAAAGATCATTCTATGTTCACCGCAACGCACTTCGATACATGACGTGTTTCCGCCATAGCGTTCAAATTCGGGGCCGGAAACTGGTACGCTGCCACGCGTTCCCCAGAATTTCACCCGAAATATCTCTTCACTCATACGTTTCTCACACCCAATTCCCCGTTTTTTTGGTCATCGTAACCAAACTGCAGACGTTATGCGAGGCTTGGATTTTGTTTTATTGGCTAAGTGCGCAATAAAAGTCTGCCATTCAGCATATGTAGGCGATAGCGATTTGTTTTTTAAGCTTTATGACAATCGCTGATACAAATGTATAAAATCATCGGAACATCTGATTCATGTCCTCATACGCATTTCCGCCTGTCGCCATCATCGCAGATGCCCATTTTCATGACCTTTACGGCGATTATGATTTTGCCGGGGTAGAGGCCGGCGGCCGGCGCATGACAGCGCGGCGCCTGACGGATACGGTGCGCTCCACCCGGGTTTTCAACGAAAGCTATTTTGCCCTGCGCACGGCCCTGGACGAGGTCGTGCAGCGGGGAATCAAGCAGGTCGTCCTGCTCGGGGACTATTCCGATGACGGGCAGGTTGCGACGCTGAACGCACTTCGGCATTTGCTGGATGGCTACACCGAGGCGCATGGGCTGGTCTTTACCGCTACCCCGGGAAACCACGACATATTCGGCCCCGAAGGGCGGCATCATGCCAAGCGCCTGCTCAATCCCGACGGCACGTATACCATCGTCGCCAGTGACAGCGCATTCATTGACGAGGATGCGGACGGGATGGTCGTAACGGACAAGATGTTCTGCGCAGGCTATCCCAAGGGATTGCGGGCTCTGCCGGATCTCGGGTTTTTTCGCCGCGCGGGCGATCTGCACTGGGAAACGCCCTTCGGGCCGGACGATGCGCCGGAACAGCGGCTCTATCCGGTGCGCTCGGCAGACGGCACGAACGAATACCACCTGATGGATGCATCCTATCTTGTCGAGCCGGTGGCGGGCCTGTGGCTGCTGATGATCGACGCCAATGTTTTCGAACCGCGTGACGGCGATTTCGAGCGCGGCAGTTCCGGCGCATTCATCGACAGCACCAATGCCGGCTGGAACGGCATGCTGCGGCACAAGCGGTTTGTCATCGAATGGATCAAGGACGTCACGAGGCGGGCGGCGCTGGAAGGTAAGAGATTACTTACATTCTCGCACTACCCGATGCTGGATATCCTGGATGGCACGCATGACGATGAAAGGCAGGTCATCGGCAACACGGGCTCGGTCAAGCGGATGCCGCTGCCGGATGTTGCCGCCGCGATGATGGATGCCGGGATGAGGATACATTTCAGCGGCCACCTGCATGTCAATGATACCGCGAGGGTTGCGCAGGATGCGTCCTGGTTGGTCAATATCGGTGTGCCGTCACTGGTGGCATTTCCGCCCGCGTTCAAGGTCGTCACCTTCAAGGCGCAGACCCTTAAAGTTGAAACCGTCGGGATTGACCGACAGGCGATCGATCCGCGCCTGAACGCCCTGTACCGGACCGAAATCGACCTGACCGGCAAGAAGATCGGAAAGATGCTCGATGCCGCGGATTACGGAGCCTTCATCTCCGAGCACGTCGATCAGCTGGTCGTGCATCGGTACCTGCGGCGCGAGTGGCCCAAAGACATGACACGGGCTCTGCCGCTGCTCACCCTTGGTGACCTGCTCACACTCAGCCTGTTGGACCAGCCCGTGGATATGGATGCGACCATCATCCTTGTCCATGCCGAGCGCGGGCGTGCCGAGACCAAAGCCAGGCTGGATGCCTTGCTGGCGGGCCGGGAGGTTCCCCTCAAGTCTTTCGACGGGATTACCGTGCAGGAATTTCTGGGCGACTGGTACCGCCTCAGAATGGGCAGCGAAATGGCGCTCGATCGCATACCAGCGGGAAGACTGGCCATGTATCACATCCTGATCGATGTTTTTGCCGTGTCCGATGCATTGGAAATGGGCGGCGCGCAGGAACTGTTTGCCCGGATTGTGCGGATGATGGGCTGCTATCTCTCAGGATTGCCGTCGCGCCATTTCAGGATCGATCTTGCCACCGGCAGCATCGAAAAAGTCTGATAATTTGAAAAATGCCGGTCAGTGCTTGCTGCGCTCTTCCGAGAGCTCCGCTGTCGTATGGCTCAGCCGGCTGGCCAGAACCCGCATGATTTCGATGGTCATCTCGGGATAGTCGCTCAGCAGCTTGAGAAAATGCTCCTTGCTGATACGCAGGGCCTCAAGCGGGGTTGAGGCCGTAACCGTGGCCGTGCGCAGGACGTCGCAAAGGATCGCGATCTCGCCGACGATGGAATCGTGCTCGACTTCAGCGACCTTGATCTGTCCGTTGGGTGTATCGACGCTGACCTCGGCCGTACCCGACAGAATAACGTAGGCGGCATCGCCCATGTCGCCTTGCCGGAACAAGGCCTGATCGGCGCGATAGCTGACGCGATCGGACGTGAAGGCCAGAAGCTTGAGCTTCGCTGGCGCCACACCGGAAAACAGCGGAATCCGCCGCAACATTTCGACTTCGTCTTTCAGAAGCATGAACGTCCAATACCCCACAAGTGCCACTCTACCCAGACATAGAGTATTACGATACCAGCTCTTTGAATATACCGTTTTTCTCCAAAAGAGTCGCGTGTGTTCCATCTTCGACCAAGGCCCCGCGATCGAATACAAGGACACGATCGAACAGGTTTGCCAGTGAAGAATTAGCCAGCACCCAGATAATCGCGGGCGCGTGACCTTCCTCATGCAGATCCTGCATAATATTGCGCGTGATCTGATCCTGGACACGCTGGTCAAGTGCAGGCAGCGGGCGATTGAAAATCACATAGTCGGACCGCTTGAGCAGAGCCCTGGCGACATTCAGCTTCTGCCTTTGCACATTGGTGATGCGTTTGCCGCCCGATCCGACATCAAAATCAAGGCCGATGGACAAGACGCTGTCATAAAGCCCGAGTTCGTCGAAGAGGTTGCGCAGGATGACGCGAATCCGATCCGGTCCGTCGGCCTGCGCGTATCCGATCCTTCCGAACAGAACATTGTCCATCAGGTTAGCCGAAGTAATGAACTTCTTGGGATCGTAGCGTTCAATGACGGCCTTGAGATCATCCGGCAAATTCTTGTGGAAGCGAAGCCGTGCCTCGACAATTTTTGCCATGAGTTCATCGGTCAACAGACCGAAGCGGTGCCGCGGCTCGATGTAAGCAAAACTCAGACGGATGATATTCGATCGTTCGTCGGGCGAGGCGGCGTCAAAATCGCGTCCCTGCAGCTTTTGCAACAGCAATTGGTAGGCCGGAATGTCGTCCGCCGTCATAAAGGTCAGCTGCTGGAAGAACGGATGGTCCGGTGGCAGGTCCTCGAACAGTTCGATGGCGTTCGCCGCAATTTCCAGACCCATCTTGTACAGATCGACATTGAGGCCGCTCTCGCGCAGGATCGCGCGGAAATAGGGATGGGCGGCAAGTCGAAGATTGGTCATCATCGGCCGCTTCACCGTGCCGAAGAGGAGATTTTCACCGATGGTTGCCTGCGGATTGTAGACCTTCGGTTCAAACGGGACGACCAGCCCGTCAAGGTTTTCATCCTGGAGGGTTTTGCGCAGTGCCTGCCGCAGTTCGACGATGCGGCTCGTCAGGTCGGAATGGGTTGCGGTGTCCACCTGCGAGCGAAGCGCCAGATCGACAATGTCCTGCGAGATCATGACCGCTTCGAGCACCGGCCGCACGACCCTGAAAAGATCCTGGGGTCCCGTGACGCCAGCAGATTGGTAGTCAACCCAATCACTGTTGAGATCAAGGTCCGGGTTGCCGGCAAGCCGCGCTTCGTTGATGTTCCATTTGTATTTGGCGGCCTTGGTCCCGTCATATTCGACCTTGGTCAAGGGCGCATGCTTGAGGCCATACAGAAGGTTGTCGCGCAGCGTTCCGTGGAAGAAATAGGCATCGGACGCGGCATAGGCGATGCGGCGCCCGGTGATCGATTCCGGCAGCTCGAGAATATCGGTGCCGTCAATGGTGATGCGGCCGGAGTCAGGCCAGATCAGGCGGCCGAAGGCTTCCGCCATCGCCTCGCCGCCGCCGCCGCTTGCACCGACGATGGCCACCGTCTCGCCCAGCTTGATCTCAAGCGAGACGTGCTCGACAAGGCGCGCACCGCTATCGTCGGACAGGGTCAGGTTCACCGCATTCAGCGAATGTTCCAGTTTTCCCACCGGTTCGCGCACAACCGCCTGGATATGCGGATCGACCAGCATATCGACGTTGAATTGCTCGACGACCTGCGCATATTTCACCTGCACGTCCTGGCGCGACTGATCCCAGTCGATCAGTTCCTTCAGCGGTCCGGGCAAATCCTTATAGGCATTGATGACCGCAACCAGCTGGCCGATATCCAGCCGGCCCTGCAGCGCGAGAACGCCGCCAATGGAATAGAACAGGAAGGGCGTGATCTGTGCGAGGAAGTTGTTGATGAACTTGACCAGGAATTTCCACTGGTAAAGATCGTAACGGATGGAGAAGATCAGCCCCAGACGCGCCGCAATATCCGCGCGTTCATAATTGGACGTGTCGTTGCCGTGAATGGTGCCGATACCATCGACGATCTCACCGACGCGGCCCGAAAGTTCGCGTGCCGTCAGCTGACGCTGCCGCCCGAGATCCAGCAATCGTTTGCGCATGCGCGGAATGACGACGCCCTGCACCGCAACAATCCCGGCGGCAATCATGCCAAGCCAGAAATTTTGCAGAATGATGAACACAAGCGCCGTGATGGCCTGTCCGCCGAGGAGGGCTGGCTGAACGAAAGCATCGCCGGTGAAACCGCCCATCGGCTCCACCTCATCCTTGATCATCGTTGCAATTTCGGCCGATTTCACCCTTTTGAACTGGCTCGGGGGAAACCGCAGAACGCGATCGATCAATTCAAAGCGGATGCGGCGCAACATGCGCTCGCCCAGCCGGCCCTTATAGGTGTTGATGTAGAGCTTGAAGAGGCCGTTGATCACCACAAGCAGCAGAAACACAAGGCTCAGCGCCATCAGCATTTCGAAGCGCGTCAGCTGGAGCCCTTTGAAGAACATCACCTTGCCGAAATAGGGCAGCGTATACTGGATGCGCATGAAGGTCTGCGTTGCGCCTTCCACTTCGAATCCCGTGCCCTGTATGGGGCCGTTGACAATCTGTTTCGGCAAATCGAACGACAGGAAATACGGGATCATCGAGGCCGCAACGACCATCAATATCCATATTTGCTGGAACCGCGTGTTCGACCAGATATAGCGCGTTAAACTTTTTTCCATGGGTAACCGTAAGCTGTCAAATAAGCTGAATTCTGAACAATTCGAATAGGTTGTATTCCGGTGAGAGCCTCCTTTTGAAACCGTTCGGTGCAATGACGTGGAGGGCAAAAATGGATGGTAGTGTCTATATCTTCCGGGATTGGCAGGAATCCCCCGAACCTTTCAACTGTTCAGTTTACAACACAGGGTAGCCGAACGCTATATGGTCACGCCCAATTGTATGGATATCCGGGGGCTGGGGCACGGACGTTTTTCAGTCCCCGCTCAGCACGGCGGAAATGTCTTCGTTTACGGCTTGTCCCGCGATGCCCGATAAGCAGCCATGAAGCGGGGAGCCGCTTCGGCAACGGCGCTCAGCGAATAGCCGCCCTCCTGCACGATAACCGCAGGCAGATTGACAGCGCCCCACAGAGCGCCGATTTCCGCATAGGCGTCCGTGGTCACCTTCAGGCGTGAGAGCGGGTCGTCGTGGTGGGCGTCCCAACCCGCCGATATCACCAGCGCCGTCGATCCATGCGCGGCCACGGCGGCGGCAAGCCGACGGTTGGCGTCGATAAATGCGGCATCGCCGCTGCCTTCGGACAGAGGCAGGTTGAGATTGGCACCCTGGCCCGCGCCTGCTCCCGTCTCGTCGGCATATCCGCTGTAGTGCGGATAGTAGTTGGATGGATCGGTGTGGGTGGAGCCGAAGAACACGTCGTGACGGGTGTAGAAAATGGCCTGGGTGCCATCGCCGTGATGGGTGTCGAAATCGATGATGGCAACGCGATCATGGCGCTTGCGCAGATGCTGGGCGATAATGGCTGCATTGTTGAAATAGCAGAAACCCGCGGCGCGGTCCGCATAGGCGTGATGACCGGGCGGGCGGCAAAGGGCGAACGACTGGCGCGCGCCATTCAGGACCGCATCGGCGGCGGCAATGGCCGTCTGGGCCGAGGCATAGGCAGCCGCGTAGGTGTGCTCCATCATCGCGCAGGACAGGCCGTTGATGTACCAGCCCGCCTGACCCAGAATGCCTGTCGGGCGCGGACGTGCGCGCACGCCGAAATCCCGGCCGGCGCCCTGATAGGAATTCACATTGGGCAAAACCTCCGGCCCGTGGTTGGGCAGTTGCATGAACCTGTCATAGGCGGTTTGCAGGAATGCGACGTAGTGATCGGCATGCACGGCAAGGATGGGATCGAGCCCGGCGTCGCCCGGCTCTTCCTGCGTCAATCCAAGTTCGGCGAGAGCATCGATCAGGGTATGGGCGCGTGCCGGGTTCTCAAGCGGGTCGGTGATCCTGCCATTGATCATGTATTGCTTGGGTTGATGGGCCATCTGCCGGCTGTCAAAGAACAGTTTCATGCGTTCCGTCGCTTTGTCGCGGTGAGTCGTAGCGAAAGCTTATTCGCTGCCGCAGGCAATGCAATCCGGGAAGTCCTGCTGCAACCGAACCGCCGCCGCTCTGATTGGCATTTCACTGGGCTTTGCTTTTACTGATCATGCTTAACCGGAACTTAACGGGCTCATCCTAAGGTAGAGATAAGGGGCGGGGTCCCCAGAGTTATTCACGTTGGGGATTGATAATGCGTTATACGAAAACGTTCCTTTCTGCTGCCTCCTTCTTCTCTCTGCTTGGCAGTCATGTTCTTGCGGCTGATCTTGGTCCGGCGACTTTTCCGGAACGGGCGCCGTATATGCCGGTTGAGACTGCATCAGGCTGGTATCTGCGCGGCGACGTTGCCTACAATTTTTCGTCAACGGTCAAGGCTCATGTTGATTATCCCGGCGGCAGCACGCCGAGCGAATATGAGTTGAAGCGGGGCTTCTCGCCCTTCATCGGCGTGGGCTATCAGTTTAATAACTACCTGCGTGCGGACGCAACCGTCGGTTACAGTCAGCGCGACAGCAACTACTATGAAACGACGACGGATCTGTGGGAAGCCATGGCGAACGCCTATGTCGACCTTGGCAATTACTACGGAATTACACCCTATGTGGGCGGCGGCATCGGCTTTGCCAATGTCAATTACGACTATCAGGGTCCCGTTGATGCACGGCTCAAATCCGGTGGCACAAACCGCTTTGAATGGGCGCTCATGGCCGGTATTGCGGTTGATATAACCCCGCGCCTCAAGCTGGATCTGGGCTATCGCTATGCGGATATCGGCGGCAAGGACCTGTATCAGAATGGCGATGTGACCATCCGCGACGATGGCATCAAAACCCATCAGATCCGGGCGGGTGTTCGTTTCAACACCTGGTGATCCGTACTGGCATACCGGTTTGCCATCGCTTTCCGGGACAGCAGATAGGAAACCAATGTTCTCGCGCTTTCATCATGTTGCGGTCATTTGCAGTGACTACGACCGCTCGAAGCAGTTTTATACCGAGAAGCTCGGCTACGGGATCATTGCTGAAAACTGGCGCCCGGACAGCCAGTCATGGAAGTGCGACCTGAGATCCGGCGATACCCAGATCGAACTGTTTCATTTTCCGCATTCTCCCGCACGTGCGTCGCGCCCCGAAGCCTGCGGGCTGCGGCATCTGGCTTTTGCCGTCGCGTCCGTGGAGGACACGCTGGCCTGGCTGCACGCGCGGGGCGTTCCAACCGAACCGGTGCGGATTGATCCCTATACCGAGCGCGCATTCGCCTTCTTCGCCGATCCGGATGGACTTCCCATAGAAGTTTATGAGGTTGGTCAGGGGCAGGACCCGGTAGTCAGGGAAGGTGCGTAAACCTCTGTGATATCCAGTCAATGAACACGCGCACCCTTGGCGAAAGCTGGCGGTTGCGCGGATAGAGCAGGGAAACCGGGGTCGGCGAGAGCGGGAAATCAGACAGAACGTGGACAAGCGTGCCTGCGGCCAGGTCGGCTTCGGCGTGATAGCGCGGGATCTGGATCAGTCCCAGCCCAAGCCTTGCGGTCGTGACGTAGCTTTCCGCCGCATTGACCCAGACGGGTGCCGGCAGGGTGATGGTGCGAATGGTGCCTTCCACGAGGAACTCGAGCGGCAGGATCGTGCCTGTCGCGGTTGAACGAAAGCCAACCATCTGATGCCCGGCGAGTTCGTCCGGATGCTCCGGCATGCCGAACCGCTCGACGTAGCCGGGTGAGGCCAGCGTGATCTCGTCGAGCATGCCCACGCGCCTGGCGATCATATCGCTGTCGGCGAGATCGCCGACGCGCAGCACGCAATCGACACCCTCACGCACGAGATCAACCAGACGATCCCCTTCGCTCATATAAAACTGTATCCCGGGATAGGTTTGCAGGAATGCCGGCAGTCCGGGCAGAAGGAAGTGCCGGGCCAGCGTTCCGTGCACATCCACCCGCAGCGGCCCTTTCGGTTTTGCCCCGGCAAATGCACCTTCGGCGTCCTCGATATCAGCCAGAATGGCGAGACACCGCTGGTAATAGGCCTCGCCATCCAGCGTCGGGCTGACATGCCGGGTGGTCCGTTGCAACAGGCCGGTGCCCAGCCGCGCTTCCAGCTGCTGCACCGCATTGGTCACGGTCGAACGCGGCAAGCCGATATCTTCCGCCGCCAGCGTGAAACTGCGGCGCTCGACGACGCGGGCAAAAACCCGCATGGCATCCAATGTGTCCATTGTTCTCAAATCTCGAATAGTGATGCCAGTTATCGCATGATTATCCCGAAAAATAAATGATGCATGGTGCCTTCATCAACAGCGCTGCGGCGCAGACATGAAGGAGAAAGACCATGACACAAACCAAAAAGAAGATCGCAATCGTCACCGGCGCATCGCGCGGTATCGGTGCAGCCATCGCCCGGCGCCTGGCGTCGGATGATTTCACAGTCGTCATCAATTATTCCGGCGAAGCTGCGCCAGCTGAAGAACTGGCTCGCCGGATCGAAGCGAGCGGCGGCAGTGCTTTGACCGCCAAGGCCGACGTCAGCGATGCGCAGGCGGTTGCGCGCATGTTCGATGCGGCCGAAGCTGCGTTCGGCGGTGTCGATGTGCTGGTCAACAATGCCGGTATTCTCAAGACGCTTCCGCTCGCCGAAATCAGCGATGCGGAGTTTGACCGCCATTTCAGCATCAACGTCAAGGGAACGTTCAATACACTGCGCGAAGCCGCCAGGCGGTTGAGTGATGGCGGCCGGATCATCAATTTCTCCAGCACCACCCTCGCGCTGAACATGCCGGGTTACGCCGTTTACAACGGCACCAAGGCTGCTGTCGAAGCGTTCACCCACGTCTTTGCCAAGGAATTGCGCGGCCGCAACATCACCGTCAATGCCGTGGCTCCCGGACCGATCGCCACCGACCTGTTCCTGAATGGCAAGAGCGACGAGCTTGTCGCGCAGTTTGCCAAGATGCCGCCGCTCGAACGGTTGGGCCAGCCGGACGATATCGCCAGCGTCGTTGCCTTCCTTGCCGGCCCCGATGCCGGCTGGATCAATGGCCAGATCCTGCGCGCCAATGGCGGCGTCGCCTGACCTGTATCTCCTCCAGACAACCATCACGAAACAAGAAGGACCATGATCATGAACAAGCAAATTATCGTCGTCACCGGCGCGTCCAGCGGTTTTGGTGCTCTCACGGCCCGTGCCCTGGCAAAGGCAGGCCATACGGTTTACGCAGGAATGCGGGCGACAGAGGGGCGCAACGCGCCGCAGGTCGCCGAGGCAGCCGCCTTCGCCGCTGAACGTGGCGTTGATCTGCGTTCGGTGGAACTGGACGTTGCTTCGGACGTATCCGTGGAAGCCGGTATAGCCAAAATCATTGCTGAGGCGGGCCGTCTCGACGTGGTCATACATAATGCCGGTCATATGTCTTTCGGTCCCGCCGAGGCATTTACACCGGAGCAGTTCGCCGAACTCTATGACATCAACGTGCTGTCGACGCAGCGGGTCAACCGCGCGGCACTCCCCCATCTGCGCAGGCAGGAAAAGGGGTTGGTTGTCTGGGTTTCCTCCTCCAGCACCCGCGGCGGCACGCCGCCATACCTGTCGCCCTATTTCGCTGCCAAGGCGGCAATGGATTCGCTCGCCGTATCCTATGCAGCGGAACTCAGCCGCTGGGGCATTGAAACGGCGATCATCGTTCCCGGCGCCTTCACCAAGGGCACCAATCACTTTGCCCATTCCGGTTCGCCCGCCGACAGGGAACAGGCGGCCGAGTACAATGAAGGGCCCTATGCCGGTGTTTCGGAACAGGCCCTGACAGGCCTCGCTGCGCTGGAGCCGGCCGACGCGGATGCCGGTGCCGTCGCCACGGCGATTGTCGATGTGATTGGCATGCCGTTTGGAACCCGCCCGTTCCGCACGCATATCGATCCGTCGCAGGATGGCGCCGAGATCATCAACGGCGTTGCGGACCGCGTCCGCGCCGAGATGTTCCGGCGCATTGGTCTTGAAGACCTGCTGAAGCCGAAGGGCGCGCAGGGCTGTGCGCTCCGGTCGATCCGGTAGGCATCCTTTCGCCGCGGCCCGGCCAGACACCATGCGGATGTTGCCAGACGATTCCAGCTTGCCCGAACCGCTGATCTTTGGTTTGTCCAGTGCGAAATTGGGCTATGTTCGGAGCAATCTAGCTTGTATGGGTTGAAGCCGGGCCAACCGTGCCTGGACGGAGCGGGAATTCATAAAAACCGAAGGGCGGACGTGCATCACGAAGTTTCCTTAATTGCCACTGTGGCGGTCAGTTTTGTTTTTGCGGCCGTGTGCGGCTATCTCGCGGATCGTCTGCGCCTGCCGCCGCTGGTCGGTTATCTCGTCGCCGGAATTTTGATGGGGCCCATTACCCCGGGCTTCATCGCCGACGCTGCGCTTGCATCGCAGCTTGCCGAGATGGGTGTCATCCTTCTGATGTTCGGTGTCGGCCTGCATTTCTCCGCCTCCGAATTGCTGGCTGTCCGCGGTATTGCCGTGCCCGGTGCGGTTGCACAGATCGTGCTGGCGACCGTGCTTGGTGTCGGCCTGGCCTCGCTGTGGGGATGGGGGATCGGTGCCGGGCTGGTCTTGGGCCTGAGCCTTTCGGTCGCCAGCACGGTCGTGCTCCTGAAGGCGCTGGAAGAGCGCAATCTCGTCAACTCCGCCAACGGGCGCGTCGCCGTCGGCTGGCTCATCGTGGAAGATCTGGCGATGGTGCTGGCGCTGGTGCTCCTGCCGGCCCTCGCAGAAATTCTGGGTGCGCATGCCGGCGGTGCGGCCGGACAAGCCGCTGCGGGCGGAATGCCGCTGGTGCTGACCATTGCGATCACCCTGCTCAAGGTCGGGGCCTTCGCCGTCATGGCAATCTTCCTGGGCCCGAAGGTTGTGCCGTGGCTGCTGACCCTGGTGGCGCGGACGGGATCGCAGGAGTTGTTCACCCTCTCGGTTCTTGCCATTGCCCTCGGTATCGCGTTCGGAGCGACGGAGATCTTTGGCGTGTCCTTTGCGCTGGGAGCATTCTTTGCCGGCGTCGTGATGAGTGAGTCGAATCTCAGTCACAGGGCCGCGGCGGATTCGCTGCCGCTGCAGAATGCATTCTCGGTGCTGTTCTTCATTTCCGTGGGCATGCTGTTCGACCCGTCCATCCTGCTGCGCGAACCCATGGCCGTGCTGGGTGCGCTCGCGCTGATTATTTTCGGCAAGTCGCTGATTGCCTTCTGCATCGTGCTTTTGCTGCGTTTCCCCGTGGGCATGGGCCTGACGGTGGCGGCCAGCTTGGCGCAAATCGGCGAGTTCTCGTTCATTCTCGCCGGTCTCGGTGTAACGCTCGGCCTGCTGCCAAGGGAGGGCCAGGATATCATCCTGGCCGGGGCAATCCTCTCCATCACCATCAATCCGTTGGTGTTTCTGGCCGCCGAGGGGGTGGAGAACAGCATCCATCGCCGGTGGCCGGTGTTTTTTGCCGGCTACGGCAAACGGCGGGAGGAAGCGCTGGCGCGTGAACTCGGCGATATCCGGGCGATCAATGAGGAGCGCAACCGGCAGCACCAGCTCAAGATGCAGCAGTTGATCGACACTTTCCCGTTGTTTGCGCAAGTGGATGAGCACGCGCAGGAGGAACTCCTGTTGCTGTTCAAACCCAAATCCGCATCGCCCGGCGAACGGATCATCCGGATCGGCGATCGCGGCGATGGAATGTATTTCATTGCGTCAGGCGTGGTGGAGGTCCAACTCGACAGCGAACCGGTGCGGCTGGAGCCCGGAGCATTCTTCGGGGAAATGGCGCTGCTGAGCGGCGGACGCCGCACGGCGGATGTCGTCGCCATCGATTTCTGCGAGTTTCTTGTGCTTGATCGCCGTGATTTCAACGTCTTCATGTCGCGGCATCCAACCCTGCGGGCGGCAGTCAGCAACATGGCGCGGGAAAGAGCGGAAATGAACACCTTGCGGCGCAATCCGGACCGGACGTCCGGCGCCGCCTGAGCAGGGTTTCCGTTCGCGTTATTGCTTCATCAGGCCGCCGCGCCAGGCGAGGGCGACGGCCTGGGTGCGGTCGGTCAGGTCCAATTTTGACATGATGCTTCCCAGATGGGCTTTCACTGTCTTTTCGGTGATGTTGAGCTGGGCGGCGATTCTTGCATTGCTGCCGCCTTCCGCCAGGCAGCGCAGAACTTCAAGCTCGCGGGCCGTGAGATCCTCGAACTGGCGCGGCTGCGGGTTGCGGATGGAGTTCAGCAGGCGCTGCGCCACGAGGGGGTGCAGTGTCGGCGTCCCCTTGCTGGCCGCATGAATTGCATTCATCAAATGTTCGCCGCGCATGGATTTCAGCAGGAAGGAATGGGCACCGGCCTCGATGGCCTTGAAAGCCAGCCGGTCGTCGTCACTGGATGTCAAAATCATGATGTGGGTTTCGGGGCTTGCCTTGCGGATGAGGCCGATCATGGCTTCCGCTGCATCGCCCATTCCCGGCATCATCAGATCCAGCAGGAGAACGTCGGGGCGGTGTTCGCGCACCATCGATATGGCGGTCTCACCGTTTTCGGCCTCCGCAAGGACGGTGAAACCGGGATCGATGCGCAGCAGCCCGCGAATGCCTTCGCGTACCACGGCATGATCATCGGCAATGACTATTGTTGTGCTCATGATTGCCCCGCCACGGGTAGTTTGAACGACACATCGACGGATGTGCCGGTTGCTTCCGATTGGATTGTTATAATGCCGCCGGGCAATGTGTTCGCACGCCAGCGCATATTCGACAATCCCATGCCAAAGGGAGCCTTGCCGATATCGAAACCCTGGCCGTCATCGGTAATGCTCCAGTGCCAGCGGGCGCCGGGCTTGCAGTCGATGCGAATGGTGCGGCACTGCGCATGGCGCAGGGCGTTTGCCACGGCTTCGTGGGTGATCATGAGCAATTCCTGGGCTATTTCCGGGACGCCGTCAAAAGCGGAGCGGGCGCCTTCAGGCCAATTGATTGACCATTGCACGCCTGATCCCGCCAGCAGATCGCGGACACTGCGCAGCAGTGTTTCATACAGGCCGTAATCGGCAATCGCGGGCAGGTTGAAGCCGGAAACGACGTTCTCCAGGTCCTGCTGCAAATGATCGGCCAGACGCCTGGCCGATTCCACCGTCGGCAGCAGCGGCGCGTGCCCCTGCGCCTCATATTCCAGTTCGGTGAGCTTCAGACCAAGCACAAAACTGCGCTGTTTGGCGGTGTCATGCAGGTCGCGCGCGATGCGGTTGCGCTCCACCGATATGGCCAGCGCCTTCTGCGTATCGAAGCTCTTGGATATTGCATCCGCCATGCTGTTGAAGCGTTGCATCAGCCGCCCGAATTCATCCCTTGAGCCGTCCTTGATGCGGGCCCGCAGATCGCCTGCGGCCCATTGGTCCGCGGCGTTTGTCGCCCGCTTGATTCGCCGGAACAGCCGCCAGACGAACAACGCCGCAACGCTGGCGCCCATCGAATTGATCAGGATGAATGTGCGGATATAGTCATAAACGGTGGCATCGAGCACTTCGTCGTAAAGCTCCCATTGCGACCAGTAATGAAGCCCGATCAATGCCTGGGTGTTGTTGGCCAGCGGCAGTGCTACCCGCTTGACCATGGCCCAGTCGTCATTGTCCCTTTGAATGAAATTCGGCTGTTCGCCATGCACCGCCGCGCTCAGCGCCTTGCCGAGCAGGGGCGTCGCGTCCGGCTGGGTGGCACACACCATGCCGTTATCATCAATGATCCGGACCTGCATTCGGCCGCTGTGAAAAAACGAAAACATGATGCCGAAATCGGATACCCGCGTGACGCCGGATCGAACCACATTCCAGAATATCTTGCTGGCCAGAACGGTGCAGGCTTCCTTGTCGCGCGGATCTGTGCCCGACGCAAGAGCGGTCAGTTGCTGTTGATCAAGGCCATTGAAGAAGCCCCGGATGCTACTCTCGTAGCGGCCGGAGGAAAACTGGCTCATCAGGATACTGACAAGGAAAAGCGCGCCGAAGCCGACGATCATGAACATCAGCACCAGTTTGACGAACAGACCACGCAAACGAAGAGCATGCAAAAAACTCACGTTTTCATTCCTCGCCGGTTATTTAAGCCGACGTCTCACTGGCCGGTTCCTTGTTCCATACCACTCGGCGGAGCGAATGCCACCCTTGCTCTTGTAACGCGGCTTCAGCGTTGTGCGTTGACCCTCAGGCAATCGATAGGACGGATGGGTGCGCATTGACGCCGATTCCGTCTGACTGGCGGATTCATCCTGTCGCGCGGCTGTCCCCTTTCTCCATCCGCCTGCAAAATTCAACAGGATCATCACTTTATCGCGCAAGGCGTTCCAGAAATCAGACGAGAGAAGGGGTATCAGCACGAGGCCAAGCAGAAGCGACAGGGCGAAATATTCAACGGAAAGCAGCTGTATCTGATAACGCATGATCATGCGGCCGTCGTTGATGCGTGGCCAGGAACATCGGGTTCAACCTGCGGTGCGAGCCACGTATGGTTTGGTCTGAACATAGCTGTCTCTTCCAGTTATCACGCTTTCGTGAAGCGTTGGGCCGGAAAGTAACCCTGTTCCGTCGTTCCTGCATCGGGCGAAGGTCAGGCTCGCACGTACGACCAAAGTCGTAGACGGTTAAACCCGCCATGCGCGAAGAACACGCATGGCGGGCATTGTCGGGGAAATGGCCGGCGCAGATGCTATCAGGCGCCGCCGAGACCCAAGGCAGCGCGCAGTTCAGCCTTCGCAGGCTCGTATTCGGCCTTGAAGTCATCATGCTTCATGATTGTCGCGGCAATGACGCTGCCGGAAATGCGGCCCATTTCCACGTCGGAACGGTAGTGAATGCCGCCAACGATGCGGTTGTTGCCGTATTCCCAGGCGCGGGCCATGATTTCCGCCTTCTTTTCCGGAACCATGTTGGACAGAACAATGCCCATCAGCGTGCCAACGGTCGTGTGACCGGAGGGCCATGCACCGGAATTGGACGGCTTGACGGCAGGCTTCACGAGTTCGCTCAGCTGATGCGGACGTGGACGCTTGAAAACATCCTTTGCCGGATCAACGACAGCGCCTTCGGTTTCAACAACCCGGTCGAAAAAGGCAGCAAGCTTCGGCAATTTGTCCTTGTTGAAATCCGGACCCAGAACGTCGGCGAAACGCCAGACATTTTCCTCGGCATCGGCCTGGGCGCGGGCAACCATTTCCGGTGTCCGCGTCACTTGCAAGGTAAGAACTTCCCCGATTTCTGCCTTGGTCTGTGCCGAATCATTGGTGGGAGGCGGGGGCAAAATGGTCAGGAGGTCGATTTCCTTACTATCGCTGAAAGGCTTGACCTCGCCGGCATAGGCGGCGGTAAGGCCAACAAAAGCAAACGCTGTCAGCAGACTGAGCAATCTACGCATAAAATGGTCCTCGTTAGGGTGATGGTCGCCATTGGATCATGCGCCCGTTGGATGTCACGTTTGTGACACAATGGGGTCATTGAAGGCGGTCTTGCATGGCAAAGGTTGGGATGAAGCCGAGGTGGCAAGAAGACGCACGGCCATGCAGCGTCTTTCCGTTGTGCCGCCTGCCTGTGAAATATATTGAGGGCGGGGAGCTGCCAGATCGGACGCCATGTTTCAATCCATCCACACCATGATGCAACATCCCGCATGGCCCGGCCGGACGGCCTGGGTATTTGCGCTGAGAACGAATGCCGCGGCGCTTTTTGCCCTCACGGCAGCCTTTGCGTTGAACCTGCAGCAGCCGCAATGGGCAATGATGACTGTCTTTATCGTGTCGCAACCGATTGCCGGCATGGTCATCAGCAAGGGATTGTTTCGTCTGGCCGGAACGCTGATCGGGGCTTTGGCGGCGATGGCCATCACCGCCGCGACAGGTGATATGCGATGGCTGTTTGTGGCGTCGATCGCCCTGTGGGTGGCACTGTGCACCTACGCGGCCTCGATGTTGCGGAACCCGGAATCCTACGGTGCGGCTCTTGCGGGCTATACCGCCGTCATTATCGCACTCCCGGCGTTTGGCCATCCGCATCTCCTGGCCGAATTTGCCTATGCGCGCTGCACCGAGATTATGCTCGGCATCGTCTGTGCCGGTGTGGCCAGCCGCTTTTTTCAACCGCAGCTTGCGCGAACGGCGCTGGTGGAAGGCCTGGAGAACTGCATCGCCGATCTGGCACGCTATACCAGCGATGCGATTGCCGGGCGCGATGCAGGGCACCTGAAGACGGCGCACAGGAAGCTGATCGCGGACACGCAGGCCCTTGCCGCCATGCGGGCTCACGCACGGCTGGAAGCCCCCAGCCTTGTCACGCATGGCCGCCATTCCCGCCATACGGTGGGGCATCTCATGTCATGCCTGTCGATTGTGAACATCCTCGTCGCGCATCGGGTCTCGTCCGACGGGACATGGAGCAGCCTGCGTGACAGGCTCGGGGTATTGCTGGATGACATGGCGCGCGACTTCAAGGTTGACGCCGTTGAGCCGTGGCTTGGCAGGGTTGATATCATCGCAGCCGAAATAGCGGAGCTGAAAGGCAGGCCGTGGGGCGATGACAGCATCGGCATGATGGCCCGTTTGACGCTGCTGGGTGAGTTTCTCGACGGGCTCAAGGCGACGTTGAACGGTCTTTCGGCGCTGCGCAGCCGCTCGCAATATATGGCTGGCAGCAGGAAGCCGCCGGCATTGCCGGTCTACCGCGATCACAGCACGGCGCTGGTAAATGCGGTTCGCGCTGTTGCCGCAACAACTCTGATGACGGCCTACTGGATGGAAAGCCGGCATGCGGATGCGGCGGCGGCGGCGATTATCGTCGCAGTGGTGTGCAGCCTGTTCGCGTCGATGCCCAACCCGCTGCAGACGAGCTGGGGATTTTTCAAGGGCACGTTGTACGCCGTTCCGTTTGCCTTTGTTTTGGGACAGTTGATCCTGCCGTCTTTCCCCGGTCTGTTCTGGTTTGCCCTATTCATCGTTCCCATCCTCGTGCCGGCGGCGCTGCTGATGGCAGATCCGCGCCATGTCGGGCCGGCAACCGCTTTCGCCATCAATTTCATCGTCTTCCTCAAACCGCATGAGGCGATGGTGTTTGAACCGCAGGTTTTCATGGAAACCTCGCTGTCGGTTCTGGTCGGCATCCTCATCGGACTTCTCGTCTTCATTGTTGTTCTGCCGAAGCGGCCGCAGGTGACGGTGAACCGGATGATGGGCGCGTTGCGAACGGATATTGTCCGGCTCTGTCTGCGTGACCGGGTTCCGAGCCCGTCCGCATTCAACAGCCTTGCCTATGACCGCATCAACCAGTTGATGCCGATTCTCAGGACCATGCGGGAGGCGGGGGAAACCCTGCTGGACGACGCCCTGTCATCGGTCACCCTCGGGGCGGAAATCATCCGGTTGCGGCGGCTGTTGTCATGGGGGCGGCTGGAGCACGATATTGCCGATCGCGTTTCGGAAAACCTCGCGCAATTGGCGAAAATGATAAGCCTGCAGACGCAGGATACCGGAGCCGTCGCAGGCTATGTCGCATCCGCCCGGTCAATGGCAGCAGACATTCCCGGGATGTCGGCGCGCCCGCTCGCCCTGCAGGCCGCAGCGTCGCTACGGCTCATCGCCGTGATGATCGAGGACCATCCCTCTCTGGTTCTCGGCGCGCGCGCCCGGTCGAGCGGGGATAAAAAGGGCGCCTTCCGCTTCGGTATTCTTTAATGTCCGGATCGATGGACGCCGTTTTCCATCTTGGGCAATAGCTTCACTTTCACTATTCCCCTATCATGATTTCAATGGCTTATGATTCTACGAACTATTCCCTGAAAGACCTGCTTCGCCCGGTTGTCGCCGCGGAAGATGCACTTGCACGGCTGGATGAACGGGTGGCGCGCAAGGGCGATTTCGGTGCGCTGGGCAGCCGCCAGTCCAAAGACGGCTTGTTGCGCGAAAACGAAGGCTGGATTGCCCGGTCGCATTTCATGGAAGCCTGCAATGCGCTGTGGCTGGCTGGTGAGCTTGTTCATGTCGAGGACCTTGTCCTGCATGACGCCCGTATGGACATCAGGACGCCAACCCATGAATTGACCCGGGCGCACGCAATTCTGCGAACCCGGCGTCAGATCGCCTCCAGTCCCGCACAATGGGCACTGAGCCCGAAGGGCATTGCCAGCCTGCGCGGGCGCTGGGGTAGCGATGCGCTTCTCGCGCCGATTATCAGCGAACCGGTGCGCGGGCTCGACATCGAGGCTGCTTCCGAGCCGGGGTCAGAAGCGGAAAGCGCTTTCGAGGAAGAACTGGCAAGGCTGGATGCGCTGCTCGACCGTTCGGAACGCCTGCTGAAGCAGCCCAAGGAAACGCGTGACACGCCGCCGGCCAGAGCGGAAACGATCTCTCCCGGTCATCTGACGCCGGATGGGGATTCTCTGATTTACGATCCGGAGTGGGATGAAGACGGCAGGATGGAGGAATGGTTCGCGGTCATGGATCGCACCCGCGATTTGCCGCCCATGCTGGCCGCGGCTCTGCTCTGGGATGCGTGGGAGGAAATCGAGCCACTGCAGCACCAGCATTGGCTTGGCCCGATGCTGGTCGCCTCCGCGTTGCGCGAGCGCATGAAGACACGGGCGCATCTGGCGGTTTTCAATGCGGGGTTGCGCGCGATACCGCGCGATCGCCGCCGCGCCCGTGACCGTAACACTCGGCTCACGGCCTTTCTGGAAGCCGCGCAATCATCGGCCATTGCCAGTCTGAAAGAGATCGACCGGTTGAGCCTCGCCCGCGTCCAGATGGAACGCAAGCTGAAGGACCGCCGCTCGACCTCGAGCCTGCCCGGCATGATCGATCTCATTCTGTCACGGCCGATGGTTTCAACGGCGCTGATTGCCAAGGAGCTGAAAGTGACGCCGCGGGGCGCGCTCAATCTCATTGCCGAATTGGGTGTGCGGGAGATGACCGGGCGGGGCCGCTACCGTGCCTGGGGTATCGTCTGACGATCCCTGAAGAGGGCCGGCAGGCTTGCTTTCATGCAGGCGGAAATTTTTGCTTTAATACTTGACTCAATTATTCATATTTTAATATGGTCCCGGCGGCCCCGCATGGTCATCCGCAATGGATAGACGGCGGAAGCGCAATGCCAGGAGAATACCCATGTCTGCCATGCCGACCGTTCTGAGCAGCTCCGCTACGGTTAAACTCCAGGCGCCGCAGGACATGCTGGACAAGCTCTGCAACGTCTTTTCCGAGCATGCGCGCGTCGAGCGTGATGATGCGGAGGGGCGCATTGAAACGCCCTATGGCAAGGCGCATCTGACGATTGCCGGCGATATCCTGTCTCTCGATGTCGAGGCCGATGATGAAACATCGCTGGCCTATGTCCGCATGGTGCTGGCCGATAGTCTTCTGGGCTTCGCCGGCACGGAGAAACCGCAACTGTCATGGGTCGGCGATGGTCTGGACAGCACCGAACTGCCTTACTTCCGCGAGATGCGGGTGGTGAGCGCCCGCGATCTCACGCCCCATATGCGGCGCATCCGCCTGCGCGGTGCCAATCTTGCCCGGTTTGCGATTGGCGGCCTGCATATCCGGCTGCTGTTCGCGCCGGAAGGCCGAAAGCCGGTTTGGCCGACCATCGGGCGCGATGGCCGTCCGGTCTGGCCGGAGGGGGACGATGCGCTGACCGCCCGCGTCTATACTATCCGCACCATCGACATTGAGCGCGGCGAAGTTGACATCGACATGGTCGTTCATCCCGGCAACGATACGCCGGGATCGACATGGGCCTTGAATGCCAAACCAGGCGGCGTCGTCGGAATGACAGGCCCCGGCGGCGGCAGCGTGGAAGACGCGCGACGATATCTCCTGGTTGGCGACGAAACGGCGCTGCCTGCAATCGGCCGGATTCTGGAAACGCTGCCTGCGGAGGCCGAGGCAACCGTCATTCTTGAAATCGACAGCCCCGCTGACAGGCAATCCCTGCAATCCGCAGCAACAGTCGATGTTCGCTGGGTGTATCGCGATGGCGCACCCGCCGGGACGACCGGCAGGCTTGCCGGGATCGTTGAAGGCCTCGACTCCTCCGTCATTTCCCCCGACACATTTGTCTGGGCCGGCTGTGAGTTTACCGATTTCAAGCAAATCCGGGCGCATCTGCGCAAGGAGCGAAAACATGAGCGCTCCAAGCATCTTGTTGTGGCCTACTGGCGGCGCGGTTTTGACGGCGACAACGCCAGGCGGGACGATTGAGACGCGCAAAATGGCCCCAAAATGCCCTTGCCATAAAACTTGGGGTTGCAGAAGTTAATTGTTGATTATTATACTCAACAATATTACAGCCGCTCCACCAGATCAAACGCCACGCATCGGACCCGCTGAGAGCTGACAGAGTTTTCCGGCACGATGGCTGAGATGGCGGAAGAAGCGAAAGATAAAAGTCATGCGCAAAAGCACAGGCGGATTTCCAGTGAAGCGGAATGTTTCAGGGCGCATCAGGGCAGGGACGGTCGTCCTCCCGGTCCTGTTGTTGCTGGCTTCTCCGGTGATCGCGCAAGAAGGCGCGACGCAGGCGGCGCAGCCTCAGACCATCCAGCAAAGCCCGGTTGAAGCCGCCCCGGCACCTCAAGCGGCGCCTGCGCCTGTTCTGCAGACCGCTCCGGCGCCGTCCGCACCGGCCGCCGTCACCAAGGCAACCCTCCCGCACAATTTGTCTCCCTGGGGCATGTTCATGGCGGCGGACTGGGTGGTGAAGGGGGTGATGATCGGACTGGCCTTCGCCTCGCTCGTGACGTGGACTGTCTGGCTGGCCAAGACGCTGGAACTGGCCGGGGCGAGGGTCCGCGCCTATCGCGCCCTCAACGCTATCGGCAGCGCGCGCACCCTGCGCGATGCCGAACAGGCACTGGAAGGCCGCGGCGGACCGGGAGCCCAACTTGTCAATGCCGCACGCGAGGAAGTGCGCCTGTCGCAGGAAGCGCTGAGTTATGCGGGTGCTGATGGTTTGAAGGAGCGTGTTTCCTCCCGCCTGTCGCGCATCGAGGCGCAGGCCGGCCGCCGCATGAGCCGGGGCACGGGCGTGCTGGCGACCATCGGCTCGACGGCGCCGTTCGTCGGTCTCTTTGGTACGGTATGGGGGATCATGAATTCCTTCATCGGCATTTCGGAATCGCAGACGACCAATCTTGCTATTGTCGCGCCGGGCATCGCCGAAGCCTTGCTTGCGACCGCCATCGGTCTTGTCGCGGCGATCCCCGCGGTCGTCATCTACAACGTGTTTGCCCGATCCATCACCGGCTATCGCCAGTTGCTGGCCGACGCCTCGGCGGGTGTTGAACGGCTTGTCAGCCGCGACGTGGATTTTGCACTGGTGCCGCCGGTGCATCAGCCCCGTGCCGCTGCGGCGGAGTAAAGGTAGAGATCATGGCCGGCGGTATCAGGCACAATGTTTCCGATGATGAATTGCAGGAAAACCACGAAATCAACGTGACGCCGTTCATCGACGTCATGCTGGTTCTGCTGATTATTTTCATGGTGGCGGCACCGCTCGCCACCGTCGATATCAATGTCGACCTGCCGGCGTCGACGGCGGCGCCAGCCACCCGGCCGGACCAGCCCCTGTATCTGACGCTGAAGGACGATCATACCATTGCGATCGTCAATGACACGGTAACGAAGGAAACGCTGGGCGCCTTCCTTGACCGGAAGACGCAGGGCGACAAGGAAACGCGCGTGTTCCTGCGTGCCGACCGGGCCGTGGACTATGGCGCGCTGATGGATTTGATGAACACATTGCGTGACAATGGCTATCTCAAGATCGCCCTCGTCGGGCTCGAAAGTGCCCCGTCGGTGCCCGCTGGAAGTGCGCAGTGATGTCGGGCGAGCCGGCAGCACGCGGGGCGGGACGGTTTCAGCTGAACTGGCGCGAAATAGGCCTGTGGTCCGCCGCCGGCATTGTGATGGCCGGCTTGCATGCCGGTGCGGGATGGTACGGATATCGGTACCAGCCGGAAGCGGAGGCCGGAGATATTGCCGCCGCTGTGATGATCGATATGGAGCCACTGCCGGCTCCCGTGATCCCGGAAGCCGTTGCCGAGCTGCCGCCGGTCGAGCCGGAGAAGATCACACCGGAGCCTGTCCAGCAGGAGGCCAAGGCGCCAGACATGCCGCCGGAAAAGCCGGTTGAACCCGAACCTGAGCCGCAGCCTGTCGAACAGCCAGTGCCGGAAGAGCAGGTGGTCCCTGAGGAGCAGCAGCCGGAAAAAACGGTTGAGCTGCCGAAGGCGGAAGTGCCGTTGCCCATTGTGCGTCCCGAACAGAAAAAGCCGGATGTGCCCAAAAAGGACATGCCGAAGAAGGTTGTGCGCAAGCCGGTGAAGACACAGGTCACGGACGTGAAAAGCGATACCGTTGTGGAAGCCAGGCAGCAGCCAAGCGTGTCGCGGGCAAGCGCTGCGCGTGCTGCACAGACGTGGAGTGAAAAAGTTAATTCCTATCTGGCACGCTACGCCCGACGTGCAGGCGCACGCAACCGGGGAGCAGGTAATGTGCGTATAACGTTCACCTTAACCCGAGACGGCAACATTGTGTCCTCCAGCATAACGGGCAGTTCCGGTAATCCAGAGGTTGACAGATATGCACTTGAAACAGTGCGCAAAGCGTCACCTGCTCCCTCCGCACCAGACGACTATATTGGTTCGCGTGCTTCCATGACTGTTCCTATTACCATCCGGTGATCAGGTGCGGGCGATCATTTCCGCCGCCTTTTCCGCAATCATGATCGTCGGCGCGTTGGTATTGCCCGATGTGATGGTCGGCATGATGGATGCGTCGGCGATGCGCAACTGTGCGATCCCCCGCACGCGCAACTGCGGATCGACCACGGATTCCTGATCGGCGCCCATGCGGCAGGTGCCGACGGGATGAAAGATCGTCGTGCCGATGGCGCCTGCCGCCTCGATCAGCTCCGCCTCGCTCTGATAGTGCGGTCCCGGCTTGAATTCTTCCGGCCTGTAGCGCTGCAGCGGCTTTTGCGCCACGATGTTGCGGGTGATGCGGATTGAATCCGCCGCAACACGGCGGTCGTTGTCCGTTGTCAGGTAATTCGGCCGGATGGCCGGATGCGCCCGGTAATCCGGTGATTTGATGTGAACGGAACCACGGCTTTCCGGCCGCAGATTGCAGACGCTGGCGGTAAAGGCAGGGAAGGGGTGGACGTTTTCTCCGAACTTTTCCAGGGATAGCGGCTGCACGTGATATTGCAGGTTCGCCGTCGCAAAAGACGGGTCGGAGCGGGTGAAGACCCCCAGCTGGCTTGGGGCCATAGACATGGGGCCGGACTGGTTGATGAGGTATTCCAGGGCAATCGATGCCTTGCCCAAAAGGCGATTGGCCTTTTCGTTGAGCGTCGCAATGCCCGTCACCTTATAGGCGCAGCGCAGTTGCAGATGATCCTGCAGGTTTTCGCCGACCGAGCGCCGTTCAAGAACCGGAGTGATTCCGGCGTTCTGCATGACATCGCCGCGGCCGATGCCGGACAATTCCAGAATCTGCGGCGAGCCGACGGCGCCTGCCGCCAGGATCACCTCGCGGCGGCAGTGGATCGTGCGGATGGTTCCCGCCTGTTCGATCTCCACGCCCCCGGCTGTCAGATTGTCGATAACGAGCTTGCGGACATGGGCTCCGGTTTCGACCGTCAGGTTCGCACGTTTCATTGCCGGGCGAAGAAACGCCTTTGCCGTGTTCCAGCGGATGCCGCGTTTCTGGTTGACCTTGAAATAGGAGCTGCCTTCATTGTCGCCGCGATTGAAATCGTCGGTGCGCGGGATCCCCGCCGCTTCGGCAGCATCCCTGAACGCATCGAGAATATCCCAGTGCAGGCGCGCTTCCTCCACGCGCCATTCGCCGCCCGATCCGTGAAATTCATCGCTGCCGAGATAGTAATCTTCCGACTTGCGGAAATAGGGCAGGACGTCATCCCAGCCCCATCCGGCACAACCATCCTGCCGCCACAGATCGTAATCGCGCGCCTGCCCGCGCATATAGATCATGCCGTTGATCGACGAGCAGCCGCCAAGCACCTTGCCGCGCGGATAGTTGAGGACGCGGCCGTTGAGGCCAGGTTCAGCCTCGGTCGAAAAGCACCAGTCCGTCCGCGGATTCGAGATGCAGTAGAGATACCCCACCGGAATATGGATCCAGGGGTAATTGTCCTTGCCGCCGGCCTCGAGCAGGAGGACGGACACGTTCCGGTCTTCCGACAGCCTGTTGGCCAAGGTGCAGCCTGCCGTGCCTGCCCCGACGATAATGTAGTCATAGCTGGCTGTCATGTCAGTGCCCGGAGCTGCTCTCGAGTTTCTTGCCGAACCGCGAGGCGTAGAGCTCGCCGATAATGCCGCGGCGGAAGACGAGGACGCAGACCATGAAAATGATGCCGGTGATCACCGTGACAGGGAATTCCGATGTGGCGAGATAGTTTTCCAGCGCCGTGATGAATCCGGCCCCAACGATCGGGCCGACCAGCGTGCCGATGCCGCCAAGCAGGGTCATGAGCACGACCTCGCCGGACATCTGCCAGCTGACATCTGTCAGCGTTGCAAACTGAAAGACGATCGCCTTCAAGCCGCCGGCAAGGCCGGTGAGCGCTGCCGACATGACGAAGGCCGCAAGCTTGTAGCGGGCAACGGAATAACCGAGCGAAATGGCGCGGTTCTCGTTTTCCCGGACGGATTTGAGGATCATGCCGAAGGGCGAATTGATGATGCGCCAGATGATGAAGACACCGATGAGGAACACGGCCAGCACGAAGAAATACATGTTGAGCGGATCGTTCAGATCGATGAAGCCGAGGAGCTTGCCGCGCGGCACGCCCTGAATGCCGTCTTCGCCCTTGGTGAAGGATGCCTGCAGGCAGAAGAAGAAGAACATCTGCGACAGGGCGAGGGTGATCATCGTCGAATAGATACCCTGACGCCGGATGGCAAAGAAACCGATGATCAGTCCGAGGATCGTTGCGCCGAAGACGCCGAGCAGGATGCCGAGTTCCGGTGGAAAGCCCCATTCCTTGACGGAATGGGCGGTAAAATAGGCGGCTCCGCCAAAGAATGCCGCATGGCCGAAAGAGAGTATGCCGGTATAGCCGAGAAGCAGATTGAAGGCGCAGGCGAACAGTCCGAAACACAGCACTTTCATCAGAAAGACCGGGTAGAAATGGAAGGGCGCGAGAATGAGCGCTGCGACGCCGATAAGGATCAGCAGCATTTCAAGATTGAGAAACCTGCTTTTCTGGCCTGGGGAAACTGTTGTATCGGTCATGTCAGACCTCCTTTCCGAACAGGCCTGCCGGACGGACAAGCAGAACGATCGCCATGATGACGAAGATCACGATATTGGAGGCCTCGGGGTAGAACACCTTGGTCAGGCCCTCGAAAATACCGAGCATGTAACCGGTGACGATGGCGCCGAGAATGGAACCCATGCCGCCGACAACCACCACGGCGAACACGACAATGATCAGGTTGGTGCCCATGAGCGGGCTCACCTGATAGATCGGTGCCGCCATGATGCCCGCAAGCCCGGCAAGCGCGGCGCCGAGGCCATAGGTAAAGGTCAGCAATATCGGCACGTTGATGCCGAAGGCCCTAACAAGCGTCGGATTTTCCGTCGCCGCGCGCAGATAGGAACCCAACCGGGTTTTCTCGATCAGAAGCCAGGTGGCAAGACAGATGGCAAGGGATGCCAGCACCACCCAGGCGCGGTATTTCGGCAGGACCATGAAGCCGAGATTATAGCTGCCGGTGAGAGCGGCGGGCACCGCATAGGGTTGTCCCGCCGCACCGTAGTAATAGCGGAAAGTCCCTTCGATCACCAGCGCGAGCCCGAAAGTGAAGAGCAGGCCATAGAGATGATCGAGATTATAGAGACGCGAGAGTGCGACGCGTTCGACGATCGCACCCGCGACGCCGACGATGACGGGCGCAAGGATCAAGGCTGGCCAATAGCCGATGCCGAGCTGGGCAAGCAGGAGATACCCGACAAAGGCACCCAGCATATACTGCGCGCCATGGGCGAAGTTGATCACGCGCAAGAGGCCGAAGATGATAGCGAGGCCAAGGCTGAGCATGGCGTAGAAGGAACCGTTGATGAGGCCGATCAGCAATTGTCCGAGGAAGGCCTGCAGGGGAACGCCGAAGATCATGGTCATGGGTCAGACTCCCAGCGCTTCGTTGAGCATGGACATGCGTTCCGGCAGTTCCCGGACATGGAAATTGTCGATGATCTTGCCGTGATCCACCACGTAGAAGCGATCCGCGACCTTGCTGGCGAAACGGAAATTCTGCTCGACCAGCAGAATGGTCATGCCGCGCTGCTTCAGCGTCACCAGCACTTCGCCGATGCGCTGCACGATGACCGGGGCAAGGCCTTCGGTCGGTTCGTCAAGCAGCAGCAGTTTGACCCCCGTGCGCAGGATGCGGGCAATGGCCAGCATCTGCTGCTCGCCGCCGGAAAGTTTGGTTCCGGGACTGTTGCGCCGCTCCTTCAGATTGGGGAAAAGATCATAAATCTCCGGTATCGACATGCCGCCCTTGGCAACGATGGGCGGCAGGTTGAGATTCTCATCGACGGAGAGCGTCGCGAAGATGCCGCGCTCTTCCGGCACGAAACCGATGCCGGCATGGGCCGTGCGGTGCAGGGGAACGCGCATCATATCCCTGCCGTCAAAGGCGATGCTGCCGGTGCGCTTGCGGATAATGCCCATGATCGAACGCAGGGTCGTGGTCTTGCCGACGCCGTTGCGGCCAAGCAGGGTGACGGTTTCGCCCTCGTGTATATCGAGATTGACACCATGCAGCGCGTGGCCTTCGCCATACCAGGCATGGAGATCGCGGACGGCGAGGAGGGGTTTGGCATCACTCATGTTCGGTCCCCATATAGGCAACGCGCACCCGTTCATCCTGGCTGACCGTCTGGTAGTCGCCTGAGATGAGAATCTCGCCGCGCTGCAGGACGGTGACCTGATCGCAAAGATCGGCAACGACCTTCAGATTGTGTTCGACCATCAGGATTGCCCGGTCGCGGGCCACCTCGCGAATGATCTCGGCAACGATATGTACGTCCTCGTGGCCCATGCCCGCCATGGGTTCATCCAGAAGCAGTACCTTGGGATCGAGCGCCAGCGTTGTGGCGATCTCCAGCACGCGCTTGCGGCCATAGGAGAGGTCAGCGGCCAGTTTCTTGTGGGCGTCGTGCAATCCGACGGCCGTAATCAGTTCCATGGCCCGGTCGTTCAGCCGGTTGAGCGCGCTGGTCGGCAGCCAGAACTGCGTCGACAGGCCGGCCGGGCGTTGCAGGGCCACGCGCACATTGTCGAGAACGGTGAGATGCGGGAAAACCGCAGAAATCTGGAACGAGCGAACCAGCCCCATACGGGCGACTTTTGCCGGGTCTGTTCTGGTGATGTCCTGATCGAGCAGGGTGATCGTGCCGCTCGACGGCTGCAGAAACTTGGTCAGGAGATTGAAAACAGTGGTCTTTCCCGCGCCGTTGGGGCCAATCAGTGCGTGGACTTTCGCATGATGGATATCCAGATCCACATTATTGACGGCGATGAAGCCGCCAAAATCCCGGCGCAGGCCGCGGGCGGAGAGAACCACCCGGGATCCGGCGTTACCGGCGCTGCCGGGGGAAGTATGTCCTCCCCCGAATGCCGTACTGCTCAACGAAGCCGTCATCCGGACTACTTGGCCAGATCGCAGCCGCTTTCGGCTGGCTTTATATAGGCCTCATCGCCCGGAACCGTGGCCAGAACCTTGTAATAGTCCCATGGCTCCTTGCTTTCCGATGGCTTCTTGACTTCCATCAGATAGACATCGCTGATCAGGCGGCCATTGGCTCCGACCTTGGCGCCACGTCCGAAGACGTCATCGACAGGCATTTCATGCATGGCAGCGGCAACTTTTTCCGTGTCATCGGTGCCGGCTTTCTGAATGGCTTTCAGATACTGTGTGACCCCGGAATAAGTCGCGGCCTGGATCATGTTCGGCATGCGGCCGGTGCGCTTGAAGAACCTGCGCCCGAACTCGCGGGACTGGTCGTCGCGATCCCAGTAGAAGCTTTCCGTCAGGGTCAGGCCCTGGGCTGCTTCAAGGCCGAGGCCGTGCACTTCCGCCAGGGTGAAGAGCAGGGCTGCCAGACGCTGGCCGCCCGATACGATGCCAAATTCGGCGGCCTGCTTGATGGCATTGGCGGTGTCGAGACCGGCATTGGCCAGACCGATCACCTTGGCACCGGATGACTGCGCCTGCAGCAGGAACGAGGAATAGTCGGCTGTTGCCAGCGGATGACGCACGGAGCCGACCACTTTACCGCCCTTCGACGTCACATATTTGGTCGTCTGTTCTTCCAGGGAATAGCCGAAGGCATAGTCGGCGGTGAGGAAGAACCAGGTATCGCCACCCTGCTTGACGAGTGCACCGCCGGTGCCGACAGCGAGAGCGTGGGTGTCATAGGCCCAATGGAAACCATAGGGCGAGCACTGCTTGCCGGTTAGTTCGGCCGTGGCCGCACCGGTCACAAGATCGATCTTCTTCTTTTCCTTGGAGATGCCCTGCACGGCGAGCGCGACGGACGAGGTGGTCAATTCCATGATCGCATCGACCTGCTCCGTGTCATACCACTGGCGGGCGATATTGGAGGCAATGTCCGGCTTGTTCTGATGGTCGGCGGTGATGACCTCGATCGGCGCGTCGAGAACCTTGCCGCCAAAGTCTTCGGCGGCCATCTTCGCCGCTTCGAACGACCACTTTCCGCCGAAATCCGCATAGACACCGGATTGATCGTTCAGGATGCCGATCTTGACTTTGCCGTCCGAAATGCCTGCACTTGCAGCGGGCATAACGGTTGCAGCCATCAGGGCAGCGGTTGCAATTGCCAATAATTTCATTCTGTTCTCCTCCCAAAGAAACGCCGCTCACAGAATCATCGTATGATGGACCGTCGCGGACTTGATCGTCTCGGCTGAAAATGACCCAAAGCCATGACGCAGAGATGTCTGCGCCCAATCGGTTCGGTTCTCCTCCTCAATCCGGTCAGCCATTCCTCTCTGCCGGATAATTCTTGCCCCTATGATTGTCCCGTTTCTCGTGGCAGGCAACCATTCGTTGAAAAAACTGTAGCATTGACAAATAAGTACACAAACACCTATTTTTGCACAGAATAGGTACAAATACGTACATATGGGTGCGCCTTGCGGCAATACACATGGGACGATCTGCAATATTTCCTGGCGGTGGCGCGGACCGGTCAGCTCACGACGGCAGCGCGTCGCCTGCGCACCAATCACGTCACCGTCTCCCGGCGCATTGACAGGCTTGAGGAGGCACTTTCGGCGCGTCTTTTCGAGCGGAATCCGCGTGGATACATTCTGACGGCACTTGGCGAGAAGCTGATTGAATCGGCTGAAATCATGGAGCGCGAAGCCGAGCGCTTTCAGAATGAAGCCTCCGGCGGAACGGTCTCGCTCAGCGGTGTCGTGCGCTTGAGCATTCTGGAGGGGATAGCCAATTTCTTTCTGGCGAACCGCCTGCCCATCATGGCGCAGTCCTACCCCAGTCTTTCCGTGGAAATGGTGACGATCCAGCAGATTGTCTCGCTGTCGCGCCGCGAGGCGGATTTGTCGATCACGCTGAATCCGACACGCACGGGCCCCTATCATCAGGAAAAACTGATGCCCTACCGCTTGTTCATCTATGGGGCGAAAGACTATCTCGCCCGGCATCCGGCGATCCGGCAACGCGCCGATCTCTCCGCTCACCGCTTCATCGGCTATATCGAGGATATGATTTTCACGCCCGGGCTCGACTATATGCGCGAGATTCTTCCCGGTCTGCGGCCGGCCTACCAGAGCTCAAGCATTTTTGCCCAGTTGAGCGCCGCCCGCTCGGGTTTCGGCCTTTGCATCCTGCCCTACTTCATTGCCTACAATTATCCGGAACTGATGCCGGTGCTGCCAAAGGAAATGCACCTCAATCGCGATTACTGGCTGATCTGCCATGAGGATATCGTCAACACGCCGCGCATCCGCGTGCTCAGCGATTTCATCCGCTCGGAGGTTGGCAGCCAGACGGCGATTTTTGGCGGCTATCCCCTGCTTGATTGAAAGCGGGCAGCAGACAGGCGCGGGGCGATGTTTGCCAGACCATCCGGCAAGGATTGCTGGCGGATGAGCTTGGCAGCAAGCTGCGATAGCGCCGGTGCAGTCTGGATACCATATCCTCCCTGTCCGGCGAGCCAGAAGAACCCGTCGAGTTCTGGGTCAAATCCCGCAACGGGTGTGCGGTCCGGCGCGAAGGTGCGCAGCCCGGCCCAACTCCGTTCGACACGGTTGACCGGTATCGTGACCGCCTGTTCATAGCGGTAGAGGCCTTCGGCGAGGATCATGTCGTCCACATAGGCGTCATGCGGTTCCACCGGGGTTTCATCACCGGGCGAGACGAACAATCGTCCGCCGTCAGGCTTGAGGTACCAACTCTCATTGGCATCGTCGACCACCGGCCAGCTGCGGGTGTCGTAGCCCTCCGGCGCGGGCAGCACGGCGACCGAGCGGCGCAAGGGGGTGAACCCAAGCGGCTTGCCGCCGAAAATGCCTGCGATGACATCGGCCCATGCGCCGGAAGCGTTGATGACCGTAGGGGCGCGGAATGTCTGACCCGGTGTCTCGACCAGCCAAAAGCCGTTCACCCGGTTCGCGCCGATGACTTCGCATGACGTGCGAAGTTCGGCGCCAAGGCCCGTCGCCTTGCGCAGCCAGCCCTGGTGCAGGGCATTCACGTCGATGTCCTGCGCTTCAGCCTGATAGCAGACCGCCTTGATATGATCGCGGTTGAGGATAGGCACCATTTCCACGGCCCGGTCTACGCTGATCTCCTCGACATTGACGCCGTTTTTAATCATGTCCTCGCAGCTTGCAATGCCGGTTTCATCGGCGATGGTGAGGGCACCACGGGGTGTCAGCAGCGGTTCGGGAAACAGGTTCGTGTCACGCTGCGTGAACATGGGCGCGCTGAAATGATTGAGCGCACGAATAACATCGTTGCCGTAATTGGGGAGGAATATGGCAACCGAGCGTCCCGTCGAATGGTAGGCCGGCTGGCTCTCCCGTTCGACTATGATGACCTTGTGCGTATGGGCGAGCTCGGCGGCTACGCCAACGCCGGCAATGCCGGCGCCGATGATGAGAATGTCGGTGTCGATGATGTCGGTCATATCCGCGTCAGGTCTTTCAGATAGGGATTGCTGTCAATCGATGCTGCAAAGGCGTGCCGGTCGATGTCGGCAAAAACCAGGTGTTCATTGGCGTCCGTGCAGGCAGCGATAAGGCTGCCATCCGGCGCGGCTATACGGGAGAGGCCGGCAAAAGTGAAGCGTTCGTCGCTGCCGGCGTGATTGACATAGGCGACAAATAGCTGGTTTTCGAACGCGCGTACCTGAATCATGTGCGCGGCGATGAATTCGCCGGATGGGCCCGCGGGAAGCGCCGTCGGCACGAGGATCATCTGTGCGCCCGCCTGTGCCAGGCGGCGGACATTCTCCGGAAATTCCACATCGTAGCAGATCAGCATGCCCAGCTTCAGCCCGGCAAGCGGGACAATGCAGCTGGCCGGTTTTGCCGGGGTAAACAGGGCCCGCTCATAATCGCCATAGAGATGCGATTTCCTGTAGATGGCAGGCTGGGTATCGCCGCAGACAAAGGCTGCGCTGTTGTAGATGTGATCGCCGTCGCGTTCGGCAAAGCCCGCGATGATGGCTATGGCGTTGGCCTTGGATATGGCCTGCAACCGATCGATCTGTTCGCCATTGGCCGGCTCTGCCAATCCCGTGATCGTCTCTCCCGCACCGTAACCGGTCAGGGCGAGTTCCGGGGCGACAAGCAGGTCGGCACCGGCTTTGGCGGCAGCTTTCGCGGCTTGCCCGATGCGTGCCAGATTGGCGCTGACATCGCCGCAAACCGCCTGCATCTGGAGTGCTGCCATCCGCATCATTTGTCATCCGTGGCCATGGCACCAAGCAGCTTGGGCAGGTCGCCGAATTTTGCAACCAGCGAGAAGATCACGGCGGCGGTGGCGACGAAGAGAATGGTCACCGAGGCCATGGTCGGCGTATAGCCGTAGCGCAGTGCATTGAAAATCTTGATGGGGAGCGTTTCCAGCGTAAAGCCGACGGTCATATAGGCAACGATATACTCGTTGAGCGACAAGACGAAAGCGAAGGCGTAGCCGGAAACCAGATAGGGCAGGATCAGCGGCAGGATGACCGTGCGGAAAATGGTGCGATCGCTCGCGCCCATGGTGGCCGCAGCCTCGACGAAGGAGCGGTCGATGGATGAAAAGCCGAGCGACAAGGTCACCAGCGGCAGGGTGACGAAGAAGATCGCGTGACCGATGACAGCGGTCCATGGCTGACCATAGAAGCCGGTGGTGGCCCAGAATGTCAGAAGGCCGAGCGCGGTGATGACCGGCGGCAGCGTGAACGGCGCAATGCCGAGGACCTGAAAGATGTTCGCCCACGGTGCAATGCGGCGCCACAGGAACCATGCAAGCGGCAGCGCAATCAGCACGGCCAAGGCCGCCGACGTGGTGGCGAGGACGACCGAGGCAATGAGAGCACTGCGCCATTCCGGATTGAGGAAGATTTCGCCGTACCAGGCCAGCGAAAAGCCCTGCGGCGGAAAGGCAAGCGTCTGCTTCGCGTTGACCGACACGCCGGCAACCACGATCAGCGGAAGCGCCAGAAACAGCCCGACGAGGAAGAAATAAAGGCGTCTGAGGGTGGTCATCATGCCTTTTCTCCCTTGCGTCCGATCAGCAATGTCAGGGCCACCAGACCAAGCGTCACAAGCACCAGAAACACGGCCATGGCCGCCGCAAACGGCATGTTGGACTGGTAGATCGCCTGATCGGTGATGAGGACGGAGAGCGTCCAGTGCTGCGGCCTGCCAAGAATCTGCGGCAGCAGATACGAACCCAGCGCGAAGATGAACACCATGATCAGCGTCGCCATGATCGTGTTGCGCAGCGCCGGCACAAGCACGTTGAAGAAGGCGCGCACCGGCGACGAGCCCAATGTCCGCGCCGCTTCCATCAGGGTGGGATCGAGCCGGACAAGGGCGGGGTAAAGGACAAGCACCGTATAGGGCAGCGCCTGATAGACCATACCCGTCAGCACCGCGCCAAAGCTCGGCGACAGGGCGACGGCCTGTTTCATCAAACCCAGTTGGACAAGAATGTTGGTGATCCCGGCCGTGCGGGAAAACAGGGTAGACCAGGCAAAGCCGATGATGACTTCCGACAGCGACAGTACGGAGAGCAAGGCCACGAGCCAGATCACCTGCAACCGGCGCGGCAGCTTGGACAGGAGATAGGTGAAGGGCAGGGCAAGGACGACGCAGCAGATGGCGACGGTGACAGCCAGCATCAGCGAGAAGCCGAGAACGCCGCCGAAGAAGACGCTGAGAAAGCGCTCGTAATTGGAGAAGACGAAGGCAGGCGTATAGAAGCCGCCCTGCTGGCGCTGGAAGAAACTCACAGCGATCATGGTGCCGAACGGCACCACAAAGAACACCAGCAGCATGCCCGCGGGGAAAAACAGCGGCCCGTAATCGGCTATGGATTGGGGGGCTTCGCGTTTCATTGTTTCAGCACCACGCAGACATCGGGTGCAAGCACGATGCCGACCTGTTGTCCGGCTGTCACCTCGGGCCGGGCACGCGGCGTCGAGACGGCGACGATCTGCTTGCCGCCCGCTTCCACGAAGGTTTCGATCGTGCCGCCAAGATCGCGCACGAAGGTCACGGTGCCGTTGATGGCGCCATTGCCCGGCGCCGTCAGGTGCACATCTTCCGGCCGCACGGAAATCGTTGCTTTCTGCAGTCCTGCAGGCAGGACGAGACCGGGCACGCTGTGCCCGAAGATGGTGGCGGCGCCCGAACTGTCGGCCGTTGTTTCGATGAGATTTGTCGAGCCGATGAAGTCGGCGACAAACGTATCGGCGGGCTTGCGGTAGATTTCGATCGGGGAGGCGGCCTGGCGGATATGGCCGCCATTCATGACGACCACCGTATCGGCCATGGTCATGGCTTCGCGCTGGTCGTGCGTCACCACGATGGTGGTGATGCCGAGCTTCTGCTGCAGCTGCCGCAGTTCCACCTGCATCGCTTCACGCAGCTTTGCATCGAGCGCCGAGAGCGGCTCGTCCAGCAGGAACAGTTTGGGCGAAAGCGCCAAAGCGCGGGCGATGGCCACGCGCTGGCGCTGGCCGCCGGACAGTTTCGAAACGGGCCGGTCGCCGTAGCCGGGCAGGTGGATCAGGGCCAGCAGTTCATCGACGCGCTTTTTCTGGTCTTCACGGCCTTTGCCGCGAATGCGCAGGGGATAGGCGATGTTCTCGCCAACGCTCAAATGCGGGAACAGGGCCAGCGACTGGAACACCATGCCCAGATTGCGCTTGTGGGTCGGGACCTTGGTGATGTCTTCGCCGTCGAGCAGGATGGAGCCGCCGGTCGGGTCGTCGAGCCCGGCAATCATCCGCAGGAGCGTGGTCTTGCCGCAACCCGATGGCCCGAGCATGCATACAAACGTGCCGTGCGGCACGGAAAGCTGCACATTCTCCACGGCGGTAAATGTACCAAATTGCTTGGTTACACCGTTCAATACCAGTCCGGACATCGAGCCCTCGTTTCATTCGTCGTCGTTAAAAAGAAACCCGGTTTGGAATAGGCCGGGTTTCACCTTTGTACAATCCGGCAGGCTGCCGCCGGTTCCGGAAAGCGTATCCGCGACCGGCAGCAAACGCGATCAGCCAACGATCAGCTCGGTCCATTTCTGGTTGAGGAAGTCGGCCTTGGTCGTCAGCAGGTCGTAGCGCGGCAGGATCGGTTCGATATCCGACGATACAGCCGCGAATTCCTTTTCATTCAGGTCGAGCAGTTCGCGCTTGACCGTCGGAGCCGTCCCCACCTTGCGGGACAGGGTCGCCTGAATGGCTGGCTGGCTCATGTAATCGATGAAGATATGCGCTTCGTCGATCTTCTTTGACGCGCGCGACACCGCCCAGCAGCCTGAATCCTGGATGCCGCCTTCCTTCGGGAAGGTGGAGCGGACAGGATGCCCCTCAGACGCTGCCAGGCCGGTAACGTCGTGATAATACTGGCCCATCGGGATTTCACCTGATTTCAGCGCCTGCTCGAACTGCGCTTCGTCGCGGTACCACAGCCGGACATTCGGCTTCACTTCGGCCAGCTTGTCGAAGACCTTGAGGATGCCTTCCTCCGTATCGAGGGCATTGGTGCCGCCGAAGAAGGTTTTTGCGGTCACTTCCAGAAGGAACGAGTTGGAAACGAGGGCAAGCAGGCCGAGTTTGTCGGCGTTTGCCGGATCCCAGAAGGCCTGCCAGGATGTCGGCGCTTCCTTGTAGACATCGGTGTTGGTCACGAGCGTGATATACCATGCCACCGCGCCGATACCGGCGATGCGCCCATCGGGATATTTGTTGATGAAACGGTCGAGCAGGTTCTTCGCGTTCGGCAGTTTTGCCGTGTCAAGCGGCGTCCAGAGTTCGGTCGACTGGCCCTTGATCATGGCAACCTGCGACATCATCGAAATATCGGCGGGGGCAGCACCGGCCTTGGCAGCCTGTTCAAGCTGAACCAGCCAGGCTTCGCCCGTCGGTTCTGCGACGGATTCAACTGCAATGCCGGTTGCCTTGGTGAATTCGGGGAAAATGTTCTTGTCGAACGAATTCTTGAAGTAGCCGCCATAGACGCCGATTTTCAGGGACTTGTCCTGTGCGCGCAGCACGGACGGCATGGCAAGCATTGCGGTGCCCAAAGCCCCGGCAGCCAGCACGGTACGCCGGTTGACGGCTGTTTTGATCATTGTATCCATAGTCCGATCTCCTTCTTGTTGGCCAGTTTCTGGCTGATTCCCACTCTTTTACCAACACTGCGCGCGCTCTAGCGCTGTGCGGTACGAAGTTCCAGTTTCTTAGTGTAGCGCGTCAGCGGATAGCACAGAACAAAATAGATCAGTGCCACCAGCCCATAGACGGTGAAAGGTTCGAAAGTTGCATTGTTGATGGCGTTCGACGTCCTGACCAGTTCCTCAAATCCGATGATCGACGTCAAAGCCGTGCTCTTGATCAACTGCACGAGAAAACCGACTGTCGGTGCCCGTGTTATGGCAAAGGCCTGCGGCAGGATGACCAGCCGCAGCTGTGCGAAATAATGCAGGCCAAGGCTGCTGCCGGCGTCCCATTGTCCGTTCGGCAGCGATTGCACACCGCCCCGCCAGATTTCGGCGAGGAACGCGCTGGCGCAAAGCGTCAGACCCAGCACCGCGGCCGTCCAGGCTTCGATGCGGAAGCCGAGCAGCGGCAGGCCGAAGAACAGCAGAAACAGCTGCATCAGCAGCGGCGTTCCCTGAAACAGGCCGATGTAATATTGGGCGCCGCGGCGCAGCCAGTTGCGTTTCGAGATGCGTGCCAGAAGGATAGCCACGCCGACGACGGCGCCACCGGTAAAAGCGACGATGGAAAGCAATACCGTCCAGCGGGCCGCCAGCAGCAGATTGCGCGCTATGTCCCAGAAGGTGAACTCGATCATGCCATGCCTCCGGCAATTGATCGGCGTCCGGCCGCATAGAGCAGCCTGCGCAGGGCGATACTGAGCCCGAGATAGACCAGGGTCACGATGAAATAGGTTTCGAAAGCGCGGAAGGTGCGTGCCTGAAGCATGTCGGCCTCGTAGGTCAACTCCCGCACGGCGATCTGCGAAACCACGGCGGATTCCAGCATCATGATAACGATCTGGCTGGTCAGGGCGGGGAAGATAACCTTTAGCGCCTGAGGCAGTACGATCTTGATGAAGATGATCCTCGGGCGAAGGCCAAGCGCCTTCGCCGCTTCGGTCTGCCCCTTGTGAACGGCATCCAGTCCGGCGCCAACGATCTCTGTGCTGTAGGCCGCCATGTTCAGGGTCATGGCAAGGATCGCTGCCGCAACGGGGTCAAGGCGGATGCCGAGGCGCGGCAGGCCGAAAAAGATGAAGAACAGCTGCACCAGAAACGGTGTGTTGCGGATGAGTTCGACGTATCCGGCAACCAGCTTGCGCAGGATCGCATGGCGGCTGCGGCGCCCGATGGCGCCGAAGATGCTGAGCAATGTGCCAGCGACTGAGGTCACGGCGATCAGAAAGACCGTCATGGCCGCACCGCTGGCAATCATGCCGATCGCATCGTTCAACCAACCGAAATCGAGCGCATAACCCACAGGTCAGTCCTTGAGATTGGCTGGATTGAGCGGTGTCTTCAGCCAGGCCTCGGAACTCTTGTTGAGCGAGCCATCCGCCAGCATCTTCGCGACGGCATCGTTGACGGCCTGCTTGAGACGGTCCTCTTTCTTGTTCAGGGCGATATGCGAGGGAGAGGTCAGAAGCTGGAATTTCTGTTCCGGCGCAAGGGCCTCCTGCCGTGCGAGCACCTGTGCGCCCACGTCGTTGCCCACCACCATGAGCTGCGTCTGGCCGGAGATGAAGGCCTGGATGACGGCGTTGTAATTGTCGAAGCGCTTCACGTCGGCCGAAGCCGGTGCCGCCGCAGTCAGGGATGTGTCTTCCAGCGTGCCGCGATTGACGGCAATGCTCTTTCCGGCGAGATCGTCCTTGTTCTTGATCTCAAGCGCCTTCGGCCCGATCACCGCGATGTAGTACGGCGCATAAGGCGCGGCGAAATCGAGGACCTGTTCGCGTTCCTTGCTGTAGCCGACGCTCATCAGCAGGTCGACGCGATGTTCCGTGAGGTAGGGAATGCGGTTCTGGCCGGTGACGCTGACAGTCTTGAGTTTGACCTTCAATGCGTCGGCAAGAGCCTGGGCCACGTCGATATCATAACCCTTCAGGGTCATGTCGGCGCTTGCCGACGAGAAGGGCGGGAAGTCGGCAAAGACACCGACATTGATAACGCCGGCTTTGGTGATGTCGTCGATGGCGTCGGCGCGTGCCGCCGTTGCCGACATGGCGATGGTTGCTCCACCCAGCAGCAGAAGCGCGGCAAAGGATGATTTGAGCGTGGTTTTGAATGTCATGGCAGTCCCCTTCTTGTTATTATGTGACGGTGCGGAATGGTATCGCCGCACCGTTTGTTGGTCTGTTGATACGTGTCAGTCGCGTTTTCCTGCAACGAACGGGCTGAACACCATCAGGCTCAGGATTTCGAACAGCACCTGTGCGCCCGCATGGGCGGTGTTGGTGGTCGCGTCATATTGCGGTGCCACTTCCACCACGTCGCCGCCCACCAGGTTGATGCCCTTGAGGCCGCGGATCAGTTCGAGCACTTCGCGGGTGGTCAGGCCGCCCACCTCGGGCGTGCCGGTGCCTGGCGCAAAGCTCGGATCGACGCTGTCGATGTCGAACGACAGATAGGTCGGACCGTCGCCGACGATCTTGCGGGCCTTCTCGATGATGGCGGGCATGCCAAGGCCGGTTACCTCTTCCGCATGGATGACGGTCATGCCGGATTCGTACGAGAATTCCCACAGATATTCCGCCGAGCCGCGAATGCCGATCTGGACCGTGCGGGTCGGATCGAGGACCCCGTCGAGCACCGCATTGCGGAATGGCCCGCCATGATGGAACTTCGTCTGGTCGAAGGCGCCGCCCGTATCGCAATGGGCGTCGATATGGATCATGCCGACCGGACGCTTCTTGCCGACGGCCTTGAGAATAGGATGGGTGATCGAATGGTCGCCGCCGACGGCAAGCGGCACCACGCCGGCGTCGACGATCTGGTTGAACCGTCGCTCGATATCGTCATGGCTCTGTTCCAGCCGGTAGCGGCTGGCAAAGGGCACGTCGCCGATATCGGCAACGCGCAGGTCAAAAACGGGCGCGCAGCCGAGCACATGGTTGTACGGTCCGATGCGTTCGATGGTGCGCACGGCGCGCGGACCGAAGCGCGAGCCGGGACGGTTGGTGACGCCAAGGTCCATCGGAACGCCGACAATGGCCACCTGCAGATTGCCGAAATCCGGTGTCACTGCATCGACCGGCATATAGGGCGCGGTGAGGAATGTCGGAATGCCCGCATAGGGTGCAAGCCGCGTGCCGCTCTTGGAGAAAATCTTGTCCGCAACCTTGCGGAAGATTGGATCGAACAGCTCGCCGCCATGGCTTTCGCCATACTTGGCCCGCAGATCGCTCAGCTTCTTCTCATCCCACGATGTCATGACACTATCCCGTTCTCTGAAAGCTCGGGGGAAACGCGGGAGGGATTGCCCTTGCGAGGGTTGTCCGATGTGATCCGCTTCTGTCAGTTCCCCTGGGCTTTTCGCCTTCGTTGGCCATATTATCGATGCAAAGGCGATGGAAAAGCAATTGACATTGTTGTAGGGATTAGTGTGAGAAAATCTCACATGACAAATCCAAATTTGATGTCTATTGGAGTCTCCCATGACGCTTGGCCGGTTGCCTCCATTGAATCCCCTGCGCGCCTTCGAAGCGACGGCGCGGCACGGTTCCGTGACTGCCGCTGCCCGCGAACTCAACGTGACCCACGGTGCCATCAGCCACCAGATCAAAGCATTGGAAGCAACGCTCGATGTGCAATTGTTCGAGCGCGGTGCGCAGCGGCTGAAACTGACGGCGCAGGGCGCGCTGCTGCTGCCGACCATTTCCAAGGCATTCGAGGATATTGCGACGGCGACAGCCCTGATGAAGCGCCCCACGACCAAAGGCGAATTGACGGTGACCTGCGTGCCGGCACTTCTGTCGCTCTGGCTCATTCCGCGCATGAACCAGTTCACCGAACAATATCCCGATATCCGGCTGACACTGATTGCCACCAATGAGGCGCATCATCTCCAGTCGCCGGATGTGGATGTCTGCGTGCTCTATGGCGATGGCAAATGGTCGGACTGCTGGTCACGTTTGTGGAGCACGCTGAAGCTTTTTCCGGTGGCCAGCCCGACGCTGCTCAACAGCCGCCCGCTGCGCTCGGTGCGCGACCTGCGCAACCATGTGCTCCTGCATGGCGATGACGGGCGCGAATGGAACACCTGGCTGGCCGCCGCCGATGCCACGGATCTTGCGCGCGGTGCCCAGCATTTCATGAGCGATGCGCGGCTCTCGACGGAGGCTGCGCTTTACGGGCAGGGCGTTTCGCTTGGCGATACGATCACCGCGAGCAACCTGATCGCCAAGGGTGAACTCATCGTTCCCTTCGACCTGACCGTTCCCGCCAACGACGCATTCCATGTCGCCTGCCGCAACGAGGTGCGCAATGCGCCCATCGTCAAGGTTTTCATCGACTGGTTCTTCGCTTCGCTGGAAACCGATACCATCACGGAACCGCAGACCTCGGCCCGCCGGATCATCCGGCGGCGCAACGGCAAGATCAGTGCGCCCGAGCGCGCGGCGACACCGCCATCCATTCCCACAACACGAGCCAAAAGGCCTGACCGCACGCAGAAACGGCGTGCCAAGGCCGATACCCGATAGGACGATCATCCATGACTGCTGCTGTGCTGAACCCGCTCGTCACCCGCCTGTCTCCCCCGCCTATTCCGGCCGTACAGGCCTGGGGCCGGGCCTATGCCGGCGGACATGGCCCCTTGATCGACCTGTCGCAGGCGGTTCCGGGCTATCCGCCGCATCCCGACATGCTGCGCTGGCTGGGCGAAGCGGCATCTTCGGTTGCTTATGCCAATTACGGGCCGATCGAGGGCGAGACGGTTCTGCGCGATGCCTATGCCGCGCATGTGTCGGCGCTTTATGGCGCTGGAATCAGCGGCCGGAACATCCACATCACATCGGGCTGCAACCAGGCCTTCATCTGCGCCGCCATGGTCGTGGCCGCCGCGGGCGAAACGGTGCTTGTCACCGATCCCTTTTATTTCAACCATGAAACCACGCTGTCGATGCTCGGTATCACGACGGGGTTTGTCGCCTGCGATGCGGCCGACGGTTTCGTGCCGACAGTGGAGGCGGTTGAAAAAGCGCTGGTGCCGGGCGTGCGGGCCCTGGCGCTGGTCACCCCGAACAATCCGACCGGCGCGGTCTATTCACCTGACCGGCTCCGCGCAATTTTCGAGGTTTGCAGGAAGCATGGCATCTGGCTCATTCTGGATGAGACCTACCGCGACTTTCTTGCCGATGGCGCGGGTGCACCGCATGGTCTTTTCAATGAAGGCGGCTGGGAAGACAACCTCATCCAGCTCTACAGCTTTTCCAAATCCTTCTGCATTCCCGGACACCGGCTGGGGGCGGTAACGGCGGGTGAAACCGTTGTTACGGAAATTGCCAAGATCATGGACAATCTGCAGATCTGCGCGCCGCGCGCACCGCAGATTGCCGTAGCGCATGCGCTTCCCGCATTGAGCGACTGGCGCGCCGCCAACCGGCTGGAAATTGAAACCCGTGCCCAGGCCCTGCGTGAGACCATGTCCGGTCTTGGCGGCTGGAAGCTCGAAGCCGTCGGTGCCTACTTCGCGTTTGTCCGCCACCCCTTCCCGGGCAAGACCTCGGTCGGAGTGGCCGAGCAATTGGCGAGACAGGCGGGCATACTGGCCATTCCCGGTGAATATTTCGGCGCCGGACACACGCAGTTCCTGCGCTTTGCCTTTGCCAATGCAGATGCCGCAACTATTCGGCAGTTGCGTGGCCGCATGGTCGATTTCAGCATCTGACAACAGGAGCTGGCAACGTCGTTGCCAGCTCCTGGGGTTTCAGTAGCCTTTTGCTTCGCCCGAGCTGGCGCGGCTGTCGATGGCGCCGTTATACCGCGCGCCGTCACCCTTTTCGATGTCGGAAAGGCTCGCGCCGCCGACGAGGATGCCTGCGGCCTGGCCCCAGATCGACCAATCCTTGTCGATCTGGACAGTGTGGCCCATATCGCTCAATACCTTGCGCGTATCTGCCGAGAGGGCATAGGGCTCCATGAAGACCTTGTCGGGCAGCCACTGATGATGGACGCGCGGCGCGTCAATGGCTTCCTGGATGTTCATGCCATGATCGATGACGTTGAGGATCGCTTCCAGCGTGATAGTGATGATGCGCGAACCGCCGGGGCTGCCGATCACCATGAACGGCTTGCCGTCCTTGGAAATGATCGTCGGGCTCATCGAGGAGAGCGGTGTTTTCTTCGGCGCGATGGCGTTGGCTTCGCCCTGTACCAGCCCATACAGATTGGGAACGCCGGGCTTAGAGGTGAAATCGTCCATCTCGTTGTTAAGAAGCACACCGGTTCCAGGCGCCACGACGCCCGCGCCGAAGGAGCCGTTCAACGTATAGGTGACGGCAACCGCATTGCCGTCATTGTCGATGATCGAATAGTGCGTTGTTTCCGTGCTCTCGCCAAAACCTTTCGGCATCAGTTCCTGCGATACGCCGGCCTTGAACGGGCTGATCTTCTCGCGGATTTCCTTGGCATAGGCCTTGTCGAGCAATTTCGACACCGGATTGTTGACGAAGGCCGGATCACCCAGCGCCGCGTTACGGTCGATATAGGCATAGCGCATGGCCTCGACCATGGCATGCACGGTTTCGGCGGAGCCGTAGCCGAGATAGGACAGCGGATAGCCCTCGAGCACGTTGAGGATTTCGCAGATGATGACGCCGCCGGAGCTTGGGGGCGGCGACGACACGATGTCATAACCACGATAATTGCACTTCACCGGCTCCAGCTCGCGCACCGAATACTGCTCGAAATCCTGCTTGGTCAGAATGCCGCCCTTGTCCTGGCTGGCTTTCGCAATGGCATCGGCAGTAGTGCCTTTGTAGAAGGAATCAGGCCCCTTGTCGGAGATGCCGGACAGGGTCGCGGCAAGATCGGTCTGGACGAGCGTTTCGCCAACCGCATAGGGCTTGCCGTCGGGCTTCAGGAAGATCGCCGCTGCGGCAGGGTCCTTGGCCAGCTTCTTGTTGCCGGCTTTGAGTGAATTGATATCGCCCTGAACCAGCTCGAAACCATCCCGCGCAAGACGGATCGCCGGTCCCAGCAATTCCTCGCGTTTTTTGGTGCCGTACTTCTCACGCGCCAGTTCGAATCCTGCAACGGTTCCCGGCACGCCAACCGCCAGATATCCGTCGAGGCTTAGACCTTTGACGATATTGCTCTTGTCATCGAGATACATGGTTTTGGTGGATGCCAGCGGAGCGCGCTCGCGAAAATCGAGAAAGGTGGTCTTACCGTCCTTGAGGCGGACGGTCATGAATCCGCCACCGCCAATATTGCCTGCCGTAGGGTAAAGCACAGCGAGCGCATAACCAACCGCTACCGCCGCGTCCACGGCATTGCCGCCACTTTTCAAAACGTCAACGCCGACTTCCGTTGCCAGATGCTGGGCTGATACGACCATGCCATGCTCGGCTTTTGCCGGTTCAGGCGATGCTGCAAAGGCTGTGGTGATGGGGATTGTGCTCAAGGCGAGGGAAACGGTGAAAGAAACCACCGTCGTGAAACGGGTCTGCATACTCTTCCTCCTGCTGGCAATCTCGGGAACGGCTAGAGGAACCTCTCCCGCATGTGATGTCCAGTATGAAAGCGACTTGTACGCAAGTTTTACAAAGTTTGCGGAGACCACTATAAACCTGAAGTAATGTTAAGGTATGGATTGAGCGGATGACAATCAAACCAAGTGAGCGGCACAGGCAGTTGACGGTGGGGGAAGTGGCGGCACGCAGCGGCGTGGCGGTTTCGACGCTGCATTTCTACGAGAGCAAGGGCCTTATTCACAGCGAACGCAACCGTGGCAACCAGCGCCGCTACTCGCGCGAGGTTCTGCGGCGTGTTGCCATCATCAAGGTGGCGCAACGGACGGGCATACCACTGGCATCGATTGCCGAAGCCCTGTCGACCCTGCCGCAGGGACGGGCTCCGACGCCCGCGGACTGGCGGCGGCTCTCGGCTGGCTGGAAGGCGGATCTGGATGACCGGATCAACAAACTGATCGGCCTGCGCGATCAGTTGAACTGCTGTATTGGGTGTGGTTGCCTGTCAATGCAGGAATGCCCCTTGCGCAACCCCTGGGATGAGCTGTCCGAGCAGGGACCGGGGCCGCGATTGCTGGATCCAGCACCAAGCGCCGATTAAAGCACGGGCCGGGCCCCTCTGCCGCACGGGGCAGAGGGGGTGAACAGCCTTGGGAGGCTTATTTCTTCCTCAGCAGGGATTTGGCTTCCTTGATCCCAAGTGCTTCGGGGCGGGTACAGCTGGTCTTGATGTCGATGAACTTCCTTTCTTCGCCGGAGCGCAGGATTGAAACCATGACATCGACACCGTGCAGCGCCCGGTCGATGGAGCAGCGGATATCGCGGCCCTCGAGAATCGCTGCCGCCATGTCTGCAAGCCCGGCCGTGCGGTAATTGGCCATCATGCCGACGGAATGCTTCTGGTTGGGAATGCCGAAAGGATGCGCCCAGTTTTTCAGTGATTTCGCCTTCTTGCCCGGCTTGGCCAGTTTGACATCGCCGCCGAAGAAATTCGGATCGGGCAGGAACAGCGAGCCATCCGTGCCGTAGAGCTCCATGTTCGGGTGATGATGCGCCCAGACATCCCAGCTTGCCGACAGTGTGATGGAGGCGCCGCTGGCAAATTCAAGCAGGGCCTGAATGGTGGTCGGTGTCGTCACCGCGATGGTTTCACCCCTGCGCGGTTCGCTGGTGATGGTGCGGGTCGGTGTAGCCATCGATGTCAAGGCGGCCACCCGCTTCACCGGTCCGATCAGGTTGATGAGATTGGCGATGTAGTACGGGCCGAGGTCAAGGATCGGGCCGCCGCCCGGACGGAAGAAGAAGTCCGGATTGGGATGCCAGTGCTCCATGCCGTGGCTCATGACGTGGGCGGTTCCCGATGTGATCGTGCCGATCTGGCCGTCATCCACCGCTTTGCGCGCCAGCTGATGCGCACCGCCCAGATAGGTGTCCGGCGCGCAGCCGGCTTTCAACCCCTTCTTGTTGGCGAGTTTTTGCAACTCAAGGCCATCCTTGAGCGACAGGGTCAGCGGCTTCTCCGAATAGAGATGCTTGCCGGCCGACAGGATCTGGTGCGAGACGGCAAAGTGCGCGTCCGGCACCGTCAGATTGACGATAAGGTCGACGTCATCGCTTGCAAGCAGCTTGTCGATGCTGCGTGCCTCGATGCCGAATTCCTTGGCGCGCGCTTCCGCCGCCTTCTTGTTGAGGTCAGCGACGGCCCGGATTTCGATGCCCTTGAACAGGGGCCCGAGCCTCAGATAGGTGGCGGAAATGTTGCCGGCGCCGATGATGCCAATACCAAGTGTTTTTGCCATGATGCTGTCTTTCTTCAGAATGCCTTGACCGTGGCGATGGAACGGCGGGCAAACCGTTCGTCATCCGACGGGTTGTCGTGTTCCATGACGAAATATCGGGCCGGTGTGCCCTTCAGCGCTGTAAAGAGTGCTTTCCAGTCGACCGTGCCGTAACCGACATCCGCCCAGCCGTCTTCATTGGTGTTTTCGCCAGCCGGTGCGATGTCCTTGACGTGAACGGCGCTGATGCGGGAGCCGTAATCCCCGATCCACTGGAACGGGTCCGCGCCGCCGCGGATGATCCAGGCGATATCCGCTTCCCAGGAAATGCTCGGCGCGGCATCGAGGATGAGCTTCTGCGGGATCGAGCCGTCAGCCAGTGCCTTGAACTCGAAATCATGATTGTGCCAGCCAAAGAGATACCCTGCCTTGCGGTAGGTTGCATGAGCCGCCTCAAGCCGCTTGCCGAAATCCGACCAGCCGGACGCATTCGATGGACGTTGCTCGACGGCCAGATGCGGGCAATAGATGGCTTTCATGCCCAGCGTTCCGGCAATATCCAGCACCTTGTTCGGCTCGTTTTCCAGGAGGTCGATACTGAAATGGCCTGATGCCATGGTGAGGCCATGGGCATCGAGCGCGGTCCGGGTTGCCGCTGCATCCGCGTAAAGCCCGCCATAGCCTTCCACCTGCACATAACCATTCTTCTGCAGGATCGGAAGAATTCTATCGAGCGGGGGAAAGTTGCGGGAACTGTAGAGCTGGTAGGAAAAGTCAGTCACGGTCAGTACTCCATAAGGTTTGTCAGATGCGGTCTTCAGTCTGGGAGTCAAAAAGCGAGGCGAGGGCTGGATCGAAGGTGAGGTGCACGGTTTCGCCGTTCTGGTAGCGGCGGCCGGAATCCACGCGCACCGACACGGCTTTGCCGGCGACTTTCAGCCAGACAAGGCTGTCGGCGCCCATGGGCTCGTCGAGATCGACGGTCGCCTTGCATGAGCGGCCTGCCGGGCCGGGCTGATCGCTGAGCGCAATGTGCTCGGGACGCAGGCCGAAAATGACGGACCGCCCGATCTGCAGAGATTCTTGTGCCACGTAGTTTTCCAGGGAGATATCGAGGTCGGCGATACGGAAGACGGGTTTGCCGTCCTTCTCTGCAATCTCGCCCTTGATGAAATTCATCGACGGCGAGCCGATGAAACTGGCGACGAACAGGTTGCGCGGCTTGTTGTAGATGGTGAGCGGTTCGTCCAGCTGCTGGATCAATCCGCCCTTCATGACGGCGATACGGTCCGCCAGCGTCAGGGCCTCGATCTGGTCGTGGGTGACGTAAATCATGGTATTGGCGAGCTTCTGGTGCAGGCGTTTGATCTCGACACGCAGCTCCGAGCGCAGCTTGGCATCCAGATTGGACAGGGGCTCGTCGAACAGGAATACGTCGACGTCGCGCACCAGGGCACGGCCGATGGCGACGCGCTGGCGCTGGCCGCCGGAAAGCGCGCCGGGCTTGCGTTGCAGGAGCGGCCCGATCTGCAGAATATCCGCCGCATTGGTGATCCGCTTGTCGATCTCCGCCTTGGGCAGGCCCGCTACCCGCAGGCCGAAGGAAAGGTTTTTCTCGACCGTCATCTGCGGATAGAGCGCATAGGACTGGAACACCATGCCGATGCCGCGATCTTTCGGCTCCTTCCACGTGACGTTCTTGTCCTTGATGAAAATCTGCCCGTCCGAGATTTCAAGCAATCCAGCGATGCAGTTGAGCAAGGTCGATTTTCCGCAGCCCGATGGTCCGAGCAGCACGAGAAACTCGCCATCGGCCACGTCGATATTGAGCTCCTTGAGCACGCTCACCGAACCGTAGTTGAGCGAAAGATCCTTGATCGAAACGCTGGGGCTCTGCTGGGTCATACCGATCCGCTCCCGTGAAACTGTTGTAGAAAGATTGGCTGCATCCGCGATCATCCTTTGACGGCGCCAGCGGCAATGCCCCTGACGAAATATTTGCCTGAGAAGAAGTAGACGAGCAGCGGCACCAGGCCGGTGAGGATGGTGGCTGCCATGTTGACGTTGTATTCCTTGACGCCCTGCGTCGAGTTGACGATGTTGTTGAGCTGCACCGTCATCGGCACGTTTTTCGTGCCGGCAAAGACGACACCGAAGAGGAAGTCATTCCAGATTCCGGTGACCTGCAGGATGATCGCGACGACAAAGATCGGCGCGGACATCGGCACCATGATCTGGAAGAAGATGCGCCAGAAACCCGCCCCGTCGACGCGGGCCGCCTTGAAGAGTTCCGCCGGCAGCGAGGCGAAGTAGTTGCGGAACAGCAGTGTCAGGATCGGCATGCCGAAGATGGTATGGATCACGATGACGCCGGTCAGCGTTCCGAAGATGCCGAGATTGCGGGTGATGATCACGAGCGGATACAGCATCACCTGATAGGGAATGAAGGCGCCGAACAGGAGGATGCTGAAAAACACCTCCGAACCCTTGAAGCGCCAGTTGGCCAGGGCATAGCCATTGACCGATGCGATGAGGATCGAAGCGATGACGCTCGGTATGGTGATCTTCACCGAATTCATGAACCCGACCTTCAGGCCCTCGCAGTAGAGGCCGGTACAGGCGCTGTCCCAGGCTGTGCTCCACGACTGGAAAGTGATTTCCACGGGCGGCGAGAAGATATTGCCGAGACGGATTTCCGGCATGCCCTTCAGCGAAGTGACGATCATCACGTAGAGCGGCAGCAGGTAGTAGATCGCCGCCACCAGCAGGACGCCATAGATCATGATTGTCGACGGCGCGAAGGTCGTCGTGGGACGTTTGCCGCGCGGTTCGGCGGCGGTCTGGCTTGCCATGGTCATTTGCGTTTGCCCTCGCGGAATTCCATCAAAGCCCAGGGAATGAGGACGATGAGAACGGTGGTCAGCATGATGGTGGACGCGGCAAGGCCCTGTCCGAGATTGGCGCGACGGAACATGAATTCGTAGACATATTTGGCCGGTACTTCGCTGGCATTGCCGGGGCCGCCATCGGTCAGGGCGACGACGAGGTCGTAGACGCGGACAATACCGGCGGCGATCAGGACAATGGTGGTGATGAAGACGGGGCGCATCATCGGAATGATGATGAAGAGATAGGTTTTCCAGATCGGGATGCCGTCAACCCGCGCGGCCTTCCAGATTTCCTCGTCGATGTTGCGCAGGCCTGCCAGCATCAGCGCCATGACAAGGCCGGTACCGTGCCAGAGGCCGGCAATGACGATGGCATAAATGGCGTAGCGCTGGTCGTTGAGGATCGAGAAGGTGAAGCTTTCAAAGCCGAGATCCCGCACTACCCGCTGGATGCCGTAGGTCGGCGTGAGTATCCATTGCCAGACGAGCCCCGTGACGATGAACGAGAGGGCATAGGGATAGAGAAAGATGGTGCGGAACGTGTTCTCGAAGCGGATTTTCTGGTCCATCAGCGCCGCGAGAATGAAGCCGATGACCGATGAAAAGAACAGCAGGAAGACGCCGAAGATCGCAAGGTTGACAGCGGAGATATTCCAGCGCGGCGTGTTGAAGAGGCGGGTATACTGGTCGAACCCGACGAATGTCAGCTCCGGCAATGCCCGCGAGGCGGTGAAGGAATAAACGACAGTCCACAGCGTGCAGCCGATGAAGACCACCAGAACGGTTGCAATCATCGGCAGGGCCGCAACCTTGGCGTTCAGGTTCTTGAACAATGTGTTGGGACGCGCGGTGGAACTCATGGCGTTCTCCGTCAACTCTTGGCACGGCCGCCAATCGCTTGCGCGACCGGCGGGGTGCCAGGAGGAAGGTCGGTTCTACTGGGCTTGCTTGATGATAGCGACGAAGCGCGCCTGCGCGTCATCGACGGACATATGGGCGTCGGCGAAGAACTCCTTGGTCAGATCCTCGATCTGCCCCTTGGTGTCCGCGGTCAGGTTCTGGTTCAGCGACGGCAGGATGTTTTCCGGCTCTTTCAGAATCTCGATGCCCTTTTTCATGCAGGCATTGGCGGCTTCCAGATCGACATCGCCGCGCACCGGCAGCGAGCCCTTGGCCAGATTGAAGGCAACCTGCGTTTCCCTGGAAAGAAGCAGGCTCGCCAGCTTCAGCTGCGCCTTGGTCACCTCGGGGTTCTGGTTCTTGGGGAAGTAGAAGGCATCGCCGCCCGTGTCGAGAATGGCGTTGCCGCCCAGCCCGGGCAGGCAGTCATAATCGGTTCCGGCGACCTTTTTCGCCACGCCGAACTCACCTTGCGCCCAGTCGCCCATCACCTGTGCCCCGGCCTTGCCGGTCATGACGAGCGTGGTTGCCTCGTTCCAGGAGCGGCCGACATAGCCGGGATCGACCAGGCTGCGGGCCTGTGCGTACGCTTCCCACACCGCCTTCATTTCCGGACCGGCGGCGGCTTCGGCATTCTTGTCCTGATAGACCTTCAGGAACAGGTCCTTGCCGCCGAGCGAGGGGATCATGACGTTGAAAATACCGGTGACCTGCCAGGCATCGCCGGTGGCGAGCGGGATGATGCCCTTTTCCTTCAGCTTGGGCGCCGCTGCAACAAATTCCTGCCAGTTCGCTGGAACAGGCAGACCCGCATCCTTGAAGGTATTGGGATTGATCCACATCCACTGCCATGAATGGATGTTAACCGGCACGCAATAAATCTTGCCGTCATATTTGCAGGCATCGAGCAGTTTTGCGGGGCGGATGAAATCGGCCCAGCCTTCCTTGGCCGCAAGTTCCGAAAGGTCGGTCATCATTCCGGCCTTGACCAGATCTTCCGCGTCGCGGCCCGTATTGAGCTGGGTTGCGCCCATAGGGTTGCCGCCCAGGATGCGGCTGACGATGATCGGGGTTGCCGTCGAGCCGCTGCCGGCAATCGCGCCGTCAACCCATTTGTCGCCGCCCTGTTTGTCAAAGGATTCCGCAAGGACCCTGGCCGCAGCCGCTTCGCCGCCCGATGTCCACCAATGGGTGACTTCAAGGTCCACGGCGCCGGCCATGCCGGTCGTCCATAACAATGTGGATGCAGCCAAAATGGCCAGAGATGTCCGGTAACGCATCCTATCCTCCCAAATCTGAAACGTTACAGGTACGGTAATTGAAAACTTTGAATGAGGCAATCAGGCGCATCCGATTTTTTTCGGTCATCGACATAATCCATAGGGCCGATAAATATATGCAATAAAAACAGATAATTATGCTAATTTCTGTCACATACGCAGCCTTTGGATTTTCGAAATTTTCTCGAAATAAGGGAGATATCAATCTAATCACTTGGTCTAATAGGCATGGATGTTCCTTCAATTTTCACAGAATCTGAAACGATACAGAAAGTTGCAGAAGGTATCTTGAAGATCGCTCTTCGCGGGTCCATACAGGAGGCAGGTTTCGGTTAACCGGTTGAATTGACATGAACGACAAGCAGCATCACCCTGACGACGGGGAAAAAGTGGCGGCTCTCGCGGACGGCGAGAGGCCGACGCTGAAAACCATCGCGTTCATGGCCGGGCTCGGGGTGACGACCGTTTCACGCGCGCTCAAGGATGCGCCGGAAATCGGGCAGGCAACCAAGACCCGGGTGCAGCTGATCGCCAAGCAGATCGGCTACAGGCCCAATCGCGCGGGTGTGCGCCTGCGGACCGGCAAGACGAATGTGATCAGTCTGGTGCTCAATGCGCAGAGCGAGATCATGGGGCTGACCTCCAATCTCGTCTACGGTATTTCCGAAGTCCTGGCTGAAACGCCTTACCATCTCATCGTGACGCCATACTCGCCCGAGAACGATCCGATGCAGCCCATCCGCTACATCATTGAAACCGGATCGGCTGACGGGATCATCATGTCCCAGACCCAGCCGTCCGATCCGCGCGTGCGTTATCTGACGGATCATCACTTTCCCTTCGCCACGCACGGGCGGACGCGAATGGGTATCGAGCATCCGTTCCACGATTTCGACAATGAAGCCTATGCCTATGCAGCGGTGAAAAGCCTGGTTGAGCGCGGCCGCCGCCGGATCGCCATGGTTGCCGGGCCGGGCCCGGCCCATACCTACTACTGGCATCTCGACGATGGTTTCAGGCGGGGCCTGCAGGAAAGCGGGGCAGTGCCCGTTATGCTCGACCATTGGAACGGCAGCATTTCATTGGACGATGTGCGCAACCGGACGGAAATGTTCATGCGCCAGCCCAATCCGCCGGATGGCATCATCTGCTGCACCGGCGGCCTGACCGTCGCTGTTGTCGCGGGCATCGAGGCAACGGGCATGAAACTTGGCCGGGACATCGATCTGGTGTCGAAGCAGACGACGCATTTCCTGCAATGGTTCCGCCCGGAAATCATTGTGTTCAACGAAGACGTGCGGCATGCCGGGCGCGAACTTGCCCGGGCCGTGTTGCGGCGCATCGAAGGAGCGGACCCGACGCAGTTGCAGAGCCTGAGCTACCCGGAGGCGGAGTAAGCCAGCGGTTTGCTAGCCGATGAGGCCACCGGCCGTGAAGCCGCCGTCGACAGCAAGCGTTTGGCCCGTCACATAGCTTGAACGGTTTTCGTCGAGCAGAAAGGCGATCGTGCTGGCGATTTCCTCCGGCTGGCCGTAACGCCGCTGCGGCACTGTTTTGCTCCAGCCCTCGCGTATTTCAGGCGTATGCACGGCGGCGGCCAGGGGTGTTTCAACCGGGCCGGGCGCAATGGCATTGACGCGGATGTTATAGGGTGCAAGCTCGACCGCCATCACTTGGGTCAGATTGATGATCGCCCCCTTTGACGCACCGTAGGCTGCCCGCCCGATATTGCCGCGCATGCCGGAGATCGAGGCGAGATTGACGATGGCCCCGCCGCCGCTTGCCGCCATGATGCGCGCACCGGCCTGCGTGACCAGAAATGTGCCGATGACGTTGATCTCATGGATCTGCCGGAACATGTCCGCCGTGGTATCGAAGAATGGTGTATCGCGGCCGATCCCCGCCGAACAGACAATCCCCCTGATCGGACCGAACCCTGCTTCCGTCTCCGCCATGAGTGCCTCGACCGCGTGCTCGTCGGTGACATCGAACTGGGCAAAGCGGATGCGGCCGGGATGGGCCTTGCCGAGGTCTGCCTTCACCGTTTCCTTCACGTCGCGATCAGCAACGACAATCTTCCAGCCGTCGCCGGCCAGGGCATGGACCGTCGCAAGGCCTATCCCCGATGCACCGCCGGTGACAAGGGCGGTGCGCTCGCCGCTATCGAATGTCGTCATGACGTGGTCCTCTCTGTTGCGGAAGAAGAGGTGGTCAGGCCTCTTCCAGACACAGTTCAAAGGTGATGCAGACGGGATTGTCGCCGCGCACCAGATCGCCGCGGGTGATGCCGCCTCCGGTATCGACCATGGTGATCTCTATGCGGGTCCTGCTGGTATCTGCCGAAACAAACCCGCCGGTGATGAACACTTCCGTCGCGATATCCTCGACGCGGCGGCCATCGGCGTATCGGGCGCCGATCAGGCTGCCGACGCCGCCACGCAGATACGCCCCGGCAAAACCATGCTTGCGGCAGATCGCCTCGAGCGCGCCGGTGATGTCTTCGTTCGGGCGGACGCGGGCGATGACTGTCCGCGGACCGGCGTCATCGGCCGCAGGTGCGCTGACCGGCACGGGATGGAAAATGGTGAATGCCGTTTCCGCATCCGGCTCCGACACCATGCGGATGGTCTCGACACCCCACACCGCGGCGCGGATCGGCCGGCTGACGATTGTCTCGTGCGGCAGGATGTGGCCGGCGCAACGCCTGCCATCCGGCTCAATCCAGGTGGCGTGGCAATGGATGAAGGCTGCGCCGTCGCGCTCGCCGAACGTGACATTGCCATGTTCCATCACGGTTTCGCCTGCCGGTGCGAAGGTGTCGCTGTACCACGCCGCATGAAGACCATCGGTCGAGAGTGCCGGCATGAGATAATGGAATGGAGCAAAAGCGCCGCCTTCGATGACAAGCGATGCGGCGCGCAGATTGGCGGCGGCCAGCGGGATGGCAATGGCGTCGTTGAGGCTGAGACCCGGCTGGAGCTCAAAGCTGAATGTACGCCCGGTGCCGACGAAACTCTCGAACCGTTCCGCCGCCGCCGGGCCGGGTTGCTGCAACCGGCGCTCAGGCACCGACCACCGCCGAACAACTCTGTCCGCCATCGACGGGCAGGCAGACCCCGGTAATGAATTTTGCTTCGTTGGAGGCAAGAAAGACGGCGGCATTGGCGACATCGAACGCGCTGCCCATCTGACCCAGCGGAACAAGGCGATTGCGCGCGGCAACCATCTCTTCGCTCGATATGTAGTTGCCGGAAATCTGCTTGTAGATCAGTGGTGTATCGATCATGCCGGGCATGATGCAATTGGCGCGGATGCCGTGCGGTGCGTATTGCAGGGCAAGCGCCACGGTCGCCTGGTTGACCGCGCCCTTGGCTGCGTAATAGGCGAAATAGGGGTAGCCGGTCCAGCGGATGGCCGCCAGCGACGAAATATTGACGATTGCCCCGGAGTTGCGCGCCTTCATGTGCGGCAGGACGGCCTTGGCGGTGCGGAACACCGAGCCGACATTGATATCGAGCGACATCCGGAATTTTTCGTCATCGAGGTCTTCCGGTCCGCCCGCTGTGGCGACGCCGACATTGTTGTGCAGAATATCGATCCGGCCATAGCGCTCGATCGTGGCGTCCACGGCCTCTGTGACGGAAGCGCTGCTGGTGACATCCGACGTAACCGCCAAGGCGGAAAAGCCTTCCGCCGCAATGATTGCTGCCGTTTCCTCGGCGGCTTCCTGTTGCAGGTCGATGCAAACGACGGTTGCACCTTCCCGCGCGTAGGCGACGGCGGCAGCCTTGCCGTTGCTCCATCCGGGGCCGGACGAGCCTGCCCCGAAAACCATAGCGATTTTATCTTTCAGTCGTTCAGTCATCAAAGGAAGCCAATCGAAATCCACGGGACGGCAGCCACGAGAATGATGCCGAGAATAAGGGCGGCGAGATAGCCCCAGATGGGCCGCATGCCCTCGTCGGGATTGACTCGGCCGATGGCGCAGGCCGCATAATAGCCGACGCCGAAGGGCGGGGCGAAAAGGCCGATGCCCATCGAAAGGATCACGACCATGGCGTAGTGCACCTCATGCACGCCCACCTGCCGGGCAATGGGAAACAGCAGCGGGCCGAAAAGCACGATGGCGGGTATGCCTTCCAGAACGCTGCCGAGAATGATGAACGCGACAATCGAAACGGCAAGGAATGTGATGGGGCCGCCGGGCAGCCCCGTCATGGCGGCGGCAAGTTCGCGCGAGAAGCCAGACTGCGTCAATGCCCAGGCCATGCCGGTTGCCGCGCCGATGATCAGCAGGATGGCGCCGGAAAGCGAGGCGGTATCCACCAGCATCGGCTTCAGCCGTGCCCAGTCGAATTGCCTGTAGATGAAAAGCCCCGCCACGATGGAGTAGACAATGCCGATGGTCGATACTTCCGTTGCCGTCGCCACACCCTCGACGACGGAAGCACGGATGATGAAGGGAAGCGCCAGGGCAGGCAGGGCGATGACAAAAGCCCGACCGATCTGCCGTCCGGTGGCGCGCGTGACATGCGACAGGTCCTCATGGCGATAGCGCCGCCAGACGACGAAACACAGCATCACAGCCAGGACAACGCCGGGGAGCAGGCCGCCGGTGAACAGCGCCGCAATGGACACGCCGGTGACCGAGCCGATGGTGATGAGCACGAGGCTGGGCGGAATGGTCTCCGTCTGCGCGCCGGTGGCGGAGAGCAGGGCAACCAGATCACCCGGCTTGGCACCGCGTGCCTTCATTTCCGGGAAGAGCACCGGCGCGACGGCGGCCATGTCGGCGGCCTTGGCGCCCGATATGCCGGAAACCAGATACATCGCGCCGATCAGCACGTAGGACAGGCCGCCGCGCACATGCCCCAAGAGGCTTGCCAGGAACTGCACCATGGCACGTGCCATGCCGGTCATTTCGATGAGCACGCCGAGAAACACAAAGAGCGGCACGGCGAGGAGAATGAGGTGCGACATGCCTTCATCCATGCGTCCGATGACCACGATCATCGGCACATTCGTCGTCAAAGCGAGATAGCCGAAGGTGGCAAGACCGAAGGAAAAGGCGATGGGAACGCCGCTGAGAACGAGGGCTGCGACGACACCGACGAAGAAGATCAGCAGATTGATGTTGCCCAGCGGCTTCAGGGAAGGTCCGAGCAGCCAGAAGACAAGCGTCAGCACGCCGATAAGGGCAATCGCCGTCACGACATGCCGCAGGTTCGACACCTGAAAGAGTTTGATGAGCGCCGAGACGATCATCAGTCCGGCACCGACGGGCAATGCCGCCGCGCGCCATGCATTGGTTATCTCCAGGGCCGGCGTGGTGATGTAGGTTTCTTCGTGGGCATAGTCATAGGCGGGGTAGACGATGAACAGGAGAAATGCCATTGCGCCAACAATGGCGATGACGTCGAAAAACGCCCGGCGCTGCGGGTTCATCATGCCGACCAGCGCCGTCATGCGCATGTGCTCGCCGCGCCGGAATGCCACCACGGCACCCAACATGGCGAGCCACAGGAACAGGATCGATGCCAGTTCATCCGACCAGATCAGCGGTTGGTGTACGACATAGCGGGCGATGATGCCGGCAAACAGGATGACCACCTCGGCAACAACGAGGATTGCCACGGGAAACTCGACGAGATGGCCAAGCAGCCGGTCGAGTTTCGATGCGATGGAGTGGTCATTGCGGGGCGGGGGAGAAAGCATGCTTTCGCCCTCCGCCGCCACGGCGCCTTCGGTCAGTCTGAGCCCTGCCATCGGGTTCGCCCCTATGCCAGCTGGCCGACGACTTTTTCCAGAAGACCCCAGGCCTCCTCGCCATACTTGCCCTTCCATTCGGAATAGAAGCCTGCCTTGCGCAGGGCATCGCGGAAGGGCACGGGATCCGGCGTGTTGAATTCAAGACCCTTGGTTTTCAGGTCGGCCTGCAGGGTTTCGGTGAGCTTGGCCACATCGTCGCGTTCGGCAAGGCCGGCGGCGTTGATATGCTTGGCAACGACGGACCTGATATCGTCGGGCAAGGCTTCCCAGGCACGGCGGTTCGACAGGAACCAGAAGCCGTCCCACATATGGCTGGTCATGGAGCAGTATTTCTGCACTTCATAGAGCTTGGCCGTCGAGATGATGGCGAGCGGATTTTCCTGCCCCTCGACAACTTTGGTCTGCAGCGAGGAATACACCTCGTTGAAGTTGATGCTGGCGGGGGATGACTGGAAAGCGGTGAACATGGATGTCCACAACGGGCTGACCGGAACACGGATCTTGAAGTTCTTCAGATCATCCGGTGTGGTGATCGGCTTGGTGCTCGACGTAATGTGGCGGAAGCCGTTGTCCCAGATATTCTCCATGGCGACGAGATTGGATTTCTCGATCTGCTTGCGCACATGGGCGCCGAGATCGCCATCCATCGCCTTCCAGACGGTGGCGCTGTCGGGGAAGGCAAAGCCGATGCCATTGATCGATGCGGCCGGAACAAGGGTCGACAGGATCAGACCGGACAGCGTGAAGAATTCCACCGCGCCGGAACGCAGCTGGCTGAGCGTATCCGTGTCGGAACCGAGCTGGCTCGACGGGAAGATCGACAGTTCGAAGCGTCCGCCGGTTTCCGCCTTGATCTTGTCGGCGGCTTCCTGCGCCCGGATGTTCATCGGATGAGACACCGGCAGGTTGTTGGCGTATTTATAGGAAAATTCGGCGGCATGGGCCGGACGCCGCATGATGAAGGGGCTGGCAACGAGCGTTGCAGCGGTGCCGGCCAGGACCTGGCGGCGTGACAGATTGTTCATGTGATTTCCTCCCGAACAGCATGGCGCATTCCCCTGGAACTCATTGAACGAAGCAACCTCCATCGCATCGGTTCAAATCATAGGTCCATATTATAGAATGCAATTCCTCCTTGAATTGGATAAAACCATAAACAAATGCTGGCATCTTGCAATATTTTTTATGCCATAGTTCAATAGAACAACAAAATGATCCACAATATGGATCAAAATGCGTGTGGGAGAGCATGGAAGAAAAGATGACGGCACCAGCCAGTCTCAACGGGTCGCAAAGTGTCGACAGGGCACTGGGTCTTCTCAGTCTTGTCAGCTATTTCGGCGATCAGGGCGGATCGCTGAGCGAGATTGTCGAGCAGGGCGGCCTCAACAAGCCGACGACGCGGCGTCTGCTGCTTGCACTCATCCGCTCGGGGCTGGTCGAACAGGATGCACAGACCCGGCGCTACTATCTCGGACAGGAAGCCTATGTGCTGGGAACGCTCGCCACCCGCCGTTACGGCCTGTTGCAGATCACGCGCGACAGCCTCAGCATTCTCTCCGCCAAAACGCAGGATACCAGTTTTCTCTCCATCCAGCGCGAGACCTATGCGGTGTGTCTGCACCGGGAGGAAGGCACCTATCCCATCCGCACCCATGCGCTGCAGGCGGGGTACCGGCATCCTCTCGGCGTCGGCGGCGGTTCACTGGCCATCCTTGCAACGATGCCGGATGACGAGATCGACATCATCCTGGCCGCCAACGAGGCGGTGCTGCTTGCCGATTACCCCAATCTTCCGCCGTGGCAGATCAGGGAGGATATCGCGGCAACGCGGGAACAGGGTTTTGCCCTCAACCCCGGGCGTATCCTGGCCAATTCCTGGGGCATAGGCTTTGCGATCCATTTTCCGGATGGGCGGGCCGCCGGTGCGCTGAGCATCGCGGCCATCGACAGCCGCATGCAGCCGGCACGCCAGCAGGAACTGGCGGAGCTGATGCGCATCGAGGCGAAAAAGATCGAGGCGCGGCTGGCCCATCTCCAACCGCTCAATGACCGGCCGAAACGGGCTTCGGCGGCCGGTGTGAAATCCAGAGCAAGACCCGAACGGATCAAAGCATGAGCAGCACGGACGCAGCCCTGATCACGGCCATGTCGAAACGCGTGATGAACCTGTCGGGTTTCCTGGCGCAGACCGCGCGCCGTTTGCCGGATGAAACAGGTTTCGTCTGGGGTGAGAAAAGCTGGAGTTGGAGCGCGCTGCAGCGGCGCGTCGATGCGATGGCTGCGGCACTGCAGAGCGAATTCGGTGTCGTCAAGGGCGACCGCATTCTGATCCAGTCGCAGAACTGCAACCAGATGTTCGAATCCATGTTCGCCTGTTTCCATCTGGGTGCCGTATGGGTACCGGCGAATTTCCGTCAGACACCGGATGAGGTCGCCTATCTCGCCAAGGCGAGCGGAGCCAAGGGCATGATCTGCGGTCACCTCTTCCCCGACCATGTGGCGGCAAGCCGGGACATGAACCCCGATCTTGCTTTCGTCATTGCCATCGGCAAGGCGGATTTCGGCGACGATTACGATGACATCGTCGCCCGCTTTGACGGCCGAAAAGTTGCAACCGCCGCTGTCGATCACGGCGATCCCTGCTGGTTCTTCTTCACGTCAGGCACGACGGGGCGGCCCAAGGCGGCCGTCCTCACCCATGGCCAGATGGCTTTCGTCATCACCAATCACCTGTGCGATCTCATGCCCGGCACCACGGAAAAAGATGCTTCGCTGGTGGTTGCGCCGTTGTCGCATGGCGCGGGCATTCACCAGCTGACCCAGGTGGCACACGGTGCGAAGACGATCCTGTTGCCGACGGAGAAGTTTGACGTTGCCGAAGCGTGGAGGCTGGTCGAGCGATGGCGCGTGAGCAACATGTTCACGGTGCCGACGATCCTGAAAATGCTGACGGAACACCCGTCCGTGCATGAGCGTGATCACTCCTCCCTGCGCTACGTGATCTATGCCGGTGCGCCCATGTACCGGACCGACCAGATTCATGCGTTGAAGACGCTTGGGCCGGTGCTCGTGCAGTATTTCGGTCTTGGCGAGGTGACCGGCAACATCACGGTCCTGCCGCCTGCCTATCATACGACGCAGGATGGTCCCGATGCACGGCTCGGCACCTGCGGCTTTGCGCGGACCGGCATGCAGATCGCCATTCAGGACGACACCGGCCAAGAGGTCAAACCGGGCGAAACCGGCGAGATCTGTGTCATCGGGCCGGCGGTGTTTGCGGGTTATTACGACAACCCCGACGCCAATGCGAAAGCCTTTCGCGATGGCTGGTTCCGGACCGGCGATCTCGGCCACATGGACGAGGCGGGTTTCGTCTACATCACCGGCCGGGCGTCCGACATGTATATCTCCGGCGGTTCCAACGTCTATCCGCGCGAGATCGAGGAAAAGATACTCACCCATCCGGATATCAGCGAAGTGGCGGTGCTTGGCATTCCCGATCCGGTGTGGGGCGAGGTCGGGCTGGCGGTCTGTGTCGCGCGGTCCGGCAGCGCCCCCGATGGCGAGGCCGTCATGGCGTGGCTGAACGGCAAGATGGCGCGCTACAAACTGCCGAAGCGTTTCGTCTTCTGGCCGGATATGCCCAAATCCGCCTATGGCAAGATCGCCAAGAAGCTCATCAGGGAAGAACTGATCCGGCGGGGTGAACTGGACAGCTGATCTCATTCCAGCATCCGCGCTTTCACCAGATAGCGCATCGGTCCCGATGTTGCGGCATCAAATGGCCAGCAGGTGGCAAGAACCAGATTCCTGCCGGCGGCATTGGCATCAATGCCGGACTGATCCCAGCGGACGACCGATGTTTCCGTGACCTGATAGGTGAAGACCTTGCCGTCACGCCGGGTAATCCGGACCGTATCGCCGATCTGCACGTCCTTCAGAAAGGCAAAATGCGTATCGCGGTGTGCGGCATAGACTGCCGTGCCGCTGTCGCCTGCTTCGGCGCTGCGGTCCACATGGCCGGGGCCGAAGGCCAAGGCCTGTCCGCTTGCCCCGTGCAGGACGATGGAGGTTTCGCCGATACGCGGGAATTCAAGCCGCGCAACCGGCCAGGTATCGGCCCATGACCAGGGTTTGACCGGCTGGCCGGTTGCGACGCTCCGGGTAAAGGCACGGTCGAGAAGCACCTGCGCCACCATGGCTTTCGCGTGAATCCACAGGCCCTGGCTGACCAGTACCAGCCCGACCAGAGCCATCACGATCATCCCGGCGCGCAGGGCAGGGCGGAGAACCGCCCTGCCTTTCTGCTTGGAGACGCCGTACCGTGTGCGGATCGTGCTCATCATGCTTTCCCCATTGTCTTGCGGCTGAAGAAGAACAGCCCGGCACTGGCGAAGAGCAGCATCAACCCGGCGATCATGCGCAGTTCCGCATCGGTTGCCGTCTGCGGCAGGGCAAGCTGATCGGCAGGAGCCTGTTGGACAACCGGCTTCTTGCCTGCCGCCAGTTTTGCCAGCTGGACGTCCGCACCATTGTCGAGGCTGGCCTTGCGTGTTGCCTGTTCACCGAACACCTTGTCGAAATCCCAGCCTGCCGGGAGATTGAGCGGGACGTCGGCGCGGGTCAGCGGCTTGTTCTGCGGCCGTGTTGGATTTGTGTCGACGGCAACCAGACTGGTCAGGCGTGAGACGAGACTGTTTTCAAGGGCGAGTTTCAGGATGCGCCTGTCGGCTTCGTCACGGCTGATCTTGCCGAGGGTGCTTTCGACCTCCGCATCGGAAATCTTGCGGCGGGCCCAGAGTTTTGACAGGCCTTCACCTTCCGCGGCCTTGGCAACCGGCAGCGTGACCTCCCATGGCTGCGTGCCGATCATGCCCTTGATTGTCAGGGTGCCGGAAAGCGAACCGAGCTTGGCGGCAAGAACGAGCGGCTCGCCGCGGTAGAGATCAGGCAGGATTGCCGGTGTCACATCGGCATTGCCGGGCGAGAAAGTGGCACTGAGGTTGGTGATGATGGGACTTTCCAGCTTGGCAAAGAGTGAGCGCATGCGCTCATCGACCTGATCCGTCGAGCCGATGGAGGTGAACGTGCCACGGCCAAGTTCAGCGGCGCGGTTCATCAGATAGTTGTTGGGGGCAGAGCCGATGCCGACCATGAAAACCCGCGAACGGCCGAGCCTGGCGGCGATGGTATCGAGCAATTGCTGTTCGTTGCCGATGGCGCCGTCGGTGAGGAACACGATCTGGCGGACAAAGGACTGATCGTTGGGACGCCGGTCGTTGAGGGCTGCTTCCAGCGGCGCAAGCATTTCCGTGCCGCCGGATGCTTCGAGGGCGCCGACAAATTCACGGGCCGTGGTGACGTTTTCCCGGTCGGCAGCAACGGTATCCTGGAACAGCGAGGTCATGGTGTCATCGAAGCGGATAACGTTGAAGCGGTCAGCGGGTTTGAGGCGGCTCAGGGCATAGTCGAGGCTGGCCTTGGCCTGATTCATCGATGTTCCACCCATCGAACCGGAATTGTCGATGACGAAGACGATTTCGCGCGGGCGCTGCTCCTGCTTCTGTTCGACAACCGGCGGCGTCACATAGGCGAGCGCATAGTCATGCTTGCCGACCGTTTCGCGGAACAGGCCGACAGCGGGTGCCTTGGCATTCTGCGGTTTCCAGGTCAGTTCAAAGTCGCGGTCGGCGTGGTTGTCACCCGCCAGCGCGATGACCTGCGTCTGGGCATCGATGGTTTCGGTGTTGACGGCATGGTGATGGCTCTTCACCTCGCCGAGGGCAAAGCCAGCCTGCAGGCGGACCTTGATGCTGACCGGATTGACCGGGGTGTTGATGCGCGGATCAAGCACGGGCGGCGTGATCTTGCTGCGATCGGGGACGGGATCGGCTGTGGTGCCCCAGCCGGAACCGTCGACCGCAAGGTCGGCGGTCTGCGTGATCGGTGCAGGATTGTAGCGCGGGGCGACAACCAGCGGCACGCGCAAGGAAAATTCATCGCCGGACAGGCGCACGGGCTCCTGATAGTCGATCTGCACAACAACCTGCTCGTGCGGGCCAATATTGGCGACGGAATTGGTGAAAAGGTTCGGCCGCTGCTGTTCAACCAGGCTGGCTTTCTGGCCGGATGCCTTCGCCGTTTCATAGATGGCCTTGGCTTCCTTCTTTTCCTTGATATCACCGATGATCACGCGCTTGCCGACAACCATTTTGAGCGCATGCACGGCGCTGTCTTCCGGCAGCGGATAGGCATAGACCGCCTCGACCCAGCCATTGGACGGGTTGGTGAATATCTGGGTGATGCGGGCGCGAGCCGTTGGACCGCTGACGACGATGTCGACATCTGTGGCGACACGCGGCGCTTCGACGTAGCGGCCGGCTTCCGAGCTCTTCAGCAGAAGCGTGCCGGATTTGACGTCATCGAGGGTGACAAGGGGCGACCGGGCGGTTTCGGCATGCGCCGTCGCCAGGCTGAAAAAGAATACCGCGAGCGCAATAAATGGCAGACCAACGACGTTGATCAACCAGAGTGCCTGGCAGGTACGGCGCAGCCAATGGGGCATCGCTCGGGGAGATTGCTGGGTATGGAAGGTTGCGGTTTTCATCGGGAAAGCTCCTGTTGGTGCTCCCATCGGGAAGCTTTCCCCATTTCATACATGGGCGTTTTTGCCGCCAGCGTAAGCTTCGGGAATGTTCCGCACGGCCCCGTCACGAGATGTCTTGCCCCCGACGGCCTTGTGTGGATATGTGAAGGAATGTACGTGATTTGACGGGAGCGAGGCCTATGGCCGGGGATATCGACAGTCAGCTATCGGAGCGGCAGAACCAGGCGGTTGCCACGAAAATCCGCGAGGAAATGGCGCGGCGGCGGGTTTCGCGGCAGTATCTGGCCGACCAGGCGAAGATCAGCCTGTCCACCCTGGAAAAGGCGCTTTCCGGCCACCGGCCGTTTACACTGGCAACCACGATCCGGCTTGAAGAAGCGCTGGGCATGCGTCTGCGTGCGGCGGACCTGCTCGATAACCCGGTTGCGGTGAACAATGGACATGCCAGTGAGGAATTCGGCGCCTATTCCCGCGCGGCTGTCGGATGGATCGAAGGCCGGTACCTGACGTTACGGCCGTCCTTTGGCGATCCGAAGGCAATCTTTGCCTATTGCACCGAGATCGGCTGGAACGATGCCGCGTCCAATCTGCGGTTCATTGAAAAGGAACGGCTCGATGCGGCCTTTACCCAGCAGGGGACGGTGGCGATCCCGAATCTCTCCGGCCACATCTATCTTGCGACCAATACGTCGGGTCAGCAGCGGCTGATCATCGTTTCGCGCCCGTCTATTACGGGTGAAATGTACGGAATCCTGACCACATTGCAGGCGGGACGCGGCGCGCAATTGACGCCGATATCAGCACCTATCGTTCTCATTCCGATGGCATCCATGCCGGACGCACAGTTCGGGCGCATCGCGCCCGATCACGGCAGCTACGCATCCTATCTCGCCTATCTCAAACGCACGGTGGAGGAACCGTTCGCCGTGTTCCTCCCCGGGCCTGCCGGTCGCGATTAGGCCCGCATTGATTTGCTGCGCACGTCCAGCCAGACGGCGAAGAGAATGACGATGCCCTTGAAGATGAGCTGGTAGAAATAGGGGACGGCCAGCATGTTCATGCCGTTGTTGATGACGCCGATGATGAGCGCACCGAGAATGGTGCCGACCATGGTGCCGACGCCGCCGGCAAGGCTGGTGCCGCCGAGCACGACCGCGGCAATCGCGTCGAGTTCATAGCCCATGCCGGCATTGGTCTGGGCCGAGGAAAGGCGCGAGGACAGCAGGATGCCGCTGATGGCCGCCATGACGCCTGAGATCATGAAGATGATAATCTTCAGCCGGTCGACGCGGATGCCGGAATAGATCGCCGCCTCGCGGTTGCCGCCGGCCAGATAGGCGCGGCGGCCGAAGATCGTGCGGGAAAGAACGATGTGGTTGATGGCAAAGAGCGCAATGACGATCCAGATGATGATGGGAAGGCCAAGCCAGCTTTCGCTGCCGATGGCCAGCCATGTTTCATTCTCGATGGAGGCGGGCGCGCCGTTGGTCGGCAGGCTGACAGCGCCGCGATAGATGCCCATGGTCGCAACCGTGACGATGAAGGACGGCAGCATGAGCTTTGCCGACAGGACGCCGTTGAGTCCGCCCATGATGGCGCCTGCCGCCAGCGTGATCAGCACGGTCGGCGCAAAGCCGAAGCCCATGGAAAAGGCCTGCGCGGCCACCATGCCCGCCACGGCGATGATCGAGCCTACGGAAAGATCGATATCGCCGAGCAAGATCACATAGGTCATGCCATAGGCAGCAACTGCGATCACAGCCACTTGCTGCATGATGTTCATGAAATTGTTGAAGGCGAGAAACCGCGGGCTGATCGAGGAAAAGACCAGGCACAGGATGATCAGCGAGATGACGATGCCACCATATTGCCGGATGAGGGGGGAAGCCAGAAGCGCCTGCTTCGTCTCGGTCGAATTGCTCATTGGTGTATTCCTGCTGCATAGGTCATAACGGTTTCGGGGCTGAGGCCCTGCGCATCCAGCGTTTTTGCCACGCGCTTGTCGTGCATGATGACGAGCCGGTCGCTGAGGCCGAGCACTTCAGGCAATTCCGACGACACCATCAGGATCGCGGTCCCCGCGGCGGCAAGCTCGCGGATGATGCGGTAAATCTCGAATTTTGCACCGACGTCGACGCCGCGTGTCGGTTCGTCAAGAATGAGTATTTTGGGCTGCGTCTGCAGCCATTTGGCGATGACGATCTTTTGCTGGTTGCCGCCGCTGAGCGAGCCGGCAGGGGTATCGATGGAGGCGGTCTTGATGGCAAGGCGCAGCACTTCCGTCTTGGCCGCCGCCCGTTCACGGGCCGGGCGGGTAAAGCCGAACTGTCCGGACAGCTGACCCAGAGCGACCATGTTGATGTTCCGCTCGACGCTGTGCTGCAGCACCAGTCCCTCTTCCTTGCGGTTTTCCGTAACGAAGGCGATGCCGTGGCGGATCGCGTCGGCCGGGGAGCGCAGATGCACGGGATTGCCGTTGAGGCGGATCGTTCCGGCTGGTTGCACGAAACCGAACAAGGCCTTCATTACATCGGAGCGGCCGGATCCGATCAGGCCGAATAGGCCGACAACTTCGCCCGGCCGCACGTCCAGCGAGACATTTTCGAATTTTCCGGCTTCGGAGAGATTTTCAACCGCAAGAACCGGAGGCACCGCAGATGAGGGGCGTTCGACAAGGCGCGGCGGGTAGATGTCCTTCATCTCCCGCCCGACCATCAGCGCGATCAGGCCTTCGATGCTCGTGTTCTGCTTTTCCGTCGTCGCGACAAAAGAACCGTCGCGGATCACCGTGATATCATCGGAAATCCGCATGATTTCCTCCATGCGGTGCGAGATATAGATGATGGCCGTTCCCTTGGCCTTCAGGCGTTCGATGATGGTGAAGAGGATTTCCGCTTCGCTGTCGGACAGTGAGGATGTCGGCTCGTCAAGGATGACCACGTCGGCGGGACGGCTGAGCCCCTTGGCGATTTCCACCAGCTGGCGCTGGGCGATGGACAGATCGCCGACCTTGGTGCGCACATTGACAGGCAGGCCGAGGTCCTGAACGATCTGTGCGGCCTGTGCGTTGAGATCGCGTTCATTGATGAAGCCGAACCGGTTGGGTTCATGCGTCGCCAGAATGTTTTCGGCAACCGACAGGTTGCGGCAGAGACTGAGTTCCTGGAAGACGATGCTCAAACCCAGCGCCTTTGCCTCGATAGGGTTCTTTGGAGCGTATGGCTCGCCGCGCAGCGTGATCGAGCCCGATGTCGGCTGGAACAGGCCGACGAGAATTTTCATGAGCGTGGATTTGCCGGCACCGTTCTCGCCCAGCAGCGTGTGCACGCGCCCGGGCCGCACGGAAAGGTTCATGCGCTTGAGTGCCGTCACCGGACCGAAGGTCTTGGCGACGTCCTTGATTTCAAGCACAGGTGCGTTGGATGAAACGGCCATGAATGACAATCCTTACCGGAGGTCTTCCTGAACTGCCACCCGCGAGGCGGTCCTGCGCGGGTGGCACTGTTGATCGTTGACGTTGGCGGGGCTTACTTTTCTTCGCCTGTTTTGGTGACAACGCCAGGAACGATCGGCTGCTTGGCGTCAACGGTCTCGCCCTTGATGACCTTGCCTGCGGTCGCAACCGCAACCTTGCCCATCTGATCCGGATACTGCGCGATCACGCCGACCATGACAGGATCGTTCTTGACCGCATTGCGGGCTTCTTCCATGCCGTCGAAGCCGATGACCTTGACCTGATCCTGCAGCTTTGCCGACTTGACGGCCGAGGCTGCAGCAAGGGCCGCATCGTCGCCGAAGCCGAAGATGCCGACGACGTCGGGGTTCGCCTGCAGGATGTTCTGGGCGGCGGCAAGCGCCTCGGGACGGGTGATGCCGGTCTGGATGGAGACGATCTTGATATCGGGATGCGCGGCAATCGCCTTCTTGAAGCCTTCGACGCGATCGACCACCGACTGCACCGTCGGGTAGTCAATGACGGCCACATTGCCCTTGTCGCCGATCTGCTTGGCCATCAGCTCGCCAGCCTTGACGCCGCCGGTATAGTTGTCGGTGCCGACATGCGAGGTGACTTCAACGCCCTTGGCGGGAACGTCCACGGTGATCACCTTGATGCCAGCCTTCTGCGCCTTGGCGATGGCGGATTTTACGCCCGTGCTGTCCACAGGCGAAATGATGATGACGCTGACGCCCTTGGTGATGAAATCTTCCACATCGGCGAGCTGCTTGTTCAGGTCCTGATTGGCAATCGCGATTTCAAGCGGCAGGTTTTCCGCCTTGGCTTCCGCGGTCATTGCCGAAGCAAGCGAGATATAGAACGGATGCTGCTGGGTAAGCAGCGAAGCGCCGATACCTTCGGCAAAAGCGCCGGTGGCCATCAGTGCGGCGGCGCCAGCAAGCAGCAGTTTGGTAAAATGGGTACGGATCATTGTTCCCTCCAGAACAGTTGTTTTCTCGAAAGCCGGCAGATGGGCATTGGCGATACACAACCGGATACTGCATGGCCGTTCTGCCGTGCTTCGTCCGTTGGCGATGGCCGATGCTCCTCCCACCTTCGTCCGCCGCATGGATGTTCAATTTATGTTGCTGTGTCAATATAAAAATTTGCGCGCGTAAAGTTTATTGCAGAAAGATGATCTGCATTCGTCACAATATTTTATTCGTTTGATGATGGCTGCTTGATGTCAGGGCCGTCATTTCGCGGGGTGTGGTCACGGAAGAGATAGTGGGAGGCAAGGAGAACCGGCTCCAGGATGACCACGCCGAACAGGATGCCCGCAAGCCGTTCGATGCCGGGTTCCAGCGCGGCACTGCTATAGGTGTCGGGCACGAGGACGACAAGAAAGGCGAGGACGAACTGCGTTCCGATATAGCTGATGGAGGAGTTGCTGTTTTCAATATGCCGCCCGACAAGGACGCCGATACACACGCCAAGCGTCATGAGGATGGGCGAATGATGACTGCCGAGCAGGATGATCGTGGCGATCAGGCCGCCGACGCTGCAGCCGACAAAACGCAGCACCAGCCGCGATGTGATCGGGTTGAGCACGCTTGCGGCCAGACTGCTCACCGGAATCATCATCACGGCCATGATGGTAATGCTCGACTGGCTGAGGGAGGTGATGCCGGTCCACAGCCATATCCATGGAATCAGCCCAAGGGCGATTGCGGCCTGCAGCGCATGCTTCGCGGCACCCCGGTGCCAGACCACGGAGTGTCTTATCGCGGTCTGCGCGGGCGTTTCCCGGGATTGCCGCGGCAGCCGGCGCCGGATGGTGAAGGTCGATACTGCGCTGACAAGAATGCAGGCGAGGGTGCCCGCAAGGATTTCGACGAGGCGCGACTGGGCGAACGGCAGCACCGATTCCGATGGATGTTTCATGCCGTCGATCAGCACCATGCAGAATGTCAGCCCGGTGAACAGCCAGGCATAGCTGCGTTTTCCGACGAGGGCGAAGTAAAGGGTGACGCCGCCGATAATGACAAGCGACAGGCTGAGAAGGAACGGCGTGCCGATGACAAGCGGGGCCAGGGCCAAAGCGGCACCCGCACCCGCCGATGTGCCGATGATGCGCAGAATGCCGCGGGTGAGACTTTCCGATACATGCGAGCGCATCACCATGTAGCCGCTGAACGCCGCCCAACCGACGTTTTTCGCCTCAAGGACGTGCGCGAAGATGATGGCGAGCAGCACGGATATGACGCACTCGAACTCGTCGACCATACGCGGTCCGGGTCTTGCCAACGACCGGAGTTCCCGCACGCTTGCGGTTGCGAAAACAGTAAGGCTGGCTGTGGCTTGCCGCAGATAGTTCATTGTTTGCTTCTACCGGTCTTGCAGCCGGCTGTCGATGTTTCGATTTCCGCGCAAGACGCGGCTTCCGAACCAATGCCGCTCTTGTTACTCTCGCACACCCTTAACGCTGGAGCACTGCCATGGGCCACGCATTCGACGCGATCATCATAGGGGCGGGGCAAGCGGGCCCATCGCTCGCAAGCCGGCTGACCGCGGCTGGCATGAGCGTGCTGATTGTCGAGCGAAAACTGTTTGGCGGCACCTGCGTCAATACCGGCTGCATGCCGACGAAGACGATGGTTGCCAGCGCCTACGCGGCGCACCTTGCCCGGCGCGGGGCCGATTATGGCGTTGTGATAGAACAGCCTATTCGCGTCGACATGAAGCGTGTGCGGCAGCGTGCCGATACCGTTTCATTCAATGCCCGCACGGGTGTCGAGACCTGGCTGCGCGGAATGCGCAATTGCCGGGTTGTCGAGGGGCATGCCCGGTTCGTCGACGCTCATACGATTGCTGTCGACGGAGTGCTTTTTCAGGCGCCGCGCATTTTCATCAATGTGGGCGGGCGCGCCAACATTCCGGATATGCCGGGTATTCGGGATGTCGATTGTCTCACCAATACGACCATGATGCAGCTCGATACCTTGCCTCGGCATCTGGTGGTGGTTGGCGGCAGCTATATCGGCCTCGAATTTGCGCAGATGTACCGGCGCTTCGGATCGCAGGTCACTGTCGTTGAGAAAGGTCCCCGGCTGGTTGGACGCGAAGACGCCGATGTGTCCGAGGAGATCAGGTCCATCCTGGACAATGAAGGCGTTGCCTGCCGTCTCGATGCCAATTGCATCGCTTTCAAACCGCATGCCGACGGCACGGAAGTTCATCTCGATTGCGATTCCGGTGCGCGCAGCGTGGTCGGCTCGCATGTGCTGCTGGCGATTGGCCGCCGTCCCAATACCGACGATCTCGGTCTGGACAAGGCAGGCATCGAGACGGACGAGCGGGGTTACATCAAGGTCGATGACTTTCTGGCGACGAGTGCCGACGGTGTCTGGGCGCTTGGAGACTGCAACGGGCAGGGCGCATTCACCCACACGGCCTATAATGATTATGAGATCGTGGCGGCCAACCTCTTGGATGGCGAGCGCCGCAAGGTCAGCGATCGGGTTCCCGGCTATGCGCTCTATATCGACCCGCCGCTCGGCCGGGCCGGAATGAGCGAAACCCAGGCCAGAGCAACGGGCCGCCCCATTCTGGTGTCGAAGCGGCCCATGACCCGGGTTGGCCGGGCTGTCGAGAAGGACGAAACGCAGGGCTTCATGAAGATCATCGCCGATGCGCAGACACAGCAGATTTTAGGCGCGGCGATTCTGGGTACCAGCGGCGATGAGGCGATCCATGGGATAATCGACGCGATGAGCGCCAAGGTGGGCTATCCCACGCTCAAATGGGCGGTGCCTGTCCACCCCACCGTTTCCGAACTGATCCCGACAGTGCTCGGCGATTTGTCCGCCCCGGCGCTCTGACAAGGCCCGCGTCAAAGTGGAGCGACGGCGCAACTTGTTCCGGAGAAAATTAGAGGTTATTGCCTTGTTCAGATATGACGGATAGCCTTTATGCGTGTTTGCGGTCGATGCCCACGCCCTCCGGTGGTTTCGGCCGATACGGAATAAAAGGGGAGGAGATGATGAGATGACCACTGCATTCGATACAGCCGATGAAGCCGCCATTCAGCAGTGCGAAGAACGCCTGAGGTCTGCGATGCTGCGCAGCGACGTTGAAGCGCTCGATGTGTTGCTGGCCAACGATCTCATTTTCATCGATCATCAGGGACGCCGGATTGAAAAGGCGCAGGACCTTGAAGCGCATCGCAGCGGTGTCCTGGCGCTCGAACAGATCGACGTCCTCGACAGCATCATCCGGCCGCTCGGCAATGCAGTCCTGGTTTCGTTGCGGGTCAGGTTTACCGGAACCTATTACGGCGAAAAGTTTTCTGAAAAACTGGCCTTTACCCGTGTCTGGAGCCGCACGGCGGATGACTGGGCCGTTACCCTGGCCCATTGCTCCAGAATCACCATGTAAACAAAAGCAGAGAACCGACCGGCGAAACTCCGGTCAGTTTGTCCACGTGCGTTCGAGAACGCTTATCCAGTTGCCGTGGCAGATCTTGTCGAGCGCCTCCCCATCATAACCCGCCTGGCGCAGGGCATCGACCAGCAATTGCAGGTCGCCGGCATCGCGCATGGCGGCTGGAATGGTTGTGCCGTCGAAGTCCGATCCAAGCGCAACGTGATCGATCCCGATGCGATCGACGATGTAATCGACATGCCGCACCAGCTCACTCAGATCCGTGTCGGGATTTCTCACGCCGTCCTGACGCAGGAACAGGACGCCGAAGTTCAGGCCGACCAGTCCGCCTGTATCGCGGATCGCGTCAAGCTGGCGGTCCGTCAGATTGCGGCTGTGCGTGCACAGCGCATGCGCATTGGAATGCGAGGCCACGAGCGGCGCGTCCGATATGGCCGCAATATCCCAGAAGCCCTGTTCGTTCATGTGGGAGAGATCAACCATGATCCGCAGCTCATTGCAGGCGCGGATCAGCTGTTTGCCGTGATCGGTCAGGCCCAGCCCGATATCCGGGGAACTGGGAAAGCGGAAGGGTACGCCGTGGGCAAAGATATTGCTGCGGCTCCACACCGGTCCGAGCGTGCGCAACCCTGCCTGGTGCAGGACGTAGAGTGCATCGAGGTCAGGCCCGATGGCTTCCGCGCCTTCGATATGGAGCACCGAGGCAAACGCCCCGTCTTTCATTGCATTGCGGATGTCATCCGCCGTCCGGCAGATGCGCAGGCGGCCTTCCGCCTGCCGTTCGATCCGTGTCAGAAGCGCGGCCATGGCCAGGGTGGTGTTGAGCGCACTTTCCATGTCCGGCGTGTTGTAATCGCCATTGGTATTCTTCTGCGGCGATGGCGTCGGAACGTAAATCGCGCACAGTCCACCCGCCAGTCCGCCCTTTTTCGCGCGCGGCAGGTCGATATGACCCACATTTTCCCCCTCGATGAAGCGCTTCTCCGGCGACGGTTCGGTCGACATCCAGAGGCGAAGCAGGACATCGTTGTGCCCGTCGAAAACCGGGACGATTGAATGGCTGGTCATGGGTCAGGAAACCTTGGTGCGTTTTGCGGTGGCGGGAGCCGAGTCCCGAAGCTGTCACCAGCTTTGGCGCGAATACCGGCAAATGGCAAATGCGTTTTCGGTCGCTGCCCATGCGCGCAACGCATCGGCACGCCTGTTCCGTACCTCTGTTCCTGCCGCATGCACAGTGTGCATAGGTACTGCCAAAATCGGCATTGGCCGCCCGTTCGACCAGCATGATAGAGCCTGCTTAAAAAATTGACACGCAAGAAATTTGGGCGGCGAGCCAGTCAGACGATGTCTGCGGCGGGGCGGCGTCCGGGAACAAAAGAACCATGAGCAAAGGGGCACGCACCATGATCTCAAGACGCAATCTGTTGATTGGCGGCGCAGCGATACCGTTTCTATCCTATGTCAATCTGACCCAGGCATTTGCCGATACGCCGAAGGACATCCTCGTTGTCGCGCAGCAGATCGACAACATGACAAGCCTCGATCCGCATGAAAGCTTTGAGGCGGTCGGCAGCGAGATTGCCGGCAATATCTATCATAAGCTGGTGCATCCCAATCTCGAAAATGCCGATCAGGTCGATGGCGGCCTGGCCGAATCATGGGAAGCCGATGCCGACGGCAAGGTGTTCACGTTCAAGATGCGCGCGGGTGCAAAGTTTGCCAGCGGTGCGCTGGTGACGGCCGAAGATGCGGCATTTTCCCTGCAGCGCGCCGTCAAGATGAACAAGGGACCCGCGTTCATCATCACGCAGTTCGGCTTTACCGCCGAGAATGTCGAGCAGCAGATCAAGGCTGTTGACGACAAGACATTGAAGATCACCGTTGAAAAGCCGGTTTCCCTGTCCTTCCTGCTCTATTGCCTGTCCGCCAATGTCGGCAGCATCGTCGAGAAGAAGATTGTCCTGGAAAACGTGGCGGGCGACGATTTCGGCAATGGCTGGCTGCAGAAGAACAGCGCCGGTTCCGGCGAGTGGGTGCTCATGGCCTGGAAGCCCAGCGAAAGCGTCACGCTCAAGGTCAACCCCGAGGGTGCCTATAAGGGCAACATCAAGCGCATCATCCTGCGCCATGTGGTCGATCCGTCATCCCAGCTGCTGATGCTGCAGAAGGGCGACGCCGATATCGCGCGCAACCTGACGACCGAGCAGCTGCGCACGCTTCAGGGCGACGAGAACTACACGCTTGTGCAGAAGGGCGTGGCTTCGCTGGTTCTCATCTCGCTCAACCAGAAGAACCCGAATCTGGCCAAGCCGCAGGTCTGGCAGGCGGTCAAGTGGGCGATCGACTACAAGGGCATCCAGCAGAACATCGTGCCGCTGACGCACAAAATCCATCAGAGCTTCCTGCCCGAGGGCTTTCCCGGCGCGGTGAACGACACTCCCTTCCAGAAGGACGTCGAAAAGGCCAAGGCACTCATGGCCGAGGCAGGCCTTGCCGGCGGTTTCGATATCGTCATGGACCATTATTCGGCCCAGCCCTATCCGGATATTGCGCAGGCTCTTCAGGCGAACCTTGCCGAAATCGGCATCCGCGTTCAGCTGCAGGCGGCCGAAAACCGCCAGGTTCTGACGAAAATGCGTGCCCGTGAACATCAGATGGCGCTGTCCGCCTGGGGTTCGGACTATTTCGATCCGCATGCCAATGCCGATGTCTTCAACATCAATCTCGACAACTCGGACAATGCAAAGACCAAGCCGTTCCTCTGGCGCTCGTCCTGGCAGGATGCGGAAATGACCAAAAAGGCCGAGGAAGCCCGCGACGAGAAGGATCCGCAGAAGCGCATCGAGCTCTACGAAGCCTTGCAGAAGGCGCATATGGAGCACAGCCCCTTTGCCCTGATGCTGCAGACAAAAACCACGGCTGCCTGCCGCAAGGCTGTTTCGGGCATGCGCCTTGGCACCTTGTCTGACTCCCACTCCTATGCAGGGATCGCAAAGGCTTGAACGCGCGGATAAAAAATCTGTCCAGCCTTCTCGGCAGTGTCTTCCTGACACTGCTCGGGCTGACGGTGATCACGTTCATGATCGGCCGCGTCATGCCGGTCGATCCCGTGATCGCCGCCGTTGGCGACAATGCGCCCGAGGCCGTCATCGCCCGGGCGCGGATCGAAATGGGACTGGATCAGCCGGTGGTGATCCAGTTCCTCCACTATCTCGCGCAGATCGTTCAGGGTGATCTCGGCAAATCCATCCTGACCCGCAATCCCGTCGCAACCGATATCGCGCGTTATTTCCCGGCCACGCTGGAACTGGCAACAGCGGCGCTCATTCTTGCCGCCGTGATCGGCATCCCGCTTGGCGTCTGGGCCGCGGTCCGGCAGGGAAGCTATGTCGACCAGACCATCCGCGTCGTCTGCCTCGCCGGCCATTCCGTTCCGGTTTTCGTGCTGGCGATGATTTCGCTGCTGGTGTTTTACGCCGTACTCGGCATTGCGCCGGGGCCGGGGCGTCAGGACATCATTTTTCAGGATATGGTGCCGCACGTCACCGGCATCCTGACGATCGACTCCATCATTGCCGGGGATTGGGATGCGCTTTATGACGCGCTCATCCACATGATCCAGCCCGTCTGCATCCTCGCTTATTTCAGCATGGCCTACATCACGCGCATGACCCGCGCCTTCATGCTGGATGCGCTCAAGGGCGAGTTTGTCATTACCGCGCGGGCCAAGGGGCTTTCTGCCGCCGCCGTTGTCTGGAAACATGCCTTTCCGACCGTCGCGGTTCAGCTCGTCACGGTTCTCGCGCTCACCTATGCCGGTTTGCTGGAAGGGGCGGTCGTGACGGAAACGGTGTTCAGCTGGCCGGGCCTTGGACAATATCTGACCATCTCGCTGATGAATGCGGACATGAACCCGGTTGTGGGCGCAACGCTGCTGATCGGCCTGATCTATGTCGTTCTCAACCTGCTCGCCGATATCTTATACAAACTGCTGGATCCACGCGTCCGATGATACAGACATCTTTTCGTAACTGGGCGCTGGATGAAACCCCCGCCTCGCGCTCGCAAGCCAATTGGGGACGCCGGTACCGTATCTGGCTGAGCCTGAAGTCCAATCCTCTGGCGATGATCGGCCTCGGCATCATCCTTCTGTTTGCCCTGCTGTCACTGCTGGCACCCTTGATCGCGCCCTATGATCCGAGCCTGCAAAATCTCGGCAACAGATTGGCGCGTCCCTCCGCTGTGCATTGGTTCGGAACGGATGAACTGGGGCGGGATATCCTGTCGCGCATCCTGTTCGGCGGCCGCGTCACCCTCGGAATGGTGGTGTCGGTGGTTGCCGTCGTTGCGCCGATTGGTCTGGCTGTGGGTTGTGTTGCCGGATATATGGGCGGGGTGGTCGATTCCGCTCTCATGCGGATCACCGACGTGTTTCTGGCGTTTCCGCGTCTCATTCTTGCTCTCGCCTTCGTCGCTGCGCTGAAGCCCGGCGTGGAGAGTGCAATCCTTGCGATCGCCTTGACCGCATGGCCGCCTTATGCGCGCCTCGCCCGGGCGGAAACCATGACGATCCGCAACACCGATTATGTCGCCGCGTACCGCCTGACCGGCGCATCGCGCTGGCGCATCATGCTGCGCCATATCGCGCCGCTGTGCGTGCCGAGCCTGATCGTGCGCACCACGCTCGACATGAGTTCGATCATCATCACTGCGGCCAGTCTCGGTTTTCTCGGCATGGGCGCGCAGGCGCCGTCCCCGGAATGGGGCGCGATGATTGCCACGGCCAAACGCTTCATCTTCGAACAGTGGTGGGTTGCGACAATCCCGGGAATAGCGATCTTCATGGTATCGCTCGCCTTCAACTTCCTGGGTGATGGCCTGCGTGACGTCCTCGACCCGAAGCAGAATTAGGAAACAGGATGCTGGTCGATATCAAGAACCTTCGTATTGCCTTTGAAACACGAACAAGCCGGTTCGAGGCCGTGCGCGGCGTATCCATGCAGCTGGGTACCGAAAAACTCGGCATCGTCGGCGAAAGCGGTTCGGGCAAGTCCCTGACGGCGCGCGCCCTGATGAAGCTTCTGCCAAGCAATGCCAAGATTGAAGCCGACAGGCTTGCATTCGATGGCATCGATATTCTCGGTGCTTCGGAGCGCGGCATGCGCCAGATCCGCGGAAAGCGCGCCGGGTTCATTCTGCAGGACCCGAAATATTCGCTCAATCCGGTGAAGACGGTTGGCAGCCAGATCGCCGAATCATGGCGCACCCACAAGAAGGGCAGCCGGAAAGAAGCGGCGGAAGCTGCCATTGAACTGCTGGATCAGGTGATGATCCGCGACCCACGCAAGGTGGCGGGTGCTTACCCCAACGAGATTTCGGGCGGCATGGGACAGCGTGTCATGATCGCCATGATGCTGGCGCCCGATCCGGAACTGCTGATCGCCGATGAACCGACCAGCGCGCTCGATGCAACGGTGCAGGCGGAAATCCTGCGTCTCATCGACGATCTGGTGTCGCGCCGGGGCATGGGCCTCATCCTGATCAGCCATGACCTGCCGCTGGTCTCGCATTTCTGCGACAGGGTTGCCGTCATGTATTCCGGCCGGGTTGTGGAAGAGCTCAAGGCTTCCGAGCTCGCCAAGGCACAGCATCCCTACACGAAGGGCCTGCTGAATTGCATGCCGTCGCTGATGCACCCCAAGGAAAGACTTCCCGTTCTCACTCGCGATGCAGCGTGGCTCAACCCATGATCAAGGTCGATCAACTCAGAATCTCATTCGGCACGCATGAAGTTGTCCGCGGCGTTTCCTTTGATGTTGCCAAGGGCGGCAGCTTCGGCATCGTCGGCGAAAGCGGATCGGGCAAATCAACGGTTTTGCGCGCGATGGCCGGTCTCAATGAAGATTGGAGCGGGCGCATCGCCTTCGACGGCACGGATGCGCCGCTGAAGCGTCCGCCGGCCTTTTTCCGGCAGGTGCAGATGGTGTTCCAGGATCCGTTCGGTTCGCTGCACCCGCGCCAGACCATCGACCGGATTCTCAGTGAACTCCTCCTGGTGCACAAGCTGCCGGACGTCGAAAAACGCATCAAGCAGGCACTTTCGGACGTTGCCTTGCCGCAGACCGTGCGCTTTCGCTATCCGCACCAGCTTTCCGGCGGCCAGCGCCAGCGTGTTGCCATTGCCCGCGCACTGATTGCCGAACCGCAGGTCCTGCTGCTGGACGAGCCGACCAGCGCGCTTGACGTGTCGGTGCAGGCGGAGATTCTCAACCTCTTGGCCGATCTCAGGCAGGCACGGAATTTGACCTATGTCCTCGTCAGTCACAATCTGGCGGTCATCGCGCATCTGTGTCCGCAGCTTGGCGTCATGCTGAACGGCGAGATGGTCGAGCAATTGAGCGCCGACGATCTGCGGGCAGGACGCACGAAACACGCGCATACGTCGGCGCTTCGCACGTTGAGCATCAATCTCGAAGAACCGGCATAACGGAGGACAGGATGTCCGTCAGTTTGAATTGGGTGGCCGCTGCAGCCTGTGCCGAAAACTTTGCAAGTGAATGGCCGGCCAACGAGCCGGGCGGGGCCATCATCGGTTTCGATAGGCAAGGCATCCGCTTCGCCTACGCCGGAGGTTTGGAAAGCCTTGCGACAGGCACGGCGTTTTCAGCTGACAGCGTGGTGCGCTACGCCTCGGTGACCAAACATGTTTTTTCGGCAATGGTGCTGCAAAACGCTGGTCTTATCGCGCTGGATGATCGCCTCGGTGACCATCTTGCGGAGCTGCAGCCGCCGCTCGCCGACGTAACCGTTGGCCGTGCCCTCGACATGAGCGGCGGTTTGCCGGATGTGCGCGAATGCCTGACGCTTCTCGGGCTGTCCGTTTATACGGAAACACAGAAACAGCCGCTCCTGGATTTTCTCAGCTCGTTGACACGGCTGAACTTCGATGCCGGCACGGACGTTTCGTACTCCAATACCGGTTATCGTCTGGTCGAGGCGGCTCTCGAACGCAAGGGAAAGACCTTCGACGCTTTTGTCCAGAATGAGATTGCCGGTCCGCTCGGTATCTTCCTCAATGCACCGGAAGTGTGGAACGATCCGGTTTCCGGTCTCGTGCCGGGCTACTTCAAGGACGATGAAGCGTGGCAGCTCAGTGCTGCCGGCCTGCATATCTCCGCTTCCGGCAGTCTGACGGGGAGCGGCAACAGCCTTGCCGTATGGCTGCAGCACTTGCTTGCGGACGGTGATCGCCATGCGGGCCTGCTCGCGGCACTTTCCGCCACCCGCTGCATGGGCGATGGCCGCCCATCCAGCTACGGACTTGGTCTGCGCTGGTCGGAGCTGGCCGGGCGCCGCTTCGTCGGCCATGGCGGATCGCACCCCGGCTACAAATCCTATTTCCTCCTTGATCCGGAAGCCGGTGCCGGGTTTGTCGTTGTGTCCAATCGCGACGATACCAACGGCTACAAGATTGCCCTGGCCGCGATGGGTGCCCTCACGGGACTGCCGCTGCCGCAGACAAACTGCACCATTCCCGACGGTCTCTACGTCACGGAAACCGGTCCCTACTGGATTGAAATGGCGGGCGGCATTGCCACCTATCTCGACGCCGAGGACACGCTCTATGATGATGGCGACGGCTGGTTTTCATCGCGATCCGCTTCATCGCCGATGCGGTTGCGCTGGACCGGCACGGCTCTGGAAGGCGAGGCGGGTTATATCAACCGGCGATTCCTGCCGGTAAAGCCGGGACTGGCATCCGCAGATCTCAACGGCCATTGGGTCGCCGCTGAATATGGCGCGCGTTTCGATATATGCGATGGCATGGTAAGCATGGGGATCGGCCCGACGCGCCATACCATGCCATTGGTTCCCCTGGGCAATGGCCGTTTCCTCTTCACTCTCATCGATGGACCCTGGCGCAAGCGCATCTGCCTGCATTGTCTTGCCGACGGAAAAGTCGAGCTGGTTCTCAGCCGCAGCCGCATGATGGAATATACGCTGGCACGCTGATTTTGATTTGAAATCCGCATCGCTTTCCGTAATACGGGAAGGCGCCCGCCCACCGCGGGTGCCTTTTTGTTGTGAAGCAGGAACCGTCCCATTGGAAATCAAGTGGCTCGAAGACTTTCTCGCGCTGGCGAATACGCTGAATTTTTCGAAAGCTGCCGATGAGAGACATGTCACGCAGTCCGCTTTCAGCCGGCGTATCAAGCAGTTGGAAGCCTGGCTCGGAACAACCCTTATAGACCGGGCGACCTATCCGTCCCGCTTGACCGATGCGGGAGACAAGTTTGTGCCCGTCGCGCAGGAGGCGTTGAAGACGCTTCATCAGGCCCGGCGTAAATTCAAGGTGGACGAGGGGATCGATGCGCACACGATTACCTTCACGGCGCTGCACACCCTGTCATTCACCCTTTTCCCGGAATGGTTGAAGGCACTGAACACGAAAACCGGACCGGTGCTATCCCGGTTGCGCCCGGACTCCGGCATCATGGAACAGAACGCCAATTCCCTGGTGGATGGCGAATGTGATTTCCTTTTGACCTACGCCCATGCGTCGGTGCCGTTGCTGCTCGATCCGCTGGAATTCGAGTATCAGCTGCTCGGTTCGGAAAATATCATTCCGGTGTCGGCACCCGGCGCCGATGGAGATCCGTTGCACGCGCTCGGCCGCGAGGGGAAACCGGTCGCCTATATCAGCTATGAAAAGGCTTCGTTTTTCGGCCAGCTGATGGCCGACCTCTTTGCCAGGCGGCAGCCGGACTACACGCTTGTGCATGAGGGCAGCATGGCCGTTGGACTGACGGGCATGGCGCTGGCCGGCTGGGGTGTCGCCTGGGCACCGGAGAGCCTGACGCGAGCCGATCTCGCGCAGGGCGCGCTGGTCCGCGCTGCCGATCCAAGCTGGGATATCAGCGTCGACATCCGGCTTTACCGGTCCAGGCAAAACCGGCGGCCCGTGGTTCGCCGCGTCTGGCAAGCCATCGCCGAAATGACGTCATCGCACTGATGCCGTCCGATCTGCCTTGCCGCATAGGAAAGGCAGATCCGCGGTGCCGAGGGGTCAGACCGCCGTCTTGTAAGCGTGCTCGATATACAGTTCACGCAATCGCCGCATGACGGGGCCGGGTGTACCGTTGCCAACGGGCAGGCCGTCGATCGTCGTGACCGGCAGGACAAAGTTGGATGCGCTGCTCATGCCCGCCTCGGTGGCGGCAAGAGCCTCGGCGAGGCTGAACGGGCGCTCCTCGATACGCATGCCGGTTTCCTGTGCCAGCTGCAGAAGAGCGAGACGCGTGCATCCGGGCAGCGTCTTGCTGCTGTTGGCGCGGGTGACGATCGAGCCTTCCGGTGTCACGATATAGGCCGTCGAGGATGCGCCTTCGGTGACCAGGCCGTCTTCGATCATCCATGCTTCCTGGCAGCCCGCTTCCCTGGCGATACGCTTGGCCAGGACCTGCGGCAACAGGCAGGTGCTCTTGATGTCCCGGCGCGCCCAGCGCATGTCGTCGACGGATTTGATGGCGAGCCCCGTATTCACGGCCGGCAAATCGATCAGCTTCTTGACCTGGGTGAACATGATAAGGGTCGGTTCGAGGTCATCGGAAAACAGAAAGTCCCGTTCCTCGGCACCGCGCGTCATCTGCAGATAGATCAATCCCTCGACGAGCGCATTCCGCTCGATCAGGGTCTTTTGAATCTGCTCGATCTCCTCGGGGGAGACCGCCATCCGGATGCCGATCTCATTCGTTGACCGTTGCAGCCGCGTGGTGTGAGGCTTGCTGTCGACCAGTTTGCCGCCAAGAACGGCAGTGACTTCATAAATCCCGTCGCCGAAAAGAAAGCCGCGATCAAAGATGGAAATGCGTGCTTCCGCAGCGGGAACGAACGCGCCGTTGACGTAGGCGATGCGGCTGTCGGCCGTGTGTTTCATGGGAACTCCTTGGTATGAAATGGGTGCGCCGGCCGGAAAATCACCGGCGGGCGAGGCGCTTCAATGTCTCGAGCGAGATGGCCTCGACCCGGTTGGGGCTCGATGTGCCGGCGTTGAAGCCTTCGGTGGTTTGCGCCATGCACAGGGAATTGAGGATGCTTTCTTCCGTTGCTTCGATGGCTGCCTCGAACAGCGGCGACACAAGCTCATTCGGCAGATCCGGGATTGCCGTGACTTTCTTGCGCTGCTTTTTCGTGCGGCGAACCTCGGTTGCGGTGGAAAAGGCCAGGGCGTAGTCGCCCGAACCATTGCTCAGCGCCGCACCGGTTCGGGCGAGGCCGCCAAAAGCGCGCGTGGCCAGACGCTTCAGATTGCGGTCCGACAGGGGCGCGTCGGTGGCCACGATGATGACGATGGAGCCGTCCCGGTCTTCGCTTGCCGAACTGGCATAGGGTTGGCCATCGATGCGCAGATGCCCGCCGTAATTGGACTGGACGAGAATGCCGACGGTATAATCCTTGCCGCCTGTGCTGACGCGTCTGGAACTGGTGCCGATGCCGCCTTTCAGCCCGAAGGCCACCGTTCCCGTGCCTGCGCCGACGCTGCCTTCCGCGACAGGGCCGTCGGTGGCCGCTGCAAGCGCCTCGCCCATCTCCTCAATGCTGGGGCGCCCGCTGCGGATGTCATGGAGACGGGAATCATTGGTTTCGCCGACCACAGCGTTGATGGAGACCAGCTGGCCATTGTTCGGCTGCGACAGGGTCCAGCGGTTGATGGCTTCAATGGCCCTGCCGGTTGCCAATGTGTTTGTCAGAAGGATCGGCGTTTCCATCTCGCCCAGCTCTTCGATCTGGGTCGACCCGGCGAACTTTCCGTAACCGTTGAGTACGGCAATCGCGGCCGGTATCTTGTCCTGGAACAAGTTGCCGCCATGCGGCAGGACCGCGGTGGCGCCGGTGCGGATGGTTTCGCCTTCGACAATCGTCACGTGCCCCACACGCACGCCAGCCACATCGGTGATCGCGTTGAGCGGACCGGGCGGATAGTGGCCGGGAACAATGCCGATATCCCGCGCTCTCGATCGTTGTGTATTGCCGTTGGCCTGTGCCATCCCGTGCGCTCCCTTATGGCGTTTTCATAGCGCTCTTCCGCACGGGATGGCATCGCAAATGTGGAATAGTTCTATGTCGAATGCGCAATAGGCACGGTACGGGCCGGCATTTTGTCCTATGGTCTTCCGGTTCGGACGTGGCTGATGTCCAGGATCAAGGCACAGATGCCGAGGACCGCACCGATCGCGCAGATGAGACCCCAGCCGCCCGAAATCCACGCAATGCCGGCAAGTGCCGATCCCATCGCGCCGCCGATGAAAAACTGGCCGACGAAAAGACCGTTCAACCGGCTGCCTGCCTCCGGCCGCAACAGGTTGATTTCCCGCCGCCCAAGCGTCTGGTCGCCGGTCACACCCACATCCAATAGGACGGCGCTGAGGCCGAGCAGCGTGAGCAAGGTGAAGGGAGACGCCGCATCGGAACAGCCAGCTATGGCAGCCAGACCGAATGCCAGAACGATGAGGATGTGGCAGGCGAGCGTCGCCGTCATCGTCCAGCCGCGGTCGCCTATCCGGCCAAAGATCGGGGTAACCACGGCGCCTCCGGCACCGACGAGAGCAAAGAGCGCGATGCCGGCTTGCCCAAGAGCAAAGGGAGGCATTGCCAGCCGCAGCGCGATTGCCGTCCAGAACAGACTGAATACCGCCATCGCAAGGCTGGCGGACAGTGCGCGGCGGCGCAAAACGGGCTCCTCGCGAAAGAGGCTCCAGAGCGATCCGATCAACTGCGGATAGGTCTGTTGCGATTGCGGTTTGCGCGTGGGAAGGCGATAGGCGAGCACGCTCCCCAGGATGAACATGGCCAAGGCGCTCGACCAGTAGAAGGTACGCCAGCCAAGCACATCGGCGAGGGCGCTTGCTATCGGTCTCGACAGCAGGATGCCGATCATCAACCCGCTCATGACGTCGCCGATCGCCTTCCCCCTGTGTTCCGGGGATACCATGGCCGCGGCGACCGGAACCAGTATCTGGATCGCCGAACAGGCCGCGCCGAGCACAAGCAGCGCGATAATGAGGGAGACCGCGCCGGGCGCAAGTGCGGTGCAGACGGCGACCGCAACGGCGATGGCGAGCATCCGCAGAACCAGCCGGCGATTTTCCAGCATATCGGCGAGGGGGACGAGCAGGAAGAGCCCGGCTGAATAGCCGATGAGCGTTGCCGTTGAAATGAGACCATTCATCGACGGCGTCAGATGCAATTCGGACCCGATGATGCCGACCAGTGTTTGCGACGCAAACAGGTTGGTGACGATGACGCCGACCGCGGAGCCGAAGAGGATGGTGAGAGAGGCCGGCAGGGACGATTCTGCGCTGTCTGGCGCGCAGTGCGCAGCTTGGATCGGGTGGGACATTCCAGCTCCATGAATGGGTGTAGATGGTGTTCGACCAGACTTTATGGACTGTTCTTGTTATGATACAATTGAATACTAAGTATAATGATTATGCGAGATTCGTATGAACATCCCAGATATTCAGGCCTTCGTTGCGGTGGTTGAAACGGGGTCCATCGTTGCCGCCTCGACACGGCTGAACCTGACGCAGCCTGCCGTCACGCGGCGGGTGCAGAACCTGGAAAGTGCCGTCGGCAAGACACTGCTTGACCGGCACTCCAAGCCGCTTAAGCCTACAACGGCCGGGCGATCCGCCTATGAACACGGCCGGCGGGTCCTGCATTCCATCGAGAACATGAAAGCCGAGGTTTCACCCGAAGGCGAGTTGTCGGGGGAGTTTCGCCTCGGCGTCATGCCCTATCTGTCCAATGCAGCGCTCAGCCTGCCGATTGACCGGCTTCGCGCGGAGTTTCCGCGGCTGTCATTGAAGGTCGGTTCGGGCTGGTCGCCGCGTCTGATCGAACAGGTGCAGCGCAATGAGATCGACGCTGCCGCCATCTGTCTGGCTGAAGGCATCAAGCCGCCGGATGATCTTGTCAGCCAGAGTTTCGGTTTGCAGAATGTGCTTCTCGTGGCAGCGCCCAGCCTGGGTATCCCATCTCCCGCGACATTGCTCGATCTGTCCCGTCATCCCTGGGTCATGAACGAAAGCGGTTGCGGTTATCGCACCTTCATGCGGGAAACGTTTGATGCTGCCCGCCTGCCATTCGATATAGCGGTGGAAACCATCAGTTCCGATTTGCGCCTGTCACTGGTGGCACGCGGAATGGGCATTGGCATTATCACGCCGTCGGCGCTGATCGAAAGCCAGTGGCGTGATGCAGTTGCCGTCATCGAGACCGTCGACTTCCACCCCAGGGTGGAAGTCTGGCTGCTGTATCGCCCGCCCGCTGGACGGCTGGCGGACCCGATCGCACGATTTGGTCAAGCTTTGTCCGAAGCACTTAATCCAGTTTAGCGGTTCAAAGGAAAACATGCAGCTGCAAGAATAACTTGCAGCTGATACCTCACTCGATCTCTGTCACCGCCGCGCGGACAGCTCACGGCCATATAGGCCCGGGTGAGACGGTTTAATGCTGAGGTTTGACCTCAAGGAAAATGCCGGCCTCGCGTGCCGCATCAACAAAGGCACGCCGGGCCTTGTGGGCGGGTTTCCACCCGTCAAGGGCGTCCATACAGGATTGGAGTGCCTTCCGGTATTTGGGGCCGTGATTGCGCGGCCAGTGGATTTTGAGACATTCTACGGCCTCCCATGTGCTGTAGATCATCCTCTGTCCCGCAATGCCCAATCGTACTGCAACGGGGACAGAAAAACGTTTTTCACTCATCTCTTCCTCTTTTCCATCGCATGATTCCAACATCTCGATGATCGCAGAATTTTGGGGCAGCAATGAGTCATCCCTGCCGCAACCGGCATTCCGGCATGCTTGCGTCAGAGCGATGTGGGGACATCGCCATGATCCACCCTGCGTGAGAATTCCGTTTCCAGGCCCTGTGCAAGCCGTGCCGCCTGACCGATCCAGTCTTCCCGTTCAATGCGTCCGGGAAAGGCGAGGTAGCTGCCGACCCATTCCGCATTCTGATGGTTCCACGCCGCGATCTGGCTGAACGTCCAGATGCCGAGCTCGTTGAGTTTGATCTCGTTGGTGTGGCCGACGCCCGCTATCCGTTTCAGATTGTCGGGGGTTGCAACCCTGTCGATTGACGGCGGGCGCTGTCCGGGATGACCGTCGCTGGCCAGAGCCGTTGCGGTCGGCGCGGCGGCAACCGGTGCCGCTGGCGCCATGGCGGGTTGCTGTTGGACAGCCGGTTCGGCGGCGCGCAGACTTGCCAGCCAGCTGCCGGCGAAATAACCGACGACATAGCTGCCGACAAGCAGCAGTGCCGCTTCCAGATACTGCCCGGCAAGGCCCGGCAGCCATTTCAGCACCGCGACGACGAGGCCGACGACGAAGAGCAGACAAAGCAGTTTAAGCGAGCCCGGCCAGGAAGCCGGCCGCCATGCCTGGACCGATCGCTGGAAGGTCATGAAACCCACTGCAATACCCAGAAGAAGCGCAATCAACATCCAAGGCCAATACGTCGAAAGTAGATAGGTCATTGCCGTTCTCTCCTATTTGACAGAGAATTCAATCGGGCGATCAAGCGCCTTGCCTATATCAGTATCGTTCGATGCAATCGGATATGGGGAACCGAGGTCGACGGCAGTCAGCCGCGCATTGTCCCCGGATGAATAAAACCTTAAGTTGCAGGGACAACCTATACGTTTCCGCGCCTTCTTTCTAGTGACGCAATTTGTCCGGATTCTTCCCGATTGATCCACACAGCGTCAGAACGGCGGGCGTTGGCTGCCCGGTTACCGGCTCAAGCGACGATTGGCACGGCAATGTCGTGTCCGGCGATTGCCTTGACGTTGTTCCGGCCGCTGTGTTTTGCCCGGTACAGCGCTTTGTCGGCATTTTCCAGGATCTGTTCCGAACTGTCGAAAACGCCGCTTCGCATCGAGGCGACGCCAAGACTGGCGGTCATTCTTATGATGTCGTCCTGCGGGGCCTTGATGCGCAGGCCGCTGATGGCGGTCCTGATCGCCTCTGCCACGGCGACACCGTCTTCCAGACTGCAGGCGGGAAGAACAAGGGCAAATTCTTCGCCGCCGTACCGTGCGATATGGCATGTCCGGTCCGAGCAGACGCCGCTGAGGACGCTGGCGGCGGCTTTGAGACACGTATCACCGGCCTGATGGCCATAGCGGTCATTGATGGACTTGAAGTGATCGAGATCGACCATGACGATGGCCAGATCATCGCCCCGCTCGACGGACGTGTTGAACGCCTCAACCAGCTTTCGCTCAAAACTGCGCCTGTTGGCGAGCCGGGTCAGGCCATCCTCTTCGGACAGCGTGTGCAGAATGGTGTTGGTCTCCAACAGGTCGCGTGACACCCGGCCATAGGCCTGAATGGCATCGAAAATGGTTGAAAGCTCCCGGAACAGGGGATGGCGGAATTTGACGTCGCCCGCTTCCTGCCGGTCAATCGACCCGAGATAGTTGATCGCCGTATGGATGGGGGCAATGATGTGGCGGGCCACAACGAACAGCGCGCCGATGGCGATTGCCACCGGGAGTATCAGGATGACGATCCATGCCAGCTGGATCATCCTGGCGGTCTTCTGAATGTCGCCCGACATCGCATAGGCGAGCGCCGCGGCGTCCGTCGTCAGGTCCTGTGTCAGGCTGTCCGTCAGATGCATGGCCGATTGATAGGCTTCGAGCGCCTGCTTATCCAGCTGTGCGGCGGAAATCCCTTCGGTTTTCGTTTGGGCCAGTGTCTCGCTTCGCCTGATCTGTTCCCGCTTGGCAATGATGCGCTTTACCTGTTCGGCGACTTCCAGCACCTTGTCGGCCAGTTGCGCATTGTTATCCAGGGTGAAGCTTCGGGCGAGGACATGGGTCTGCAGCTGCACCTGCCGTTCCAGTTCGCGATCCCGGGCGAGATAGGCGGAGCGGACAAGCGACGCCAGCCGTTCGATCTTCAGGGCATTGCGGTTCTGGGCCAGGACGAGCGGCAGCTGGTTTTCCTGCGCGTAATCGGCGTTGCTTTCGATCTTTTGCAGCAGGAAGAATGAATAGCCGGCCGCCGCAACGGCATAGACGAGGACAAGCGCAATCAGGAGCTGACCTGCAGCCCGCATCGAAATTTGCATTCCCTGAAAAGGATTACGCATGTCGTGTAACGGCCTAATAGATGCTGAAGGGAAAGTAGTTGTTGTTGATCCGGTCATAGGTTCCGTTCAGCCGGATCTGGCTCAACGCCTCGTTGACCTGCTGGATAAGCTCGGCATTGCCCTTCGAGGCCGTCACATGCGATGTGCTGCGCAGGAGATCACTGGTGAGCGGATCGCCGACATAGTCGAACCTGGAGTTTTCGGGTGACTGCAGAAAGGCAAGCAGTTCTATCGAGTCCGCCAGCATCAGCTCGACACTGCCGGAGGTCAGCAGTTTCTGAGCTGAGGGCTGATCCGCGGCCAGAATGATCGTGCTTTCGGGGTAGACTTTCTTGAGATATTCCGCCTGCATCGTATCCTTGCCCGCGCCGATTTTGATGCCCTTCAAGGCAGCGGGGGAAATGTCGTGGAATTTCTGCGGATCGCCGGCAAAAGCCGAATGGGAACGGTAATAGGGCGTGGAAAATTCCATGCGCTTCGCGCGTTCATCGGTCAGCGACATGCTGGCAACCACGAGATCGTATTCGTGCTGTTCAAGCCGCGTGATGATCTCCACCCACGGCACCGTGACGATTGAGCAGTTTGCGTCCATCTCCTTGCAGAGGGCATGGGCGATTTCGACGTCGAAACCGGTCAGCTTGCCGGAGGCATCGATGAAATTGAAGGGAGGGTAGGCGCCCTCGGTCGCTATTCTCAATGTCTGCTTTTCCGCCGAAGCCATACCGCCGAGCGAAACCAAAGCTGCAATTGCAAGAGCCAATACCGATTTCATCATGTGTGCCCCAAATAGCATTTTGAACCATTTGGTTGCCTCGAAATGAATAAAGTGTAACCGGCGCCCCGCGATGTCGCGACATGATTTATTTTGATTGAACAGCTCAAGTTCAAATTTAGAAAAACCGGCTTCGGCGGGACGTTTGTGTGCCACCCATTGGGCGAGCTGGAAATCAACCCAATAATAACCTGATCCGTTAATTCAACATCAAGTGTTTGTCCGTAGTGGAAGACCACGGGAGGATGCAAACAGGGACAGAGAGAACCGTAATCATGATGTTGGTGATGGCGTGTATCGGCGGAAAACACAACATTTGGCTTGTTCTCCTTGCGGCTTTCGTTTGCGTATCGGGTTCATGGGCGATCTTCCGCCTGTTTCAGCGGGCGGCGAATACAACGGGCCCGGAAAAAATCGGATGGCACTTCCTGACGGCAACGGCAGCGGGATCGGCAATCTGGTGTACCCACTTCATCGCCATGCTGGCCTATGATCCGGGAGCGCCCGTCGCCTTCGATGCCGTCCTGACCATCGTTTCGCTTCTGGTCGCAATCGGCGGGGCGCTGGTAAGCTTCGTCATAGCCACGAGCGGATCGGGCCGGCTGCCTTCCATCGTCGGCGGTTCGCTGTTGGGTGTATCCATCGCAGCCATGCATTATACCGGCATGTTCGCCTATCGCGTCCAGGGTATCGTCGATTGGGACATGACCTATCTGATGGCCTCGATTGTTCTGTCGGTCGTCCTTTCAGCGGTTTCACTGCACCTTGCCGTCAATGGCAAATTCAACAGGCGGTTGGCCGCTGCGTCCGGCGTGCTGGCGCTTGCCATTGTCAGCCTGCATTTTACCGGCATGACGGCGTTCAAAATTACCCCGTTGTCGACGGCGGGTGCGTTCACCGATCACGCGGCCCTGCAGGCCATGGCCCTGGCAATTGCGCTGGTGGGCATGATTGTCGTGGGTACGGGGCTCGTCAGTTACCTCATCGATGACCGCACACGGGCGGATTCGTATCAGCGGCTGCGCCAGATGGCGATGAACGACAGTCTGACGGGCCTTCCCAACCGCGCCAGCTTCAATGACCGCCTCGACCGGGAAATCCGCGCCGCCGGCAATACCGGAAACCGGATTGCGCTGATCTGCATCGATCTCGACCGCTTCAAGGAAATCAACGATGTCCGTGGGCATAGTTCCGGCGATGAGGTTCTGCGCACACTGGCGCTGCGCATGAGCGATCTGTTGCACGACGGGGAATTTGTCGCCCGGCTGGGCGGGGATGAATTTGCCGCCATTCATCACGCGCACAGCGGAGAAGCGCTGAACGGGTTTCTCGCCCGCATTGAATCAGCGATGTTCAAGCCCATCCGCATTGGCGATTTTGACGTGAACCCTGGAGCGAGCATCGGCGTCGCACTCTATCCCGAGGATGCCGATACCAAGGAAATGCTGATCAACAATGCCGACCTTGCCATGTATCGTGCCAAGGCCGACCGGACCACGGCAGTCTGCTTCTACGAACAGGGAATGGACGAAACGGTCCGGGCCCGCCGGACGTTGGCGGGAGAGCTGCGCGAGGCGCTCGACAACAATGAACTCGACCTGCACTATCAGGTGCAGACCGCGGTTTCGACCGGCGAAGTTCGCGGCTATGAAGTCCTGCTGCGCTGGAAGCATCCGAAGCACGGTTTCATCCCGCCGTCAGAATTCATCCCGCTTGCGGAGGAAACCGGGCTGATCCTGCAACTGGGCGAATGGGTTCTGCGCACGGCCTGTGCCGCCGCCACATCCTGGACGCCCGCATACAAGATTGCGGTCAATCTGTCGCCCGTTCAGCTTTCCCATGCGGACCTGCCGAAGCTGATCCATGAAATCCTGCTGGAAACCCAGCTGCCCGCCAGCCGCCTCGAGCTCGAACTCACGGAATCGACGATCATCGCCGATAAGGTCCGGACCCTGCATATCCTGCGCCAGATCAAACAGCTGGGTGTCACCATCGCCCTCGATGATTTCGGAACGGGATATTCGTCGCTTGAAACCCTGCGGTCGTTTCCCTTCGATACGATCAAGCTGGACCGTTCCTTCATGAGCGAAGTCGAGACGAGCCCGCAGGCAAAGGCCATTATTCGCGCGGTTCTTGCGCTGGGCAAGAGCCTCAGCATCCCGGTTCTGGCCGAGGGTATTGAAACGCAGAGCCAGCTGTCGCTTCTGGATGCGGAGGGGTGCGATGCGGCGCAAGGCTTTTATCTGGGCAGGCCCGCCCCGCTGGACCAGATCATGATCAGCGGCCAGATCAGCAGGATTGAAGACGGTATTGCAGCGGAAATGCCACTGCCGCAACCAACCACCATTCTGGCATTGTCGGCCTAGAATTCCGCCGTTCCACGGGGGCATCGCAGAACAGAAAAACGGCTTTTCACCGCTGAAAGCTAACTGAAAGGTTGCGTCATCTATAGTACCCCTGCATCCATAAGAACACACCCACGGTGTGACAAAGAATTGAGGGTGCGGGAAACAAATCGAGGACGGAACAATGGCACTTTCACGCTCTTTTTTTCACACGGCTTCTTTTGCCGTTTTGATGGCCGCCAGCACATTCGGTGCCGGATCCGCCGCTCATGCCGACGACAAGATCACCATCATGGTGGGCGGCTATGAAAAGCACATTTACTTGCCTGCAAAGCTTGCCGAAGCGCTCGGCTATTTCAAGGACGAAGGCCTGGATGTTGAATTGCTCAACGAACCGGCCGGTGTCGATGCCGAAAACCAGCTGCTGGCAGGCGCCGTCCAGGGCGTTGTCGGTTTCTACGATCACTGCATTGACCTGCAGGCCAAGGGCAAGCTTGTTGAATCGATCGTTCAGTTCAGCCAGGCGCCGGGCGAAGTCGAACTGGTTTCGACGAAACATCCCGAGATCAAGTCTGCGGCTGACTTCAAGGGCATGAGCCTCGGCGTCACCGGGCTTGGCTCCTCCACCAATTTCCTCACGCAGTATCTGGCGTTCAAGAGCGGCTTGCAGCCCGGAGAGTTTACATCCGTGCCTGTCGGCGCCGGAGCGACATTCATTGCCGCCATGCAGCAGGACAAGATCCAGGCCGGCATGACAACCGAGCCGACCATCTCGCGCATGCTCAAGACCAAGGAAGCAAGCGTCCTGATCGACATGCGCACGATTGAAAGCACGCGGGCCGCTCTCGGCGGAACCTATCCCGCCGCATCGCTCTATATGGAAACATCGTGGGTCGATGCACACAAGGAAACGACGCAGAAGCTGGCCAATGCCTTCGTCAAGACCTTGAAGTACATCAACACCCACAGCGCGGATGACATTGCCGACAAGATGCCGAAGGATTTCTACGTCGGCGACAAGGAAGGTTATGTAAAGGCGCTTGCCGACGGCAAGGGCATGTTCACCGCAGACGGCGTTATGCCGGCGGACGGTCCGCAGACCGTACTGAACGTTCTGTCGAGCTTTTCCAAGAACGTCAAAGGCAAGCAGATCGATCTTTCCAAGACCTTCACGTCTGAATTCGTGAAAGCTGCCAAATAACCTTTCCGAGCCTATCGCTTCCGGCCGCCAGCGGCTGGAAGCGATCCCTTGGTATCGGGCATTGCGTGCACGCCCGTTATTCAGCACGCCCCAGGTATTTGCCATGAAAGACAATGCATCCCAGACCCCTGCCATTGAATTGATCAATGTCAGCCGCCGCTTCGTTTCACCGACCGGCAAGTCGCTGACTGCCTTGCGCGATTTCAATATGGTGGTCGAACCCGGCGAGTTCGTCGCCGTTGTCGGACCGACAGGTTGCGGCAAGTCCACAACACTCAATCTCGTCACCGGACTTGCCCGGCCAAGCGCCGGCGAAGTGCGCCTCATGGGCGGCCCGGTCAACGGCATCGATCCAAGAGTCGGTTTCGTGTTTCAGACCGACGCCTTGTTCCCGTGGCGCAATGTCATTGACAATGTCATGGCCGGCCCGCTCTTCCGGGGAAAATCCCATGCGGAAGCCACCCGCAGCGCCAGAGACTGGCTCGCCCGTGTCGGGCTGTCCCGCTTCGAGCAGCATTATCCGCACCAGCTTTCGGGCGGCATGCGCAAGCGCGTGTCCCTGGCCCAGACTTTCATCAATGAGCCTGAAATTCTGTTGATGGACGAGCCGTTCTCCGCGCTGGACGTGCAGACCCGGACCGTGATGCACGAAGAGCTGTTGCGCCTGTGGGCGGAACGCAAGGCCTCGGTCATCTTTGTGACGCACGACCTTGAGGAGGCCGTCGCCCTCGCGGACAAGGTCTATGTGCTGACTGCCGGACCCGCAACGGTGAAATCCGTCTATCCCATCAATCTCCCGCGTCCGCGCGTGGTTGCTGACATTCGCTACGAGCCCCGTTTCATCGAATATTGCCGCACGATCTGGGAAGATCTGCGCGATGAAGTGGAAATGAGCTATCGCCGCGCCAGTCAGGCAGCCTGAAACGGAGGAATTTCATCATGACCGATACCCCATTGGAAAACATTGCTCCGATTTTCCGCGCCGGAACCTCCGACGCAGAGATAGAGGCTGCCGCTCTCAAGGCAATGCAACGCCGCAAACACGCTGTCTTGTTCTGGCGGCTTGTCATCCTGGTCGGCATTCTCGGCATCTGGGAACTTGCAGCCAACAGGCTTTGGATCGATCCGTTTTTCTATTCCAGCCCAAGCGGCATTGTCATGCGCCTGTATGAATGGATCACGGAGGGTACCGCTGAAGGGTCGCTCTGGTTCAATCTGTGGGTCACCATGGAAGAAGCATTGATCGGCTTTTTTGCAGGCTCCATTGCCGGCGTTCTGGTTGGCATCGGCCTTGGCCGCAACCAGTTCCTCTCCGACATTTTCTCGGTTTATATCAAGGCGATCAACTCGATCCCGCGCGTCGTTCTTGCCCCGATCTTCATCATGATCATGGGGCTGGGACTGGCATCCAAAGTGGCGCTGGCCTTCATCATGGTGTTCTTCGTGGTGTTCGCCAATGCATTTCAGGGCGTGCGCGAAGCCGACCGCAACATGATTGCCAATGCCCGTATTCTCGGGGCGTCCAATTGGCAGGTGACGCGCACGGTAATCGTACCATCGGCGATGAGCTGGATTTTCGCCAGCCTGCACGTCAGTTTCGGCTTTGCCATCATCGGCGCGATCGTTGGTGAATTTGTCGGTGCACGCTTTGGTATCGGTCAGTTGATCTCGATTGCCAAAGGCACATTCGATGCGGCCGGCATGTATGCCGCAATCATCCTGGTGATGCTTGTCACGCTGCTGGCGGAAATGATCATGACCATGATCGAAACCCGGCTGGCAAAGTGGCGCCCGCAACAGCACACCGACATGCAGTAATTCAGCATGCCAGCGATCAAGACAGGACCGGCTCGCTCCGGTCCTGTTTTATTGTTGGCAGCTTGATGTCCACAGTCAATCCTCCGCTCGGGGAGGTGCCCAAACTCACCGTACCGTCAGCGCCGTCGACGACTTCCTTGACGATGGCAAGGCCCAGCCCGCTACCCTCGGGCTGCACGTCCATGATGCGGTAGAACCGCTCGAAAACCTTTGCTCTTTCATCGTCGGGTATACCCGGCCCGTTGTCTTCGACACGAAGCTGCACCCATTCATCGCCTTTGGAAACGGAAACCGTGACGGTGCCGCCAACCGGCGTGTAGCGCAGCGCATTGTCGATGAGATTGACGATCATCTCGGACAGCATCGGGCCGTCGCCCTCGACGAAAGCCGGTTCGCTTGCCTCGAAACCGAGATCAATCTGGCGGCGCAAGGCCATTTCGGCATAGGTGTCGAGGACCTGCCGTGTTGCCGCGGTCATATCGACCCTGTCGCGCCGCGGCCTGCGGCTGCCCGGTTCGGCGCGCGACAATGTCAGCAGCTGACTGGCGAGGCGGGCGAGCTGCTTCGTGCTGGACCGGAGAGCCTGCAAGGCCTCGTTGCGGCGGTCGTTGTCCTGTTCCCGGGCGGCAAAGCTTGCCTGGGTCGCGACCAGGGTCAGGGGGGTGCGCAACTGGTGCGCCGCGTTGGAGACGAACCGCCTCTGTGCCGCCATCTGGCTTTGTACGCGCTCCATATAATCATTGAGGGCGTGGACCAGGGGACGCAGTTCGGTCTGCACGGTTTCGGGGGAAAACGGATCAAGCCGCTCCCGTCCCTGTTCGCGCACCGCATCGCGCAGGCGCAGGACGGGCGTGAGCCCGCGCTGCAGCCCCACAATGGCGACAAAACCGGCGACGAGAACCAGCAGTACCTGTTTGGTGAAATCCGACAGCCAGAGTCTTTGCCGCATTGCCCGTTCGCCATTCAGCGTCACCGCGACAGACACGGACACTTCGGCATCCCGCGCCAGGCCGATCACCGGGTGGTTCAATGTCAGCACGCGTACCGGAGAGTCTCTGAAAACCGCATCCTCGCCCACCTGTTCCTTCTTGGGTTCGGGCAGGTTGTCGAAGCCGGAGACCAGGGTTCCCCATGCCGTCAGCACCCGGTAAAAAACCCGGTCGCCATGGCCGATATCGAACATCTCGAGCGCAGCGGGCGGAATATCCACGGCAACCGTCCCGTTGGTGTCCACCGTCACGGCTTCGGCAATCACCCGGGCGGACGCCAGCAGCAGCTGATCGCTGACCAGATCGGCGGTGGCCTCGGCGGATTGAAAGCTGATGACGAGATTGACGCAGATCACGCCGATCAGCGGAAGAACGATCCAGAGCAGAAGCTGGACCCGCAGGCTCTCGCTCAACCGTTTCCACAAACGGCGGAATTTCGACTGCGTCTGGGGCTTGCCGTCATTCACCATGGCGCAAAAGATAGCCCATGCCGCGCAACGTCGCGATTTTCACCGAACTGCCTTCCAGCTTCTTGCGTACCCTGTGAACATAAATCTCTATGGCATTTGCATCGGCCAAATCATTGAAACCGAAGACACTTTCGCACAGGACGGTTTTGCTGACCGTCGTCCCCGCCTTGAAGATCAGGTGCTCCAGCACTGCATGCTCGCGCGGTGTCAGCGACATGAGCTTGCCCGACAGAAAGAACTGCCGCGTCCTGCCGTCGAACAGCAATTCACCCAGCTCGATCTCGGGATTGGCCCGGTTATGCCCGCGACGGAGCTGCGCCCGGATCCGCGCCTCCAGTTCGGCAATCTCGAATGGTTTGGCCAGATAGTCGTCGGCGCCTTCGTCGAGCCCTGCAACCCGGCCGCCAAGGCTTGCATTCGCAGTCAGTATGATGACCGGAACGGTACTGCCGCTCTTGCGCAGGCGTCGCAGCACGGTCATTCCGTCCATTTTGGGCAGCGACAGATCGAGAATGACAAGGGCATAGTCGGCGACCCGCAGCGCATGGTCGGCATCCTCGCCATTATAGACGGTGTCGACGGCATAATGGGCCTGCCGCAGCGCCTTATCGAGCCAGGATGCCAAATCACGATTGTCTTCAACGAGGAGTATGCGCATGCGCGTAGGATATACTACGGGGTGCAGGAATTTACCAATGTGCCTGGTCTTTTTATGGACAAACATGATTCTTGCATCTCGCCAGCGCAGGGATTCATGATAAGAGCGCCAGGTGTGGAAAAGAGCCGCAGGTGCCGACCCAATCTTTACCACAATCATACCTGCGTGACATTCCTACCTGTATATTTCGAGCGCATGCTTCCCCTATGCTTTCGGTCAAGAATGGAGACGTACTTTATGAGCTTTCCCGCGGTATCTCGCTTGGCCGCAATGCTGGTCATCGGCATTGGCATCGGTAGTTTCCTTGGGCAACCGGCCGATGCTGCCAATGAGGTGCTGGTGCCGCCGGGCAACCGTTCCGAGACGCAGCCACCCATCCCCAAGACATCGGCGGACCGGGCAAAAGCGTTCAACACGACATACGACGAAAAATACAAGCAGATCATTGCGCTGCTCACGCGCGAGACAAAGCTGGTTGCGCAGATCAAGGATGCCGCCCGCGCCTATCACATCGATCCCATTCACATCGTCGGTGCGCTGGTCGGGGAGCATACCTACAATGTCAGTGCCGTCGGCAAGGTGCAGACCTATTATGTCAAGGCGCTGGCCTATGCCAATGCGGACTTCTCCTTCCGGTACAAGGGCGTCACGATCCAGGCTTTTGTCAAAAGGCCGGAATTTGCCGCCTGCGCCGCGCTGACAGCCAGCGCCGAGCTGTGGAATTGCCGCGATCAGGTCTGGGATGACCGATTCAGGGGCAAGACCGTCGATGATGTGGCCTATGAACCCATTTCACTGCAGCGGGCGTTTTTCCAGCCGTTCTACGGCGGTCAGACGTTTGGCCTCGGTCAGATAAGCCCGCTGGCGGCCCTGGAGGTGACGGACCTTGTCTCGCAGGTCAGCAAACTTCCAAAGCTTTCTCCCGATCAGCCTCAGGCGGTTTATCGCGATGTCATGGATCCAGACCGCAGCGTCGTCTACATCGCGGCAATCGTGCGCGATGCCATCGACGCCTATGCGGCGCAGGGCTTTGACATTTCGAAGAATCCCGGCATCACGGCGACCCTGTACAATGTCGGGCAGCCACGGCGCCGGGCCGCCGAGTTGCGGCAGGCGATCGCAAGCGGCAGCAACCGCAAATATCCGGTCGAAAACTATTATGGCTGGCTGATCAATGAAAAGCTCGATGACCTCGAAGGCATTCTTCAATCGAGCGGGCAATAGTCGGCGTCAGATCAGTTTCTTGCCTGAAGGTTTGCGGTGGAGGCTCTTGATGCGTCGCCGCGCAGATTGATGGAGACCCAGATATTCGGGTTCTGCTGCGACTGGCGCTTGAGGAAATTATAGCCGGTGACGTCCCATGGCCTGACCTGGTCAGCCAGATTGTCGAGGACGAAATCGCCGCGGTCGGTCTTTACCGTCAGGATCGTGTGACCTTCGTCGTTCAAGTCGCGCACGATGGTCATGAGCAGCGCCTGCCGCGGAAATCCAGCCTCGAGCAGCAGCTTGCGCTTGTAGAGAGCGTAAATCTTGCAGTCACCCTTGCCGTCGACTGGGTAATCCCAGTGATCCATCATCGTGCCCCAATGCTCAAGATTGCTCATCGGTTCGATGGATGCATTCACCTCGCGGTTGATGCGTTCAAGATAATTCCATGTCTCGGCCGTGAGTTTGATATCGGCTGCCGGCAGCGGCGAGACATTGCACTCCGCGGGACGCCGGCCGCAAAAATCCACCCAGCCATAGGGAATGCTCGTCTTGCCGCCGGTGGCTGCGGCGCTTGCCGCCGAGGGCTTCGTGCTGCCGGGGATCGCGCCGAACAGGGCCGCGCGGCGCTCGAAGGACACGGAGCGTGCCGTGGCCGCCGTGGACGGATTCGAGGAACCCGCATGCGTCAGCGATGAAAGGCCCAGAAACACACAGATCGCAACGCTCAACACACGCAACATTGCCGCTACCCCAACAAACTCTTAACAAGGAGTTAACGCCAAAACGGCTGCGTCAATCAATCAAATGTTAAACAAATGGTTAACGGCGCTAGGCGCGTCGTGCCGCCGGGTTTCTCCGCTCGTATCGATCGGCAATGAGGTGTAGGTTCTCAGCGGTGTGGATTGCTGGACAGGGGGATGAATGCGTAGGTTCGCATTCATCACAATTCGACCAAATTGCGAGCGATCCCATAGCGCCAGGAGAATGGGAGAAACTCGATGGAAGAAATCTCGTCTGAAGCATTTGAACATACGGAACATGCCCAGCACGCCCTGCACAGCGAGAATGCCTTTCTCGCCATTGTTGCGGTAACGATTGCAGTTCTTGCAGTCGTCGCTGCGGGCGTCGGCAGTCTGGAAACAATCGAGAGCGGCGGGGCCACCGCGGCCAAGACCCAGGCCGTGCTCTTCCAGAACAAGGCAACGGATAACTGGAATTTCTTCCAGGCCAAGAGCCTCAAGAAAAACATGTACGATATTGCCGCTGCGCAAGGCGGACCAAAAGCCGCCGACTTCGCATCCCAGTCACAGCGCAATGAAGCGGAAAGCCAGGAGATCCAGAAAACGGCGCGGGATTTCGAGGTCAAATCGGAGGATGCTTTGCAGGAGGGCCTCGTCCACGAAGGGCGGCACCATCACCTGACAATCGCAGCGACATTCCTGCATATAGCGATCGCGGTCGCGACCATTGCCATTATCACCGGCGGCCGCCGCTGGCCTTGGTATGCGTCCATTCTTCTCGGAGTCATCGGTACAATCATCGCCGGCGCGACCTACGCGATCTGAGCTGCTTTCCCGCGTTTGATCGTCAGCGCCTCCCATCAAGGGGCGGGAAGAATATGTTGCTTCATTGCGTAATATAGGGTAGGGGGGTATATTATGTCACACACAACCAAAGATAAGGCCAAGCTCCTCGCCCGCATCCGCCGCCTGAAAGGGCAGATGGAGGCAGTGGAGCGCGCGCTGGAGGCGGAAGTTGCCTGCGGTGAAATCCTCAATCTCGTCGCATCCGTCCGTGGCGCTGTAAACGGCCTGGTTGTCGAGCTGATCGAAGATCACATTCGCATGCATGTGGTCGATCCGGACAAGGACCCCGATGTGGAACGGGCCCAAGGCGCTGCGGAACTCATTGATGTCGTAAGGAAATATCTCAAATGAAAAATCACCACGCGGCACAGTCAAATGCCGGCTCGCACGACCATATATTCCTTGGCCAGAACCACGAGCGCAACGAACGGCGCACATGGATGGTTATCGCCTTGACCACGGTCATGATGATTGCTGAAATTGCCGCCGGAACCGTCTACGGTTCAATGGCGCTGGTGGCGGACGGCTGGCACATGTCAACCCACGCGGCGGCAATGCTGATAGCGGCCTTAGCCTATCTCTATGCGCGAAAGCACGCGCATAATTCGCAGTTCACGTTCGGAACCGGAAAATTCGGCGATCTGGCGGCCTTTGCCAGTGCGGTAGTTCTGGCTCTGATTGCACTGCTGATTGCCTGGGAAAGCTTTGTCAGGCTGGCAAATCCCGTTCAGATCAATTTTCCCCAGGCGATATCGATTGCCGTGGTTGGTCTTGCGGTCAATCTGCTTTCCGCCTGGCTCCTGCGCGACGATCATTCGCATCATGGCGACCATGATCACCATCACGATCATGCTCATGCGCACGACAATAACCTTCAAGCGGCCTATATCCACGTGCTCGCTGACGCGCTGACTTCGGTGCTGGCCATCGGCGCTCTTGTAACGGCAAGTCTCTATGGATGGCTTTGGCTCGATCCGGCCATCGGCATCATTGGTGCGCTGGTCATCGCCAATTGGTCGTTCGGGCTCATCCGGCGTGCCGGGGGCGTGTTGCTGGACTATGTGCCGTCAAGCGAGGATCTGCCGGAAGAAATCCGTTCGGCCATCGAACGGGAAGGGGATGTGATCACGGATCTGCATGTCTGGCAGCTGGGCCCGGGTCATCACGGCGCCATTGTTTCGCTGGTGAGCGATCATCCGAAAGCGCCGTCTTCCTATCGGGCAAAGCTTTCCCACATTCATGATCTGTCGCACGTGACGGTCGAGGTTGAGCATAAGGCAGCCTGACAACTGCGACAGAATTGATTCCCATGCACCAATGATTCTCATGGGGTTGCCTTTGGAAAGCGTGTATTTCCGAGGTTGGCGTTAACCCTTTCTGGGTACCTGCTTGTAGTGAATAAACGCGCAATAGAAGGCATTGCGCGTTTATTCCACACTCTTGGAAAGTAGCGGTGCTTAATTGTGTTATTTTTGCCACTCGATGTTTATTCCGTGTGGATTAAGCAGAGAAATACTCTGAACTGACTAGCCTCATTTCGACAAAATATGCATTTTGAGCTGCTTGGGTGCGTCTTCGCACCGGAATGCTGGGGGAGCCACCATGCGTTTTTCCGTGTTGCACACGCAATTTCTGTCTCTTTTTACCACAACAGCACTCATCTCAATTGCCAGTCCATCCATCGGTTGGGCTGCATGCACCAGCCTTGCGCCGGTATCGGGCCAGACGGTCACTTGCGATACCTCGGCACCCAATCCCGCGACGGCGGGCGTGCATGCGGTAGCCGGAAGCTCCGGCGTCAAGGTCAACATTGGCAGCGGTGTCCAGTTGAATATTGTCCGCAGCCCCACCGAGAACTCCGGTGTCAGTGTCGTCGATGGCAGCACTGTCGTGAACAGCGGCGCGATATCACTGACGGGAGCGGGCAGCACGGGGCTCAATCGCGGTGCAGGTCTGGTCGGCACCGGAAGCAACAACAGCCTGACCAACAACGGTTCGATCAGCACGACCAACCAATACAATGACGGCATGGCTGCAGACGGCTCCGGCAATACGCTCACAAACAATGGCACGATCACCACAACGGGACCCAACGCTTACGGCATGACGGCAAGTTGGGGGCAGAGCGGCGGCGGATCACCGAACAATACCCTTATCAACAATGGAACGGTCACAACCAACGGAAGCAATGCGCGTGCGGCCTCCATTCTCGGGCAAAACGGAACCGTCATCAATACCGGTACATTGATGACAACCGGCAACAGTGCCCCAACGGTTTACATGCAGGGCACCAATGCCCGTCTCACCAACAGCGGCGTGATTCACGCGCAGGGTGGCGCGGCATCCGGTGGCTTGCCCTCGGATGGTGTGTTTTCCAACACGCTGGGATCGAGCTTCAACGCGACAATCGAGAATTTGGCTGGCGGTCAAATCATCAGCGATCAGGGACCCGCGATCCGCACGCTCAACGGCCCGACCAAGATCACGAATGCCGGATTGCTGAGCGGCGGCAATGGGTTCGCCCTGAGCGGCGGCAACGGCAGTATCGACTTTACGCTGCAGACCGGCTCAAAAATCATCGGAACCGCCAATGGTGGGGGCGGCAACAATCAGCTGACCCTTCAGGGTTCGGGGCTGATCGACAACGCCTTTACCAATTTCCAGACGATGTACATGAAGGGTACTGACTGGACATGGGCGGGAACTGGAGATTTTCACGACAGTTTCATCCAGACAGGCAATTTCACTCTGCAAAAGGATCTGACCGGCAATGTAACCGTATCCCCGGGGGCGAAGCTGCTCGCCGGAGGTGGCTTCAATCCATCGATCATGCCTTATGCCGGCGGACCGGCAATCACTGTCACCAATGCGGGTGTCATCGATTTGACCAATGGTTCGGGTGCTGCGGGAGACCGGCTGACCATCGTGGGCAATTATGTCGGCAACAATGGCTCACTTCTCCTGAACACCGTTCTTGGCGATGACTCTTCCGCATCGGATAGGCTCGTTCTATCCGGTGGAACGGCGACCGGTACAACCGGCATTGCCGTTACCAACGTCGGAGGGACCGGCGCTGCGACGGTGATTGACGGCATCAAAGTGGTCGATGCCGTGAATGGTGCGACGACGGCCGGGAGTGCATTTTTTCTGAGTGGCCGCGCAGCGGCCGGGGCATACGAGTATTTTCTGTTCAAGGGTGGCGTCAGCGCAAACACGACCCAGAACTGGTATTTGCGCTCGGACTATGTCACGCCCACGCCGACGCCGGACAATCCGACGCCGACAGGACCTGTCATTGCGCCAACCGATCCGGCAACGCCAAACGTTGTACAGCCGCCCGTTCCAGGCGGACAACCGCCGGAACCCGGTGCAACGCCGGTCACCCCGGTGGTTGAGGAGCGGGGCGGAGTGCTCGTCAGCGTCGTGCCGCTGCTTCGTCCGGAAGTCGCGACCTATTCCGCAGTTCCGCCGGCCGCCAGGCTGGCAACGCTGGCAACGCTGGGCACGTTCCACGAGCGCCGCGGCGAGCAGAGCGTTCTCACGCCGGGCAGTGACCTGTCGGCGGCCTGGGGACGCGTTTTCGGTCAAAGCATCGAGCAGGGCTGGGCAGGCACGGCATCACCCTCGATTGACGGATCAATCTGGGGATTCCAGACAGGTATCGATATCCTGCGCCGGCAGAGTGAAGGCGGCCATCGGGATATTGCGGGTATCTTCTTCGGGTATGCCGGCATGAATTCCGATGTCAAAGGTCAGGCCCTTGGCTGGAACAATTTGAGTACAGGCAAGATCAAGGTCGACGCGACAAGTGTCGGCGGTTACTGGACCCATATTGGCCCCTCCGGCTGGTATCTGGACGGTATTGTGATGGGGACCTGGTATGGCGGCAATGCGCGGTCGGTGAGCGGAGCCGGCATAGACAATGACGGCAGCGGCATTACCGTGTCGCTCGAAGGCGGCTATCCCTTCGCACTGACCGACAACTGGCAGCTTGAACCGCAGGCGCAGCTCATCTGGCAGCGCGCCTGGCTCGACGATCAGCAGGATGCGTTCTCCAGTGTTTCGTTCGACAGCAACGATGCCGTCACAGGCCGTATCGGTGCGCGGCTGCAAGGCAATTACCAGACCGCGCGTGGATTGTTCCAGCCCTACCTCAAGGCCAATCTCTGGCACAATTTCAAGGCCACCGATACGGTGCTGTTCGGCACCGATCCGATCACGACCCAGGCGGAAAGCACGTCACTCGAATTGGGCGGCGGTATCGTCCATAACTTCACCAAGAATGTGAGTGCTTTCGCCACCGCCGACTACACCTTTGATGTCAGCGGCGAGCGGAAGCGCGCCTTCGAGGGGAATATTGGTCTGACCGTGAAGTGGTAGCAGCCAGTCTTGCAAGCCGCCCTGGCTTTGTGGCTCGTGGAGCGCTCATTTGAAGTGTTCCACGTGTTCACATTCAACCGCGCCGGCATGTTGCATGGAAAGCCATGTATCGGACAGATGAATGACAGGGCCGATGCGTTAATATTCCGCAGTCAGATACTTAATGTAAATTCACTTACCAATGATACGTGATTAAATATTGCCTCGTTGAGGGTAAATAGTAGCTTTTCGATAAGTTCTTTTAAATATGTAAGAATTAAGTATTATGCAGTGAATAATTACTGAGTCCTTTTTAGAGAATTGGAGGTGCTTGCCAACGGCAAGCAACCCTTGAGGAGGATGAATGAGTTTCGGCTATTCGGTGCGCAATTTCTCAACAGTCGGTCTTGCTGCTTTGCTTGGCCTTTCCAGTCCGGCATTGGCCGTCACGACAACCGGTACCTTTACAGTCCAGATCGCTATTCAGGCATCCTGTGTTCTGGTGAGCACCGCGACGCTGACCTTCACCTCGGTGGGTGTGATCGCGGCAAATGACGATGCGTCCACCACGCTTTCTGTGCAGTGCACCAACACGACGCCGTACAACATCGGCCTCGATGCGGGGATCGGCGTGGGTGCCACGGTCGCTTCGCGCAAGATGACCGCGCCCGGCGGCGCGCTGGTCAATTATACCCTCTATTCCGATACCAACAGAACCACCGTGTGGGGGCAGACCGTCGGTACCGATACGGTTTCAGCGTCAGGTAGCGGCGCGGCGCAGCCCTACACCGTGTACGGGCGGGTTCCCGTCCAGACAACACCGGCGCCCGGCACCTACACCGATACGATCACGGTGACAGTCACCTATTGAGGATAAGCCGAATATGCGCGGCTGATCTGCCGCACAGGTCTTCCTGCTCTCGTTCAGGAATGCCGCTGATATCCTCCGGCAACCCCCTGGGGCGAGAGGACCGTCTGCCAAAGCTGGATCTGGCGCGCCCGAAAGCATCCGGCCATGCACAACAGATAATAGCGCCACATGCGATAGAAACGCTCGCCATATTTGGAAGCAAATTGCGGCCATGCGGCTTCGAACCGCGCATGCCATGCCAGCAGTGTCCTGTCGTAGTCGGCACCGAAATTGTGCACGTCCTCGATGACGAAGCGGCCATCCACGCTGGTGGAAATCTCAGCCAGGGACGGCAGTTCGCCATTGGGGAAGATATACCGGTCAAACCATGGATCGATCATGTTCCGGGTGCGTTTCCGCCCGATCGTATGCAGCAGGAACAATCCGTCGTCCGACAGGCTGCGCCTGCAGGCGTCAAAGAAAGCGGGGTAGTTCTTGTGCCCGACATGCTCAAACATGCCGATCGAGGCAATCCGGTCGAATTTCTCAAGTCCCTCGACATTGAACGACCGGTAATCCGCGAGGCGGAATTCGACGGGCAGGCCCTGCAATGTCCGTTGCGCGAATTCCGCCTGTTCCCTGGAAATGGTCAAGCCGACACAGGAGACGCCATAGTTCTCGGCGGCAAACTGCATCAGGCTGCCCCAGCCGCAGCCGACATCCAGAAGGCGCATGCCCGGTTGAAGACCGAGCTTGCGGCAAACGAGATCGAGCTTTGCACTCTGGGCGTCGTCGAGATTGCCGGCGTCTTTCCAGTATCCGCAGGAATAGGTCATGCGGCGGTCAAGCATCGCGGAAAACAGGTCATTACCAACATCGTAATGTTCCTTTCCAACCTGCCAGGAGCGCCTGCTGTTCTGCAAGTTGAGCAATCGCGCCCGCAGTGTTTGCAACACGTCCTTGGCCGTCACATGTTCGGTCAGATTGGCGCGAAATATGCGGTCAAAGAACTGATCCAACGCCGCGCAGTCCCACCATCCGTCCATGTAGCTTTCGCCGAGGCCCAGACTGCCTTGCCCCAGAATGCGGGTTGCGGCTCTCGGATCCTTGATCTGGATGTCCCAGGGGGCGTCGCCGTTGACGCGAATGCCGGCACGGCCCAGAAGATTGCTCAATGTACCGAGTGCTGAAGACTTGCTGCCGCTGACCGGCGCCGGCTGTGGTTTGGCTTCTCTCTTTGATGCGTCGTCGAAATCCACGTCCATGTTTGCTCCAGCGCTGGTGCTTCAAGTGTGCCGTTGGGATCGAAACCTGATTTGCAGCCATATGAGCAGAAAGGACGACGCAATGTCAAAAATTGTTCAGGCGACTTCCACCCGGTTGCGTCCGCTGGTTTTCGCGCGATAGAGCGCCCTGTCTGCCGCTTTCAGCAATGCTTCCATGCTGGTGTGCTGCCCGTTGAGACTGGCAACACCCGCACTGACCGTGACGGTTACGTTCTCAAGGTCCGTGGAAAAGCGCGCAAGCTCGATTTCGCTGCGCACCCGCTCGGCGAGTTCATTGGCTACATTCTGCGGCGTATTCGTCAGCAGCAGGACGATTTCCTCGCCGCCGTAACGGACAACAACGTCGGTGATGCGAACATTCCTGCGGATGATTGCGGCGACATCCGCCAGCACCATGTCACCCGTATCGTGACCCCACCGGTCATTGATGGCCTTGAAATGATCGATGTCGATCATGACCAGGGAACAATGGGCTGCCTTGGACTTGTTGTCATTCATGGCCCGAAGCGCCGCGCGATCGAAAGCGCGCCGGTTCTGCAGCTTTGTCAGCGGGTCCACCCAGGCTTCATGCTCCAGAGCCCGCATGATCCGCAGGCGCGACTTTTCCCGCTCGAGAAAATCCGAGAGAATCACGACATTCACAATGTTGGCGATGACGACGGCAAAGAGGGGAAACCCGACGATCGTTGCAATGATGTCGTGCGGCAACAGGCTGATCGAGACGAGTGACAATGAGGCGAGCATACCTGTCACAACGGAACGGATAAACCCGATCGGAAGCTTGCGCACGGGGATAAGCGCGACCCCGCACCCTATGGCGCAAATCAGGACAATCGAAATCAGCCCCGGTACCACCCCGACGCCGCCGAGCCAGATTCGGTATCCCGCCATGAAGAGGGCGGCAACGATTGTGCCGACAGGCCCGCCATAGGGGTATGCGATGGCAAGCAATGCTGTCCGTCCATCAAAGATGACCCCCGGTGCGATAACAACCGGATCATTCATCGACAAGATTCCGCCGAGCGCCAGCAGAACACCGACGGCCGCGCCCTTTTTCCACCCTTTGGAAAAGGTGCGGATGACAATGGAATAGCTGAGGATGACAAGCGCCGTCAGACCAAGGATACGAACAACACCGGTCAACAATATGCTGTAGTCCATGTGGCCCTCTTGGTGTTTGTGCATCAAACCTGGCCGCGGCAGATGATGAGCATATCAGATCAGCGAAGACAGAATGTGGCAAGCGCTTGCCGGTCACATTTTATCACTGCCTTCACTTGCCGTGTATAGGTTGAGAAAAGGTCAATTCGGCGCGAGATGGATGAAACGTTTCATGGCGGGTGCTGTTTTCGCCAGCGCGGCCAGCTGGCAATCGTCACCAACCGGAGGCGCCATTCCAATGGGCTATCAGGCGCGGGCATATCCGCGTCTGACCGGGCAAATCCCGGATTGTATGAATTATAATTCACGTTATGAATTATATTGACAGCCGCTTTATCATACGCTTAGTTAGCCCTGCCAGCACTCGAGGAGGATTGCTGGTCTTCATAAGGAACAGCGGCCGCCATTCAAGGCGCCACACACCAATGGGAGGGGCTTCGGCCTCGAGGAGGACACTTGCGCACTTTTCTGGGCACGACCGCCATGGCGGTCCTTGCGACCACACTCTTTGCATCATCGGCGAACGCGGAAACGGAAAATCCGTTCCGCTGCAAGCCGGGTGAAAAATACGTCATGAACGTCATGGTTTCGGGCGTTGAATACTGGTTTCCCGTCTATGAAATGTTCAAGCAGGCGGGCAAGCAGCTGGGCTGCGAGACAGCCTATACGGGCACGCCGGAATATGACGTCAACAAGCAGATAGCGAGTTTCGATCAGGCACTGGCGCAGAACCCTGCCGGTATTCTGGTGCATCCGATGAATTCGGATCCCTTCATCGAACCGATCAACCGGGCGGTCGACCAGGGCACCGCGGTCGTCACCTTTGCCGCCGACTCGCCGCTGTCCAAGCGGATTTCATTCATCACCTCGGATAACAAGCGTGAAGGCATTTATGCAGCCGACGCCATCGCCACGAAGCTGGGTGGCAAGGGCGAATATGCCGTTCTGGAAAATCCGGGCCAGGACAATCATGACCGCCGCGTCACGGCCTTTATCGACCGGATGAAGGAAAAGTGGCCGGATATGAAGCTGGTCGGCAGGGCGGCGTCGAATCAGGACCCGACAAAGGCGTATCAGGGCCTGATGAGCATCGCCCAGGCCAATCCCAATCTGGCAGCCGTCTTCATGCCGGAAGCCAACTCGGCGATTGGCGCCGCGCAGGCCAACAAGGAAAGCGGCGGCAAGATTCTTGTCATGTGTGCCGACGTCAATGCCAATATCCTTGATATGATCAAGGCCGGTCAGGTCTTCGGCTCGATCAATCCAAATCAGGGCATGCAGGGCTATATGGGTTTCATGCTGCTCTGGTTCGCCAAGCATCCGGAACTGATCGATCCCATGAACGATGCCAAGCGCGCCGGGTCCAACCCTATGAGCATCCCCTTCGTCGACAATGGCCTGTCCATTGTAACAGCCGACAATGCGGATGACTTCTTCTGGGACAAGTACCTCAAGCGTCGCGGCACCAAGGGCATCGACGAGTAGTCTTCGTAGACGGCTATCCGGGCTCGCAAGGTCCGGATAGCCTCGGCGAACGGGAGGGAGGAAGGCGCGATGGCATCGGAACCGGTCTTGAGTATCCGCGGTATCACCAAGCATTTCGGTGCGGTGAAAGCGCTGACGGGCGTCGACTTCACGCTGGCGCGCGGCGAGGTCCATGCGCTTTGCGGTGAGAACGGTGCCGGAAAATCCACGCTCATGAACATTCTTGCCGGCGTCCTTCAGCCCGATGACGGTGAGATTCTGCTCGATGGCAAACCGCAGAAGATCGGATCGCCTTCGGTTGCGCAATCACTAGGCATTGGATTGGTGCATCAGGAAATCGCACTCTGCCCCGACGCCAGCGTCGCCGAGAACATTTTCATGGCGACCACCAGCCGCCGCCGGTCGTTTCTGATGAATTACCGCAGGCTGGAACGCGACGCGCAGGCGGTCATGGACCGCTTGGCACCCATTGACGTCCGGCAAAGGGTCGGCGATCTGGCGATTTCCAGCCAGCAGCTGGTGGAGATTGCCAAGGCACTCACGCTCGACTGCCGGGTGCTGATTTTCGACGAACCGACGGCGGCGCTGACGGAAGCGGAAACGCGGATACTCTTCGGCATCATCCGGGAACTGAAGGCGCATGGCATTTCCATTATCTATATCAGCCACCGGATGGCGGAGATTTTCAGCCTGTGCGACCGGGTCACCGTGCTGCGCGATGGCCGCTACGTCTCCACCGAAGCGATCGCCGATGTCACCCCCGACGACGTGGTGCGGCGCATGGTGGGACGCGAGATCACGCAGCTCTATCCACCCAAGCAGATCGAAACCGAGCGCTCGGGCGAGACAATCTTGTCGGTTCGCGCGCTTGGCGACGGGGACCGTTTCAGCCGCGTGTCGTTTGATCTGAAGCGCGGCGAAATCCTCGGGATTGGCGGGCTGATCGGGTCCGGGCGCACCGAGATTGCCGAGGGCATTTGCGGCTTGCGTGCGGCTGTCGAGGGTGAGGTTTCCCTGCATGGCACGTCTCAGACCATTCGAACCTATGCGGATGCGGTCCGGGCCGGCATTGTCTATCTCTCCGAAGACCGCAAGGGCTCGGGCGTTTTCCTGGACCTGTCGATTGCGCAGAACATTTCGGTTCTTAACCTGAAAGCAGTCACCGGTCATCTCGGCTTGATCGATGCCAAGGCCGAAGGCCAGCTCGCCCGCGACTTTGCGCGCAGGCTCGGCGTGCGGATGAACCATGTCGACATGCCGGTGTCATCGCTCAGCGGCGGCAACCAGCAGAAGGTGGCCATCGCCAAGCAACTGGCGGTCCAACCGAAGGTTATCCTGATGGACGAGCCGACGCGCGGCATCGATGTCGGCGCGAAATCCGAAATTCATCAGCTTCTGCGCGAACTCGCCCGCTCCGGGATCGGTATTGTCGTCATTTCCTCCGAGCTTCCGGAGCTGTTGGGCCTGTGTGACCGGGTGCTTGTCATCCGTGAAGGTGCGGTGGCCGGTGAACTCGGCAGCGATGAAATGAGCGAAGAAGCGATCATCCGGCTCGCATCCGGACTGAAACATACAACGACGCATGCACCAGAACATGCAGCCTGAAGAGCGATTGGGAGATACACGAATGGCGGTCGAGACGATGACGGCAAAAACGGTGCAGGTTTCATCCTGGAAGAAATTGGGCTCGATGCGCGAAGCCGGTCTCATCGCCATCATTCTCGCGCTCTGCATCGCGATGAGTTTTGTCTCGCCGCATTTTCTGACGCTTGGCAACTTCCGCGCCATGCTGATGAGCTTTTCCGTGGAAGGCATTGTCGTTGTCGGCATGACGATCCTTTTGATCGTCGGCGGCATCGATCTCGCCGTCGGTTCGGTTGTCTGCTTTGCCATGGTGCTTTCCGGCACGCTGTTCCTGGCCGGGCTCGACCCGTGGACAGCCTCGCTCATCGGCGTTCTGGCCAGCGGGCTGATCGGTTGTGTCATGGGGTTCTTCGTCACGGTGGTGGGGCTCAACCACTTCATCACCTCGCTGGCCGGCATGGTGATCGTGCGCGGCCTGTGCCTGATCATCACCAAGGGAACGCCGCTTTCGCTTTTCACCCTGCCGCCCGCATTCAAGGCGGTCGGGCAGGGCTCGTTTTACGGGGTGCCCTACGTCATCCTTATCTTCTTCGCGGTGGTCATGCTGTTCGATTTCCTGCTGCGGCGCGCCACCGCCCTGCGCAAGGTTTTCTATACAGGCAGCAATGAAAAGGCGGCGCTTTATTCAGGCATCCGCACGAAGCAGGTGAAATTCTGGGTAACGGTTCTCTGCTCGACGCTCGCGGGGTTCGCCGGGGTGATCTACATGTCGCGCTTTGGCGCGGCGACACCGACCTTCGGCGTCGGCATGGAGCTCAACATCATTGCGGCTGCGGTTATCGGCGGTGCCTCGCTCAATGGCGGGTCCGGCACGATCCTTGGCGCCATCCTTGGCATAGCGCTGCTGTCGCTCGTCACCAGCTCGCTGGTACTGCTCGATGTCTCCGTCTACTGGCAGGACATGATAAAGGGGTGCATTCTTCTGACGGCCGTCTCCATCGATCATTTCCTGCACAAGCGGAAGGCCTCCTGACATGGCGATTATCAAACTCAATCCGAAACACGCGGCTCCACGCGAGGAGATCGTCATCGCGCGGCAGATGCACCAGGCGCTGGTCCTGCACTTTCTCGAGGGGCTGACCCAGGCGCAGATTGCCGACCAGCTCGGGCTTTCGCAGCCGACAGTCAACCGCCTCATCAAGCGCGGCCGCCAGCTTGGCCTCGTCGAGATCAAGATCAAATCGCCGGTCGAGCCGCTGGTCGATATGGAGGAACAGCTGCTGGCGCTGGGCGGTATCAGCCGTGCCATTGTCGTGCCGACGGTGTCCGACAATCCGCAGACGGCGCTTCAGGCGGTCGGCGAGGCTGCGGCGCGATTGCTGATCGAGGAGATCACCGATGGCGATACGATCTGCATTACCGGTGGCAAGGGTGTTAGCGCCGTGGTTGCCGGATTGCAGGCGCCGCGCCGTTTCGATGTCGAGGTGATCCCGGCCACCGGCTGCGTCCAGGGCAAGCACTATACCGATGTCAACCATGTCTCGACCCTGATGGCCGACAGGCTCGGCGGGCGCGCCTACCAGATTCACGCGCCGCTGTTTGCCGACAGCCCTTCCGAGCGCGCCATGCTGATCAACATGCGCTCGGTCGCCGATGTCTTCAAACGGGCGCGCGAGGCCAAAATCGCCGTCGTCGGTATCGGCTCGATCCTCACGGATGACTCGAGTTATTACGACCTGCATCCGTCATCGAGCACGGATCTCGAGGCGATCGAGCGTTCCGGCGCGCGCTGCGAACTGCTGGCCCATTTGCTCGATGAGCGCGGACAGGTCTGCGATTACAGCCTGAACAGTTCGCTGGTCTCGCTGACGCTGCAGGAGTTCGCCTCCATTCCGACCAAGATCGGCGTTGCCAGCGGACCGAACAAGGCGCGGCCGATCCTTAGCATCATGCGCGGCAACCATCTGGACACGCTGGTGACGGACGAAGCGACGGGACAGCGCATTCTGGACATTGCCGCTGAAGGAGAACAGGCATGAGCAACGAGCAATTGACGCGGGCAATCGGCAAATCCGGCGTGCAGGCGTCGGCCGTGGGGCTGGGCACCTGGGCCATCGGCGGCTGGATGTGGGGCGGCACCGACGAGCAGGAATCGATTGCCGCCATCCAGGCATCGCTGGACGCCGGTGTCAGTCTCATCGACACGGCTCCCGCTTACGGGCTTGGGCGTTCGGAGGAAATCGTCGGCAAGGCCCTCAAGGGACGCCGCGACAAGGCCGTCATTGCCACGAAATGCGGTCTCGTCTGGCACACAACCAAAGGCACGCACTTTTTCGATCAGGACGGCAAGCCGGTGCACCGCTATCTCGGGCGCGATGCCGTTGTTCACGAGGTTGAGGAAAGCCTGCGGCGTCTCGGCACCGATTACATCGATCTCTACATCACCCATTGGCAGGACCCGACGACGCCGATTGAGGAGACGGTGCGGGCCATGGAGGATTTGCGCGGGGCTGGCAAGATCCGCGCCATCGGTGCGAGCAATGTCAATCTGGCCGAGCTGAATGCCTATATCGCCACCGGCGCGCTGGATGCGATCCAGGAACGGTTCAGCATGATCGACCGGGAGCTTGAGACCGAATTGCTGCCGGTAACGCGCAAAGATAACGTTTCATTGCTGAGTTATTCATCGCTGGCGCTGGGATTGCTGTCCGGGACCGTTGATCCCGGGCGTGTGTTCTCCGGCGACGACCAGCGCAAGGACAATCCGCGTTTTTCCGTGGGCAACCGCCTGAAAGCAAAACAGTTTGCCGATGCCATTCGGCCTGTCGCGGACAAACACACAGCCAGCATCGCCCAGATCGTCATCGCGTGGACGCTGGCGCAACCGGGCATCACCTTTGCGCTGTGCGGGGCGCGCAACCCCGATCAGGCGCTCGACAATGCGCGGGCGGGAACCATCCGGCTCGGCACAGACGACCTCTCGGCCATTGACGCGGCCATCGCAGTGCAACTGGCAGACATGAGGTAACAGGCTGCATCATGAACCGTGAAGAGATGTTTGACGGACTTCGCCGGAGTCCGAAGGTGGACGTGTGCGTCGTCGGCGGCGGTATCAACGGCATCAGCGTCTTCCGCGAGCTGGCGCTGCAGGGCGTCAATGTACTGCTCGTCGAGAAGCATGACTACTGTTCCGGTGCCAGCGCTGCCCTGTCGCGCATGGTGCATGGCGGCCTGCGTTATCTTGAAAACGGTGAATTCAGCCTGGTGCGGGAATCGCTGGCCGAACGCGACCGCCTGTTGAAAAACGCGCCGCATCTTGTTGCGCCGCTGCCGACGACCGTCCCGGTCTTCGATATTTTCTCCGGTCTTGCCAACGGCATCGTGCGGTTTCTCGGGCTGAGCCGCAGGCCAAGCCGGCGCGGTGCGGTTGCGGTCAAGGCGGGCTTGAGCATTTATGACTTCCTGACCCGCAAGCGGGCTCTGATGCCGCGTCACCGCTTCCGCAGACGGCAGGCGACACTGGCCAAATGGCCGGCGCTAAATCCCGCCGTCAAAAGCTCCGCGACCTATCACGATGCCTGGGTCAAGCATCCCGAACGCATCGGCATGGAGGTGCTGAGAGATGGTCTTGCGGCAGGCGATCACGCCTGCGCCTTGAATTACGCCGAACTGCGGCGGTCTGCTGACGGCTTCGTCGTCCACGATCACGTCACCGGCGCGGCAACGCAAGTCGAGCCCGCCTTCATCATCAATGCGACAGGCGGGTGGATCGATATCGCCAATGCCGGTCTGTTTTCGCAGGAAAAGCGGCCGGTGCCGCTGATGGGCGGCACGAAAGGATCGCATCTCATCATCGACAATGCGGACCTCGCCGGAGCTCTCGACGATCACATGATCTATTACGAGAACGAGGACGGGCGCATCTGCATCCTCTTTCCCTATCTCGGCAAGGTTCTGGTCGGCTCGACCGATATCCGCGTTGACGATCCCGAGAGCGTTCGGTGCGAACCGGACGAGCGGGATTATATCCTGCAGTCGCTGGCCTTTGTCCTGCCTGGCATCCGCATCCGGCCGGAAGACATTGTCTTTCAGTTCTCCGGGGTGCGTCCCCTCCCGGCCAGCAAGGATGATTTTACCGGCCGCATCCCGCGCGATCACTACTGCACGATCATCGAACCATCCGATGGCGCGCCGCCGGTGCTGTGCATGATCGGCGGCAAATGGACGACATTCCGCTCCTTCGGCGAGCTTGCCGCCGACATGACGCTGGAGCGCTTGCACCGGGCACGGGACGTAACGACGACAGCCCGTCCTATAGGCGGCGGACGGGCATTTCCGGAGGATATCGGCCAATGGATTTCGCGGATTTACAGCGAAACAAACGTTCCGCCAAAACGGATTGCGGAGCTCTTTGAGCGATATGGTACCGATGCCGACGCGATTGCACATTTTATCGCGGCCGGCCCGGACACGGACATGGCAAATGCCGGATATTCGAGCCGGGAAATCGCGTTCCTCATCCGCAACGAAGCGGTTGAACATCTTGACGATCTGCTGTTGCGGCGCACCACGCTCGCCATCAGCGGCCAGCTATCCCTCGACATGACGGAAGCGGTGCTCGACGTGCTCGCACGCGAAAAGGGCTGGTCGCCCGCCTGCCGGAAAGCAGAGCTTGACCGCTTCCTCACTCTTCTTGCCGGGCGCCACGGCGTTGGCCTCGGCACACTCACCGCACGCAATGAACAAGGAGTACGATATGCGCAACAATCTTAAGGTCCGGATGAACCGGCTGTTCGGCGCGGGGCGCTGCCTCGATGTGGCGATCGATCACGGCGTATGCAATGAGCCGTCATTCCTGAATGGTCTTGAGGACATGGCGGGTGTCGTCCGTGCGCTGGTGGCGGCAGGGCCGGATGCCATCCAGATGAATTACGGTCAGGCCGATCTTTTGCAGGATGTCGCCGGCAAGGACAAGCCGGCGCTGGTCATGCGCATCGACATGGGCAATCCGTACAATGCCATCCGCCATCGCGACATGTGGGCGGTGCTGCAGAACGAGGCCGAGCCGCTGATCGGCGCAATCCAGATGGATGCGGCCTGCGTCGTCGTCAATCTTTTCATGTTGCCCGACGAGCCGGACCTGTTCCGCCAATGCGTGCAGAATATCGCGCGGGTCCGCGCCGACTGCGACAAATACGGCATGCCCCTGATGATCGAGCCGCTCGTCATGCAGCCCGTCACGGAACGCGGCGGCTATATGGTGGATGGCGATGCCGACAAGATCGTCACGCTCACCCGCCTTGCCCGCGAAATGGGCGCTGATATCATCAAGGCGGACCCGACGGCGGCGGCGGAGGATTTTCATCGCGTGGTGGAGGCGGCGCGGTGTCCGGTTCTTGTGCGGGGCGGCGGCAAGGAGGATCTGCGCATCGTCTTCGAGAAATCGGCTGCCCTGATGCGGCAGGGGGCCGTGGGCATGGTCTATGGCCGGAACATCTATCAGCATACCAATCCGAGCGCGGTGGTGCGCGGGCTGATGGCCATCATCCATGACAATGCCAGCGGCGAGGATGCCTACGCGCTCTACCAGCAGGGCTGAGAATGAAAACAAGAACCTGAGGAGGGGTTCCGTATGGGAGAGTATCTTTTGGGTCTTGATGCCGGCAACACCATCATCAAGGCCATCATCTTCGACCGGCAAGGCAACGAGATTGCGGCGGCTGCCGAGGAGGGGCACAGCAGCATGCCGCATCCCGGTCACGTCGAGCGCGGGCTGGACGAGCTTTGGACCAATGCGCGCCGGGTCATTCAACGCTGCATCGCCGACGCCGGAATTGGCCCGGAGCAGATTGCTGCCATCGGCTGCGCCGGGCATGGCAACGGTCTTTATACCCTTGACCGTCAGGGTAATCCTTTGCTGGCAATCCAGTCCCTGGACACGCGGGCGGCGGATCTCGTGGAAGAATGGCAGGCGGAAGGTGTCGGCGACCGCACCTATCCGATCGGCCTGCAGCGGCCCTGGCCGTCACAGACCCCGACGCTGCTTGCCTGGATCAAACGTCATCGGCCGGAAACATTCGCGCGGATCGGCACGGTGTTCCTGTGCAAGGATTTCATCGTCAACCGCCTGACGGGAAAGCGCGTGAGCGAGGTGTCCGACATGGCAGGTTGCGGCCTGCTCGACGTCGCGCAGCGGCGGTATGACCGCGAGCTGATGACCGCCTTCGGGCTCGGCGATTGCATGGACCTGCTGCCGCCGCTCATAGAAAGTGCCGATATCGCCGGAACGGTCACGCAGGCCGCCGCCGACCAGACCGGACTTGCCGTTGGCACGCCCGTCATTGGCGGGCTTTTCGACGTGATTGCCTCGGCAATCGGCTCGGGCGTAACCCGCACGGGTGCAGCGTCGATCATCGCCGGTACCTGGAGCATCAATCAGGTCGTCGTTGACGCGCCCCGCCTCAAAAAACCGTTCTTCATGTCGTCGACCTTCGATCGCGAGCGTTACATGGCGATTGAATCGAGCGCGACGTCGGCCGCCAACCTTGAGTGGCTGGTGCGTGAATTCTTCCACGGCGAACAGCCGGATGGAGGCTCGCCATTCGATCGCTGCTGTGAACTGGCGGCGGCGGTGGAACCGGCCGCCGACGATCCGATCTATCACCCGTTCCTCTACGGCGCGCAGCAGGACGGCAATGCCCGGGCAGGTTTTCATGGCGTCGCGGGCTGGCATACGAAAGGTCACCTGATCCGGGCCTTGCTCGAAGGCGTGGCCTTTGGCCATCGCCAGCACATCGAAACTTTGCGGGACGCAGGCGCCAATTTCGATGAGGCGGTGCTGTCCGGCGGCGGTTCACGCAGCCTGATCTGGCCGCAGATTTTTGCCGATGTCCTGGGGGTTCCGGTGACAGTGGCGCGGTCGAGCCAGACCGGGGCGCTCGGCGCAGCAATCGCCGCGGGTACAGCGGTCGGCATTTTCCCCGATTTCGATGCCGGTGCCGCGGCCATGGTGGTGACGGAGCGGTCCTACCGGCCGGATGCTGCAAGGGCTGGCCATTATGCCAGACGCTATCAGCTCTATCGGGATATCGCCGACGCCATGGCGCCGGTCTGGAAGCGCATGGCCGCGCGTGACGCCGTGATGGCGGAGGCTGCAGCGTGAGCAATGCATCGCCAATAGATGAAGGCGCCTATGATTTTATCATCGTGGGGGCCGGATCGGCCGGCTGCGTGCTGGCCAACCGCCTGTCAGCCGACCCGAAAAACCGCGTGCTCCTGCTCGAGGCGGGCGGCAGCGACCGCTATCACTGGATTCACGTGCCCATCGGCTATCTGTATTGCATGGGCAATCCGCGCACGGACTGGATGATGAAAACCGCTGCGGAGGCAGGGCTGAACGGCCGCTCGCTTCCCTATCCGCGTGGCAAGGTGCTGGGCGGCTGTTCGTCGATCAACGGCATGATCTACATGCGGGGGCAGGCCGCCGATTACGATGGCTGGCGGCAGGCCGGGAACGCCGGCTGGGGCTGGGACGATGTCCTGCCCTATTTCCTCAAATCCGAAGACAATTACCGTGGACGTTCGCCGCTGCATGGGGCAGGGGGCGAATGGCGCGTGGAACGGCAACGCCTGTCCTGGCCCATCCTCGATGCGTTCCGCGATGCGGCCGAAGAGCTTGGCATTGGCAAGACCGATGACTTCAATGGCGGTGACAATGAGGGCTCCGGCTATTTCGAGGTCAATCAGCGTGGCGGCGTTCGCTGGAACACCACCAAGGCGTTTCTGCGTCCTGTCTTGAAGCGGTCCAATCTCCGGGTATTGACCGGCGCGGAGGTGCGAAGGCTGGAGTTCGACGGCAAGCGCGCAACAGCCATCCGCTTCGAACGAAACGGCCAGCTTTGCAAGGCTGCCGCTCGCGAAATCATCCTGGCGGCGGGCGCGATCAACTCGCCGAAAATCCTTGAACTATCGGGTATTGGAGACTCTCATCTCCTGAAGCAGGCGGGTATTGAATCGTTTCACGACCTGCGTGGCGTCGGCGAGAACCTGCAGGATCATCTGCAGATCCGCACGGTTTTCCGCATCGAAGGGGCGAAAACGCTGAACCAGCTCTACCACAACCTCTTGTCGCGCGCCGCGATGGGACTGGAATACGCGTTGCGCCGTTCAGGGCCATTGTCGATGGCACCGAGCCAGCTTGGCATTTTTGCCAAAAGCGACCCCGCGCTGCTGACACCCGATCTGGAATACCACGTCCAGCCGCTCAGCACGGATCGTCTCGGCGAACCGCTGCACCGCTATCCCGCCGTGACCGTGTCCGTCTGCAATCTGCGCCCGGAAAGCCGTGGCAGCGTCCATGTCACCGGACCCGATGCCAGCCGGCAGCCGGAAATCCGGCCGAACTACCTCTCCACGCCGGGTGACAGGCTGCTGGCGGCCCGGTCGATCCGCCACGCGCGTAATCTCATGGCGACGCAAACCTTGAAAAAGTATCGTCCGTCCGAGATGCTGCCCGGCACGCAGTACCAGAGCGACGACGAATTGATCCAGCGCGCCGGGGATATCGCGACCACGATTTTTCATCCTGTCGGGACTTGCAGGATGGGCAGCGACGACCGGTCCGTTGTCGACCATGCCCTGCGGGTGCACGGTGTCGCGGGCCTGCGCGTTGTCGATGCGTCCATCATGCCAAGCATCGTCTCCGGCAATACCAATTCGCCTGTCATCATGATTGCAGAAAAGGCTGCCGATCTCATTCTTCGCGGGGTGCAATAGCTGCCGGAGAACATCCCCGTCCGCAATATATCTTGCCGGGTGAGTTGATGCGCGTTATATTTTCTTTTGGTTTCGTATTTGTTTCGCAGTGGTGCTATATTGGCTGGCGCTGGCGGGCAGGACGGTTGCGAA